>Ga0209381_1000078_pt1 | contig 285672 bp, 216 predicted proteins | sample DewCreD2012metaG_FD_184111 | JGI IMG/M metagenome (GOLD analysis project Ga0209381, IMG submission 184111) | Hot spring sediment bacterial and archeal communities from British Columbia, Canada, to study Microbial Dark Matter (Phase II) - Dewar... ...
CTGGCATGACGAAGTGGTAGTACCGCGACAGGGCCTCACGCTCGCGCGACAGCAGCACCACCGTGGGGTCGCCCGTCGGATAGAGCACGGGCTTCGAAGGCCGAGCGCAGCCGAACTCCAGGAGGAAATCGAGGTAACGCGCCTCGTCGGCCTTGATGTCGGGGGTGACGACGGGCGTGCAGTAGCGCGAGTTCATGCCGAGGGCGTCGCGATGCGGGTCGAGGGCGAACACGCGCACGCCCTCGCGGCCCAGCGCGCGCACCAACCCGAGGCCGAGGTGACTCATGTAGAGGACGATGGCCGGCCCATCAACCACGGTGGTTCACCCCTTGCGCCGCTTCATGGCCGCCACGCGGCGGCGGCCCCTGAGATGGCCCCAGATCGAGCCCAACTCCTGCACGGTGTAGAACCAGGGCTGCGCGACCCGCAGGCGCGTCTCACGCCCGACCAGGAACCTGGCGGCCCGCCAGACGAGGCCCGCCACGTTGCGCGCGATGTAGCCCAGGTTCCGCCGCACGTAGCCCCGCAGGTGCGCCTGCACGCCTGGGTCGAACTGCGCGTGAACGACCGCGTCGCTGGCGTACTTGGCGGCGTTGCGGAAGAACTCGCCGGCCGAGCCGCGCGCGACGTGCCAGATGACGGCCTCGGGCGCGTAGAGGGTGCGCAGGCCCGTGGCCTCCTCGAACCGCTTGTGGTACTCGCGGTCGGCCCCCGACGTATAGGTCTCGGCGTCGTAGCCGCCCACGGCCTCGAGCACCTCGCGGCGGAAGCAGTTGTTGCCGCCGCCCCAGGGGCAAGCCCTGCCGAAGGCCCGCTCGGTGCGCCGCACGTACTTCTCGATGTTGAACGGGTCGTTCGCCGCGTAGAACTGCTGCGCGAGGGTGGCGCCGGGCTCGACGAACGTGCGGCCGACGGCGCAGCCGGCCCCCGGGTCGCGGTCGAGCGCAGCCACGAGCGCGCGCAGCCAGGTTGGCTCGGCGAAACAGTCGGCGTCAATGTTCGCCACGAGCGGCGCTTTGGACCAGTGCCAGGCGCGGTTGCGGGCGGCCGGCCAGCCGCGGCGCGGCTCGTCAAGCAGCTTCACGGGCAAACCCTGCGCGATCCTCCGCGTATCGTCGGTTGAGGCATTGTCCACGACAATCACCTCGAACGCCGGGTACTCCTGCCTCAGCAGGGCCTCGAGGCAACGGGCCATCGTGTCCTGCGAGTTGTAGGCGGCGACGACCACCGAGACGAAGGGCTTTGCCGATTCCCCGGCCATGGAGCACCTACTGAGGCAGAAACTGCCCGATGGCGACCTGCTCGTCGCGGCCCGAGCACGAGCGGAGGAAGCCGCGAAGGCGGCTGCCGAAGAGCAACCAATCGGTGAGCCCGAGGTTCGAGCGATACGCGCTCGGCAGTCCCGGGGGCTGTGGCACTGGCTTCAGGCCGTCGGCCAGCGCGCGAATGCCTTCAGCAATGAGCCGCGCGCCGAGGAGCGAAAGCCTCGCCCGCACGGCGGCCCAGGACTCGCCGGCTTCCACTCGTGGCCTGGCCTGTGCCACGAGCGGCCCGGTGTCGAGGCCGGCGTCAATGATGTGCAGCGTGACGCCGAGCCACAGCGGCTTGCGTTCGCGGACGGCCCACTCGGGCGACGCGATGCCGCGAATCGCGGGCAGGATGCCGTGGTGAATGTGGATCATGCCCAGCGGCGCGGCCTGGAAGACCTGCGGCTTCGTGATGCCGGGGCCGGCCTGGTACAGCAGGTCGGGCTCGAACCTGCCGATGGCCTGGACCTCTTCCTCGCTGTTCACCACGCCGCCGTCGGCCGCCGGCACGCCTTCCGCCGGGTCGCCTTCGAGACGTCGGCTCAGCAACGCGTCCACCGCACGGTAGATCCGCGGCCTGACGAGCGCCGAGGCCGGCACGCCGCCCAGGAAGTTGAGGGCATGCAGGATGCCTCGTTCGCGCATCAGCCGCGCGAGGCGGCGGAGGCGCGGCTTTCTCACGGGACGCGGTCTCACCTTCACGAGCCCCACCAGATCGGCGGAGCGGCGCACGGCATCCACGAAGAGCCGCTGCTGGGCATCCAGCGCGTGGGTGGCGATCACGACGACCCGCATGATCACCTCCGCAGCAGCCGCCTGAGCGGCCCGAACACGTACCGCCGCCGCCACGTGAGCCAGTACCGTACCCCATCCACGCCCATCCGCCCGAGGCATGCCCGAGGATAGGCGAAACGGTCGCGGGGATCGTCGCGCAGTTCCACCGCGAACCCGGACTCGTAGTACCGCCGCGCGAGCTCGCGAGTCACCCGCGTGTGCGAGCTGTCGGGGTACGAGACGGTCATCCGCTCGTTGCCCGTGAGCGCCGCGATGATGTCGCGCGAGCGCGACAGCTCACGCTCCTGTTCCGAGGGGCTGAGGAGAGCCAGGTTCCTGTGCGAGAACCCGTGGGAGCCGAAGGCCACCAGCCCGTGGCGGCTCAGGAGCTTCACCTGGCCGGGGGTGAGAAAGGCCATGTCCTCGGGCAGTTCGTCCAGTCGCGGTGGCCGCTGGCCCACCGCTTCGCCGAGGCCGTCGAGTGCCGCACCTCGCTCGGCTTCCTCGCCCAGGGTGATGAAGCGCGCCTTGAACGCTGCCTTCAGGGCCAGCGCGCCGGCGGTCGCCGTGCAGTCGAAGGTCCGGCCCTGGTAGCGCACGCTCCGGCCTTGGGCGGCCCGCACCAGGTAGTCGGCGGCGATGTACCACGGCACCACTCCCTCGCTCAGCGTGCCGGCGATGAGGAAAATGAGGCAGGGCACGCCGTGGGCCTCCAGCACGGGCAGGGCGTTCTTCAACAGGAGGCGTTGCCCGTCGTCGAACGTCAGCAGACAGGGCGGCCGCGAGAGCGGGCGCGTGCTATGCCCGTCGTAGATCGCCAGGAACTCCTCCGCCGAGACGAAGGTGAAGCGGGTCTTGAGGTAGTCCAGGTGCGCGGAGAGTTGCCCCACGGTCGGGTGCTTGCCGGCGAAGGCGTCGTCCGGGGCGTCGTCGGCCACGACGGAATGGTAGAGGATCACTCTCGGGTATCGCATCACGGGCGTCACTCTCCGGGGCAGACTTTGCAGATGCTCATCCGGCCGCGGTGCCTGGCCATGTGGCGGCGGAAGGTGCGATACCGCGGGTTGTTCCAGACCTTCAGCACGCCGTCGGCCACGTTGCCCATCGTGTAGACGCCCCGCGGGTCACGGCAGCAGGGCACGATGGCGCCGTCGGCCAGCACCGTGAGCGTGCGCCACGGGGCGGTGCAGAACGCCAGCTTCTCGCGCTTCCAGCGCCAGCCGTCGCCGTCTCGCACGTAGACGCGGAACTCTTCGTTCGTAGGACAGAAGTCGGCGAAGGCCCGGCGGGTGTCGGGATCGTCCCAGTCGGCGACGTTGAAGCTCACGGGCTTGATGATGCGGCGGTCGGCGCCGAGCTCCGCGGCCAGCGCGCGGAAGCCGTCAATCTGGCTCTCGTTGTGCTTCATCACGAGGAACTGAAGCTCGACGAAGGGGTTGGTGCGGCCCAGTGCCGCTCGGGTGGCCAGCAGCCGCCTCGTGCCCTCGAGCACCCGGGCGAAGTCGCCGCGCTGGCGGTACTTCGCGTAGGTTTCCGCGTCCGTGGCGTCCACCGAGACGTAGATGCCGTCGAGGCCGGTCTCGACGAGCTGGCGGCAGGCCGCCTCGTCGAGGAAGTGGCCGTTGGTGCCCAGCAGCACGCGGGTGCCGGTGGCCTTGGCCTCGGCAATCATCGCGGCGAGGTCGCGGTGGAGCATCGGCTCGCCGTAGTTGGTGAGATTGAGCTCCATCAGGTACGGGCCGAGCTCGCGGATGCACTGGCGGTAGAGCTCGAGCGGCAGATAGGCGGCCGGTCGGCCGAGGGTGCCGCGGCCGGTCGGGCACAGCGGGCAACGCAGGTTGCAGGCGTTGGTCGGCTCGATCATCAGCGAGAACGGCTTGCCGAGCACGCGGGAGAGCCGGAGCCGCAACGACAGGTGGCACAGGCCGGCGTTGACGACCTTGCGGAGCGGCACCTCGCCGCTCCACCAGAGGCGCAGGGCACGGTGGATTTTGCGCGCGAAGTTGTGGCGCAAGCCCGCGTCCAGACTCAGCCGTCTCTCGCCCGACACCATACCAGCCTCCGTGTGAGCGGCCTCAGCCGCTGCGCGCATGGTACTCCGACAGGAGTTGCCCGGGCTGCCCCGATCGGTCCCACGGCACCCACGGCGCCAGCCGTTTCCAGAGGCCCATCATGAGCCGCCGGGCCGCGCCCGGCAACAGGCTGGCCGCATAGCCCGCCAGAATATGGGGGTCGAGGGGGCCATTGCCGAATGCGGCGCCCAGATAGCGGCGAGCGACGCGCGGCTCGCCGGCCCCTAGCCAGCTCAGGGCCTGGTTACGGTCCAGCCGATGCAAGCCGCTGCGGCGCGCCGCGCGCAACTCGGGACCGTCGGATGGGGTGAGCGCCGTCTCCAGCGCGCGGCGCGCGCCCAGGTAGGCCCTCTCGGTCTGCTTCGTGAGCGCGGCGGTGTGAACGCGATGCCGCACGAGCACGCGCGGCACGGCTGCGAAGTCATAGTGCCGGGCGAGGCGGAGCCACAGATGCCAGTCCTCGGCCCAGACCATGTCCTCAGCGAAGCCGCCGCAGCGCCCGAAGCACTCGCGCCGCACGACCGCGGCCGATGTGGGACAGTGGTTGCGGAACAGGAAGTCCTTGAAGACATGGCCGACCGGCTTGGGCGACTGGACGGTCGGCAGGGGCTCGCCGGCCTCATCCATTCGTTCGGCGTGGCAGTAGACCAGGCCCACGCGGCCCGCGGCATCGAAGAGCGGCACCTGTTCGGCCAGCTTCTCGGGCCGCCAGAGGTCATCGGCGTCCACAAAGGCGATCAGGGCGCCCACGGCCTCGCGGATGCCGCGGTTGCGCGCCGCCGACGGCCCGGCGTTGGCCTGGCTCACGCAGCGCACGGGCGCTCCGAAGCTCTCGGCCAGCGCCCGCGTGCCATCGCTCGACCCGTCGTCCACGATCACCACCTCGAAGTCTCGATAGGTCTGGGCCAGCACGGACTCCACGGTCTCGCGGAGGTGCCGCTCGGCGTTGAACGCGGGGATGACGACACTGACCTCAGGCATCTTTGGCCTTCGCCTTGCCGTCGGCGGTTGGGCGCCGCGCCAGCCTTCCAAGCTGGAGGGCAAACACGGGCGCGGAGAAGCGTCGGAACGCCCCGGCGTACCCGCCGGCCCAGACGCCCACGCGGCGAAGCCGGAACACGTCGTCGCCTGGGCGCACGGGGCCGCTCTCGGTGGTGAAGGCGGCTGTGTAGCCGGCCTCCTGGACGAGGTCCACGACGTCCTGGTTGCACTCGCCGCCGGGGCAGGCCACGAGCGATGGGCTCGCGCCCAGCTCGCGCTCGAGGGCCTGCTTCGACTGCTCGAGCTCCTCGAAGGCCCGCTCGGGCGGCACGCTGGCCAGGCGCGCATGGGATACGGTGTGCGAGCCGATCTCCATGCCGGCGTCGCGCAGCGCGCGCACCTGGCCCCAGCTCATTGGGCGGTACGGTTCTGGCTCGGCCACGTCGGCCCCCAGGGCGGCGGCCACGCGCTCGACGAGCGTGTCGGTCTCCTCCGGCGTGAGCGGAATGCCACGCAGGGCGGCGACGAGGGCGTGCTCGAGGCGCGCGGCGTCTGCCGGGCTCAGCAGGTTCGCCATAGCCAGCGCCTCGGCCATCGACGGCGGCAGGCCCTCGAAGTCCAGCGGCCGGGCGCGCGCGGCGAGGGCCTGGCGAATGTAGTCGTGCAGGCGGTCCCACCACAGGACCTTCTCGGTGCCGATCCAGCCCGTGGTGACGAAGAAGGTGGCCCGCAGCCCGTGGCGCTGGAGCAGCGGGAGGGCGCGCGAGGCATTGTCCTCGTAGCCGTCGTCGAAGGTGATGGCGACGGCGTTCGGGGGCAGCGGCTCCCCGGCGGCCACGGCGGCGGCCATCTGGCCCGCCGTCATCACACGGGCGCGCGCGGCCAGGAAGCCAAGCTGCGCGTCGAACTCGTCGGCGGGCACCCCCAGGCCGCAGTCGCCGATGCGGTGGTAGCGCAACACCAGCCCACAGCCCCTGGGCGCCGGGGGCCACAGGCGGGTGGCCCTTGCGGCGACGGCAATGGCCTGGCGCGCGGCGCGTTTCACGAGGTCAGCCACCAGAGGGCTCCTATCACCAGCGCGGCCAGGGCCGCGGGCACACCCAGGGCGAGCGCCTTGCTCTTCCAGCCCGTGTCGAATCGCTCCCAGCTCCGCCAGTAGGTTCGCGCGAGGCCGGCCGTCGGGTCGAAATCCGGCCCCTCGAGCAGGGCGGGCTCGGCCTCGAGTCGCGGGGCCAGCTCGCGGAACGTCGCCACCTCGATGCCGCCGTGGGCCACGACGTGGTCGAGGAATCGCTCGAACTTGCGCGCCTCGCCCTCGTCGGGCCGGCACTCGGAGCCGTCGCGGCTCCAGCGGAGGAACGAGAAGCTGTGCATCAGCAGCGTAACCGCGGCCACGCCGGCCTCGGCGGCGCGGTCCACCACAAAGCACAACTCCGACAGCGAGTCGGCATTGAGGTCGAAATGCCTTCGCGGCGCCCACCCACACAGGCGCACCTGGGCAAACGTGGTCACCGGCACCTCCACCAGCGAGCCCAGGCGGCGCGGCACGTTGGGCTCGCGGCCACCTTCGCTCAGCCCATAGGCGCAGTACCCGATGGCCACTGACGAATCGCAGCGGATGCCGAGCGACGCGAGTGCCCGAAGTGTATCGGCGTTCGCGGCGAGACCCCCGGCACGGTGCGCCAGTGGCTCCGTGCCTGCTGCGCGGCGGAAGAGTTCAGCCGCTCGCTCGATCGCCTCGCGCTGCTCGGCGTAGCCGTAGGCCGTGAGGGCCTTGTGCACGAACGAGCCGCCGAGCCAGATCGGGTGCACGTGCAGTTGCGCGTCGTGGCCGCGCTCCTGCACCATCGTGCACACACGGAGCACGTGGTCCTCGCCGTGGTGGAGCGCCTCCAGGGTGTTCACGAAAAACGTCGCCCGCACGCCGTGGCGCTCGCAACAGTCCATGATCCGCTCGAGCCCGTGCGCGCCGCCGGCCACGCGGCCGTAGACGCGCGTTTCGGGAGGGAGGGGGCGCGTGCCGCCGAAGCTCGACTCGGTGTCCACCGTCAGCAGTAGCAGCGTCTTGCCTGCACCCATCATTCCCGACCCCGGCTGCTGGCAGCGGAGCGAACGGCCCCGCTATCGGTGATGGCCTGTTCGAACACGGCATGGTACTCCTCGGCCACGTGGCGCCAGGAGCGGAGGCTCCCCGCGGCGGCGATGGCCGGGCGGTCCCAGGGCCGCGCGAGGGCCTGCTCGAGGGCCGCCACGAACGCTTCGGCTGACCCGGGCGCGAAGAGGATACCCGTCCGCCCCTCCTCAACCAGATCGGGGATGGCACCGACGTCCGTGGAGACGGCCGGTGTTCCGCACGCCAGAGCCTCCAGGATAGCATTTGGGCAGCCCTCGTGGTAGCTGCCAAAGCAGAAGAAGTCTGCGGCTTGGTACCAGAGCGGCATCTGCTGCTGCGACACGCGGCCGAGGAAGGTCACGCGATCGCCCGCCCCAAGGTCGCGGGTGAGGCGCTCCAGCGCCGCGCGGTAGTCGCCCGGCCCCGCAATGTAGAGGCGCGCGGGCCGCTGGAGGCGCACGACGCCGGCGATGAGGTGCTGGAAGCCCTTGTCGGCGACCAGGCTGCCGGCAGAGAACAGCACGAGGCCGTGGGGGGCCAGACCGAGCGCGCGCCGCGCGGCCGCGGGGTCGCCGGGCCGGAAGAGCGAAGTGTCCACCCCGTTGGGGATGACCGAGATGCTCTCGGCCCTTGCGCCGGCCTCGATCATCTTGTGCTTGTGCGCGCGGGAGAGCGCCACGAGCCGCGTGGCGCCGCGCAGGGCCCGACGGGTGAAGTTCCGCACAGGCCAGCGGTGGAGGAACTCGTCCACGTCGCTTCCGCGCCCTGAGACGACCACTGGCTTGGCGAGTCGGCGCCCGAGCTGCACGGCGGCGAAGCCGTCGGGGTAGAGCCAGTGGGCGTCCATCACATCGAAGTCGAAGGCCGACAGCCGTTCGCGGATGGCTCGGCTGACCCGCGCGGCGTAGCGGTGGCCGTCCACCAGCACGCCCAGCTTCGGCACGCGACGCCAGCGGGGCCGGAGCACGTCCACCCCTTCATAGGAGTCGCGTTCGGGCAGGTCTTGGCGTGTGGTGAGCGCCACCACCTTCACCGAGCATGCCCTGGCCAGTTCCACGGTGCGGCGATGGGTCGAGAGACCGATCGTCTCATTCTTTGCATGCGGGTAGAGGCTGGCGACGACGAGGATTTTCAATGGGCGCATACTCCACGGCGGCTCACCGCCTGCGGAAGCTCCTGCCCACCTCTTCGCGGATGGCCAGGGCCAGCCGTAGCGGGAGGGGGAGATTGTTTCGGTAGATGTGAAAGTAGGGCTTCTGCACGGCGCCAAACTTGCGGAAGGAGCCCTCGACGCCTCGGTCCATCGAGCCCTCGAAGTCGAAGCGGTCCGTGTGCTTCGCGATGAACGCGATGGCGTCGCGCACGAGCAGCGTCGCCGAGTCGCTGCCGCGGTGCTCGGGGTCAATGGTGCTGAGGAGGTAGTAGGCCGACTTGCGGTCGAAGACCACGAAGATGGCCGAGTGCACGCGGCCTGCGGCATCCACCGCGAACCACGTCTTGCCCGCGCCGCGTTCGGCCGTGGCGCGGTGGAGGCGCTCGAAGAGCTCATAGCTGTAGTTGATTGCGTCGCCCTGCTTGCGCAGGCTGGCGGCGTGGTGGTCGTAGAAGTCGCGGGGCGGCATGTCCGCGCGCACCTCGACCAGCTTTTCGGCCTTCTTGATGTTCTTGCGTTTCGAGTGGGCGAAGCTCGCGAAAACGCGCTCGGGATCGCCCAGGCCCTCGATTACGTAGGTGTAGCGGGTGGTCTGGCGGTAGCCGGCCCAGTAGAAGGGCAGCCAGTTGGTGAGGCTCGGGTGGCAGAGGATGTTGGTGTGTGCCGCGCGGGGGATGGCGGCGATGAGGGCCGCCAGGGTGTCCATTTCGTTCGAGAGCCGCCTCTCGTAGTTCTCGCTGGTTGGCGGGGCGAGGAGCGGCCCGAGGGTCTGGGTGAGCTGCGGCATGTGGATGGTGCGGAAGCCCCACTTGCGGTGGTAGGCCAGCGGCATGCCCGCTGCGATCTGGCCGCCGCGGCGCACCACGAGAATCTCGAACTGCCCCGGCGCCACGGCCTCCAGCCACCAGGAGCGGCAGAAGATGCAGCCCTGGGGCGACGCGTCCACAAAGCGGTCCCAGTCGTCCAGCGGGTCGCCTGGCCCCAGCACCGCCACATCCCCCTTGGGTGCGCTCGACATCCTGATGTGTCCCTCGGCAGTTGGGGGGAAGGCGTGAAGCTCCCTGACCAATTATAGGGCACAATCGGCCCGGGCGCAACCCGCCTGCCCTGGGGCCGCCTGCACCGCTATGTACTGGCCGTTTCTGTGCTTGTGGCGGGGACTCGGTTGACTCACGCCGGCGGCTATGGTAGACTCCTCACGCACCCGGCATCTCGTCATGACCTCGCTCTCCCACGGGCGAGCCGGACGCTTCAGCCCTCTGTGCGAGGCGAGAACTCCCGTGAGAAAGCTCCTGCTCCTCCTCCAGCTCCTGTCGCCGCCATGGCTCAAGAAGGCGCTGCTGCGTTGGGGCTGGGGCGCGCAGGTGGGGCGTGGGGTGCGCATCGGCTGGTTCAGCGTGGTCTCGGGCAAGCGCGTAGAGCTGGGCGATTACTGCCACATTCTCTCATTCTCGCAGGTGCGGTGCGGCGCGGTGCACGTGGGCGCCTATTCGGTGATCGGCAACGGCGTGCACATCTATGGGCCGGCCTGCTTCCGCATGGGGCGCCACTCGATCGTCGGCTCGGAGTCGCAGATCAACGTTTGGGAGGACGTGCGGATCGGCGACCTGTCGGCCCTCGGCTCGCGCTGCATCCTCGTCACCCACGGTGTCTGGCTGCCCTACACCGAGGGCTACTGGGTCAAGTTCGCGGGCGTCACCATCGGCGACCGCGTGTGGATTGCCTCGGGCGTCTTCATCCAGCCGGGGATTCACATCGGCAATGAGGTCTTCGTCAACGCCATGTCGGTTGTCAAGAAGGACTTGTCCGACGGCACAGTGGCCGAGGGCTACCCAGCCCGGCCGGTGGCGAAGATGGCCGACCTGAAGCGCACGATGACACCCGAGCGGCTGAATGCGGCGGTGGAGGCGATGTTGCGCCATTTCGGTGACGCGGTGCTCACCCGGGAATGGGGCCTCCGGGTGGATGCCGCCACGCCCGGCCGCCTGAGCTTTCGCCGCAAGGGGCGCGAAGGCGTCATCGTCCAGGTGCCGGCAGCGGACTCAGGGCCTCGGATTGAGATTCGGGACCCCAAGGGCCTCCGGGCAACCATCGACCTGGCCACAATGCGCACGCCCCTGCCGCGCGACCCGTTCCATGCCGCCCTCGTGCAGTTCCTCCGCGGCTACTACGGCCTGAAACTGGAATACGAAGACTGACGCGATGAAGCTCCTCGAGGCGTTGCAGGTACTCAGGAAAGCGCCGGCGGATGGCGAGCCGTTCGTGGTGGCCCTCGCTTGCGGCTTCGAGCCGCTGCATCTCGAGACGTTTCTCGCCGCGCACCTTCAGCGGGCGATGCCCGCGCGGCGCATCGCCGTGCGCTCCGGCCTCTACGGCGACCTGGCCGGCAACGTGGGGCGCCTGGCTCAAGCCGGCGCCGTCGCGGCGGCCGTGGTGGTCGAGTGGGCCGACCTCGACCCCCGCCTCGGCCTGCGGAACCGGGGCGGCTGGGACCCGGCCAGCCTGCCGCACGTGCTCGACTCCGCGCGCATGCGCCTCAGCCAGACCGAGGCGGCACTGAGCGGCGCGGCGCTGCCCCCCGTAGCCCTGTGCCTGCCCACGCTGCCTCTGCCGCCAGCCGACTGCGTGCCCGGGTGGCAGGCGGGGCACCTGGCCCTCGAGCTTCACGCCCTAGTCGTCGGCTTCGCGGCGCGCGTGGCGAAGGGCGGGGCGCGTGTGGTGGACGCACAGCGCCTCGCTGAGGTCTCCCCACCTGCGCAGCGCCTCGATGCCCGCTCCGAGTTGCGCTCGGGCTTCCCCTATTCCCTGCCACACGCCTCCGCCGTAGCCGAGCTGCTCGCCCGCCTCCTCTGCCCGCCCGCGCCGAAGAAGGGGCTGATCACCGACCTCGACGAGACGCTCTGGCGCGGTATCCTGGGCGAGGCAGGCGTCGCGGGGGTTACCTGGGACCTCGACCATCACAGCCAGACGCACGCGCTCTATCAGCAACTCCTCCACTCGCTCGCCGCAGCGGGCGTGCTCATCGCCGTCGCGTCCAGGAACGACCCGGACCTGGTCGGGCAGGCCCTGGCGCGCGAGGACCTGCTGCTGCCCCGCAACTGCCTTTTCCCCGTCGAGGCCAACTGGGGGCAGAAATCGGCCTCCATCGCCCGCATCCTTCGCCAGTGGAACGTCGGCCCCGACAGCGTGGTGTTCGTGGACGACAGCCCGATGGAGCTGGCCGAGGTGAAGGCCGCGCACCCGGAGGTCGAGTGTCTCCTCTACCCCACCGAGGATGACGCGGCGTCGGTGGCGCTCCTTGGGCGGCTGCGCGACCTGTTCGGCAAGGAGACGATCACCGAGGAAGACGGCCTGCGACTCAAGAGCCTCCGCGCCAGCGGCGCCGCCAAGGCTGCCGAGAAGGGCGGGGCCTCGCTCGACGACTTTCTGCGCCAGGCCGATGGGGAGCTGACGGTGGACTTCCGCGCGGAGCCGCCTGACCCGCGCGCGCTGGAGCTCGTCAACAAGACCAATCAGTTCAACCTCAACGGGGTCCGCTTCACCGAGGGCGAATGGCGGGCGCGGCTCGCGCGGCCGGGCGCCTTCCTGCTCGTGGCCAGCTACGGCGACAAGTATGGCCCGCTCGGCAAGATCGCGGCCGTGGCCGGCCGAGCCGAGGAGGGCATTCTGCGCATCGAGACGTGGGTGATGAGTTGCCGCGCCTTCGGCCGCCGCATCGAGCACGGGTGCCTGGCCGCGCTGTTTGAGCGGCTTGGCGCGGCTGAGGCCGTGTTCGACTTCCAGCCCATGCCGCGCAATGGCCCCTTTCAGGCCTTCCTCGAGGACCTGCTCGGAGCGCCGCCCGAGTCGGCTGCTCGACTCACGCGCGAGCGTTTCGCACAGGCCTGCCCTCCCCTCTTCCATCACGTTCGGGAAGTGATGAATGACTGACGACCTGCGCGCCCGCCTCATCGAGTGCTTCGCCGCCGTGTTCCCCGAGCTGAGCGAGGCCGAAATCCCCCGCGCCAGCCCCGAGTTGGTCGCCGAGTGGGACTCACTTCGCGCGGTGCGGCTCATTGCCACCATCGAGGAGACCTTCAACTGCGCGGTGGCTCCCGCGGAGCTGGACGAGATGGCCTCCTTCGACCGGATCCTGCGCTATCTGGAGGGGAAGCCGCGCTCGGCCTGAGCCTCCGGGGCGCCGGGGGTAGTGCACAACGGCGTTGCAGGAGTTGGCGAGATGGCGGGACCCAGGCTGCACCACGTGGGCATCGTCGTGCGCAACGAGGCCCAGGCGACCGCGCTGCTCGACCTCCTGGGCCTCCGGGTGGCGCGCCGGGAGCACGTGGCGGAGTACGAGGCCACGTGCCTGTTCACCGAAGGGGAAGGCGCGTCGCTGGAACTCATCATCCCCACGGGGGGCAAGCTCGCGCAGTTCAACCAGGGCTTCGGCGGCCTGCACCACATTGCGGTGGAGGTGTCCGATCTGGCCGCCGCCTCGGCCGCGCTGAAGGAACGGGGTATCCGCCTGCTTGAGGACACGCCCGTCGAGGCGGGGGAGCTTCGCATCAACTTCGTACCGCCGCAGTACACGCGGGGGGTGATTGTGGAGTTCGTCGAGCGGCGACGAGCCCCCTGCCCCTGAGGCGATGCGGCGCGTCCCGATACGCTCACCGCCTGCCGACGCGCAGGAGCGCCTTCACCATCTTGAACAGGTTGGCGGAGCATCAGAGGGAGGCGGAGCGGCGGTTCCACCACTCGGCGATTTCGGCGGCCGAGGCGCCCCAGCCGCCGTGGGCGTGAATCCAGTCGAGCGCCCGCTCGTAGACGCCGCGGTAGCCCGGGGCGTCGAGGTCGCAGAAGTGGGTGTTGTGCCAGAGAACCCCGAGCATCGAGCCGTCGGCCTCGGTGCGTTCGAGGTGGGCGCGCAGACGCTCCCAGGCGGCCTCGGCGTCGAGGCGCCCGTAGTCGCTGAAGGCGCCGTCGGATACAGCCAGCGGCAGCTCGAGCAAGCCTCCCGCAGGTTTGGGGCCTGCGAGAGGTTCCGGCCCAACGACGGGTCGGAAGGGGAAGGAGAAGCCGGCGCGATAGCCGTCGGCGTCGTGATAGCCGAGGGTGGCGTCGTAGCGCAGGCCGGCGTCGGCCTGCGCGCGCCAGGTGTCGGGCCAGTGGAAACGCAGGAAGTGCTGGCGGCAGCCGCGCACGGGCTCGCCGCTCAGCGCCTCGAGGTCGCGGCGCTCGGCTGCGAGCTGCTCGGCGATGGCAAAGGAGTCGAAGCTGCCGTGTAACGCCACTTCGCATCCTCGGGCGACGAGGCAGCGAACCGTGTCGCGGATGGCATCGGCCGGAGCGTCGTAGGAGTTGACGATTCGTTTGCCGTGCAGCCGCCGGTCGGGCCGGCCGGCGAGGACGAAGAAGGTGGAGTGCATGCCGCGGGCCTGCTCGAGGTCGGCGATGGCGTCGAGGTCGCTCCACGGGTCGGGCCCGATGCAGAAGGCTCGAGCCACGGCGCCCAGGCGGCGGGGCGCCGCGAGGCTGCGAGCGAGGTCCATGGCCAGGCGGCGTGCGGTGCGGCGGCGCCAGAGGTCCACGTCGTGGGTCAGGAGCACGGCGAACCTGTGGCCGGCGGGCCAGGCGGGCTGGCGCTCGAGCGCGAGGCCAGCGGTTTGGGCGGCGCGCTCCAGGGCAGCCCACAGCACGTGCATCAGGTCGGTCACGACGGGCGCGCCCAGCGGGCCGCCCGCGCCGCGCAGACGGCCGAAGGCGTCGCGGGCGGGGCGTGCCTCGTCGCCGCCCGTGAGCCAGAAGGCGGCGGCGCCCACGATATCGGCCTCGACCCGCACGCGCGTGCCGCCGACGGCAAGAAGCCCCTCGCGGTCAGCCCTCGCGCGGCGGTGGACGCGAGCCGCTGCGTCCGCGGTCATCGGCTCGTCGCCTGCGATCTCCACGATGGCATCGGCGGCGACCGCGGGGCGCCCATAGGCCAGCGCGATATTGCCCGGCGGCGCGGCGGCTGCCGCCTCGGGCAGGATGTCGTGGACGAGGCCAAGGGTGTCGAGGAGCGTGTGGAGGGTGTAGGCGGCTGCGGCTGAGCGCGCGGAGTCGAGCCCGCCAATCGCGACACACACGCGCATCAGCCGGCCCCTCTTGTTTCGTCGCCGGGGGCGGCTGTGCCACAGTAGCCGATGACGAAGTAGAGCTTGCCGAGGCGGTCGATGGCGAACCGTTCGAAGCCGGCTTGCGTCATCAGGCGCTCGACCTGGCGCCTCGTGAAGAAATAGACGGGGCAGCCGCGGAGCGCGAGGCGGAGCTTGCGCACGGGGGCGCGCCAGGTCCACTTGCGCGGGAAGGCGGTGACGACCTTCTGGCGACTCAGGCGCCGCATCTTGCGCAGGAACGGCAGGCAGTCGGCCACATAGTCGAACAGCCCTATAGCGAGGGTGATGTCGAACATCTCGGCGAACTTGTGCTCCATGAAGTCGGCGGCCAGGAAGCGGCAGCGGCCCCCCACGCCCTCGCGCTCGGCCAGGCAGCGGGCGAGGTCGAGCATGTTCTCGGCGAAGTCGAGACCCACCACCTCGGCCGCCCCGGCCCGAGCCACGGCCACGCTGAAGCGGCCCGAGCCGCAGCCCACGTCCAGCACCCGCAGGCCAGGCTCCGCGCACTCGGCCACCGTGCGGCGGAAGCGCTCGTACATGTCCCACCGCAGCCGTTGGTCGAGCCAGCGGGCGAGACGGCCCTTGTCGCCCGAGTAGATCGCGTCGAACTCGGCGGCGGTGGCGTGGAAGTGCGAGCGGACCTTCTCGCCCACCGCTCCCGATCTCGGGCTTGGACTTTGGGGGTTGGGCTCAGGCATCGGCGGTTCCCTGGCGAGGGGCGTTCCAGCGCACACCGCCGCGTGTCAACAGCCGCACGAGGCCGACCACATAGGCCGCGTTGATTATACAGAAGTAGAAGGGCAGCTTCAACAGCCGCAGGCGGGAGAGCGGCGGGAACGCGCCGGCCAGGGCCACCGCATAGAAGGCGGCCTGCGCGGCGAGGGTGAGGCGGTAGAACGGGCCGGGCAGGAACAGGTTAAGGGCAAGGGCGGCGGCGAGGCAGAACGGCCCCAGGAGCCGCAGGAGCTTGTGGGCCACGAAGGTGAAGAGCAGCCACGGCCTCGGCGGCCAGACGAGGAGGCCCAGGAGGCGAAGCTGGCGCCAGTTGCCCACGGCGATTCGCACGCGGCGCGCGAAGCCGCCCATCTCGGTAGCCTCCTCGCAGGCCACGGCGTGGGGCGCGTAGACCGCGCGATGGCCGCCCGCGACGATGTGAACGGGGATTTCGTAGTCGTCGTTGGTGCGAATCCGCGACAGGTCGGGGCAGAGGGCGCGGCGGACGGCGTAGAGGGAGCCGTGGGCGCCCAAGGTGCTGGCCAGGTCGCTCTCGCACTGCTTGAGGAAGGTCTCGTAACGCCAGTAGAAGCCCTCCTCAGCGCCGAGCGCCGCAGCATCGGGCCTCAGCACCTTGTAGACGCCGCTCACGCAGCCCACGGCCGGGTCGGCAAACGGGCGCACGAGGCGGCGAAGGCTGGCGGGCTCGAGGCGGCTCGCGGCATCGGAGAAGGCCACAATCTCGCCCCTCGCGGCAGCCAGGCCGTCGCGCAGGATGGCCAGCTTGCCGCGGTTGGCGGCGAACGCCATCAGAGCGATGCCGTGGGGCGCATAGCGCGCGGCGATGGCGTTCGTGCCGTCGGTCGAGCCGTCGCTGAGCACGATCACCTGGAGCCTGTCGCGCGGGTAGTCGAGCGCCAGGCAGCTTTCGAGCTTGGCCGCGAGAGCGCGTTCTTCGTTGTAGGCGGGGACGAGGAGGGTCACGCTAGGCGTGATGTCGCCGCTCTCCGCCGGGCGGCGAATCAGGCGCGCGAGGATCGCCAGCAGCGCCGGGTACCCGACATAAGCGAACCCGACCAGGCCAATACACAGCCAGAAGGCCAGCTCCACAGCTAGTCTCCTCCCGCTTCAGCGCGGCGTCCGAGCAGGCTGTGGCGGAGGCCTTCATACAAGCGCTCTCCCAGGCCGCGCCTGACAGCGTTCCTGAGGGCCTGGGCGAGCCGAAGCCGGACATGAGCGCGGCTTCGCGGGTCCGCGAGGCGGCGGAAGAGGCCGAAGTCGTAGGAGCGCTTGAGGACGATGCGACGCAGGGCGAAGAGGTCGGTCGAGCGGCGGTTGCGCCCGATGACACCCTGGAGCGCCGCGCGATAGCCGACCTCGCGGGCCAACGACCCGAAGTGCCGGCTGTCGTAGCCAGTGGGCGATGCCACGAACTCCACGGCCTGGCCCAGGCCCGCTTCGAGCACGCGCTTGGACTCCACGAGTTCGTGGCGCAGGGCCTCACGCGTGAGGGCCGACGGGCTAGGGTGGGTGAGCGAGTGTGAGCCGGCCTCCATGCCGGCGTCGCACAAGGCGCGCAGTTGCGCCCAGGTGAGCCAGTCGCCCGTACCCACACGGCCGGCGGTGACGAAGAAGGCGGCCCGCTGGCCCCGCTCGCCGAGGGCGGGCAGGGCCAGCTCGGCGTTGCTGCGGTGGCCGTCATCGAAGGTGAGCACGATGGCCCGCTCGGGCAGGTCGCCTTCGCCGGCATGCCAGCGCACGAGGTCGGCCATCGAGAGCGTGCGGAAACCCTCGGCGGCCAGGTGGTCGAGCTGGCGGCGGAACTCCTCGATGGTGAAGACGTAGAGCCGCGCGGGCGGCGGCCAGCGGTCCAGTTCCTCGGCTCGCTCGACGAGGGCATGCCAGGTGAGCACGGTCACCGCGTCAGCGGGGCCGCGCGACTTCGTCGTAGATGGACTCATAGGCTCTCACCATCCGGTCGAGCGGGAACTCGGCCACGGCCCGGCGGCGGGCGGCCTGGCCCCAGGCGCGGCGGCGCGCGGGGTCGGCGAGCAGGCCGGCCAGCGCCACGCCCAACGCCTCAGGGCTGTCGACGGGCACGAGGCAGGCCGTTTCGCCCTCGACGGCGACCTCGGGGTTCCCGCCTGTGTCGGTGACCACGGCGGGCAGGCCCGTGGCCATGGCCTCGAGCAGGGCCACGGAGATGCCCTCGGTCTGCGACGAGAGGGCGAAGATGTCGAAGAGGCGCAACAGCCGCGGCACATCGGCGCGCGCGCCGGCGAAGCGCACGGAGCCCGCAATGCCCAGTTCACGCGCCAGAGTCTCCAGGGCTGGCCGTTCCGGCCCGTCGCCCACCAGCACCAGCACAGGGCACACAGGCAAGATGCCTGTGCCACCGGGCGCCGGCGGCCGTTTGAGCGCCGCCGCAAAGGCGCGGAGGAGGCACGGATAGCCCTTCACCGCGCGCAGATTGCCCACGGAGCCGACGACGAGGGCGCCCTCGGGCACCCTCAACTCGGCGCGCAGCGCGGGCTCGGGCGGGCCGGGGCTGAAGGCCGCCACGTCCACGCCGTTGTGCACGACCAGCGGACGGCGTGGGCACAGGGCGAACTCTTCGGCCGCGGCGCGCTGGAGCCAGTGGCCAACGAACACCACGCGGTCGAGCCATCGCCCCAGGCGCGGGAGCAGCGCGGCCGAGCGCTTCTGGCGCAAGATGCCCAGCCCGTGGACGGTGAGAATCGCCGGCACGCGGGCCAGGCGGCCTGCCAGCAGGCCGTAGGTGGCCGACTGAAGGTCGTGGGTGTGGACGAGGGCGACCCCCTCGCGCCGCAGCAGGCTCCTGAGCCGCAGCAGGAGGCCGAGGTCGAAGGCCCGGCGCTTGGGGACGATGTGGACCGTGCGCCGCGCGGCGCCGAGTTCGTCGGCGAAGGCCTCCTGGCGGAAGCAGGCCACGGCGGGGTCGAAGCGGAGACGGTCGAGCCTCACGGCCAGCTCGACGAGCAGCCGCTCGGCGCCCCCGCGCAACAGCGCATCCGTGAACTGCAATACGGGGCGGGCGCGGGGCGCTGCTTCTCCCATTCCGCACTCCGCATTCCGCAATCCGCACTTCCTTACCGGTCCCCGTGAGCCGCGATGTGGTCGCGCACGCTGGCGATGATGCGTTCGATGGACAGCGAGGGTTCGAACCCGAGGAACTCGCGGAGCTTGCTGATGTCGGGTACACGCCGCAGCATGTCGCGGAAGCCCGGGGCATAGGCCTCGTCGTAGGGCACGTGGGCGATGGCGGCCCGAGGGTTGACCACGCGCCGCACGCGCTCCGCGAGCTCGTTGATGGTGAGCTCCGCGTCGCTGCCGACGTTGAAGACCTGCCCCACAGCGCGCTCATCGGCCGCGAGGCCCATCAGGGCGCGCACCGTGTCGCTCACGTGGCAGAAGGCGCGCGTCTGCGTGCCGTCGCCATAGACCGTGATCGGCCCCCCGGCCAGGGCCTGGGAGACGAAGCGGGGGATGACCATGCCGTAACGCCCCGTTTGCCGCGGCCCCACGGTGTTGAACAGGCGGGCAATGATGACGGGCAGCCCGCGCTCGCGATGGTAGGCGAGCGCGAGGAATTCGTCGAGCGCCTTCGAGCACGCGTAGCTCCACCGCCCCTGGGTGGGGGGGCCGAGCACGAGGTCGTCGTCCTCGCGGAAACGGGCGCTCAGGGTGCTGCCGTAGACCTCGGAGGTGGAGGCGAGGAGCACCTTGCGCTTCTTCTTGGCCGCATGGTGCAGCACGGTCTCGGTGCCGCGGACATTGGTCTCGATGGTGCGCACGGGGCTCTCGACGACGAGGAAAACACCCACGGCGGCGGCCAGGTGGAACACCACGTCGGCCTCGTCCACCAGCTCGGCCACCAGCGGGCCGTTCATCACGGATTCGATGCAGTAGTGGAAGCGCGGGTCGGCCTTCAGCGGCTCGATGTTGGCCGCGCGGCCGGTCGAGAGGTCGTCCACGACGTACACCTCGCCGCCGGCGGCCAGGAGCGCCTCGGCCAGGTGCGAGCCGATGAAGCCGGCGCCACCCGTCACCAGGTACCGCACGCGGGGACCTCCTCTAGGAGAAGAGCACCTCGGTGGTGGCCGGGCGGAGGGCGAGCCCTGGGGCTTCGACCTCGGCAGGCGCCGGCACGTCGTCGAAGATGACGGACGTGGCCTCGGTGACCCGGCGGGCCGCCGAGATGAGCGCCACGGTGCCGTAGATGTTGATGGTCCACATCGCCGGCTGTCCCAGGCTGAAGGCGGCCCAGGCCAGGAAGCCCATGAACGCGCCGGCGCCCACCACCGCCACATCGGTGAGCTCGGGCGCCTCGCGCGCCAGGGCCACGGCTCGCCGGGCATCGCGCAGCGCGCCGAGCACGATGAAGCCATAGAACATGAGGAACCCGAGCGCCCCCTCCTCGGTGAGGATCAGCAGGGGCACGCTGTGCATGGTGTAGGACCAGCCCCGGAAATCCTCATCGCTCACCCACTCGCGGTACCGCAGGAAGAACTGCCGCGGCCCGATGCCGAAGATCGGGTTGGCCCCCAGAATGCGCATGGCCGTGCGCATCTGCTCCTTGCGCATGTCGATCGACGTGTCCACCTCGCCGGTCGGCAGCTTGTGAGTCCACACGCTCTCGAGGCGCGCGGAGACCCGCTCGGTCTGGTGGTAGACGGCGAAGAGCACGAGAGGCGCCGCCAGCGCGAGGACGATCACCTTGCGCCGGTAGTACCAGGCCAGCATCGCCAGCCCCAGGCCGGCGCCCAGGTAGGCCGAGCGCGACATGCAGCGCAGAGACACCAGAACGAAGAACGGGATCAGGACGAACAGGGCGAGGCGAACCATCAACCGGAGTTGCCCGGTGGCGAGGGAAGCGGCCAGAACCGTGCAGAGGAGGACGCCGATGAGCGCAGGGCGATAGGAGGCCAGGGAGACAGAGTCCCAGGCAAAGGCAAAGAACACCAGCAGCAGGGCCGCTGCGGCGACGCGAACCTGCCCCTCGAGTCGAGCCGCCATCAGCGCTCCGACGAGCGGCAGGGTGATGACGAGCTGAAGGCCGAAATCGTGCTGGGCCGAGAACCAGTAGGGCCGGGCATACACCAGCGAGCCCACGTGCACCTTCTCCCACGCCAGGAACATCAGATGGCTCGTGGCCGCGACCAGGGCCACCGCCGTGATGACCATGCGCCGCGGGGTGTCGGCCAGGCGCGAGAGCAGGAAGTACAGCACCATGGCCTTGAAGTACAGGTCCACGTATTTGTGGTCCCACACATTCACGCCGTTGACGCCCGCCGACAGCAGCATGGCCAGGAAGAAGCCCACGATCCCCCAGTCCACCCATCCCCGCGGGGCGAATTCGCCAAGGCGGTCGCCGCGGGTCGTGAACACCCCCACGACGGTGGTGATGTAAAGCACCTCGTAGAAGTGCACGTCGTTGAAGAACCCGTATGTTTCGACGATGAGCATGTCTTTGAGGACGTAGTGGACCATGATGGCCACGGCGCCGAAGAACGGACGGCGCAGGGTGAGCAACACGCACACCACCAGCCAGAGGATGAGCACCACCGAACGCATCGCCCGTCAGCTCCTCGGGGCCCCGCGGTACGCGCCGCGCCACGCCCGCAGCCGGATGCGCAGGAGGTCCAGGAACATCCGCACGGGGTCGCGCAGCGGGTGCACCCGCGAGTCATGCGAATCCAGCCAGCGTACCGGCACTTCGACAATATGATAGCCCAACTCGCGTGCAATGAAAAGTACCTCGACATCGAAGGCGAAGCCCTCGAGCGTCTGGCGCGCAAACGTCTCGCGCGCGGCCGCGGCGCGGAAGGCCTTGAACCCGCACTGGGTGTCGCGGATGCCGCGCATCACGAGCAGCCGCACGAGGTTGCGGAACACCCAGCCCATGACCCGCCGCATCCAGGGCTGCGGCAGCTCGAGCCGCGATTCGCGCAGGGCGCGGGAGCCGATGACCACGTCGGCGGCCCCTGCGGCGATCGGCGCGAGCAGCTTGGGCGCTTCGCTGAACGGGGTGGATTCGTCGGCGTCGCTGAAGAGGATCACGTCGCCGCGCGCCTCGAGCACGCCGCGGCGCACCGAGAAACCCTTGCCACGGTTGCGGCCGTTGCGCAGCAGCCTCACGATGGGTTGCGAGGCCGCGAAGCGGCACGTAAGGGCCGCTGTGTCGTCCGTGCTGCCATCGTCCACCACAATCACCTCGCCCGGCGTGCCGGTCTGCGCCAGAAATGCCGTGGCGGCCTCGATTGCCGCCTCGATGTCGGCGCTTTCGTTATAGGCGGGGATAACAATGGATAGTTGCGGCCGGACGGGCTCCAACCTCGCTACTCCTTCCCAACCCGGCACGAGAGCACCTGGTAGAGCGTGTGCAGGGCTCCAGGCAGTGTCTCACGCATTTCGAAGCACCTGGCCAGGCCCTCGCGTGCGGCGGTCTCATCGCGCCGCAGATAGGCATACACGGGGTCGCCGCCCGCAAGCAGCGCCCGCAGGCGCGCGCCGCCGGGGCCGAAGCCGGCCTCCAGACGCACCCCGACGCCCGCGCCCTCGACCTCTTGAAGAAAGCAGAGAGTCCCGTAGGGGCCGTGGTTCGCCACCACGGTGGCTCCCGCCTCGGCGCGGCCGAGCGCGCCCAGACCGTCAACATGGCCGAGGCGCGCGAACTCGTTCCGCCAAGGGCTACGCGGCGTCACGTGCCGCAACGGACCCGCCGAGGACAGCGCCAGCGCGCCGTAGGGCGGACCGAGCACGAGCACTGCGGCCGCGGCCAGGACCACGGTGCGCCAGCGCACCGTTCGCACGCGCGCCCACGCGAGATTCAGCCCTACGCCCATCAGCAGCGCCTGAAGCGCGCAGCAGGGCAGGCGGTAAACGTCGTAGTGATGCCAGTGCCGCAGCGTGGCCGCAAGGTTCGCCTGCGCGAGATAGCCCAGGCCCACGAGCAATAGGGCGTCCCAACGCCGGCGTGCCAGGGCGATCGCCCCGGCGAGCGCAAGCAGGACGCCGGCCGGTGACAACTCCGCAACGGCTCGCGCGGCGTGCAGCGCAAGCTGCACGGGGTAGGCGGCCGTGGCCACGCCGGTGAAGAATTGGCGCCAGTCCGACGGCGAGCCCGACGCGGTCAGCAGCGCCGCCAGCCGCGTCCCCAGGCTCTCGCTTGCCGAGGCAGGACTCGTAGTGACCAGATAGCAGAGGTCGTAGGCCAGCCATATCGCGCACCCTGCCGCAGCGGCGGCGACGCCGATTAGCCCGCCCATGACCGCGCGGCGCCAGCCCTGGCGGCGCAGGTGAAGCGCCGCGAAGACTCCCACAGCGGGCAGGTGGAGGGCGAGGCTGGGGTGGCCGCCCATGCCCAGCCCGTACACGAATGCCGCGGCGGCCAGAAGCCGCGGCGCGCGGCGCGCGGCCCACACGTCCAGCAGCAGCATCACCCCGAGCGCCGTCGCCACCGCGACGATGTAGGGGTTGGCGTGCAGCGCCTGGCTCCAGAACAGGGGCGAGAAGCCCAGCAGCCACATGGCCAGCACAGCCACGGCGCGCGCGACGCCCCACCGTCGCAGGAGGACGCAGCCGAGGGCCAGGCTCGCCGCCGCGGCCAGCGCGGCCACTGCGTTGGCCCGCCACGCCAGCGTGCCGAACGGCAGGCAGGTGGTCACCGCCTTGCCCAGCAGCCCCATCAGCGGATAGCCGGGCGGGTGGGCCAGCCCCAAGCGGTACGCCTGGGCGGCCAGGACGGCCGAATCGCCGTCGAGAACGTGCCGCGCCGCCGTCGCCAGGTAGACGGCCAGCGGACCGGCGCCCGCGGCCGCTGGGCCGAGCCAATCGCGAGCGGGGCCGTTGTGCCAAGGGCGGTCAGTATCGCTCAAAGAGCTGCCCCCAGTCGGTCTTGAGGGCCTCGCGCACGCGCCGCCGCCCGACGAACGGGTACCAGTAGTAGTCGTGGTACAGGATCGAGGCGGCGTAGGACCACGGCACGAGAAACGTGCGGAGCAGGAGGCGCTCGAGGAACTTCAGCGGCCCCCAGTAGATGAGCTTCTGGCCGCGGCTGGCGAAGGTGTTCTGGTTGCCGTGGAAGCCGAAGTTCACGGCCGCAATGTCCTCGCCCACGACCTCGATCTCGCGGGGGTCGCCGCAGCCGAGGCCGTCCTCGTGCGCCAGGCGGATGAAGTCCAGCTTCAGCGGGTCGAAGCCCATCATCTTCGCCGCAATGGCGTCAATGGCCACCTGGTCGCCGCTCGCAAGCAGGTAGCCCTTCGCGTGCGGCACCATGCAGCGCGGGCCGGGGCCGTCGCCGGCGAACGTGCCGTCCATTACGGCGAAGAGCCCCGGGTGAATCTCCTTCTGAATCGTGAGCAGGTCCACCAGCGTCTCGTGGATGCGGCTGTGGGTCCAGTGGCGGCGTTCGCTCAGCAGGCCGCCGAACGCATTCTTCATCGCGCCTGTCATCGTGGTGAAGACGTGCGTCTTCAGGGTCGGCAGGTGCACGATGTTGCTGCCGATGAAGCGCCTGGGGATTCTCACGCCGTCGGGGAAGATCTCGTGAAGCACCCGCAGCCGGCCCTTCGGCTCGTAGCGGACCCACTCCTCGCCCTTCTCGTAGAGGTGGACGTTGCGCACGCCGTACTTCTCGAGGACGGGCTTGTGCTTGTTGGCGACCTCGCCCCTGCGTGCGCTGACGACCACGGTGCGATTGTGCGCGCCGTAGAGGCTCTCGGCGGGATAGCCCGAGGCCACGAGCCCGCGAATCACGCCCTCGAGCTGCCACGGCGTGGTCGAGCAGGCGGGGTAGAAGCGGTGCCAGGAGATGTTGATCTTGAGCGCTGTCTCTTTGCCCTTGGGCAGATGGGCCTCGAGGCCGGCCAGTTGCATCACGCGCGCGGTGTCGTCGAGCACCGTGTCGGGCGTAGTCTTGAGGACGGCGACCTTGCTCATGGCGTGCCTCCTTGCCCTCCCCAGCGCCAGATGATCCAGGCGCTGGCAACGGCGTAGAGGAAAACAGTGAGGAGCAACGGCCTGTCGGTGAGCAGGTGGCGCGCCGGGCTGCCGCCCTCGCGCTTCGAGTAGACGAGGTAGAGATAGCGGAAGATCCCGTAGAGCACGAAGGGGAGCGTGTACTTCAGGTTGTCGGTGCCGAACTTGGCCACGGTCTCCCGATCGATCGTGTAGAGGGCGTAGGCCATCAGCGTCGAGGCCGTCACGACGGCGATCATCTGGTCGAGCATCTGCGGGCTGTAGTCGGCCAGGCTCAGGCGATGGTTCGAGGCGTTGGCCACCTCCACCAGCTCGTGGCGCCGCTTCGCGAGGGCCAGGAACAGCGCGAGCAGCGCCGCGCAGATCAGCAGCCAATGCGAGAACTCGACCCCGATCGCCAGCGCCCCCGCTCCCGCACGCAGCACGAAGCTGGCCGCGATGCACAACACGTCAAGGATCACCACGTGCTTGAGCGCCAGCGAGTAGGCGACCTGGAGCGCGAGATAGGCCACCACCGTCAGCCCCAGCGGCACGCCCAGCGCAAAGCCCCCGCCCACGGCACCCCCGGCCAGCGCCCCCGCGGCCAGCAGCGCCACCCGCGCCGGCAGCGCGCCGCTCGCCACCGGCCGCAGGCGCTTGAGCGGGTGCGCCCGGTCGCGCTCCGCGTCGCACACATCGTTCAAAAGGTAGCTCGCGCTCGAGGCGGCACAGAAGAGCGCAAATGCCGCCACGCTCAGCAGGATGAACCGCTCGGCCCCCGGCCCCAGGAACTTCCTGGCAAACAGCAGCGCCGCGAAGACCAGCAGATTCTTCGTCCACTGGTGCGGGCGCACAGCCGCGGCCAGCGCCAGCCATGGCCCTCCCCGGCCTGCCACGGATGCCTCAGTGCTCATAGCCTGATTCTACCACAAACGCCCGCCGCTTTCACGGCTCGGCGCGGCCGGCGTGTGCCCCTTGGACCCCTGGTCGCCCTACTGTATCACGGCGCCAGGTGATACAGATGGGCGCTTTGGCGATCCGGAGGCTTCGACGCCCATTCCTGTCCATCTGTATCACTTTCCCACTCTCTCAGGTGATACAGATGGACGCGCATGTTGCCGAAATCCCACATGGGGCGCCCCCGATCGCCAGGCAGCTCTCCTCAAGTGTCGTGAGGGCGGTTACTTGTGAACACAGGCGGCTCCTCACGGGCTCTCGCGATCACCCAGGTGGAGTCGCCCCATCCAGCGACTCGTGCTGCCAGTCCCGCCAGGCCTATCACCGCCCAGGCCGTCGCCCGCACCCCCACCCGCGGCAGGCGACGCAACACAGAAGCTCGCCGCCCGTCCGCCGCCGGCCGTCGGCCGTCGGCCGTCGGCGCCTGCCTGCGCCTCCCCGCGAGCACGTCCATGATCGAGTTCTCCAGCTTCCCCGCGGCGTAGGCCACGGGGATGTGTTCGGAGCGCTCGCGGACGACCTCGAAGCCCGTCTCGCCCAGCGCCCGCCGCAAGGTGCGCCGCGAGAACTCGACCAGGTGCCCCGGCGGCGTGGGATGTCCCCAGGCGCCCAGCGTGAGGGCGAAGAGGCCATACGTCACGCGCGGCACCAGGCCGCCCACATCGGGCGTCGTCACCGCCAGCAGCCCGCCGGGCCGCAGCAGCCGACGGCACCCGGCCAGCAGCGCCCGCGGGTCGTCCGCGTGCTCCAGCACGTCGAAGAGGGCGATCGCATCAAAGCACGCCGCCTCAAACGCCTGCTCAGCCAAGCCACCGTGACGCACGTCGAGTCCCCTCGCCTGGGCCGCCTCGATGGCATGGCGGTTCACCTCCACCCCTGTCGCCTGCCAGCCGCTCGCCTGGGCCGCCTCGAGGAAGTAGCCCTTCGAGCAGCCGATGTCGAGCAGGCGCCCGCGCGCCGGCGCCAGCGTCTCGATCTCGCGCAACCGCCGCGCAAAGGTGCGCCGGCGCTCGGCCTCGTCCACCTCCGCGTGGTACTCGCCCGAGGAGTAGAGGGCCTCGAGCGCCTCGCGCGCCGGCTGGGGCCACACGTAGACGAGGCCGCAGCCGCGGCAGCGCACCACCTCGCAGCCGTTTTTCGTCACCAGGCGGCGCCGCATCGGGTCCGCGCACAGCGGGCAGCCGGCGGCGGGCCCGCTCTCAGGGGGCAGAGGCATCGGGTCCCACCCTCCGTCCGCGGAGCGCGTCGCGCGCGAGGCCCACCATCTCCCAGAACAGCGCCCGCTCCCAGATGAAGATCGTCGCACCGTAGCTCAGCGCGCCCAGGCCCGCCACCGCGAGCAGCGGCAGCCAGCCGATCACGCCCCAGGCGCGATGGGCGGCCGCGAGGGCCGCGCAGACCACCGCGCTCATGACCAGGGCCGCCTTCGCCGCGGGGGCGACCACCCCCGCCAGGTCGGCCATCGAGCACCGCAGCACCCGCCGGAGCACGAAGGCGTTGCAGCCCAACGTCACGAGCCGGGCCACCAGCAGCGCGAGCGCGGCCCCCACCGCGCCCTTCCACAGGACGAGCGGCACCACCGTGGCCATCACCACCGCCAGGTTGACGACCCCGAGCCACAAGTTATACCGGGGCCTTCCCACGGCGACGTAGAGCTGTCCGGTCGTCGTGTCAATCGCCCGCACGATGTAGAAGAGCCCAAGCACGTGGAAGATCGGCACGCTCGGCAGCCAGCGCAGCGGGAACGCCAGCGGCACGGCCTCGCTCGCCACCAGCACCAGCCCGGCCAGCAGCGCCGTGGAGAAGAGGGCCGAGAGCCGCACGATGCGGCAGTAGCTGTCGCGCAGCCGCGGCACGTCGTCCTGCACCTTCGCGTAGACCGAGATGGCCACGCTGCCGAAGATCGTCTCGCTGATCTCGCCCAGGCGCGACACCCAGACCATGGCAAAGTGATAGAGGCCGAGCGCCCCGATGGACAGCAGTTCCACGAGCGCCTGCCGCCCGACCGTCTCGTAGAGCACCATCACCAGGGTACTGGCCCAGAGGTACTTGTTGAAGTGCAGGAGCTCCCGGGCGACCGTGCGGTCGAACCGCAGCCGCGGGCGGAGCGGGCTGATGGCCCAGCCGAGGAGCGCGCGCACGCCCTCGCGCGCCAGGCCGGCAAGCGCCAGCGCCCAGTGCCGTTGCCCGTGCGGCAGCGCCAGGGCCAGCACCACGGCCACCCCCGTGCCCAGCCCCGCGCTCGCCGTCTCCACCACGAAGAGCCGCCGGAAGTGGAAGCCCCTGTAGAAGGCGCCCTCGGTGACGCTCGCCGCGGGACGCAGGAAGAACAGCAGGCCCAACGCCCAGAGCAGCGCGCGGTCGAGCGCGTAGACCTTTGTGAACGGCCCCACCACGGCCAGAATCAGGTAACTCAGCGCCGCCGCGCCCAGGAGCAGGAGGAACCCCGTGTCCACCGCCTCCTGCACGCGGTCGCGCCGCTGGATGATCGCGTAGTGCATGCCCAGGCTGGTGGCCGCGCGGATGAGGCTGATGACCACCATCGCCGCGTCCAGCAGGCCGTAGTCGTTCTTGTTCAGCAGCCAGGCGAGGGCGAACGCGCCCACCACCTGCACCGCCTGGGTGGTGTAGGTGGTGAGAATGCGCCATTTGGCTCCGCTGATCGCTGCCTGTCGCAGATCGTCGGCCATGGCTCACCCGCCTCAGGAAGCCCCAAGCCATCGGGCCAGGCGCGTCGCGCCGCGCGCGGCGCGCGCGTGCCAGCCGGGCCGGGCCAGGGCCAGCGGCGTCCAGCGCCTGCGCGCCCATCGGCCCACCACGGGCACGCGGCGGAGGCCCAGGAGCAGGCGCCACAGCTCCCGCGCCTCGTCCACCCGCCCGTCCAGCAGCGGCTCCCGGTACGTGCGCGCGGCTTGAGTCATCGTCAGGAATTCCACGCCCGGCCGCCCCTGGCACCACCCGAGCAGGGCGTCGAGCTGCGCCAGCGTCAGCTTGCCATAGGTTCGGGCCAGCGGGTGCGCGCTCTCGGCGAAGCTGAACTCGTGGCAGGTGCAGACCAGGATCGCCGGCCCGGGGTGTCGCGCCAGCCCCCGAACCGCGCGGCGCACCTGTGGCAGCCCGCACGTATGGGGCAGCGCGATCACGGCAGGCTCGACCTTCGGCTCGACGAGGCTGGCCGAGAGCACCTCGAAGCCCGACTCGGCCAGCGCTGCGCCCGTGGCCGCGTCCGCTGCGTTCCAGGGCGGGATGAAGCTCGTCGCCGGCACGCCCAGCCACTCCTCGAGCAGCGCCTTGCCGGCCCGCAACCGTTCGGCCTGTTGCGCCGGCGGAAGGCCCGCAAACTCAGAGTCCCGATTGCCCACGCGCGCGAGGGCCTCGTGCGTGTAGCCGTGCAGCGCCGCCTCCGCGCGGCCAGCCCGCACGGCTTCACGAAGGGCGCCGAGCTTCACCGCATCGTCGCCCAGCGCCCAGCGGCCCTCCAGCCGCGGCACCACGCCCAGCGTCAGCGGCACCCCCTGCCGAACGACCACGTCGAGCAGTTGGCGCTCAACGTCGTCCTTGCTCTTGTCCCGCTCGCCGCGGCTGGCACCATAGTCGTCGTAGCGGAGGACGATCACGGTACGCCTGTCCCGCATCGCATCATTCACGGGCCGCTCCTCCGGCGATGAGGGCCTCGAACTCGGCGATTCGCCTCGGCCAGGCGTACCGCTCGACGGACGGCTGGGCGGCGCGGCTCAGGCGGTCGAGCAGGGCCTGGTCGCCGAGCACGCGGCAGATCGCCTCGGCCAGCGCGGCGGGGTCGCGCGGCGGCACGAGCGCGCCGTTCACCCCGTCGGCCACCGTCTCGTTCAAGCCGGGAATGTCGCTGCCGACGACGGGCGTGCCGCTGGCGAGGGCCTCCACCGGCGCCAGCGGGTGCCCCTCGGCGAGCGAGGGCGCCACCAGCAGATCGGCCTCGGCATAGATGCCCGGGAGCGCCTCCCGCGGCACGTGCCCGGCGAACTCTATGTGACCTGCCACGCCGAGCCGGCGGGCCAGCCCGTGGAACTCGCCCCCCTCCCCTTCCTCGCCGCCGACGAGGCGCGCACGCACGCGGGGGAAGCGCCCGACAACATGCGGCAGAGCCTCGAGCAAGAAGCGCAGGCCCTTCTCAGGCGAAAACCGCCCGACATAGAGGAGCTGCCGCTCGGCGCGCCGATGCGCGCCGCGCTTCCCGGTGTCCCACGCCGCCAGGTCAATGCAGTTCGGGGCGCGCCAGAGCCGCTCGGGCGGCACGCCGAGGGCGCTGAGGCCCTCGTAGATCTCGCGGCTGATGCAGGCGATCCGCGGGGCATGTCGGGCGCAGAAGTGCACCGCGTACTGGTAGACCCACATCACCGTGCGCGGGTAGAGGCCCCGCTTGCCCGGGCTGTAGACCCAGCCCTGGAAGGCCATGACGGCGGGAACGCCCAGGCGGTGGCACGCCGGCGAGGCGCCGAAGAACGCCGTCGAGTCCGTGCAAAGCAACACGTCAAGCCGCGATTGGGAATGGAAGCCCGAAAGGGCCCGCCGCAGCCGCCAGGCGAAGGCCAGGCCGCCTTCGTCGAAGGCCCTCCAGCGTCCGAGCCGCACGGGCACATAGGCTCGTGCGGGCGTGCTGGCCGCGGCGTCAACGTCCCCCGCGAACACGGCCACCGAGTGCCCGGCCGCCTCGAGGTGATGGGCCCACTCGCGCACCACGGTGGGCACGGCGCCGGCGCGATGGAAGAAGCGGTTCACCAGGGCCACCCTCATTCAGGGTCCCCCTGCCCCTCAGGGCGCACGCGGCGGCGGCGCAGCCACTCCTGAGTCCCTCGCTTCAGGCGCAGCAGCGGCGCAGGGGTGAGGGCGCGGCCGCGCTCGCGCGCGCGCTCGGCCAGCCGCCGCAGGCCCAGGTGCAGCCGCGCGCGGGCCGCCGGCCGCCCAAGCGTGAGCTGCACGCACTCGCCCGACGCGGCGCCCCACCTCTGCTTGTACGGCGCGGCGCCGGCCAGAAAGTCGTAGACCCGCGCGCCGCTCCCGATGCTCTGGCGGATGACGTGCGCCTTGAGCGCCGTGCCCACGTTCTGGTCCGAGCACGCGATGTCGTAGGCCTGCTGGAGGAAGTAGACGTGGCCCAGGTGCTCGAAGCTGAACTCGTGCGCGACGAAGCGCCCTCCCAGGCGCAGCGACCAGAAGCGCAGCCAGCCGCGGCGCAGGAACGCCGCGCCCATCTCGCCGTAGAAGCCGCGGCGGGCGGCGTCGGCGAACGCGCCCGGCTTGCCGGCCGTCCGCCAGCGGCGCTGGTGGAGGGCGAAGAGCGATTCGAGCCGCTCGGGCAGCGCCGCAACGTCCGTGCACATCTCGAAGGCGGCGCCGCTGTCGGCGGCGAACTTGCGGTCCAGCGAACGCAGCTTGCTGCGGAAGCGCGGCTGAAGCGTCGCCAGGTACTGCTCCCAATCGCCCGGCAGGCGGATGGCGAGGCACGGCACGCTCCTCGATTCCACAAGCCAGCCGCGGCCCGCGGCGAATCGGCGCAACGGCTCGAGGTTCGGCGAGGCCGCGGGCATCAGGTGGAAATGCAACAGGTCCCAGCCGCGCTCGTCGCGCTCGATCGCATCGAGGAACGCGGGCAGAACATGGGCCTCGCGGCCCGGCTCGATGGCGAAATCGAGGTACTCGGAGTCGCCCGAGCGGTCGCCGATGGCGCCGAGGCGCCGCAACGATCCGAGCCGGTGCGAGGCCGCCACGCGGCTGCGGTAGAGGGGGGCGAGGCCCACGAGCGTGTCGCCCTCGCGGGCGGCGAGGATGGCGAGTTCGTCCCCCCTGCGGGCGAAGTGCCGCCACCACGGCCGCAGCCACTCCCAGGTGAGGAAGACCGTGGCGCTCGCCGAACGCTCGACCAGCGCGTCCCAGTCGGGCTCGAGCCGCTGCCAGTCCGACTCGGTGGTGATGGCCTGCACGCGCATGGGGGCCTGCCCAGTTCAGGATGCCGCCTTGCGGCGGAAGATTCGGAGGGTGTAGGTGTGCGGCCTATCCACCTTCGCGCGCCACTCGGGCTGCTCGTCGTACTGGCCGGCCAGGCATTGCGCGAGCTCGGGGAAGCCGTCGAGCTCGCGCTTCTCGGTGATCGCGACGATCACGAAACGCGGCTGATGCCGCCGGAGGCCGGCCATGATCTCGGCGCGCACCGCGTCCTGAAAGAGAAATGCCTTGGCCAGCGGAACCTGGTAGCTGAAGTTGAAGAGGTACTTCGTCGGCGCCGGCCGGCCAGCCAGCGCGTAGATCTGCGGGCGGCCGCCGAAGAGGAAAATATGGTCGGATGGCGCGGTCTTCGCGGCCAGCTCGCGCGCCAGGCGCGCGATGACCTGGTTGGGCTGATCGGGGTCCAGGGTGAGCTTGTATTCGCCATAGCCGCGCTTCGCCGCGAACGCCCCCATCGCGAGAAGGACGACCCCGAGTCCTGCCGCCACGAGGCGGCGGAGCCCCGGCGCGCGCCCCCATTGCCAGAGGGCGGCGAGCGCCACCGCCGAGGCCGCCGCCAGGGGCGCGAGGGTGGGCAGATAGTAGTAGTGCGCGAACTGCCCCGGCAGGAACAGCCCGAGGAACGCGGCCAGCACCCAGCCGAGCACGACCAGCCCGCCCCGCCGCTCGGCGGGCCGCCGCAATGCGAGGATGATGCCCGCGGCGGCCGTGAGCCACAGGAAGGCGTGGTCGAAGAGCTTCGTCATCACGAGCCGCCGCAACTGGTCGAGCAGCGCGCCCTTGCGGTGCTCGGTGGCGTAGAGGACGTTGTAGGTGTAGGTGCACTCCCAGAAGTCGGCGAACGCGCCTCGCAAGGCGAAGTAGCCGGCGAACACGGCCCACGGCAGCACGGCTCCGGCCGCCATCAGGCCCGAGTGGGCGGCCACTCGGCCCCAGGCTTGCCGCCCGTACGCGCGCAGGGCCTCGGCCGACACCCACGCCCAAGCCAGGAGGCCGATGGGCGCCACAATCTGCTTCGCGGCGATCCCCAGGCCCAGCAGCAGCCCAGCCAGCGCGGCGTGCCGATAGCGCCACGACTGCACGTAGCTCGACGCCGCCAGGAGCCCGAGAACGGCGAAGAGCGTGGTCAGACGCTCCGGCTGGAATGCCTCGAGTTGCATGCCGGGCATGCCGGAGAAGAGCCCGAAGGCCGCCGCCGCCGCCACCCCTGGCCATGCGCCGAAGAGTCGGCGCACAAGGGCGAACAGGGCCAGGGCCGTCGCCGCGTCGCAGAGCATCGCGCCCACGCGCAACGCGGGCGCCACGATGGCAGGCGCCGAGCCCGTCACCGCAAAAATGCCCCGGTAGGCCAGGTAGATCAGCGGCGGCTTGTGGTCCCAAACGTCCCGATAAGGCAGGCCCCCCGCGGCCCAACGCATCGCGCAGTAGGAGTACTCGCCGCAGTCCTGGTCCAGCGGGAACTGGAAGGCGGGGATTCGCAGCAGGAGGGTCAGAACCATGCCTGCGGCGAGCGCGCAATGCGCCCCTCGGCTGGGGGCCGTGGCCCTCTCGGGTCGCTGTGGCTCGCTCATCGCTGGCTTCCTGAAGTACGAGGCGTCGCCCTCACGATGCCGCCTGAGCTTTCGACAGCAGCGCGGCGCAGTGGCAGCCCCACACGTTGCGCAGGCGCCGGATGGCGAACAGGCCGCGCGTGACGTCGCGGAGCATCTGCTTGGAGAAGCAGTGAAGATGTCCCTCGCTGAAGCCCGGCTCGATGCCTGGGAACAGCAGCCTCATGAGGCCGACGGCCCTCAGCGCTTTCTTGACGAGAAGCTTCGGGCGCTCGATGGGCACGGTCACGACGACCCGCGTGGCGGGCGTGGCGATCGTGTGGATGCCCTCGACCAGCCGCCGCGGTTCGGGCACGTGCTCGAGCACCTCCGCGCACACGATCACGTCGAACTCCCCGGGCTGGTATGGCAGTGGATCATTGCCGTCGAAGTGGCCGAACTCAATCTCGGCCTCCCCGTGCTCGGCGGCGCGGGTGCGGGCGTCGGCAAGCGAGCGCTCCGAAATGTCGAGCCCCACCTTGCGGCGGCATCGGGGCAGGGCCACCAACACGTGTCCCGCGCCGCAGCCGAGGTCGAGCACGGCATCCCCCGGCTTCACGCCCGCCAGCCGCACAACGGCGGCTACCCGCGCATACTCGATTCGGCCCGCCAGGCCGTGGTACGGCGTCGGGTGCTTGAGGTACATCTCGTCGTTCCACCGCGCCATCTGCTCGTCCACGGCCAGGGCCTCCTGAGCCGGCAATAGGATACCATCGCCGGCGCGCTCGCGCAAGGCGGCCCTTGGGTGCGGGCCGGAATTGTAGGTGGATTGCTCCTCTCTGGAGCCTGAAAGGCTCGTATGGTAAAGCCCAGGGCAACGCCCTGGGAAGGAGGCCACCTCAGGTCGAGCCCTGAAGGGGCGAGATAGGGGAGCCCCATGCCGCCCCTTCAGGGCTTCCGGGTGGGTGCCGCTGGACCCAGGGCGTTGCCCTGGGCTTCACCATGACGCCCCGAAGGGGCTACGGAATCTGCCTACAATTCCGGCCCGCACCCGGCGGCCCTTGACAGGCACGCGCCGCTTGTGGATGATTGCCCATTGGCCGACGCCTGGAACCCGTTGCGGAACCGATACATGGAACTCCTGGACCTCTTGCGCTGCCCGGCCTGCCGCGGCGCGCTCGGCGCGGGGCCCCAGGCGCTCGACTGCCCCGCCTGCTCGCGGCGGTTCGAGGTCGTTCACGGCATCGCCGACTTCCGGCCCGACACGCCCGGCGTCCCACGCCACGGCGAGTTCTGCCGAGAGGTCATGACCCGTTGGCCTCACGCCTCGTACCGCGACCTGTGGGAGTTCTACCACGGAGGGGAATCAGACGCGCTGGGCCGCCTCTGGGACCGGCATGAGGCGCAGGCACCGCAGCGCGGCGAACGGCGGTGGGACACCATCGCCCGCCATGCGGCCGCGGCGGGGCGCACCGTGGGCACGGGCGGCGTGACCCTGGACATCGGCTGCGGCGTGGGCAGCGCGCTGTTCGGCCTCGCGCGCCACAGCGAGCTTGCTGTGGGACTCGACGTCCTGCTCACCGACCTCCTGCTGGCGAAGAAGCGGTTTGCCGAGGCGGGCATCGCCAACGTGGCCTTCGTGTGCGGTTCCGCGCTCGAACTGCCGTTGGGCGACTCGTGCCTTGACCTGCTCAACGCCACCGACGTGATCGAGCACGTGGGCGAGCCGGCGCGGCTGCTGGCCGAGGCCCGCCGGGTGATGCGGCCGGGCGCGGTCCTCTTCTTCAATTCGCCGAACCGCTTCTCGCTGCTCACGCGCGAGCCCCACGTGAAACTCTGGGGCGTGGGCTGGCTGCCTCGTCGCTGGATGGAGCCCTACGTGCGATGGCGTCGGGGCAGAACCTACCGCGGCAAGCGCCTCCTGTCGCTCTCTGAGCTGCGAGCCCTGATGCGCAACGCCTTCGGGCACTGCTTCACCATTCGGTCGCTCCTCCCTCGGGGCAGCGCAGCACGCGCCTTGTGCCGGCCACTGGAGGCCATCGCGCGGCCTCTCCTGCCCCAGCACAATGTGATAGCGTGGATAGAAGACGAAGCAGCAAAGACTCGGGAGGGAGCCTAGGTGGCGCTCCACATCCTCTCCAGGAGCTTTCTGAACCTCGAACGGCTCGCCCGATTCCCCGACGGCCGCCGGGCGCGCGGGGCCCTGCTTGTGCTCGGCTGCGCCCTCATCCCCGCGTGGCAGGCCACATTCTGGGCCGCTCGCGATCGCCTTAGCGACCGCTATCGCCTCCAGGCCTCCACCGGGCTGCTTGCCCAGGACAAGTTCGTGTACTTCCTCTACTACCTCGGGCTTTTCCCCGTGGCAACGGAGAGGGAGGACCTGGTCTACAGCCGCGACGCCGCCCGGGAACTGCTCGCCCGGCACGGCGAGACGCTGCTGATGGAGTGGAAGAACAGCTACCGCTCGGGCAGCCTGGGCACCACGCTGCTCTACCTGCCCGATGCTCTCCTCAAGGGCGCCCCCCGCGACCCCAGCGTGCGGCCGTGCAACGCCATGGCCCTGACGGCGGGCCTGGTCGCCCTCTTCGTGTCCTTCTGGTACGCGCGCCAGGCGATCCTCGGCCTGCTGCTGGTCGTGCTGTTGGGCTCGAACCCGTTCCAGTTGCACGAGGTCTATGCGCGGGAGAACACGTTCGGCTGGCCGATCACGACGGCTGTGTGGCTCCTGGCGCTTCACGCGCCGCTGCTCGGAGAGCGCAAGGCCGCACGGGGTTTCCTCTGGGCTGTGCCGGTGGCGGCCGGGCTGCTGCTGGCCTCCGTCAAGCAGGTGCGCCCCGAACCGCTCGTGCTCATCCTGTCGCCGCTCGGGTGCTACCTGCTGCTCGCGCAGGCACGCTGGCTCGTGAGGGTGGGGCTGGCGCTCGTGCTGGTGGCCGCGTACGGCGCCGGCACGTGGGCCTGGGCGAGCTTCTTCGACGCGAAGTTTGCCCAGGCCCGGCGCGTGGTCGAGCAGGCGGGCGGGCACCCGTACGTCGGGCCACGTTCCCGCAGCCATCTCTTCTGGCACCCGATCTGGTGCGGCCTGGGCGACTTCGACACGACCCACGGCTACAAGTGGGATGACCAGGCGGCGGCCGACTATGCCTTGCCCGTCCTCGAGCGCGACTATGGCGTGAAGGTGCCCGCCGCCAGAAGAACACGCGTGCTTTTCGAGAACACGTACTGGGACAAGGCGGGGCGTTACTACGTGATGCCCTACGAGCTCCCGCACTACGAGGATGTGATACGCGACAAGGTGCTGGGCGACATCGCGCGCGACCCGCTGTGGTACTTCGGCATCCTTGCGCAGCGGGCCTGGCGAATCGCGCGCCAGACCACCTCGCCCCGGCTCGCCTTCGGAGTCTTCAGCCTCGAGATCCCGATGCATGGCCTCATCGCTGTGCCCGTGCTCGCCCTGCTGGCGGCGCGCCGGTGTTGGATGATGCTCAAGCTCGTGGGCTTCGTTCTCCCCCTATCGCTTCCCGCGCTCCTGATTTTCTCGGGATTGGGGTTGTGCCACTACTCGTGCTATCCTCTCGTGGTCACGGCCTTGATCGCGGCCTGGCTGGCCGAGGCCGCCTTGCACCGGCTGGCACACGCCCCTGCGCCGGCGCGGGAAGGGGCCGCGAAATGAGCCGCAACGCCACACACCCAGGCTGGCGGCGCAGCGACCCGGTGGCCATTCCCGGCAGCTATCAGTACGACGCGCTGGTCGCGGGGCCCGCGCCGCAGCGCTTCTGGCACCGGCGCAAGCTTGAGCTCGTGCGCTCCCTGACTCCGCCGCGTGCCGGGATGCGCGCGCTCGACGTCGGCTGCGGCTCGGGCGTGGTGGCCGCCTTCCTGGCCGACCAGGGCGCGGAGGTGGACGCCGTGGACACCAATGAGGATGCCCTCCGCTTCGCCCGTTCGCAGTTCGAGGGAGGCAATCTGCGGTTCCACCTGACCGCGGCGAACGAGATGGCCTTCGCCGACGGGAGTTTTGATCTGATTGTGTGCCTGGAAGTCATCGAGCACCTCCCGGCGGCCCAGGTGGCGGCGCTCTTTGGCCTTCTTGGCCGACTGCTGGCCGCCCAAGGGGTGCTGCTCGTCACCACACCGAACGGCGCGAGCCTGTGGCCGCTGATCGAGCGCGCGATGGACCTCTTCGGCCTGTCCCCCCCGATGCATGGGGAGCAGCACATCACACGGTTCACTCGCGGGCGGCTGGAGCATGCCCTGAAGGCCGCGGGCCTCGAGGTGCTCCGCTCCGGACGTTTCTGCGGCCTGGCGCCGTTCGTCGCGGGGCTCTCCTGGCGCCTCGCCGCGCGACTTGATACACTGGAGTGCCGCGTGGGGCAGCCCCTGGGCAACCTCCTCTATGCGTTGGCAGGAAGGACCCCTCCCCGGTGAGGCTCTCCGTCGTCATCCCGGTCTTCAACGCTGCACCGTTCCTGGAGGACAGCCTGCGCGGGCTCCAGGCCTACCTGGACCGGCGCTGCCCCGACCACGAGATCGTCGCGGCCAACGATGGCAGCACCGATGGGTCGCTGGAACTGCTGAGGACACTCGAAGGCGAGGGGTTCCGGGTCGTGTCCTCTCCCACGAACCGCGGCAAGTTCGCCGCCATCCGCGACGGCATGGCCGCGGCGGCGGGGTCCTGCCGGGTCTTCACGGACGCCGATGTGCCGTTCGACCATTCGGCCCTGCCGTACATCGAGCGGCTCATCAATGATCGGGGGTTCCACCTCGTGGTGGGGGACCGCACGCTGCCCGACAGCGTGTACCACGAGAGCCAGCCCTGGACGCGGAGGCTCTCCACCAGCCTCTTCCGCCACGCGGTGCGGCTGCTGGTGACGGGCGGCATTCCCGACTCGCAGGCGGGCCTGAAGGGCTTTCGCGCCGACGTGGCGGACGCGCTGTTCCCGCTGCTCGCCGAGACCTCGTTCGCCGGCGACATCGAGTTGCTCTACATCGCCCTCAAGCACAACCTCGCCATCCGGCGCATCCCGGTGCGCCTCCAGCGCCAGGGGCCGTCCACCGTGCGGCCTTCGCGGCATGCCTGGGCCATGCTGCGCGCGCTCACGCGGCTGCGCGGCCGCTGGCGGCGCGGGCTCTACCGCAGTGACGCGCTCGCGGCTCTCGCCGCTCAACGCTACTGGGAGGCGTGAGCCGCGCGCGGCTCAGGGCATCAGGGAGCGGTCCTTGCGGACGTAGAGCAGGTAGGGCCGAGTCTCCTCCATCCGCCACGGCTTGCCTTCGTAGCGCTCGCGCCCCTCGACGCGTTCGCGCATGAAGCGGAACCAGGGGCTCAAGGGCCCCTCGCGGTCGGGGTCCGCGGGCAGCGCATCCTCGGTGGTGACGAAGAAGACCGGCTCCGCGCGGATCAAGGCCCGGCAGATATCCTCGAACACCTCCAGCCCGAAGTACTCCCTGACCACCCGCGACGCGTTCAGGGGGCGGTTGTAGAAGATCCGGTGGGCGGCGGGACGGTCGGCAAGGACGTAGATCTGCGGCCCCGCGCCCCACACGTAGATCGGGTGGCCCGGCATCGTCCGGTCACGGATCATGTCCGCCACGCTCGCGGCGACGCGCTCCGCTCGATCTTCGGCGCGCGAGGCGTAGGTGTGGTAAGCGCGCCACTCCGTGTACATGAAGCCGGCCGTCATGCCCACGGCCAGCAGGGCGAGCAGGAGGCTGCGCGTCTCGAGGCGCCCGCGCGAGTCCCGCGTCATGAAACGCTCCGACGGGTTGGTCGCGGCCAGGGCGGCGCCGACGGCCAATGGTGGCACCGCCTGAAGAAAGTCTGCCGGAACCACCTGGCGAGTGGCCAGCGCCGCGGCCAGAGCCGCCACGCCCCAGTAGGCCACCAGCCGGGTCTGGGGGCTGAACCCTACCGAGAAGGCATGCAGCGCCCAGCCGCCGGCGAACAGCCACAGGGCGCCCTGCTCCGGCGCCAGCGACCGGATCACCTGCCAGTGGTATCCCGGCGTGCGGAGGGCGACGGGCAGCCAGCGGTAGACCACGTTGTAGACCACGGCGCTGCGCCAGAGCTCGTGGAGCGCGCCGCGCGACGCAAAATAGGCAGCGAAGCCGGCGAGAGGCACCGCGGCTGCCCCCAGCACCAGGACCGGCCGGAGCACCCAGCGCCGCCCCCACCCCTCCTCGCCCCGCCGCGTTGCCGCGGCCCACGCCACGACGGCCAGAGCGTAGCACAACGCGAGCAACTCGAAGCAGGCGGCCAGCCCGGCCAGGAGCCCGCTCGCGAGAAGCCAGCGCACATCCCGGCCCTCGGACCGCAGGGCGGCCAGCATCGCAGTGGCCACCAGGCAGTTCACTACGGGCCAGGGCCCCAGGCAGTCGCCCTGCACCAGCAGCGCGCCGCCAAAGAAGCCACAGACACCGGCCGCAACAACCGCCTCAATGTGCCCGCACCAGGCGCGCACGAGCACATACACCAGTAGCACGCCAACCAGGTCGAGGGCCATCATCACCACCCGGCATGTCTCGGGCATGGCTTCGCCCGGCGTCACGCGCGGCGAGGCCCCGGGCTGGCCGAACAGCAGGTTGGCCAGCGCCTGCTCGAGCCTGGCGCCCACCGGGGCCAGGTACCGCACCGTCACCCCCGAGAGCAGGTACAACCCCGGGGCCTCGTGGTCCCAGGCGTCGCGATAGGGCACTGCGCCCTCGAGCCAGCGCTGGCCCACGTAGCCGATGGTGCCCGCCGACGGCCCCATCGGGAACTGGGTGAGCGGCAGACGTATCGTCACAGCCAACGCAAGGACGACGAGCATCTGACGCACCATGCGACGCCGCGGCGGGGGCACTCGAACGGGGTTGTCGGCTTCAGCGGACATCAGGCCCGGCGGCCCTCCAATGACCACAGGGGAAGCGTTGCATCGGCGGCACAGCGCTCGTACAGCGCGCCCAGGGTGGTGAACGAGAAGTCGGCCAGCAGCCGCGGCACCTTCACGCGCAGGGCGTCGAGCCGGGCGTAGTGCAGCACACGCCGGGCAAGCGGCAGGGCCAGGCGTGGCTTCTCGGGGTCGAATTCCGGCGGGTGGATATAGACCAGGCCTGGCCGGCCGCCCCGGCGGAAGCGCCGCATCGCCCACCGGACGAACCAGTAAGGCAGCAGGCGCAGGTAGATGCCGCCCGCGAAGGGCAGATTCCGCAGGGGGAAGCGGAGCACCGACGGCGGGAACTCCAAGAGCGCCCGCCCGCCGGGCGAGCGCAAGCGATATGGCCCTCTCGGCGCATCGGGCACCCCGTAGAGGCTGGTGCGCGTGGGGTAGATGCTGGAGTCGTACGCCAGCCCCTCATCGGCCAGGATGTCGAGCGCCCAGGGGCAGGCGCGCGTGATGGACCAATAGGCGGCGCGGAACCCGCGGACCGGGGCCTTCGCCTGCGAGCGCAGCAGGTGGAGCGAGCGGCGCAGGTCGGCGCGAAATTCGTCGGGCGAGAGATTGTAGACGAGACGGTGCTCGTAGCCATGGCAGGCGATCTCGTGCCCGGCCGCTTCGATGGCCGGCACCAGGTCGGGGTGCCGCTCGGCGACATGGCCGAGGACGAAGAAGGTGGCTTTCGCCCCCCCCTCGGCCAGGCACGCCAGCAATCGCTCGGCGGCCGCGGCCACACGGTCCGCGTGGTGCAGCCAGTCTGCCGGGTCCACCTCCAGGACGGAGTGGTACCAGTCCTCCAGGTCCACCGTCAGAGCGTTGGGAAGGCCGTTACAGGTCATCACTTCTCCACCTGCTTCGTGGAGGCAGACTCCATCGGGTGCGCCGGCCGCTTGATGCCGCGTGTGGCCTTCCAGAGGCGCCAGAGGCCCTTGAGGGCGTTGGGCACGCGGCGGAGGATGTTGACGGGCGCGGGACGCTTCTCCGTGATCTCCAGGGGGATTTCGCACAGGCGCAGGTCGGCCCGCTCCATGCGGATGACCAGCTCGGTCGTGAAGATGTCCTTGTCGGTCTTGCAGGCGTCCACCAGCGGGCGCACGGGCGCAGCGCGGAAGGCCTTGATGCCGTGGGTGTCCGTGCCGGTGAAGCGGAAGACGACTCGGAGGAAGGTGTTGAAGCCCCAGGTGATGAGGCGGCGGACGAGCGGGCGGCGGTCGCGGGCGCCGCGGGCGCGTTTCGAGCCGATCACCGCGTCGTACTTCTTGAGCAGCACGTGGGCGATCTCGACGAAGGGGATGTCGTAGAAGTCGATCTCGAAGCACACGATGTTCTCGCCGCGCGCCTCGCGGATGCCCATGGCCAGGGCCGCACCGTAGTTGGGGATGGGGCACCTCAGCAACCGCACCGTGGGGAACTCGCGGCACAGGCGTTCCCCTATCTCCACCGTGCGGTCCCTGCTGCCGTTCTCGCACAGCACGAGCTCGTAGGGCAGGCCGTACGCGGCCAGGCCGCCGGTCAGCTCGCGCACGGAGGCCTCGAGGATCGATTCCTCGTTGTAGATCGGGATGAGGATCGAGATGGCTGGGCGAGTGGCGGTCTCGGTGGTCAAGTCTCATGCCTCTCCAGCAGCCGGTGCGCGGTCTCGCGGCCTTGCAGCAGCGCGTCTTCCATCGAGGAGTACTCCCATCGCCCGTAGCGGCCGATGGAGCAGATCTCATGCTTCGCGAGATAGTGCAGGATCGTCTCGGTCGCACGGCGACGGTGCGCATCATAGATCACATAGGCGAACGGGATATCGAGCTGCCATTCGACCGCGACGCTGCGGCGGCGGTGCAGCCAGCCCATTTCCCGGAGGCCGTCGAGAATCTGCCGGCGGACGCGCGATCGGTCGAGCGGGCGGGCGGGCGCGTAGGAGACTTCGCTCCACACCGCGGCGCCGCCGCTGGGGGCCATCGAGGCCGCGGCGTTCGAGAAGCAGCCCACGCGGTAGAAGGGGAAGCGGCGCTCGGGCACGTAGACCCATTGACGCCCGTCCGTCGCATCGTGGCACAGCCCAAGATTCAGCGAGAAGAGCGAGGCCCAGCGGAGCCTCGCCGCCGCGTTGCGCACGGGGTCGGGCGCGCCCTTCAGGCGCGCGACCAGCTCGGGCAGGGGCAGGGTGCTCACGAGGGCCGCGTAGTCGGAGCTCGAGCCGTCGGCGAACTCCACGCGGCGGCGCTGCGGGTCAATCGCGACGGCCTCGGAGCCGACGCGGATGGGGCCGGCCCGTGCGGCCAGCGCGCGCACGAGCGTCTCGATGCCCCCGGCGCGCGGGTAGCGGAACGTGGCGTTATAGCCCTCGCCCGCGGCCTTGTCGGCGAGCGCGCCCTCGATGACCTTCTCGATGGGCGCGGGCGGCACGTAGCGCCCCATCCACTCCGTGGTGAGGAACCGCGGGTGCATGCCCCAGAGCTTCTCGTTGTAGGGGATCATGAAGTGCTTGGCGATGCCGGCGCCGAAGGTCTCGTAGACCCACCGCTCGAAGCTTCGGGGCGCGCGGCACGCGGCACGCGGCATGGGCGCCTTCCCATAGCGGGCCTCGATGTAGCCCAGGAGCACTTCCTTCACGGTCTCGATGGGCAGGCCGTACGTGTTGGTCTGGAACGGGTAGCGGGTGAAGACGCCCTGCGACCAGACCCAGGAGCTGCGAACGACCGTCGCCAGCTCGCCTCCGAGCAGGCGGCCGGCCAGCCGTGTCATCTCGGGCGTGCGCAGGTGGAGGAAGTGGCCGGTGTGGTCGAAGGTGAAGCCGTCGCGTGCCTCGGAGCGGCACAGGCCGCCGGGGCGCTCCTCGCGCTCGTGGAGCGTAACGGCGCGGCAGCCCGCCCGCCGCAGGTGATACGCTGTGCTCAGGCCGGCGAGGCCAGCCCCCAGGATGATGATCATCGGCCTATTCCCGGCGTTCGGGGCGATCGGGGGATGCGGGCCGAAGCCGCGGCCGCGTGAGCGCGAAGCGCAGGATGTGCCAGAGGGCCGCCAAGCCGTCGCGCCAGGTGATCTTCTTGCCGTGCGCATAGTCGCGGCCGAAGTACGACACGGGCACCTCGTAGATGCGGCAGCCGAGCTGGGCCACGCGCGCGATCAGCTCGGGCTCGATGCCGAATCGCTCGCTGCGGAGCACAAGCCGCCGCAGGATCTCGGCGCGGAAGACCTTGTAGCAGCACTCCATGTCGGTCAGGTTCAGGTTCGTGAGCACGTTCGACAGGGTCGTTAGGAGGCGGTTGCCCTGGTAGTGCCAGAAGTAGAGCACGCGGTGCGGCCCGCCGAGAAAGCGCGAGCCCACCACCACGTCGGCCACGCCGTCCACGATCGGCTTCAGCAGCGCGGGGTAGTCGGCGGGGTCGTACTCGAGGTCGGCGTCCTGGATGAGGATGATATCGCCCGTGGCGGCCTCGATGCCGGTGCGCACGGCGCGGCCCTTGCCGCGGTTGGCGTCGTGGCCCAGGAGCCGCACGCGCCCCGGGGGCAGACCCTCCAGCACGCCGCGCGTGCCGTCGGTCGAGGCGTCGTCCACGGCGATGATCTCGTGGGCGAGGCCCGTGGCCTCAACACGGCGGAGGATCTCTTCGATGGTCGCGCGCTCGTTGTAGACGGGCATGACGACCGAGAGCTTGAGGCCGCGGAGGTCGAAGGGCGCGTCAGGCATTGGGTTTCCCTGCCTTGGGGGCGACTCCGATGGCGGCGTAGAGGTCGAGCAGGGCGCGCTCGGCGGCCGCCCAGTGGTAGCGGCTGCGGCCTGCCGCGCCGGCCCGGGCCTGGCAAGTGGCGAGGCGGCCGGGCTCAAGCAACTCGCGGAGCGCCGCTTCGAGCGCCCGTGGCGTGAGCTCCGGCACCACGACGCCGCAGCCCTCCGCGCGCACGATGCGCCCGAGCTCGCCGCAGTCGTTGCACACCACGGCCCGGCCCGCTGCCAGGGCTTCGAAAAGCTTGTTGGGCGCGCTGAACCGCGCGTTCCGGTTCGCCGCATCCAGGCCGTGATAGACCACATCGGCCATCGAAGTATACAGCGGAACCAGCACGGGGTCAACAAAGCCCAGGTAGCGGATGCGGGGACACCGGGCGGCGGCTGCGCGCACGTCGCCCGCCGCCGGCCCGTCGCCGCCCACGAGCAGGGCCACGCCGTCCACAGCCTCCACGGCCTCGAGCAGGGGCGCGATGCCGCGGTCCACGTTCAGCCAACCGATGTAGGCCACCAGCAGACGACCCTCGGGGGCCGCCTCGCGGCGGCGGGCCGCCAGAGCCGCGGGGGCGAAGGCGAACTCGTCGAGGCGCTTCCAGTTGCCGACCACCCAGGTGCGTCGCGCCCCGCGTTGGCGGAGGTCCGCCGCCAGAAGCTCGCCCACCGTGAGCACGGCGTCGGCGCGGCCGACCAGGAGCCGCTCCATCCAGTTGACCGTTCGCTTGATCCACGGGGCCACGTTGCCCCCGAGCATGTCGGCATAGCTCTCGTGCGCGTCGTAGACCAGGCGGCAGCCCTTCACGGCGGCCGCCAGCCAACCGAGCGGCAGGGTGTCGAAGTCGTGGCAGTGGATCGCGTCGGCCCGCAACTCGAGGAGGCGCCAGAAGGCGCACCACCAGAAGACCAACAGGTAAAGGGCCTGAATGGAACCCAGGTGGTGGCGGCTCCGCGGGCCGAAGCGCTCGATGCGCACGCCGTGCCACCACTCGAGGGGTGGGCGTTCGCGCTCACGGTCCCAGGCCAGGATCGTCACTTGACAGCCGGCCGCGGCCAGGCTGCGCGCCTCGTTCGCCACCCGCGGGTCGGGCAGGAAGGCGTTGTCGAGGAGCATCACGATCGGGGTTGTGGACTGTGGGTGGCCGATGGCCGATTTCTCCGGTCAGCGAAGCGTCAGCTCGACCTGGCCAAGCGAACGAACCACGGGCTTCGGGTTGCCGAGGGCGCGAAGGGTGAGGAGGCGGAGCGCCAGGCGCATCAGCCGCGTGCCGCGGCCGACCGATGCAGCATCGCTCGTGCACAGGCGCAAGCCCAGCTCCGCACGGCCGCCCTGGGTCCGCCACTGCTTTGGCGCGACGAGGAAGTAGCTGGCCGACGCCTGGGCCGGCATGGACGCTGTGCCGAGCACCTTGCCCTCGTCGCCGAGAAACCGCACCTGCCACTCCAGCGTGTCCCCAGGCTGAACCCTCGGCGCCCCCGAAAGCTCGGCACCGAGCGAGAGCAGCGGCGAGCCGTCCCGCGCCGGCACCACCGTGTAGGCCAGCTTTTCCAGCGTGACCCCGGCACTCAGCTCCTGTTTCTCCAGGCGCCCGCCGATGCCGCCTGCCCACGACCCCCCTCCCTCCGGGTCCGGGCCGAAGGCGACCAGGGAGCCGCAGTGCGTCACAGGACCTCTCCGCAGCAGTTCGCTGAAGAGGCCCGCGGTGCCACACGGATGGGCGATGGGCGCAAAGACCCTCGTCGCCCGGTTCAGCGCCGCCAACTTCGCCGGCGTGTCCGCGTATTCGGCCACCGCGCGGTCGGCGACGAAGCGCATCTGCTGCGCGTAGTGAAGGACGAACCCGCTTTTCTCCTCGAACGGCGTGTGCTTTGCGAGGTCGGCCGCCCAGCGCACCTGTTTGTGGCGCAGCGGCTCCCAGCGGTCCGCCTCGGTCACGACATAGAAGGAGCTGAGGAACAGCAGCGCGGCGCCCGCGGCGGCCACAGCCGCGCGCCAGCGCCCGCCCGTGCGGGCCCAGGGCTCGACCACCAGCGCCACCGTCACCACCACCGCGGGCAGGAACAACAGGTGATAGTAGGGGTGCGCGTAGAAGATCGTGGGGAACGCAATCACGTAGGGCAGCGGCCAGAGCCAGAGCAGCAGCACGTGCTGGTCGCGGCGGTTCTCGCGCGTCCAGACCGCGGGCCACGCGCGCCGCGCGAGCCACACGGCCGCGAGCACCGAGACCGGCGAGAGCTGGAGGATGAACTTCGCCAGGAAGTCGGCCAGCAGGGCCGTGGCCGGGATGTGACCGACCTCTGGCGCGCTGCCTCCGACGGCCCAGCTCCGATAGGCTTCGCCGACAGGCTGGAGGAGGTTGCCCTCCTGAGGGATTCCGCGTGCGTAGGCCATCAGGCCCGCGAAGCAGGCGAGGGCCGCCGCGGGCGGGGCCAGCATCGCGAGCCGTCGCGCCCGTGAACGGTACACGAGCGCGTGCCCCGCCAGCGCGAAGCAGAGGACATAGGCCGGCCAGTCCGACAGCAGGCCCGCCACACTCGCAGCGAAGAGCAGCCAGAAGTCCCGGCCGCGCCCCGACTCGCAGTACCGGAGGTAGAGCAGCGCCGCCAGGGAACTGAAGAGCACGAGGGGCGTGCCCACAACGTCCACGAATGCCCCGCCATAGCGCACGGCGATCGGCGCCGCGGCGGCCAGAGCGGCGGCCCAAGCCCAAGCCGCCGTGGGCGGCCCGTCGCTTTCCCGCGACACCCGCTCAGCCAGCACCGCCAGCACCGCCACCACCGCGAGGCCACAGACCAGGTGCGGCAGCCGCACGGCCCAGGTTCGCGGCCCGAAGAGCGCCACGCCCACCGAGCTCAGGAGGGGCGCCAGCGGCGGGTGATTCTGGTAGCACACGCGTTCGGGCCGCGGCACCACGGGGCCGGGCGTCGCGATCTGCGCCAGCCCCATGTCGGGGTAGCCGTACTTCAGATAGTTCCGCGCGATCATCCCGTACACGCCGTCCTGGTGGCGCGGAATGTCCACCAGCGCCCACCATCGGCCGAGCAGGCCGTAGACGCCGGCGAGGACGACGAGGGCGAGGAGAAGGCCCCGCGCGGGGGGGCGGAGTGCGGAGAGTGGAGAGCGGGCTTCAGGCATGCTTCCCCTCGTCTGCGCGCGGCGAGCGCCGCTCGCCAAATCGGTGCCGGAGGAGGATCCAGATGGCGCGCAGGCCATCCGTCCAGCGGATCTTCTTCCCTTCCTCCACCGAGCGTGGCTGGTAGCGGATGGGCACCTCGACGATGCGGTGGCCGCGGCGGCACACGAGCGCGGTCGCCTCGGCGCAGAAGCCGAAGCCTTCCTCGCGCAGCGGAAGGCTCTGAAGGAGTTCCGTCCTGAAAAGCTTGTAGCAGGTGGGCTCGTCGGTGATGCGCTGCCAGTAGAGCACGCTGGCCACCAGGCTCACGAGCCGCCCGCCCCAGTAGAAGCTGCGGTAGGAGAACGGCATGCCGCCGCGGATCCGCGAGCCGTAGACCACGCTGGCCTTCTCGCGCTCGGCGGTCTCGACGAGCCTCACCAGGTCGTCTGGGTCATATTCCAGGTCGGCGTCCTGGATGATCGTATAGGCGCCGCGGGCGCGTGCGATGCCGGTGCGCACGGCGGCGCCCTTGCCACGGTTGGCCTCGTGGCAAACCAGTTCCACCTCGCGGTGGGCCTGGGCAAAGCGGGCGACGATGTCGCGCGAGCCGTCGGTCGAGCCGTCGTCCACGACCACGATCTGCATGCGTAGCGGCACCGCGATGAGGCGCTCGAGCAGCTCAGCCACGGTGGCGGCCTCGTTGAACATGGGCACGATCACGGCGAGTTGGGCATCGCTCGGCAAGCCCTGCGCTGCGTGGGCGTCGGTCATCGGGAGTCTCTATCGCCTCCGGTCAGGAACGAGAGGTCAAGGGCGGCCGATTGGAGCGGCTGCCGACGTGCCGTCGGGGCCGAGGGGCACGAGCGAGAAACTCGCCTCGTCCCACCGGTACAGATGCCGCCCAGGCCGGGCCGCGATCAACTTGCGGTTCTGCTCGCCCAGGTCGCGGACGTAGAGGATCGGGCCGGCAATGGCCGGGTCGTTGCGCGCCACGGCCGCGACAAGCTTCGAGCTCCCGGCCGTCGTGAGCGGCACGGGGATGAACACGATGGCCGGCCGCTCAGCCTGAGCTCTCATGGCATCGAAGACCCGCAGATCCACGCCGTGGAGACTGCGGTACTGCGGCAGCTCGCGGACGAGGGTGACCGCCGTGCCATAGAGAAAGCAACCGGCGAGGGCCAGCGTCAGTGTCGCCCGCACGCGGTCAGGAGGGAAGCCCCTCGCGACGAGGCGCTCGCACAGGGCCACCAGTCCGGCTGCCGCCAGAATGGCCGCGAGCGGAAGGGCCTCGAAAACGTAGCGCGGGCCGCTCATGCCGATGGAGACGTTGCTCCACCGCGTGTAGACCAGGGCGAGCGTGAGCCCAGCAGCCCCGAGCAGCAGGGGCGACGCGCGCTCTTCCTGGCGCTTCACTCCGGCGAACAACACGAGTCCCACGATGGCTCCCAGCGCCGGGAGGGGCCAGTGGTAGATGGCCGCATCGAAGCGGTACGCCATCTCCAGGAAGTTCGCCAAGCCGACGAGCGGGCGCCACCTCCAGCCCGGAACCAGGACGGGGTCGGCTCCCAGCTTGTGATCCCGTAGCACCATCTGATAGCCGGAGAGCAGGGGGTTCCCCGTTGTCGCCGCGTTATACGCGAGCAGCCCGACGAGCGGCACGGCCAGCGCCGCGGCAAAGGCGATGGTAGGCAGCCAGGCCTGGCGTGGGCGTCGGAGAAGCCACGCCGCCCACACCGCCGCGAACGGCAGGCAGAGGCCGAGCGCCGTCCCCGGCCTCGCCAACGCGCCCAGGCCGAGCAGCAGCCCCGCGGCCGCGCCCCACCCCCATGACCCGCAGCGCAGCGCTCGCAGCGCCGCGGTCATGAAGAATAACATGAGCAGCAGGCACGGCACGTGGCTCAGGTACTCGGCCGCATTGAACACGAGCCAGCCTGAAAGCGCCGTGAGCGCCATTGCGAGCAGCGCCGCCCCGGGGCCCAGCACCTCGCGCGCCAGGAGATAGGCCGCGGCCACAACGGCCCCCCCCATCAGCGGGGCCATCAGCCACGGCACGCCCATCAGGAAGCCTGCGGCATAAATCAGAGCGGCCACCGGCGGCGCCACGAAGAACCACCTCTCCCCGAGAAAGCAGAACACAACGCCCGTGCGAGCGGGACCTACTCGGGGGTCGAAGAACTCCTGGCCACCCGGCAGCGGTGACCACAGGCGGCCGGCCGCAAACGCCTTAGCCTGGAAGTAATAGCCCTGCGCGTCGTTGTAGTGCGCCTCGCCGCGCAACATGCCCCGCGACACCCCCAGCGCCAGCCCCGCAACAAGGGCGCTGGCTGCCAGCACAAGCACAGGACATGGCACCCGTTGCACACCGTCCAGCGGCCTCGAGATGGCCAGGCCCTTCCACGGCCGCGCCAGGGCGTACGCCGCCAGCGCCAGCGCGCCCGCCAGCCAGAAGAGCCGCGCAGTTGACACCAGGCCGAGTTCCCGGAAGAACATCTGGCGGTACCACCGCGAGTCGTAGTACGCGAAATAATGGAGCTTCCCGCTCGCCCAGCCGATCAGCATGTAAGTCGGCGCCGCGCACACGATCAGCGCGCCCAGGGCGGCCGCCAGTCGCCACAGCGGGCCACGCGCCGCCTCGCCCCCGGCGCCCCACACGGCGCGCCGCGCCAGGACGAAGGCCACGACCACGCTCGCCAGCGCCGCGGCCGCTGCCACCGTGGCAAGGACCTCATAGCGCGCTACCGACAGGGTGACCGTGAACCCCGCCCTGCGGACGGCGAAGACCATGCCCTGGTCGCTCGGCCTGCGGGCGTACCACAGGAACTCGAAGAACAGGGCCGCGGCGACGCAGAGCGCGCCGAGCCACAACAGGCCGCCCCGAGCCGGCGCCGGGCAACGAGGCTCTGGATGTTCTGGGCTCGCATTCATCTGGCTATCTCAGGAACCTGATTGTACATCTTCCAGACTTCCAAGTGAACTCGCGGTCGGCTGCTCGTCATCCGGGCCGTGGGGTGCTCGCCACGGAATGGACCGCCCGGCTCAACTCTGGCACGGCGGGTCTCCAGGCAACCGCTCGGGGCGCGCAGCCGGCGACAAGAGGGGGGAGAGAAGAAACACAGCGCCCACATTGAGCAGTTCGCCAACGCTCAGAAACACACGCAGCGCCAGCGCGATCGCGGCCGCGAGCGCGAGCGGCATGCTCAGCGACAACACCCCCGTGAGCACCCCTTCGCGCACCCCGAGCCCGGCGGGCGCGATGACCACGAGCAGCCCGATGCATAGTGAGAGGGCCATCATCCCCGCGCAGTCCGCGACGTACAGGAGCGGCACGTCGCAGAAGGCGCGTACGAACAGCCAGAATGCGGCGCCCTGCATCGCCCACACGTTCAGGTAGCCCGCGATCAGCCGCAGCATGGTGGGATAGGAGAGGCTGGCGACCTCGATCGGCCGCCCCAATAGCAGGCCGCCCAGCCTCACCACGTGGCTCACCAGTGCCGGGTGGAGCAGGCACAGCCCAAGCGCCGCCACGCCCGCGCTGACCCATCGGTAGTGGCCTGGCACGCCGGAGCCCGACACCGCAAGCCACAGAGGCACCACGAGGGCCGCGCTGATGAGATTGAGGGCGATGTCATACAGCACGCTCAGCATGGCCACGCGGAGCGGCACCCCCTCGCGCGCGCTGAGGTACGAGCGCGCGGCCACCATCGCCACCTTGCCCGGCACGTAGAGCCCGAGCGCGGCATAGGCGAGGATTCGGTAAGCCTGCCAGCCCGAGAGGCGCCCTCCCAGCGCGCGCAGCACCGCCCGCCAACGCAGGCTCACGGCAACGATCGAGACGCGGTAAGCCGCGAACGACGCCGCCACCAGCCACCAGTTGGGCACGAGGGCCCCCGGCGGCAACCGGCGCCACTGGTGCACGATCACCCAGCCGAGCCCGCAGAGGATGCCGAGCGCAAGGGCCAAGCCGCCGACACGACGCCAGCGGCGCGGCGGCGTGTCGGCCGGCGCGCGCACCTTCCCGAGGTCGCCCGCCGCGGCCTCCTCGCCCCCTGGCTCCCTCACGCCACCCACGCGCGTTTTCTCGGCCCTCCCTGCCTGGCGCTCACTCACCGCGCCTCCTTCTCCGCTCGCGGGCCCCGCTGGCGGGCCACGTAGACCAGTTGGTGGCTCAGGAACTTGGGGCATGGAGGGGCCAGGCAGACCAGTTGCAGGCCCACCGAGCGCACGGCTATGACCTCAAACCCCGTGGCCTCGAGCATGCGCACCATCCAGCGTCGGGGGAACGAGTAGTGGTGCTCTGTCGTGTAGTAGAAGCGCCGGATGTTGAGCATCTCGCAGATTACCTGGGGGAAGCCCAGCGGGTTTGGCGTCGAGAGCACGATCCGGCCGCCCTCGGCGAGGAAAGGGTGAAGGCTCCGCAGGAACTGATAGGGGACCTCCAAATGCTCAATGAGTTCGCCGAAGACGATCGTGTTGAACCTCCGGCCACTCACGCAGGCAGCCAGGTTCATCGCATCGCCCTGGATCTCCTCCGCATACCCAGAGGGGCTGAGCGGCTTCACCAGGTCTACGCCCACCGTGTGGAACCGACGCAGATGCGGATTGGGCAGTTGCGCATACCCGATGGCGAGCACCTCAGGGCCCACCACCTCGCGGGCGATCGCCCGCAGGCGGCGGTTATCATAGGCACGGGACCCGATTGGCACCACAGCTCTCCGACTATTCCTGAGCCTGTGCGCGGGGCGCGCGCAGGCTTCCGCCTCCACCGACCCATTCCAGCACCCTCTGCCAGGGACTGGCGCTCCGAACGTGGCGCCGCGCGCCGTCGGACAGAGCGCTCGCAGAGTCTCTATCATTCTACCCTCCGCCGCCGTTAAAACCCACAGAAAATCTCTCGTGCCAGAGCACCAGGTTCGCCACCCGCCAGAGCGAGCCCACGGAAGCCGCCTGCCCCTCGCGAAAGCGCTTCCAGAGCCGACTCAAGCGATGCGGCTCCCACCAGCCTGGGTCGGACGCAATGGCCCGCTCGATCAGATCGGCGATCGGCCCCGTCGAGCCGGAGCGGATCCAGGCCTTCTCGGGCGTGGCGAAGCCGATCTTGTCGTGCCTCGCCAGAATCGCCGGCGGCACCGTGCCGGCCATGGCGTGCCGGAGGATCCACTTCGTCGTCCCGTCGCGAATCTTGAAGGGGGCCGGCAAAGAGAACAGGAAGACGACGAGCCGCCAGTCCATGAAGGGCAGCCTCGACTCCACCGCGTGCGCCATCGCATTCCGGTCCTCGTAGCGCAGCAGGGCCGGCAAGCCGTCCCAGGCGAAGACCTCGTAGAGCCGCTCGTTGAGCCGCCCGCGGAGGACCGGCTGTCGGTCGGCGGCAATGTCGGCCGCAACGCGCCGCAGCCGCGGCGAGACCCAGGACGAATCGTCCTCATGGCTGAAGCGGCCGGCCAGGCGGATCATGCGGCGGTGCGAGGCGAAACCGGCCAGCGAGCTCAGCCAGGCATGGAGCCGGCTCCGGCGATGGTTCCGCGCGTAGGCGGCCGCCTCATGCCACCACGCGCCGAGCCGGCCGGATGCGAGCAGGCCGGCGAGATGCACGGGAAAGAAGTACGGGTAGCCCGCCAGCGTCTCGTCGGCGCCCTGCCCGTCGAGCGTCACCGGCGTGCTCTGGCGCCGGGCCAGCTCGAAGACCTTGAACTGGGCGTACATGCTCGTCGTGCGCACCGGCTCCTCCTGGTGCCACACGAACCGGTGGAGGTCGCTCAACAGGCTCTCGGCCGTGGGGCGCGTGATATGGCTTTCGACGCCCGTGTGCTCGACCACCAGGTCAATGTAGCGCTTCTCATCCAGCTCGAACCCTTCGTAGCAGGCGGAGAATGCCTTCTGGTTCCCCCGGCGGAGCAAGGGCCGAGCCGTGCAGACGACCGACGAGGAGTCCAGCCCGCCCGAGAGGGCCGTGCCGATCGGCACGTCGCTCCGCAGGCGCACCCGCACGGCGTCGCGGAACAGCTCGCGGAACCGCTCGATGCACGCCCCTTCGTCGCCAGGCGGCTGCTCAAGGTGGTCGCGGATCTCCCACCATTTCGCCACACGCGGCTGCGCGGAGGCCGAGCCGGGCTCCAGGCGCAGAAAGTGCCCGGCCGGGAGCGACCAGATGCCGCGGAAAAACGTGTGCTCCGAGCAGTTGACGCGGCGATGCACCAGGTAGTCGGCGATGGCTGTGTCGTCGGGCTCGCGGCGCGCCCACGGGGCCTCGAGCACGGCCTTGATCTCCGAGGCGAACACCAAGCGCGTGCCGTCGAAATGGTAGTGGAGCGGCTTCACCCCGAAGCGGTCGCGGCAGAGGATCAGGGCGCCCTGGCGGGCGTCCCAGAGCCCGATGCCCCACATGCCGTTGAACCGCGAGAAGCAGTCCATGCCCCAGGTCTCATAGGCCCTGAGCACGACCTCGGTGTCGCCCGTCGAGCGGAAGCGGCAGCCGCGGGCCTCCAGCTCGGCGCGCAGCTCGATGTAGTTGTACACCTCGCCGTTGAAGACGAGCCACACCGAGCCGTCCTCGTTGCTCATCGGCTGCGCCGCGGCGTCCGTGAGGTCCAGAATCGCGAGCCGGCGGAACGCGAACCCGCCGACAGGCTGCGGCACGGCCGGCGGGGGAGCATTCCGCGAGAAGGAAGTCGAGCCACAGGGATCGAGCGAGAGCAGGGCGAAGCCCTCGCCATCGGGGCCGCGGTGCCGCTGCACATCGGCCATGCGAAGCAACAGTTCCACCGGCGGGGCTCCGCCGCCGCACCAGATGAGGCCCGCTATGCCGCACACAGTCGTCCCCCCAAGTTGGCGCCCGTCGCCGCAACGAGATGGTGTGAGGAGTCTACGAGCCCTTCGCCGCCAGCAGGCCGGCGCTGTGAACCAGGTCGAACGCGCGCTTCCTGAACGGCACGAGGTGCGCGTTGGCCTCGTGCTCCGGCGCCACGGCACGGAGCCTGGCCCGCACGTAGTCCACGGAGAACGACAGGTCCATGGCGAAGACCTCGGCGCCGGAATCGCACAGCGCCAGCTCCACCTCGCTCGCGGAGCGCTCTCCGGGCTCCGCCGCCCAGAGACGGAAGCCGCTCTCGCCCTGCGGGCAGGCCAGAAGCTCAAGCAGGCGTTGTCTCATTCCTGGACCTCTCCTTGTCGCTCTGCCTGGGCTCGGCGACGTAGACCACGTCGTAGCTCATGAACGTCGGGCACCAGGTGACCAGGAAGATCAGGTTCAGCCCCACCGGGCGGACCCTTTTCACCCGGAAGCCCGTTGCCTCCAGCATGTGCACCACCCATCGCGGGGTGAAGGCATACAGGTGTTCCGTTGTATAATAGAAGCGCCTGCTGTTGAACACCTCGAAGAAGAATTGAGGGAAGCTCAACGGATTGGGTGTCGAGAGCACAATCCGGCCGCCGTCGGCGAGGAACGGGTGCAGGCTGCGAAGGAACGCGTAAGGCGCTTCGAGGTGCTCGACGAAGGCGCCGCAGACGATGCTGTGGAATCGGCGTCCGGCGAGCGCCGCCACCAGATCCCGCGCATCGCCCACGATCTCCTCGGCATAGCCCGAAGGCTGCTTGGGCCTGGCGAGGTCGAGGCCCACCGTGTGGAACCGCCTCAGGTGAGGGTTCGGCAACTGCGCGTAGCCGATGTCGAGCACGTCGGGGCCGAGCACCTCGCGCGCGAGCGCTCGCAGACGGCGTCGGTCGTAGGCGCGGGACCCGATCGGCACTGTGGCTCTCCAGAGCGGCTAGAGGACGCGCGCAAGCACATCCACGATGCGTTCAGCGGCCTGCCCGTCCCAGAGCGGCGGGCCGGGCGGGGCGCCGGGTGGCCGGGCAAGCGCCCGGCGGCTCTCCTCGATGATCCGGGCCGGGTCGCGGCCGACCAGCACGTTGGTGCCGTGCTCGATCGTCGCGGGCCGTTCGGTGTTGTCGCGCAGCGTGAGGCACGGCACGCCCAGGATCGTCGTCTCCTCCTGGATGCCGCCCGAGTCGGTCAGCACCAGCCGCGCGCGCGACATCAGCTTCAGAAAGTCCAGGTAGCCCATGGGCGGCACGGCATAGAGGCCGGCAGGGCCGGCCGCCTGCCCCTCGGCCAGCGCTACGAGATGGCGGCCGAGGCCCGCGGCCGCGAGTTGCCGGGCCGTGCGCGGGTGGATGGGGAAGACGACGGGAAGCGCGCGGGCCACCTCGTGCAGCGCGTCGAGCACGGCCTCGAGGACCTGAGGCTCGTCTACCGTGCTGGGGCGATGCAGGGTGAGGACGGCATACGGTCGCGGCTCGGCGCCGAGGCCCAGCCGCTCAAGGACGGGCGAACGCTCGGCCCGCGCCCGGCAGCGGAGCAGGGTGTCAATCATCGTGTTGCCCACGAGGTGGATGGCCCCGGCCGGCCGCCCCTCGCGCAGCAGGTTCGCGTTCGCGCCCGCCTCGGTGGTGAACAGCAGGTCCGAGACCGCGTCGGTGACGATGCGGTTGAGTTCCTCGGGCATCGAGCGGTCGCCGCTGCGCAGCCCGGCCTCGACGTGGCCCACCCTCACGCCGAGCTTCACCGCCACCAGCGAACAGGCGACGGTGGAGTTCACGTCGCCCACGACCAGCACGATGTCGGGCCGCGACTCAGCGACCACAGGCTCAAATCGCATCATGATTTGCGCCGTCTGGGCGCCGTGGCTGCCAGACCCGACCCCCAGGTTGACGTCGGGGGCCGGCATCTCGAGTTCGCGGAAGAACACCTCGCTCATCTTCTCGTCGTAGTGCTGGCCGGTGTGGACGAGCCGCGGGCTGAAGCCGCCGCGCGCCGCCATGGCGTGTATGACCGGCGCCGCCTTCATGAAGTTCGGGCGCGCGCCCACCACGATCACGGCACGGACTTCAGGCGTGTTCTCCCCTCGGTGCGTCACGCGGTTCTCCGGGGCCGTTCGCCGCGAGCGAGGCCATCTATGAAGCGAATCATCCAGTCCGTGAGATCACACTTGTCGGCGAGCATGCGTTGGCGGCGCGCCGTGAACTCGGCGCGCAGGTTCGCATCGGCCCCCCATTCCTCGGCGAGGCGGAAGAGGCCCTCGGCCTGCTCGGGCCGGAAGCCGCGCGTGAGGCCGTAGCGGTGCTCGAGTTCCTCCAGGTAGCTCAGGCGGCCGACGAACGTGTTGCAGCGCAGGCTGGGCGTGCCCAGGACGGCGGCCTCGCACGCCACTGTCTGGCTGTCGCAGACGACCAGATCGGCGAAGGCGAGGACGTCGTGGAACCGGTCGGGCGGGAGCGCGAGCCTGTGGGCGTCGAAGGGCGGGACGAGGGGGGACTCGGAGCTGACGAACACGCGGCCGCGTTGCTCGAGGAGTCGGAACAGCCGCAGCTTCATCTCGACCGACAAGCCGCGGGCCTGCGCGTCGTGGTGTGCCTCAAGGCTCACGAAACGCAACAGGAAGTACCGCTCGCCCTCGCCCACGCCCAGCGCGGCGCGCACCCGCGGGTCGGGCGTGAAGCGGCTCGGGTGCAGGTAGGCCAGCTTGTGGTAGCTTGGATGCTTTACGTGCTTGGGGCCATACTCCTCCTGGATCGCGTCCGGCGTGCAAATCCAATGGGCGAAGGGGTGAGCCAGCGCCGAGACGAGCGGCACGGCCTTGCGATCGTCGTCGTTGAAGAACAGCGACGTGCCGCCGATCAGGCGCGAGACGTGCGCCGCCGAGGGCGACGTGCCGATGAGGAACTGCGGGCGGAAGCGCCGCGCGATGCGCCACAGCCGCCAGTCGCGCTGCACCAACTCCAGGCCCAGCCCGAAGAAGCCCTTGCGCTGGCGCGTGAGCGTCTCGAACTCGATCCCGTAACGGCTCAGCAGCGCGGTGGTGACGTCCTTCTCCCGCGCGGTCACCAGCACCTCGTCGCCCCGGCCCTGCCAGATGTGGATCGCGTGGCGGAAGAGGTGCACGTGAGCCGGGTGGCTGATGTCCACCAGGATTCGCATGCTCGGCCTCAAGAGTCGCGCGGGGGCGGCGCGGTGGAATGGCCCCGGCGCACGCCGGGCGATGCCGTCGGACGGTTCAGATGCTTGTTATGGTCCATGTCGAACCACATGGCGAACAGCAGGAACTGGATGCCGGAGATGAGGAGAGTCATGACCGCCAGGGCATTGATCTTGGGGATGACGCCATTGGCGCCCCAGTAGACGAAGAGGCGGACGCCGAGCGCCAGGCAGGCGGCGAGGAGCAATGCGCCGACGGTGTAGAAGAAGATCAGCGGATGAAAGTCGCGGATGACGTACTTCTCCTTCATCCGCCACAGGAAGCACTTGAGCAGGAGCCACGACATGCGGGGAATCACGCTGCGGAGGCGGATGCCCGACTTCTCGCCGATGTTGTAGACCGGCGTGACCGGCACGTCGGCCACGCGGAAGTTGTAGACGTTGAGCATCACGAGCAGGTGGTTGGGGTAGCCGTAGCGGCGGTAGAGCTTGCCCAGGGGCAGCGCGGCCAGGGCCCGGCGGCTGATGGCCGTGTAGCCGGTTTGGCTGTCGGCGACGTTCCAGTAGCCCGAGGCGATCTTGGTGAGCAGCGAGAGAAAGGCGTTGCCGAGATAGCGATAGTGTGGGATCTTCTTCCACGCCTCGCCGGTGAAGAGACGGTTGCCCTTGACGTAATCCGCCTCGCCGTCCACCACCGGGTCGAGCACGGTGGGCAGATCGGCGGGGTCCATCTGCGCGTCGCCGGCCATCACGGCCGCGACGTCCATCGCGTCCTCGAGGGCGCGGCGGTAGCCTGTAACGATGGCGGCGCCGACGCCCTGGTTCTTCTCATGGCGGATGAGCACGACGCGCGCGGGGTCCTGGGCGGCGTGCTCGCTCACGCGGGCCGCCGTGGCGTCGCGGCTCTGATCGTCCACCACGTAGATGCGGTCCACGAAGGCCGGCATGGTCTCGAGCACGCGGCCGATCAAGGCCTCCTCGTTGTAGGCGGGGACGACCACGCCGATTCGCTGTCCGCGGTACATGTCTGTTACTCCCTGCTCGGGCATTCCACTGTGGGCGGCATGTGCCCTTCGTCTTCGTCCTCGTCCTCGTCGTCGAGCATTCCGCGTGCAGGCATGCACACCCTGCCTTTATTCATTGTGGGCGGGACGTCCCCGTCCCGCGTAGCGCGGCGTGTGGACACGCCGCCCACAATGGGCACGCCGCTCGCGCGTGCCCGGGGCAGGCATAGCGGCCTGCCCCTACTCAGCAATGCACCACACGTGCTTGGCGGTGCGCAGGAACAACTGGCCGTCCACGGGCGCCGGCGTCGCGTAGATCGGCTCCTTGAGGTCATTCGTCGCGACGATCTCGAACGTGCGGCCGGCGCGCAGCACGTGGGTGACCCCCGAGATGTGCGAGACATAGACGTTTTCGCCTATCGCGACAAGCGACGCCAGGCTGTTCACCGCCGGCAGCTTCTCCTGCCACACGAGGGCGCCGGTCTTCGCATCCAGACAGGTCACGTAGCCCTTGGTGTCGGAGACCATGAACAGCAGGCCCTTCGCCAGCACGGGCGACGAGGTATTGGGGCCTCTGCCATTCAGGTCGGCGGTCCACACCACGGAGTCCTCCCCCTTGAGGAGCTTCGCGAGACTCAGGGCGCGGAACGTGAAGACCTGAGGGAGGTAGAGCATGTCGCCGTCCACGAGCAGGCTGGCGACAATCTCGCACCCCGCCTTGCGCTCGATGGGGTAGCAGCAGAGCTCTTTCCCCGACTCGAAGTCGTAGACCCGCAGCTCATACCAGCCCCAGATGATGACCACCTTTCGGCCCTCGACCGAGGCGAGGGTCGGGGGCCTGTGCTCGCCATGGTTGGGCGCGACGCCGGGTCGTGGGGTTTTCCACAACGTCTTCCCGCTTCCGCAGTCCACCGCCGCCACATAGGGGGCGTTGGGTTGCCCCGAGTCGATCACGATCCGGCCATCTGCCAGGACCGGGGAGGCCCCGACGCCATGGATGTCGCCCTCAAAGGGCAGCTCTTTGTTGGCCCACAGGATCTTGCCCGCGAAGTCGGCGCACACGAGGCCGTAAGAGCCGAAGTAGGCATACACCCGCTGGTCGTCCACAGCCGGGGTGGGCGTGGCCTGGGAATTCATCGGGTGCGTGCCGAACTCAGGGCCGGCCGCGCACGGGCGCACCCACTTCGTTGTGCCACTGGCCCGGTCCAGGCACACGATGGCCCGGGTGAACTCGCGGCGAGTCCCCAGCCAGTTCCGCTCGGCCAGCAGCAGCGCCGGCGCACACAGGATGCCGGCGGCGACGAGCCTGCCGAGACGCACCCGCTTGGGCCAGAGGCCCGCCACCTCGGCCACGAGCCACAGCGCACCTGCCACGAGGGGAATGGGGAGCACGATGTTCGGCCACGCAAAGGCCGACATGGTGCCGGCCGTGGTCACGGCCATGTGGCGCGCGATCTTCAGGGCCACCTGGGGGACCTGGAGCCGCAACCCGGCGAGCCCGAGGAGCGTCACAGCACCCACGAGGCCGAGGCGCACCAGGGCGAGGAGCATGGACCCCGCTCTCCCCTGCGGCGGTTGTGGCAGCTGGGCGGCTCGCCGCGCCAGGAGTGCGTGAAGCAGAATGGCCACCCCCACGGCGACGGACAGGGCGGGGACGACCGCGACCAGCAGCCCGAATTCGCTCCCGCCCATCGGCCGGTAGTATTCCTGATCGGGCCGCCCCAGCAAGGCCAGAACCCCGATGAGGACGGCGCCGGCGCCGAGAGCAACTCGCGCCCGCGATCGTGGGGCGAAGCGCGACGCCGCGACCATCAGACCGAGGCAGACCACGATCGAGGAGAGCTGCCACCTGGCCTGGCGGAAGCTGTGGCCCGTCTCCCCCGCCGGCAGGAACACGTAGCTTACGAAAACAAAGTGCGCCATCACCCCCAGCAGCGCGGAGAGGACCAGAACGCCCGCAAACTCGCGCCAGGGAACGACCGACCCGAGCCAGCAGCTTCGCACCAGGAACGCCGCTGCCAGAGCGGCCAGCGCCGCGAAGGCGGCGAGAACGACTCCAGTCCCGGCCCGCTTGAGGATCGGCACCGCCTCTGCTGGATACCCCGAGGTGACAAACACGCTATCGCGGGTAACCACGGGCGACGAGTGTCCTCGGCCCGGAATGGGGGTCTTCCATACGACGTTCTTGTCGGGCGACCAGGTGGCGGGGCCCTTGTCCGAATGGCTCCTGCCCTGGGCCTCCAGGCCGCGCCAGCCGCGCCATTCGTCGGCCCACGCGCTCCCGCCGAGGCCGAGCAGCGCGGCCACTGCGAGATGCCAGACCCCCATCGTGCGCATGATCAGCCTCCTGTCCCGGACCTCGACGGGGTGGATGGAGTTTGAGCTTGTGCCGGGGAGTCAGCCAGTGCAACAGCCTTTCGGACGTGATTATCTCATTTTTGCCGGCGATCGGCAAGTGCCCGGAGCCTCACGGGGCCGAGGAACGCGTTCACCTCGAACCTTCGTGCGCCGCGCCGGTTCACCACGCGGAAGCGCAGGTTCAGGCGCTCCCCTGCCCTCGCGGCATCCGTGACGTCCAGCGAGAGCCAGCCCGTGCGTGGCTCGGCCGCGTCGCGTTCCCACAGCAGGCGGTCGCCCGCCCAGAGTTGCAGGAGGCGAACGCCCGGGGCTGGCTCGGCGACGGCCCTGGAGCTGAGGAACGCGTCGAGGACCAGGCGCCCCTGGAACGTCGGCACGGGCAGGCCGATGGATGCCTCGAAGCGGTGGTACACCTCGCCCGTCGCGCCGAAGGGGTACACGACGGCCAGCGCCTGCGGGCCGTCAGAAGCCACCAGGCCCATCGGCCATGGCCCGCACCAGGCCTGCGTCCCGCGGAGCCAGTCGGCGGCGCCGCGCTCGGCCAGCGCGGGGCCGCCGGGCGGCTGCCCCAGGCTGTCAAGCAGCGGAGCGTAATCCCTGAGCCCCAAGCCCTTGAGGGTGTCCTCAGCCTTCTTGCGTGTGGCGTCATCCCCCTGGGTCACTTCGCCGAAGCCCGAGAGCTTCCTCTGCCAGAACGAGGAGAAGGAGTTTTCGCCCTGGATGTAGAGCAGGCCCGTGAGGGCCTGCGCGGCGCGGGCAGCCACGGCGGCGAGCTTCTCGGCCCCCGCGCGGAAGGTCTGCTCCGCCTCGATCGTCTTGTCGGCGACGAGCAGCTCGCCGACGCGGCGCTCGAGCTCGGCGTAGCCGCGGTCGGGCAGTTCCAGCGTCGCCGCAAGGCGGGCAGTCTGGACGGTGGCGCGCATGGGCTCGAGGTAGCACTCGTGGAGGCGGGCGGGCGGGATGAGTGTGGCATCGGGGGCGCCGGCCTCCAGCTTGGCCAGGAGAGCATCGATCTGGCCGAGCAGGCGAAGCACTTGGGGCTGCGCCGCCGGGTCCTTGAGCCGCGGCGGCCAGTCAATCCCCGGCAACATGGCCCGGGGAAGGATGAAGTACGGCTTGAGCTCGGCCAGCGCGTCGTCGAACTCCCGGGCGGTCGTGGCCATGGGCGGGCCGAAGACGTAGCCGTAGACGGCTTCGCGGGTGCGGCCCCAATCGTGTCTCTCGGGGTGCCAGGCCCAGATGCCCATGACCCCGGCGGCGTATTCCTCGGCAAAGTAGCGCCAGAACATGACTGTGTTGGTGTACTGAGCGGCATCGCGCAGGTCGTCGTAGCTCGGGCTATGCCAGCCGGCGCTGAGCGGGCGCAGTTCCACGTAGGCCGGCCGATCGTCGGCACGAAGGTACGGGTAGCCTTCGTCCTTGGAGAGGAACCCCTGGTCCCACGAGGGCCAGTTGTGCCACCAGGCGGGGCACTTGAGCCCGACTTCGCGGGCAGCCTCGGCCATGGCCCTGTTGGGCACGCAGGTGAAGAACCATGTCGCGGTGTCGAAGCCCGGCACCTGGGCCATCCGGCGCGCGTAGTCGGTAGCGGGCCGTTCGTACGCGCCGATGGGCGGCGTGGTGGCGATGCAGCGGCCCTCAACGCCCAGCCCTCGCGCGAACCTGAGGAGGCGCTCGACGAGCACGGGCGCGCCGGCGGGAGCTCCAAGGTCATTGAAGTCGAGCCAGAAGCCATCGGCCCCCAGTTCGCGCAGCTCGGAGAAGGTTCGTTCGGCCTTCTCCGGCTCCTGGTCGGCCTGGGAGCAGGAGACGGTGCCATAGACGAAGATGCCGCGGCGGTGGGCCTGCGTGATGGCCTCACCGATCTCCTGACGGTCGAGCGCCGCGCCCGGCGCAAAGCCGAACTGGCCCCGGGGCCGAGGAGCGTCGCGCAGATCAATGAAGTTGAAGCGGGCGCGCGCATAGGCGTCGAAGACGCCGGGGAGCGCGTGGCGGCGCAGGTCCGGATATGGCCGGCCCCGCCAGGCGATGCTGGGCCAGTCGCGGACCGAGACAATGGGGAAGACCACCCGCTGGCCCTCGGCAGGGCGCAGGAGATCGCAGAACGCGTCCTGCCCGTAGATCACGCCCCGCGGGTCGCTGCCGCCGATGAGGATGATCTGCCGGCCCTCGTCCTCGAGGACCTCGAGGATGAAGCCGTCGTGGCCGGGCGACGAGGCGCTGAGGTCGAGGTTCTTCTCGCGGCAGAGGCGGTCGAGCCGGCCGTTGGTGGCTCGCTGGCCGAGGAGGAGAATCTGGCGGGCCCGGGTGTCGCCCTCGGACACGATGGGCAGGGTGCGCTGGAAGCGCCGCAGGATGCGGGCCTGAAGGCGTTCGGCCGCGTAGCGCTCGGGCTCCGTGGCCGTAGTTCCCACGACGATGGCGGCGGCGGCGGAACCCAACAATTCGCCCACCTGGCCGCGTTCGGTGTAGACCTTGGGCACGGGGACGATGGGGCACGATCGCCAGGTTTCGACCGTGGGCGCGGGGGCGGGGTCCGGGGAGCGCGGGGCTTGGGGCACGGGCTTCGGCGCCGCGGGAGGCGCGGGCTGGGCCACATAGGGCTCCGGCCCGCGGGAGCGTTCGATGGCCTGGTAGAGGCGCGTGCCGGCGAGGATGACGATGACGAGGAGGGCCGCCCCCAGGGCGGCGGCAACCAGGCGCATCGCTGCCTCACTTTCAGGTCGGCCCGCCGCCAGGCAGCGGCGGCGCCACGCGAGACCGGCTCATAGCTTGACCACGCGGGCGCGGCCTACGCAGCCCCGGACCGCATTGCGTGTGTCGAGCACCAGGGGGGCGTGAGCCACCACGGCGCGGTAGTCGAACGCCGTGTGGTTGGCGACGATGACGACGCAGTGCTGGGCCGCGAGGGTTTCGGCCGTGAGTTCCACGGAGGTGAGGTCGAGGCCGTCGTACTGGAGCCGGGGCACGTGGGGGTCAGTATAGGCCACGTGGGCGCCCAGGGCGAGCAGGTGCTTGAGGATGTCGAGGGCCGGGGATTCGCGGATGTCGGCCACGTCGCGCTTGTAGGCGATGCCGAGGATGAGGATGCGCGAGCCGCGCACGGGTCTCGCCTCTTCGTTGAGGGCCGCGGTGATCTTCTCGACGACGTGGCGTGGCATGGCCGCGTTGATCCGGGCCGCCAGGTCAATGAAGCTGGCCTCGACGTCCAGGAGCTTGGCCTTCCAGGACAGGTAGATGGGATCGATCGGCAGGCAGTGGCCGCCGAGGCCGGGGCCCGGGTAGAAGGGCATGAAGCCGAAGGGCTTGGTGGCCGCGGCCTCGATGACCTCCCACACGTCCACCCCCATCCGGTCGCAGATGATGGCCAGCTCGTTGATGAGGCCGATGTTGACGCTGCGGAAGGTGTTCTCGAGCAGCTTCACCATCTCGGCGGTCTTGGTGGACGAGACGGGGTGGACGCGCTCGATGACGGCGCCGTAGAGGGCGGCAGCGACGCGCGTGGAGGCCTCGTTGATGCCGCCCACGACCTTGGGGATGTTGCGCGTGGTGAACTTCTTGTTGCCCGGGTCCACGCGCTCGGGGCTGAAGGCGAGGAAGAGGTCGGCGCCGACCTTGAGCCCTGTCTCGGCGAGTAGGGGGGCCACCAGTTCCTCGCAGGTCCCGGGGTACGTGGTGCTTTCGAGCACGATGAGCTGCCCGGCGTGAGCGTGGGCGCGCACCCTCGATACCGCGTGGACGATGAAGGAGACGTCGGGGTCCTTGGTCTTGCGCAGCGGGGTGGGCACGCAGATGATCACGGCATCGCATTGGGCCGCCACGGTGGCCTCGGCCGCGGCGCGCAGGAGGCCGCGGGTGACCACGTCGCCGAGGGTCTCGGAGCTGACATCGCCGATGTAGGATTCGCCGCGGCTCACGCACTCGACCCGAGTGGCGTCCACGTCAATGCCCCACACGCGGAAGCCCGCGAGGGCGAACTCGACGGCGAGCGGCAGGCCGACGTAGCCCAGGCCGACCACTGCCACGGTGGCTTCGCGGGCGGCGATCTTTTGGAGCAACGCGGTCTCGTGAGTCTGGGTCACGGTGCTGGGCTCCCTGGGTGGCCGGACGGCGGCGTTTCAGTAGTAGTAGCCGCGGTCGTAGTAGCGGTAGCCATAGTGGGAGAGGACCATGTCGCCGCGGTTGAGGATGAAGCCGAGGATCCGCGAGTTGTGGAGGAGTTCGACGGCGCGCTCGACGGGGCGCTTGCGCACTTTGCCCGCCTGGATGACCAGGATGACGCCGTCGGTCATGGGGCCCAGCACGATGGCGTCGGCCACGGTGAGCACGGGCGGGGTGTCGAAGAGCACGAAGTCGAAGCGGCTCTTGAGCTCCTCGATGAGCTGGCGCATGCGCGGCGAGCCGAGCATTTCGGAGGGGGTGCGCGACGAGCGGCCGCCGGGCAGCACCGTGAGGCGCGGCACGGTGTCGGCGATCAGCACGTCCTCGGGCAGGGCGTCGCCGTTGAGCACGTCGCTTAGCCCGCGGCGCGGCGTGAAGCCGAGCAGGCGGTGCACGCGGGGACGCCGCAGGTCGGCGTCCACCAGGCACACGCGCTGGTCGAAGTCCTGGCACATGGCGATGGCCAGGTTGAGAGCCGTGGTGCTCTTCCCCTCGCCTTTGCCGGCGCTGGTGATGGCGCAGGTGCGGAGCTTGTCGGCGCCGACGATGCCGCGGATCATGGCCTTCACGCGGCGGAAGCTCTCGGTGAGGTGCGAGTGGGGGTGGTGGTAGGCCACGATGTGCGGGTCCACCTGTCCGCCTTGCGCCGGGCGGACCACATAGGTGGGTCCCGCGGGCTCGTTGCCGGCAGGACGTGGGGCCTGGGCTTGCTCGGCCCGGGCCTTCTCGAGGGCTTTCTGGATTCTCGACACGGCCAGCTTCCTCCTGTGCGCCGCGCGCGGGCTACTTGCGAAGGGCCGCGAACAGGCCTTTCCAGACGCCGCCGGGCGTGCCCGGCGCGGTGCGCTGGACTGCGAAGAGCGCCGCCGCGAGGCCGAGGGCGAGCGCGACGGCCGCCGCCGCCACGAGAGGCCACCGTCGCGCCGGCCGCGGCGGGGGGGCCGGGGGCTCGGCCGCGCGGCCGGGCTCGGCGAGCAGCTCGGGGCGATCGTCGGCCAGCTCGCGGAGCGCGCTGCGCACGAAGGTCTCGTTGAACACGCGCCGCTCCTCAACAAAGCCGGCAACGAGCGTGGCGTCGCAGGCCACGTTGATCAGGCGCGGCACGCCGCCGGAATAGCGGTGGATGAGCCGGCAGGCGGCGGCGGTGAAGCGCACGCTGCCGTTCGAGCCGGCCACCTTGAGGCGGTGGCGGATGTAGCGGCGGGCCTCGTCTTCGTTGAGCGGGCAGAGGTGGAACCGCACGGTGATGCGCTGGCGGAGCTGCTCGAGCTCGGGCCGGCGCAGCAGGTCGCGCAATTCGGGCTGGCCCACGAGCACGATCTGGAGGAGCTTGGCCTTCTCGGTCTCGAAGTTCGAGAGCATGCGGAGCTCTTCGAGCACCTCGAGCTGGAGGTTCTGGGCCTCGTCAATGATCACGACCACGCTGTTGTGGCGGCGCGCCTGCTCGACCAGGTAGTCGCGGAACCGGCTGAGGAGCGCCTCTTTCGTGAGCTTCTGGTCCGCAGGCACCACTTCGAGGTCCTCGAGGATCATCCGGAGGATCTGGACGAAGCTGCCCTTGGAGTGGATGACGTAGGCGACCTTCACTTCACGGCTGAGCTGGCGCAGCAGGCACTTGATCAGGGTGGTCTTGCCCGAGCCGATCTCGCCGGTGACCTGGATGAAGCCCATGCCCGACTCGAGGCCATAGACCAGGTAGTCCAGCGCCCGCCGGTGCACGGAGCTCAGGAAGAAGTAATCAGGGTCCGGAGTCAGGTTGAAGGGCTTCTCGGCGAAGCCGTAGAACTTTTCGTACATCGATCCCTTCCTGGCAGGCCGAGAGCCGGCTTACCAGCCGCCCTCGACGAACCAATCCTGGAACGTCTGCCAGCCCGTGTTCAGGTACTCCTTCGCGGCGGGCACGGTGAGCCAGATCGCCACGGCCACGCCCACGACGAAGACCGCAGAGCTGATCGCGAGGACTCGGAACCAGAGCTTCCTGCGGTGGTCGCGCGGGGTGAAGATGGCGGGGATCACCCCGAGGGCCGGCAGGCCCAGGTAGTCGCGGGCATCGTCGATGCTCTTGAAGGTCTGGTCGAGGTACTCGACGAGGCCGATGAGCGCCGCGCCGGTGAGCAGGCCGAGGACGAGCCCCAGGACGATGATCTTGGCCTGCGCGCTGCGGACGGGCCGCCAGTCGTCGCGCGCGTACTCGAGGACGACGAACCGCGCGCTATAGGCTTCGCTGAGGAGACGCTGCATCTCCTTCTCGGCCACGCGCACGCCGCTGGCGTACTCGGCGGCCGTGCCGGCGGCGGTGGTGCGCTGCTCCTCCAGAGCGCGGCGTTCCCCGAGAAGCTCCGGCGCCTTGCGCACGCGGATGTAGAGCTCGCTGACTTTCTTGTTGGCGTCGAGCCGCTGCGCGTTGAGCCGGTCAATCTCCTTCTCCTGCGCCGCAATGCGCGCCTGGATGGCGGCGTACTTCGGGTTCGGCTCCGAGACCTCGAGCTCCTTGGGGTCGTCCATGACCAGGCCCTTCACCTGCTCGAAGGCGGCCGCTTCCTTCTCGAAGACCACGCGCGCCTCCTGGCAGCGGGGGTGGGCCATCGTGTAGCGCGCGCTGACCTGTTCATAGTAGGCCTTGGCTTGGTCGAAGCGCGCCTTGGCCTGGTCATACTTGCGCTTGTTCTCGAGCACCTCGGGCGTCGGCTCGGGGCGCACCTTGCGGGTGATCTCCGGCTTCTCCTTGCTCAGCTCCTTGCGCAGCTCGGCCAAAGTCTCCTCGACCCCCTTGATCCGCTGGCGAAGGACCAGTTCTTCCGTTTCGGCGTCCTTGTACTCTTTGTGGATCTCGGCCAGGGTCTCGGTGAGCCAGGGGTTCTGCTGGTTGAACTCGCGCAACTGGTTGTCAATCTCGGCGAGTGCGGTCTTGGCGGCGGCGAACTTGTCGCGATAGTACTTGAGGTCGCTCTTGGCGCGCTCTTGCGCCTCCTTGCGGTCGGCGCCGACGAACTTCTTCACGATCTCGTTGACGAGGGCCGCATTGCGCGCGGGGCTGATGCTCGTGTGGGTGATGGAGATGTGTTTCCCCCCGAGGGGAACGACCTGCGTGCGCCGCTCGATCTCGGAGTAGATCTTCTCGAACTGGCGGCGATCATCCGGGTCGATCTCGCGCCCGAAGTCCACCTTGCGGCTCAGCACGATCTCGCGCACGGCGCTCCAGCTCATGGCGCGGGTCTTCACGGCCATGATGGCCGAGCCGGCTCCCACTTGCGCGGGTGTGGTGTCGCCGATCGGGCGGTTGTCCTGGAGCTCCAGGATGGCGGTGGACTTGTACTCGGTGGGGTAGGCATAGGCGGCCACGAGCGCGAGCGGCACGCAGACTGCGAGGGGGATGATCAGCAGCCACTTGCGGCGCCACAGGATGCCGAGGTATCTGTGGAAGTCAAACTGCTGTTGGGGCTTTCTGGGCTGGATGGCAGGCATCGTACGTAGTTCTCCGGTGGTCGCTCAGCCCGCCGCGGGCACGTCGTGCGCTGGCACGGGTGTGGCGCAAGAGACTAGTATGGGGTTGACTGCGCTCGGCTGGCGCGTTCCTCGGCATCCTTGCCCGCGTACGGGAGTTCGGTGTACGTGCGGATGCCATTGATGGCGGAACGTGCGGGAGCGGTCAACTCGTCGCAGAAGAACCCGATCTCGGCCCACAGCGTGGCCGGGATGTAGAGAATGTCGCGGTTCTTCACGAGCACGTTGGTCTTGAAGTCGCCACGCAGGATGTCGTCGAACCGAATGCGATAGATCTCCTTGCGGTCCGGGTTGTCGCGCATCAGGCGGATGCGGCTCGAGTAGTCCATCTTCGTGTAGCCGCCCTGGAGCGCGACGAGGTCCACCACCGTCATGTCGCCTGTGAAGCGGAAGGCTCGGAGGCTGCTCTGCGTGCGGCCCGCCAGGTAGACGGTCTTGCTGTAGAGGCCGGTCACCGTCACCAGCACGTCCACCTTCTTGACGTACCGCTCGAGCTCCTTGGCCAGATAGTCGCTGAGCTGCATCGGGGTGAGGCCCTCGACGTACACGTCCTTCAAGAGCGGGAAAGAGATGTTGCCGTCGGGACGCACCTCGTAGGAGCCACTGAGGTCCGGATGGTCTGGGACATTGATGCTGAGGACGTCGGGAATGCCAATTCGATAGGTTTCGTTGAAGCGCTCGAAGCGCTTCTCGACTTCCCGGAGCTGGTGGCGAGTCGCCGCCTTGCCAATGTCGTCGAAGTTCTTGATCCAGCAGGGCCATCCATCGCATCCGGCGACCGCCACAGCAAGCAGCCCAAGCAACCACAGACGCGTCTTCGCAGTCATCATGCTCTCCCTTAGCAATCTGGCTGACAGCCGGGAACTGGGAACTCGGGGACGCGCATGCCCCGCCGCTTCTCACCCTTGACACATTCGGTCGTGGAACGCCACCAACTGGCTGAGTTCCTCCTGCTCGTAGACTCGCCAGCCGCGCCAGTCGCGCTTCGGCTTTGGTGTCTTGCCCGCCTTCTCCCAACGAAGGAGGGTCTTGGCGGTCACGCCCACTCGCTCGGCCGCCTGGGTGATCGTTACGCGACCGTTGGGTCCCTTCCGATCCATCGGCTGAAGACCTCCGAAGCGAACCCTGGACGCAACGGGGCCTGTCCCGTACTGTCCAGGACACGAGACACGTACAAACACCCGTATGGTTCCGGCCCAGCCGAAAGGCCGGAAACCCTTCCAAATTGGCATGGGAGAGCAAACGCTGTGCCATGCGAGACCAGCTTGTCGCTGAGACCGGCGGTGAGAGGCTTAACTTATTGGCAGCACAAATCTTACGATGCCGCCTGAGCCACGGGCGCTGAACCCGGTCCAGTTTGCAGCTCAGACGGCTTTTCCGCTTTTGCCGACAAACGTGGTCATCACGTGGTGCGTTGCATGTTGTAAGCATCGTGATATCAAGACTCTATGACGAGTTGGGAAAAGGTGACAAGCCTCCGAAGGTTGTCATGGCCTCTGAGCCGGTAGCAGGCCGGTTCGTCACGGCTATGGGGAGCACATGCACGGTAGACGACCCCCGACTGTGGCCGGTTTCTCAAGGGGTCCAGGCCGAGACCAGTTCGTTGGGCCAGCCGTGGCGCAATTGCCGTGCCAGCGCCAGCGTGCCGCACGCCTTGCGATTGCCCGCGATGGGGGCAACCGTTTGTGGCCGCTCCGCTTGCTGCGCGGATTGCGGGGGCGGGGTGCCGAGGGAACTTGGAGGCCCACGCTGCACTGGGTAGGAAGGCAGCGCCCGCCGGATGGAAACCTTTTCCCCTTCGTCCCCCAACGATGGTTGTGCTGCCCGGGTGTGGGCCATGTCGTCAGAGCCCGCGCGCCATGGGGCGGAGAGGTGGCGGGTTGTCTGGGAGATCGGCCACACCGGCGGGCATGGCCTTGGGTGTTTGCTCGTGTCGGGGCTTCCTTTCGCTGTGGCGTGGGTCGTGCATCCTGCCCGTTGTTCTTGTCTGTTGGAGTACTGCTCACGGTGCGCCTTGACTGGGATGCGCTCCTTGCTGGCGACTGTGGGGTCTGACGAGTTCGCTGCGATTCTCGGTCGCTGTGGACTCAAGCGTCCCGCTTGTGGATGTTGCGGGAGGCCCTGCGGTTGGCAGGCGGGGCGCTTGCCGTTGCCAGAGTCCCCGTGGCGTTACCGGAGCGGTTGACCGGGAATCGTGGTGAGCTAGCCAGTGGTACCTGAGGCGGGGTTGCTAGGGGCGAGTGTGAAAAGGTGCGCTGTCTGGCCCAGGGGGCTTGTGCGGGGAGGGCTCGCGGAGGCGGCGTGGGCGGATATCGCGCGCTCGTGGGCCGGCAGGGCCGGCGTGCGGCGGCATGCCGGAGCGCTCGTGTGAGGACCGGTGCTTGTTCTGGCCGCGGCGTGCGGGTGAGGCGCGCGATGTAGAGGGCTTGAGATCGCGCAGGTGGGCGGGGTGGTTGGGGTGGGGGCCGGCTCACTCGAAGTCGAACTGCTGTACGTCGTCCCAGGTGTTGATGCAGCGTGTGCCGTGGCGTCCCTGGAGGATGATGTAGGCGAGGTCGGTGGGAACATCTACGAGGCTGATCTCTCCGGTGGACCGGTGGCGCGCGATCTTGACGGCGCGGTCGCGGATGCGGGTCATGAGCTCGCGTACCTTGGTATTCTGCGCCTGCGCTTGGTCGCGTTCATCGGCCGTGGTGAATCCGGGGGGGCGGCTGTAGTCTTGTGAGAGGGCGCGGCGGAGGTATGCCGCGGGGTCGCGCACTTTGCCGCGCTCGTGGTTGTAGCGCGTGATCTCGATCTTCTCCTGGATGTAGTCGGGCGGATATTCGTGGGCGAGTTGGCGGGCCATGGCGTCGGTGAAGAATTGCTTGAGAGAATCAACAACAGCGGGCTTGGGACCGTGGTCAATATTGATGTGGACGTCGCCGTGGATTGTTGTGGTGGTTTTGGTTGGGCCTGTACTTGTTGTTCTGGATCTCTTGTTTGTGCCCTTCCGTGGGGGCAGGATGCCTTCCTGCGGGAGTAGGGAGGCGCGGGTGAAGGGGCTAGCCTTGTCCTCTGCCGGGGATAGCCCTACCCCCGCGGCGGGGGTAGCCTTGTCCTGTGGCGGGGCAAGGTCAATCTGGCAGCCTTCGTAGGAGAAGACGAACTGGTAGGTGTTGTTCCGGTTCCCGTCCTTGTGCTTGCCCGACCAGATGCGGATCAGGCCGTTCTCCTGAAGGCTCTGAAGAGCGGACGCGATGCCGCTGTTGCCGAGGCCGCTGAGATGCTTGAGGCGCTTGAGCGAGGGCCACACGGGCTTGAAGTCCCGGTCCGTGTGGATCGCGAGCACGGGGTAGAGCGTGCGGGCCGAGGGCGTGAGCTTCTTCCATGTGCGCGAGAGCACGAGGTCCTGGAAGAACTTGAAGAAGGCATTGTTCGACATTCGATGGCGGCCCGGGCGAGGACAGGAGACAGCCAGAAGCCTTGCCGTTGGACACAGGGCGCCGGCCGCGGACTCCCGCGGCGGCGCGCGTCATCAGTTCACGGCCAGCGAGCGGCCGTCGGTGTTCCGGCCAAAGGGCGTCTCGGGCTCGATGCGCTGGTTGGCGTAGGCGCGAAGGCGCTCGATATCGCTGAGCTCGAACACGCGGTAGCCATTGCGGTCGCGAGCGACGTCGCGGACCTTCGCGGAGCGGAACCATCGCTTGAGCGTTGCGGGAGAGACGCCAATGGCCTTGGCAGCGTCGGCAATGAAGGCGGCCATAGGTCCTCCACTAGATTGCGCGTTTCGGCCCCTGCGCAATGCTACATCTTGTGCTGCGCCAGGTTGACATAGGTTATACCGACCCGCAGAGGGTCTGTCAAGTGCAAATATTCGGCCCGTACACATTCCTTTGGGAGGCAGGCGTCGCCAGCCCCAAGCCCTCGCGGCATGGGCGTCGGTTCCCTGCGGCTTGTGCCGGCTCGGGGGCAATATGCGGCACGAGCGTTGCACATTCTCCCCTGACCATCGGAAAACGGCCTCTTCGTGGGAAGAAGTGCGCCGACGGGCGGCAGATGGCGCCCGGCGCATGGGCCTCCGGCCCCGGTAACACAGGGCATAGAACCCCGCGCTGAGGTCTTGCTCGGCGCGCAGGACCATGGGGGGAAGGACCCGCGGCACCGTTTCCGGAATCACTGGGCAAAGGCGTGTGGCTCAGGCTGGCTCGATGGCAGAACAGTGCCGGACGCTCGCGGGGCCTTCCCCCTCCATTTCTCCCTCGCGCGGCTACGCCGACCCGGCGGCGAGTATGGCGGCGGCTCTAGAGCAAGGGCTCCCCAACTCTCGCGGCCTGCCCGTCCGCCCCGCCCCGTCGCCGGGCTCGCTCCCCGAGCGGCAAGCGGGTGCGCCGCGTGTGTAACCTCCGCGTGAGGAGCCCTTTGCCGCCACGGGGCCCGACAGCCCAGCGCAGGGCCCGGGCGGTTCGGAGCCGCGTCGCAGGGTTCCGGCATGGGGTTTGCTCTCCTCTTTTCGCAGTGCTCGAGTGTTGGACGTGAGCCACCAAGGCAAGGAGCAGGACAAGGCGCCCCAGAGGTCGCCAGCTCTCCCGCCCGTGGCGCGCCGTCTGTGCCGCGTGTGCCGCGCCGGCGCCGGGCCGGCACGGCTGGCTGGCGGCTGCCCTCCGCTGTCTCAACGCCCCGACACCCTTGTCCTGCTCCTGCCCCTTTTTGCCGAGGAGAGTGACGGATGGCCCTCTCGACAAGCTCCACGCCCCTGGTCGAGGCGCTCCTGAGCAGCTACGCCGTGGAGGCCGAGATGTACCAGGAGTTGCTCCTCCTTGCCAGGGAACAGGGCAGCCTGCTGCGGCGGGGGGAGGGGGTGGCCGAATACGCCGCCCTGTTCCCACGCAAGGACGAGCTCCTGCGCGCGATCGGGCGGATCGAGCTGGAACTCGAGCCGCTGAAGCAGCAGTGGTGGGACCTGGGGCCGACGCCCGACGCGCGCGAGCGGCTCAACGGCCTGCTCGACCGGATCCTGGGGGCGATAGACGGCCTCCGGGCGCAGGAGATGCGCAACGAGGAGCTCCTGGCGCGCCGCGGCGTCGCCGCGCGCCAGGCCCTGCACGAGGCCCGCGGCGCGGCGGGCCGGGTGGCCGAGTTCGTTCCCCACGCGGCCCCTTGCGCGGGATGACGGAGGGGCTCGATGGGAGTGGAGCGGGTGCTTGTGGCTGGCCCCGAGGGGCCACGCCGCGCGCTTCTCATCGAGTGGCTGGCCCGCCACGGGTGCCGGGTCGCTGTGGCCGAGAGCGGCGCGGAGGCGCAACGCCTCCTGGCGCGCGAGGGGGCCGACCTCGTGTTCGCCGACGTGGCGCAGGAGGATGCCTGGGGCCCGAAGGGCCTGCCCGCGGCCGCGCGCGAGGTGACTCGTGATACTCCCATGGTCGTGCTGGGACCCGAGGCAGGAGGCGACTGGCTGGCCGCTGCGCGGCGCGCGGGGGTCTTCGGCTGTGTGACCGGGCCGCCCTCGCCCGAGAGCCTCGCGCACTGGCTCGCGCGGGCGAGCGCCTGGCGCGAGCGGCTGGGCAGGCGGCCGGCGCCCCCGACGCCGCGGGGGCCGGCCCCCGAGCTGGTGGGCCGCCACCCCCGGCTGGCCGAGGCGGTGGCCACCGTGGGCCGCGCCGCGCCGAGCAAGGCCACGCTGCTCGTCCAGGGCGAGAGCGGGACGGGCAAGGAGCTGATCGCGCAGCTCGCCCACAGGGGGGGCGGCCCGCGCGCCCGCGGGCCCTTCGTGAAGGTCAATTGTGCCGCCCTCTCGGAGGCGCTGCTCGAGAGCGAGCTTTTCGGCCACGAACGCGGCGCCTTCACGGGCGCCCTCGCGCTCCGGCGCGGCCGTTTCGAGCTGGCCCACGGCGGGACGCTGCTGCTCGACGAGGTCTCGGAGATCCCCCTCCACCTGCAGGCCAAGCTCCTGCGCGCCATTGAGGAGGAGGAGTTCGAGCGCGTGGGCGGCAATGACACGATCCGGGTGGACGTGCGGCTGGTGTGCACGACCAACCGCGACCTGGCCCGCGAGGCGGCCGAGGGGCGCTTCCGCGGCGACCTGTATCACCGCCTGAACGTGGTGCCCGTGGTGCTGCCGCCGCTGCGCGAGCGGCGGGAGGACATTCCGCTGCTGGTCAACCACTTCCTGCGGCGGTTCCGTCGCGAGTACGGCTCGCCCGTCCGCGCCGTGGCGCGGGAGGCGATGGAGATTCTGAGGCGCCACTCGTGGCCGGGCAACGTGCGCGAGCTCCGCAACATCATCCACCGCGCGGTGGTGCTGGGCGCCGGCGAAGTGCTGCGGCCCGAGGACCTGCCGGCCGACGTGGTGGAGGGCCGCTGCGCGGCGCCGAGCGCGGGCCTGGCGGCCGGGCGTTCGATTGACGAAGTGGAGCGCGACCTGATCCTCAAGACGCTGGCGAGCACGGGGGGCAACAAGACCGAGGCCGCGCGCCTGCTGCGCGTGACGCCGCGCACGCTGCGCAACAAGCTCGGGCGCTACGGTGCTGAGGCCGCGGAAGCCGGGATGGGGACGGCGTGAGCGGGACGCGCGTGGAGGCCCCGACAGGATCAGGGGCATCTCCCTCGGGGCCGAGGACGATGCCCCTGTGCCTCTGTGGCCGCGCTCACTTCGTGCGGCGGCGCCGGCGGGCCAGCGCCGCGAGACCGCCCACGAGGAGCAGGCAGGTGGCCGGCTCGGGTAGCCCGGTGAACTGTAGCGGCTGGCTCGCCCACGTGTCGCCCTGGTACGACACGCGGAGCTGCACCAGGAGGTCCTCGCCGGGCCGGTTGCCGATGTTGTAGAAGATGCCGTTGCCGGCGGGGCCACCGACATTATAGTCGCCCAGGGCCAGCAGCTCCGCGGGGGTGAGCACGCGCAGGAAGTCGGTGGGGATCGTCACGTCGGCGGCGCCGAAGAGGTTGGCCTGGGGATCATAGTCCCAGAGCAGCCGCGCGTTGTCGCCGCCGCCGCCCTCGGCCTGGAAGAACTCGAAGTCGTGCCAGCCCGGGGTGAGCGACAGCGTGGCGTACTGGCCGCCGCCGTTGGAGCCGCCGTTGAAGTCGGTCCACGCCCCGTCGTTGATGCTCGTGAGGAGGCCGTCAATCACGAGCACGGCCCAGTCGTCGTTGTGATCGTGGAAGCGCACGGTGCGGGGCGCGCCGGGGTTGTTCGGGTCGTCGGGGATCAGCACCTGGCCGTAGTGGCGGGTGCTGAAGTTGCTCATGTCGCCGGAGAAGGGGGTCTCGGGTGGATAGGTCGAGCCGCCGCCCGCGTTGCTCCAGGCTATCTGCGAGATCAGATAGTCCTGGTGCGGCAAGCCGCTGGTCGCCATGGCGAGCAGGTTGGCGGTGCTGTTGGCATTGTAGTTGAGGTACCACTCCGACATGACGCCTGGGACGTGTTGCATGCGCCAGAGTTCCCAGTGGACCGGCCCCTCGACCTGTCCCGCGGGCAGCACCTGGGCATAGGCGGCGCCGCCGATGTTGGCGTGGTCGTAGGCCAGCAGGCGGCCCTGGGGCAGCGCGGGTGCCGCGATGGTGAAATGGTCGAAGCTGCCCGTGGTGAGCTCGCCGTTGTTGTGGGCCGTGACGGCGATGCCGAGTTGCACGCTGGCGGGGAGGCCGGGGTTCACGTGCCGGTCGGTGCTGACGTTGGTCAGGCTCCAGGCGCCGGGGGCGCCGGCCACGTCGGGCGCCCAGTGGGCGGTGTAGGTGTTGCCCAGGCGCTTGAGCATCATCCAGAACGGCGCGGCCCCGGCGCCGGGCGAGCCGGGCATGAAGGCGTTCGGCCAGCCAGCGCCGGCCCCGGCACTGTCGCGCCACTGCACCGCGATCTGCTGGGGCGTGGCCGCGATGAACTGCATGGCGCTGCCGGCCGAGGTGTCGGTGCGGGCCATGAGGCCCACCTTGCGCCAGGCGTCGCCGCCGCCCGCCAGGCCCGTGAAGCGCGCGATCGCCACGAAATCGCCGGCCCAGGTGTCGTACCAGAAGTGGCACTGGTCGGCCGTGCCCCAGATGTCTGCGCCGCCGCCCGAGATGGCCACGGGGCCAGGCGGCTGCGCGCCCGCCGGCGACACGCTGCCGGCCAGCCCAGGGCCGCCGATGTCGGTGCTGATGAACAACGCCTGCGCCGAGCTGCACCACAGGAGCGCGGCGGTAAGGACGGCGGATGACAGGGAGACTCGCCAACCGGCCCGGTCCATGTCATGACCCTCGCTCTTCACAGGGCTTCTGCGGGTGTCGCTCTGAGCGGAAGCCCGACCACCTCCCACACTTCCACTGGTGATTGATGCAAATCGTGTACCGTATGCGCGCCCGCAGGCTCCGGCGCGCGTGGCCCGCGATAGAAGCGTGCAACCGCAGGAAGGGCAATGACTTGCGAGACGCGAGGGGGGGCTTGCACCCACGCAGCGCTCTGCGGTCGCTAGCCGCACGAGGGGAAGCGCGCTGCCACGCCGCCTTGTTTTCCGGACAGGTTGTCTTGGAAAGCAGACGGCATTCCCGGGCTGCCTTGGGTCCACGAGGCGGCGCCGCGGCTGGGGACCTCAAGCGCCGGTGCGGCGGCGCTGGAAGTTGTCGAACGCCACGGCCACGATGATGAGCAGGCTGATGACCACGAGCTGCCAGAAGAAGCTGATGTTGAGCAGGATGCAGCCGTCCTTGATCACGCCCATGATGAGGGCGCCGATGAGGGTGCCGATGATGGTGCCCTGGCCGCCGCTGAGGCTGGCCCCGCCGATGACCACCGCCGCGATGGTGCGCAGCTCGTAGGCGTCGCCCAGGGTGGAGTCGCCCGCGCCCAGCATCGAGGCCTCGATCATGCCTGCCAGGCCGCTGAGGAGGCCCAGGAGCAGGTAGACGTAGAGCGTGTAGCGCTCGACCCGGACGCCCGAGTAGCGCGCCGCCTCGACGTTCGAGCCGATGGCGAAGCTGTAGCGCCCCACGCGCATGTGGTTGAGCATGTAATAGCCCAGGGCCACCACGAGGATCGTGACACCTGTGGGCACGAAGCCCTGGCCGAGGAACTTGAATTCCTGCTGGGTGATCTCGATGGTGGTGGCCCCGCCCGTGAGGGCGCGGGCGAGCAGGTGCGCGAAGCCGCGCGCCATGCCCATGGTGGCCAGGGTGGCGATGAAGGGCGGCAGCTTCACGCGCGTGATCAGGAGGCCGTTCACGAGGCCCCAGGCGGCGCCGGTGGCCATGCCCGCCAGGAGGCTCAGCCCCACGCACAGCCCCACCGACGGGCCGGCGAGGCTCGACACCACGGGCATCAGGCTGCGCATGCTCCACGCCGCCACCACGCTGGAGAAGGCCAGCACCGAGCCGACCGAGAGGTCAATGCCGCCCGACACGATGACGAAGGTCATGCCCACGCCCATGATGACGAAGACGGCGGTGTAGCGCAGGACGTCGCCGATGTTGTCCACCGTGGCGAAGCCGGGCGCCCGCCACGACAGCAACAGCACGAGCGTGGCGAGGAAGAGGAAGGGGAGGGACTTCGAGAGGAATCGCTTCATCGGGGGCTCCCGTGGCTTGCGGGGTCGGCGCCGAGGGCCATGTGGCGGAGGACCTCCTCCTGGCTGGTCTGGCGCGGGTCGAGGCGGCCGGTCAACTCGCCGCGGCGCATCGGCAGGATTGTGTCGCTCATCGCCAGAAGCTCGGGCAGGTCGCTCGAGATCATCAGGATGGCGGCGCCCTGGCGGGCCAGCTCGCACAGGAGCTTGTAGACCTCGACCTTCGCCCCCACGTCAATGCCCAGGGTCGGCTCGTCGAAGATGAGGATCTGGCTCTGGGCGTAAAGCCACTTGGCCAGGACCACCTTCTGCTGGTTGCCGCCGGAGAGGCGGACGGCGAGCTGGCGGAGCGAGGGGGTGCGGATGTTGAGGCGCCGGACGAAGTCCTCGCCCACGCGGCGCTCCTCGCGGAGGGGCAGGTGGGGGCCGCGCATCAGGCGGTCGAGGCCTGCCACCGTGATGTTGTGGCCCACGGGCAGGTTCAGCAGCAGGCCGGTGCGCTTGCGGTCCTCGGTGAGGAGGCCCAGGCCGGCGCGGATGGCGTCGTGCGGCGAGCGGAAGCGGCGCTCCACGCCGTCCACGAACACCCTTCCGCTCTCGATGGGGGTGACGCCGAAGAGGGCTTCGGCCAGCTCGGTGCGGCCGGCGCCGACCAGGCCGGCGAGGCCCACGATCTCGCCCGCGCGGACGCGGAAGGAGATGTTGCGGACGCGTCCGCCGCGGCAGGTGAGGCGCTCGAGGCGCAGGCGCTCGGCCCCGAAGGGCGCGCGCTCCTTGGGATACATGTCGGTCAACTCGCGGCCGACCATGTGGCGGATCATCGTGGCCAGGTCGGTCGCGGCCACGTCGCCGGTGTGGACCCACTGGCCGTCGCGCAGGATGGTGACGCGGTCGCCGATTTCCCTGAGTTCCTCGAGGCGGTGCGAGATGTAGATGACGGCCACGCCTTCGGTCTTCAGGCGGCGGATGATGTCGAAGAGCTGCTTCGTCTCCTCGAGCGAGAGCGAGGAGGTCGGCTCGTCCATCACCACGATCTTGCTGGAGGCGACGAGGGCTTTCACGATCTCGGCGAGCTGCTGGTGCGCGCGGCTCAGGCGGCCGACGGGCGCGTCGGGCCGCAGCGGGAAGCCGAACCGCGCGATCACCTCCTCGGTGCGCCGCCGCAGGGTCCGCCAGTCCACCACGCCCAGGCTCTTCACCCGCAGCGGCTCGTCGCCGAGGAAGACGTTCTCGGCCACGCTGAGGACGGGGATGAGGTTGAGCTCCTGGAACACCATGGTGATGCCCAGGTCGAGGGCCTGGCGGGGGTGGGCGATGGTCGCGGGGCGGCCGTCGAGGCGAATCTCGCCCGCGTCGGGGCGGTAGACGCCCATCAGCACCTTCATCAGGGTGGACTTGCCGGCGCCGTTCTCGCCCAGGAGGCAATGCACCTCGCCGGCGCGCACCGTGAGGCTCACGCCCTTGAGCGCCTGGACGCCTGGGAAGCTCTTCGAGATGCCGCGCATCTCGAGCAGCGGAGGGGCATTTCGGGTTTCGGATTGGGGATTGCGGATTTCAGAAGCCATGCACAGCACTCGCTCCGCTCCCCCTCTGCCCAATCCGCAAGCTACAGTCCGCGGTCCAGAGTCACCTGGGCTTCTGCTCCTCGTAGGCCGAGAGCAGGTCCTGCACCTCCTTGCTCTCCAGGTTATCCTTCGTCACGAGGGCGACGCGGGTGTGGACCTCTTTCTCGACCTTCCTGCCCGCGAGGGCGTCCACGATGGCCTTGACGCCCTGGTAGCCCATCGAATAGGGGTCCTGGACGATCGTGGAGTCGAGCGAGCCGTCGCGGATGCCTGCCAGAAGGATGGGCGAGGCATCGAAGCCGACAATCTTCACCTTGCCGACGAGATTCTTGTTCTTCACGGCGTTGAGCGCGCCGATGGCCCCGGGCTCGTTCGCCGCGAAGAGGCCGTTGAGGTCGGGGTTGGCCGTGAGGATGTTGCTCGTGACCTCGAGCGACTTGGTGCTCTGGCTCATGCCGTACTCCTCGGCGACGAGCTGCATGTCGGGGAACTCTTTCCTGAGGGTCTCGCGGAAGCCCTCCTCGCGGGCCGTGGTGGAGGCGGAGCCGGGGATGACCTTGATGAGGGCCACCCTGCCCTTCTTGCCCAGCACCTCGGCCAGGCGCCGCGCGCCGGTCACGCCGCCCGCGTAGTTGTCCGTCGCCACGAACGACACGTAGACGTCGGTGTCAATCGCCGAATCAATGATCGAGACGGGAATCTTCGCGTCCACGGCCTGCTTCACCACGTCCACCAGCGCCGTCTTGCTCGTGGGGGCCAGCACGATGCCGTCCACCTTGCGGCTGATCATGGTCTTGACGATCTGCTGTTGCTCGATGTACTTGGTTTCGTCGGTGGCACCCTGCCAGATGATCTCGACGCCGAGCTCCTTGCCCGCGGCCCGCGCGCCGCGCTCGACGGTGGGCCAGAAGGTGAAGACCTGGGCCTTGGGGATGACGGCGAAGGTGAGGGCCTTCGCGCCCTTCTTCGCCTCGCCGCCCTTGCTTTGGGGCGGGCCCTCCTCGCCGCAGCCGAGGAGCGCGAGGATGAGGCTGGCCACCATCCCTGCCGCGATGAGGCGACGCACCATGGTTCGACCTCCAACGGGAGACGCAGGAACGTTTCGCGACGCCGCGATTGATTATAGGCGCGCCGGCCGGCCCGTCAAGGCACGAGGCCCAGGCCGCGGAGGTGCTCGACGCACGCGCGCACGTGGGCCTCCTGGGCCGCGGGGTCGGACGACGTGGTCCACTCCCCCTCCAGTTCCATCGTGAACGGGCCGCTGAAGCCGACGCTGTTGAGCACCTTGAACACGCCCGCGAAGTCCACCACGCCCTGGCCGAAGTCGGGGAAGTTGCCGTCGTGGTAGCCGCCCATCGTGTCCTTGAGGTGGACGCTGACGACGTGGTTCGCCTCCTTGGCGACCTCGGCGACAGTGTTGACGCCGTGGTTGTAGTAGTAGACATTGGCGGTGTCGTAGTTGATGCCCACCCAGGGATGGGCGACGGCGGCCATGGTGGTGGCGGCCTTGGAGCCGTTCTCGCAGAGGTCGGGGTGGGTTTCCATGCCGATCTTCACGCGGTGCTTCTGGCCGATGTCGCCGATCTTCCGCAGCCGCTCGACCACCTGCGGCATGGGCATGCCGCCGGAGTGCACGCTCGTGAAGATGCCTGAGCAGCCCAGCGTGGCGGCCTTGGCGCAGTAGTTCTCGAAGAGGTCGAAGAGCGCCGCGTCGGCGAGCGGGCAGGGGGACGTGAGGGTGGCGGCGCGGAGGCCGGCATCGGCCAGGAGCATTCGCATCGCCGCCGCATCCTCGTCGGGGCCCAGGTTGATCTCGACGCACGGGATGCCGAGGGCTTTCACGCGCTCGAGTGCCAGTTGCGGCTTGGCCGGGTGCCCGATCCTGTAAGACAGAACGTTTGCCATGGCCTCGCTGCTCCAAGGAGAGGGGGGGACGTGCGTCACGGGCGCGGGCCCAGAGTGTACCGTCTGCGGGCCACGTGTCAAGCGGTGGTCAGCCGCCGAAGAGGCGGCGCAGCAAGCCGGCGCGCTGGCGGCGGCCGCAGTGAGGGCAGCGGTCGAGGCCGCCGAGCTCCGGGTGGCCGCAATGGCGGCAGGCCGCGGCGGGCGCCTGCGCCCCTGGGGATGCGCCGGCGTGCCGCGCGGGCGCCGCTGGGTCGCCGCCCAGGAGCGCTCGGAGGCGCTCCTGGGCCTCGGGCGGCAGGTCGCCGAGCGGGCCGCTGGCCAGGGTGGTGGCGACGACGCGGCTCGAGCGCGCGGTGGTGACGCGCCCCAATCCGCCGAGGGGGAAGTCGTGCGAGGCCGACGTGGTGTGGGTGTGCAGCGCGAGGGTCAAGGGGGCCTTGGCCGCGGCGAGACGTGTGACGGTGTCGAAGCGCGAGCGGTCGCCCTGCGCGCGTCCGAGGTTGTCGAGCAGGTGGCCGAGGGCGCCGAACACCTCCGCCGCTTCCTGCGGGTGGAGGGCCCTGCAAGCTCGGAGCAGAGCCTCGTCAATGCCCTCGCCAGGCGCCAGCTCCTGCACGGCGCGCTGGAGAAGCTGCCGGCCGTCTACCCGGATCTCTGTGGCCACGCCGCCCCTCCCATCCAGGCTCCCGACCACGCCGCCGGCCGTTCCCCGCGAGTCCCCCCGCGGAGGCTACCTGCTCCGCGAGCGCAGGAGGGGCCAGGGCAGGAAGGGCACGCCGGTGGAGGACTCTCGCTCCTCGTAGCGGACCCCGTCGTCGGACCAGCGGCCCTTCGGCTCGGCGGCGGACGCTGTGGGCGCCCCCGGGGCCTCGGGCGCCACGCGGCGCGCGGGAGGCGCCGGGCTCGGGGAGGTCTGAGCCGCGGTCTGATAGACGGCGGGGCCGAGGCCCCCGCAGCCCGCGAGCGCCGCCGCGGCCAGTGCCACGACCGCTCCTGCGCTCCAGGGCGTGGCCCGGGAGCGGCGACGGCCTGCGGCGTTCCTCATCGCTTTGCCTCTCCACCCGGTGGGCGGGTCAGGAGTCCAGATTGCCTCCGGGCGCGGCCGCCCGGAAGGGTCGTTGGCTCGGTTCGGCAACGCGGCTGCGAGGGCGCGGTTTCGCGGTATACATGTGTTCGTCGCTCTCTTGCCGGAGCTGCTCGATGGCGGCGACCACGTCGCCTTCGAGCTTGCCGTGCGCGGCGCCGATGCTGACGGCGAAAGGCTTGCCCGCTGCTGTGCACGAGCGCACGGCGGCCTGGATGCGCTGGCAGATGGCCTCCAGGCTGGCAGGCTCCACCCCGATCATGAATGCGACGAACTCATCGCCGCCGAGGCGGCAGGCCACGTCGGCCTCGCGGAGCGCCGAACGCAGGATGCCCGCCACGCTCTTGAGCACGTCGTCGCCGGCGCAGTGGCCCAGCTCGTCGTTGATCTCCTTCAGCCCATCCACGTCCAGCGTGATCACGGCCACGTTCTCGCCTCGGCGCCGCGCCAGATGGGCGAGCGGGGCCACCGCTGTCCAGAAGCCGCGGTGATTGAGCAGGCCCGTGAGGGCATCGCTGTTGGCGGCCTTGAGCAGTTGGCGGTTGCGCAGCCAGAGCTGGCGGGTGGTCTTGGCGATCAGTTCCAGCTCCGGGGAGCCCTTTGTGTATTCGCACAGAGCGACCAGGAAACCGTCCAGATGCTCGCTGTAGCGGTCAGGCGCCTCGGGCTCGAGGCAGCTCAGGAACTGCATCAGCGTGTCGAAGGCGGGGTGAAGCAGGCACAGCTCCAGGCGCAGGGCCAGCAGAGCGCGGTCGCGCACGTTGCCCAGCCGCGTGGCGGTGGCCTCCACCGTCCCCACGTCGCGCGCCACGGCCTCGAGTTCCTCGATCACCAGGTCGGGCTGCTCGAAGAGGGTCGGGACGATGCCCTCGGCGGCCATCTTGGTGAGCCGCGACCAGTAGGTGACGTGCAGGTCCTCCTCCTCGCTCATCTGGTTCCAGCAGGCGCGCAGCTTCTCGTCCGGTTCCGTGTCGGCAAGCCGGCGATAGATGCCGGCAGCCGCGCGGTCAATGGCTGTGCACAGACCCAGAAGGTGAGGCATCGGTTCCTGCATGGCGAGTCTCACTTTACAGGGGGCGGTCTGCGGTCCTCTTGCTGCCCCTGGTCAAGTGGCGCCAGGGCTCCGGGGCAAGCCTGCGCCTGACGTGATTATCATAAGCTAACTGGCCGCCGAACGCAAGCGCTCGCGTTGCCGCGCCGGGGAGATTCCAGCCTCGGAGCCTCCCGTGGCTGGGCATCGCCAAGCGCCGGACGCCTCTGGACGCCGGGGGCCGCCGCTCAGCGGTCAACCAGCAGCATGTCGGCCACCTCGAGCGGCAACGTGACGAGCAGGGCGCCGCCCTCGAACCTGGGCCGCAGCTTGCCCTGCACCACGCTGCGCACTTGGGCGGCGGACGCCAGTCCGTTGACCCTGACGGTGAGGGCCTTGATCGGCCTGCCCGTGTAGTTCATCAGCGGCACGGCGAGACGCGGGGGCGAGGCCGTGTCTATCACGGTGGTCTCGACGAGCGGCTCGCTGCACACGACGGGCCGCTCGAGCCCCTGGGGCAGAAGGCCCTCCACCAGCGCACGGCGGAGCGACACGTCCATCGTCGTGGGCAGATAGTGGGCATAGGCAGCGTTTGTGGCGCCGCGATCTACTGGCCTAAGTGGCAACCCACTCTTGAGATATGACAAGCCTGGCAGGAAGCCGAAGAGCACCGCTCTGCCCTTGCCGTGTTGCTTCTCGACCACAGCCGGCTGGCCGCCGGCGAACGTGCCGATCACTTTCCCATCAGTGGGGCTGAGAGCTTGCTTCCAGGCGATGGCCTCGGCAGCCGTGCTGCCCCATCGAGCGGTGTCGAGCGGCTTCGAGGGCGGAAGATCCTGTTTGGCAAGGACTTGAGTCATCGTTGGGTCTTTGGTGATGCCTCCACTCTTGGCACCATAGAGAGCCTCGGCATCGGGGTTGGGTTGGCCAAACTCGTTGAGGAACCCGCCGCCGCAGAGGGCAACCAGGGTGCCGCCACCCCTCACCCATTCGGCCAGAGCCTTGATGGCCTTGGAATGGGCATACTGCTGTGTGACGTAGATGAGGGCGTAATCGTTTGATATGCCGTCAATCACGTTGTCCTCGGTCAGAAAATCCACCGGCACGTTAGCGTGGCGGAGCGCGTAGTAGATGGCCTTGCGCTCGGCGTTGTGGATGCCGCCCTTGAAGTTCGTGTCGCCCGTAAGGATTTCGTCTACCGAGGACAGGAGCAGGGCGACTCTGGCGGGGCGCACGCGGCCATCGAGCACGTAGTCTTCGAAGATGCCCGCCTCATGGGTGACGTCGTGGACGGCTCGCCACATGTCTAGGCCATCTGTGGAGATATAGTTTTCAGTGCCGCCCGTGGCCAGGGGCGAGGCGCAGAAGTAGTTGATCTTGGTCGCCCCGTGGGCGATGCAGGTGTAGAAGGAGAGCCGGAAATCGCGCGGCGTGTTGTTCGGGAAGTGGGGCATCACGTACATCATGATAGGCAGGCCGTGGTACTTGGCGCCGCAGCGGAAGGCCGAGGTTAGGTAGCCGACGATCTGCACGCTGGCCTCGGGGATCTGGGAGACATAGTCCTCGCTCCAGGGCATGGTCATGCCGCGCATCTTAAACGGCCGCACCCACTGGAGATCCGTCACCAGGTAGTTCGCGTGGGGCGAGTAGTTCGCCCCGGTGAGCACGGCCTTGCCGGCGCGCTCCTCGAGCCAGCGGGTGGCCTCGGCGTAGTGGCGGATGCCCTCCTCGAAGGCCCAGAGGCGCGAGTAGTAGTAGAGCGGTTGGGTCGGGTCGTCGGTGAACTTCACGTCGCCCTGGACCGCGACCCCCTTCTCCTTGAGCCAGGCGGCGAGGCGAGCGTCGTCGCCCTTGGCGGGTGGGATGTGGATCTCATCGCCATAACTCACAATTGCTATATGAGATAGCTTGCCCTTCTGATCGGCGTCCTCGACGGTTTTCTTGAAGGCGTCCAGGTTGCCTGGCGACCAGTGGGCCACGATGGCGCTGCGGCGCTTGGGCACCCCGAGCCGCTCGGCCCACGGGCCGCGAAGGGGTGTGAGCGTGTTGTCGCCCAGGGCCAGGGCGATCTCGGTCGCCAGCCGGCCGATCTCGTTGTCCTGTCCGCAGGCGCCGCTGAACTCCATCAGGCCATAGATGGGCAGCCGCTTGGGCGTCGAGCCGATGCGGGGGAAACGAGCGATCTGCCTTTTAAGCCATTGCAGCGCCTCAACTTGAGTCCGGATAGTATGATTGACCGTGACGTTCCCAGGAATCTCGAAGGTCAGCGGCGAGTGGTAGCCGCCCACGCCCTTCACCCGCACCGTTCGGATAGTATCGAGCCGCCCGCGGGGCGTCGGGACCGCGAACTCGAGCTCGAGGTCAAGCTCTTTCTGCTTGGCATTTTTGTACTTAGCGACGGGGAACCACTGGCTGTTGTTGAGCGCGTCGAGGGCCTGACCCATCGGCACCCAGCCCGAGCGCTCGCCGGGCTGGAGATACTCGCTGTCGGGGATGGCCTTGAGCTGCGTGGGGTCGAGCACCGGCGCGAGGAGATCGGGCCGCACCACGTTCGAGCGGGGGCCGGCGAGCAGGTACTTGGTCTCGGACACGAGCCGGCCGCTCTTGAGCACTTGCGTCGTGGGCCAGTCGCGCACGTGGACCCAGTAGGGGGAGTGCTGGCCGCCGCCGAACGGCTCGATGACGGGGATGCAGGGGCCGAGGCCGTCCTTGGGGTTATGGAAGCGCACGAACAGGTCGCCATCCTGCACGAGCCAGCCATCGAGTTCCAGGTAGCTGGTCTTCTTCTGAGCCTCCAGGCCCTCGGTGTCGTTGGTGAGGCACACGACGTCCACGTGCCGCTCGGCGGCCATGGCGCGGGGCTTGCCGCCGTCGAGCTGCGGCCCGGCAATCAGGCGAAGCGTGGCGGGGCCGGCCGCCAGCTTCACCGCGTCCTTCACCTGCCACACGATGTTGTCGGTGCCGCCCCAGCCGAAGCGCTCCATCGGCACGCGTTTGTGGCCGTTGAGCGGCCAGATCTTCGGGTCTTCGAGACGGCCGAAGGTCTGACGGTAGACGGCCTTGCCCCCCTGTTCGACCTCGAGGGTGAACTCGACCGAGAAGTTGTAGGGCTGCTCGTATCGGGCGAAGACCTGGAACTCGCCGGCATAGGGCACAGCGATCGCCTGGGTCGCGATGGCCTCCTTGCCCGCAGGCACCTGCGCGGGCGCGCTCAGGCAAGCCATGCGCGAGAGGAAGCAGATGGCGAAGGTCGAGGCATAGTAATTCTCGGGGAACGGCAGCACCTTCCACTCGCCACTGGCGACCGCGAAATCCTCGGCCTCAGCGACGAGGCGCAGCGGCTTCTCCGCGCCCGCGGAAGCGGACAGCGCCGAGGCGGCGACCAGGCATGCGACTTTCAGGCGAAGCAGGCTCATAGCATCCTCCAGTGCATTGGGCCGGGGCCGGCGAAACCATCTGCCACCCCGCACTATACGCAGCCTGCGAGGCGAGTCAAGCGCTGGCGTTTGACAGCCACGCGGGCGCGCGCTAGTTTGCCGGCCAATGACCCATCCACTCTCCCTCGGAGACATCACGATGAATCTTTGGCTGACGCTAGGCATGGTGCTGGCCATCGCGGCGCTGGTCTCAGCCGGCGAGGAGGCCAAGGTCACCTGCCTCAAGGCCCCGCCGCTCGACAAGACGAATGCCTTCTATCCATCGAACAGGCCGCCGCTGGCGCCCAGCCCGTTCGTGAAACTGCCCGTCGGGGCCATCACGCCCCGCGGCTGGCTGCGCCAGATGCTGGAACTCGAGGCCGAGGGGATGACGGGCCACCTCACCGAAATCGCCAACTGGTGCAAGAAGGAGAACAACGCCTGGCTCAGCCCCCAAGGCGAGGGACATAGCCCCTGGGAGGAGATGCCTTACTGGCTCAAGGGCTTCGGCGACCTCGGCTACGTGCTCCGCCACGAGCGCATCACGGCCGAGGCCCGCACGTGGCTCGAAGGCATCCTTGGCAGCCAACGGGACGATGGCTACTTCGGCCCCCGCGCCAACCTCACCAACATCAGCGGCAAGCCCGATGTGTGGCCCAACATGCTCGCCCTCAACTGCCTCCAGTCATTCCACGAGGCCACGGGCGACCCGCGCGTCCTGCCCTTCATGGCGAAGTACTTCCGCTGGCAGCTCAGCGTGCCCGACGACGACTTCCTCCGACCCTTCTGGCAGCAGCAACGCGCCGGCGACAACCTCGAGAGCGTCTACTGGCTCTACAACCGCACGGGCGACGCCGAGCTCCTCAAGCTCGCGGAGAAGATCTTCCGCCGAATGGCGCGCTGGGACAAGGGGATCGCCAGCTACCACGGCGTCAACTTCGCCCAGTGCTTCCGCTCGCCCGCCCTGTTCTGGATGCAGGCCAAGGACGCCAAGCTCCGCGAGGCGGCCTATCGGAACTACGACACGATGATGGGCGAGTTCGGCCAGCAGCCCGGCGGCCTCTTCGCCGCCGACGAGAATGCCCGCAAGGGCTACACCGACCCACGCCAGTGCGGCGAGACCTGCACCATCGTGGAGTTCATGCACAGCTTCCAGATGCTCACCAGGATCACGGGCGATCCGCTCTGGGCCGACCGCTGCGAGGAGATCGCTTTCAACTCCTTCCCCGCCTCGCAGACCCCCGACCTCAAGGGCCTACACTACCTCACCGGCGCCAACCAGCCGCGGCTCGACACCCGCAACCACGCCCCAGGCATCCAGAACGGCGGCAACATGTTCGGCTACGACCCCCACAGCTACCGCTGCTGCCAGCACAACGTGGCGATGGGCTGGCCCTACTACGCCGAGGAGCTCTGGCTCGCCACGGCCGACGACGGCCTCGCCGCGTCGCTGTATGCCGCCTGCGAGGTCGAGGCTAAGGTGGGCGACGGCGGCTCCGTCAAGATCACCGAGGCGACCACCTACCCCTTCAGCCAGGTGGTCGCCTTCACATTCGCTGCGGCGAAGCCGGTCCGCTTCCCTCTGTACCTCCGCGTGCCCGGCTGGTGCGCCGCCCCGAAGCTGACGCTCAACGGCAAGCCCCTGGACGTCAAGGCCGAAGCCCTCACTTTCCTCGTCGTCGAGCGCGAATGGAAGGACGGCGACCACCTCATCCTTCAACTGCCCATGCACCTCAGCGTCCGCGTGTGGGAGAAGAACAACAATGCCGTCTCGGTTGACTTCGGCCCGCTGACCTTCTCGCTGAAGATCGGCGAGGAGTGGAAGCGCTATGGCGGCTCCGACAAGTGGCCCGCCTACGAAGTCCTCCCCACCACCCCCTGGAACTACGGCCTGGACATAGACCCCGCCGCCCCCGAAAAGTCCATACAAGTCCATCTTGTCCATCGAGAGCTCCCCCTTCAGCCCTTCACCCCCGACGCCGCGCCCATCGCCCTCAAGGCCAAGGCCCGCAAGATTCCGCAGTGGACCTTCGACCGCCACGGCCTGTGCGCCACGCTCCAGCCAAGCCCCGCGTTCACCACCGAGCCGGTCGAGACCGTCACCCTCATCCCGATGGGCTGCGCGAGGCTGCGCATCGCCGCCTTCCCGACCGTGAGCGACAAGCCCGACGCACACAAGTGGCAGGAACAGCCCCAGCCCGCCTGTGTCGCCTCCGCCTCCCACTGCAATCCCGGCGACACCACCGATGCCCTTTGTGATGGACAGCTCCCCAAGGCGTCCAACGACCAGGGTGTCCAGCGCTTCACCTGGTGGGACCACAAGGGCACGAGCGAGTGGGTCGCCTATAGGTTCCCCAAGCCCCGCACAATCTCGTGGAGCGATGTCTACTGGTTCGACGACACAGGCCGCGGCCAGTGCCGCGTCCCCGTCTCCTGGAAACTCCTCTACAAAGAGGGCAACGACTGGAAGGACGTGAAGCTAGCCGAAGGGTCCTCCTACGGCGTCGCGAAGGACGCCTTCAACAAGGTCGCCTTCGACCCAGTCACCACGAGCGAGTTTCGCCTTGAAGTCAAGCTCCCGCCGGGCTTCTCCGGCGGCATCCTCGAATGGCGTCTCGGCCCCGAGGAGAAGAAGGAAGACTAGCCACCGAGACACAGAGAGCACGGAGGCGCAAAGCCTGTGGGCGGGGCGTCTCTGCCCCGCGTTGACCAGTGGTGCCCGAACGGGGGGTGACTGGAGGGTCCACCTATGGGAGATCAAGACCAGGGACTGGAGAAGGACTTCCCCAGGGCCATGTTCTCACTGTACGAGGTGTGGCGAGACAGGTGCGCCTACAGGGCAACTCGCTTCCTCCAGTCCGTGAGGCGCAACGGTGGGGTGTGGGCCGCGAAGCTCCTCTTGGGCAGCCCAGGCGTTTCGCAGGGCTTCATGGCCTTGAAGCAATGCGGCGCTCTGCATACGACCATGGAGGCGATGATCGTCGAGAACCCCAAGTGGCATCCGCTCTTTCTCGCCGAGGAACTCGCTGTCGCGCACAGACGACTGACCGAGCATGGGTACCAGCCACGCGTGAACGAATAGTAAAGCTCCCCCTCGCTCCCACGCGGAGCGTGGGAACGAGAGCGCGTCTCACGTGCGGGCGGGGGCGAGGTGGTCGGCGGGGAGGGGCTTGACCTCGGTGTCGAGGCGGCCGGCGAGGCGGTGCTTCTTGCCCTCCAGGTCGTAGCGGGCCTGGAGGTTGAGCCTGAAGCGGTCGGAGAGGCCGAAGTTTGGTGACGTGCGCCGTGGATGCGATGTCGCGGCCCCAAGAGTGCCAACTCCAGGGGCAGGGAGTTGGCATCCTTGGTGGCATTCTTGAGCGCCCCCCCGCCCATCTGTATCACTCCAGGGAGAGGGAGAGTGATACAGTTGGAACAGATGGGCGAGGATTGGCGATTCTCGCGGCTCCAGCCATCTGTATCACCCCCTTGATGAGCAGGTTGGTGACACAGATGGGCTGGCGAGCGTAACACTAAGGCACATATACGGTTACGTCAAGAATGCCAAACCCTGAGATGAGAGGAGAGTTGGCACCCTTGGGTGCCCCCTGCCCACAATGCCTGTGCCGCCCCAGAGTCGGCCAGGTCCAGAAGGGGAGAGTTGGCAGACTCTTGGCACACTCTGGCGGCCCGCCTCTTGCGCACGAGGGCGGCGCGCGGTATCATCGTCGGGCGCGAAGGCGTGGTTTCCCCGGCCCCCTCTCAGGAGGAATGGCGATGGTCGAGACCAACATCCCCGCGGCATCGGCGAAGCTCGAAGCCATCATCCAGGAGAACCTCCAGAGCGTGTGCGGCAGGAAGGTGTACCGCGGCCACGCCGCCGAGTACACGCCCGGGGTGTGGGCCGTGCGGCAGGCCGTGCAGCAGGGCAGGTTCAAGCCCAAGGACCTGCTGCGCCGCAAGGCGCACTGGCACCCGGACTTCGAGGTGGACCTCGCAGACGACCTGGCGCAGCACAACTACAAGTTCGCCATCCGCATCTTCAGCAAGCTGGTGGAACACACCAGCGACGGCCGCCCGGTGATCTGGGTGACGCCCGTGGGGCCGATGGGCCATTACCCCATCATCGCCGAACTGCTCAACCACGTGGACCACACGTGCGTGGACCCGCGCCTGGTCTTCACCTTCGCGATGGACGAGTGGGCCAGCCGCGACGGCAAGCCGGTGGACGCGCGGCAGTTCCCCTACATGACCTCGTTCAAGCAGGACATGGAGGAGCAGTTCTACAGCCGGATCCGGCCGGCGATGCGCATCCCCGAGGAGAACCGCCACTTCGCCGCGGGCGAGGGCCTGCACGCCTACGAGCACGACATGAACCTGCTGCTCGACCAGGCGGCTGGCGTGATCTTCACGGGCGGCGTGGGGAAGATCGGCCACATCATGTTCTGGGAGAGCACGTTCGGCGCCCGGCTGGGCAAGGCCCTGAGCGAGAAGGTGCTCTGGATCCGCGGCGCGCCGCTCACCTACGGCACCATTGACCAGAACGAGACCACCTCGAGCGGCTCGGCCCCCGTGCCTGCCTTCGCCAACACCATCGGCCTCGGACTCTTCGTGAAGCTGCGCCAGTACGGCGAGAGGCACCCGGGGCGGGTGAACGCCTTCTTCGGGCTGGACAACGACGAGGAGCCGCTGAAGTGGCAGCGCTTCATCGCCCAGTGCATGCTGGCGATGGACGAGGCGGACCCCAGCTTCGGCGCGAGCTACGTGCCCACCATGCCGGGGGCCTACATCCTCGTGCGCAGCCACGTGGAGAAGAACTTCAACGTCGCGTCGAAATAGACATGGCGGAGGGGAGCTTCATACCAGGAAGCTCCCTTCCGCGCCTCCCCGCGAGAACTCCTGCAGTCACTTTGCCTGGGGCACTGGGTGTTCGCCCGCGATGATGCGGTCGAGGCGACGCGAGAGTTCGGGCCAGTCGAGGCCGGTTTCGTCGGTGAGCCAGCCGTTGTAGCCCACGTCGTCGAGGGCCTTGCGCACCTCGGGCCAGTTCACGCTGCCCTGCCCGATCGCGGCCCAGTTGCCGGTCTTGCCGTCGGGGCTGATCTTGTAGTCCTTCACGTGAATCTTGGCCAGGCGCGGGCCAAACGTGCGAATCCACACCTCGGGCATGTAGGCCAGCTCCACCTTGTCGCCCCGCACAATGCCCGCGTACTTCACGTGGTTGCCGACGTCGAAGTAGGCCTTCACCCACGGGCTGTTGAACGAGGCGACGACCCAGTTGTACAGCTCGGGCCGCACGCACCAGTTGTTCCACACGTTTTCGAGGGCGATGGCAACCTTGACCTCTTCGGCCACGGGGAGGAGCTTCTGGATGCTCGCGCGCACGCCGTCGGTCGAGCGGTTGTGGGCCTCGATGTAGGCCTTGTACTTCTCGTTGTCGCCGGCGACGAGTTGGGTGATGTGGCCGTTGGACTCGTCGAACCTGATGTCGAACTCCCACGGCTCGGGCGTGGGCTTGGCGCCGCAGCCGCCCACGGGGGCGAGCACGGCGTCGGCGCCGTAGGCCTGGGCGGCGCGCAGGCCGGCCTCGGAGCCGCCGCGCATGACCGAGTGGATCTTCAGGCCGTGCTTCTCGGCCAGCTCGCGGGCCCTCTTCGCCTCGTCCACGGGCACGGTGTGGGCCTCGATGCCCTCGATGCCGGAGTCCTTGAGCTTCTTGAGCGTATCGCCGTTGATGCTCTTCTCGCCGAGGATGACGGCCTTCTGGAGCTTGGTCTTGAACTCCGCGGCGCCGAGGCGCCCCGCGGCGAGAAGCCCCACCCCGGCGGTCGAGGCGGCGAGGAAATCACGGCGGCTGCATCGCGTGCTCACAATAGGTGCCTCCAGCAAAATGGGACGGATAGGACGGATCGGACAGATAGGACCGATAGGGCAGGCGCCCTACTTCTCGCGCCCGCCGGGATCCTTGCCCTGGTTGATCAGGTCGAAGCGGCGGCTGAATTCGGCCAGCGAGAAGCCGCCGCTCTCGTTGGTGAGCCAGAGGTCCTTGCCGATCTTCTCGACCTCGGCGCGCACGGCCGGCCAGTTGACGCTGCCCTCGCCGATGTTGGCCCAGTTGCCGCCCTTGCCGTCGGGGTTCAGCTTGAAGTCCTTGGCGTGCAGCTTGACGGTGAGCGGCCCCAGCTCGCGCAGCCATTCCTCGGGCGGGGCATACTTCACGTGATTGCCGATGTCGAAGTAGGCCCCGACCCACGGGCTATCGAACAAGCGGACGAAATGGGCGAAGAACTTCGGCTTCGTCCACATGTTGTTCCACACGTTTTCGAGGGCGATGACGACCTTGGTCTGCTCGGCCACGGGGATGAGCTTCTTGAGGGCCGCGATCGAGTCGTCGGACGACTTGTTGTGGGTTTCGATGTAGGCCTTGTACTTCTCGTTGTCGCCCGAGACCACCTGGGTGATGTGGCCGGTCTTCTCGTCGAACTTGATGTCGAACTCCCACGGCTGGGGCGCGGCGCCGCCCATGCGGCAGGGCACGAGCAGGATGGCGTCGGCGCCGTAGCCCTGGGCCGCCTTGAGCGCGGTCTCCACGCTCTTGATGTCGCCCTCCACGCTCGCGGGGTTGTTGAAGTTCACCCACGCGCGCATCACGGAGTGGATGCGCATGCCGAGCTTCTCGGCCACCTCGCGGGCCTTGGCGGCCTCCTCGGGCGGCTTGTTCCAGTCGCCGCACTCGATGCCCTCGAAGCCGGCATCCTTGAGCGGCTTGAGCGACGCCTCCGTGGGGTAGCCGTGGATCACGGCCTTGTGGAGCTTCGTCTTGAAGGCCGGTGGCTCGGCGGCCCGGCCGACGGTGGCGGCCAGCCCCACCCCCGCGACGGAGGCGGCAAGGAAATCGCGGCGGTTCCACTCGGAAGGCATCGTGCGCCCCTTTCCAGACTGCGCCGGGGACAGGGCCGATGGGTTCGTCCCATCGGTTCTGTCCGTCCTATGGGTCCCATCCGACCGGCACAGAGCATGGCGCAGCCGGGGCGGATTGTCAACCCAGGACAAGACAGATAGGGCCGATAGAACGGATAGGACGCGGCCGGGCCGGGGGCTCTCACAGCTTTGGGGCGGGGGCGGGAAGGTGGCCCGTGCCGCCCAGCTCGCGGGCCGTGCGGTAGGTGGCCATGGCCGTGTAGCCGGCGCCGACGATGAAGGGCAGGGCCGCCACCCAATCGTCCTGGAGGCCCGCCAGCGCCACGAGGATGGGCAGGAGAAGCCGCGCGGGAGTCATGGCGTAGACGGCCATGGTGAGAATCTGGCTGTAGGGGATGCCGGCGCGCAACACGCCGCTCACGAGCAGCCCCGCCGCCGAGCAGATGAGCGCCACCACCAGCACCTCGAACGCCAGGTAGAAGAGCATCTTGATGGCGTTGGACGGCAGCACCTGGAGAATGAGGTCGTGGCGCGCCTGGCGCGCGGTGGCAGCGATCCAGCGGCTCACCGAAGCCGCCGTCAGATCGCCAAGGGCCTGGAAGTCGAGCGTCCTGGGGGCCTTCTCGTAGTGCGCCTTGAGCACGGCCTCCGTGGCGGTGACGAGGGCAAGGAACTCCGGCATCTGCGTCTCGGGCCGCTCCTGGGCCAGCACCCAGCGGGCCTGGGGCGGCGAGAGGCCCTTGTCCGTCGCGTCCACCAGCACCATGAGGTCAGGCGTGTGGAGGATGAGGTGGACCTTGCCCGCCTCGAGGGTGAACTTCGCGGTGCCGACCTCGTCGAGGGTGATCTCGGGCAGCTTGGCGCCCTTCTCTTCGAGGAGCTTGCGCAGATCCTCGAGCTTCTCCTTGGTATAGGGCTCTGGCTTGGGCGCCTGCTCCTGCTGCTGGGTCTGGGGCTCGGCGGAGAGGATGGCCTTGGGGCTGAAGAGGATGATTCGCTTCGGCTCGGGGCACCCGGCGAAGGCGGCCGCGGCCTCGGGCGTGGTGAGCTTGCCCGTGGTGTCGAGCACGACGAGCAGGGTGCGCGCCTTGCGCGGCTCCGGCGCCTTGTCGCTCTCGGCGCGCTCGGCCCGGCCGCCCAGAGTCTCGTAATCTTCGTACAGGACCACCGGCTGGGCCGCCGGCGAGGCTGCCTTGCCGCCCTGGAACGTCGCGGTGGCGAGTTTCTCCTGGATCGCGGCGGCCTGGCGTGCCTCGATCTTGGGCGCCTCGCGGGCGTAGCCCACGATGCCCAGGCCCAGACTCAGCGCCGTCACCAGCACGGCCAGAATGCCCAGGTAGATGGCCGTGCGGCCGAAGCGCTGGTCGTGCACCAGGAAGTAGTGCTTGAAACTCACCACGCTGTTGGGGATGCTGACCAGATGGTTCGGGAACGGCTCAGGCATTCCATGTCCTCAAGGTCGTGAAGGCGGTTTCGGGCGATCTGCGAGGCGTTACAGTACCAGAACGGCGCGTTCATTGCAAATCGTTGACAGCGGGCCGTCGCCGGCCTATCCTATTGGTTGGGGGGGAGCGGCCCGCACGACGACCTTCAGCCAGGAGTGCGGACATGGCCAAGGAAGTGGATGCGCGAATCCGCGAAGCCGCGCAGGCGCTCAAGGCCGCCGGGGCGCGCGAAGTGTATCTGTTCGGCTCCGCTGCCAGGGGCGCCGCGCGCGAGGGCTCGGATGTTGATCTCGCGGTGAGCGGCCTGCCGCCCGAGGCGTTTTTCAAGGCGATGGGCGCCGCGCGCCGCATCCTGCGGCGGCCCCTGGACCTGGTGGACCTCGACGAGGAGAACCCGTTCACCCGCTATCTGAGGGACGAAGGGGAGTTGCAGCGTGTGGGATAGCCTCAGGAAACAGGTGGCCACCGACCTCGAACAGCTTCGCCACCTGCTGGCAACCCATCATCGGCTGCTGTCGAAGGTGCGGGATCAGGAGCCAAGCGTGGACGAAGTCCCCGCGCTCGCGGCGATCCTGCACTCGTTCTACTCAGGCGTTGAGCGCCTGCTCAAGCGGGTGGCCGTTGAGGTGGACGGGGCGGCGCCTCGTGGAGAGTTCTGGCATACTGAACTCCTGGAAAGCATGGCCAAGGCCAGCCCAAAACGCCCCGCGGTCCTCACGGAGACTCTGGGCGAGACGCTTCAGGAGTACATGGACTTCCGCCACGTCTTCCGGCACGCCTACACGGTCGAGTTGCGTTGGCGCAAAATGGCTCCACTGGCGCTCACGATGCAGGCCACCCTTGAGCGGGTGGAACACGAACTGAGCGCATTCTTGAACGCCATTGGCCCGTAGCGGCGGGCCACGCCCAGGAGCGTTGCCTCACAGATTCTCGGGTGCCTTGACGCCGGCGGCCTCCTTGCCGGGCTTGTTGCCGCCGGGCTTCTCAGGCTTCTCGGCCTTGCGGGTCGCCTCGAGGGAGAGCGCCGTGAGGGGCGGCCCCTCCTGGTAGCTGACCGTGACCTGCGAGGGCAGCATGAAGGTTTGTTCCGCCGCCTTCTCGCCCTCGCCGACCTTGAGGGTGATGGCGAACCGCTTGCCCTGCGCCTCGCCCTTCACGAACGCGCCCTGGGCCGTCAGGAGCCTGCCCTTGCCCTCGCGCCCGGGCTTGGGAGGCGGCCCCACCCTGCGCGCGAGCATCTGGCCGTTCTTTTCGGTGTACTGGACGGCGATGGGCGAGGCCATGTCGAGCACCTTCTCGCCTTCGTTGTCGAGGGCGATCTTCCACTTGATGGTGGCGCCCTCGAGCGTGGCCGACACGAGAATGCCCGTGCCCTCCTTCGCCGGCACCTTCTCGCGTTTGCCGCCCGCCCACGCGTTGCCTGTCAGGGCCGCCCCGAGAACCAGGGCGGCGACGAACATCCGCCTTCGCATCGCGTTCCTCCTCTCAAACAGGGTCGAGTGTCTGCCCCTCACGATTTACATGGTGCGCGACGGGGCCGGATCGTTAACGCCCGCCCGCGCCGACCGTGTCGGTGGGGCCGGTGAAGCCCGGGCCGCCCGCGGCCACGTAGCCGTGGCTGGCGCCCGAGGCATCGGGGCTGACCCAGAAGGAGTAGAGCCGCCCGTCCTTGAGATGGAAGCGGAAGCGGACGGGCCTGCCAGCGAGGGCCGACAGGTCGTCCGCTCCCCTCCAGCGGACCGGTTGGCACGTGGAGTCGCGGGGCGCGGAGGCTCCGCCCACAAGGCAGTGGTCGCGGGTGAAGGGGGCGATGGGCTCGCCACCCGCATCGAGCACTTCGGCCTCGAGCTGGCCGGCTGAGTTGACGAAAAGGTGCTTGCCTCTGAAGCTCACGGGCCGCGTCGTCAGCGAGCCGTCGCCCTCCATCGAGGCGAAGCCGTCGCGCCGCAGCGTGGCCAGGCCCGTGGTGCACACGCCCGAGGCGGTGGAGCCCTTGATGCCCGCGCGGGCGCTGAAGTAGAAGTAGAGCTTGTCGCCTACGACCAGGCAGCCGCCGCCCGCCGATTGCACGTTGCCCCAGTTCCAGTCGCCGGATTTCTCGGAGACGCCGATGAAGGGGCGGTGGTCGGGCCGGCTCCAGTGGAAGCCATCGCGGGAGAAGCCGAGGCAAAGGTAGTTCGGCTTCGGCCGGTCCTTGGGCTGGCCGGGCCAGATGGTGAAGAGGCCGAGCAGGAGGCTCTCGTAGGGGGCGGCGTCGAGGTTGTAGAGCTGTGGCTGGATCTTCAGGTCGTCGCGGGGCGGGTCGTTGGTGTCGGCCCCCACCCACGGCACCGCCTCGTCGGGTGTCCACGTGGCGCCCGCCAAGGCGTCAGGGTGCTCGCGGTAGAAACGCGACCGGGTGAGCATGCCGCTGCGGATGCCGTAGACCCACACCCTTCTAAACGGGTTGTAGAACACCGTCGTGCGGTCGCCGACCGGGGTGCTCCAGGCGACGCGCTCGCCCCAGTGAATGCCGTCGGGCGAGAAATGCACCGAGAGCTTCCACTTCTTCTCGTGGCTCTGGACGACGAAGATCTTCCAGCGCTTCGCGGGGTCCTTCTCGTCGAGGTCGAGCCAGGTGGTCGAGGAGTCGCGCCAGCCTTCCTGCACGACGTTGGTGCCGGGCTTGACGTCGAGGGCCGGCTTCTCCCACTGGATGCCGTCCTTCGAGGTGGCGTAGCAGGTGCCCTTCACGTAGCCGCCCATGTACCACATCTTGAACCGCTTGTCGGCGGGGTCGAACCACACGCCGTCGCTGAAGACCATGGCCGTCGGGTCGCGCTTCGTGGAGGTCTCCCAGTCGGTGTCGGGCTTGAGCACGGGGCTGGCGGGGTGAATCTCGGCCAGGTGGAACGTCCGCTTGAGCGTCGTCTCGGCCACCAGGAAGTCGTCCACGAAGAGTTGCCGCCCCACGTCAATCGGGATGACGGCGGGGGGCGAGGCGAGGTAAGGCGGCTTCATCGGCTCGTTCGTGAGCTTCTCCGAACGCGGCGGCCAGGGCGAGGGCAGCACGATGCCGTTGTAGAGCGTTTCGCCCGCTTCCACGCAGATAGCTCCTATCGCAAGGATGAGCAGCGTAGGCCACAGCGTTTCGACTGAGCCGGTTCGCATGTGGGTCTCTCCTTCGAGTGGGCGCTATTGTAGCGCGCTGGGAGTGCGCTGCAAACCGCCCTGGAGCGCCGATGGAGCGGAAACCAGGTATAATGTGAAGCAGGCGCACGAGGATCGCGCCTGGACGGTCCAAGGGCGTCGGACCGAGGAGGAAGCCGGCATGCGTGTACTCTCTCTCCTGTGCGTGGGTGCGCTCGGGGCGGCTGGATGCGGGTCGGTGAAGCTGCCGGAGGTGGGGGCCACTCACCCGGCAAGCCCCACCGCGGCTGAGGCGCCGGTGCCCCGGCCATCGTCCGTGCTCGACGTCGAGGGAGGGAAGATGGCCGCGACGCTGCCCGGGCCGAACCCGGCCGAGAGGCCCCCTGCGCACCACGGGCAGGCGGCGGAGGCGCCTCCCGCCGCGCCGGAGAAGCTCTACACCTGCCCGATGCACCCCGAGGTGGTGTCGAAGGCGCCGGGCAAGTGCCCGAAGTGCGGGATGGCTCTCGTCCCGAAGAAGCCCGCGGAGGAGAAGAAATGACGCGACACGCCGGCTTCCTCCTGCTCCTTGCCGCAGCCGGGCTTGTGGTGGGCTGTGTGCGCGCCCCGCGCGACGCCGGCTTCGGCGACGTGCGTCGGGCCGTCCACGACAGGCTCGGGCGAGCCGTGGAGTGGAATGCCCGGCTCAACGATGATGGGGGAACCTCGGCGGCCGTCCGGGGGCTGCTCCAACGCGAACTCTCCGCCGAAGATGCCGTGCAGATCGCGCTGCTGAACAACCGGCGCATTCAAGCCCTCTATGAGGACCTCGGCGTCACCGGGGCCGAACTCGTCCAGGCCGGCCTCCTCAGGAACCCCGTCTTCGAGGGCGCGGTGCGCGGGGCGAGAGGGGAATCGCCGGCGATCGAGGCGACAGTGGTGGAGAGCTTTCTCGGCGTCTTCGGGTCGCCCCTGCGGCGCCGCATCGCCGCCGCCGAACTCGATGCGGCCAAGGCCCGCGTGACAGGCGCCGTGCTCGACCTGGCCTGGGAGACGCGCTTGGCATTCACCAGGCTTCAGGCCGACCTCGGCCAGCTCATGCTCCACCGCGAGATGCTCGAGGCCGCCGCGGTGTCGCACGAGGTGGCCCGACGGCTCCACAAGGCGGGCAACGTGACCGACCTCGATCTCCTCAGGGAGCAGGCGCGGCACGAGGAGACGAAGCTCGCCACGGCCTCGGTCGAGCTGGCCGTGGAGGATGGCCGCGAGCGCCTCAATGTCCTCTTGGGGCTGCACGGCCAGGACACGTCGTGGACGCCGGCATCGCTCCCCGACCTGCCGAAGGAGGAGGTGAACCTGGCAGGGGTGGAACGGCGCGCCATTGAGGCGAGTCTCGACATCGCGGTCGCACGGAAGAACGCCGAGGTCGCGGCCCGGCGGCTGGGGGTCGCCCGCGCGGAAAGGCTCCTCGAGGGTGCGGGCGTTGGCGTGGACTCCCAGCGCGAGCAGGGCAGGTGGTCCGCGGGGCCGCTCCTGACGATGCCCATTCCCCTCTTCGACTGGGGCCAGGCGCGGGCCTCCGCTGCCGAGGCCGAGCTGCGCCGCAGATGGCGCGACTACGCGGCCACCGCTGTCGAGGTCCGCTCCGCGGCCCGCGCGGCGCGTAACCGCCTCGTCGCCGCCCGCCGGCGCGTCGAGTATTGCGCAAAAGTCGTCGTGCCCCTTCGCGCCGCCATCACCGCCGAAACGCTGCTGGAGTACAACGCCATGCAGATTGGCCCCATTCAACTCCTCGAGGCCAAGCGCGCCGAGGCCGAGGCCCAGCGTCAGAGGATGGAAGCGCTACTCGACTACTGGGCCGCCCGGGCCGAACTGGAGCAGGTGCTCAACGGCAGGATGCCCCGGGCCGCACCCGCCGCCGCAGGGGCGCGGGGCGCCACCGCGCCTTCGCGGGGCGTTGACGCTCATTGACCCGTTCCCGAAGGAGCTACCCATGACCAGGCGAACAGCCCTCGTCGCGCTCGGCCCACTGGGAGCCGGGGTTCTGACACCTGCGCTCATCGCAGCCCAGGAGCGGGCTCAGGGCACGGCGATCCCGCTCGGCGAGCCGGGCAAGGACTACGTGCCGGTCGTCGTGCCCAATGGCAAGACACTGCCGTGGAAGGTGGTGAGCGGCGTCAAGGTCGCTCACCTTGTGGCCGAGGAGTTCGAGCACGAGTTCGCGCCCGGGCTCAAGGCCACGTGCTGGGGCTACAATGGCCTCACCCCCGGGCCGGTCATCGAGGCCGTCGTGGGCGACCGCGTGCGCCTTTACGTGACGAACAGGCTGCCCGAGACAACCAGCGTCCACTGGCACGGGGTCCTCCTGCCCAACGGCATGGACGGCGTGGCCGGGCTCACCCAGCCGCACATCCAGCCCGGCGAGACCTACCGCTACGAGTTCACACTCCAGCATCCAGGCACCTTCATGTACCACCCTCACGCCGACGAGATGACCCAGATGGGCCTGGGCATGGTGGGCATGTTCGTGGTCCATCCGCGCGAGCCCAACGGCCCGCGGCCGGATCGGGACTTCGCCATGATGCTTCACGAGTGGTTCATCAAGCCGGGCGCCCGCCGGCCGAACCCCGGGGTCATGAGCGAGTTCAACCTCCTCACCATCAACGGCAAGGCCTTCCCCGCGACCGACGCCCTCGTGGCCAAGGCCGGCGACCGCGTGCGCGTGCGCTTCGGGAACCTCAGCGCCATGGACCATCATCCCATCCACCTGCACGGCTATTCCTTCAAGGTCGTGGCGACCGATGGCGGCCCGATCCCCGAGGCCGGCCAGTGGCCCGAGACCACCGTCCTCGTCCCCGTCGGCTCCACCCGCGACATCCAGTTCATCGCCGAGCACGAGGGCGACTGGTTCATGCACTGCCACATGACCCACCACGTCATGAACCAGATGGGCCACAATGGGCCAAACCTGATCGGGCTCGACCCGAAGGGGCTCGACGACCGAATCGGCGCGATCGTCCCCGGCTACATGACGATGGGCCAGAACGGCATGGGCGGAATGGGGGAGATGGGCATGCCCGTCCCCCGCAACAGCATCCCCATGGTCGGCAGGAAAGGCCCTTTCGGCTTCATTGATATGGGCGGCATGGTCACTGTCCTCAAGGTGCGCCGAGAGCTGCCAAGCTATGGCGACCCGGGGTGGTTCAAGCATCCACCAGGAACCGTCGCACGCGCCGCCACGGCAGAGGAACTGAAGGCGGATGGCGTTCGCTAGTCACCGCCACCCAACACACCCTCCAGCCGTCCGGGCGTCAAGGTATTGCCGCGCGAAGGGCTGCGAAGCGGCACGGCTGACCGGCGGGAGCGGGCGGCAGGGTGAGGGTGGCGAGTTCGCCTTCGACAGCGGCAGCCGCGGGCCGGCCGCCAATCGTGCACTGGACCGGCGTGCCGCGGGCGGCCGGGTGGAGACGCAGGAGAAGGCGTTGCGGGCCCTCGCCGCGGTACTCGCCCGTGACGCCTTCGCGCGTCATGCGATACGCCAGGGTGCGGCCGCGGAAGGCGAGGGTCTGGCCGAAGCCGGCCGCCCAGAATGAGTCGGGAACCGTCGGGGCGAGGACGAGGGCGCCGTCGAGCCGGTGCTCGACGCCCAGGAGGAACCGCTGGACAGTGCGGATGAGGTTGGCGGGGTATTCGCAGTACTTCTCGGCCCCGAAGCCGCCCTGGGCGCCGTAGCGCTCGCGCCAGTAGTAGCCGTGCCTCTCTCCCTCGGCGCAGACCTTGCGGATGCTGGCGAGGAGGCCATCGGCGTCGCCCATGCGCGCGCGGGCCTGGCATTCGAGATACCAGACGCGGCCCATCGCCGCGAGGTCCTGGCGGTCGGGGTGGGTGAACTCCCACGGCTCGTAGGCTTCGGGCCGCGTGGCGATGCCGGCGGGCATGCCGCCGTAGTCGAAGCGCTTCTCGTCCTTCAGTTGCGGCCAGAGGATGACGGCCTGCCCGGGGCTGGCGAGGCCGAGGGCGAGGGCGGCCCAGTCGGTGTCGGTCAGCCCGTGGCTCGTGATGGGGCCGCGGGTGGGGTGGATGTACTCGGCGAAGCGGTCCTTCGCCCAGAAGCGGGTGCGGAAGCAGGCGGTGATGCGCGCCGCGAGGTCGTCGTAGCGTCCGGCCACGTCGGGCTTGCCGGCCACGCGATTGAGGGCGGCCACGCGCTGGAAAGCGTCGGCGGCGTGGCACTGGGCCACGCCGTCGTACTCGACGCGGGTGGGCCGCTCGACGTAGTAGCCCGCGCCGCCGACCGCGCCGTCGGCGGCCATGAGGGTGGCGAGATGGTCGGCCGCCAGGTTCACCGAAGGGAGCTGCGCGGCGAGCCACTCGTGGTCCTGGGTGAAGCGAAAGATGACGTCGGCGTTCTGGATGTAGGTGGGGCCGGCGAGCGCGCGGAGCGGGTCGCCGGGCACCCAATGCCGATACAGCCCGCCGTTGGGGTCCACCGGCGTGTTGTTGCCGATGTTCTTGCCCGCGAGGCCGGGCAGGATGGCCAGAGGCAGTTGGCCGTTGGGGCGCTGAAACGAGCGGACATAGTCCCAGTTGGCCTTCACGGTGTCGGCCTGGCCGAGCCAGAGGAGGGCGTCGGTCATCTGGTGGCCGTCGAGCGAGGGATAGGTGTTGCCGTAGCCGAAGCCCTGCCCGTCGGCGCACACCGACCAGTAGCCGGGGAACACGTTGGGATTGACCGCCGCCAGAACGTTCTGGCCGGCGGCCCGCTCCCAGGCGCGCACAAGACCCGCCTCCGGGAGGTCGAGCATGGGCGGCTTCCCCGTGCCGGCGGCTGCGGCGAGGGAGAGCAAGGCACAGAGCGTCGGGGCCATGCCGTGAGTATACAGGGACAGGCCGCGAATGCAATCCGCGCCCCCGGCTTGACGGCGCGCGGCCCGTGGTGTACCATCCGCAGCGGCACGCAACTCAGGAGGAGCCGGCCGTGGCGCGAAGATACTCGTGGCTCGTCATCGTGGCCTTGATGGTGCTGGGCGTGTTCGTGGTGCTGCGGGTGCTCCGCGGGGGCGGCGGGGTGCCGCCCGCGGGACAAGGCACGCCGCAGGCGCTGCTCCAGAAAGCTCAGCGAGCCCTGGCCGAAGGCGATAAGGCCAAGTTCCTCGAGTGCCTCGCGGTCCGAAGCAGCGACCACAGGGCGGCCGGCGAGGCGCTGTTCGACTACGTCCAGGCCGCCCAGGCCCTCCGGGACGCGCTCCGCAAGCACTACGGCAAGAACGCCTGGGACACGTTTGTGAGCCTCCAGGCGAACCCGACACAGTTTGCGGCGTTCGTGTGGCCGCGGGACCAGGAGGTGGCGGCGACGGCGCAGATCCGCGTGCAGGGCAGCGAGGCCCGCGTGCAGCTCTCGCCCGAGTCGGGGCCGCTGATGCTGCGGCTCGAGGGTGTGTGGCGGATGGACGTGTTTCCCCTCGGCAACGGCGTGCGCGCGCGGCGCGAAGCCCTCATCCGCGCCGCGGAGGCCCTGACGAAGGCGCTCGAGGGTATCGGCACAGCGGAGCTTGAGGCCCTCGCCCAGGGGGTCAAGCAAGCCATCGGAGAGCCGCAATGAGGAAGGAGACCCGCATGACCCCGACGGATGGGACCGCTCTGCTCTGGTGCCTCGGGCTGCTCGCCTGCATGGCCGCGGCCGCCGAACCTGCCGCGCTGCCTCGGGCGGGCAAGCTCGCGCTCGGCTGGGCCAGCGCCGACATCACGCCGCCCGAGCCCGTGGCGCTCTGCGGACAGTTCCAGACCCGCATCTCGAAGCGCGTCAACGACCCGCTCTCGGCCACCGCGCTCGCCATCGAGGCGCGCGACGATGCCGGCGTGCTCGACCAGGCCGTGCTCGTCTCGGCCGACGTCGTGTGCATCCGCCGCCTGGACCTCGAGCGCGTGCGCACGCTCGCCAAGCCGCGAGTGCCCGACCTGGACCCAAACAAGATCATCCTGAACACCACGCACACCCACACGGCCCCCGTGCTGGCCGACGCGCGGGAGGAGAACACGCATCCGCACGACCTGATGGCCACGTTCGTCTATCGCGTGCCCGAGAAAGGCGTGATGCAGCCGCGCGACTACAGCGAGCTGTTCGCGGCCCGCGTGGCCGACGCCGTGGTCGAGGCCTGGAAGAACCGCAAGCCCGGGGGCGTGAGCTGGTCGCTCGCCTACGCCGTCGTGGGCCACAACCGCCGCGCCCATTACTCCACCGGCCGCTCGCTCATGTACGGGCCGACCGACAGGCCCGACTTCGACACCTTCGAGAGCACATTCGACCCGGGCGTGGAGCTGCTCTTCACGTGGGACGCCGAGGGCAAGCTCACGGGCGTGGTGGTGAACCTTGCCTGCACCTCGCAGGAGGTGGAGAACGCCGACTACGTGTCGGCCGACTTCTGGCACGACGCGCGGGTCGAGTTGCGCAAGACGCATGGCGAAGGGCTGTTCATCCTGCCCCAGTGCAGCGCCGCGGGCGACCTCTCGCCCCACCTCCTCTTCCGCAAGCAGGCCGAGGCCACGCTGCGCCAGCGCAAGGGCAACCTCGCACCGCGCCAGGAGATCGGCCAGCGCATCGCACGAGCCGTCGCCGACGGCCTGGAGCTGGCCAGGACCGACATCCGCACCCAGCTGCCCTTCACCCACACGATGCAGATGATCCCCCTCCCCGTCCGCAAAGTCACGCAGCAGGAATACGACGCCGCCAGGAAAGCCTACGAAGACTTCGAGGCCAAGGGCCTCGACAAGCTCGACGGCCCCAGCTACATCCGCTGGCGGATCAACAAGAACATCGCCGCGCGCTTCGAGATTCAGGAGGAGCAGAACGTCTACCAGACCGAAATCCACACCCTCCGCCTCGGCGACATCGCGTTCGCTACGAACCCGTTCGAGCTCTACATTGACTACGGCCTGCGGATGAAGGCCCGCAGCCCGGCGGAGCAGACCTTTGTCGTGCAGTTAGCCTGCGACAGCGTGGGCTACCTGCCCACCGAGCGCGGCGTGGCGGGCGGGCACTACAGCGCCGAGATCATGAGCAACATCGTCGGCCCCGAGGGCGGGCGGCTCCTCGTCGAGCGCACCGTCGAGGCCCTCAAGGCCATGTGGAAGTGAGCCGGGCGGCGTCCCAAGACGCTTTCATCCTGGATCGGAGAAGGCATGAGTTCGGCAGATCTGTGGCTTGCAGCCCTGCTGTTCGTGGCGGCAGGAACTGGCGGCCGCGCCGCGGCAGCGGATGGGGCGTTGCCCGGGAAGATTGGCAACTACAAGGGCTATGAGCGGCATGACTTTGTGGTGGACGGCTGCCAGACCATCGTGGTCGCGCCCAAGCAAGTGGCCGCGGGCAAGCCGTGGGTGTGGCGGGCGGAGTTCTTCGACGCCTTCCCGCAGATTGACCTTGCGCTCCTGGCCAAGGGCTTCCACCTGGTCTACATCGGCGTGGGCAACACGTTCGGCTGCCCCGACGCGCTGAAGCACTGGGACGTGCTTTACCGCGAGATGACGACGAAGCACGGCTTCTCGCCCAAGCCCGTGCTCGAGGGCCTCAGCCGCGGAGGGCTCTACTGCTTCAACTGGGCGGCGAGCAACCCCGACAAGGTGGGCTGCATCCTCGCCGACAACGCGGTGCTCGACTTCAAGAGCTGGCCCGGCGGCAAAGGCAGAGGCAAGGGCAGCCCCGGCGACTGGAAGAAGCTGCTCGGCGATTACCACTTCGCGTCCGAGGCCGAGGCCCTGGCCTACACGAAGAACCCGATTGACAACCTCGAACCCCTCGCCAAGGCCAAGGTGCCCATCTTCCTCCTCTGCGGCGACGCCGACGACGTTGTGCCCTTCGAGGAGAACGGCGCCATCGTCTACGAGCGTTATCAGAGGCTCGGCGGCCCCGTCGCCCTCCGCATCAAGAAGGGCCTGGGCCACCACCCCCACGGCCTCGACGACCCCACCCCCGCCGTCGAGTTCATCCTCAAGCACACGCAGAGATAGCTGCCGTTGCCGGTTCCTGTAGCGACAAGCGTCCCGCTTGTCGAAGGCCGAGGGGACCGCAAGCGGGACGCTTGCGGCTACCACGGCCAGGGGGAGGTGCATTCGAGGTCGTAGACGAACGCCTCGCCGTCGAGGAAGCTGGTCTGCGGGATGGGCGCGTCCGGCTGGTCCCACCACAGGTAGGCGCGGAGACCGAAGCGGGCGCGACGGCCCGGGGCAATGCCGATGTCGGGCCGCGCCGGCACGGCGCACTCGATCACGTGCCAGCCGTCCTGCTCCCCCACCGCGGCCTGGATTTCGCCCGGCTTGTAGGCTTCGCGATACCAGTGCTGGCCGTTGTGGAGGTTGATCTTGTTGCCCAGGAAGTCCCAGATGGCGCCGCTGGCCTCGAGCTTTCGGCCGGCCATCGGGGGCCGGATGGAAAAGCGCAGGTTGTCGCGGCCGTGGAACCAGCCGTCGTTGGCGCCGTCGAGGTCGAAGCCGGCGATAACAGGCTTGTCGCTCTGGATGGCGAAGTAGTAGCGCCCGGCATCCCACGCAACGAAGAGCCGGGCCTTCAAGCCGCGTTGTGCCTTCGGCGTCGTGAGGTTGGGCAGGGAGTACAGCTCCTGCCACTCGCCCTGGGCCAGCTTGCCGTCGAGGGTGATCTTGCCCCTGGGCACGCGGCGGTTGATCCAGTGCAACTCGCCCTCGTTGAGCTTGTGGACCTTTCCCTCGAAATCGGTGTCGGTGCCGCCTGGACAGCCGGGCGTGCGGACGCCGGCCATGAGGCGCGTGAGGCAGTCGCCGCCCAGCGCGGGGGTCCAGCCGAAGCGCTTCTCGTCGAGGGGCACGCGGGGATCGTCGTCGGGCACGCCGTTGCCGTTGGCGTCGGCACTGGTCTGGATGACGCTCGTGCGGAGGGTGAGCCAGGAGCGGCGCGGCTGGAGGCGGTAGTTGGCGGCCATGAAACTGAAGTCCTCGCCGAATTGGCCTGGCATGGTCCACGGCGCGTCGGGGAAGGCAAAGGTCTCGATCTCGCTGTTCATGAAGATCGAGTGGATAAGGTGGCCGTGCTCGTGGACGGGGAACCACCACCAGCCGGGCTTCTGGCCGTGGCCGAAGCCGCAGAAGCAGGCGCCCAGCTCGTACTCCGTGCCGGCCACGGGGCCGTCGAGGTAGTGGGCGTACCAGCCGTGGGTGCCGACGACGAGCACGTTCCAGAAGGCGTGGAGGTCCTTGCCCTGCGCGGTCACGCCCCTGAGCGCGTCGTCGAGCACGGTGCGCGACCTGTCGCCGAGAACGGCGTGGTCGCGCTCGTCGTCCACCACGACATGGGTGAAGTCGAGATTGAGCTTGCAGCCGCTCTGGCGCCAGGCCCAGAGGCGATACGTTTCCATCTCGTTCTTGAGCGTGACCATGTCGGCTTCGTCGAGGACACGGTTGGGCGGCTGCTTGCCGTCCGCGCCCGCAGGGAACCTCACATTCCTGTAGACGAGCACGAGCGTGGGCAGCGACGCCCAGTCGGCCTTGCCCGCCTCGGGCAGGGTGGCGAAGGTGTAGTTGCGCGAGACGTTGCCCTCGAAGAGCCGCCGGTGGTGCTTCTTCTGGTGGCGGAGCGAGAAGCCGGGCGCCGGCGTCGAGGTCTCGGGCACCATCTCGAACGGCCTGCGAATGCGGTAGCAGTAACGCGTGGACGGCTCGAGTCCGCGCAGCACGGCGCGGTGGCGCGTGGTGGGCTTGGGGTCGCTGAGCTGGAGGCCGTAGTCGTCGGTCTTCCCGTAGTCCACCAGCGTGGGCTGGGGCGACGGGCTTTGCCACTCGAGGACCGCCGCCGTGGGGTCGCGGGGGTCGAGGCGCAGCTCGGGCGAAGGCGTGAGCAAGGCGCGGTTGGTGATGAACACGCGCGCGGTGTGTTGGTCCACCACGGCCACGTTGCCCCCAGCGTCGAGCGCCAGGCCGCCGGGCCGGAACACCACACTGATCGTCACGCGGATGAGGCCGGCGGTGAAGGAGCCGAACTGCCGGCCGCGAGGGTCGAAGCCGCGCACCTCCTGGCCGCAGACGGCGTAGAGCCTCCCGCCCTGACCGAAGGCGAGGGCACGGGGCGAGCCGCCTTCGACGGCGATGGCCGTAACCTCCCGAAGGTTTGGAACCTTCGGGAGGTCAGGGGGCAAGGGCAGCGGCAGGAGGAGGATGCGGCTGTTCCCCGTGTCGGCCACTGCCAGCATACCGCCCGCGGCAGCCACGCCGGCCGGGGCATTGAGCTTCATGGCCGGCTCGCCGGCCTCGGCGACGCCGAAGGCCACGGCCTCGAGCTTCTCGTCGAGGACCGCGATGCGCGAGGCCCCCGTGTCGGCCACGTAGAGGCGGCCCTCCGGCCCGGCCGCCACGTCCTCCGGCGCAGCGAACCCGCCGACCGCTCGCAGGAACGAGCCGTCCGCCGCGAAGAGGGCCACCTCGTTCCGGCCCGTGTTGGCCACGGCCACGCGGGCATCGGGCAGCACGCACAGGCCGCCGGGGTTGGCGAGGCGGCCGCCGCCGAACTCGCGCAGTTTCCCACCGGCCCGCGACATCACGACCACCGAGTTCGTGCCACGGCAGGCGACGAGCAGATGGCCAGCGGCGTCGAAGGCCAGGCCGTACGGGCGGCTGAGCGAGACCGTCTCGCCGAACGCAAGGCCGGCCAGGAGGGTGCACAAGATCCCCGTGGTTCGCATGGGGCGACTCCTCAAGGGGCGGGCGGCTCCCCCGTGTGCGCGGGCGCCGATTCGTCGCAGAAGAAGACGACGAAGAACACCGTGGCCACGAGACTGATGGCGGCCAGCGTGTACCAATAGGGCGAGAAATCCAGCGCGCCTCCCTTGGGGGTGCACAGGCCCGCCAGCTTGGCGCTGAGCACGCCGCCGAGGATCGGCCCGAGGCCCAGCACGAGTCCGATGAGGCTCTGGGCCGACGTTCGGATATCCTTGTCGGCCAGATGATCAATGTAGATGAAGGCGGCGGCGATGAAGCAGCCGAAGCACACGCCGTGGAGCGACTGACTGGCGACGATGACGCCCAGCGGCAGCCAGGTGGCGCCGAAGATCGCGAACCGCAGGGCATAGGCGAAGGCGCCGATGGCCAGCACCCAGCGGAACCCCAGCCGCTTGAGCATCCAGCCGAGCACCGCCATGACCAGAATCTCGGCGAACTGCCCCGTGCTCATCGCCGGCAGGATATCGGCCTGCCGCAGCCCCAGCGTGGGCAGGAACTTCGAGGTCTGCATGAAATAGATGTTGTGCACCGCCGCCAGCACGAACCCCGTGGCCATCAACACGGCGAACGAGCGGAAGCGGAAGAGGCGGAACGCCTTGCGGAACGCCAGCGGGTCCACGCCGGCGCGCCTGGGCGGCGTGTGCGGCAGCGTGAGCGAGTAGAGCCCGAAGACGACCGAGAGCACCGCCCCCGCGCGAATCGCGTCGAAGAGGCGTTGCGTCACGTCGGGCGCCTCGGCGCCCTTGAAAAATGGCGGCAGCCACTGCGGCCGGATGCCGGTCTGGAGCCAGATCATCGCGAAGCCCCAGCCCGCTGCGATCCAGCCGATCGTGCCCCACAGCCGCGCTCGGGCATACTGCGCCTTCGGGTCGCGCAAGTGCGCAAACGCCAGCGCGTTGGCCAGCGACACCGTGGGCGCCGACATCAGGCTGATCATCAGCGTGAGCACGAGCCACGACGAGAAGAGCTTCTGCGTGGGCAGAGTCCACAGGATGCCGCCGATCGCGATCTGGAACACGCCCAACAGCCGCTCGGCGGGGAAATAGCGGTCGGAGAGCTGCCCGCCGACGAAGGGCGCCAGCAATGCCCCCAGCGTGCCGGGCAGGCCGAAGCACAGGCCGATCTGCCACTCGCTGAAGCCCAGGCCCCCCTCGGCCAGCGACGCGCCGTAGCACCGTCCCATCAGCGGCGCATACACGCCCCACGTGGCCCACTGGAGGAAGAACATCGCCGACAGGCGGGCCGGCACCGCCTTGTGGTGGCAGGGCACGTCGGCCGACGAGACGGGCTCGCTCATGAGCAGGCTCCTCGAAGGGTGGTGTTGAATACCGTATTCGCCGCACGGCCGCTTGTCAAACGGCCTGCCCAGCGCGACCCAGGAGAGCAGGGTCTCCGCCGCCTGCCATCCATTGGGGGCCGCCCGCAGCGGCTGTAGGTGTTTGGCATGTCGCCCAGCCGTCATCGCCCGCAGACTCTCCTGCGGCAACCAAACGCCGCCCGACCGCGAGACGCGGCAAGTCCTGGCCAGCCACGCCACCACCGGCTTCCCTGGGTTACACCCCCTCGGCGAGCGACTCTTGGCTCGAAACAGGGCTTCTGGTACAATCCCTGCATGCTGCGGGAAATCGTGGTCCGCGGGGCGCGGACGAACAACCTCCAGGCCATTGACGCCACGATCCCCCACGGCCGCCTCACGGTCGTGACGGGGGTGTCGGGGTCCGGGAAGTCGTCGCTGGCCTTCGACACGCTCTACGCCGAGGGGCAGCGGCTGTACGTGGAATCCATGTCGGCCTATGCCCGCCAGTTCCTGGAGCGGATGCCGCGGCCGCCCGTGGATTCGATTCGCGGGGTGCTGCCGAGCATCGCGCTGGAGCAGCGCAATCCGGTGACGAACCCGCGCTCGACGGTGGGCACAGCGACCGAGATCAACGATTTCCTCCGCCTGCTCTTCGCGAACATCGGCCGCACGATGTGCCCCGAGTGCGGCGTGGAGGCGGAGAAGCACAGCCCGCAGACGGCGGTGCGGTTCATCGAGAGCCTGCCGGAGGGCACGCGATTCCTGGTGCTCGCCCCGATCGCGGTCGAGTCGGAGCGGCGGCTCGGCTTTCTGCTCGAGCATCTGGCCTCCGCCGGCTTCCGCCGGATTCTCGTAGAGGGCGAGGTCGCCGAGATGGGCGAACGCAAGCCGCGATTCTCGGATTTCAGGGGCGGCCGATGCCTCGATGTGGTGGTGGACCGTCTGGCGAAGAGCGCAGAGCGGATGAGCCGGGCGGCGGATTCGGCGGAGATGGCATTCCGCATCGGCTCGCGCGGCGCCGTGGTGCTCACGCTGGATGCCGACGGGAGGCCGGCCGAACGGCACCACTTCTTCGCGGGCCTGGTGTGCCGGTCGTGCGGACGCGAGTTCCGCGAGCCGCAGCCCGAGATGTTCTCGTTCAACAGCGGCATCGGCGCCTGTCCGACGTGCGAAGGCTTCGGCAAGGAGGGCACGCTCGACCTCGGCAAGATCATCCCCGACCCCTCGAAGACGCTGGCCGGCTACGCCGTGGCGCTGTGGGCCACGCCCGTGCTCAAGATGATGACCGAGTGGATGCTCGAGTGCGCGGCGGAGGACGGCATCCCCACCGACGTGCCCTACCGCGACCTCACGGCGGAGCAGAAGCGCTGGGTCCTCGAAGGCAAACCGAACGGCGGCGACGAGGATTTCTGCGGCATCCAGGGCTTCTTCCGCTGGCTGGAGGGCAAGCGGTACAAGATTCAGAACCGCATCCTCCTCGCCCGCTACCGCCGCTACATGCCCTGCAAGACGTGCGGCGGGGCGCGGCTCAAGCCCGATGCACAATGGGTGAAAGTGGGCGGGCGGTCGTTCCCCGAGCTTCTCGCCCTGCCCGTGCCCGAGCTGCACCGGTTCCTGGATGCGCTCGAGCTGACGCCTGCCGACGCCGAGGCGGCGCGCGGCCTGCTGCACGAGGTGCGCGGGCGCCTCCAGTACCTGGAGGACGTGGGCCTGTCCTACCTCACGCTCAGCCGCGAAACGCGCACGCTGAGCGGCGGCGAGGCGCAGCGCATCGGCCTTGCCTCGGCCCTCGGCAGCGCCCTCACTAACACGCTCTACGTGCTTGACGAGCCGACCGTGGGCCTCCACGCCGCCGACACGCAACGCCTCATCGCCATTCTCCGCGCCCTCACGGCCAAGGGCAACACCGTCGTGTGCGTGGAACACGAGCCCGAGGTGATCCTGGGCGCCGACCGCGTGCTCGACCTCGGCCCCGGCGCCGGCGAGCACGGCGGCCGCCTCGTCTTCGACGGCACGCCCCGCGAGCTGCTCGACAGGGGCGGAGGCAGGACGGCCGAGTACCTTCGGCAGCGCCGGGCCACCGAATGGCCACACCGCGGCAGGAAGCCGGCACGCTTCATCACCCTGCGCGGCGCCGAGCAGCATAACCTCAAGAAGCTCGATGTGAAGATCCCCCTCGGCGTCCTCGCCTGTGTCACCGGCGTGTCGGGAGCCGGCAAGTCCACCCTCGTCAACGCCACCCTCTACGCCCACTGGCGGGCGGCGAAAGGCGAGACGGGCATCGAACCGGGCAGGTGCAGGAGCCTGCGCGGCCTCGAGCAGTTGAATGACATGGTGCTGGTGGACCAGAGGCCGATCGGTCGTTCGGCCCGCTCCAGCGCCGTCACCTACACCAAGGCCTACGACGACATCCGCAGGGCCTTCGCGGCGACGCGTCGCGCCCGCACGCTCGGCATCACGGCTGCCCATTTCTCGTTCAACGTGCCCGGCGGCCGCTGCGAGAGCTGCGAGGGCATGGGCACGCAGACGGTGGACATGCACTTTCTGGCCGACGTGACGGTGACCTGCGACGTCTGCGGCGGCCGCCGCTTCCAGAAGCGCGTGCTCGAGGTTACCGACCGCGGCCGCACGATGCTCGACGTCCTCGACATGACCATCGCCGAGGCCATGGAGTTCTATGCGGACACGCCGCGCCTCGTCGCCAAGTTGCGCCCGCTGGCCGAGGTGGGCCTCGGCTACCTGCGCCTGGGCCAGAGCACGGCCACCCTCAGCGGCGGCGAACTCCAACGCCTCAAGCTCGCCGCCTACATCGGCCGGAAGTGGGCAGCCGGCAGCGGGCAGTCTGAGGCGGCCAATCCGCCATCCGCCATCCGCCATCCGCAACCTCGAGCGCCCCACATCCTCTTCATCCTGAATGAACCTACTGTTGGCCTCCACATGGCCGATGTCCAAGTCATGATGTCAGTGCTTCAGCGCCTCGTGGATGGCGGGGATTCCGTCCTCATCGTCGAGCACAACCTCGACGTCATCGCTCAGGCCGACTGGGTGATTGACCTGGGTCCCGGCGGCGGCGACGCCGGCGGCGAACTCGTCGCCGAAGGCCCGCCCGAGGCCATCGCCGTCTGCGAGCGCTCGGTGACGGGGCGATTCCTCAGAACGCGACTCCGAGAGCAGGGGCGCCAATGAACGCAGTTCGAACCTGGACAGACGAGCACACGGGCCGCACGGTGCGGCAGCTCACGGCGATGCCCGAGGGCGCCGCCGTGCCCTACTTCCGAATGCCCAAGCACCTGCCCGACGGCTGGATGCTGATCCACGCCCGCCACGAGCACGGCCACCTGGCCGCACTCCACCCCGATACGGCGGAACTGCGACCCATCCGCATCGCCCCGCCGTATGGCTATCTCAAGCACCTCCCCGCCAGCGGCCAGGCGTGGTTCGTCTCGGGCCGCGAAATCTGGACCGCCGCCCTCCCCCACGGGGAGGCGGAGCCGCTGGCCCGCGTGCCCGACGACGCGCCCGGCGGCGTCGCCGACATCACGTGCGACGGGCGAACCGTGATCCTCGTGGAAATCATCGAGGAGGAGAAGCTCGCTCTGCCTATCGCGCAGGACGCGGAGTACTTCTGGCGCTTCTTCGCCCGCAAGCGCCACGGCCGCATCTGGGGGTGGGACGTTGTGTCAGGCGCCCTCACGAAGCTCGTCGAGACCACCGACGTGGGCTTCCAGCACATTGAGGCCTCGCCCACCGACCCCACGCTCGTGCGCTACTGCCACGACATGTTCGAGGCCACGGGGCAGCGCATCTGGGCCGTGCGCACCGACCACCCCGAGCCGCGCCCGATCCGCCGCCAGGCCTACGGCGAGATGATCACTCACGAATTCTGGTGGGCGGACCCATCCCTGATCGGCTACACCTATCAGGACCGCCGGGACGACCCGACGCTTCACGACCTGCCCTGGGCCGAGCTGGCGCCCGAGGCCGTCGCCACGCGCCTCGGCATCGCCGACCTGGAGGGCCGCGAGGTCTACCTCTCAGAGCCGCTGAACTGCTACCACACCCATCTCTACGTCTCGCGCAACGGGCGCGCCGTGTGCGGCGAGGGCACGCTCGGCCACTCCTTCGCCTATGCCGCCCCGTTCTCGATGAGCGAGCCGCGCATCGAGCTTCAGCCCCTCGCCACCATCCACACGCCTTATCTTCTCTTCCGCGGCCAGCAGGTGAACTGCGATTTCTCCGCCGACGGCCGCTGGCTGCTCTTCAACGACACGGTGGACGGCCGCCTCCAGGTCCTCGCGGTCGAGTCGGGCTGAGCGCGAGGGCCCGGCCTCAGTTGCAGCGCACAGGGCTGGCCCTGCGGGCGATCTCGAGCAGCCGCTCGCGCCCGGCGGGGCTGAGGCCCAGCTTGTCGATCTCCTCGCGCAGTTGCTCCATCGAGCCGTTGCCGCCCAGGTAGCCATTCACCCGTGCGGCCGCGGTCGAGTTCACGAACTCGGCGGTGCTGCCGAACATGGCGGCGAACTCGCCCAACAACTCCCTCTCGCCCCGCAGGTAGTACTTCTGGTGGTAGCCTTCGGCGAGGGTGAAGCCGGTGGCGGGGAGGATCTCCGTGACGATCTTCGCCTTGCGCCGGGCCTCTTCGCGCTCTTTCGAAGCCAGGGCCAGCCGCCGCTGCTCGGCGCTGTGCACGAAGATCAGCGACGCATACTGACGGCTGTACGCGGCGTGGGTGGGATTGTGGTTCGCCCAGAAGACGTCCAGAAGCTTCTCGTAGGGGATCTTCGTCGGGTCGAAATCAATCTGGATGCTTTCCGTGTGGTCGCCGAGGTCCTCGTAGGTCGGATGAGCCTTGCGTCCGCCCGCGTAGCCCACGCGGGTGCGGACGACGCCCTTGAGACTCCCAAACTGGGAGTCGGGTCCCCAGAATCAGCCCAGGGCAAACGTCGCCGTCTCCACTGCCCTGGGGGCGGCGGCGTCAAGGGGTGGGATGGTGCGTACGAGTCTTGCGGCGGCGGCCATGGTCGTCATCTCCCCGAACCCGAGCCAAGCGAGAGCGAGGCCCGGCAGAAGTAAGAGAGGCAGGAGCTTGCGGATGTGCGTGGCCATCGGTTGGCCCCCTTTGCGCCGCCCGCCGCCTCGCGGCACGGCCTCCACTTTGATTGTACCCCGCTGCGCGCGCGAAGGCAATGCCCTGGAACGGGTGCGGGCCGGAATTGCAGGTGGCTGCGGGCGCTCCGAAGGAACGAAAGGGGATAGCGCAGGGCGAGGCGGTAGGCGGGATGTCCACATCCCGCGAATTCCCCGATGCCTCGCGGGACGGGGACGTCCCGCCTACAGGGGAGGCACTGTCTCGGGGGCGATCTGGTTCCCAGGCGCTGCCCTGGCCCTCACGCTACGAGCCGTTCAGGCGGAAGAGGGGAGCGATCCACCTACATTCCCGGCCCGCACCCCCCTGGAACACGGCGGAGTGAGGCGGGTGGTCACTTGACGTCCTTGAACATCCGTTCCAGGATCATCTTGATCTGCTCGGCCTTGGGGCCGTCGGGCGCGGCCTTGAGGGCGGCCTCGAGCAGTGCTCTGGCCTGCACCTTGTCGCTCTTGCGATAGAAGCACAACGACTTGACGAACAGGATGTCCTGCGCGCCCGAGCCGGTGTCGCCGTAGGTCTGGAGCGCCTCGTCGGCCAGCCTGATGGCCCCGTCGAGGTCCTTGCCGCGCGCGGCGGCTTCGATCTTCACAAGGGCCGACATGGCGCCGTACTTGTTCCGCAGCCCAGCCTTGTTGTCGGCATCGAGCTTCACGATCTCGGCCACCACGTCCTCGTAGTTGCCCATGACGAGCGAGGCGTCGATGGGGGCGAGCGCGGCGTCGAGCAGCTTGGCCTTCTCGGCGCCCTCGGCGGCCTTGGCCTTGGCCAGGGCCTCGTCGCGCGTGACGCGGATCTTGCGGAGCGCCGCGAGGTGCTCCATGTACTTCTCGGCGCCGCCCTCCTGGTAGCCTGTACGGGCATAGGGCCTGCCCGCCGCGTCGGCGAGCACGATGGTCGGGTAGCCGCTGATGCGGAACTTCGCCTGCCACTCGGCGTTCTGCTTCTTCGTCTCTTCCGAGAGCGGCCTCTCCCTGGGGAAGTCGAGCTTGAGAAGTGCGAAGCTCTTCGGAGCGGCGGTCGTGAACGCCTCCTGGCTGAAGACCTCCTTGTCCAGCCGGATGCACCAGCCGCACCAGTCGGAGCCGGTGAAGTCAATGAGCAGGTCCTTGCCGTCCTTAGCCGCTGCCGCCATCGCCTCGGCGGCGTTCTCCGTCCAGACGGCCTCTTCGCCGGCAAGAGCCGACAGGGCCGTCAGGGCCGCCAGAACCCACGCCAGCGATGCACACTTCGACATAAGGTCTTCCTCTCGGAAAAGGGGAACAGGTGCCGCCCCATGATCTCAACCCAGGCTATAGGGTACAGGGCTCGGCGCGGCGTGTCAACTCGCATCGGACCCCCTTGGACGGGTGGAACCTGTCGGACCTGTCTGACCGCGCCGTCCCACGCGTCTCACGGGTCTCACCTCACTCCACCCCCAACCGCTCGGCTAGGGCGTACTTGGCCTCCACTCCGATCGCGTCGTTGAGTCGGCCGAAGGGCATGAGGCTGGCCTCGGCGCCCAGGGTGGTTCCGTCGCGGCGAATCTTCGCGTAGACGGCTTCGATGGCCTTCGCGGCGGCGAAGAGGGCGGCGAGCGGGTAGACGATGAGCTGGAAGCCCAGCGCGGCCAGGCGCTCGCGGGGCAGGATGGGCGTCTTGCCGCCCTCGAGCATGTTCGCCACGCTGGGCCCAGGGGCGCGGCGGCCGATCTCGGCGAGCTGCTCCTCGTTGAGCGGCGCCTCGACGAAGCTGGCGTCGGCCCCCGCCTCGCGGGCCGCGGTCACGCGGGCCACCGCCTCGTCCATGCCGAGCACGGCGAGGGCGTCGGTGCGGGCCACGATGAAGAAGTCGCGGTCCGCCCGCGCATCGGCCGCGGCGCGAATCTTCCGGACGTATTCGTCGCGCTCGATGACCCGCTTGCCGCGCATGTGGCCGCACTTCTTCGGCCACTGCTGGTCCTCGAGGAAGCACCCCGCCGCGCCCGCGGCGATCAGCTCGGTCACGGTGCGGTGCACGTTCAGCGGATTGCCATAGCCCGTATCGGCGTCCACGATGATGGGGATAGAAACGCTGCCGCAGATGCGGCGGGCGCGCTCGACGATCTCCGTCTGCGTCAGCAGCCCGAAGTCGGGCTCGCCAATGGCCGTCGCCGCCACGCAATAGCCCGAGATGAACGCCATCGGGAAGCCCGCCCGCTCCACCAGCTTCGCCGACAGCGTGTCGTAGACGCCCGGGAACGCGATCGAGCCGACCTCGTCCAGGATGCGATGGATGCGCGTGTTGCCCATGACTGGCTCCTTTCGCCCCCCGATTCTACGCGCCGCCCGCGGAATAGCAAGCGGCCTCGCCATCCGCCCTTCTCTAAAGGCAGGACTCCCAACAGGTTTCGCCCTCGTTGGTAGTCCCGCCTTCAGGCGGTCTTGGCCCCTGCCTTCCGCCATTTTCTTCGGCCCTTCACTTTTCGCATGGCAGTTTCACTTTTCGCATGCCCCCTCCACCTCCCTCCGCGCCCGCCGTAAACTCAACCCAGTCAAGGGCGAACGCCGAAGCCCCTGCTCCCCCACCAGTACAACGGCTTTCCCCCCCGAATTTGTATGCGGAAAGATCTTTCGGCACGCCCCTCCACTCCCCAACCCCTGTCGCCCCAACCCCTTCCGCCGATCAGGAGTTTTCTATTCCTGGCACCTATTTCCTCGCCACGCCTTGACCTGGAGGCAGTCCCCGCCGCCATGCTGCCGCTTCGCTACGACCCAAAGCGGCATCTGCGATGCCGCACTCCACATCCCTCCCGTGCCGGGCGGGCACAGACTATGGAGTGCGGCGACGAAGTTGCCGCTTTGGCTCCCCGCGGAGCGGAGAACGGGCGAAGACTCGTCCCCACGCAGAGCGTAGGGACGAGACAGCGAAACCCATCTCTCGCGAATGGCTTTGACAGTCCTCTGCCCCAGTGGTACCATCTGAGCAGATGCACGGCGGCCCGTGGGCGGACGGTTCAGGAGGAAGTGGCTGGAGGCTTCGCATGGGCATTTCAACCTTTGAGGGTGTCGTCGAGAATGGCGTGATCCGCCTCCCGGCCGACGTGACGCTCCCCGAGAAGGCGAGGGTCTACGGCGTCGTCCCCGGGGTCGAGTCCGCGCCGCGGGCGCGCATCCGCACCCCGCGCCTCGCCCGCCCGGAACAGGCAGCCGACTTCGCCAAAGAGGTCATCCAGGTCGCCCCCGATGCCAGGGTATGACGCTTCGCGTTACGATCCCCCGCCCCAGTCGCCGAGGTGACTCTCAACAGCCCCAGTGGAGGCAAGTCAGTCTCTGGAGTTCTTCTGCTGCTGGACACTGGGGCCGACGTCACACTCCTGCCGCGCGCTGCGGTCGAGCGTATCGGACTGTCCCCGCTCCCCGGCCAGCGCTATGAGCTGCTCGCCTTCGATGGAAGCCGGAGCCTGGCTCACGTCGTGGCGCTTGACCTCGTCTTCCTCAACCGCGTCTTCCGCGGCCGGTACCTCCTGATCGACGACGAACACGGCATCCTTGGCCGCGACGTCCTGAACCACGCGTCCCTGCTTCTCGACGGGCCGCGGCAGTTGTGGGCCGAACGCGCGTCACCTTGATGCCACGGCCCCTCGCCCGACGCAGAATTGGGTAAGGTGGCCCCAGATTGGACCCAGATTGGACCAGAGCGTAGGGACGAGACAGCTTGGGTTCTGGGCGGTTCTGGGGGCCACCTTACCGGATTCAGCTGAGGCGCCGTAGTCTGGGCGGGTTCCCATCCTCACGCAACTGGCGTCGGCGTCAAGAGACCCGCTGGACAATCGGGGACCTCCTCCGCAGCCCCCATGATGGCAGGTTTGACGCGCACGCCGTCTGCGGCTACGATAGCGGGCAACCCCTTGGAAAGGAGCACCCTATGAGTCCGAGCCGTCCGACCTGTCTGCATCGTCTGACGGGCCTCGTCATGTTTCTCTGCGCCCTCGCAGCCCTCGCCGCCGAGCCGCCGGCCTTCGTGTGGCTCGAGGGCGAGCAGGCCAAGTGCAATCTCAAGGCCAACATCTCGGGCTGGGGGCACAAGGAGTTCCTCTCCGAGGAGAAGTGGCTGCACATCAGCATGGACCCCGCCGCAGTCGAGAAGGACCTGCCGGCCGAGGGCGGCCTGCTGGAGTACGCCCTCGCCGCGCCCAAGGACGCAACCTATGAGGTCTGGACCCGCATCGGCTTCGAGTTTGTGCGCTCCCCCTTCGACTGGCGGATTGACGGCGGCGACTGGGCAACCGCCAAGCCGACCGATCTGACGACCGACTGCATGGAACTCGACTTCTGGTGCGAGGTGGCCTGGCTCAAGGTGGGCGACAGGCAACTGGCCAAGGGCGACCACAAGCTCGAAATCCGGCTGCCCAAGACGAAGGACGACAAGGGGAAGACGGCCCGCATCCTGTTCGCGCTCGACGCCATCTGCCTCACGGCGGGCGAGTTCTCGCCCAACTCGCACTTCAAGCCCGGCGAGGAGAGCAACACCGCGCGCGACCAGGAGGCGGCGAAGCTGGTCTTCGACCTGCCCGAGCCCAAGGCGCCCGATGCCCGCGCCGCCGTCCCCCTCAAGGGCCTCTGGCAGGTCTGCCGCCACGACGAACAGCTCCCCAAAGAGGTCGCCGTCCCCATCGCCGACTTCCCGAAGGCGCCCCACTGGACAGCCATCGAGGTGCCGGGCGACAAGAACACGCTCCGCCCCGACCTGTTGTTTGCCCATCGCCTGTGGTACCGCACGCGCGTCCGCGTGCCCGAATCTTGCGCGGGGCGCTCGTTTTTCGTCGTGTTTCCCGAGAACAACCTGAACACGACGGTCTACGTGAACGGCCTGCTGTGCGGCTTCGACAAGAACCCCTTCGCCCGCGTGCAGATTGACGTGACGAAGGGCGTGAAGCCCGGTGTCAACGAGTTGTGGGTCGGCCTCCGCGACGCCTGGTACGGCCGCTCGACCAACCCCAACGACCCGATGAAGCTGCGGAAGACGTTCAACATCCCGCCCAGCTTCTTCCACCAGGGCTTCCAGGACCTGGCCTACCCCGTGTGGAACCACGCGCAGTCGGGCATCCTGGTCACGCCCGAGTTCGTCACGGCCGGCCCGGCCTACGCGAGCGACGTCTTCTGCAAGCCGTCCGTCGCCCAGAAGGAGCTGGCCCTCGAGGTCACGGTGAGCAACCCGACGGGCAAGGAGGTCGCGGGCGAGGTCGTGTGCCAGGCCGTGAACGCCAAGACGGGCGAGGCGGAGAAGACCTTCGCCCCCAAGCCCTTCACTCTCGCCGCCGGCGCCTCGCAAACGCTGGCCCTTGCGGAGCCGTGGGCCAACCCGAAGCTCTGGTGGCCCGACGAGCCGAATCTCTACCTCCTGCGCGCGGCCGTGAAGGTCGGCGGCAAGAGCGTGGACGTGAGCGACACCCGCTTCGGCTTCCGCGAGTGGGGCTGGCAGGGACGCGACTTCACGCTCAACGGCATCCCCTGGCACCTGTGGTGCGATTGCTTCACGGCGAGCTCGAAGGAGCAATGGCTGGAGTTCTACCGCAAGACGAACCAGCGGATGATGCGCTTCTGGGGCACGCGCTGGCAGGGCATGCCACACCGCGAGGCCCTCGACTTCTTCGACGAGAACGGCGTGGTCGTCCGCCGCTCCGGCATCCTCGACGGCGAGGCCATCGGCTACTTCGCCATCGAGCGCGACCCCGACCTGAAAAAACTCTACAACTCCGAGATCAAGATGCAACTGATGGAGAACTGGCGCGACCAGGTGGTCGCCCAGGTCAAGGGCGAGCGGAACCACCCCTCCGTGATGATCTGGTCCATCGAGAACGAATGGCTCTACATCAACTGCATCAACCTCTATGGCGGCCTGATGGACCAGTTTGAGGCCGAGGTCAAGCGGGTGGCCGACGCCGTGATGGCCGCCGACCCCACGCGGCCAGTGATGAACGACGGCGGCGGGGCGCACAAGAACAACGCGATGCCCGTCGCGGGCGACCACTACGTCACCGGCCCCTATCACGAGTACCCCGCCCTCGCTTACGACGCCAACACCAAGGGCGGCGGCCGCGGCCGCTGGGAGTGGGACCAGAAGCGTCCCCGCTTCATCGGCGAGGATTTCTATATCACGGGCAACAACCCCGAGTTCGCCTACTTCGGCGGCGAGGAGGCCTTCCAGGGCAAGATCGCCACGCGGCCGGCCGCCAGCCTCATGGCCCGCATGCTCATGGAGGGCTACCGCTGGGCCAACCAGTGCGCCTGGCACTTCTGGATGGGCCAGAACGACGCCCCAGGCCAGTACGCCTCCTACCCCCCGCGAGCCGTCTTCTGCCGGCAATGGGACTGGACGTTTGGCTCCGGCCAGAAGGTGAAACGGACGTTCGGCATCTTCAACGACACGCGATTCGACGACCCCATCTCGTTCACCTGGGCGCTCACCCTCGACGGCAGGAAGGTCGCAGGCAAGACCACGGAGCACAAGCTGGCTGCCGGCGCCTGCGAGAAGTTCGACGTCGAGATTGAACTGCCCGCCGTCACCGCGCGGCAGGAGGGCGAGCTGACACTGTCGCTGTCGGCCAAGGGCCAAGAGGTCTTCCGGGACACCAAGACCGTTTCCCTGCTCGGCAAGCCCGCGGCCTTGGCAAAGCTCGATGCGAAGGAACTGCTCGTCCTCGACCCGCACGGCGCCCTCACGGCATTCCTGAAGTCACAGGGCATCGCCTTTACCCCGCTCGCCGACCTCAAGGCGCTGCCCGAGACGGGCAAGGTGCTGGTCCTGGGCAAGGATGCCCTCGACGCAGCGGAGAGCACGGCCAGCCGCCTCGCCGCCTGGGCGCTCGCCGGCCGTCGCATCATCGCCCTGGAGCAGAAGAACCCGTTGAAGTTCCAGGCGCTCCCCTGCGAGATGGAGGCCCAGACCAACCAGGGCACCACCGCCTTCGCCGAGGACCTCAACCACCCTGCCCTCCGCGGTCTGAAGCAGAAGGACTTCTTCACCTGGGGCGGCGACGAACTGGTCTACCGCGATGCCTACGCCAAGCCCACGCGCGGCGCCAGGTCGCTCATCCAGTGCCACACGCTGCTTCAGAGCACGGGCCTGGCCGAAGTGCCCGTGGGCGACGGGCTGATGCTCCTGTGCCAGCTCCTCGTCGGCGAGAAGTTGGCCGAGAACGCGGTCGCGCAACACCTGCTCGCGAATCTGCTCGACCATGCGGCGACGTACAAGCTGGAATTCCGCCAGGTCGCCGCCTGCGCCACCGACCCGATGCTGGCGAAGACCCTGGACGAAATCGGCCTCAAGTATGCCAAGGCCAGCACCCCGCTCGCAGCCATCGGCGGCGCGGCCAGGGTCGCCATTGTCTCCGCCTCGCCTGCCGATCTCAAGGCCCTCGCCGACAACGCGGCCAAGGTCAAGGCATTCACCGACGCCGGCGGCTGGCTCCTCCTCCACGGCCTCACGCCCGAGGGCCTCGCCGACTACAACAGGCTGGTCGGCTTCGACCACATGATTCGCCCCTTCCGTCGCGAGCGGGTCGGCCTCCCGCCCGTCCGCAACCCGCTCATGGCCGGCCTCACGCTCAATGACGTGGTGATGTACTCCTCCGAGCGCATCTTCCCCTGGACCCAGGGCAACTACGTGGCCAACGACGTCTTCTCCTACGTCGTGGACTACGAGGACGTGGCCCCGTTCGCCAGGTTCGAGGACAAGTACGACACCGAGCACCCCGACCGCAACCCCTCGAACCTGGTCAACGGCATGGTCTCGGCCGACGCCTGGAAGTACATCGTCAACCGCCAGGCCCCCGCCGCCGGCCCCCTGGACTTCCCTCTCGACTTCCCCAAGGAGGTCGAGCTGGCCGAGCTGGAGTGGATCGGCAACACCTTCTACTGGCCCGTCACAAAGGTCCAACTCGTCCCCGACGGCGCCGACGCCAGGGCCGCCACATTCGTCACCCAACCGACCAACGAGCCGCAGACCTTCCCGATTGACCCGCCGCTGAAGGGCAGGAACATCACCCTCCGCCTCGCCGAATGGCTCAAACTGCCCGATAAGCAGGCCGTGACCGGCCTCGACAACATCCGCCTCAAGGCCAGACGCCCGCCCGAGTTCTACAAGGCCGTCAAGCCCATGCTCAATATCGGCGCCATGATGGAGTACCCCCGCGGCGGAGGCGGCATCGTCCTCTGCAACCTCCTCCTCAAGGACCGCGAGGACGTGCCCGCCAACTACGCCAAGAAGCGCAACATCCTCACCACCCTTCTCCACAACCTCAAGGCCCCCTTCGCCGGCGGCAAGGCCATCATCGCGGGCGCCAACCTCAACTACACGCCCATTGACCTCTCGAAGCACGCCAACCAGTTCACAGGCGAGCAGGGCTGCTTCGGCGACAAACGTCTCACCCTCAGAGACCTCCCCACCGGCCGCCAGACGCTCGCCGGCGTGCCCTACGACATCTACGAGTTCCGCACCTCGCCCGTGCCCACCATTCTCATGCTCGGCGGGCGCGGCATTCCCGGCAACCTCAAGGACGAGATTCGCGGCGTGCCCATCGGCCGCAAGGCCGACGCCCTCTTCTTCCTCATGGCTGCCCGGCTCGACCAGCGCATGAACCCCAACGACATCAAGCAGAAGAAGCGCTTCGAGATGGCCCGCTACGTCGTCACCTACGCCGATGGCGCCACCGCCGACATCCCCATCATCGCCGAGATAGACATCGAGGACTACCGCCAGAAGGAGCCGCGTGCCATCCCTGGCGCCCAGATCGCCTGGGTGAGGCCCTACGAAGGCACCGACCTCTCCGCCGTCCTCTACAGCAAGCAATGGTCCAACCCGCGTCCCGACATCGAGATCAAGTCCATCGACATGACCTACGGCCCCGACCGCCGCGGCGTGCCCGCCCTGATTGCCCTCACCGTCGCGACGGGGAAGTAGGGCAAGCATGAAGTCCCCCCGCACGCTCCAGCACTTGCGGGAGGGCAAACGAAGGACACCGTTAGCGCGCAAGTGGTGCCCACCTATCAGTTGTCCGTCATGCGCCTCTTGCCGTCGCTTCTGGTCCTCTGCGGAATGTTCACAGACGCCGAGACTGAGCGCGAGGATGCCGAACTGAGCGAGTTGGGGGAACTGCGCCGCCTGGGCCGCGGCGCGAGGGCGCTCCGCCAGCGCCGAAGGCTAGGCCCGCTTGCGGCAGGCGACGAGGATCGCGGGCGTGTGGCGTCGGCAGAGGCGCGTGGTAAGGTGCAGGTAGCCGAACAGCGGGAACAGATACCGCGCGGCGCCCAGCCACTCGAGCACCTGGAAATGCGTGGCCGCCCACCCCAGCCACAGGCGGCGGGGCCACTTGTGCACGTGGGTCGGGTCGCGGTCGAGCGCGCGGATGATGGGGCCGCTCAGGCCGTCATACACCGGCACCACGAACAGAAAGGCGCCGCCCGGCGCGAGCTGCCCGTTCACCGCGGCAGCCACGGCGTCGAGGTCGGCCACGTGTTCCAGCACGTCGAAGGCGGTGACGACGCCGAACGCGCCGGGGAACACGCCGCGGTCCGCAGCGCTCGCGGCCTTGAACACTCCGCGCGGATGGCGTGCGGCGGCCTGGGCGATGGCGTAGTCGCTGACGTCGGAGCCGCAGATCTCCCACGAGGGGTCGAGGGTGGCGAGGAAATCGCCGAAGCCGCAGCCGAGATCGTGGAGGCGCCGCGGCGCGCCCGCCGCCGCGTGCCGCTCGACCATGCGGGCGTAGAACCGCAGCTTGCGCGGGGGATTCTGCCGCGCGTACTCGCGGTAGTACCTCGTGTAGTACTCGGGACCGAACGCCGTGGCGTCCATACCGCCTCGCTCGAAGGCCAAGGTGGTGGATGCGGGGAGGAGCCCTTCTTGCAAGAAGGGCTCCTCCCCGAACCCCTCCTCCCAAGAACTCTCAGGTTGGGGCGGTGCTGGGGGCCGCAACAACGGCCCCCAGCACCGCCCCAAACCCAGAAGTTCTTGAAGAGGGGTCTGGGGAGGAACTGTCTTTCAAGAAGTTCCTCCCCAGACTCTCAGCGTCCGAAGCGTCGGCGCAGCGCCAGCCACAGGGTCCGCACGATGGTGCGGCCGACGCGCAGCTTGCTGGCGCCGCCCTTGAGGTCGTAGCGCAGGATGAGCGGCACCTCGCCGAAGATCACGCCCATCGTGCGCAACTTGAGCAGAATGTCCACCATGCACTGGAAACCGTCCTCGCTCACGAGGCCGCGGCCCATCTTGGCCACGGCGTCCTTGAGCACCCGCCCGCGGTAGCCGCGGTAGCCGCACGTGTAGTCGCGCACGCCGTGGGTGGGGAACACCACGCGCATCATCAGGCTCGCGGCGTAGCTGAGGAACCGGCGGTGGAGCGGCACGCCGCGCACGTAGGAGCCGGGGCGGTAGCGCGAGGCGATGACCACCTCGTTGCCCTCCTTGACCCGCTGCACGATGCTGTGGATGAGGCCGGGCGTGTGGGTGTTGTCGGCGTCCATAGCCACCACGATATCGTCGTCGGCAGCCGTTTCGGCGGCGGCCATGAGGCCGTCGCGGATGGTGGCGCCGAGGCCCTGGTTGCGCTCGTGGCGCAGGACCACGATGGGCATGTGCCGCGCGTGGTCCTCGGCCACGCGGGCCGTCGCGTCGCGGCTCCCGTCGTCCACCACGATCACCGCGTAGTCTTCGCCGTTCTCGAACATCGCCTGGTCAATGCGCTCGAGGAGCGCGCCGAGGTTGGCCTCCTCGTTGTAGGCGGGGAGGACGACGAGGATCTTGCTCCGAGGCTTGCGCCAAGGGGGAGAAGCTCCCCCCGGCCCGTGACGCGTGGCGCGTGAAGAAGAGGCGGGGGCCTCGCTCATGTCATCTTCTCCAGCACATCCACGATGCGCCTGGCCGCCTGGCCGTCGCCATACGGGCTGACGGCCACCTGGCGGCGCGCGTATTCCGCCGGGTCGGTGAGCAGCAGGCTCACGCGGTCCACGATGGCGTCGAAAAACGTGCCAACCAGCTCGGCGGCCCCCGCCTCGACCGCCTCGGGGCGCTCGGTGGTCTCGCGGGTCACGAGCACGGGCTTGCGGAGGCTCGGCGCCTCCTCCTGCACGCCGCCCGAATCGGTGAGGAGGAGCGTCGCGCGCTGCATGAGCCACACGAACTCGGGGTAGGCGGCCGGCTCGGTGAGATGCACGTTCGGCCGGCCCGAGAGCATCCGCCGAGCAGGTCCCAACACGTTGGGATTCAGGTGGACGGGGTAGAGAAACGCCACGTCGGGGAAGCGCTCGGCGAGTGTGGCGATCGCCTGGCAGATGGCCTGGAGGCCCGGCCCGAAGCTCTCGCGGCGGTGGCCCGTGATGAGCACCATGGGGCGTGAACCGAGCATGGCGTACTTCCGCTGCCATTGCTCGGCTCTGGCGCGCTCGCGCTCGACGGTCCACAGCAGCGCGTCGATCACCGTGTTGCCGGTCACGTGGACGGCGGCGGGCGGCACGCCTTCGGCGAGGAGCGCATCCGCGGCGCGGCGCGTGGGCGCGAAGTGGAGGGCGGCGGACAGGCTCACGACGCGGCGGTTCAGTTCCTCGGGCCAGGGCGCCCGCAGGTTGCCAGTGCGGAGCCCCGCCTCGACGTGGGCGAGCGGCACCGAACGATAGAAGGCGGCGAGCGAGGCGGCCATCACGGTCGTTGTATCGCCCTGCACCACCAGGCAATCGGGCTCCGTGTCGGCCAGGAGGCCGTCGATCGCCGCGATGCAGGCGCTGGTCAGCTCGGCGAGGGACTGGCCGGGGCGCATCACGTCGAGGCGGCAGTCGGGGCGCAGGCCGAAGTACTCGGCTACGGGCTCGAGCAGCTCGCGGTGCTGGCCAACGTCGCACACGATGGGGTCAATGGCCTCGGGCCGCCGGCGGCACTCGATCACCACCGGGGCCATCTTGATCGCCTCGGGCCGCGTGCCGAAAAGAAGCAAAGGACGCAACCTGCTCATGGCACAAAGGATACTTGGTTTGCCGCTCGGCGTCCAGTGGCATGCACGGAATGGGCTGGGGAAGGAGCCTTTCTTGCAAGAAAGGCTCCTTCCCCCGAGCCCCCATCCTCCAAAGAACTCCCAGATTGGGGCGCGTCGCCGCGACGCGCCCCAATGGAGACGTTCCTGAAGAGGGGTCTGGGGAGGAACTGTCTTCCAAGAAGTTCCTCCCCAGCTCTTTCAGCGCATCGGCTGCGGGCCGCGTTCGGCGACGGCCAGGATGTGGGGGTCGGGGATGCGGATGTCGGGGTTCAGCGCCGCAGCTCGGCGGTAGGCCTTGGTGCCCTCCTCGACCGCGTGGCGGCGGGCCGCTTCGTTGGGCGTCACGGCCGACCAGAGGGCGAAACCGAGGTTGAAATGGTAATCGGCCTGGTTCGGGTCGAGCGCGATGGCGGCGCGGAAGGCATCGGCCGCGCGCGCGAACCAGGCGCCGGCCGCCTCCGGGCCGCGGGCGCCGGTGGCCCAGGCCGCGATGCGCAGATAGAGGCAGCCGAGGTCGTACGGCGCGTCGCCGAGCTTGGGGTCGGCCAGGGCCGCCTGGCGGAAGTGCTCGCCCGCGCGCTCCCAGGCGGCGGCGATCTCCTCGCCGCGGCTGTTGGCGGCGAGGTCGCACAGCAGGCGGCCGGCCTCGAGGTGCAGCGCCGCGTCGTCGGGGCGCGCGGCCAGCTGGTCTTCGACCGCCTTCACCTTCGCGCGGGCCTCGGCCGCGGCCTGCTCGCGCTCGCGCTCGAACGCTCGCAGCACGCTGTCTTTGACCTGGTAGATTTCGATCCCCGGCCCCTCGCGCCAGCGGCTGGGGGGAATGCGAACGAGCAGTTCGCCCCAGAAGCAGAGGCGCATGCGGGCCTCTCCGCGGCGCTGCGCGGCCTCGGGCCGAAGGTGGCCGGTCGCCGCCGCCGTGTCGCTGAGGACGAAGTGGGTGATGCCGTGGCGCTTCAGGTAGTCGCGGTCCACCTTGTCGTAGAAGCCGAAGCCGGCGTCAATGACGGGCAGCGACTCCTCGGCGGTGGACTCCAGGCTGTCGAAGTCGCGCAGGATGTAGCCCGGCGGCTTCGGCAGGTTCTTCTCCAGCCAGGCCCGCGCGAGTTGCCGCGTGCCGGGCTGCCAGAGGCGGACGATCTCCTGCGCGCTCCGCAGCGCGGATGGCACAAGGCACAGGGCGAGCAGCGCGGCCCCCGCCCATCGCCGCCACGCGCCAATCCGCGCGATTGCCGCCGCCGCGAGCACCGCCACGGCCGGCACCAGGGGCAGGAGGTAGAACGGCTGCTGCACTGCCCACGACGACAGCATCGCTCCGGTGACCACGATGACAGAGCCAACAACGGCCAGCGCCGCCCACTGCCTCTCGCGCCACCATACCACCGCGCCCATCATCGCGAGCAGCATGACCGAGGGCGTCAGCGAGCTCAGCGCCTGGTCCCACACCTGCGCCAGCGCCGGCTCCTGCGGCAGCGCCTCGGGGTTCGGGGGGCGCGAGAGGATGATGCGGTTGGCTTCGGCCACGCTCGTGCCCAGCTTGACGAGCGAGTAGGGCGACGTGACCGCAAAGGCGGCGAGGCTGCACGCCGCGGCGAGCCACAGGTGCGGGTCCCTCAGCCGCCTCCACCGCGTCCGGCTGCCGGGGGCGGCCAGATGGGCGACGAAGACCGGCGTCGCCGCCACGATGCCGCTGTACTTCGACGCCACGGCCAAGCCCACGGCCACGCCCGCCCACGCGTAGAGCCGCCTTTGGGGCACCTCGGCCAGGCGCCACGCCAGCAGGGTCGCCAGCGCCACAAACGTCGCCGACATCACGTCGGGCTTGGCCACGTGCGAGAACTGCACGTGCAGCGGCGCAACCGCCAGGACGAGCGCCGCGCCGAGTGCGCCAGCCGGCGACATCAGCCGCCGCCCAAGGCGGTAGACCAGCCACACGGCCAGCACGCCCATCGCCGCGCTCACGAGCCGCCCGGCCACGTAGGGCGCCCACTTGCGTTCCACGGAAGCAGGGATCGCGAGCGACGCCAGGGGATAGGCCGCCGCGAGCGAGTAGCGGTAAAGGCCGGGATGCACGTAGGGCGGCCCAGGGTCGAGCGTCCCCTCGGCCCACATGCCCACGGCCGACTGCACGAAGTCCCACTCATCCACATGGAAGAACCGCGGGTTCGACAGCCCAAGGGGCACGACGCGCAGGGCCGCGGCGAGAAGGAGGATGGTGCCGAGGGCGATGGCGGATCGTGGCGCGGATTGTGGAGCGCCCATTGCACGCCCTTCTCAACAGCCGCCCGGCCGCCATTCCGCAATCCGGCATCCGCAACCGCCTCACTCCGCGATCCGGCAGGCGGCCACATCGTCGAAGCTCAGCCCGCGCAAACGAAGGCTCACGGTCCTCTCCGCGCGCGCGTCGAGGGCGCCAACCTCGAGGGTCTCGCGGGCGACGACCTCGCGGCGGCGGTTGAGCACCTCGACCGCGAGGGTGGGCAGCTCATCGGTGTCGCGGGTGCTGCGCAGGGTGATGTGCAGGCTGGTGCCCCAAATCTCCTCGACCTTCTGGCCGCCGGTGATGCGCACGTTGCGGGCGGGCAGCCGCCCGGTCACCTGGAGGCGCATCGAGCGATGTTTGGCCTGGCGGGCCGCCTTGAGGAACGCCTCGGCCGCGCCGCACGGGATGGCCAGGGCCATGCCGCTGCCCACCGAGGGCTTCACCACCGCCACGGTCACGCCTACCACGTTCCCCGTGGCGTCTACCACGGGGCCGCCGCTGTTACCGGGGTTCACCGCGGCGTCGAGCTGCACCTGGCGGAGCGCGCCCGACGCCTCGTCGTGGCGAAGAGCTGAGATGGAGCCGGTCGTCAGCGTCACCTCGAGGCCCGGCCTGGCCCCGAACGGGAAGCCGGCGACCCACACGGCCTGGGTGAGCTGGAGCGCGCGTTCGCTGGCGAAGCGCAGCATGTTGGCCGACGGCTGGTCGGTGCGGAGCAGTGCCAGGTCGAGCTCCTCGTCGCCCGCCACCACGTCGGCGTTCGCCACCTTGCGGGTCCTGGCATCCGTCCCCATCACCAGCGTCACCTTCGCCCCGCCCTCGGCGGCGTTCCTGATGACGTGGTAGTTGGTGAGCACCTCGTTGCGGCCGACGAAGAAGCCCGAGCCCGCGCTGCCCTTCTCGCCCTCGATGGATTGGATGAGCACGCAGGCCGCCGCCACGCGGTCCACAACATTCTTCGGCAGGGTGCCGGCGTGCGCCGCGAGCGATCCCGCCATCAGCAGCAGTGTCACGGCCGACCCGCGTCTCATTCGTCCGCTCCGGGCAGGTTGGCGAGGAAGTCCTCGTTGGTCTTGGCCTTGCGCATGGCGGAGACGAGGTGGGTGATCACCTCGGCCGGCTGGCGATCGGCCAGCACGCGGCGCAGGCGGCGGACCATCTTCATCTCGAAGGGCGTGTACAGCTCCTCCTCGCGGCGGGTGCCGCTGGCGCTGACGTTGATGGCTGGGAAGATGCGCAGCTCGGCCAGCTTGCGGTCGAGCACGATCTCGCTGTTGCCTGTGCCTTTGAACTCCTCGAAGATCAGATTGTCCATGCGACTGCCGGTGTCCACCAGGGCGGTGGCGAGGACGGTGACGGAGCCGCCGCCCTCGATGTTGCGGGCCATGCCGAAGAAGCGGCGGGGGATCTGCATGGCCGAGGCATCGAGGCCGCCGGTCATCGTGCGCCCGCTGCCGCCGCCCTCGACGTTGAAGGCGCGGGCCATGCGGGTGATCGAGTCGCAGAGCACCATGACGTCGTGCCCGCACTCCAGCTCGCAGCGGATATGGTTGAGGGCGAGGCTCACCAGGGTGACGTGGTCGGCGTACGACTGGTCCATATTGGAGGCCCAGACCTCGGCCTTGGTCGTGCGGCGGAAGGTGGTGACCTCCTCGGGCCGTTCATCCACCAGCAGGGCGATCACCCGGGCGCTGGGTTCCTCGTCCAGCACGGCGTTGGCCAGGTCCTCGAGGATCGTGGTCTTGCCGGCCTTGGGCGGGCTCACGATCAGCCCACGCGTCCCCTTGCCGATCGGGCAGAAGAGGTCCATGATCCGCATCGTCATCTTCGCGGAGCGTCCGATGTGATAGCGCTTGTTCGGCGCGATGCTCACCAAGCGGTCGAAGGGCGTGCGCCGGGCAAACTGGTCGGGGCTCAGGCCGCACACCGAGCGCACGTCGTGCATGACGCGCGCCGCCTGATGGTTCGATTGCACCGTGCCCTCGAGCCGAGCGCCATCCACCAGGCCGTACTCGCGGATGAGCCCGCGCGGCACCGATGCGATCGCACCGTGCGACCGGAACATGTGCTCGGGGTCCACCAGCAAGCCATTGCCGTCCCTGCGCATCGTCAACACGCCACGCACAAGCTCGGGCATCGAACGCAAACTCCTCCATTGGGATTGCCGGCGAGGCGCCGCCCTGCCCGCGGCGGAGGCCGCAACGAACGGAGCCGGGCAGCTCAAGGCCGGATCGTGGAGAGACGGATGACTTGGTGCTCTTGCCGCGGGCAAGACCTGCCATGCGTCGCGGCGTACCGTCGGAAAGTCGGACCACACAATACGTACCACACTACACAACCCGTGCCGCCCTGTCAAGCGCGAGTGGCGGGGCATGGGGCCACTTGACTTCCCCACGGCCATTGCCGATACTCTCCCTCGGCCCCAGCGCTGGGGCCTCACGAACACGGCTGGGGAACGCGCAGACATGGGCTCAGAGCTGATCAGCATCGGGCTGTCGGTGATGGACTACCTCTTCCTGTGCGACGATCTGTCGCGCGGGCGGTTCGCCGGCGCGAGCGACCACCTGGTGCAGGGCGGCGGGCTGGCCGCTACCGCGGCCGTGGCCATGGCGCGTCTGGGCGGCCGCGTGGAGATGTGGAGCCGCGTGGGCGATGATCTCCAGGGGCGCTTCATCCTCGAGCAGTTCCAGGCCGAAGGCGTGGACACCAGCCAGGTGCGCATGTGCCGCGGCGGGCGCAGCCCGGCCTGCGCCGTGACGGTGGACCGCCGCGACGGCGAACGCTACTTCACCTACTTTGCCGGCCGCGACCTGGACCCCTCGCCCGAGGGCCTCGACCTGGGCCGCATCGCCCGCGCGAAGGCGGTGCTGGTGGACTGCTGCTGGCCCGAGGCCCAGATTCCCGCCGCCCGGCACGCGCGCGCGTGCGGCGTGCCCGTGTGCGCCGATGTGGGCGGCGTGGGGCATCGCATCCCCGAGCTGTTACGCCACGTGGACTACCCGATCTATTCCCAGGAGTGCGCCCGCCGGCACGGCGGCACGGGCTCCCTCGAGGGCGACCTGCGCCGCTTGGCCGAACTGGGCGGCATCGCGCCCATGGTCACCCTCGGCGCCGACGGCTGCGCCTGGCTCGAGGGCGGCGCGGTCCGCCGCCTGCCTGCCTTCCGGGTCGAAGTGGTGGACACCACGGGCTGCGGCGACGTGTTCCACGGGGCCTTCACCTTCGGCCTGGCGCGGGGCTGGGGCGTCGAGCGCACGGCGCGCTTCGCCTCGGCCACGGCCGCCCTGAAGTGCCGCGCCCTCGGCGGCCGCACGGGGATTCCCACCTACGACGAGGTGGCCGCCTTCCTCCAGCAGCACGGCTGAGCGAGGGGGCGGGGCAGCCCGGTTGCGCGAGCCGCCCCCAATCGGTACACTAGAGGCCGGCGCAAGCGGGGGGCTCCTTCAGAGGCATCGTAGGAATCGCGCGGGATGCAGTTCAACACCGCCGGAAGCTTCGAGTGTGTGCGCTGCGGCGCGGCGTGCACGGTATCCAGCGTGGGCGATCTGCTGATCGCGGAGTGCCCGGCGGGCGACCAGCGCTATGTGCTCACCCTGCACGCGCCGGGCGACCTGGCGACCGAAGCCGCGGACGACCCACTGATCGGCAAGACGCTCGGCCCCTGCCGCCTCGTCGCGCGGGCGGGCTTCGAGGGCGGCCTGCCGCTCTACCACGCCCTCGACACCGCGCTCAACCAGCCGCGCTCCGTCCGCATCCTGGCCGGCCCCGCCGCCCAGAACGCCGCCCAGTTCCAGGCCTTCGTGCGCGCAGGCAAGCTGGCCGCGGCCGCCCGCGACTCCGCCCTGGCCAACGTCACCTACCTGGCCCGCTACCAGGGCAGCCCGTTCACCGTGTCCCCCGCACTCGAGGGCCAGACCTTCGACCAGGCCGTCGCGGGGGCCGTGCGCATGCAGGCGAGCGAGGCGGTGCGCCTCGTCCGCCGGCTGGCCCGGGCCGTGGCCGCGCTCCACGCGCGGCAGATCGTGCATCGCAACATCGGGCCGGACTCCGTCTTCATCCTCCCCAACGGGGAGCCGATGTTGCGGAACTTCGCCTTTGCGGTCGGGCCCGAAGCGCCGGCGTCCCCCCGCGAGGTGGTGGGCCAACCCGGGTTCCTCGCCCCCGAACAGATCGCGGGGCGCGCGCTGGACGGCCGGGCCGACCTCTACGCGCTCGGAGCGCTGCTTTACCTGGCCGTGGTGGGCCGCCCGCCCTTCGCCGGCGCCACCCCGGCCCACGTGCTGCGAGCCCAGCTCGAGGGGCCTGGCGCCGCGCGGCAGGCCATCGCCACCGCGGCGCCCGAGCTGGCGGACCTGGTCACGCGCCTGCTGTCGGCGACGCCCGAGGCGAGGCCCGAGAGCGCCGAAGCTCTGATGGACGCCTTGACGCCCGGCGCCGCCCGCCCCGCCAGCGCGGCCACCCTGGCGGCGCCCGCCGTCAGCTTCGAGGAGAGCAAGCTCACCCTTGCCCCGAGCCCGCCAAAGCCCGAGCGGCCCGCCGCCGAGCCAAAGCTGTCGCTCAGCTCTCCAGGCCCGGAGTTCAAGCTCGCCGAGCCCGAGCCGCCCGTGGCGCCGCCCGCGCCGGCGCCCAGGCTCGCCAAGAACGAGCCGCGCAAGCGCGACGAGGGCGACATCCTCGCCCTCGCGGCCGACGAACCGACCGAGGAGGAGCGCCTGCGGGCGCTGCCGTCGCTGGAACTCGGGCCGCGCCGCGCGCCGGCGCCCGCCAGGTCCCCACGAGCACCGAAAGCACCGGCGCCGGCGGCTGCGCCGGTGGTCGCGCCGGCGCCGAGCCCTGCCCTCCCCGGCCCTGGGCTGGACGAGTTGGCGCTCCAGGTGGACCAGAAGGCAGACGAGGGCCCGGTGGGCGGGGTGGACATCCGGCCGCCCGAGCCCGAGCCGGAACGGGGCCTCTCGCCCCGCACCCTCGTGATGGGCGGGGTGGCGGCTCTGCTGCTCGTGGGCTTCATCCTCAGCCGCTTCGTGTCCTGCGGTTCCGGCACAGGGGCGGACACCCCGGCCGGAGGAGGGAAAGCCAGCGCCAGAGGCGGCCCGCGCAAAGCGCTCACCGAGGCCGAGAAGGCGGCCGCCGCAGTGGCCAACGAGTTCGCCCGGCTCGAGGCCTTCGCCAAGAGCAATGCCAAGGAGCCCGACAGCGTCATCAAGCAGTGCGACCTCTTCCTCGAGAAACACGGCTCCGCCGAACAGGCGGCCGCGGCCAAGGCGCTCCGCGAGGCCGCCCAGGCCACCGCCCGTGAGATGAGCGCCGAAGCCGACAGCCGCGCCCTTCAGGCGAGCCTGCGGGAGGCGGGCAAGAAATCCGCCAGCAAACTCCTCGAGATAGAGGCCTTCCTCAAGAAGCACCCGGGGACCAAAGCGGCCGCCGTCGTCGAGAAGCTGCGCGAGACAGAACTCCGGGCGCGCGAGAAGGCAGCGGAAGCGGCCCTGCGCACCGAGAGGGCCAAGATCGACAAGGACCTCAAGGGCGGCGCCTACGGGCTCGCCATCGCGGCCCTCAGCCACCTGGCCGAGGCGTACGAGGGCACCAAGACCGGCGCCGCCGCTGCCACCGAGGCCGGGGAACTGCGCCAGAAACTCGCCGAGGACTTCAAGGAGAAGAAGGCGGCCCTGGAGGACCTCGCCCAGCGCATGGCCTTCGCCGAGGCGCTGGCGCAGCTCGACGAGCCGCTGAAGAAGTGGCAGGATGAGAACCTGCGGCGCGAGGCTGACGCGCTCGCCACGGCCCTGCGCGAGCAGCGCGACAAGACGGTCGAGAGCTACGGCACGTTCCTGGCGAAGTTCGACGCCCTGATCGCCACCTGGCAACTGGACGAGGCCCTCGCGGCGGCCAACGACGCGGCCGCCAAGGCGGTGTCGCCCGCGCACCGCGGGCTGCTCCAGGCCAAGGCGGGCGAGGTGGCCGTGATGCAGCGCGCCCTGGGGCGAATCATCGCGGGCGCCAAGGCCGAAGCCGCCAAGGCCGCCCAGGGTGACGGGAAGATCTGGCTCCAGCGGACCACCGGCGCCCGCCTGCGGGCCGTCATCACGGATCCTTCCGCCACGGGCCTCGAAGCCGACATGCCCGGGTTCAAGGGCCACCTCGCCTGGGCCGACCTCCACGCCGACCAGTGGGCGGCCTTCGCGCGCAGCGCGCCAGGCGACCCCACCGCCGCCGACCACCACGCCCTGGGCCTGGCGGCCCTCTATGCGGGCGAGCCCGACACGGCATTCGCCGAGTTCACCAAGGCGGTCGAGCTCGACACCGGAGCGCTCGACGCCATCCTGCCCAGCCTGCGCCACCACGCGCAGGGCTTCAGCTATCTGGCGCCGGGCCGGTTTCCCCTCGGCCCGCGCAAAGAGCTCCAGACGCTGGAGGGCCTCCTGCTCGGCCGCGCGGAGGTGACGAACGCCGAGTACGCCTTCTTCGCCCGCGTCACCAAGGCGGAACTGCCCCCCGAAGGGAAGGCCGCCGCGGCGCGCGGCGATCTGCCTGTGGGCGGCCTTACCTGGCAAGAGGCCGACGCCTACGCCCGTTGGCTCGACATGCGGCTGCCCACCGATATCGAGTGGGAACGCGCGGTGCGTGGCTCCGACGGGCGGCTCTACCCCTGGGGCGACACCTTCGACGCGAGCCGCGCCAACCTGCTCCGCGCGGCCGCTAAGGGCCCCGCGGCCCCCGCGCCTCTCGTGCCGGCGCACCGCCACTTGTCGCGGCGCGACGACTCGCCCTTCTTCCATCTCGTGGGCAACGTGCGCGAGTGGACGGCGACTCCCGTGCTCGACCCGAAGGGCGCAGTGACCGCGCACCTGGTCGTGGGGGGCTCGGCGGCGGACCGCGAGGCCGCCGCCGCGGCCACGGCGCGCGCTCAGGGCAAGCTCAACGCCCGCGACCCCTACACCGGCTTCCGCCTGGCCTGGCCGCGATGAGGGGGGCCAGGCGCAGGGGTGAGACAACCAGGGCGTGGCGGCCCGCCAGGCTGTCACGCCCCGTCTGTTGCTGGGGTTCAGACCGACTTCAGCAGCTCGGCCAGGTGCTGCATGCGCTTGGCTACGGGCACGTGGCGCGGGCATTTCTCGGTGCACTTGCCGCAGGCCTTGCACGCCGCAACGTTCAGCTTCCCGTCGCTCCGCAGCCGCTCGAGCTGTTCGTCGCCCGCCGGCAGGCCGAAGATCTGGCTGAGCTGGTAGGTGCCCATGAGCTTGTAGATCGGCAACTCGAAGGGGCAGGCATTGTCGCAGTAGCGGCACCCGGTGCACAGGGCCTCCCCTTTGCTGAAGTCCTGGAACGCCCGCACGAAGCGCTCGCACTGGCCGGGCGTGAGCCCCGCCGTGCCGCTGGCGATGGCCGCGTTTTCCTCCAAGTGGGCGAGCTCGTTCATGCCGCTGAGCACGGTGGAGATGGCGGGGTTGCTGAAGAGGAAGCGGAAGGCGATCTCCTGCACGGGCATGCGGCGGAGCTCGACGAGCGCGTCGTCGAAGGCGCTCGAGTGGCCCACCAGGATGCCGCCGTAGAGCGGGCCCATGATGGCCACGCCCACGTTGTGGTCGTGGGCGTAGCGGATCGCCTCCTCGACGTAGCGATTGGTGAAGTTGTAGTAGACCGTCACGAAGCGGAAGTCGGGCACGCGGCCGAGCCACTGGATGATCTCGTCGGGCCCGCCGTGGCTGGTGAAGCCGAGGTGGCGCACGAGGCCCTGTTCGCGCGCCTCGCGCAGGGCGATGAGCGGGCTGTCCTTGCCGCTGCATGCCGCCTCGAAATGCGCGGCCTGGCTCATGTCCCAGAACTGGTAGAAGTCGAAGTAGCTCACCCCCGCGCGCCGCAGCGAGGTCTCGATGCACTGCCACATCTGGTCGCGGGTGTGGATGCCGAGGCAGCGGTCCACGCGGGCCTCGCCCTTGCGGGGCTGGGCCTTGGCCGAAATCACGAGCTTGGAGCGGTCGAGGCCCCGGATCGCGGCGCCCGCCCAGGCCTCGGCGTTCTCGTCGGCGCTCTTGTAGGAGTAGGCGGCCCCGATGTCAATGTAGTTGAGCCCCCGCTGGACCGCCTGCCGGATCATCTCGACGGCGTTGTCGCGCCCCTTGAACCGCATGGTTCCAATGCCCAACAGCGAGACCCGGGCGCCGGTATTCCCCACTGGCCGATACTGCATGGACGCCTCCTGAGTGATGCCGCTCCTACCGTCAGTGGCGGCGCGCGACATTCTACCGACTAGGCCCCCGCAAGGCAAGCGGGGCCGCCCTTGAGGGTGCGGGCCGGAATTGCCGGTGGCTGCGGGAGCTCCGAAGGAGCGAAAGGGGATAGCGCAGGGCGAGGCTGTAGGCGGGATGTCCACATCCCGCGAAGCCCGCGATGCCTCGCGGGACGGGGCTCGCTCCTCCCTCCCGAAGGCTCCAATGCCTTCGGGAGGGTATCATGGCCCCACACATCCCGGCCTGGACTTTACGCTACGCGCCGTTCAGGCGGAAGAGAGGAGCGATCCACCTACAATTCCCCCGGCGCCGGCGCGCACCCCGCCCTTGACAGCAGGCGCCCGCCGGCTATAGTGATGGGCCGTTCCGGTGGTCCGCCCGGGAGGGGAAAGGAGCGCGAATGAGAGTGTTACTCGTCGGCGGCTCGGGCTTCGTCGGCGCCATGTCCACCCCGTATCTCAAGCAGGAGCATGCGCTGCGCATCTTCGACCTCGCGCCCCCGAGGGACTCCACGCTGGAGTACTTCGCCGGCTCGGTGGCCGACGCGGCGGCCGTGCGCCGCGCCCTCGAGGGCATGGAGGGGGTGGTGTACATGGCGATGGGGCGATCCGCCGATGGAAAGTACGACTGCCGGGACATTGACGTGAACTACGACATCCACGTCAAGCACCTGCACCGCGTGCTGCACGCGGCGGCGGAGGCCGGGATCAAGCGGGCCGTCTACACGAGCTCGATGTCGGTCTACGCGCACCGCCCCAACGGCTTCGCTGAGGGCGACGACACGCCGCCCGACGCGCCGGACGTGTATGGCTTCACGAAGCGTCTCGGCGAGATCGTGTGCGAGCATTTCGCGCGCGTGCATGGGATGGCCATCGTCTCGTTGCGGCTGAACGGCCCGATGCCGCTCGAGGACTGGCTGGCCGCGGCCCGCGCGGGACACGTGGTGACGCAGACGGCCGCGCCGGACGTGGCCCGGTCCATCTCGCTGGCGCTCACGGCGCCGGTCAGAGGGGCTCACGCCGTCAACATCGCCGGAGATTACCTGGGCAAGCGCGTGCGCTGCACCCGCGCCAAAGAGCTGCTCGGCTGGGAGCCGCTCGCGCGGCCGCCGGCCTGATCACGCCGGCATGGCGAACTGGCAGACCTTGGGCTTCACCAGGCGCTCGAAGTCCGCGTAGGCCAGCTTCACCAGCTCCTTGTGCGTCCCCGCATTGAAGGCGATCGAGCGGTCCTCCGCCAGGCTGGCCTCCGCGTAGACCGGCAGCCCGTACAGGTTGCCGAACGGAGGCATCGCGCCCACCTCGCAGCCGGGGAACAGATCGCCGAAGTCGCGCTCGCTCGCCAGTTCGGCCTTGCCGGCGCCGGCGGCCTCGCGCAGCCGCGCGAAGTCCACCCCGCGGCTCGCCGGCAACACGGCCATGGCGATTCTGCCATCGAGCTTCACGATCACCGTCTTCGCCAGCTCCTTGCCGGGGATGTGCGCCGAAGCGGCGATCTCCTGCGCCGTGAACGCAGGCGAGTGGCTGATCGAGAGGTACTTCACGCCGTGGCTGTCGAGGAAGTCCTTCAGCTTGCGCAGGGGCATGGCGTCCCTCCTTTGCTGGCCGAGGCTGCAACCTGTTCGTCACCCTCTAAGGGTATTATACCCCGGGGACTCCGTCATGCAACCGCTTTGTCGCGCCGCCGCGTGCCCGAGAGCAATAGCATCATGCCCACCACGGCCAGCCCCGCGAGGCCCGCGCCGATGCTGAAGGCCCTCGCCGGCCCCAGCGCTTGCCAGAAGACGCCGAACACGAGGCTGGCGGGGAAGGCCGCCAGCCCGATTGCGCCGTGGTAGAGCCCATAGGCCGTGCCGCGGCGCTCGCTGGGCACGAAATCGGCCACCAGCGCCTTCTCCGCCCCCTCGGTCATGCCGTAATAGACGCCGTAGACGGCGATCAGTGCCCAGTATTGCCACGCCTCGGCCACGAAGGCCATCCCCAGGTACACGAGCGCGTAGATCACCCAGCCGCCTACGATCACCAGCCGCCGCCCCAGGCGGTCCGACAGCACTCCGCCCGGCACGCTGAAAACCATCTTCGAGAGGTGCAGCGCCACCCACACCCCGATGAGCTGGAGCAGGCCGAAGCCGAACTTCGTGCGCCCGTAGAAGACGAGGAACAGGTCCGAGCTGTTCCCCAGCGCGAAAAGGGTCACCACGCCCATGAAGGCATAGAAACGGCCAGGCAGGTGCCGCCACGCGCCGCGGGGGCCGGCGTCCTTCTCGGTCGCCGGCTTTGGCGCGACCTCGCGCACCCGGCCCACCAGCGACACCATCGCGGCAATGCCCGGGAGGAGGGCGAACGCGAACAGCCAGCGCAGCGCGCGCATCTCCTCGGGCGTCGCACGCTCGGTCGTGCCCCTCCAGAGCCCGTAGCCCAGGAAGCCGTAGAGGATGGCGATTGCCGCGATCGGCCCCAGGATGGCGCCCGTGTGATCCATCGCCCGGTGGAAGCTGAAGGCCAGGCCCCGGTGCTCCTTCGGCACCGAGTCGCTGATGAGCGCGTCGCGCGGCGATGTGCGGACGCCCTTGCCCACGCGGTCGAGGAACCGCAGGGCGACGACGTGCCAGCCTGCAAAGCAGACGGCCATCAGCGGCCGCACGACCGACGAGATGCCGTAGCCCAGCACGGCCAGGGCCTTGCGCTTGCCCAGCGCGTCGCTGAGGCGGCCCGAGAAGATCTTCAGCAGGCTCGCCGTCGTCTCGGCCAGCCCCTCCATCACCCCCACGTAGAGCGCCACCGCGCCCCCAGGCACAAGGCCCGAAAAGAACACCGGCAGCAGCGGGTAGATCATCTCGCTGGAGAAGTCCGTGAACAGGCTCACGAGGCCCATCATCAGCACATTGCCGCGCACGGCGCCACGCCAGCCCGCGGCCCTCGCCGGCATCTCGCCCGGATTGCCCATGGGATCCAGCCCTTTCGCCTAGACCGCCATCGCGGACCCGCCCCCTCTCGAGGAGACGGGGAGGTGTACTCGGCGTTCGAGAAAGACTACTGGCGGACGGAGTTCATGTCAAGGGAGATGAGGCCGTCCGCCGGCCTCAGGAGGAGCGTGGCCCCGTCGAGGCGCTGAAGCGTGCCGGCCCGTGAGCGGAGCTCGTAAGCGAAGCCGTTGTGCCGATAGGCGACGGCGTCGGGCGCCACCCCCATGATCGGCGGCGTCTTCGCGGGGCTCCATGACATCTGCAACGCCCAGGGCGCCGATGTCCGGCGGGCGCGGAAACTCAAGCTGTCGCTCTCACAACGGAGGTCGAGCATGCCGCCCCCGTCGAGCGGCCATTCGACCAGGAGGCTGCTCGCGTCGGCCTCCGTCACCGTCGGCTCGCCGCCGGGCAGCGGTTCCCCTCCGTCGGCGCTCACGGGGCGAATGCCCGCGAGGGCCTCCGCCGTGCTCCAGTTGAAGCCGTCGAGCACCGGCAGCGTGTCGTAGATGAACGTCGAGCCCGTCGCCGGCTCGGTGAGATACCGTTCTGCGTAACGTTCGTCGAAGAGATGAATGTCGCGGACACGGAACTCGCGGCCCTGCCAGAAGAGGTTCGCGCGGTAGAAGCGGCTGTTGTACCACACGCTGCGCCGCCCGAGGCCCCGCCAGTCGCTCAGCGCCACGACCGCCGTGGCGGGCGTCACGTCGAACTGCGAGCGGAACCAGCGGGCCGAGGCCTCGAGCGTCTCGACCCGCAGTTCGCCGCTTCGCATCCTCTCGGCGCAGAGGGCAAGCTGGTCGGTCAGCCCGTCGCGCATCCTGGGCCAGCCGAATGAGTTCTCCTGCCCCACCTGCGCGTAGGCGAAGGCCAGGCAGGGGGCATGAAAGTTCACGTCGAAGAACCACCGCACCCACGGCGGCGAGCCGCCGCCCTCCTTGTATGCCGGCTCCAGCGACACGACGCTCTGGCAGTCGCCGCCCAGATTGCAGTCGTACTGCTCGATCGGGTCGCTGCCCAGCATGCGGAAGATGGGGATGGGGATCTGCTCCGCCGGGGTCTGCGCGGGCATGAAGGCGTTGCGGCGGCTCGGATAGTACGCCTGATTCCAGTAGCCGCCCCAGGCCGTGTAGCCGTCGGTGCCCACCTGGTCCTTGCAGTTGCACGAGGCGATGACGCCGTAGCGGTCGGCCAGGTAGCCGAGCGAATGCGCGTCTATGAACCACGAGCCGACCGACCGCGGCAGCCGCCCGAACGTCGCCGCAAAGTCCCTCATGAACACATCAATCAGCCGCTCGCGCTCGGACGGCGGGTAGCCGAAGGCGAAATCCACCTCGGCGTGCCAGTCCCACGGGAACCGCCCGCGCCACTGGAGGCCGGCCGCCTCGACGAGGGGCTGGACGATCTCCAGCCACGCCCCGACCTCGTGGCGCTCGTCGAGCCCCTCCTTCAGCACCTTGGCGAAGCGCTCCTCCCGCATCGCGTCGTACTGGATGAGGAAGGTGGCGGGCAGCCCGAGTCCGCGCACGAGGCGCACCTGATTCACCACAGGCTCCAGCAGGTCGGGCGCCGGCTCCCGCGGCTCCACGGCCCGGATGAAGTTGATCACATTCACGATCCGGCGCCCATCGCCCACGGCGTTACTCCTCTCCTGACCGGGCCTCCTCCGCCCGCACAGCTTATCTTCTGGGGGTGCCGTGTCAAGCCGGCCGGCGGCCTTCGACCCTTCGGGCGGAGTCGGCCTCCCCCACTCACGAGGTGGCGAAGACAGGGGCGTCGCTCTGGGCCATCCCGTGTCGTCCCGCAAAACCAGGGTCGCCTTAGGCCAAGGGCGGGGACCCTTTCTGTAGGCAATTCCCGGGCCGCCAGGGAGTGCAGGCTCTCCTCGGCGTTTCGACAAGCCGGGACGCTTGTCGCCACAGGAGCTCCCACCGCTGGCGCCTGCGGAAATGGCCCACACCCCCGGCGTCAGGCCAACGCCCTGTTGCACGCAAGCGCCGATTGTCGTACAATTCACCGTCTCCTTGCGTGGATTCGAGGCCGGTCTCTTCTGCCAAGGGGCCACTGTGGCCCGCTGCACTCCGGCCGCCCACGCAACGGGGCGCTCTCTTGAGGTAGGCCATCGTGAGGAAGCTCGTGGTCGCGTTGTCTGTCGCGGGGTGTCTGGCTGCCGCTGTGGCAGGGGAGGAGCCCCAGTTGGGCAGCCTGAAGGACAAGGTGAGCTATGCCATCGGCCTGAGCATTGGCAAGAACATGAAGCAGGACAACGTGGAGCTGGACCCCGACCTTCTGCTTCGCGGGCTGAAGGACGCGCTGTCGGGCGCCCAGCCGCTCCTGAGCGAGGCCCAGATTCAGGAGGCGATGGTGGCGTTCCAGAAGGAGATGCAGGCGAAAGCCGCCGAGGCCCGCAAGACCTCGGGCGAGAAGTCGAAGAAGGAAGGGGAGGAGTTCCTCGCGGCCAACAAGAAGGCGGCGGGCGTGGTGACCCTGCCCAGCGGGCTCCAGTACAAGGTCATCAAGAAGGGCGACGGCAAGGTGAGCCCCAAGGCCACCGACACAGTGGTCACCCACTACCGCGGCACGCTGCTCGACGGCACCGAGTTCGACAGCTCGGTCAAGCGCGGCGAGCCGGCCGAGTTCGAAGTCGGCGGTGTGATCCCCGGCTGGACCGAGGCCCTTCAGCTCATGAAAGTGGGCGACAAGTGGGAACTCTACGTTCCCGCCGAGTTGGCCTACGGCGAGCGCGGCGCTGGGCGCGCCATCGGCCCGAACGCCACGCTGGTCTTCGAGGTGGAGCTGCTCGAGATCAAGCCGGCCGAGAAACAGAAGTAACCCGCCCCGACACGCACGCGCGGAACCCGGGGCCAGGCAGTCCCAGGCTGCCTGGCCCCGGGTGCGATTCCCACGCTCCAGCCCCCAATTCCAGATGTAACTGCCCATGTAATAAGCAGTTGAAATGCCCACGCCCTATCGTTGCCAGAGTACGTGACTATTTTCACAAATCCCTTGACATTGTGTTAGGAATCTGCTAGGCTACCTGCCGCTCTTGTACGGACATGCGTGGTCGGGCGGACCACGGGACCAAGTCTCCCAGGCCGGAGGAACTGCCTGTGTCCAGAGCGCGCGTTGCCGTGTGCGTGGTGGCCTTGCTGGCGTCGGCCCTTCTCGCCGCCGAGGCGCCTGCCGAGAAGCCCCCTGAGAAACCCGCCGCTAAGGCTGCCGCGCCGCCGCTGCCCCTGCACACGCTCGAAGGCCCATCGGGCGTCTACCTCACCCAGACGGCCTATATTGCCAACCTGCCCGATGACGACCGGGTGATGGGCAAGCCGGCCTTCGCCTTTTCCGGCGTGAAGATCGGACGCAAAGACCTCGAATCATTCACGATGAGCACGAACTTCGCCAGACGGTTCGAGCTTTCCTACTCGTTCCAGCGCCTGGGCCTGGGCGACTTCCCCCGGGCGGTCAAGAACGCCACGGGCGTGCAGATTGACCACTCGTCGCTGCTGCACACGCTGGGCCTGCGGGCCATGGTCGTTCGCGAAGGCGAAGGCGTGCCCGGCATGCCGGCCATCACCCTCGGCGTCCTTGGCAAGAAGAACACCGAGGTGAACGAGATGGACAACGACCTCGGTGGCGCGCTCAAGACTCTGGGCTACAACGAGGACGCCGGGGTGGACTTCACGATGATGGCCAGCAAGACCTTCGTCGGCGTCCTGCCCAAGCCGTTCATCGTGTCGGCCGGCTTCCGCAACACGTCGGCCATCCACGGCGGGTTCGTGGGCTTCGGCAACGAGCGCCACACGGTGTTCGAGGGCAACGCCATCTTCTTCCTCACCGGCCGCCTGGTGTTCGCCGCCGAGTACCGCCAGATGCCCAACGAGCTCAAGAAGCTCGGCAAAGTGGTGCGCGAGGAAGACGACTGGTGGTCCATGGCCTTCGCCTACGTGTTCAACAACAACCTCACCGGCACCCTGGGCTTCGCCCACCTGGGCAGCGTCCTCAATCACAACGAGGAATTCTGCCCCCTCGCCCAGCTCAAGTGGGAGTTCTGATTCACCCCGCTTTCCGCAGGCGCGACCCGCACCTCACAACGCCCCCGGCCCCACGGCTGGGGGCGTTGTTGTCTGCCGCTCATACTTGACCTCCGCCTGGCTTTGCCTACACTGGCACATGGCCGGGGCTTCGCCGCCAGCGACACCACGCAACGAGGGGGTGGCTCATGCACGCGAGGAATCGGACGGGGCGCGCGTTCGTCTGTCTGTTTCTCGGGCTTGCCGCCGCGAGCGCCCAGGCCCAGATGGCCACGCGGCGCTGGGGCAGGCCGCCCACGGGCGAGCCGGTCAAGACGCAGACGCAGCGGGCCAAGCCTCCCACAGGCTACGTCGCTGAAACGCCCGCCGCACCGGCCATTGACGGCACGCTCGACGACGCTTGCTGGGCCAAGGCCCACCCGCTGGCCATCGCCAGCACCCTCGATGGGGCCAGCGCCGCTTCGGTGCCCACGGAGGTTCGCCTGCTCCACGACACCTCGCATCTGTACCTCGCCTTCAAGTGCGAGGAGCCCTTCCTCGACCGCCTCAAGGGCGCGCCCCGCGGCCACGATGGCGACTTCTGGAACGACGACTCGGTGGAGGTCTTCCTCGGCGCAGCCGACACGGGCACCTACTTCCACTTCGGCTTCACCGCCTTCGGCAGCACCTACGACGGGCAGGTCAAGGACGGCTCGTGGACCTCGGGCGCCAAGGCGGCCGCGGGCAAGGGCAAGGGGTTCTGGGCCGTCGAGGCGGCCATTCCCCTCGAGCGCCTCGCCGGCAAGGGCAAGCCGCCCGAGCGCTGGATCGCCAACTTCACCCGCAACCGCCACACGCGCGGGCGCTGGGAGGAGCTGGCCTGGTCGCCCACGTTCAGCGGCGACAGCCACGTGCCCGCCCGCTTCGGCGCCCTCCTGTTCGGCGACCCGCCCGTGGGCGGGGCCTCCGCGCCCCGCGAGCAACCGGCGGCGAGGACCCCTGCGGAGGTCGAAGTGCTCGCGGCAGAGGGCGGTGAGGGCGTGGTCCGCTTCGACCTCTCGGCCCTCAAGGGCGCCCGCATTCACCGCGCCGACCTTCTCCTCTTCCGCTCCGCCGCCATCACAGGCGCCGACGAGCAGGCCCTTGTGGACATCGAGGTCTATCCGCTGCTGGCTGAGTTCGCTTCGGGGGCGAAGCCCCAGGTGGCGGAACGGCGCCTCGAGCTGCGTGCCCCGTGGTTCGACCGCTTCGACGCCACCGAGGCCGTGCGCGCCTGGGCCAGCGGCAGGCCGAACGGCGGCTTCTTCGTGAAGGTCTGTCCCCTCTGGAATGCCGCGGCCACCTGCCTCGATGTGGCCTGCGAGGGGCGCCCCGACAAGGTGCCGCTTCAGACCAAGGGCGTGCGAGCCTTCCACCGCTCGGGCCAGACCTTCATCACATGGAACGAGGTCGAGGACCGCGTGGGCAAGGACGAGGTGCGCTGGGCCGAGCTTAAGGCCATCCTCGATGGGCTCGACCGCGAGCGTGAGGTGCGCTACTGCGTCTACCGCAGCGAGGACGGCCCGATCACGGCCCAGTCCCTGCCGCAGGCCGAGCTGCTGGCCGTCGTCAAGCCGCTGTCATGCTGGAACGTCAACGGCCGCAACATCGAGCGGCCGATCGACCACGTCATCGCCACAAGCGACGTGCTGCTGTGCGGGCAGTGGAACCCGTTCCGCGACGCCACGCCCGACGGCGACTACGGCCGCGACTGCCCGATTGACCGCCTGGTCATCCGCGACGGCGACCCGCCCCTCCCCCGCGGCACGGGGCTGTACGTGCACACGCCAGTCGCCAACGCTCCCGTGGGCAGCAGGTCGCGGGCCTACTACGCCGTCCTCACCTGCGTGGACGGCATACAGAACACCCTGGACGTCGAAGCGGTGGGCCCGATTGAGGAGAGTCTGGTCCCGCCGGAGCCGGTGCTCCAGCGCGAATTGCCGAAGATGCCGCTGTTCAACTATACCGAGAAGCGCCTCCACTACGTGCAATGGGCGGCGCGGCCGATGGCGACGCACCTGCCGAACCAATACTACAACTGGTCGGTCGGCGTGCCCGAGAAGATGGGAGAGGGGATGCCCCTGGAGCTGAGCCTGCACCGGGACGGCCACTCGTACTGGCGGACGCAGTACCGCATCGAAAGCGACAGCCTCGTCCTCTCGCCCCACGACTTCCCGATCAAGTCGTGGTGGTACGGCTACCACGAATCGCTCGGTACGCTCCGCTCGTTCAGGCAAGGCAACGTGGCTCCGTTCACCGAGTTCCGCCTCTTCGCCTTCATCCAGTGGGCCTGCCGCAAGTGGCCGGTGGACCGCAACCGCATCCTCGTGACCGGCTCGCGCGGCGGGGCGAGCGGCAGCGGCGCGCTTCATCTCGGCCTGCGCTACCCCGAGGTCTTCAGCCTGGTCCTCGCCGGCCACGGCATGCCCGCCTACGCCGGCTGGAAGCAGGCGGCCGAGGAACTGGAAAGGGTGTGGGGCAAGGCGGACTGGGCGCTCAAGACGCCCGAAGGCAGGAACGTGTGGGAGGAGAATGACCTGCTCAAGCGCCTGGCCGAACTGCCCGCAAGCGCCGAGTTGCCGCTCGTGACGCTGACCTCCAGCTCCGGCACGGCGCAGCCGCGCGACCTCTACAAGCGGATGCTCGAGCGCGGCTGGCCCGTCATCGCCGAGTTCCAGTGGGGCGGCGGACGCCTCATCCCCGTCTCGGTCACAGGCACCTACCAGAACAACGTCCGCCTCGACGTGCGGCGCAACCTCCCCATGCTCGCCTTCCGCACCCGCGAGGCCCTCGAGATGATCGAGGGGGCGAAGATGGGCGACTTCAACCGCGAACTCCTCTGGCGCACCGACGACCTGGTAGACGAGGCTGACCGCTTCGAGGCCACCTTACTCAACGTCGGGCGGCGCGACAGGGGCGCGAAGGCCGACATCACCCTCCGCCGCCTCCAGAAGTTCAGGGTCGAGGCCGGCAAGCCGTATGACTGGGAGGCCCACGCGCCCGACGGCGGCGCCGTGCTTCAAAAGGGACAGGCGACCCCCGCGGAGGGCGTTCTCACGCTCAAAGACGTCTCCCTCGCCACACCCACGGTCCGCCTCGTCGTCCGGAGGGCCAACCCATGATTACACCAGCAACCTGTTCCCGCGCTTCCCAATACGCGACAGCTCCCTCCCGCAGGTTCCAATACCTGCGGGAGGGTACTCTGGCCCGGCCATCCCACGGGGGGCGTCGCCGGCTTACCCTCCCGAAGGTATTGGAACCTTCGGGAGGGGCGAGGGCGCTTCTCCTCGCCATCGTTCTGTCGGCTGTGGCGCAGGCGGAGCTGGTCTCCGAGCGCTGGGGCGGGGCGGGCACGCCGTGCACGCACGCCGGCACCATGACAGTGGTGCGCGAGGGAACCGTGCCACGCCTCGTGTTCGACATCGCGGCAATCCCCCAGGGGGCGAAGGTGCATCGCGCCTCGCTCTTCTGCTCGACGAGTGGCGAAGGGCAGCCACGCGAGCCCATTCGCATCACGGCCAACGGCAAGCCGCTCGCCCTCGAGCCGCCGCTGTACCGCTCGTTCGACGCCACCGAGGCGGTCCGCCGCTGGACCGCCGAGCCCGCGGCCAATCAGGGCTTCGCGGTCGAACGATTCGACCGCTTCGACCCGCCGAAGTCGTATCTCGAAATCCGCTACGAAGGCACCCCACGGAATCTCCCGCCGCAGGTCACCGACCTGCGCGCCGTCCACCACGACGGCCAGACCTTCCTGGTCTGGAAGGAAGTGCCCGACTATCGGCCCAAGCCCGAGAGCGTCGTGTGGGTGGACGAGTGGAACGAGACGGGCGACAAGCTGGCCGACGGCCCCGGCGTCTGCCCCTCCGGCCTGCCGCGCGTGCCGGCGATCCGCCTCCGCCACCTGCGCGAGCTCCAGGGCCTCGGCCTGCGCGACCAGCCCAGCGGCTTCCAGGGCATCAAGCCGCTCCAGCGTGTGAAGGCGCGGCCCGCTGTCACCTATCGCGTCTACCGCCACACCCAGGCCATTACCGCCGCCAACCTGCACGGGGCCGAGTTCCTCGGCGAGGCGCGGCCGCTGTGCGCCTACGACGAGAAGATGATGAAGATCGACTTCAAGGGCGAGTACCTCGACCAGCGCGAGATCGGTGACTCGCTGATCCCGACGTACTGCATCGAGGCCGGCAAGGCCGTCGCCCCGGGCGAGGCCCTCTACGTGTACACCCCACAGCAGGCGGGGTCATGCTTCTATGCCGTGACCACGGCGCTCGCCGGCACCGAGAACGCCGCGCAGATCGGGCAGGCGAACAGCCTCGCCCAGCCGGTGAACGAAACGCCCGCGCCGCCGAAGCCCGTGCTCCAGTTCATCCAGCGCGACCATTACGTGGCGGAGACGCCGGAGCTCTGGCACATTTACTGGTGCGCCCCGCCCTACTACCACGAGCAGAACGAGCCGCTGCACGTCACCGTGGGCGTGCCCACAGGCTTCAAAGGCCCCGGCCCGATGATCGTCAACGCCCCCTCGATGGGCGGCAGCTTCAACCTGCGGGGCGACCTGAACGTGCCCTCGCGCACCGCCGTCACGCTGATGGTCGAGCAGCACATCCCATGGGGCACCGACCTGTGCTACAACGAGGGCCGCGGGACCCTGCGCTCGTTCGAGGAGTGCAAGGTGGACTACTTTTCCGAGCGCTACATGCTCCACATGATCCAGTGGGCGCTCGGCCAGTGGAGCATCGACCGCACGAAGATCAGCGGCGGCCAGCTCCACTTCGGACTTCGGCATCCCGAGCTCTTCGCCAGGATGTCCTTCGGCGCCTACACGGCCAGCTACGACGTGCGCTGGGCGCCCGGCAGCGGCAGCCTCGCCACCCTGCTCGGCCCCAAGGGCCAAGTGAGGACCGCCGACGGCGACGACGCCTGGGAGGTCTTCTTCATCGGCCACTGGCTCAAGAAGCACCCGGCACGCGACATTCCGTTCCTCATCTGCATCTCAGCCGTGGGCAAGGACAGCGGCCACACCAGCGAGTTCGGCTGGCAGGACGACCCGCGCGGCTGGCGCGCGCTCCTCGATGCGCGGCAGACCTTTGTCGCAAGCTGGGGCTCCGAGCAGGGCCGCGCCCACGCCTTCCCCACGGAGATGACCGACAAGTTCGGCACCCTGCGCTGGGACATCACGCTCCCCGCCTTCTCGAACTGCTCGCTCGACAACAACCCCGGCAACGGCGACCCCGCCGATGGCGACCCCTGCGGCCAGATCAACGGCTACCTGCTCTGGGACGACAAGGACGCGGTGGACGAGGCGGGCCGCTGGGAGATGACGCTCTACCTCGTCGGCGACGCGCCGCGGCAGATGTGCACGGTGGACGTCACGCCACGCCACTGCCGCACGTTCAGGCCCAGGCCGGGCGAGAAGTTCCAATGGTCGAACAGATCGGTTGCGGCTGACACAGAGATTCAGGAGGGCGAGGCCGTGGCCGATCAGTCGGGACTGGTGACCGTGGCAAAGGCCATCGTGAGCAAGGGGCGGAACCGCCTGAGCATCCGGCGGTAGGTCAGGGCGTTACAGTCGCCGGCCGCGGCTCAGTATTCGCTTCCTCCCTGGGCGCCGGTGCCGCGGCCTCGGGGTTGGAGGGGACGCGGATCTTCCGTCCGACGCGCAGGTTGCGCTCGGTGAGGCCCGGGTTAGCCTCCATCACGCGACGCCAGTAGCGCGTGGTGCCGTAGAAGTGCAGCGAAATGGCGCTCAGCGTGTCGCCCGGTTGAATGATGTAGTCGCACGGCGTCGGGGGATGAATGCCCGCGGGGGCGGGATTCTGCGCGCCGGCGCCCTCCGCTGGCGCCACGCCACCCGGGGCTTTGCCGGTGGGCTGTGGAACGGGACTCTGCCCGCCAGGGTTGCCCGCGACATCGGGCTTCAGCCCGCCCGGCAACTCGGTGGGAATGCGGGTGAACGACTGGAGCTGCCAGATGCCGTCAATGCGCGCGAAGTGATATTCCGCCTTGGCGCCGATGTTTGGGTACTCGACCCGGTAGCGGGCCACCGGCAACTCGGGGCCTGTGCCGTCGGTCACCGTGGCCAGCCGTATTTCGGGCAACTCGCCCCCGCAGTCGGGATCGGCCATCCTGTGGAACATCCCCGCGAACTCGCCGAGCAGCACCTTCTCGCGGAAGCTGTCTCTCAGGCCGTTGTAGGCTTTCTGAACGGCGTCGCCCACGGTCGCAATGCTCGCGGGAGGCGGCGCTTGCGTGCGGCGGAAAAACGTCTCGCGCGCCAGGTAGATCATCGCGAAGACGAGCAGGATGAAGGCCCAGTAGCCCCAGCCCGAGCGCCGTCTGCCCGTCATCATCATGTCGCCACGACTCATGACAGACCTCCGAGTGGGCGGCACTGCCTGGCGCGGATTCTAACCGGCGGCAAGCCACCTGTCAATACAAAATGTTGGGGACGGGGTGAGCGTTCGTGCAGCGGGTAGGGGTTGATGCGTCGCTGCACCCGAGCCGCACCCGCTCAGGCGACCGTGGGGAACCGGGCATCTTGAGCGGGGTGTTCCGACCTTACATGAGAAAAGCCGGGTCTGCTGCCCGACTTTTCTCCCGGCCACCGACCCGATGACCGTCGCCCTATAAGGGCCTTCTTCCAACCACTTATAGTATACCAGATCATTCTTAACCTGCCGTTAACCCTGAATTAAAGATGATTAATGTCCGTGATTTTTTTCTTCGGCACAGCCGAGTGGGCAGCCCGCCGCCGGGGAACTCGGCATCTCAGTCCGCATCGACCGGGAGGGCGATTGGATACTTCGCCCATCTCTTGATGAAGCGGACGAGCTCGCAGATGCCGTCGGGGGAGACTCCCACATAGGTTTCGCCGCCGATGGCCAGGTGGAATCCGCCGCCCGGCGCGGCCAAGTGGATAGCGTGTATGACTTTGCGGCGCGTCTCCGCCGTCATCCTGCCCGGGGCATAGAAGTCCCAGCACTTCAGCCCGCCGTAGATGACCACCTTGCCCTTCATGTCGCGGACGGCGTTCTCAAGCCGGCTGTAGCCGCCGATGTCCATCGAGGTCAGCCTCACCTCGTCGGCCAGCACCTTGAAGTGCTGGTCGTTCGGCCCGTCTGTATGGAGGCTGAACTGCTCGGCCTGGTGCTGCTCGCGAAGCTTGAGGTAATAGGGCATTTCGAAGCGGCGGAACATCTCGGCCGAAATCTGCGAGATGTTGTCGTCGGCCAGCCCCACGCTCCTCCGCTTGCGCGGGCGATGGTAGAGCCGGTCGAAGTAGTCCGAATATGCGCAGAAGGCGTTCCAGCACTTGTCCAGGAACCGGCGCAGCAGGTCCGGCTCCGTGTACATCATCTCGTAGACCTTCGTGGGGCTCATCAGTGCGCAGGCGCACGATAGCGGCGGGTGGATGCCCAGCGACGGCTTCTCGTTGAGCGCGAGCTTCACGCCCATTTTGCGTGCCGCGACGTTGAACCGCTCGTGCCGGCGGAAGAAGTCCTTCAGCCGCGGGTTCCGCCGCGGCTCGATGTGGCGCAGCCTCTCGATGTCGCGCGAGTCGTGAACGATGTGCTCGATGCGGGGCGAAGTGCCCTCGGGCCGCGCGATGTCGGCGCCGAACACGATGGCTTCTGCGAGCGGCCCGATGTCGCAGCGCAGGCCCGTCGCCGTCGAGCTGTCGGCCCGCAGCGCCTCGTACTCCCACTCGATGCCCTTGAGCTGCACCTCGGGCTGAAGCTCGGGCGTGGCGTAGTATTCGTGAATGCGGTAGCCGAAGAGCCAGCAGTAGTAGCTGCCGCCGATGCCGAAGCACACGGGCACGCGGTCCGGCTCGCGGAACTCGGCCGCGACGCGCAGCCGCTCCCAGCGTTCCTGGCGGTCGGCCTCGTACCGGCTCACGTCCAGGAGCAGTGCTCGCCTCCTACGGCTTCTGCCGCTTGAGGATGACGAGGAAGCTCGGGCGCTTGGTCTCGAACTCGGTGGGCCGCGGGTTGTTGGGGGTCGAGACGCACCACTTGAGCGTGTCGCCGGTCAGCTCGGCGATGCCGAGGTAGGCTTGGGCGCGACCTCGCGGGTTCACCGATGTGCCGTCCATCTGCATTGGCTTGCCCGGCGTGATCTTGTAGGTGCCTTCTTTCATGGGCAACTGCTGGTTGTCGAGGCGTTCGGCGTCCACGTGGTCGCCCTTGATCGTCAGCTTCAGGTGCACCGGTCCGCGGTCGGGCGTCTCGCCCTTGCCTTCCACCGTGAAGCCCGTCCACACCCCGTCGAGCTTCGGCACCGCCTCGTCCTTCTTGTCGGCTTCGCCAGCCAGGCTAGCGCCAAGGCACAGTCCGGCCACTAACGCGATAGCCAGCCACACTACTGCCCTTCGCGTCATGTTCGTGTCTCCACGTGTTTGGAGTCCAGAGGCTCGAGGAACAGCTCGATGGCCTCTCGGATGTTCCGGAAAGCTTCGTCCCGCGTGTCGCCTTCGCTGATGCAGCCCGGCAGGCCAGGCACGTAGACCGTGCAGCCGCCCTCATCGCTTGGTTCCAGGACAACCTTGAGCTTCATGCCAGCGGGCCTCCGTGAGAATGGCCGAGGTTGCTGCCCTATCCCATTCACCGCCTCACATCATACCCCTCCCTCACGAGCGCTGTCAAGGCCGCCCGGCCGGTCGCTCTCGACGCTCACGATGCCGCCGACAAGTCGCCGGACCTACGCTTTGCCGCGTTTCTTGCAGTGCCCCGTTCTTGATTGCGTGCCTCCCCGTCGAGACATGAACTGCCATATGCTGTGGTCAAAGAAACGTCTGTCAACGCCCATGGTGTCCGCTGCAAGGTTGAGGATTTCCCGGGCATCCGCATAGCTCGATGTCTCGATGCCAGCTTCCATGACAAGGCCAATGAGGTGCCTATCTACCGCGACCGTTTGTGAGCCGACCAATATGCCAATGTAATCCGCAGTCTTCTGGCCGATGCCTCTGACTTGGAGAAGCCGGTCCCTGTTGTCCTCGTCTGCCACCCAGTCGCGAAGCTGTGCCTCAGTTTCAATGCCCTCGCGTAGAAGAAAGTCGGTCAACCCCACAATCCTGTTTGGCTTCTCCTCATCCTTCCAGGCGAGCACTGCCTTTGGGCCACGCTCTCGAAGCAGTTGCCGGAACGCGGATGTCGTGACCGCCCACGGGTAGTTCTCGCGGATGGCCTTGATTCTGGGGCGCACCACTGTGTCGTAGGTCAGACCTGCCTGCAAGATGGCATCGGTTATCGTGGCTCCCATGTGGCAGTAGTCCCCGTCAATAGCGTCGGCGATCCTAAAACCCTCCAGGGACTTGAGGTACTCGACAAACCTGCTGGCTTTGGCGCGGGACTGTCTGATGTACGGGTTCCTCTCGCCCTTCATCTTCGAGAAGTCGTAGTGCTTTCGCATGGCGACCTGAGTATGTGCCTGCGCGGGGGGAAGGTCAACCTCATTCCATCTCCGGCGGCACGGTGCCGTATCCCCAGCCTTTCTTGAAGGGCGGGGCTTTGGGGGGTCAAACGCGGGCGAGAGCGTTCTCGCTGACGAAGAGGTTGCGCGCCCGGAAGCTGGGCAGGCTCTCCAGAAGGAGGACAGCCCGGAGGGCGGCAAGGGGCGATGCGAACCAGGGGCGGTGCAGCGCCCGCCCCTCCTGGGCGGTCCAGGCCGGAACGGGCAGGGCGAAGCGGCGGGCCAGCTCCTCTGCTGTTGCGGCGAGATAGGCGTCCTGAACCCGCCCAAGGTCCCCAAAGCGAGGCGCGAGGAGTGGGGGCGTTGGGGCCAAGGCAGCTTGGCCGGGCGACGAGTAGAACCCGTCCAGGAAGCTGGCCAGGCAGCGGTCGAACGAGTCGCCCCGAAGTGCAAGCTCCGCAACGTCCGCGAGGGTCTGGGGTCTCATGGTTGGCCCTCCTCGAAGATGCCCTCAATAAGGTACTGCGTCCGGACCGGGATGTGGTTGGCCGGGTAGTACTCTGCAACGAGATCGAGGGCCTGTTTGGGCGACTTCAGCCCGAGATGGCGGACGAGGAACACAATGTCCGCCACATCCGACGGTTCGCCAGTGGTTCCGCCGATGCGTGCGGCCATGCACTTCATGGCCAGCAGGTACTCCGGCACGGGCATCGTCAGACGAAGATGAGGGAATTGCGGGAGGTTGCCTGTGGTCGTCACGTGCCGAACCGAGACGAAGCCCTTGACGGCGTCATTGAGCCAGTCCGGCGGGAGATTCTGTTCCTCGGCGATCCGGGCAGCCAGAGCGCGGACCAACTGAACGGGCTGGAAGATGGCATCCACGTCTTTCGTGGATGGTCGTGCCGCGAAGGCGAGGACCATGACCGTGCCGCCGCACAGGCAGATCTCCCCGGTGACCCCTTGCCGGCCGAGTTCATCCGACAAGCGCTGCAACGCCGACAGGATGGCTTCGCGGGTCAATGCGGAGGTCCATCCGTGCCCCACGTGCTCACCGTTACTCATGTCCTCGGTCCTGATTCCGCACGCTGTGCGTCCGCTTCCGCGGTACCCTTCCCCGGATATGATACGCGAGGAGCGGCGGCAAGTGCAAGACCAAGTGAAGCTCCGTCATTCCGTCTCGGGCGGCACGGTGCCGTATTCCCAGCCCTTGGTGAAGGGGCCGGCCTTGGGGGGCTCGGGCACGGTGCCAGGGGTGAGGGTCCTGGCGAGGGCGATGCAGGCGGCGACGATCTTGGGGCCGCCCTTGGGCTCGAGGTTGCTGTAGGCGGTGAGGCGGGTTTCGTAGCCGCCGCCCGACGGGCCGAGGGCTTCTTCGGTGGGGACGTAGCCGATGCAGCCGTTGGCCAGCTCGACGGGGCAGGTGAGGGGGAATGGGCTGCCCTTCTTGATGTCGAGCCCGAGCTGGCAGAAGAACTCGGCGGGATTTGCCAGGAAGATGGCTGGGCCGACCTGGATGGCCTGGACCTCGACCTCCGCGACAGGCTCCTTCTGGAGCAAGGCATCGAGCAGGACCGTTTCCTTGGCGAACGTCCAGGGCGTGTGGCCGACCTCCTTCTGGTCCTTCTGGACGAGTTCGAGAGCGGCCTTGAGCTTGGCGGGCGAGGGCTTTCGGCGTGGGATGCGGAGGACTTCGGTCTTGGCGGCGGTGGGGCCGATGTCGCCGGGCGTGGCGCTGGCGAGGACTTTGAGGGCCTCTGCGCCGACGGTCTGGCCGATCTTGATGCCGGCCCGCTCGCCGAACTCGCCGGTGTAGGGGCTGAGGTTGTCCACCTGGGTCACGTCGCCGCAGGCGCCGTTGAGGAAGACGACGACGGCCCTCTCGCCCATGACGCCGCGGACGGTGCGCTCGAGGTAGTAAATCCAGTCGGCGGAGGTGCCGGCCACGCCCGCGGTGCCGTGGCAGGCGAAGTTGACGACGCAGCCGAGGACCTGGCCTTTCATGTCCCACGCGCCGATCACGCCGACCTCGGGGTCAGTCGGCCCGGCGTAGCCCAGGATGTCGGGGTTGCCTTTGCCGGCGTGGGAGTAGGTGAGGCCGTTTTTCATCCGCTGGCGCCGGTTGAAGGCGACGCCCTCGGCGCGGCCCGAGCCGACGCAGGCTTTCGCCTCGACCCGCCGCTGGTCGGCCTCGACGACCGCCTCGATCAGCGCCTTCTTCACAATCTCCAGGTACGTCGCGTCGGCGCAGGACGACAGTTCGTAAGCGAGCTTCTTCACGAGGTCGGAGGCGTGGTCGAACTCGCCGGGCTGGACCATGCAGGTGGGTCCGCCCGAGTGGGTGTGGGAGGCGCCGATCATCACCGCCTCGGGCTTGATGCCACACTGCTTCTCGATGCCCTCGCGTGCCTCGAGGACCAGCTTGCGTGGCACGGCCAGGGCGTCAATGCCCACGAGAGCCACGCGGGTCGTTCCATCGTCGAAGACGGCGGCCCGCACCTTGCAGGGGTCGTGGGCGGGGCCTTTGTGGAACGCCTTGCCGTAGCCGCCGGGGCGTTCCATGCCTTCGGAGGGCGTGATGTCGCGTTCGGCGAAGCCGGCTTTCATGGGGGGTCTCCTGGGAGCGGGGGATTCGCCACAGAGACACAGGGGACACAGAGAGAGCAGGAAGAGGAACACGGGCGAACATGGACAGACACGGACGAGGTAACCTGGTATCTTCATGCTTGATTGCCCCGTTCTGGCTTTCTCTGTGTGCTCTATGTCCCTGTGGCAGTTTTCTCGCCGCCCTTGGCGGCGGAACGGCGGGCGGCCTCGCAGATGGCGCAGAGGTCGGCGCCGACTTGGGCATCGGCCGAAGGCGCCCCGCCCGTGCGCACGCACTCGACGAATGAGGCAACGCTCTCGCGCGAGCCGGGGAAGCCGAAGACCTCATCGGCGGCGCGTGGCAGCGTGTACTCCTGGGGTCTGCCCTCGCGCCGCCAGAGGGTGAGCGTGCCGCTGGTGATGCTGCCGGCCAGGCGCCCTTCCGTGCCAATGGCCTCGATGTCCACGTCGTTGCCGCCGCCCGCGGCGAAGAGGCACAGGCTCAACGAGGCCACGGCACCGCCCTCGAAGCCCAGCGTCGTGACCGCATAGTCGAGGTCGCGGCCCGTGGCCTTCACGCCGCCCGTCGCGGCGACCCACTGGAGCGATTTCCCCGCCAGGAAGCACAAGAGGTCAATGTAGTGGATGCCCAGCTCGTGGAAGAGCCCGCCCGACTTGGCCACGTCGGCCCGCCAGGAGCCAGGGGCGCCCCACTGGCGCCAGATGTCGGTGCGGAGGAGGGCGAGGTCGCCGATGGCGCCGTCGGCGATGAGGCGCCGCATCGCCTGCGCAACATCCGAGTAGCGCAGCTCGACGCCCACCTGGACAGCGATGCCCCGCTCCGCGGCCTCGGCGACGATGGCCTGGCACTCGGCGGGGTCGAGCCCGAGGGGCTTCTCCACCAGCACGTGTTTGCCCGCCCAGATGGCGGCGAGGGTCATTGGCGCGTGCAGATGGTTTGGGGCGCAAATCACAACGGCGTCCACGGCGTCCGAGGCGAGAAGCTTCTCGTAGTCGTCGAAGACCAGCGGCTGGGCGCGACCGCCGAGCTCCTTGAGGCCGCGCTCGATGTTCTCGGGGCTGCGGCTGCACAGCGCGGCAATCCGGGCGCCTTCCACCCTCAGGAGGTTCGGAATATGCGCCTCGCAGGCCCACCAGCCGAGGCCCACGAGGCCGATGCGAACGTTGGCCATTTGTTTCGCCCTGGTGCTGAACTGGATGGCATCGCCGGGGACGGGCGGCGAGCCCTCCGAGGAGTCCTGGCGACCTCCGGCCATTGTAGCCGCGCCTCCTGGGGGGTCAAGCATGTCTTCGGGTTGACGCGCGGCCGCCCTGTTGGCTAGAATGCTGCGGGTTCGTGGGCACCTGGTTCCTGATCGCACAGGTTTGTGGGGCACGGTCATGCGCGAGGTTCTGGACTTCGTTGAGCGGTTCTCGCCCGAGATTCACGAGCGGGTGCTGGAGCTCTGGCGGCAGGGCGTGGTGGAGATTGACCGCGCTGGGCAACGGGTGGCCTTGCGCGAAGGGGCCACGGTGCCGCCCGATGCGAAGGGGCTGTATGAGCGGCTGGCCGCGGCGCTGGAGACCATCCGTTCCTTCCCCGACCCGCCCGCAAGCGCCGACCTCGAAGGCCCCGTCTCCGTCATCCTCTGCGGCGGGCGCGGCACGCGCATGCGGTCGAAGGACAAGCACAAGGTCTGCTTCCCCGTCGCAGGCCGCGCTGCAATCAACCGAGCCATTGACGTCTACGAGCAGTGCGGCATCCGCCGCCACGTCATCGTCGTCGGCGGCCTTGGCGAGCAGGTGGCCGCCGAGGTGCTCCGCGAGCACCCGAGCGGGGTGGACTTCGTGTACCAGCTCCTCCCCCTGGGCACGGGCAACGCCGCGAAGCAGGCCGCGTACCTGCTGGAACGCCAGTATTACCAGGGCGACGTGCTCGTGGTGGCGGGCGACAAGGTGATTGACCCGCGGGCGATTCGCAAACTGCTGCGCGAGTTCCACGAACGGAACGCCGATCTGGCGGTGACCGTAGCGCCGAAGTCGCGCTGGGGCGACAGCGGTCGCATCGTGTTCCGCCGCGACGGCTCGCTCTACGGCACGGTGGAGGCCCGCGACATCGCGCGCGCCCGCGCCCTAGACCGCGTGCTCCGCGAGAAAGAGGCGTCGCCGGACCTCCAGAACGACTACTTCCTCCGCATCCTGCGCGAAACCGAACCCCGGTCCGAAAAGGCCCGCCTGATGTTCGGCGAGCTGCTGGCCCGCCTGGAGGCCGAGCCCGACACGCCGCTGCCCGCCCTCCGCGCCCTCATCCGGCCCGAGGACACGCGTTTCGTGATCCGCGAGACCGATGGCTCGCTCACCACCCTCTCCGCCGACCAGCTCGAAGAGCAGGCATCGAAGGTCAACGTGTCCGTCTACATGTTCAGGGCCCGCGCCCTCTACGATGCGCTCCGCCAGATCACGGCCGACAACGCGCAGAAGGAAGAGTACCTCACCGACGCCGTGGCCGTGCTGGCCAACGCCCGCAACCCCGACGGCACGCTGCGCTACAAACTCATCACGGTGGACGCCGACGACCCGAACTGGGTGCTGGCCTTCAACAACCCCGAAGAGTTGCTCGACATCGAGGACTATCTGCGGCGCCAGGAGGCGATTGCCAAGGGGCTGGAGCTGCGCGAGCCGGCGCCCCGCCCGCGCCGCACCGTGGAGGAATGGCTGAAGATCCTCGACGGCGACGAGCCGCGGCTGAGGAAACGCTTTGCCGAAATCTATGGCCCCGACCCCGCCCTACACGAGGAACGCCGCCGCGCCTACCGCGAAACGCTCCTGGAGTTCGCGCGCGTCTACGGCACCGACAGCCGCGTCCTCATCATCCGCTCGCCAGGCCGCGTGAACCTCATGGGCCGCCACGTGGACCACCGCGGCGGCCACAACAACCTCGTCGCCATCAACAAAGAGGTTCTCATGGTCGTCGAGGAGCGCCCCGACAACAACGTGGCGCTCCACAACCGCGACTTCCAGCAGTTCAAGTTCCGCACCTTCAACATCGGCGAGGAGGTGGCCAACCTGGACTGGGAGGACTGGCTCTCGACGATCAACTCCGAGAAGGTGATGCGCATGGTGCGCGAGGCGGCGGGGGACTGGGCCAACTACATCAAGGCCGCCGCCCTTCGCCTCCAGGAGAAGTTCCGCAACCGCCGCATCCACGGCATGAACGTGATGGCCAGCGGCAACATCCCCATGGGCGCGGGGCTCAGCTCGTCCTCCGCCATGGTCGTGGCCGCGGCCGAGGCCATCGTCGAGCTCAACGCCCTCCCCGTCAACCCCCAGCAATTCGTCAACCTGTGCGGCGAGGGGGAGTGGTTCGTCGGCACCCGCGGCGGCTCGGGCGACCACGCGGCCATCAAGCTCTCGCGGCGCGGCGCCATCGCCCACGTGCGCTTCTACCCCTTCGAGGTCGAGAGCATCGTGCCCTTCCCCGGGGGCTACCGCGTGGTGGTGTGCGCCTCGGGCATCCAGGCCAAGAAGGCGGCCAACGCCCGCGACATCTTCAACCAGTGCATCGCCGCCTACGAGGCCGGCTGCCTGTTCCTGCGCAAGCTCCTCCCCGACAAGGCCGCCCGCATCGAGTACCTGCGCGACGTGAATCCCGCCACGCTCGAGTGCTCGGAGGCCGACATCCTGCACCTCGTTCAGGCCCTCCCCAAGCGCATCACCCGCGCCGAAATGCTCCGACAGCTCCAGGGCCAGAACACCGCGAAGCTGGAGACCCTGTTCCGGAGCCACAACGAGCCGGCCGACGGCTATCGCGTGCGCGGCGTCTCTCTCTTCGGCATCGCCGAATGCTTGAGAAGCCGCGACTGCGTCCTGCTCCTGGAGCAAGGCGACGTGGCGGGCTTTGGGCGCTTGATGACGGTGTCGCACGACGGCGACCGCGTGAGCCGGCTCGACGCCGCAGGGTGCCGCCAGCCGCTGCCACTCGACCTGTCCGAAGGGGAGTTCGATCGCCTCATCGCCGCCTGCGAGCGGGGCGGGGTGCCATTGATGATGATCCCCGGGAGCTACGCTTGCTCAACGCCCGAGTTGGACTCGATGGTAGACATTGCGCTCGGCGTGGAAGGGGTCGTGGGCGCGCAGTTGGCGGGTGCCGGGCTCGGCGGCTGCATCATGGTCCTCTGTCGCGACGAAGCTGCGGAGCGCCTCCGCGAGGCGATGGTCCGCGGTTACTACGAGCCGGCCGGCCGCGAGCCACAGGTGGAGCCTTGCGTGCCCGTCGAGGGTTCCGGCATCTTTGAGATCTGAGGGAACCTGCGCAGGCCGGGCCTGCCCACAGGCAAGTCCGGCCTGGCGAGTTTGCTGCCCCGCGTCCAGCCTAGCCCTTGAACAGGGCCAGGAAGGCGATCGCGCAGGCCACGGTCAGAATGCACGGCACCAGGAAGATCGGGCGCCAGCGGAACTTCCCCTCCACCTTGAAGAAGTCCATGATCACGCCCGTGAACTGCGTGCCGAGGAAGTTGCCAAGACCCAGCGTGGCCACCGTGATGAGCGCCTGCGCCGACGCCTTGATGTCGGGCGGCGCCACGCTGTCCACGTACATCTGCCCCGCCGTGAAGAAGAAGGTGTAGCCGATGCCGTGGAAGGCGAGCGAGGCGACCACAAGCCACACGGGCTTCATCAGGGCGAAGATCACGTACCGAGCCGGCCACGCGATCACCCCGATGGCCAGCGTCCACTGGTAGCCGAGGTGGGTCACTGCCCAGCCGAGCGCCAGCACCATGGCCAGAATCTCGGCCATCTGCGCCACCGTCATCACGGCCGGCACGTTCTTGTTCTTGATGCCGATGTCTTCCAGGTACTGGGCGGTGGGCACGTAGTAGAACTGAAGCTCGGTAGTCACGACGAACGAGATGATCAGGAAGACCAGGAACTGCGGGTCCTTGAGCAGGTCGAAGGCCTTGAGGAAGGCCAACGGGTCCGAGGACTTGGCCGGCGGCGTGTGCGGCAGGAACACGCACGAGACCCCCATCAGCAGCGACAGGATGCCGGCGAGGGTCAGACAGTCCGACGTCTTCTTCGGCTCGGTGCGCGTCCGGCGCCAGAAGGCGAGGATGAAGCCGGCCACGATCCAGCCGATGGTGCCCCACACGCGGATCGTGCCGACGTACTCGGCCGAGGCGTGCCGCATCATCAGCGAGAAGACGAGCGGCAGCGTCGGCGCGTAAAGGAGGCTGTAAAGCGCCATCAGCCCCACGAGTCCCCCGAACTTGCGCTGCCTCGCCGCGATCAGCAGCACGATGCCGCCCAAGAGGCTCACCGCGGCCAGGAACCACTGGGTCTCCAGATACCGGTCGGCAAGCTGGCCGCCGATGAACGGCGACACGATGCACGCCAGCCACAGCATGGCGTACACCCAGCCCGTCTGCTTGCCGCTGAACTTCAGGTCCCCGAGCAGGTAAGCGGCCAGCACCGGCGCCCAGGCGCCCCAGACGGCGAACTCCAGAAACATCATCAGACTCAACTGCCCATACAGCGTCCAGCTCATCGCCGCTTCTCCTAGCGAGTGAACGAGGGCACCGGGTTGCGTGGGATGGTTGTACCCGACCGGCCCGCGGGCTGTCAAGCGCGTTTTCGCCCTGCCGCCACCGCGGGGGCGCTCAGCGCTCCACGCGGATGCGGATGTTGTCGAACTCGGCCTGGCCGCCGGTCACGCCCACGCCCACGGCCCCGCGGTCGAGGCCCCGCAGCGACCAGGGCGGCGCGCCGGTGCGGATGTTGTCCACCACCACGCTGAGCTGCTCGCCGCGGATGCCCACCTCGATTTCGTGCCACTGGTTGAACCGCGAGCCGAGGCCGTGGCGCGCGCGGCCCACCTCCTGGAAGCGGCCATTGCGGTAATAGCCGATCTCGTAGATGCCCTCGATGGGGAAGCGCACGCAGTAGAAGTTGCCGGGGTCCTGGTACCGTACGATGAGCAGATAGTACTCGCCCTCGCGCGTCACGCGGTCGGCCCGCACGATGCGGCAGCGGGCGTGCAGCGTGTAGTCGGCCCACTCGGGATTGCCGGCCACCACCGATGCCACCGGCCCCACCGCGGCCCGGCCGACGAGGGTGCCGTTGCGCACCTCCCAGGCGCCCGCCTGGGCCCAGTCCTTGAGGTCAGCGCCATCGAACAGGCGGTGCACGCCCGGCCCCAGCCTCGCCCAGGGCGACTCCGGCGTCAGTGGCTCCGGCGCGTCCTTCGGCACCGGGGGCTCCGGCTCCTCCTTCGGTCCCGGCGGCTCGACCTTCTCGGGCGGCACCACGACGACCGGGGTCTGGACCTTGGGCGGCTCCGGTTGCTTGAACTCGGGAATGTGGACCGCCAGGTCCGTGGCAGCCTTCGGGGACAGCGGCGTTCTGACTCGCGTCGGGCGGACGGCCTTCGTGCCCGTTCTCGGCGGTTCAGGGAACGGCGGGATGACGATCGCCGTGCCCGGATCGGGCGGCGGCTCGATCTCCGGCGCCGGCTTGATGGCGCCCTGAAGCTTGTGGGCGAACTCCTGAATCTCCGGGAAGAAGACCACCACCGCAGCCAGCGCGGCCACCGACACCACCGCTGCGACGGCCTCGAACGTCGAGAGGCCCTTTCGGCGGCGGGTCGCCGACGGCGCGGCGGCTTCGCCTGGTGGACCCGCCAGCACCGGTCGCGGCAGCACCACGGCGGCCGGAGCAGGCGCCGCCTTCGCCAGCCGCTCATCCAGCAGCCGCTGCACGTCGTCCAGCGACTCGTCCAGGTGCCGATAGTCTTCGAGCGACAGGCGGAGCGTCTCGTCGAGCGTCAGCTCCGGCAGCACCGACGTCGCGAAGACGTGCCCCCCGCTGCTGGCCGGACCCGGAGGGCCGAGCAAGGCATTGGCCAGCGCGGCTACGCGGTCGGCCTTCTCCCGGAAGCTCACGCGAGCGTCGTCGGTCACGCGCCCGCTTTCGTAGGCTTCGTGAATGGCCTGTCGCACCGCGGGCCACAGCACGCACAGCTCGCCCGCCGCCTCCGGGGTCGGGGCCGCGGCCACGCTCACGGCCGCCAGCACGGCGCCCGGCGATGCGATGCCGGGCAGGTCCGCCGGCGCGGGACGCGGAAGAGGCGCGGTGACGTCAATGCGGAACTTCTGCCCGCAGCCCGGGCACCGCACCTTTTCGCCCGAGAGCGGTACTCGCACCTCGCCGAGGCAGCGCGGGCACGTGACCTCGTTCACCGCCACGGGCGGCGTCTCGGGCGGCGGCATGGGCGCCTCGTCGTTCGACACGGCAGCGAGTGGCGGAGGCTGCGCGGGCTTGCTCTCGGGCGGCGTCAGAGGGGGCGGCGCGACGCTCGGCGGCACCGCAGCGGCCCTCTCCGCAGGGGCCTCGAAGCGGAACTTCCGCCCGCAGCCGCAGAAGGCTTTCTCGCCGTTCACCGGCACCTGCACACCCTTCCCGCACTCGGGGCAGCGCACCTCGCGCATGCCCTGTAGGGGCGGCGTATCCTCGAGATCCAGTTCGTCCTGGGACGGCGCGGGGCTGGGCGGCAGCGGGGGCGGGGCAGCGGAGCGAGGGGCCTCGAAGCGGAACTTCTGCCCGCAGCCCGGGCAAAGCACCTTCTCGCCCGTCGTGGGCACGGCGACCCTCTGGCCGCAGCGGGGGCATTTCACCGACTGCTCGGGCACGGGCGTCTCCGCAACACAAGGGCAGGCGCCGCCCATCGGCCCCTGCCCACGCGGACATTCTACGCCCACTCCCCTGCGAAATCAAGGTCGGGCGCCGCGCATCCGATGCTTCCTTGACTCCGCCCTTCCCTGCTTGTACCCTTTCGTCTGCCATGGACGTCACTTGCTGCCCGCTCATCGCCGCACTCGCCTCTGCCGCCTTCGCCGCCCAGGCGCCCAGGCCGCCGGACCAGCCGAAGGCCGGGCCGGGCGGCGCGGACTACCCGCACGCGAAGGTCGTGACCAACGTCTACGGCCAGGGCGTCACACAATACTGGCTCTTCGAGCCGGCCGAGCCCAGCCCGAAGTCGGCGCCCCTCCTCGTCTTCAACCACGGCTGGCTCGCGATGGACCCCATCATCTACCGCGGCTGGCTGCATCACCTCGCGCGGCGGGGCAACATTGTGGCGTTCCCGCGCTACCAGGCTCACGCCCTGACGCCCGCCTGGGAATTCGCCCGCAACGCCATCGGCGCCGTCAGGTCCGCCATCGCCGAACTGAGGCAGCCCGGCCACGTGGCGCCCGACCTCGGCAAGTTCGCCATCGCCGGCCATTCGGCGGGCGGAGCGATCTCGGCCGACATGGCCGCCCTCGCCGCCGCCGAGAACCTGCCCGTGCCCCGGGCCGTGATGATCGTGCAGCCGGGCCGCGGCTTGCGCGGCAACGACTCGCCCTTCTTCCCCCCCGCCGACCCCGCCAAGGTGCCCAAGGAGACGCTCTGGCTCGTCGTCGTGGGCGATGAGGACCGCGTGGTGGGCGACGAGACGGCCAAGGGCATCTTCCGCAGCGTGCCGCACATTCCCCCAGACCACAAGGACTACGTGATCGTGCGCACCGATCGCCACGGCCGGCCCCCCCTGATCGCCGACCACATCAGCCCCTGCGCCCCCGTGAACCCCGCGCCGCTCCTCATGGGCCAGGGCTGCAACGCGCTCGACTACTACGCCTACTGGAAACTCTTCGACGCCCTCACCGACTTCGCCTTCTTCGGCAGGAACAGGGAATTCGCCCTCGGCAACACCCCCGAACAACGCTTCATGGGCAACTGGAGCGACGGCACCCCGGTGAAGGAACTGATCGTGACCGACACGCCGTAGGAGCGCCCATGCCCTCGCCCTGGCGAAGAGCCCAACTCGTTGCGGCACTCGCCGGCCTCTCCGCTGCCACGGCGTGCCGCACACTGCCGCGGCCCGCCGCGGGGCCGGCCGCCGCCGCGTCGGCCTCCGAGCACGACGCCGACTGGCACTGGGCGCGCCGCGAGGATGCGACCCATCTCCGCACCGCCGTCGCCCTCTATCGGCGCGACTTCGCTCGCGCGCCCTCCGTAGCCCTCTGCCACCGGGTGTGCCGGGCCTCGTTCCTGCTGGCCGACTACTTTCTGGAGGACGACCCCGCCGCGCAGGACGCCGTGTTCGCCGACGCCGCCCGCGTGGCTCTCGCGGCCCTGCGGCTCCAGCCCGACGTGGCCGCGGCCCTGGGCGACCACCCCGGCCTCACGACGGCGGCCATCGCACGGGTGGACGCCGAGCACGGCCCCGCCCTCATCTGGTGGGTCGCCCACTTCGGCCGCTGGCTCGCCCATCGCGACCTCGTGACCCAACTCGTGCACATGGCCCGCCTGCTCGCGGCCATGGACCGCGTGACCACGCTGCACGCCGAGATCACCCCCGGCTCGATCGACCGCATGTGGGGCGCCTACTACGCCCGCCGCCGCCACTTCCCCAAGGCGCGCCTGCACCTTGACCAGGCCGTCCGCCAGGCCCCACACATCCTCTACACCCGCATCCTCTATGCCACCGACTATGCCATCGCCGCACGCGACAAGGAGACCTTTGTGACCCAGCTTCGCCTCGCCCTCGCCGAGAAGGAGCCGGCCGACCCCGAATGGGCCGCCGACTGCCGCCTCGAGCGCGAGCGCGCCAGGCGCCTCCTGGCCAAGGCCGATGCCCTGTTCCCCAAGTGACCTGCCTCCCCTCACTTCGCGGAGACCGACCATGCCCGCACCGCGCCGCCGACTGAAACCGCTCGAACTCGCCGACGTGAGAATTGCCGACACCTTCTGGGCGCCCCGCCAGGAGACCAACCGCACCGTCGGCATCCGCCACCAGTACCAGCAATGCAAAGACACCGGGCGCCTCGACGCCTTCAAGCTCGACTGGAGGCCCGGCATGCCCAACGAGCCGCACATCTTCTGGGATTCCGACGTGGCCAAGTGGATCGAAGCCGCCAGCTACAGCCTCGCCACCCACCCCGACCCCGAGCTCCAGAAGCTCGTGGACGACACGGCGGCCCTCATCGCCAGCGCCCAGCAGCCCGACGGCTATCTGAACTCCCACTTCACCGTGGTAGAGCCTGCGAAGCGCTGGACCAACCTCCGCGACCAGCACGAGCTCTACTGCGCCGGCCACCTCATCGAGGCCGCCGTCGCCCACTTCCAGGCCACCGGCTCCCGCGTGCTCCTCGACGCCCTGTGCCGCTACGCCGACCACATCGCCCGCACCTTCGGCCCCGAGCCCGGCCAGAGGAAGGGCTACCCCGGCCACGAAGAGATCGAGCTGGCCCTCGTCAAGCTCTATCACGCCACCAACGACGAACGCTATCTCAAGCTCAGCGCCTACTTCATCAACCAGCGCGGCCAGCAGCCCCACTACTACGACGAAGAGGCCGTCGCCCGCGGCGACGACCCGAAGAAATACTGGGCTCGCACCTACGAATACAACCAGGCCCACAAACCCGTCCGCGAGCAGGACGAGGCGGTCGGCCACGCCGTCCGCGCCATGTACCTCTACAGCGGCATGGCCGATGTCGCCGCCGAGACCGGCGACGAAACCCTTCTCGCCGCGTGCCGCAAGCTCTGGGCCAGCGCCGCCGAGCGCAAGATGTTCCTCACGGGCGGCGTCGGCTCCTCCCACTGGGGCGAGAAGTTCACCGGCGACTACGAGCTGCCCAACGAATCCGCCTACGCCGAAACCTGTGCCGCCATCGGCCTCGTCTTCTTCGCCCACCGCATGCTCCAGATCGAAGCCGACGCGAAGTACGCCGACGTGATGGAGCAGGCCCTCTACAATGGCGTCATCTCCGGCGTGGACCTCACAGGCACCAGGTTCTTCTACGTCAATCCCCTCGCCTCGAACGGCGGCCACCACCGCCAGGAGTGGTTCGGCTGTGCCTGCTGCCCGCCCAACCTCGCCCGCCTCGTCGCCTCGCTGGGCTCCTACGCCTACTCAGTTGCCCCCGATGGCTTCTACATCCACCTCTACATTGCCGGCGGCGCAGCCGCTAAACTCCCGCAGGTTCCAAGACCTGCGGGAGGTTCCATCACGGTGGAGACGAGCTACCCCTGGAACGGCGACATCAGGCTCACCGTCTCGGTCGCCGAACCCTCCAAGTTCGACCTCTTCCTCCGCATCCCCGGCTGGTGCCGCAAGCACCTGCTCAGGGTCAATGGCAAGACGGTCGGGCACAGAATGGTGAAGGGCTACGCGAGGATCAGCCGCAAGTGGGCGAACGGCGACCGCGTGGAGCTCTCGCTCGCCATGCCCGTCGAGCGACTCGTCGCCCATCCGCGCGTGGCCGAGGACGCCGGCAAAGTCGCCCTCCGTCGCGGCCCGATTGTCTACTGCCTCGAGCAGGCCGACAACCCGGCGCCCGTGCGCTCGATCCTCTTGCCCGACAAGCCCAGGCTGGCGGCCCGCTTCGACAAGAAGCTTCTTGGAGGCGTGGTCGTCATCGAGGGCACCGGCCTGGCGCCCACCCAAGCCGGCTGGCGCGGCAAGCTCTACCAGCCCGAGAGCGCCCTTTCCCTCCGGCCCGCCAGGTTCCGCGCCATTCCCTACTGCCTCTGGGACAATCGCGAGCCCGGCCCCATGACTGTGTGGCTCCCCCGCGCCTGAGGCCCCCAACCTCCCGCGGGTTCCCAACCCGCGGGAGGTCAGGCGCTCGGCTCCCGCGCGCAGGTTCTCCATGCCCCGCCGCCCGGGCTTGACGGCCCCCGCCCGGTGGACTACCATGCGTTGAGCAAACCCTGGAGCCACGATGGAACCCCGGCCGCTGACGAGCGACGCGAACCCCCGCGTGAAGCTGGCGCGCAAGCTGCACCAGCGGCGCGCGCGCGAAAAGGATGGGCTCTTCCTCGTCGAGGGGCCGCACCTGCTCGAGGCGGCGCTGGAAGCTGGCGTGGCGGTGCGCGAGGTGTTCCTCACGTCCCGGTTCGCGGAGGTCCATGCGGCCCTGGCCGCCCGCCTCGCCGCCTCGCCGTGGCCCGTATGGGAGGTGTCGACGCCCCTGCTTGCCCGCCTCGCGGCCACCGAGGAGCCGCAAGGCGTGGTGGCCCTGGCCGAGCTGCTCCCCGACGCGCCCGAGCCGGCGGCGACGCCCGGCCTGCTGGCCCTGGCCCTCGAAGGCGTGAGCGATCCGGGCAATGTGGGCAGCGCGCTCCGAGCGGCCCACGCGGCGGGGGCCGCGTGCGTGGTGCTGGGAGCCGGCTGCTGCGACCGATTCAACCCCAAGGCCGTGCGGGCCTCGGCGGGCGCCCTGTTCGCGGAGCCGGCACTGTTCACCCACGATCTCGCCGGCCTGCTGCGGCGGCTGCGCGAGGCCGGCGCACGCGTGGCGTTGGCGGACCCCAGGGCCACGGGACCCTGCTGGGCGACCGACCTGCGCGGCCCCACGGCCCTGGTCATCGGCAGCGAGGCGCACGGGGCCAGCGACGCCGTGCGCGCCGAGGCCACCGACCGCGTGACGATCCCGATGCCCGGCGGCGCCGAGTCGCTCAACGCCGCTGCCGCCGCGGGCATCCTGCTCTACGAGGCGCTGCGGCAGCGCGCAACCACGTCTTGACTTCCGCTCCCGAGCGGGTTAAATTGTCTTGTGATCTCCCCAGTCACTGAGGTCTGTTGATCCAGGAGGATGAGATGGTGCATCGTTGGGTCCGCGTGCTGGCGGCCGCAGCGGCCGCTACGGTGTGGTGCGGGTGCGGGGCCTCGCGCGAGGGCGGGCCGCCGCGTCTGACCGGTTCTTACCAGCTCGCCGACTCTGCCGAGAAACTGGCCGTGGGCGCGAGCGGCCGGGTCTACTACACCACCTCGCCCCGCGGCGGCATGGGCATGATGGCCTCCGGCAGCGGCAACGAGCTCCGCGTGACCGAGGCCAACAGCCGCCCCGGCTATCCGCTCAAGCTGGCGCCCGGCGCCGACATCAAGGCCGTGGTGGCTGACGGCCTGGGCGCGCTCTTCCTCGGCGTGCGCGAGGGCGGCAAGGACCAGGTATGGATCTTCGACGAGACCTGGGGCGGCGACCAGGTGGAACCCAAGGCCAAGCTCACCCCGCCGCTGCCCGGCGACCTGAACAACCTGGTCCTCCACCGCCAGGCGGGCACCCTCCTCGCTCTCTGCGGAGACAGGTTCGTCGTGGAACTCAAGGCCGACGGCACGGTGGCCCGCACCGTAGAGCTCCCCGGCACAAGCCGCCCCGAGGACGCCGGCGTGGACCGCCAGGGGAACCTCTACGTGCGCCGCTCGAGCGGGCCGGTGGTGAAGGTGAAGCCCGACGGCTCGGTGGACGCCGAGTGGGCCAAGAGCGCCGCGGCGGCGCTGGACTACGTGCGCTCGCTGGCGGTGGACGGGCAGGACGGCATCTACATCGCCGCCTCGGAGGGCGACGTGTACCTGCGGCTCTTCGACCCCAGCGGGACGCTGGTGTGCAACGTCGTGGCCGAGCAGCTCAAGTATGCGCCCGACCACCTGGTGGCCGCACGGAACGGCGCGGTCTACGCGCTCGATGGGCGCTCGGTCCTCGAGTTCCGGCGGTAGGCGGCCTACCAGCCGCGCGCGAAGTCGTAGAAGCGGAGACGCACCGTGCGGTCGGGAGGGTACGGGTTCTCGTAGCACGTCACCGCCAGCGTGTGCCCCGCGGGCGACCACTTCGGCTCGATGGGGGCGGGAAACAGCAGCGGACGCCGCAGGAAGGCGGCCCGCCCCGTGCCGAGTTCCACCACGCAGACCCTCGTGGCGCGGGCGTCGCGCAGCGCGAGCGCGGCGAAGCAGCCGCCGTTCGACAGGGCCAGCGCGCCCAGCTCTCCGGCCACCTCGGCGGCCACGGTGCGGGAGGCGCCCGTGGCGGTTTCGCAGCAGGTGACGATCGCCGAGCTGCCCACGCGCGTGGCGTAGGCCAGGGCCGCGCCGTCGGGCGACCATTCGAGCTTGTGCGGAAGGGGCCGGCCGGGAAACTCCACCACGCGCGACTCGCGCGTCCGCAGGTCCACCAGCACGTAGTTCTCCCAGAGCTTCCCCCCGCGGAAGAGCGCGATCAGCGCCCACCGCCCGTCCGGCGAGTAGCGGTCCCAAATGTCCTCCGAGCGGGCCTCGTAGAACGGCTGCGGCACGGCGGCGCCGGGGGCGAGATACCAGAGGGCGATGCGCGCGGGACGCCCCTCGATGCTCTCGGCCTTCTCGCTGAGCACCAGCCCGCCATCGGGCGCCCACCGCACCTTCCCGAAGCGCGAGAAGTTGAAGGGCGACGCCAGCCGTGTCACTACCCCGTCCGCGAGCTGCACGAAGAGCACCTCCCAACGCCGCCGGGCCTCGTTCAGACCCAGGAACACGGCCCGAGAGCCGTCGGGCGTCACCAGGCCCTCAGAGGCAACCCGCAGGCGCGCGGGAACAGAGACGACACGGGGCGCGCCCTCCGTCGCGGCGTCCCACGCCCACAGCGTTCGGGCCGAGCCGAGCGACCGGTCGGGGTTGCGGTAGAAGCGGCAGGTGAGACAGAGCGCGTGACGGCCGTTGGGCAGGTAGAGCTGCTCGGCCAGGTCGCGCACCGGCAGGCGATGGGTGTCGAGCGAAGGCAGGTCGAGCACAAGATACGCGCGATCGCCCGCCTCGTCGGCCGCGTGGACGCCTATGCGGCGGGCGTCGGGCGACCAGGCGAGCGCCCCATCGCCCAGGCGCAGCGGCTCGGTGGCGAGAACCGCCACCGGCTCGCGCACACCCACGTGCCAAGCCAGGCCGACCGACACCCCCAGGGCCATGCCGTACGTGACGGCCACCCGCGTCGCCCGCGGGCGGCCGGGCAGGCACGTGAGAAACGTCGCCGCCGCCCACCCCAGGCAGGCGGCGAGCAGCAGCAACACCCAGGAACTCCGCCCGTAGGCCATGGCCGGCGCGTAGAAGAGGAACAGCCCGAGCGCCAGCGCCGTGTATGAGATGACCAGGGCCGACTTGGGGCGCCACTCGCGCCCTAGCGAGTGGCCCGCCAGCCCGCACGACAGCGCCAGCGAAGCCGTCACGACGCCCCACCCCGCCGTCACGACGCCGGCCGACAGAGCCGCCGCGAGCGCCGCGGCCGTCAGCCCCGCGGCGCACGCCAGGAGCGCCAGCGCAGGGATGCGGTGCGAGGGCGGCACGCGGCGCGGGTCGGCCAGCCAGGCGCGGAGCCGCCCGTTGACGGCCGCGTGCGGCGCGCGGGCCACGATCTCGCGCACCAGCCGCGCGTGGCCCACCCAATGGCCGGGCAGCGCGACGCCCGGCTGCCGCAGGCGCGCGAGCAACCCCCGGGGCCGGCCGAGCCGCACCAGCACCAGCGGCACGTCAGTGTAGAGGCCGGGCGGCGCCACCAGCTCGGCCACGCTCTCCCAGCGCAGCGTCGTCGTGCGCAGCAGGCGGCGGATCGTGAGGGCCCCATCGCCCACAATGACGCGCTCGCGCGCCACGCAGAGCCAGCTCACCAGGGCGAGGAGCGCGATTCCTCCACACACGCACACGCAGCCGGCGCGCGCCATCGCCTGGTACTGGAGGGGGAAGAGGCCGATGTACTGGGCCAGCAGCCCGCACAGCCCAGCGCCGGCCGCCGTGGCCGCCGCGGCACGGAGAATGGAGCGGCGGAAGACCACAGGCTCCGGCATGTCCTACCCCCGATCGCCGACGCGCGGCGCCGCGCTCAGCGCCCGATGCCCAGAGCGAGGGTGGCGAGGCAGGCGCCCGAGAAGATCACCATGAAGAGAACCTGCTGGGCGATGGTGGCCGCCATCGCGGGGACCAGGGCGAGAGGCTCGGCACAGCTCGCGCGGAGCTGCCTCACAATGTGCACCGACAGCGGCGCCAGCGCGAGCGTCGCCGCCGCCGGCCAGGGCATCCAGCCGAGGAGCACGCCGACGGCAAGCGACCCGTAGACACCGAGCAGCATGCCCGTGTAGAGCCACACGGCGCGCCGCAGCCCCAGCCGCACGACGAGCGTGCGCTTGCCCACCGCCGCGTCGGCCTCGGAATCGGGGAACTCATTGATCAGTAGTATCAGGGCCACGAGCAGCCCGGCCGGCACGCCCACCCAGGAGCCTTCGGGCGTCATCCGGCCCCGCAGCGCCCACTCGGTGCCCAGGGCCGGCAGCACGCCGAAGCCGAGCAGCGTGGCCAGCTCGCCGAACCCGTGGTGGGCGAACTTCACCGGCGGCCCCACGTAGAGCCATGCGATGCCGACGCCCACGATGCCGATTCCAAGCAGCACGTGGCTCGGCGTGCGGAGCCACAGGTAGATGCCGCACGCGACGCCCACGGCCGAGCACAGCACGGCCGCGCGCAGCACGGCGCCCGGGGTGAACACCCCCTCCTGGATCACGCGGCTGCCGCCCGAGAAGGCCGTGGGCAGGCGGTTCACCTCGTCGTTCCCGCTCAGGTGGTCGAAGTAGTCGTTGGACAGGTTGGCGCTCAGGTGCACAAAGGCAATGCCGACCACGGCGAGGAGGGCGTGGACAGCGTTCACTTGGCCGTCCAGCCGCCACACGGCGCTGATCGTGGCCAGCACCGGCAGCACCGAGGCTGTGAGGAACGGCAGGCGGCACGCCACGGCCCATTTCTTGAGCCACGGGTCCGATGGCGACAGCCGCTGCGCGGGCAACAACGCAGCTTCCACGAGCATGCTCCTTCCGGCCCCCTTTCCATTGTCCTGGCATGGGCGTCCCGAGTCAAGTCACCTGCGCTTGCGCTCCCGCCCGCCATGTGGTAAAGAGGCGATAGAGGTGTGTGATGAGAAGCCCGGCTGAACGAGTCCTCGTGCTATTGCTGCGCGGGGTGGGATGCGTGGAGCTGTTCGCCCTCATTCCGACCCTGATGCCCCGGGCCTGGATGGCGGCGACCCACGAGTTGATCGGCCTTGGCTCGTTCCCCTCGGGGCCGATCGTGGAGTACCTCGCCCGCGCGCTGTCGGCGTTCTATGCCTTCCACGGCGGGCTCCTGCTGCTGCTTTCGACCGACGTGCGCCGTTACGCGGCCTTGCTGATCTACGCGGCCGTGACGATTGTGGCGTTCGGCGTGCTGGCTCTCGCGGTGGATCTTCTGGTGGGCATGCCGTGGTGGTGGACGGCCGGCGAGGGGCCGTTCCTCGTGCTCTTCGGCATCGTGCTGCTGGCGTTGCAGGCGCGGGTCAGGGGAGCATCCGGTAGATCCCCGGCGGAACCTTCTTGAACGAGCCGTCGCGCGAGCGTCGCAGCCGCGAGGCGTCGGTCTCCTCGACCAGCAGCCTCGTCTCGTGCCAGGGCTCGGGCAGGCGGAGGGTGCGCGCGAGCTTCTCGCCCTCGGGCACCGATACGATCAGCCGGTCGCCGAACACCGACAGGTCGCCGGGCAATGGCGTGAACGCGTCGCGGCAGCCCTTGTTGCGCAGCAGGTTGGTGAGGTAGCGGTTCTTCTCCTCGAAGCCGGGGCGCTCCTCGCGGCAGGTGAAGCCGGCGGCGGGGAACAGGCGCGGCCCCTGGTCAATCACGAGCCGCTTCGGCGCCCAGCGGTTGAGCTGGAGGAAGAACTCGCGCGGCCCCAGCCCGTCTATCGCCCGCACGGGGTTGGAGTGGATGGAGAAGACGTTCACGGGCGCGTCGAGCGGCGCGCCTTCCCCCAACAGAATGGCCTCGGGGTCGCAGGCCTTGAGGCAGGCGTAGACCTCCTCGATGAAGCGGTTCATCGTGAGGTTCGTATCGCCCGGGAAGCGCATCCAGGGGCGGGGCGTGTAGTCGGGCGGGCTGGCGAAGCCCAGGCAGTCGAGGAAGATGCCCTTCGCGCCGCACTCGCCGATGTAGAAGCGAATCCACTTCTTCGTGTATTCGATGTAGCCCGGGTGGCCGAAGTTGGGGTAGGCCATCCCGCCGTCAATGCTGCCCCACGAGCGGCACATGCGCCCGTCAATCCCGCGGATGAACCAGTCGTCGTCCACGTCGGGCGCGCCGGGCTGGAGGCCCGAGTGGCTCATCCAGATGAGGACCGGCACGCCTTTGTCGGCGAGGCGGCGGCACATCGCCTTGAACTCGGCCTGCGTGCCGTGATTGGGGTCGGGCTCGTAGCCGAGCGGCGTCGTGCCGCTGGACACGGGGCGGTTGGTGACGAGCGAGTAGCCGATGCCGCTGAACTCGCCGCTGGCGAGGCGCTTCTCCCACCAGGCGGCCTGCTCGCGCCAGGTGGGCTGGTTGTTCCAGGCCAGGCCCTCGCCGAAGACGGTCTTGAAGACCCATTCGGGCGGCTCTTCGTAGTAGAAGGTCACGTACCAGCCGAGCCAGCGCATCATTTCCTCGCGGGTCTGGCCGTAGTAGAGCTTGATCTCGGGCATGTGGAGCGAATCGCCGAGGCGCCAGGGCGCGTGGAGCGTGAAGTCGTAGCCCACGCCTCGCCCCGCATCCGTGATATTCAGGATGTAGCCCACGTTCGGCCGCCGGCAGGTGATGGCCAGCCAGTGCTCCGTCTTGGCGTTGTAGAAGAGGCCGCCGTGGATGGCCAGGACGCCTGGATAGAGCCGCCGCCAGACGTTCTGCATGAATGCCTTGCAGCGCTCCGGCGTGTCGTGCTCGTAGCCGCAGTGGCCGAACTCGTCCGTCGGACCGGTCGAGTGGGACGACGCGAAGATCATCCGCGTGTCGTCGCCCCAGAAGCGCCAGTTCCAGTTCATCAGCGAGAACGTGTCCACGTACAGCGGCGCCTCGACCACCGGGCCGCCGGGGCCGGGGCAGGGACACGTCTGGTCGGCCAACTCGCGGCGGATGAGGTAGTTCACGCCGAAGCAGTTGAACGGCGCATTGTGGCGTCCGCCCATCGTCCGTGCGAGCACCAGGCCCCAGCCCGAAAGCTGGTCCACAAAGCGTTCGCCTTTGAGATGGACGATTTCCCGCGTCGGGTCATTGGGGTCGCGGTGTTTGCGCAGCGGCAGTGGCGAGCCATTCACCCACAGCTCCGAGCGCAGCGGCTGTTCCTGGTCGAGCAACTCCTCGCCATACAGCCTCACAGAGCACACCTGCCCAGTCGTTTCATGGCAGGAGACGACGAGACTCTGATCTGGCATCGCGATGGCTCCTCTGCTAGGGTCGCCGGGTCATCTGTACGCTCCACGCTGATTGTATGCAGGCGGAGGGTGTGGCGCAAAGGGGCATCGCGGCAGGCAGAGGCGTTCGCTGCTGTTGCACTCCCCGGTGAGCACCACTATAATCGCAATGCCGTCGGTGCCGCCACCTGGACAGGAGAGGAGGCCCATGGGAAACAGGCGCCGCGCGTTCACCCGCCGGCCCGCCGACAAGGAGGCCAAGCCCCAATGAGCCACCCCATGCTTTGCCTGCTCACGGCGACTCTCGCCTTCAGCCCCATCGTCCACGGAGGACAGCCCGTGCCACGAAAGACCGAGGTCTCGATTCGCGGGGATGCTTTCTTCATCAATGGCAAGCCGACCTATGCGGGCCGCACGTGGCAGGGGAAGAGGATCGAGGGGCTGCTCCTCAACTCGCGCATGGTCCAGGGCATCTTCGACGACCTGAATCCCGAGACAGTCTCGAAGTGGGCCTATCCCGACACGGGGAAGTGGGACCCCGAGCGCAACACCCGCGAGTTCGTCGCCGCCATGCCCGAATGGCGGCGGCACGGCCTCCTGGCCTTCACCATCAACCTCCAGGGCGGCAGCCCCCAGGGCTACTCGCGCGAGCAGCCCTGGCACAACTCCGCCCTCACCGAGGCGGGCGAACTCCGCCCCGACTACATGGCCCGCCTGACCCGCATCCTCGACAGGGCCGACGAGCTGGGCATGGTCGCCATCCTCGGCATCTTCTACTTCGGCCAGGACCAGCGCCTGAAGGACGAGGCGGCCGTGAAACGCGCCCTCGACAACGCCCTGGACTGGCTCTTCGACCGCGGCTACCGAAACGTCCTCATCGAAGTCAACAACGAGTGCAACGTCCGCTACGACCACGCCATCCTCCAGCCGGGCCGCGTCCACGAGCTGATCGAGCGGGTGAAGAGCCGCCAGCGGGAGGGCCGCCGATTCCTCGTCGGCACCAGCTACGGCGGCGGCACGATCCCGAAGGAGAACGTCGTCCGCGCCTCCGATTTCCTCCTCATCCACGGCAACGGCGTGGGCGACCCCGCCCGCATCGCCGACATGGTCCGCAAGACCCGCCAGGTCCCTGGCTACCGCCCCATGCCCATTCTCTTCAACGAGGACGACCATTTCGACTTCGACAAGCCGATGAACAACTTCGTCGCCGCCGTTGGCGAGTACGCCTCCTGGGGCTACTTCGACCCCGGCAAGAGCAACTACGCCGACGGCTACCAGTGCCCGCCCACCAACTGGGGCCTCAACACCCCCCGCAAGCGGGCGTTCTTCGCGAAGGTCAAGGAAATCGCGGGGGACTGACCACGTGATGCAGGGCCTCCCCGCCAGCGGCCAGCCGCTGTTCACCGACACCTATCGCCGCCTCGTGAGCGAGGCGGGGGTGGCGGAGCCGCGCGCGCGCTACCAGGCCGCTCCACCCACGGTGCGCGAACGCATCGTCCGCTGCGTCTGGTTCGACCAGAGCCTGGCCACCGACCGCCTGCGCACCGACGACGGCCAACGCCTGCGCGTGCTGTCGCCCGGCTGGTGGAACCTGGAGGCGGGGCCGGACTTCCGCAACGCCGCGCTCCGCATCGGCGCCGGCCCCGTGGTGAAGGGCGACGTCGAGGTCCACCTCAACGCCAGCCTCTGGCACGCCCACGGCCACGACGCCGACCCCAGCTACAACGGCGTGGTGCTGCACGTGGCCCTGTGGAACGACGCGGGCCTGAGCACGGTGGCCACCGCGGCGGGCGCAACCGTGCCGCAGCTCACCCTCGAGCCCTACCTGCGCACGCCGCTGGCCGAGCTGGCCGACAGCGTGGACCCCGCCGAGTACCCCGAGGCGGGCGAGGCCAGCCTGGGCCGCTGCCACGCGCTGCTCGAGCAGGGCAAGGTCACGCTCGAATGGCTCGGCCTGTTCCTCGACCACGCGGGCGACCAGCGGATCGCCGACAAGGCCCGCCGCATCGCCGCCCGCGCCGCCGCGGCCGACGACGATCAGCTCCTCTACGAGGCCATCGCCGCCGGCCTCGGCTACAAGCGCAACAAGGCCCCCGCCCTCGAACTCGCCCGCCGCCTGCCCCTCGCCGGCCTGCGCGAGCGCGTCGGCGCCCGCCCCGACGGCGCGCCCGCCGCCCTTGCCGCCGAGGCCCTGCTCTTCGGCGTGGCCGGCCTGCTGCCGCCCTCGCCCAATGCTGCGCCCGACCCCGCGGCGGCGGAACACATCGAGGGACTCTTGCGCCTGTGGGACACGTTGGGAGCGGGCCTCGCCGACGACGCGCTGGCGCCCGAGCAGTGGAGCTTCGACGGCACGCGGCCCACGAACTTCCCCACCCGCCGCATCGCGGCCATGGCCCGCCTGGCCGCCCGCCACCTCGAGGGCGGGCTCAGCCGCGCCATTCGCCAGGCCGTCGGCCCCGCGGGGGGCGGGCACCTCGCCCCGCGCGAGCTGGCCCGCCGCCGCGCCCAGCTTCTCGACTTCTTTCTCTCGCTGCGTGACCCGTTCTGGGACGCTCGGACGGGCTTCACGAGCGAGCCCATGCCGCACGGCGCGCGCCTCGTGGGCGCCGACCGCGCGCACACGATCATCATTGACGGCCTGCTGCCCGCCCTCCTCTACCAGGCCCGCCGCGACAACGCCCGCGCGTTCGAGGAACTCCTCCACCAGGTGTTTGCCGCGTATCCAAAGCTTCCGAGCACCAGTATCACCCGATTCACCACCCAGCGCCTCTTTGGCCGGCCCGAGGGCGAACTGAAGCTCCTGCGCAGCGCCCGCCGCCAGCAGGGCCTCTACCAGCTCTACACCGACTTCTGCGACTCCGAGCGCGCCACCTGCGACCGCTGCCCCCTCGTGCGGCTGCTGGAGGGGTGAGGCGCCCGATAGCTGGGTCCCTCGGGTCGGGAGGGCTCAGGGAGCTAGCCTGTCCGCTTCCCTCTGCGACCATGCCCGGCCAGTTCCGCAGCTAACGCTATATCCGGCAATGGCTTGCGCCCACCGTGGGGGCTGGCGGAAAGAATTTTCAAAAAAACATGAACCCGGGCCCTTATTTGCGCAGGGGCATTGCCATTGTACTGGTGGAGGGAAGAGAGCCCGACGCCGGCAGACCCGGGCTCTGTTCCCTCGTAGGAAGCGCGCTCCGAGGCGCCCAAGTAGCGCTCCGTCATCGTCGCGAAGCAGGCGCCGCACGTGTTCTTTGACAATTCGGATTGGGGAGCCCTCTCCTTTCCCGGAGGCGTCCGCGCCTCCGGGAGAGGGTGGGGCTACTCGGCTGCGGGCTCCGGCTGTTGCCGGGGCACGGTGAAGGTGAACCGCGCCCACTGGCCGGGCTGGCTCTCGGCCCAGATGCGGCCGCGGTGCTTCTCGATGATCTCGCGGCAGACGAAGAGGCCGAGGCCCGTGCCCTTGCGGGCCTTGGTGGCGGGCTGGTCGAGGCGGACGAATTTGCCGAAGAGCTTCGGCAGGTTCTCGGGCTGGATGCCCTCGCCCTCGTTCGTGACGGCGAGTTGGACGGCATCGTCGGCGGCCTCGGCGATGATCTCGACGCGGCCGCCCTGTCGGCCGTACTTGGCGGCGTTGGTGAGCAGGTTGTCGAGCACGATCCGCAGCAGGCCGGGGTCGGCATCGAGCCGAAGGCCCTCGGGCACCCGGGTCTCGACGTGCATCTGGGCCTCGTCGAACTGGGCGCGCACCTGGCCGAGGATCGGCTCGACGACGTCGGCGCGGAGGTCGGTGGGCTGGAACTTGGCCGCCATTTCGCCCTTCTCGATGCGCGAGAGGCTCAGGTAATTGGCGATCATCTCTTCGAGGTACTTGGCGTTGCGCACGATGCGGTCGGCGGCCTGCTTCTGCTTGTCGTCGAGGGGGCCGAGGTAGCCGTCGCGCAGCGCCGCGGCGGAGAAGATGACGCTGTTGAGCGGGTTCTTGAGCTCGTGGGTGACGAAGCCGAGCATTTCCATGTAGCTGCGGTTGAGCTGGGCGAGGCGCTCGTTGGCGGACTCCAGTTCGCGGTTCTGGCGGCGAAGGTCGAGGTCGCGTTGGCGGATGGCGTCGGCCATCTGCACGTAGGCGTCGGTGAGCTCGGCCAGCTCGGGCGAGGTCTTGAGGCTGCGCGGGCGATAGTCGTTATCGCCGCTGGCCAGGTGGCGCGAGGCGGCGAGCAGCTCGCCTACGGGCCGGGCGATGGTGCGCGCGAGGACGAGCGACAGCACGACCGCGACCGCGAGCGCGATGCCCACGGGAGTGACGAAGCCGCGCAGGATCTGGCGCTTGAGGTCGGCGTATTTTTGCTCGAGGACGCCGACGTAGAGGATGCCGATGGTCTGCCCGCGCGGGTCGCGGATCGGCTCGTAGGCGGTGAGGTACCAGTCGCGCACCACGAAGGCGCGGTCGAGCCACGGCTGGCCGCTCTCGAGCACGCGGTCGTAGACCTCAGCGGAGACGCGGGTGCCGATGGCGCGGTTGCCGGCCTCGGTGGTCACGTTGGTGGCGATGCGGGCGTCCCACAGGAAGATGGTCACGGTGCCCAGGGCCTTGCCGTGGTAGGACTCGTCGCCGAACACAGTGGCGCGGATGTCGTCCACCAGGGGCCAGTTGCGGTTGAGCAGGATGCCGCCGTAGAGGGCGCCGAGCGGCGCGCCGCCGGCCGGCCCGGGCACGGGCGCAGCGGCCCAGAGCATCAGGCCACGGGTCTCGACGGAGTCGGGGCGCGGCTTGGCCCGCGGGGTCTCGACCAGGGGCAGGTAGGCCTGGCGGGGCAGGTCGGAGCCTTCGAGCGCCAGCTCGTCGGCGTGCAGGATGGCGATGCCGCGGCCCGCCTCGCCCTTGAGCGCGCGCTCGACCAGGGGGTCGAGGGCGCGGTTGCCCTCGGTGCTGTAGGGGTGGCGGGTGCGGAGCACCACGCGGCCCGCCGCATCGCACAGGCTGAGCGCGTCGAAGCCATAGTGCAGCCGCTCGCGCTCCAGGGTCACGCGGGCCTCGGGAGAGGCGCCGTCGCTGAGCACCGCTTGTGGGGCCGCGCGCCGCGCGAGCGATTCGAGCACCTGTTGCAGGGCAAGCAGGCGCTGCTCGACGTAAGTGCGGGCGGAGCGCAGGTTGGCCTCGGTGTTGGCCTGGGCCTCGCGGCGCACGGTGCTGTCAACCATCGCGCCGCCCGTGTAGATCGTCGCGCCGCCGAGCAGTACGACGACAAACAGGAACGCGGCGATCAGCCTGGCTCGCAGTCCCATCGCATGGACCCCTCTGCCCGATGAAACGCGGCGGGCAGCGCCCCACGATCATACCGCGCGCCGCGAGCCGCTGCAACCCGAGGAGGGCGGCGCGCGGTTGTCTGTTCTCGCAAGCGGGTGTAAGCGATTGTCACGGCCCTTCCAAGCCGGAGCGGAAGGCGCTAAGCTAGGGGGGCGGGCCGGCAGCGATGCCCGACGGGCGCGCCCAAGGGGTGCAGGCCGAACGATCGCCGGGCTTGCGGCTTGGCGGGGTTCCTGATAAGATATCACGCGGAAACCGGGCTCGCAACAGGGGCAAGAGAATCCCCGGCCCGGGCGCGGCAGCGAGCGGCTCGCGAGGCGGCGACATGGTTCTCAAGTGCCCGGCATGCTCCAAGACCTTCACGGTGCCTGACGGGGTGACATCGGGCAAGGCCAACTGCCCGCAGTGCGGGCAACGCCTCGACCTCGGGCGCATCCTGCGCCCTGGGGACCTGCCGCCGGGAACGGTGCTGGGCGGCTGCCGCATCGAGGGGCTGCTGGGGCGCGGCGGCATGGCCGTCGTCTACAAGGCCACGCAGATCTCGCTCGAGCGCCCCGTCGCGCTCAAGGTGCTGCCCACGCGCTTCGCGCGCAACCCGCAGTTCGTCGAGCGCTTCAACCGCGAGGCCTCGGCCCTCGCGCGCCTGGCCCATCCCAATATCGTCGGCATCCTGGACAAGGGCCTCGAGGGGGAGACCTACTACTTCGTCATGGAGTACGTCGAGGGGAAGACGCTCCGCGACCGCCTGATGCGCGAGACCAAGCTGTCTCCCCAGGAAACGCTCCAGCTCGTGCAAGGGATCTGCGCCGGGTTGGCTTTTGCGCACGAGAACGGCGTCGTCCACCGCGACCTCAAGCCCGGCAACATTCTGCTCGACTCGGCCGGGACGCCGAAGCTGGCCGACTTCGGCATCGCTCGCATGATGGGAAGCGACACCAGCGCCGGCCGCCAACTGACAGCGGCGCACACGATCATGGGCAGCGCCGACTACATGGCTCCCGAGCAGCGCGCCGATGCCGCCCAGGTGGACCACCGCGCCGACATCTACTCGCTGGGCGTGATGGCCTATCAGATGCTCACGGGCGTGCTGCCCGTGGGCAGCTTCAAGCCCGCCTCGCACCTCGTCCACGGCGTGCCCACCGCCGTGGACCGCGTGCTCCGCACGGCGCTCGCCAGCTCGCCCGGCGATCGCTACGACTCCGTGCCCCGATTCCTTGCCGCGCTGGAGCATGCATTCGAGGACGCCCATCGGCATGCGCCGCGCGCGGCCGCTGCGCACAGGGCCAAGACGCCCACGACCACGATCGTGATCGCCGCCGCACTGATCGTCGCCGCCTTCGGAGGCCTGGCGGCCCTCTTGCTCTCGCCGGGTTCCCATACGGACCCCGGGCCTCACAAGGCCGCAACGAGCCGCGCCGTTCGGCCGGCCACGCCGCCCACGACGAAGAGCCAGGCGACCCGGCCCCCCAAGGAGGACCCCAGCAAGGCTCCTCCGTTGCCCGAAGAGGAGCCCGCCGTAGTGCGGCTGGCGCTGGCGCCCATCCGCGAGCACATGGCCCGCCAGCCCGACGACTACCCGCGCCACGTGGAGAGCCTCAAGCAGCTCCTGCTCAGCAGCGGCAACGCGCAGGTGCTGGCCGCCGCGCGGCAGGAGATGAACGCGGTGGTCGCCCGGCTCGAGAGGGCCATCGCCGAGCATTTCGCCGCCGCCCGGCAGCGCGCCGACGCGCTGATGGAGAAGCGCGCCTACGTCGCCGCGGTGCAGCAGGTGAACAACCTGCCTCCCAACCTCTACACCAGCGAGGCCCGCAAGCAGGCCGACACGCTCGCCCAGGAGTACCGCGGCAAGTGCTGGAGCGCGCTCCAGGCCGACCTGAAGCGGTCCGACGCCCTCCTCGAGGCCGACAAGCCGGAGGAGGCCCTGGCGCTCTTCGCCGGCGTGCAGTACCCGGCGACGGACCTCGAGCGCAGCGCCGCCGCGCAGGTGGCCAAGATCAAGGAAGCCATCGCCGCGCGTCACGAGCGCCTGCTCAAGGAGCAGGCCCGGATCCGGGCCGAGCTGACCACGCGCCTCAAGGAGCTGTGGGCCGACCGCCACTACGCCCAGGCGCTCGCGCTCGTGAACGAGGCCCTCGCCAAGCTGCCCGAGGGACCTGCACGCGAGACCCTCCAGCCTCATCTGCGGGCCGCCACGCTGCTCCAGGCCTTCGGCAATGCGATCTTCGAGGCCTTCACCGCGCGCAAGGGCCAGACCATGACCCTCTTCGGCGAAAAGTACATCGTCAAGAGCGTCGAGAACGGCGAGATCGTCCTCGGCCTGCCCATCGGCGGCGCCACCATCCGGCGCACGCTCCGCGAGCTGGACCCCGCCGATCTCTACGCGCTCGGCCGCTACTGGCTCGACCCGGGCAAGAAGGCCGACGACAGCCTGATGCTCGCCCTGTACTCGACCTATGACGCCCGGCCCGATCCCGCCGCCGCGGCCCGCGATTTCGACAAGGCCATCAGCCTCGGCATCGCGCCGCAGCTCGCCGCCTCTCTCCGCGACCTCAACAGCGCCGCCACCCCCGCGCTGCCGGAGCCCAAGGAGCCCGAACCCAAGGAGCCCGAGCCGCCCAGCGGCTGCGCCCTGGACCTCAACGGGATTTCCGATTACGTCGAGGTGGCCGACGACCGCCGCAAGCGCTCGCTCCGCCTGAAGAACTTCACTGTCGAGGCCTGGGTGTGGCGCCGGCTGACCCCCGGCCCCACCCTCGAGCGCTGCGTCGTGTCGAAGAACGCGGGCTGGACCAACTCGCTCTCCTTCGCCCTCTACATCAGTGACGGCTGCTGGGCCTATGCCACCGGGGATGGTGTGGAGGTGGACCCTGTCGTCACCCGCGTCCCCTGCACCCCGTGGGTGTGGACCCACTGCGCCCTGGTCTATGAGGACGGCGCGCGCACCTTGTACGTGGACGGCAAGCAGGTCCACAAGAGCCGCGCAAAGGGCCGCATCGGCTTCGACGACAAGCCGTTCTTCATCGGCGCCTCCAGCCTGGACGGCAATGCCGCGCACTTCTGGAACGGCGGGATTGACGACGTGCGCTTCACCAACGGCGTCCGGTACCGCAAGGACTTCGTGCCCGAACGGCCCCTGAAGTGCGACGAGGCCACGCACATGATGCTCGCGCTGGACGACGCGAAGGGCGTGCGCGCGAAGGACGACAGCTCGTTCGCGAACCACGGCACCTTGCGGGGCGCCGCGCGGTTCCTGCCGCTGGCCGACTTCAAGGCGCCGCCGAAGCCCGGGCCGCCCGTTCCCCCGCCCAAGGGAGCCCCTCCGGCGAAGGATCCTGCCGAACCCGCGGCCCCCAAAGAGGCCCCTCCGAAGGCCGAGCCCAAAGGCTGACGGCTTGACTTGCGCTCGCGCAGCGGAGTAGAATGGCTCTCGCGGACAGCGTGTTGGCGTGAAAGCCCCCTTATCCCTGAGCGAAGGACCCACGAAGCCATGGAGGCACCGCAGCGGAAACACATCGGCCCCCTCACGGTCGCGTGCGTCGAACACAGAGGGCCGTACGCCGACATCGGGCGTGTGTATGGCACGCTCTACGGCTGGGCGCACCGGCAGGGCATTGTGCCGGCCGGCCCCGCGTTCACGCGCTTCCTCGAATCGCCGGGCGAGCTGAACTGGGCGGCCGGCCGCTTCGAGGTCTGCCTGCCCGTGGCCAGGGGCGTCCAGGGCTCGGGCAGCGTTCAGGTCAAGGACCTCCCTGCCACGGATGTGCTGGCCGTGGTCGTCCAGGGCCCCTATGGCGAGATGCCGGCGCATTACGCGGAGTTCCTCGCCTGGATGTCGGTCGAGGGCGAGACCCCGAGCGGCCCGCCGCGCGAGATCTACCTGGTCCACCCCGGGCCCGACGGCTCGGGCGACCCGAAGACGTTCCGCACCGAAATCCAGTTTCCCGTGGGCGACTGACGCAGGGTTCTGGTCATTCCGAGCGAAGCGCGGCGAAGTGGAGGAATCTCTCTTCTCTGGCGCCCAAACCCAGGAGAGATGCCTCGGCAACGCTCGGCATGACAAGCAGGGGAGCGACTGGCCGTGGCGAAGCACCGCGTGGCGTTCTTTCGCCTGTACCCCTTCACGCCGGGCCAGAAGGTCCACATCCTCGACGGCCCGCGGCGCGGCGACTGGGAGGTCGTCGCTGCCGACGCGAAGGCGGTCAAGCTCCGCTGCCCCCTCTCGGGCCGCGAGTTCGAGTGGAAGCCCTTCTGCCACCTCGTCGAGGAACGCGAGGGGGTGGAGTGGCCGGCGGAAGAGGCGTGATACGTGATACGTGAGAAGAAGAGAACCGAGGAACGGGCATCCGCCTTCTCTCACTCTTCTCACGCATCACGCATCACGAATCACTTAGCTTTCCCCATCGCATCCACGGGCTGGCGCACCGTGACTGGCCTCGGGGCAATCGCCTTCACCAGGTCGGGCAGGTCGTAGCAGGCGAGCGCGCCCGGCACCACCTGGTTGAGCTGGGCCTTGGCCTGTGGTGTGGCGACAACCTCCACCCACGACTCGATGGACTGTTCGATGGCGGCCTCGCGGAGGCGTTCGTCGAGCGCCGCGGCGTGCAGAGCCACCGGCCCGCCCTTCTCGATGCCCACGATGCTCAGTCTCGCCGGGTCCACCTCGGGGCGCTCGGCGAGGACGCCGAGGGCCACCAGAGCGTCCTCCACCCGCTGGCCGAGCCAGGGGCGGCCGAGGTGGAAGCTGATGTGGGCGAGGGGGAACTCGTTGTGCCAGTAGCGGTCGGGCTTGGCGGGCGCCGTCTCGCCACAGCCGCGGACGTCGATGCTCAGCACCACGTGATTGGCCTTCACGAGCGTGTCCAGGGGGCCGCCGGGCGCGGCATCGGTGGCCTTGCCCCGGCCGTCCACGTACAGCACCCCGCCCGGCCGCTGGCCCACGGCTTTCGGCACGAAGAGGAGCGCCGGCACCGGCACCTCGCCCTCGCGCTCGATGAGCAGCTTCTCGACGGAGCAGGCTTCGCGCTCGATGCGTCCCGCCGTCTTGACCGTGGGCTTGGGCTCGACGGCCCGGATGCCTGCGAGGCGTCGCACTTCGGCCAGGCACTTGGCCTTTGGGTTGTCCTTCCAGAAGGCCGCGCGTTGGGCGGCGAGGGCCTGGGCGCGCTGGAGATTGAGGTCCCAGACGGTGACGCCCTTCAGCTCCGAAACCACTTGGCCGCCCTTGGTGGCCCAGAGGTCCTTCTCGGCCTCGGGCTTCAGCTCGGGCTCAGTGACCGGCTCGTCTACGCCCTGGAGCCACCGGCGCATCCAGCGGATCATCGCCTCGCGTTGGGCCTTGGGATAGCCGTGGCCTCCGGGCACCTCGCAAATGTCCACCCGCTCGCTCAGGCCGAGGAGGGTGTAGAGCCGCTTGGCCTCGCGGAACGTGGCCCAGGTGCCGGTCTGGTCGAAGAAGTCTTTGCTCGCGGCCAGGATGATTCGCGGGTTCGGCGCGTGCATCATCAGGTAGTCGGCGTGCTCGAGGCCGTCGGCCACCTGGTTGGGGATGTTCTGCTCGCCGTCCTGCGGGCCGATGGTGGCGAAGAGGCGTTCGAGCGACGTGATGTAGCAGGAGGGCGCGCCCACGACGAGGCGGTCGTCGGTCGCCAGCAGATAGGAGGTCAGCGTGCCGCCGCCCGAGCAGCCGGTGACGCCGAGCCGCTTGGGGTCCACCTCGGGCCGGCTGCACAGGTAGTCGAGCGAGCGAATGCCGTCCCAGATGCGGTAGTGGGCGGTGCAGAGGCCCACGAGCCGCGCCCCGATGTCAATCTGCGTGTGCTCGGTGGTGCCTTGCATGAGCGGCTTGCCGTGGGCGTCGAGGGTCTGGATGCGTTCCCCCTGGCCGATGGGGTCGTAGGAGAGGGCGACGAAGCCGTTCTTCGCCGCGAGCATGGCCACTTCCTGGTTGCCGCCGCCGGCTTTCGCGTCGGCGTTGTGGCCCGAGGGGTTGAGGATGGCGGGATAGGGCGGCTTGCCGGTCGTGGGGATGTAGAGGCAGGCGGTGACGTGGTGGTTGGGGCGGCTCTCATAGATCACCTTCTCGACGCGGTAGCCGTCGCGCTCGAGCGTACCCGTGACCTTGGCATTGAGCGGCGTTTTCTCGGGGAACGGCCCGACGGCGGCGAGCCATTTCGCCCGCATCTCCTTCTGGCGTGCGAGCACCTGGTCGGCGGTCGTGAAGGCGTCAACGGCCTTGCGCCGCGCGTCGAAGTGCTTCTGGCATTCGCCGAGCAGATAGGCGTGGAACATCCGTTCGCCGGCCTTGGGGGGGAGGCAGTTCAGGTCCTCCTTTTCGGCGCCCCGCGCCATCGCCGCTGTGACGAGAAGACACAAGGTCAACGCCCACACGACTTCGTGCATGGCAGTGCTCCCGGGATGAGGGTGCCCGCGCACCCGTCAGGTCTTGGGCCCCGCGGGCGCGGGCGGCAGCAGTGGGGCCAGCAGCTTGACCAGCTCGCGGACGTGGTGTGTGGCGACATTCCACATGCGATCCTGCTTGATCTCGCCATACTCGTGCGCCAGGATGTGGCGCTGCGCGATAATGGCCCGCCAGGGGATCTCCGGGTGGGCCGCGCAGAAACCCTCCGAGACATGGCGGGCCGCCTCGCCGATAATCTCCACACAGCGTTCCACGGCCAACTGGAGCTTACGGTCCCGAAGGTACTCGCTCTCCCCCACGCCGCTGACGAGGCCCTGGACGGTCTTTGCCGCATCGAGCATGTCCCACAGGTATCCCGCATCGGCGGCGTCAGGCTGCATAGATCACCTGCCGCGTGGAGAGGATGGTGTGGCGGCGGAAGGGGTTCCGGAGGGCATCTTTCTCCAGCAGATCGATCTCACGCCCGAAGATGGCCCGCAACTCGTCCATCATGTCGGGCCAGTCCCAGAGGCTCCAGGGCGCGTCGGGCGCAAAGGTCGCCAGGACATCCACATCGCTGTCGGGGCCGAAATCGTCGCGCAAGACGGAGCCGAAGAGGGCCAGCTCCGTGACCCTCCACTTGCGGCAGAAAGCGGCCACCTTGTCCATCGGCACGTCTATCTTCGGTGTAGCCATCGGGGATCTCCGGCGCCGAATCTCGCAACTCACCATATCGTAAGCGAAGTCCGCGGGCTTTTCAACCGCTGCCTTAAGGCGGCCGGCAGATCACCTTTTCGTCACCAGGTCGCCGAAGGGCGCGAGAAGCTGGTACTTGTTCTGCCACGTGGTGTACATGATGCCCAGGGCGCCGGGGGTCTTGTCGAGGGCCTCGAGCCAGCCCTTCGGGTTGTCGAGGGTGTCGGCGTCGTAGTAGGCGCCGGCGAGGGTCTTGAACCCGAGCTTCGAGAAGTGGGCGAGGCTCGGCTCGCGCTTGTCGTAGTGCCAGCAGACGATGATCAGCTCCTTCGGCACGTGCTGCCAGGACCCCGCGAAGTCGCCCTCGACGAGGTAGTAGTCGCCGTGGGCGTTGTGGTTGGGGTCGAGCATGTCGGACCAGCAGTAGACCTCGGCCTTGGGATTGGCCTCGCGGATCATCTGGAACTGCTTCGTGATGCAGTCGCCAAGGATCTCGCCCATCGTCATCTTGCGGCCCTTGCAGGCCACGCACGAGCCGCCGGCCCGCACCTCGTCCATGCTCAGCAGCCACTTGCCGGGGGCGAGGTGCTTCTGGACGAGGCGGACCTGCTCCTTCCAGATGTCGTAGAGCTTCGGCTCGCTCATGCACACGCTCACCTGCCCGTGGTTGATGGCGACGCCGTGGTAGGTGCTCGCGCGGAGGCGTTCGCCCTCGGCGATGCGGGAGCCGGGGAGGAGCTTGATCGGCGGCCCGTCGTGGTCGAAGCGGAAGTTCAGCATCGGGTCGGCGATGGGCGCGAAGTCCTTGCCCTCCTCGTAGACCGTGCCCGACGCCTCGCCGCGAATCGCGACCGGCGTTCCAGGGCGGCGCAGGACGTTCACGAGGCCGACCTCCTCGACCTTCAGGTCGTCCACCCAGAACTTGCCGCTCCGACCGCCCCAGGCGCCGATGTAGAGGCGCACCCTGCCGTATTCGAGGCTATTGAAGCCGTGGACGACCCGCCGCCAGTCGCTCGTCGCGGGCACCTGGGGCTCGAAGGGCGCGAGGGCGCGGCCCTTCTCGGTGAGCACCTGCACGCGGAACGCGCGGTTCGGCTCGAGCCCCTCGGTCTTCACCCACACGCTCACGCGGTAGCAGCGGCGGGGCTTGACGGCGACCTCCTGCATCACGCGGGCGTGGCCGTGTTGGTCGGCGGCGAAGTTCTCGAACCGTAGCGAGGCTTTGCCGCCGTGGCGCACCGCGGTGTCCACGAAGCTGATCTCGCCCGGCTTGTCGTGGAAACGATAGCCCGTGAGCTGGTTGCCCTTGAACTCTTCAAAGCCGCCATTGGCCACCTCGACCGGCGGGTCGGGCACATGCCGCGCCTCGCCGCCCCTGGCCACGAACAGCGCGTCGCGCACGGGGATGCCGGCCGCCAGGTTCTTGTCGTGGGCCAGCACGCTCCCCCCGTAGCCGGCTGAGAAGAGGATGGGGATGATCTCGACCTTGTGCTGCTGGCAGATGGCCTTGACCTGCTCGACGCGTGCGAAGAAGTCCGGCGGCTGGAGGTCCATCCGATCCCAGCCCGTCGCCAGCACCATGCCGTTCAGGCCGTGCTCCGAAGCCGTCCGCACAATGTCGCGGATCTCGGCCACGTCGTTGTCCTGGTGCAGACCGCGGGTCACGTAGACCCAGCGTTGCGGGTAGATGGTGCCCGCCGCGAGAGCCTGAGCCGCGCCAAGACCGATCAGCAGTGCCGCCAGTCCAGCGATTCTCATCGTGTTCCCCCGTGCGGGTGGCATGCCCCGTCTGCCTCATTCTACGCGCGGGGCCACGGCGCTGCAATGGCCCCATCGCTTGAAGCCCCCGGAGCCCTTAGAGTATACTGTTTAGAATCTGCGGAGGGGGCATTCCTGCTCTTGGAGGCCGCGATGGAACGCTATCCTTGCCTGGCCGTGGCTGTGTTGGCTCTGTCGGCGCCTGCGCTCGCGGTGATCAAGGTGGACCTGCCAGTGTCCAAGATCTACGGCGCCTCGAAGGCCGTGCTCGTCGGCACCGTCACTGCCGCCAACCCCGACAACCGCGTGGCCGATGTGAAGGTGGACGAGGCGCTCAAGGGCCAGGCCCCCGGCGACAAGCTTCGCATCCAGGTCGCCGCGCCGCCCGGGCTGTTCGCCTCGGTCGCCGTGGGCCAGCCCGTGGTCGTCTTCGCCGGCGAGGATGCGGGCAAGGCCGTGGCCGTGGTGCACCTGGCCGACACCTGGCTGCTCGCCGAGGGCATTGGCGCGGCGCCGGCGACAGCCTGGCGCGTCGTGCAGACCAAGCCCGACGCCGCGGCCAGCTTCCCCGGCTCCACACGCGGACTCGTTGCGCTCATCAAGGACCTCAAGGCCGGCAAGGTGCCCGCGAAGGAGGAATATCCCGACGCCTTCGTCGGCGGCGCCGCCGAGATCGCCAAGCTGCCCGTCCAGAAGCCCGCGTGGCTCATCACCGCTGACGTGAACGGCGACAAGAAGCTCGACTTGATTGTGGGCGGGACGTCCCCGTCCCGCGTCCATTTGTTCCTCGCCGCCGCCACGGGCTACAGCGACGCCACCGAGGCCTGGGGCCTCGCGGGGGTGAGCGCCGCCTTCTGCGCCGCGGGCGACGCGAACGCCGATGGCAGGCCCGATCTGCTCCTCGGCAAGACGCTCTACCTCAATGCCGGCGACAAGTTCGCCCCCGCGAAGGCCGCCCTCGACCTCCCCGCCGAAGGCGAATGGCTGGCCGCCGCCATTGCGGACGCGACGGGCGACAAGAAGCCCGACGCCCTCGTGCTCCTCAGGTCGGGCAAGCTCTTCATTGCCGCTGACCTCGGTGGCACAGGCGTCCCGCCTGTGGCCCGGCAGCTTTGGGAGGGCGGCGAGACGCCTGGCGCGGCCGCCTTCTCCGCCGATTGGGGCGAGGAGGGCCAGTTGTGCGTGCTCGTGGTCCGCGAGAGCGGCGTCACCCGCTACGACGTGGGCGGCAAGGGTGGGAGGCCGGCCGACTTCGAGCGGCTCACGGGCGCGCCCCTCAGTGCCTACAAGGGCCTCGGCGGCAAGCCGCTCAAGCCCCTCGTGGCCGTGGCCCTCGACTACGATGGGAACGAGAAGAGCGACTACCTCCTTCTCACCGAGGGCGGCGGGCTGGCGCTGGTGAATCGCGGCTACGGCTCGTTCCTGGCCACCGACACGCTGCACAGCCACTTCCACGCCACGGGCGACAAGAAGCTGCCCTTCGCCGTGAGCGACATTGCGGCAGCAGCTCCAGGCCGCATCCCCGAAGGCCCGGCCCCGTGCCACAACCTCCTCGTGCTGCTCCACGACGGGCGACTCTTCGAGCTGGCCAGCGTCGAGAAGTAGGTTATGGGCGGCGTGCCTCCACGCCGCGAGCGAGAGCCGCGGGACGGGGACGTCCCGCCCACAGTTCACGGCAGGGCGCCGGCCGGCCCGCCTTCGTCGCCCAGTGTCCGGGCCGGGCTGTCGGGCGCGAGGCGATAGTCGCGCCCGGCGGCGTTCACGAACTTCGGGTCGGCGACCAGCGAGCCGGCGTCTTTCCCCGTCTTCTGCTGATACGCGGCGAACTGCTCGGGCGTGAAGCTCTCCTTCCCCCACAGCATCAACGCGCCCTTGGGCTGGAACCAGCAGTTGCGGTCCATCGTGAGCGCCGCCGACCAGTCGCGCCCGTGGAGCCACAGGCCGCTCTCCGTGGCGTTGGCGAAGACGTTGTAGCGGACGACGAAGTCCTCCGTCACAGCGCTGTTGTGATAGAACATCAGGTGCCGGCCGTTCGGGTCAGGGCGTTGGCGATGGCCCCAGCCGTGCCCGGCATCCACGCACGTGTTGTGCTCGAAGCGGAGGTTGCGCGTGCGGCTCGATTCGTCGCGGTTCCAGTACTCGAACGAGTATTCGCAGTTCCAGATCACGTTGCGGCGGTAGGTGATGTTCTCCTGCACGTTGGTGCCGCTGCCCTGGTTGGTGAGGGCGGCGTCGTAGATCTCCCACAGGCGGCAGCCCTCGACCAGGCAGTCGCGGGCGCCGGCCCAGAACTCGATGCCATTGCCGTAGCGCACGGGATGGCCATCGGGCCGCGTGTGCTGGTGCCCGCCGCCGATGTACGAGAGATCGCAGTTGCGCACCGTGATGTGGTGCGTGCCCCCGCCGCCGATGCCGTGGGCCGCACCGTAGCGCAGGTCAAGGCCCTCGTAGGTGATGCAGCCCTTGCCGCTCTGGTCAATGATGTGGCGGCACAGCGCCAGCTCGATGCTCTTGTGCAGCGTCGCGGGACTGGCCACCGAGCGCAGCTTCACCTGCCAGCTCACGCGGTCGTAGACGAAGTCGCCGTCCTGCGTGAGGTCCTGCTCGCGCCACTTCTTGAAGCCCGTGGCCTTGCCGCCGTCGAAGATCAGGTTCCCCACGTCGGGGCGGATCGTCGCGGTGGCCCAGATGCCGCCGCCCAGGTCGCGCCAGTCCTCTGGGCGATCCATCGCCACGGAGCCGAGGAGGAGCGGCTTCGGCCCCTCCCCGTAGGCGGCGTAGGTGATTGGCCCCGCGGCGTCGCCGCTGCGGGGCACGAGCTGGCCGCGCCACGTCTCGCCGCGGCGGAAGAGCACTTTGTCGCCGGGGCCAAGCGGCGCGGCGTTCACCTTCTCTAGCGACTGCCATGCGGTCTCAGGGCTGAGGCCGTCGCGGCCGTCGCGGCCGCGCGTGGCGTCCACGTGAAACGTCTGCCCCGCCATGCCCACCTCCACAAGAACAGCCAGAAGGGTTCCGATCGGACAGAGTTGCATGGCCACGCTCTCACTTGCTCCAGGCGAATGCTCGCAGTGCGCGCCTCGGACGGCTCCCTTTCACGCGGCACGCATCACTTCTGCCGCAGCCCCACCACCTTCCCTGCCTCCACGGCCCTCCAGAACTCGCCCTTCACTTTCTCGTAGACCCCAGACAGCCCTCTGGCATCCGCGTCGCGGTCAATCTCGACCCAGGCGTCGGGCTTGGGGATGACCCGCTCGGCAGTGAGCTTGGGGCCGAACTCGCGGAGGGCTTTCGTAACCGGGCGGTCCGTGCCGTCGGGGTTGATGATGCCGTAGTCGCTCCGCTCGTTCACGCGATAGCCGCCGGGATACCACCACCAGGCCACGCCGTTGGAGTGCGAGGCGAGCATCATGCGATAGAAGTCGCGGTAGAAGCGGGCCTGGAAGTCCAGCTTCTCAGGCGTGGCGGCCATCGCCTCCTCGTCCCAGGCCGAGACGCCCGCCTCGGCCCAGAAGACCGGCTTTTCGGGCGCGCAGGCCCGCGCGTAGGCCACGGTGAAGAGGCCCGCCTTCACCCGCTCCCAGTCGCCGATCCGCCCGTAGCCCTCGGGGGCCAGGAAGTCCATCGCCTTCGCCACGCCCCGAAAATCGTAGGGCATCTGGTTGGCATCATTGAACGTCGGGTCGCCCGTCACGGTCATGCGGAAGCTGATGAGGTGGTTGGGGTCAATCGCCTTGATCTTCTTGTAGGCGTCGAGGTAGCGTTCGTGCACCAGCTCATCCGCGAAGCGGCGATAGTCGCTCACGAACTTGCGGTGTTCGCCGTCATTCGTCAACTGCCAGCCCGTGGGGCACGTGATTTCTGCAGGCGGGGCCTTTGTGGGCGGGGCCTCCGTGCCCCGCGTCTTCCCCTTCTCCTCGCGGGGGACAGAGCCCCCGCCCACAGGCGCAATCCCCCACGCCTTTCTCGCCGCATCGAGGGAGCCATACTTCTTCGTGAGCCACTCGCGCCACAGGGGATCATATCGCTTCCTCTCCGCCTCGGTGCCGAAGAACGGCTCCCAGGCGATGTCGTAGGCCCAGATGACATCCTGCTCCCACAGGCGGTTCTTCTCGATGATCTCCCGCCATTCCTCCCACTTGTAGTCCATCGGCGTGCCGGGGCGGAGCGAGAGATTCACCTTGAGCCCCAGCTCATCGCACCGCCGCAGGAAATCGAGCAGATTGTTCGCCCCGAGCGACCGATGGTAGATGAAGATCGAGACGCTGTTGAGGCCGACATCCTTGATCCGCTCCAGGTCGCGCTGCACGAACTCCGGGTCGTATGGCTTCGCATCGAGCCAGTACTCGAAGTACTCACCATCTTCGACCCCGATGCCCGTCGAGGGCATGTAGTTCACCCCATGCGGATACCACTTCTTCCCATTGAGCCAGAAATCGCCGTCGTGGGCGGTGACGAACCTGCGCTCTGCTTGTGGCTTGGGTTTCCTGACCGAGAGCCTATGTGTGTTCACATCCACCACGCGGCCCCTTTGCCGCACATCAGAGCCAGCAATGAAGCCATCGAAACCCTCGGGTAGCGAAATGACACGTGTCCATTCGAACGCCTCTCCTGCCTCGAGCGCGAACGGAGAGCCTGGCTTCTCAACTTGGGCGGCTCCAACCTTTTCGGGCGGCGAATAGGGGCCGACGTTGGACGAGAGCAGAAGCTCGGCTTGGCGGCGCCGCGAGAGATTCACGGCCCGCGCTCCATGCCGCACCTGCTCGCCGGCCCGGTAGGCGAAGCGCTCTGCGCCTGCCTCGCGGAGGAACAGGCCACGTGCCATTCGGTCAACCACATCCGTGACGGCAGCAAGAACGCTCGGTTGGCGCAACCACGTGGCGTCCTCGACACCCACGCAGAGCCGGATGCTGGCGCGCGCGAAGTCCACATAGATCGATGAGACCCACGGTGGACTCCCAAGCTTCGATGGCGGTCCGACCGCGGCTAGGCAGACCGGAACGAGTCGGGAGGTGAGGCCCTTGTTGAGCCCTGCTCCCTGAGGGCGTGGGTGGTGCGCGTGCAGCGTGGCCGGGGGGCTCAGAGGGTCATTGGCCGTATGGGTCGAAAAGACTACCGGGAACACTTTTTCAACCGCGGTGGCCTGGTAGAACTTATAGCTCGGGCTGAAGTTCTCCAGGATGGGCGGGGGGAGGAAGTCGGGCGTGCCGGCGGGGGCGGGGGCGGTGCCGAGCTGGTCAATGAGGAATTCGTAGCGGCCCGTGCGGGGGCCGGTGTGGGTGTGGGCGACGCCGAGGACGAGTTGCTCGGCGTTCTCGGGCTTGAAGCCGTCGCCCGGTCCGCCGCGAGTCGGCACGGATTTCCAGAACTTGAAGTCGCGGGGGGCGAGGACGATTCGCGTCCAACCCCCCTCCCTCTCAGGGAGGGGGCGGGGGGAGGGTGGAGCTTTGGAGGCAGGGCCATCTTGAGGCTCAACCCTCTCCCTACCCTCCCCCTGAGAGGGGGAGGGGTTATCAACCCCCCTCCCTCTCAGGGAGGGGGAAGGGGAGGGTTGGGGCTTGGTGGGGCCCTCACCCTCTCCCTGCCTCCCCCTGAGAGGGGGAGGGGTCAAGGGGAAGGTGGCGATCCAGCGGGAGCCGTCGCCCTCGCGCCATTCGAGCATCAGCTTGTCTGTTTCCCCAACGCCCTTCGCCCAGAGGCAGGTGAGGGTGTGACCGGCGGGGAAGGGTTTGTCCAGCTTGGGCGAGGCAAGGCCATCCCAGCCAGTCATGTTGGGCATGGCCACGTGAAGAGCTTTCCCCTCTTTGCCGGGGACGAGTTCGCGGGTGAGGGGCGAATCGGGGGCGTTGGTGTGGCGCTGCCACTTTGAGAGGTCCTCGGCGTCGAAGTCGAAGAGCATGTGGCCGGTGGGCTGGGCGGCCAAGAGCTTGCGCCAGTCGTCCTTCGAGAGCCACTTGCCACCGACCTTGGCGAGGACGTTGCGGAAGGCGGGGGTGCCGAGGGCGGCGAGGTCGCCCCCCTTGTCGCAGTATGCCTTGATCACCGGCCCCGCCTCGCCGGGCAGGGTGTGGCAGGCGGGGAGGAAGAGCATGTCGAAGCGGGCCGTGGTGATGAGGAACGGGTTGCAGAGCTGATCGGCGTTGACCAGCGTCACCTCGTGCTCGCCCTTGCGGAGGAGGTCGGCGAACTCGTCTGCGAGCTTGGGGTCGCGATTGGGGAGCGATTCGTCCTTGAGGAGGGCGATGGCGTACTTGTCGGCGGGGAGCGGGCCGAGGGGCTTGAGGAAGGCTTCGGCGGCGGCGCGCGGGTCGGCCTCCGCTGCCGTTGCGGCCGCGGAGAGGCAGACCGCCAGAAGCCAGAGCCGCACCGCCTTCATCTCGCGCCTCCACGGCAGAGCCTACCCCGCGGCCGTGCCGGAGTCAAGCGGGGGCATTGCGGAGCCGCCTGAGGGGGGAGCGGGCGCGGCGAGGCTTGTGCCCCTTGATCTGCGCGACGGGGCGGGGTAGACTTGCGCGAGAGCGTTGCCAGGAGGAGTGCGAGCATGCACTGGATGCGAGCAGTGGTTGTCGCGGCGCTGAGCGTCGCCGCGGCGGCAGGGGAAGCGCCGCCGAAGAAGGTGAAGATCGCCGCCATCTCGCTCGTGTGGGACGACGGGCACCGGACGCTGGAGAACGCGCTGAAGGCGCTCGACGAGGCGGGCGCGGCGGGGGCCGACCTGGCGTGCCTGCCCGAGGAGTGCGTGTATCAGGCCGCCGAGCCAATCCCCGGCCCGGCGAGCGAGGCCATCGCGAAGAAGGCGGCACAGCACAAGATGTGGGTCGTCGGCAACTTGCGCGAGCTGGGCGGCGACGGGACCTTCGTCACCTCGTTCCTTTGCGACCGCGCGGGGACGATTGTCGGGAAGTACCGCAAGAGCCACAGGCTGCCCTATGAGGACGACATCGCCCTTGGCGACGACCTGCCCGTGTTTGCGACCGACATCGGCGCGGTGGGGCTGAAGGCCGGCACCGACCACTACTTCCCCGAGATTGACGCCGTGCTGCGAAAGCGGGGGGCGAGCCTGGTCGTCTGGTCAACGTCGCCATTCCCCATCCGCGATGAGCATCTTGAGACCCTCACCCTCCAGGGCCGCGCCGTGCATAGCGGCCTGCACATCGTCGTCGCGCGCTACGCGGGCAAGGAGGGCTATGGAGGCTATCGCGACAGGTTCTCGTGGACGGGCACATGGCCGCTCGGCCGCGCGCAGGTGTTCGACCCGGACGGCCATACGGTGGCCGATTCGGGCCACGCAGGGGGCGTGGCCATCGCCACGATTTCCGCCTCGCGCCTCGGCGGCGCGCCCCGCAACGGCGGCTACGAGGCGGTGGGCAGGTATGCGGCCATTACCGCGCCCGAGCTTCCGCCGCCCCTGCCGCGCAAGGAGGGGATGAAGCGCGTCATCAGGGCCGCCGCCATCGAGTGTGAGGGCGACATCCACCGCCTCATCGCCAAGCTCGACGCCTGCGGCGCCGCCGGCTGCGACCTGGTGTGTCTGTGGGAATATGTGTGGTATGGCAACGACGCGGAGGTGGAGAAGTTCCGCGAGCGCAACCGCGGCTACCTGGCCCGCATCGCGGAGGCGGCGAAGCGCCACAAGATGCACGTCGTCATCGCGGGCGAGCTCGAGCGCGGCTTCAACGAGGCCATCCTCTTCGACCGCGAGGGCAACGAGCTCGGCCGCTACACGAAGATCAACCAGACCACCGACAAGAAGTCCAAGTACTACCAGGCGGGCGACAAGGTGGGCCTCTTCGACCTCGACTTCGGCCGCATCTGCGTGAAGATTTGCGCGGACGTCTATTCGCCCGAGCTCGATCGCGTGGCGGCCCTGCACCAGGCCGACCTGATGCTGCTGCCGACCCAGGACGCCGGGCCGTTCACCGACCACACCCGCATCCGCGACCTGAGCCGATGCGTGGACAACGGCTACTTCCTGCTCCGCGCCGCCGGTGGCACGGCGCAGACCGACCACCGCACCTACATCGCCGACCCATGGGGCTTCGTCCTCGCCGCTTCGCAGTACGCCACCCGCAACGACCCGCTCATCGTCACCCTCCAGCTCGACAACCGCCCGAAGTATTACGAGTGGCCCGCAGCCGTCCGCAAGGCCGGCCCCTATCCCGACCCTGTCCTCCGCGGCATCAAGCCCGAGGCATTCGGCCAGATGTACTCCGGCCGCAACACCCCCGAGGCCAAAGGCGACCTGCGGGCCACGCTCCTCAGGTGCCGCCGGCCCGAACTCTACAAGCCCCGCCCCGCGCCGATGTGAACGTTCTTGGAGAGGGGTCTGGGGAGAAGCCTTCTTTCCCAAGAAGGTTCTCCCCGGATCACATTTCACGGCACGAGCACGGCCTTGATGCAGGACCATTCGCCCGTGGCGAGGGCCACGAGGTCGGCGGGGGCGCTGTCGAGGGTCACCCGACGCTCGGCGATGAGGCTCGGCGGCACGAGGCCCTGAGCGACGAGCTCCAGGCCGCGGCGGAAATCGTCATCCGTGTAGCCGTAAGAGCCCATCAGCGTCCGCTCGCCCTGGACGATTGCGTGCAGGCTGATGCCGATGTGCGGCTCGGCATTGCCGATGCAGGTCAGGTGCCCCGCCGGGCGCGTGAGGTCGAGGGCGAGGCCGACGGTCTCCTGGATGCCCACGGCCTCGATAGCCCAGTCCACCCCCTTGCCGCCCGTGGCGTCGCGGACCGCGGCTCGCACGTCATCGCGGCCGGCCAGGAGCGTGATCGCGCCGAGGCCCTTGGCAAGGCCGAGTTTCCACGCCACCTTGTCCGCGGCGAACACCCGCTCGGGCTTGAGGGTCGAGAGGGCGACCAGCGTCAGCAGCCCCACCGTGCCCGCGCCGACCACCGCCACCGCTCCCGCCGGCGTCGCGGGGCCTCGGCCCAGGGCGTGAAGGGCCACGGCCAGCGGCTCGCCGAGGATGGCGAGTTCATACGGCACGGCCTCTTGCCCCCCCTCCCTCTCAGGGAGGGGCAAGGGGAGGGTCGGACTCCCATCGGCGGCGCCACCCTCTCCTGCCCGCCCAGAGGCGGGCATCCTCTCCCTGGACGGGAGAGGGGTTGGGGGAGGGATGGGGAAGCAGCGGTCCTCCGTCACCACGGCGCGCTCGGCGTAGCCCCCAGGCATCCCCCACGTCATGCCGTAGAGCGTGCGGTTCGGGCAGGCGTTGGGTCGCCCCCCGCGGCACAGGTCGCACCGCCCGCAGTGTGTGAGAGGCTGCACCGCCACGCGGTCGCCCACGCGGCAGGCAGCCACTTGCGGGCCGACCTCGATGACCTCGCCCGCGAACTCGTGGCCCATGACGATGCCCGGCCTGCGACGCTCCTGGGCCTCAAGGATGGCGTGCAGCTCCGAGCCGCAGATGCCGCAGGCCTTCACGGCGAGGCGAACATCGTGGGGGCCGAGGGGCGGATCGGGGCGCTCCTCGACGCTGAGATTCCTGGGACCGTGGTAAACCAGGGCTTTCAATGGCTTCTCCTGTGGTCTGATGCGTAATGCGCAATCCGCAGTCCGTAACCAGAAAAGAACACCAGGCCAGGTCTTCTCCTGTCTTGTTACGGATTGCGAATTACGGATTACGGATTCTCATGAGCCCTTCCGCCTCGGCAGCAATGTGGGGCGCGGTGAGGCGGTGCAGCTCCAGCAACTCATCCGCCGTGCCCGATTCGCCAAAGGTGTCGCGCACGCCGAGGCGGCGGACGCGGATGCGCTTCTCTGCCCGTTCCGCAACGGCCTCGCACACGGCGCTGCCCAGGCCGCCGATGATGCTATGCTCCTCGACGGTGAGCACGCGGCCGGTCTTCCCGGCGGCGGCGAGGATGGCCTCGGCATCGAGGGGCTTGATGGTGTGCACGTCGAGAACCTCAGCGTGGCGGCCCCGCCTGGCCAGAAGGTCGGCGGCGGCAAGAACTTGGCCCATGACGACGCCCGTCGCGGCAATCGTGAGGTCGCGGCCCTCGCGCAGGCGGATGGCCTTGCCGATGGCGAAGCCAGGGACGTGAGTCGTCCACGCCGGCGTTTCGTAGCGGCTCAGGCGCAGGTAGATGGGGCCCTGGTGGGCGAGCGATGCCTCGACCGCGCGCTCCGTCTCCGGGCCGTCGCAGGGCACGATCACCGTCATGTTCGGCAGGCTCCGCATCAGCGCCACGTCCACCACCGACTGATGGGTCGCGCCGTCGGCGCCGAGCGTGAGGCCGGCGCTGGAGCCGCCGAGGCGCACGTTGAGCGCGGGCAACGCCACCTGCTGTCGCACCTGGTCGAAGGCCCGCCCCGTGATGAACACGGCGAAGCTGTTGGCGTAGGCGATCTTGCCCGCCATCGCCAGGCCGGCGGCCGTGCTCACCATGTCCTGCTCGGCGATGCCCATCTCGAAAAAGCGGTCGGGGAACTTCTCCGCGAACGCGCGCGTGCGGGTCGAGCGGCACAGGTCGGCGTCGAGCACCACGACGCGCGGGTCGCGCTCGCCCAGGCGGGCCAGAGCGCGGCCGAATGCGTCGCGGGTGGCTTCTTGCAGGGGGGAGGACATCACGAGTTGCTCCGAGAGGCAGAAGGGACGAGGACCAGCTCACCCCCCTCCCTCTCAGGGAGGGGCGAAGGGGAGGGTTGGGTTTCATGCAGCCCAACCCTCTCCTGCCCGCCTATCGGCGGGCGTCCTCTCCCTGAGAGGGAGAGGGGCTCAGATGCGCTCTTTCAGCTCCTCCAGAGCGCGGGCCACTTCATCCGCCGAGAGCGGCGCGTTGTGGTACTGGACGCGGCCTTCGAGGAACGACACGCCCTTGCCCTTCACGGTGCGTGCGATGATGACGCTGGGCTGGCCGTGCGTCGCGGCCGCCTCGTCGAGGGCGAGGCACAGGGCCTTGAGGTCGTGCCCGTCGCACTCCAGCACCCGCCAGCCGAACGCCTCCCACTTGGCGGGGAGCGAATCGAGGCGCTTCATCGCCTCCGTGGCGCCCTGGGCCTGGAGGCCGTTGCGGTCCACGATGGCCGTGAGGTTGTCGAGGCGGTATTGGCCGGCGGTCATCGCGGCCTCCCACACCTGGCCCTCGTCCAGCTCACCATCGCCGAGGAGCACGTAGACGCGATGCGCCGCGCCGTCGAGCCGCGCAGCGAGGGCGAGTCCGTTGGCGAACGATAGCCCCTGGCCCAGCGAGCCGGTCGGGGCCTCGAGGCCAGGCGTCTTCCGAACGTCGGGGTGGCCCTGGAGCCGCGAGCCGAGGGTTTTCAACGATGGAACTTCCTCGGGTTTCAGCACGCCGAGCGCCGCGAGGCAGGCGTATTGCGTGGGCACGCTGTGGCCCTTCGAGAGGATAAGCCGGTCGCGGTCGTCGTGGCCCGGCTCGCCCTCTTCGTAGTGCATCTTGTAGAAGTACAGCGCCGTGAGGATTTCGACACACGACAGCGAGCCGCCGAAGTGGTGGGCTTTGCCAGAGCCCATCATGCGCAAGAGGGTGAGGCGGATTTCTCTGGCGCGGCGGGCGAGAGGAAGCTCTCGGTCTTCAGTGATCATTCTGCTATTCCCTGACGGAGTGCTCGGCGCCTGACGCGTGACCCCTGACGCGTGACCAGAGGAAGAGGCGCGTTCTCTCTTGTTCTGATCGCGAGTCACGCGTCACGCGTCCGGGCATCCCCCTACTCTCTGTAGAACACGACCTTATCCAAGGTCAAGTTCCTGTCTTCCCCCCCCACATTCAAGTCATTGGTGAACGCGAGCGCCAGCTCGTGCTTGCCCTCGGGCAGCTCGATGGCGACGGGGTAGGGGCGAAGTCCGCCGGTCGTGAGCTGCACCTCGCCCGCCTTCTTGCCGTCAATGCGGATCTCGATGTGGGGATAGACGCCCTGTGCGGCCGTGCCGCCAGCCACGACCTCCATCGTGTAGCGGCCCGCGACGGCCACCTCGATGGGCGTCTTGATCCAGCCGCTGCACGCCATCGTCACATGGGTGCCGTGGACGTGGAAGTGCGGCATTGTGGGTTGCGGCGTCATCGTCTCGCACTCGACGGCCCAGCTTGGCCGGTCGGCGAAGTCGCCGCCGAGGGCCGCCAGAAGCGTCGAGGCGTAGCGCGCCGCCTTGCGGGCGTTCCGCTCCTCCGTGTCCCAGCGAAGCTGGTCAATCACCAGGAGGCCCTTGCCGATGCGCTTGGCGACGACGGCCGGCGGCGTGGTGAGGAAGACCAAGTCGCCCTTCTCCTCGTGGCGGGCGATGAGGAGCTTGTCCACGATCAGATTGCGGTCCTCGCCCTTCGCCGGGTCGCTCGCGTCGTTGGTGAAGGCCACCGAGACCTTGTGCCGCCCCTTGGTCACTTCGCCGAACGTCGTGCGGGTGCACGGCTGAGGCGAATCCACCGAGACGGCTCCGACCGGCCGGCCGTCCACCGCGACCGATGCGATGGGATAGTCGCCGTGGCAGGGCGTTCCCCTGCCGACGATGCCGAAGACATAGAAGCCGTCTTCGGGGAAGTCGATCTCGCCCGTGGCCGAGCCGACGGTGGCGAAGACCACGCTGCCTTCGCGCCGCTCGACGATGCCGCCCTGAAGCGCCCAGTCCTCGACCTCATAACTTTTCGCCTTCGCCGGGTCGAGCGAGAGGCCGAGCACCGAGTCGGCCATGTTCCCCGCCCGTGGCGTCTCGCTCCAACTGATCCCGCGATGCTCGCCCAGCCAGTAGAGGTCTTCGCGGAGAATGAAGTCAAGCAGTGGGTCGTTGCCCTCGGCCTTGCTCACAATGCCCGAATAGGGCTGAAGCTCTAGCTCCAGGCCAAACTCCTTCTTGACCGCAGCGAATGCCTGCGGCGTGATTCGATGCAACATAAGGTTCCCGCCGCCCTCGACATACTTGCGCAGCCTCGCTGCATCGCCCACCTCGCCGCGGCAGATGACGAGCGAGTACGGCGTCAGAGCCTCCCCTGCTGCTGGCTCGGCGAAGCGGAGGCCCAGTCGGCGAAGGCAATGGCGGTACTCCGCGGAGCCCCCTATCACGGCCCCCCTGCAATCGTCGCCGGTGTAATCCGCCAGGTACTCGAGAAGACTGTTCAGGATTCGGCCGGCAGCAGGCTCCAGGCGCAGGTTCCCAATGAGCCGCATCTGGCTGAGGATCAGGCAGCCTTTCCCCATTCGGCGTTCGAGCAGCGGAGCCGTCGCCAGCCCCACCGCCGACCCGGACACAACGATGGGCAGATAGCCTCCTGCTGCTGGCCGCTGCGGCTCCGCCTTTGTCACCAGATTGTCGGGCCACCAGAACTTGAGGTCCTCCGGCTCCAACCCTCGCAGGGCAGCGTGGTTCCGGCGCATTGGGAAGGTCATGGTAGACTGCTGCCCGGTCAACGGGACGTCGAAGAGCCCTTCGGGATACGCCTCCTGCTCGAAGACGAGCACCCTGCCGCCACGGTTGAGGAAGGCGGACAACGCGGCCCGTTCCGGCGCCACCTGGCCGATCCCAGGCGCCTTACCGGGTGATTTCTCGAATGCGCCGGCCCCTATGAGGAGCACGCGCAGACTATGATCGAGATCAGCAAGCGACGCCACGGCCTTTGTCGTCAGGCCGGCCACCCTGAGCAGGTTGCGCGTAGACTCCTTCGGGTCGTAGAGACCACAGTTGTCCTGCCCGAGCTTGCCGCGCCCAGAGGAAGGCAGGGACGGCCAGAGGCAGAGCCGATGTATGTCCGCGAAGACCGGTTTGCCACCCCTCTGAAGGATAAGGCGCAATTCCGCTGGCGCTCGTTGCCTGGCCATGAGTTCGCCGTGCAGGTCCAGTTCGAGAACCCGGTGTTCGGCGGGGCTCAGCGACACGCTCTCCTGCCCTTGGTCCACCTGTCGCTCACCCGCCCAGAGTGTCCACACCAGATCGAGTGCCGCGGGTTCGAGGGTGTCATTGAACACCACGACCCGCCGCTTCAGGCGCGTGCCGGCGAACGGGCGATCGTAATCGAGGCAATAGGCGGCGATGGGCTGGTAGGCCCACTTGTGGGCTTGCCAGAGGGGGTTCGTGTCGTCGAGCGGGCCGCCCTCGGTGACGGTCCAGGGGCAGATGCCGCTGACGCCCTGGACGCGGTAGGCGAGGATTTGCATCTTCCAGGCCTCGGCCTTGGCCAGGTTGCGGTAGCGGTGGTAGTCAATGTAGGCGTCGTCGCCGAAGAAGATGGTGTGCGGCGCAGGGTCGCTGGAGGGCACCCAGAGGAACTCGCCGATGTAGAGCGGCTTGTCGCGCTTCCAGAGGAACTGCTTTTCGCCGTTGAGGAAGATGCCGCCGCCCCCGCTGCCAGGGCTCGGCTTGTCGAGCCAGTAGCCCTCGTTCGGCCAGCAGGTGTAGTCGGGATATTCGTGCGGGTAGTGGATGCCGATGACATCGGCCACGCCGCCCGGGTCGCCGTCCGATTCATACATAATGGGGCGTGTGGGGTCGAGCTGTTTGACGAGTTTGCCGAGGCGGATGAGCTGCTCTTTGGGGTAGGGCGTGTTGTCGTTGACGCGGGCGCCGGTGAACTCGTTTTCGAGGCTCCACATGACGACGGAGGGGTGGTTCTTGAGGCTGCCCACCATCGCGGCGAGGTGGGCGGCATAGTTGTCCCAGAAGACGGGGTCGTTGACGCGGTAGACATCGTCGTCGTTCCACACGGCGCCTTCGGGGATGATGAGGAGGCCGAGTTCGTCGGCCACGTCGTAGTAGGCGGCGGGCCAGGGCTGGGTGTGGGTGCGGAAGGCGACGCAGCCGCAGTCCTTGAGTCCGCGCCAGAAGGCGGCGATTTCCGCCCGCGTCTTCGGCCCGTGGGGCGGCCAGCCGCTGGAGGCGAGCAGGTGAATCTTCGAGCCGTTCAAATAGAAGTCGGGGCCTTGGCACCAGAACTCTCTGAAACCGAACCGCGACGCGACGCTGTCACGCATCCCAGATTCCAGATTACGGATTCCAGATTGAAGAGAATACAGATGGGGGTCGGCGTGGGACCAGAGGTGGGGCTTGGGCCATGGGGACTTGAGGGTGGCGGTGGCGGTCTTGCCGGCGGGGACCTTGATGGTGGCTTTGGGGAGGGTGATCGCCCCTTCGACGGCGGCGGAAAGCTCGACCTCGGCGTCGGCGGATGATTCGTTGGCGAGGGTGTAGTCCACGACCAGCTCGCCGCGGCGGACCGAGGGCTTGATGAAGAGGTCCTTGATGTAGACGGCCGGGTGCGAGACCAGCGCCACGTCGTCCCAGATGCCGTAAAGCCCATATAGTCCGCCGATGGGGGCGAGGATGCGGTCGCGGGGCGCGCCGCGGACGGCTTCCCAATCGCCGGCCTTGCTGAACTGCTTCGGGCCGTCGGTCATCACGCCCGCCCACGTGGCGCAGCGGACGGCGAGCTGATTCGGCCTGTCGAAGCGCACGGCATCGGTTATGTCCACCTCGAACGGCTCGTAGCCGCCGAAGTGGCCGCCGACCTGTCTGCCGTTGACGAAGATGATGCTGTTGAACTTGACGCCACCGAAGCGGAGCTTGAGGCGCTGGCCCCGCATCGCCTCGGGCACGGCGAAGTCGCGGGAGAGCGTGGCCACCTGGTCGTCCACCCCGCTCAGGTAGCCTGGCACCGTGACCTTCTGCTGCGCGGGGAGCTTGTTGATCTCCGCGGCGCCGACGACACATGTCCATTCGCCGTTGAGGCTCAGTTCCCGTCGCGGCGCGGCGGCCAGGGCGACGCCCGCGCACAGCAGCAGGATGAGGGGCTCGCGTATCTTCATGCTAACTCCTTTGGTCGGCAGCTTAGCGCAAGGGCATCGCAAAGACAAGCCGCTTGGCTCTTGTTTCCCGCGTGCGGCTCTGGTATCATGCTCGAGCAACCCCCGGAGTCGAGCCGATGAGACGAGTCCCTCTCGCCAGCTTGTTCCTTGCCGTTCTGTGTGTCTGTGCGGCCGCTGTAGAGGCCCCATCTTCGGGGACCGGCGCCCCGGAGGCGAGCCGCTTCGAAGCTCTCAAGCCCAAGCTCTGGAGCAAGGACAGGGCGGAGCGCGAGAGAGCCTACGACGCCTATCTCGCCGGGGGCGATGAGGGGCGGAAGCAACTCGTCGCCGACCTTCTCGCCATTCGGGCCACGGCCGTGGCCGCCTGCCGCGAGATCTACCTCACCGACGACTCGCAGAAGAAGCTCCTCACGGGCTACGCGAAGCTCGCCGAGGCCCGCAAGGAGGCCCTTCGCGTGATCTTCGACACGAAGATCTACCCGGACGCCGACCACGGCCGCATCGGCCAGCCGATCGTGGACAAGGCGGTGGACGCAGTGAAGGCCTACTACCCTCTGTTCAGCAAGGCCTTCGACCCGCTCGTGCGCCGCTTCGAGCGCATCCCGCGCGCCTACGAGCGCGTGTGCGAGATTGACGCGCGGCTCGAGAAGCTGGAGGTCAAGGACATCGAGTTCCGCCCCCCCCTTGCCAAGCTGATGGGGTGGGACCCCGAGCTGGTGAGAATCGTCCAGGGGTTGGCCGAGTACACGGCCTTGTGCGACCGCGTGGCCCGCTACAACCGCCTCATCCGTACCACCCTCACGAGCGACGAGCGGAAGGTGGTGGACCTCACGAACGAGTACCGCATGCAGCTCGGCCTCAAGCCGCTGGCCATCAGCGAGCCGCTCACCCAGGCCGCGCGCAAGCACAGCCAGGAGATGGAGCGCCTGGGCTACTTCGCCCACGAGTCGCCCACGCCCGGGCGCCGCTCGCCCGGCGACCGCTGCGCGCTCGAGGGCTACCGCCACTTCCGCGGCGAGAACTGCGCCAGCGGCGGCGGGCCCGAAATGGCCTTCCGCATGTGGTACAACAGCTCGGGCCACCACCGCAACATGCTCGGCGGCCACAACGAAATCGGGGTTGGCCAAGGCGGCCCGTGGACAGAAGACTTCGGCAACCGCCCCGACCTCGACCTCGACAACCCGCCCCGCACGCTGCCCAAGCCGGCCGCCGTCCCTGCCAAGGAGCCGCTGCCGAAGAAGAAGTGAGGGGCCCGCCATGCCGGCTCGCCGCCTGGTTGCCGCAGGCACCATCCTCCTCGCCATCCCGGCCCAAGCCCAGCTCTCGCTCCACCCGCGCGTGCGGGAGGTGGCCGACTTCGTCCTCGCGCAGCAGACGCCCCAGGGCTGCATTCCCGACGCGCCCGGCGGCCTGCGAGCGAACGAGGACGGAGCGATGGCGCGCTCGCTCCTCGCCGCGGCCTACGCCTATCGCGCCACGGGACGCGCCGCCTATCGCAACGCCTGGCGCGACGGCATCAAGTGGCTGGCCCTCTCGATGGAGCGCGACGGCCCCTGGGCGGGGACCTGGCGCCACGCTCACGCCGCGCAGGCGCCCCACGTGGCGCTGCCAACCCCGCTCGACGGCAGCGCGCAGGACACCCGCGGCTGCTCCTCGGCCGCGGCCCTGTTCCTCTATCATGTGGCCCTCTACACCGATCTGGCGAGCGACGAGTCGCTGGCGGCCACCTGCCGGCCGCACGTCTGCGCAGCCCTCGACTTCCTGCTCCAGAAGAACCGCGGGCCCAACGACCTCTTCTACCTGGGCTGGGTGCAGCCCAAGGGCAAGGACACCTGGGAGCTCTGCCGCCGGCAGCGCACGCGCGACCAGGCCGACGCGCTCCTGGGCCTCTGGGCCGCCAGCTTTCTCACCGGCCAGGCGCGCTGCCGCCTTGCGGCGAGCCGCCTCGAGCAGCAGGTGCCCCAGCTCCTCTTCCACAAGCGCGAGCAAGCTTTCGCCACGGCCATTGACGAGGCGGGGAGCCTGATCCCACCCGTGGACGACGACGTGGAGAGCCAGGTCACCCAGGCCTACCTGGCCTGGGTGCTGGGCGCCTCGCGCGAGACCGAGGCCGCGCTGAAGTGGCTCGAAGCCCGCATGGCCCCCGACGGCTCGTTCCGCAAGCGGAAGGACGACCGCGCCTTCGCGCTGCCCGTGGCGGCCTACTGCCTGGGGGCCGGGCGCGTCGGCAACCGCTTCAACGACCTCCGCAAGACTCGCTCCTGGCTGCGCGACTTCGCCGTCACGCCCAGGGGGGGCATCCGTGAGTTCATCGCGCCCGACGCCCCGGTGCGCAACGACCTCGCCGGGTGGGTCGTCATGGCCTGGCTCACCCCCGACCCGCGCCCGTTCAGCCACCTGCCCACCAAGCCCTGACCGGGACTCTCTGCGCCGACCCGCCGGTCTGGCCGGCGTCCGCCGCGGCGCTGGAAATGCGTTTTGGGGCCTTCCGGAAGCCGAGTCTGATTTCCAAGACAAACTGCATAAGGCCAGTAGAACACTGCGCTTACAGCGATCTCAAACTCAACTTAGGGCGCCCAATGACCCGTAGGTCTCATGACCTCTGCGGAACGCGTCCTGGGCCATCCTCGGCCGTTTTACAGCCTCGTCGTAACCCGTTGTCATGCATACAGTTATAGACGAATGTCGCCCGAGCCTGGCGCGGCGGACCCTCTTTCCCCTTCATCCCTTCCGCTGCCGTCCGCGGCCCGCTGGCTGCCGGCTGGCTCGTCGCAGCCGGCGCGGAGCTGTCGCTCGGCGTCCACGGCACCACGATTGATGGCGCGCTCGGCCTCCCACAGCCTGTCGCGCAGCGCGGGGGCGTCGGTGGCGTACTTGAGCTGACGCAGTATCTGAATGGTCATGCGCAGCGAGCGAATGATGTCGCCCTCGGCCGCGCGGGTGAACGACGCGAGGTCGGCGAAGTCGGCCCCGCGGCTCCAGGCGTTCACGGCCACGCCCAGGCTGAAGTCGAGCTTGCGCACGGGGTCGAGCACGCCGTACTGCTTCTCGAGGTTGAAGATGCGCTTGACGGCTTTGATGGCGCGGCGGCGGACATGGGGGATCAGGTGCCGGGGCGGGGGCGCGCCCAGCTCGGCGCGGCGCGCCTCGTGCACGATGGCGTTCACGAGCACGTTGATGCCATGCGCGTTCAGCTCGTCGAAGACGCCGCTGAAGAACAGCTCGGTGGTGGGCAGCTCGTAGCCGGGGATGCGGATGGCGAACTCGCCCTTGGCCGTGACGCCCCGCTTGCCGAGGTAGCCGAGCGCCTGGAGCACCTTGAGGCGGTGCTCCACCTGCTTGCGCAGCGAGACATGTGGGTTGCGCCCCTTGCGGCCGCGCTGCGGCTGGGCCTGGTAGGCGGCGAAGCTGCGGTCGCAGGCGTCGAAGAGCCGCCCGCCCCAGCGGCCGTAGAGGCTGAGGATCGTGGCGTAGGAGAGGTTGAACTGGCTCTCGATCCGCTCGGGCTGCCCGGCGACCACGCGCTTGACGCCCTCGAAGCGCACCTCGTCGGTGTCGAGGCGGGCGTAGACGTAGCCGCGGGTGTCCATCCCGCGCCGCCCGGCCCTGCCGGCCATCTGCTGGTACTCGCGGGCGCGCAGGTAGCCGAAGTGGGTGCCGTGGAACTTCTCGAGGGCGTCGAGCACCACGGTCTGCGCGGGCATGTTCACGCCGAGGGCGAAGGTCTCGGTGGTGAAGAGCATCTTGATGAGGCCGCTGGTGAAGAGGCGCTCGACCACCTCCTTGAGCGTGGGCAGGATGCCGGCGTGGTGGAAGGCCACCCCGCGGCGCACCAGCTCGCCCATGAGCACGGCGCTGGCCTCGCCCGCCACGTCGAAGCGCTCGCACAGCTCGTCGAACAGCCGCGCCACCCCGGCCGCCTCGTCGGAGGTCAGCAGGTTGCGGCGGGCGTTGGCTTCGGCCCGCGCCTCGCACAGCCGGCGGTTGAAGCAGAAGTAGAGCATGGGCAGGCGGCACGAGGCCACGATGTGGTCGAGCAGCGCCTCGGAGCCGAAGTGCTGGCGGCGAGGAACGCGCTGGCCGCGGGCCAGGTCGTGCATCAGGCGCTCGAGGGAGCCCAGGCTTTGCACGCCGTAGCCGTCGGCCCACAGCGCGTGCTCGAGGGGCACGGGGCGGTTCTCCTCGACGATCACCTCGACGGGCGCGCTTCGCACCTCGCGCATCCAGCCGGCCAGCTCCTCGATGTTGGGCATGGTCGCGCTCAGGCAGATGAAGCGGATGCTCTCGGGCGCGAAGATCACGCTCTCCTCCCACACGGTGCCGCGCTCGATGTCGTTGATGTAGTGGAACTCGTCGAAGATCGCGAAGTCCACCTTCGCCAGGCGGTCGGGGTCCTCGAGCAGGGTGTTGCGGAAGATCTCGGTCGTCATGATCAGGCACGGCGCGTCGTAGTGGATGCTCACGTCGCCCGTGAGGATGCCGATGCGGTCGGGGTACGTCGCCGAGAAGTCGCGGAACTTCTGGTTCGAGAGGGCCTTGATGGGCGCGGTGTAGACGATCTGGCGCCCGCGCTGCATGGCCTGGTCAATGGCGTACTCGGCGATGAGCGTCTTGCCCGCGCCCGTGGGCGCAGCCACGATCAGCGAGTGCCCGCGGTCAATCGCCGCGATGGCCTGTTCCTGAAAGGGGTCGAGCGTGAAGCCGGCGTAGTGCATGGTGGGGTGTCACGCGCCTCCATGGGTCTCCAGGAACCTCCGGCAGGCGGCGACGAAGTCGCAGGCGACTTTGAGTTCCTTCTGGGCGTCCTGGCAAGTGTCCGTCGGCTTGGCGCGGTACTCGCTTCGAGAGCGGGCGGAGAAGAGGCGGATGCCTTCGTGGTGGTAGCGCACGTCCATCAGCCCGGGCGCGGTGACGAACTGGCCGAACGCTGACCAGACACCCTTGTGGGAGCCGCGCTCGATGTCGAGTTCGACCAACACGCCCTTCGCGGCATGGAACATGGCGTAGTAGGACCGGCTCAGAGAATCCGCCGGGAACTTCCACTCCAACAGCCGCTCGCCTGCCCTCAGCAGCTCCTCGGCCCGCGCGAGATGGTCGGCGACCTCGGGCTTCATGCGGGGACGCCCTCGCGCACGATGCTGCGGTGGATGGCGTAGGGGGTGGTCCGATACTCGTCTTCCGAGAGAAAGAAGGCGGCGATGAGGCAGTTGTGACGGAGCGACAGGTCGCCGATGATGTCGCAGGTCCTTCGCCCCTCCTCCGCCTCGTCCACTGGCCCGGTCAGAACGACCGCGATGTCAATGTCGGAGTCCTCGTCGGCCTCACCGCGCGCGTAGGAGCCGTAGAGGTAGACCCCCTTCAGACGCTCCCCGTAGAAGTCCGCCAACTGTCTGTGGAGTTCGCGGACGATGCGCAGGGCTTCTGCGCGCGTGTTCGGCATGAGCCAACTCCTCTCCCTGCACGTCTTCATTGGTAACGCTTCAGCCGCCTGAAGTAGGGGCCTCAACGGCCCTCGTGGGTGCCACCCTCAAGCGAAGCTTGAGGGTGTCTTTCCGGGGCTTTGCCTGTCTGCACCCTCAACCTGTCGGTTGAGGGTGGCACCCTTCATTCGGTTGAACTGTTACCTTCATTGTAGCCCATGCCGCGGCCCAGTCAAGGCTCAGGCTAACCCCGCCTGTGCCAGAATCTTGTCGAGCGCGGCGGAGGTGCGCCGGCAGGCCTCGATGGCGGGCAGCTCCTTGAGCTGCGGCACGAACGGCTCGGCGGTGACGGGGCCGTCGTAGCCGATCTTCGCCAGGGCCTTGAGGAACCCGGCGATGTCAATCACGCCCGTCTCCCCCGGCATGCGGCGAACGTTGTCCACCTGCGCATCCACATCCACCCCCGCGGGGGCGTCGTTGACGTGGGTGTAGACGATCTGCTCGGGCCTGAGCGCGAGGATGTCGGCGACCGTGCCGTGGGCGGTGTACCAGTGCCAGCAGTCGAGCAGCAGGCCCACGTTGCCCGTGCCGATGGCGTCGGCGAGTTCCAGCATGCCCTTCATGTTCCAGATGAACTCGTGCGTCTTGCCCACGCGCATGGTCTTGGGACCCACGAATTCGAGGCCGAGCCAGACGCCGTGGTCTCTGAGGATTTCGGCGCAGGCTTTGAGGCGGCGGCGATGGGTCTCGAAGTTCTCGGCGAAGGGCAGGTCGTTCGAGAAGGGCAGGATCCACGTGGGGCAGCGGAAGCAGCCCATCGCGGCCGCGGCCTTGGCCAGGCGCGGCAGGGGGGCGAGGGACTTCTGGAAGGTCTCCTCATCGCGGCGGAACTCGACGGGCAGGCCGAAGCCGCCGGGCACCAGGCCATACTGCTCATAGAGGCGCTTCAGGGTGTCCAGCTCGCCCAGCTCCAGCAGCGTCGCGGCCTCGCCGGCATTGAGGTCCATGCCGCCAAAACCGGTCTTCTTCGCCAGGGCAGCGACCTCGAGGGTCGAGCCGCCCACGCCAATCGCGCCCGCACAGAGGTTCTTGAACACGGCCAGGTCTCCTGGTGCCAGGGGTTGCCGACGGTGGCCGGTGATTATAGCGGGGGGCTGACGCGGCTTCAAGCGCTTGACAGCGGCGCGCGTGCGGGGTAGCATCGTAGGCGACGCAGACAGGCGCAGGCGCTGACCCTTTGCTTGAGGGCTTTGCGATGCACGAATCGGGCCGCGCGGAGGCGGTGTTCCGCACCCTCCAGAATGAGCTGGCGAAGCACGAGTGCCAGCGGGTGATCAAGGTGACGCTCGTCGTCGGCGAGTTGAGCGGCGCGGACGCCGACCACATCATCGAGCACCTCCAGGAGTACGCCAAGGGCACGCCGCTGGAGGGCGCCGAGTACGAGGTGGTGGAGAAGGCGGTGGAGTTCGCCTGCGCCGAGTGCGGCGAGCGCTACGGCGCCGACTCCGAAAGGCCCGGCTGCCCCCGGTGCGGCAGCCTGCGCCACACCATCGCCGCGGGCCACGAGTTCGCCGTGGAAGCGATGGAGATCGAGTAGGGGCGGCCCCTCGATCGCCCCGTAGGGCCGGGACGTGAAGGAGGGGAGATGCCTCGTCGTCTGCTGGTGCCGTCCCTCGAGCCGTTCGCGAGCCGCAGCGAGGGGCTGTTGGCCCTGTGCCGCTGGTTCATCCGGCTGCGGTGGCTGGCCGTGGCGGCCCTGTTCGCCGTTGTCGCGGGCACCCGGTGGCTCGTGGGCATCCAGCTCCCCCTCGCGCAGCTCTTCGGCCTGGGGGCCATGCTCGCCGCCTACAACCTGCTGTTCCGCTGGTACGCCGAGCGCCTGCACGCGCGCCCGCAGGAGGAGGTGACGGCGCGCATCGCCGAGCGCTTCGCCAATGTGCAGGTGCTGGCTGACCTGCTGTGCATGACCGTGCTGTTGCACTTCTCGGGCGGGGTGGAGAACCCGCTGAGCATCTTCTACGTGTTCCACGTGATCATCGCCAGCGTGATGCTGCCGCGGTGGCAGAGCTACGCGCACGCGGGCGTCGCGTTCGGCCTGTTCGCGGCGCTCGTGCTGCTGGAGCGCTGGGCGGTCGTGCCCCACTACTACCTGCCCGGCTACATGGCCGAGCGCCACTTCCAGAGCGCGCCCTTCATCTTCGGCCACCTGGGGGCGCTGGCGGTCACCCTCTTCGTGTCGGCGTTCATGACCTCGTCCATCGTCGCCCGGCTGCGCGAGCGCCAGGCCGAGCTGGCCGCGACCTCGGCGCGCCTGGCCGACCTCGAGGCGCGCAAGTCGCGCTTCATGCGCGTGGCGGCGCATCAGCTTCGCTCGCCGTTGTCGGCCATCCAGTCGCTGCTGAACGTCTTCCTGCGCAACTACGCCGCCCTGGGCGAGGGCAAGCGGGTCGAGTTCATCCAGCGGGCCGAGCACCGTACCCGTCTGATGCTCGACATGCTGGCCGACCTCCTGGCCCTCTCGCGCCTGCGCGACGCGCGCGACCAGAAGCCGGTCCGCGACCTCGTGGTGTTCGACGAAATGGCCCAGCGCGTGGTGGCCCTTTACGGCCCACAGTCGGAGGAGAAACGCCAGACGCTCGACGTCCGCCTCGAGGCCGGCGCGGCGCAGATCTACGCCGAGCCGGACCGGCTGCGCGACGTGCTGGTCAACCTCATCTCCAACGCCATCAAGTACACGCCCGAGGGCGGGCGCGTCACCGTGACCAGCCGCGCCGACGACGCCAGGCTGGTGTTCGAGGTGGCCGACACGGGCATCGGCATCCCGCCCGAAGACCAGGAGCACCTCTTCGAGGAGTTCTTCCGCGCCAGCAACGCGCGCGAATTCGCCCAGGAGGGCACGGGACTCGGCCTCTCGATCGTCCGCGAAATCGTCCAGGCGCACGACGGCGAGATCGCCTTCGAGAGCCAGCCGGGCCAGGGCGCCCGCTTCACCGTCACCTTCCCCGTGGCCGTCTGCGAGCTGCCGCGCAAGGCTACCTGAGCGGGGCCGGCTCCTGGTCGAGCACCTCCACGGCGAGTCGGTCGCCGGCGAGCACGATGCGTGGCTCGCCCCACGCCGCCCAGTCGCTGGAGGAGTTGCCGGCCGGCCCCACGTCCGTCACCAGCCGCAGCGCGACCTTCTTCCCTCGGAACCGCGACAGGTCGGCCCGGAATGGCGCCCAGCGCTTCACCTCGGCGAATTCCAGGCTGCCCACTGTCTGCCAACCTCCCGCAGGTTGCGAAGCCCTCGCTCCGCTCGGCCCAGGGTCTGCGGGAGGCTCTCTGACCTGAAGCGAGAACACACAGCCATCGGCCGTCGTGGAGCCGTCGGCGAAGCCGACGAGGGTCTCGAACTCGCACGGCTCGTCGGGCAGAGCGGTCTCGAATTCGCCCCAGGCGCTGCCCACACCGCTCTTGTAGGGCGGGTGGCAGAAAAAGCCGCTCTTCTCCACTCCGCCCACTGTGTTCGTTGCCGCGTGGAAGCTCGCCCCGCTGTCGGGCCCCAGCGGCTCCTCGGCCTTGCCGCGGAACTGCATGCCCAGGCGCAAGGGGGCGACCGTGCTCAACTCAATCACCGTGGCCTTCGCCCGCGTGAAGCGTAGCCAGAGGCGGTCGGCTTGGGCCGGCTTGTCCCCCATCCCGTGGTGCGCCTTAAGCTCGATTGGAGCGACACCGGGTTCGGGCGGCAGGACGTAGCGGAAGGCCTGCCGCTGCTTCAGGCCCGGCCGCAGGCGCACTTCGGCCAGCCGAGGCCTGAGAATCAGCGACGGGCTGGCGAGCGTCAGGGCGACGGCGGCTTCGGCCGGCAGGTTGCTGAGGAGTTCAACGACCAGTTCCTGCTGGCTCCCTGGCGGCTGGGGCGTGGGCTTCGCGGGGCGGACGGCGGGCTCAAGCGCCCTCGCCGCGATGGCGGTCAGCCAGCCCACTCCCTGGGCCTCTTCCCGGCCATTTTTCCCCGTGACCCACACGCGATACCACAGCCGCTCGCCGGGCCGGGCATCGGCTGGCACGTGCACGGTTGCCTCCCCGCGAGCCTCGGAGCGCGGGCGCGCGGCCTGCGGCATTCTAAGGTTCTCAAGCGCCTGAGGGCGCCGGGACTCCCCATCGGGGATCCCCCCGAGCAGTTCGCCGGCCGCGCGGATGTTGACCAGCGCGCCCGTGCCCAGGTTCGCCACGACGATGTTCGCCGGGTAGTCGAGGCCGGCGACGAACCTTCGCACGCCCTGGTCGGGCGGCGGAGCACTGGTGGTGCCGGCAACGGTGAGGCGATAGCGGACCGCGCCCTTGACGGGCATGATGGTGTGACCGAGGTTGCTCACGCGGATTTCGGCGGGGCCGAGGGGGTTGTCTTCCAGGCCAAAGGCTTCGGCGGCGAGGGCGGCGTCGGCCCTAAGGCCGAGCTGCGTGGGGCGGATGCTCAGGTCGTCGCACTTGTCGCAGGGGATTGCCCACCACTGCTTAACCTCCCGAAGGTATTGGAACCTTCGGGAGGTTTCGGGGCAGGTTGCGCGGGAGGCTGCGGGCTTGAGGGCCGCCGCGCCGCGGCAGGCCAGGGGGCCACAGGCTGCGAACTTGTCGCGGGCGTCGAGATAGTGATAGTCTGGCGAGCCGACGTAATCCAGCCGCTGGCCGTCCGCGATGGCCGAGAACTGGAGGATGTCGCCCTTCTTGAAGGCCAGGTGGCCGGTGGGTGGGAGTAGGTAGGTCTTCCCGTCGCATCGAAGGGTCCAATCGTGGTCGAAGCTCAGGTTGCACCAGAGCTCCAGGCCGCTGGTGTACTTCACGTAGACCTGGCCGCGCCTGTAGGCGCCCGTGCGGATGGCGTCGGAGGTGGGCAACAGCTTCGAGCCGTCGTGGTAGCGAATCTCGGCGACTGGGACGAGGGCGTAGCGCTGCTGGACGGCGTTGGTCATGTAGTAGCTCTTGAGGCCGCCGTCGAAGCCCCACTCGAGCGCGAGGAAGCCGATGTGGCCGAAGGCGAGGCTGGAGGTGATGAAGCGGTCGAGGTACGGGCTTGTGCGGCTCCTGTCCTTCCGCCACTCGCCGCCGTGATGCGGGTAGAACATGTCGGGCGAGCCCATCCCGAAGTCGCACATCAGCGGGTGCATCTTCAAGAGGTCGAAGTCCACGAGTGGCGGGCGTTTCCAGCGCTCGGGTCCGCCCCAGCCCATCTGGCCGTAGTTGCCGCTGATGAGGCCGGCGTACATCCAGTGCATGTTGCCCTCGCTGAAGACGGGGCCGCCGTAGGCCTTGGTCTCATTCCAGAGCAGGCGGGCATAGCAGTCCCAGACGGCGCGGAACATGCCGGCGCCGGGCACACGCGCATCGTAGTCGGTGCGGTGCCAGGGGGCGATGGCGGTGTGGACGTCGCTGTAGCAGGTGGTTGCGCCGAACTTGGCGGCGATCTTTGGCGCGAGGTCGGCCTCGGCCTGCCAGGCCCACGTCGGCTTCGGCGCGTAACAGCGGGGCCAGGCCCCCCGCCAGTTGCCGTCGCTGTCCAGGCACACGCGGTCCTCGCGCCAGTGCTCGTTCACGGGCGCGTAGTCGGTGTAGTTGGCGTAGAGGCCGAAGCGGTAGCCGAGGCTGTGGACCCACTTGCCGTATTCAATCATCTTCTCGTCGCCGATGCGGGGCGCGCAGCGGAGGCGGAAGGTGAAGCTTTCGCCGGCGTCGCGCCAGCCGACCTCGTGGAGCGGGCAGATGAAGCGTTCGACGCCGTGAGCCTTGAGGCGTTTGAGGAGGTCGGGCACCGGCTCGCCCACATTGCGCCAGATGCTCCCCGTCGCCAGATGCGCCATCGGGTTCTTCGGATGCGGCAGGTTGGGCAGCACCTCGTGGAAGTCGCTGGCCACCGTGATGATGAGGCGCTCGCGCAGCGGGTTCCGGTTGCCATCGGCCTTTGGCAGGTAGCGGGAGCCGCCGTTGTAGACGTATTCGCCGGGCGCGGGGTTGCCGCTCGCCGCTTCGAGCGTCGAGGCGTCCGAGCTGTACCAGTCGAGGAGAGCCGAGAGGAAGACGCCATCCCAGTGAACGAAGTGCGGGCCGCTTTCGATGTGGAGATAGGGCACGGTGAACAGGTCAGCGTTCGGGGTGCCCTTTGTGCGGCCGATGCGGAAGGCTGTCGCCTTCGGCTCGGGGCATTCTGCCGTGATCTGGAGCGACTTGCCCACGGCCCGCAGATGGTAGAAGTAGTCAACCTCTTCGCTACCGGCCTGGGCCTTGCAGCAGACGCGCACCGTGCCGTCGGTGCCGTGCTCCACGGCGACGCAGCCTTGCTTGAGGCCCTCGTCGCCAGGCTTCCAGTCGCGCCCGCCAAGCTCGAAGACCGGGCCGCCGCCCGCGCAAGGCTGGAAACGCTTGCCGTTGATCTCCACCGTCAGGTCATCAAGGGTGCCGTCCTTGGGGGTGAAAACCCAACGAATCCTGTCGCGGCGACCTCTCGCTGTGAAGATGCGGGCGGGGCCTTCCTGGCCGAACTTTGTGGTCACAGGCTCCTTTGGGCTCGGGGTGATGGTCTCGGGGGTGGTGGGCCAGGGGACGTCTTTCGGGGGCAGCCTGGGTTCGGACAGCGGCTTGTAGTCGGGGGCGTAGAACTGGAGGGAATCAAAGGACAGTGTGGCCGGCTTTTCGTCGGCGCAGTTGGTCACGCGGAGGGCAACAAAGCTGAGCGGGTAGTCAATCTTCCCATCGCCCTGGGATGAACCTCCCGCAGGTTTGGAACCTGCGGGAGGTTGCGCGGGAGGTTGTTCGGGGCGGATGCGGCCGGTGAGCTGGCCGGTGGGCGAGACGAACGCCGCGTGCATGAGGAACCAGTAGTCGAAGTTCACGTGGCCGAGGCTGATGGCGAAGCCCTCGCCCTGGGCGTCGCGGACAATGACGTAGATGTTCGTGCGGGCAGTCTGGGGCTTGGGATACCAGCCCCAGTTGTTGCCGCGGACCCACATTTGCGCCGCCGTCGGATCGCCGGGGATGGGCACCGGCTGCGGCGGTCTCAGCTCGAAATAGCTCGCCGCCGTCTTCCCCGTGTAGGTCACTTTGCCCGTGTAGTCGCCATACATCTGCTCCTGGCGGGAGCGGACGAGTTCCGCCGTGCACCCGAGGAAGCCGACGGCGGTCCACCCCTCCAGGCTCTCGAAGTCCACAACTTCGGCATGCTCGGGCTTGCGTTCGGCCCAGGCCATCTCGTAGGGCCTCTCGCCCACCTTGCCTTCTGGGTCCGTGTTCAACGCAGGCTTGGTGACTGGCTCACCGGCCACGGCAGGAACGGACACCAACACCAGAGCAACCAGGGTCTTCATGGCCGCTCCTCCTTTCCGCGTCGTTCCGCGTGTTCCGCGGGCTATTCGCCCTCGCTTGCCGCAGCGGGGGGAAGTTCGCGGGCGATCTCGGCGAGGCGATAGCCGAAGCCGGGGCCGGAGAGGGTGCTCAGGTCCACGCAGCCGTCGCGGCGGCGGTAGAGGCCGGGGTGAACGGCTTCCTCGGGCTTCGAGGCGTCGGGGTAGAACTGCATGGCGTTGGTCTCGACGCCCATGATCGTGCCCGCGTGGGCGGCGAGGAGGCAGTGGGGAATCTGAGCCAGCATGGGGTTGGTAAGGTCCTGCACCATCAGGGTCATGCCGTGGGCCTTGGCCCAGCAGAGGGTGAGGAGGGCGCCGGTTTGGGTCTTGCAGGTCTTGAGGGCCACGCCTGTCCAGCCCAGCTCGCGGCCGAGGCGGACGAGCCGCCAGTCGTGCGCACTCTCGTCCATGAACAGCGGCTTGCGGGCCGAGACGCTGTGGACGTCGATCGGGTGCTGCTCGATGTCGTAGGGGAAGGGCTGTTCGACGTAGAGGATCATCTGGTAGATGCGCGGCTGGTCGAGCACCAGGCGGTCGAGGATGTCGGTGACGTAGGCCGGGTCGGTGACGGTGCAGTTGAAGTCGGCGGTGAGCCACAGGGCGCCGCCCTCGATGGCGAGGGTGCCCACGCGGACCAGGCGGTCGTAGTCCCAGGCGGCGTCGTTGCCGCGGAGTTTCACCTTGAGGCACTTCAGCCCGTCGCGGCGAATCCAGTCGGGCAGGAGCACGGGGTAGCCGTCGTTCGGCTCCGCGCCGGTCAACTCGTCGGGAGAAAGCAGGTCCTGGCCGCCCACCAGGTGCCAGGCGGGCAGGCGCGTGGGGGGCTGGGGCACGAAGAAGTCGGCGGGGAACTTACCCTGAAACGAGCGCGGCGCCCTCCCGCAGGTTCCAATACCTGCGGGAGGGTAATCGGGGCTGTCCCTATCGAGGCGCATCTCCGCGGATACCCTCCCGAAGGTGTTGGAACCTTCGGGAGGGAAGCAGGCCGCGAGGTCGCAGCTCATGAACTGCGCGGTGTAGGTGGCGTAGGCGGGCAGACCAAGGAGGCTGCCGTAGGCGTCATGGAGTGCGATGTCGAAGGCGGAAGCGCAGATGAGCGCGGCAAGCCAGGGCATGGCCTCGGCTCGCCCGCGGTTGACATCGGCGAGGAGGCGGGGAAGTTCGGCTTCGAGGAAGGCGTGGCCGATCTCCATCGGGTGGCCGGTCTCGTCGAAGCCGGCCCAGGCCTTGGCGAGGGCCACGCAGAACGCCCTCATGGCCTCGTGGCGTTCTTCATAGGAGAGGCTGCTCGGCCAGGCCCATTGCACGCTGAGCGGGGTTTCGCCCCAGCCGTCGGCCACGTGGCCGGCCGCATCGATCACCCGCAGCCGGACGCGGGCGCAGGTGACGTGGGTGAGCGTTTCCTGCCCGAACTTCAGCGGGACGCGGGTCTGGACGGGGAGGAAAAAGAGGGAGGCGGCGATGGCGTGGATGTCGGTGGGCTTGGGCACTGCGGCCTCCTGAGCGTGGAATCCGTAATGCGTAATCCGTAATCCGTAACCAGAAAGAGAAGAGGAACCTTGCTTGCGGCTTCTTTCCTGTTACGGATTACGGATTGATGAGGTCCCCCAGCAGCATGATGTAGCCGACTCTGAGAACGGTGCCATCGAATCGCTTGGGGTCGAAGCCCTTCTGATCGCGGACCTGTTTGAGCACGGGCTCGCGGTCAGGCTGCTCCGGGCTGACCTCTATGGTGACCGAGTGCTCCTTGTCCTCCAGGCCCTCGGCGATGGCCAGGGTGGCCAGGCGATGGTAGTTGCAGTACATGTCGAAGCGGGGCACGGTGCGGGTCACTTTGCCGTCCACGGTGCAGATCGCCTTGCCGCCGTCGGGGCCGACGAGGTCGTAGAGCCTTGCGAGGGTGCCCTTGAAGCGGAAGGAGAGCTTCTCGCCGGGCTTGGTGGCCTCCCAGAGGGCGGGCAGGCGGTTGCCGAACCACTTTCCGAAGCCGTCATCGGTGGGGAGCTTGCGCCAGCCGGGCGTGAGCATCGAGGGCTCGATGGGCACCAGCTTGGCGTTCTCCCAGTTGTCGGCGCGCAGCGGCTCGGGCAGCTTGTGGGGGCCGGGCTTCGACGCCTTCTGAATCTCCTCGAGCGCGTCGGTGATGACCTGGGTGAAGAGTTCATGGCCGGCGTCGTTGGGGTGGCAATCGTCGTGGGCGAAGACCATCTTGCCCTCGGGCGGCGTGTCCTTGGGCGGGAAGGGGAAGATAAGCTTGCCCGCCTTGTGCAGCTCGGCCACGCGCAGGGCCATGTTGATCGAGGGGATGCCGTAGTGGTCGGCCACCTTCTCGTGGGCGGTCGTTGAGCGGTTGCAGAAGCCCTTCTCGTAGTCGGGGAGGAACGCCTTGTGGATCGTGTAAACGAAGCAGATGTCGGTCTCCGCATTCGCCCGCCAGATCTGCCGGACGATCCCCTCAAGGGTGCGGTAGATCGAGTCGGGCGCCGCGCCGCCGTCGTTCACCGCGAACTCGACGAGGACGAAGTCGGGCTTGTGCGCCAGCACGTCCTGCCCGCAGCGGAAGACGCCCAGGTCGGAGCCTGTGCCGCCGATGGCGGCGTTGACCTCGGTGATCTTCGCCTTGGGCCACGTGGTCTGGAACCACTTGAGGGTCTTCGGACGCCAGCCGGGCGCGGCCGTGATGCTGCCGCCGAAGTAGGCGATGGTCACAGCCCCGTTGCCCTGGAGCTTCGCAAACAGGTTGCCCAACCCGCCGCGGGCGCTGAAGAGCTTTGGCGGGACGAGGTCCGGCTCACCCGCAAGGGCATCGGCTGCCACCACCATCATCAGTCCCCCGATCCAGGCCCCCAGTTGGCGCTTCATGCAGTTCTCCTGGCCTTGGTTCCCTTCCCCGCGGCAGTGAGGCGCTACTGCGACCTGGGCGCGGGGCGGACGACGACATTGTCGAAGAACAGCTCGCGCGGCGGGTAGTTGCTGTGCGAGCAGACGTCGAGGTAGAGAAAGGCCTGCGAGAAGTCGCAGCCGTGCGGCTCCGGCCCCCAGAGGGTCTTGCCGTTCTCGATGATCTCGATGTTCTGGCGGTCGAGGCGCAGACGCACGTTCTGGCGGCCGATGGGGCGGCCGACGCGGTCCTTGGGGTCGGGCTGCGGCCAGCCCTCGGTGTACAGGAAGCGCAGGTTGCCGGCCTGGCGCCGCGAGAGGCAGGCCCGGGCGTTCCTGCCCGGCGGCACGCCCACGTACTCGAACCTCAGCCAGTCCTTCTCGTTGGCCGCGGTGGTGTCGGTGGAGGTCGGGCAGAGGAAGAGGCTGGCCTCCAGGTAGCAGCCATTGGCCTGGTTGTTCCAGTCGATCTCGGCCGCGACCTCGACAGGGCTGGAGCAGTCCACCACGGCCGTGGCCGAGCGGATGCCGAGATGCTTCACCGTGTCGTCGCGGGTGCCGATGGTGCCCACGCGGACCCGGAGGCGGCCGCCAACGATGTCGGTCACGGCCTCCGCAAAGTCGCCGTCGCGGGTGGCCACCCACCGGCCGCCGGCGAAGGGGTCCTTCGCCGCAAAGTCGTCCCAGAGGAACGCGCCGGCCGCAAGGTCCGGGCTCGGCGGCGGCTGGACGCGCGTGCCGGTGGCCACCGCGATCTGGGCCGACGGCACAGGAGTGTGCTGCTTGCCATGTGGCTCCGTGACCTTGATCGGCGGGCCGGCGTCGGGGTTCTGGTCGCGCCCGCGCGTCAGGAACGTGCGGCCGACAACCACGACAGCCGTGGCCACGATGACCGCGAGGGCCAGGACAGCAGGGCGGACGCTGCCACGTTTCTCTCTCGCTCGCGCGCAATTCATGCGCCTCTCCTCCACGGGACGGCAATGGGCTCCTGGCGTCGCGATGGTCAGGATAGCGCCGGGGGCTGGGAGCGTCAACCGCGCCAGGCGCGCAGACCCCGCCCCCGGTCCCGAAGCGGCGGCGTCCACCCCGTCGGGGTCACTTCTTGCCGCTCTTGGTGCCCTGGTCGTGGGGAACTGTGACTGTGACGATGGCGGAGGAGGAGTTGCCGCTGGCGTCGCAGGCCCGGAGGGTGATGGTGTAGACGCGGCCTGTATTGGAGTTGCCGGAGCGCTCGGCGCGAAGCCTGAGCGTGTGGGCGCCGGTGATCTCCCAGTCCGCGGGGGTGTTGCTGTCGCCCTTGCCGTCCAGCGGCTCGCTACTGGCCACGCTCTCGATCTTCCAGGCGGGGGCCGCGTCGCAGATGTCCTTCATCAGGAGGCCGATGGTGACCGGGACCATCTCGTGGCTGGCCGGCCAGAGAACATTCGGTGTGGCCCAGGCGCTGGTGATCGTGGGCGGCGTTGTGTCCACAATGGTGACTTTCTGGGTTGCTGTGGTGACGTTGCCGCTGGCGTCGGCGGCAGTCCAGGTCACCGTCGTCACCCCCAGTGGGAAGAGGGCCGGCGCGTCATTGGTCACTTGGACTGCTGCATCGCAGGCATCGGCGACCATCGGCGTGCCCAGCGATACCGGCGTGCCGCTGTAACTGGTCTGCTCGGCTGTCACGTCGGCGGGGACCGTGAGGCGGGGCGGCGTAGTGTCTACCACGGTAACCGTCACGGTATCAGGCTCAGACGTGCTCGTGCCGTCGCTGACGATGAGGGTGATCGTGGTGGTGCCGAGCGGGAACGTGCGCGTGACCTGGGGGCCCGTCTCGTTGCCCTCTGCCCAGGACCAGAGATAGGTGAGGTGATCGCCCTCGGGGTCGTACGAGCCCGAGGCGTCCAGCGTGACGGGCGCGCCGGCCGCGGAGGTCTGTTCGACGCGCTGGTCGAGGCCTGCAATGGCGACGGGGGGCATGTTGTCGCCGCCCACGGGCGTGAGGGCGGTGGCGAAGGCAGGCCCCGTCTCCGTGCTGGTGATCTGGCAGCGGTTGCTGAGCAACGCCCCTCCCGAGGCCGTGACCCTGACGATCACGGTCTGCGAAGAGCGCGAGGCGCCGGCCGGCAACTGCCCAAGGGTCCAGGTCACCGTGTGGGTGGCAGGGTCGTACGTGCCGCCTCCCGAGGCCGAGAGGAAGGCGGTTCCGGGCGCCAGGATATCGCGGAGGACCACGTTGTTCACCGGCGAAGCGCCCGAGAGGTTATCGTAGGAGAGGGTGTACGTGATCTGGCCGCCGGGCAGCACCGAGCTGCCGGGGGGCACGCCGTCGCTGTTGGCGAGGTGCAGCGGGTTGTAGGCCAGGTCGTTATTCGGGATGCAGATGCCCGTGGGATTGCCGAGCCGCGGGCTCGTGTAGAGCAGGTGGAGCGAGGAATCGAAGACCATCAGGCAACTGGTGCCGCCGGAGACCTGGTTGCCCGTGGTGATGTAGACGTAACCCGTCCCGGTGTCCGCGGCCAGGCCGACCACGCAGTCGGATGGGGCATCGAGCCCGGGCAGGGTGCGCAGGTTGAAGACCTTCTCAGTGCCCGTGCTCAGGTCGTACTGGCTCAGCACAGAAGGCTGCCCCTTGGCGATGAGGGCGTTGCCCGTATAGACGAGACGCCGCACGCTGTCGACGGCGATGCCCATGGGCTTCTGGGTGATCGTGAAGCGGCGGGCCTCGGTCCAGTCGGCGGGGTAGAAGCAGCGCACGGTTTTCGTGGCGGCATCGGCCACCAGGAGCAGGCCGTCCGCCTCGTCCCACGCGAGGCCCATCGCGCCAGAAACCTCGGGCAGGGCGACCGTCTGGTAGTAGGCGAGCACCCGGCACGTCGGATCCCAGGTGTAGACGTAGAGCTGGTTGCTGTTGCGGTCCACCGCGTAGAGTTGCTGCGTGGCCGAATCGAATGCGACGCCCGCGAGATTGGAGGCGCGGGGAGTGGCCACGCTGCCCAGCATGCGGAGCGTGACGGCGTCCATCAGCCACACGGCGCCCCGGCCTTCGATGGTGATGAAGAGGGTGCCGGAGGCATCGTCCACCGCCATGCCCACGGGGCCGAAGCCTATGGGGCCGGACTCGCGCTGGAGTACCGGGGACCCCGGTGTGAGCCCAATATCGTAGGCCTGCACGGGGCCATCGTCATTGAGATCTTTGATGAGATAGAGGGACTTGCCGACGGCGGTCTGGACTGAGAACGCCGCCAACGCCAGGGACACCGCTGCCGCGACTGCCAAGGCGGAATGCCCGCCGCTTCTGTGGGGCTTCATCATGCTGGATTGCCCGCCGCCCGCGTGGCCACCCCCGCCAGGAAGACCACGCACTAATACAAATACGCTATTATCCCGTCCTTGTCAAGTCAAAGGGCCCGCGAGGCCAAGTCCCCCGCGTTTCCCGACTCACGGAGAATGCCGCGCGAGGCACGAGGTTGCAGTGGCCAAAACCGGCCGCTAGCTCTCTCTAAGCTAGGATACTCCAACCGCCCGCGATGCTGCGAGCTGCGGATTGCTCGGCAGGACCTGCCGATCACCACCTCAACAGGTTGGGGCATCGTTCGACGTCCACACCACGGGGCAGGTCCCCCAGGTAGAGCTCCAACTGTGTGACATCGGAGGGGAGACCGCCGTCGCCCGATATGCGCCTGCCTTGCGGGTGCGGCCACTCCGCTGTCCCCTCCCCCCAGGCACGCTCGGTGCGCGGCCGGCGCGCGGGGAGAGTGAGCGGGGGCGAGAAAAATCCGAGCGTCGGTGAAAAATAGGGCCCATCAGGGTTTCGCGATCCTGACGCGGCAGCCATTGGGAGGCACGGGACGGGTGCCGCGGTTCCGGCGAGTTAGCCCCCTAAGCCTATATGCCGCAATGCCTTATGCCCTCCCGCCATTCCCCCTCCCATACTGAATCATCCCGCAACTGAGCCGGAATGGCCGGAGCGGCGAGAATCGGCAATTCTCGCCCATCCGCCCGAACTGTATCACTTCCCCCTCTCAGGGGTGATACAGATGGGCAATATGCGCCCGCCAGGCATCCGGCAGCGCCCTGCCCTCCAAGGACCCGCCAGGTCCGCAAGGCTCAGTCCTGCCCGCGTCCTGCCCCGGGCCGCCCGAGCCCAGATCGCCAGAGGCCGAAGAGTCGAAAAGAAAGCTTGACAACGGCTCGGCATTGCGGTATTATCATACCAGATTGCTTGAAAGGCGCCCCAATGCCCAAACTCGTCAGGTTTCCAGAGGCCGCTTCCCTCGGCATTCACGCCGCCGTGATCCTCGCCGGTCGCCGGAACGGCCTGGTCCCCGCGCACGAACTGGCCGAGGGGCTCCACGCCTCCGAGGCGCATCTGGCCAAGGTCATGCAGCGGCTCGTACGCGCAGGCATCGCGACCTCGGCGCGCGGGCCGCACGGTGGCTTCGCCCTGGCCCGTCCAGCGGCCGATGTGACCTTGCTCGACGTCTACGAGGCCATCGAGGGGGCCGTGGAGCCGGCCGCCTGCGTGTTTGGCGCGCCGGTGTGCGGCCGCAAGAGCTGCGTGTTCCGCGGCGTCACCGAGGAACTCGACGGGCGACTCCGAGCCTATCTGGCCAATGCCACCCTTGGCGACCTGGCCGAGGAAACCGAAGAGAAGGAGACCGCAGATGTCGGTGCGGCAGATCATCCGGATTGACGAAGAGAAGTGCACGGGCTGCGGCGATTGCATCCCGGGGTGCCCGGAGGGAGCGCTCCAGTTGATTGACGGGAAGGCTCGGCTCATCAGCGATCTCTTCTGCGACGGCCTGGGCGCCTGCATCGGCACCTGCCCGGTGGACGCCATCACGGTCGAGGAGCGCGAGGCCGAGCCGTACGACGAGCGGAAGGTGATGGAGAACATCGCGCGCCAGGGGCCGAACACCATCAACGCCCACCTCGAGCATCTGCGCGAGCACGGCGAGTTCGAGCTGCTCAAGACCGCGCTGGACTTCCTCAAGGAGCGCGGCATCCGCGTGCCGATGCCCTCCCCCGCGGCAGGCGGGTGCCCGGGCTCGCGGGCCGTGAAGCTGGAGGAGCGGCCCGCCGCCGAGGCGGTGGTCGCGGGCCGTGCCGTGTCGCGCCTGCGCCAGTGGCCCGTGCAGATCACGCTTGTGCCGCCGCACGCGCCCTACCTGAAGGGCGCCGACGTGGCGCTCATCGCCGACTGCGTGCCCTTCGCCTATGCGAACGTGCACGAGGACTTCATCAAGGGCCGCGTCGTCCTCGTCGGCTGCCCCAAGCTCGACGACGTCGAGGCCTACCGCAAGAAGCTCGCCGAGGTCTTCCGCCAGAACGACATCAAGAGCATCATGGTCGTCCACATGGAAGTCCCTTGCTGCTTCGGCCTCATCCACGTCCTGCGCCAGGCCCTCAGCGACGCGGGCAAGCAGATCCCGGTCACCGAGACGACTATCAGCATCCGGGGCGAAGTGCTTGGGAAGGCTGGACTCTGAACGGCGGTGGCGCATGAATGGGCCTAAGGGGCCCGTCGGAAGGCAGATAGAGGAACGTGCCGTGTGCAAACTCGCCTGGGAACCCGAAGCCGAAGCCGCCCTCTCGCGGGCGCCGTTCTTCGTGCGGCCCCTGGCGCGCCGCAAGGTCGAGGAGCGCGTGCTCGCGCGCGGCGGCGACCGTGTGACGCTGGCCGACGTGCGCGAGGGCGAGGCGCGCTTCAAGGCCGTCGCTGGCGGCAAGTCGGATACCCAGCTCGAGCGCGTGATGCCCCAGCCTAACCGGCCCGGCGCCCAGATGCTTGCCATCGAGGTCTGCCACTGTGAGCTCAGCGGCTGCCCCAACGCGCTCATCAAGCCGCAGGACTGGAAGCAGCCCATTGAGGACTGGGCGAAGGCCAACGACATCTCCGAGCGGCTGCGCCAGCGGGTGGAAGGCGAGCGCATTCTCTTCCACCACAAGCTGCGGATCGCGATCGCCGGCTGCCCCAACGGCTGCTCGCGGCCGCAGATCGCCGACATCGGCCTCGTCGGCTTTGTCGAGCCCCGGGTGAGCCCCGAGAACTGCATCGCCTGCCGGGCGTGCGAGGCCGCGTGCCCCGACCGAGCCATCCGAGTGGCTTCCCGCAATGCATCCAGCGGGTGCCACCCTCAAGCGGCCTCGCTTGAGGGTGTCCTCACCTCCCCCGCCATCGAGGGCACCCTCAACGGGGCCGTCGAGGGGGGCACCCACGAAGGGCCTTGCTTCGACCGCGCGGCCTGCCAGGGCTGCACGGCGTGCCGCGATGTGTGTCCGCCCGAGGCCATCACGCTCTCGGCGCCCGCGGCCCGCCTCCTGATGGGCGGCAAGCTGGGGCGCCACCCGCACCTGGCCGAAACCGTCGGCACGGCCGCCGACCCCGCCGAGGCCGTTCGCGCCATTGCCGAGGCGGTGGACCGTTTTCTCGCCGAGGCGCGGCCGGCCGAGCGCTTTGCCGAGCACTGGCTCCGCACCCGCGGCGCCGCGCCGAAAGGAGGCGCCCAATGAGCAAAATCGTATGTCCCGGCCAGGATACACGCTTCTGGGACAAGGAGGATATCTTCGACGTCGAGTGCGCCCACTGCGGCTACGCCATCGAGTTCTTCCGCGACGACGGCAGCCGCCGGTGCCCCCAGTGCGGCCGCCGCGTGGCCAACCCGCGCCTGAGCCTCGGCTGCGCCCAGTGGTGCGAGCAGGCCGAGAAGTGCCTCGGCTTCGACCCCAAGAAGGTCCAGCTCGTGGAATACGCCGAGGAGTCGCTCGCCGACCAGCTCATCGAGGCCGTGAAGGCCCAGTTCGGCGCCGACCAGAAGCGCATCACCCACGCCCTGGCCGTCCTCGAGAACGCCCAGGAACTCCTGCGCCACGAGGCGGCCAACCCCCGCATCGTGGTCGCCGCCGCGTTGCTGCACGACATCGGCATCCAGGAGGCCGAGCGCAAGCACGGCTCGGCCGCGCCCCCGTTCCAGGAGCTCGAGGGGCCGCCCATCGCCCGCCGCATCCTGGAGGGGCTCGACTTCGCCGAGGCCGACATCCAGCACATCGCCCGCATCGTCGGCAGCCACCACAGCGGCGCCGACATGGACACCCCCGAGTTCCGCATCGTGTGGGACGCCGACTGGCTGGTCAACATCCCCGAGCACTGCGCGAAGATGGGCGACGAATGCCTGCGCGAGTTCATCGAGAAGACGTTCCGCACGGATACGGGCCGGGCCCTCGCCGTCGAGCGCTTCCTCGGCCCCGCCAACGACGCCGCCAGTCCTATCCGTCCTATCCGTCCTACCCGTCCTGTCAAGGAGGCCAACGATGGTGACTGAACTGAAACCGGGCGTCTACTGGGTCGGGGTGGTGGACTGGGCGCTCCGCCGCTTCCACGGCGTCGAGCTCTCGACCCACCGCGGCTCCGCCTACAACGCCTATCTCATCGTGGACGAGAAGGTGGCCCTCGTGGACACCGTGTGGTCGCCCTTCCAGGACCTGCTGATGGCCAACATCCGCGAGGTCGTGGACCCCGCGAAGATTGACTACGTCGTCGCCAACCACTCCGAGGTGGACCACTCCGGCGCCCTGCCCGCCGTGATGCGCGAGGCGGTCAACGCCCAGCTCATCGTCTCCAAGCGCGGCCGTGAGAGCGTCGAGGGCCACTATCACCAGCCCTGGAGCTTCCAGGCCGTGGGCACGGGCGACTCGATCTCCCTCGGCCGGAACAGCCTGGTCTTCGTCGAGGCCCCCATGCTGCACTGGCCCGACTCGATGTTCACCTATCTCACCGGCCACAACCTCCTGATGCCCAACGACGCCTTCGGCCAGCACTATGCCACCGATGCACGCTTCAACGACGAGGTGGACCAGGAGGAGCTGTACCAGGAGGCCCTCAAGTACTATGTCAACATCCTCACCCCCTTCAGCCACCTGGTGACCAAGAAGATCGAGGAAGTGCTCGCCCTCAAGCTGCCGGTGGACATGATCTGCCCGAGCCACGGCGTGCTCTGGCGCAGCGACCCGCTTCAGATCGTGCACAAGTACCTCGAGTGGGCGGCGCAGAAGCCCGAGCCGCGCGCCGTGATCCTCTACGACACCATGTGGAACGGCACGCTGCGCATGGCCGAGGCCATCGGCGATGGGCTGACCGAGGCCGGCGTGCCCTTCAAGCTCATCTATGCGGCCGGCACCGACCGCAACGACGCGCTGGTGGAAATCTTCAAGGCCCGCACGCTGCTGATCGGCTCGTCCACGATGAACAACGGCCTGCTGCCCAGCCTCGAGCCGTTCCTGGGCGAGATCAAGGGCCTGAAGTTCAAGAACAAGATCGGCGCCGCCTTCGGCACCTACGGCTGGAGCGGCGAGGGCGTGAAACTCATCGAACACCATTTGGAGGAGAGCAAGATCCCCGTGATCCGGCCCGGCATCCGCGCCAAGTGGCAGCCCGGGCCGGCCGACCTCGAGGCCTGCCGGGCCTTCGGCCGCGAGATCGCAGAGGCCACCAAGAAGCCCCTGGAATAAGGAGGGAACGAACGCCATGGCCAAGACCGCTGCCCCCCAACGCCGCCGCATCGCCGCGGCCAAGGCCCACGACCTGGCGACCCTGGTGAAGTACTCGACCGGCGCCATCGTCAGCCGCACCCTGGCCGAGAACCGGGCGGGCACGCTCACGCTCTTCGCCTTCGACGCCGACCAGGGCCTCAGCGAGCACTCGGCCCCGTTCGATGCCGTGGTGCAGGTGCTCGACGGCGCGGTGGAGCTGATCATCGGCGGCAAGCCCGTGCGGGCCGAGGCGGGCCAGCTCGTGGTCATGCCCGCCCACGTGCCGCATGCGGTCAAGGCTCTCACCCGCTTCAAGATGCTCCTCACCATGCTGAGGGCCAAAGCCTGACCCAGGCCGGCCCGTCCATCGCGTCCAGGCTGTCCATGGGAATGGGCAGCGCCCCTTTGGGAAAGGAGAATTGTGCAATGGGTATGTTCTGCTACCAGTGCGAGCAAACGGCCAAGGGCACCGGCTGCACCATGCACGGCGTGTGCGGCAAGGACCCCGAGGTGGCCGCGCTCCAGGACCTGCTCGTGGAGGCCGTGAAGGACATCTCACGCTACGCCCACCGCGCCCGCCAGCAGGGCGCGAAGGACCCCGCCGTGGACGGCTTCGTGCTCGAGGCCCTCTTCGCCACGCTCACCAACGTGAACTTCGATGCGGCCCGTTTCCAGGCCTATGCGGCCCAGGCCGTGGAGGTCTGCCGCAAGGTAAAGGCCCTGTGCGCCGACGCCTGCGCCAACCTCCCCTGCATCGCCGCCTGCCTGCCGGCCTCCGACCTCAACGCCCTGGTCCGCAAGGGCGAGGACGTGACCATTCAGAAGCGCATGGACGCCAACGGCGACACCGTGACCGGCCTCCAGGAACTCATCGTCTACGGCGTCAAGGGCGCCGCCGCCTACGCCTATCACGCCCGCATCCTGGGCAAGGAGGCGGACGCCTTCTACGCCCTCCTGTATGAAATCCTCGACTTCGTCGCGCAGAACCCCACCGATGTGAACGCCCTCGTGGGCAACGCGCTGAAGACGGGCGAGCTGAACCTCAAGGCCATGGAACTCCTCGACGCGGCCAACACCAGCTCCTACGGCCACCCCGAGCCCACCCAGGTGCGCGTCACCCCCGTCAAGGGCAAGGCCATCCTCGTGTCCGGCCACGACCTCAAGGACCTCGAGGAGCTGCTCAAGCAGACCGCGGGCAAGGGGATCAACATCTACACCCACGGCGAGATGCTCCCCTGCCACGCCTACCCCTCGCTCAAGAAGTTCCAGCACCTCGTCGGCAACTACGGCTCGGCCTGGCAGAACCAGCAACGCGAGTTCGACGAGTTCCCCGGCGCCATCGTCATGACCACCAACTGCCTGATGAAGCCCAAGGAGAGCTACAAGGCGCGCGTGTTCACCTGCGGGCCAGTGGGCTTCAGCGGCGTCACCCGCATCAAGGGGCACGACTTCGCGCCCGCCATCGCCGCCGCGCTGGCCGCCCCGGGCTTCGCCGCCGATGAGCCCGAGAAGAAGATCACCATCGGCTTCGCCCGCAACACGGTCATGAGCGTCGCCGGCGCCGTCATTGACGCCGTGAAGAAGGGCGCCATCAAGCACTTCTTCCTCGTCGGCGGCTGCGACGGGGCCAAGCCCGGCCGCAACTACTACACCGAGTTCGCCCAGGCCGTGCCCAAGGACTGCGTGATCCTCACCCTCGCCTGCGGCAAGTACCGCTTCAACAAGCTCGACTTCGGCGACATCGGCGGCATCCCGCGCCTGCTGGACATCGGGCAGTGCAACGACGCCTACTCGGCCATCCAGATCGCCGTGGCGCTCGCCAAGGCCTTCAACACCGACGTCAACAGCCTGCCGCTCACGCTGATCCTGTCGTGGTACGAGCAGAAGGCCGTGGCCATCCTGCTCACGCTGCTGCACCTGGGCATCAAGAACATACGCCTGGGCCCCAGCCTGCCGGCCTTCGTGACGCCGCCCGTGCTCAACGTGCTCGTCGAAAAGTTCGGCATCGCCCCCATCTCCACCCCCGCCGAGGACCTCAAGGCCATCCTCGGCTGAGCCCTGCGCCCCCCTCCCGAAGGCTCCCGTGCCTTCGGGAGGGTCACGGGTATTCGCCCGCGCGGCGGGCACTTACTTCGCCTGGATATCGTAGCAGTACAGGAAGTCGCTGTGGCGCAGGTACAGCCTGCCGCCGCACACGACCGGGTGCGCCCAGCACGGCCCCTGCCCGCCCTCCGGGATGCGGAAGCGGCTGACCACCTCGTGCCTCTCGGGCGTGGCCTTCACCAGCCCCACCGTGCCGTCCTTCTCGCTGTACGTGTAGAGCATCCCGTCGGCCACCGTGAGCGAGCCCTTGCCCACGCCGTCGGCTGCGTGGACCATCCTGCCCGTCTTGAGGTCGAGACACTCCCACTTGCTGCCGACGTTTGAGCCGTAGATGTAGCCCTCCACCAGCACCACGCCGCCGTGATGGTTGGCGAGGACATTGGTCTGCCAGGCCTGCTTCGCCGAGATGCCCCCGCCTCCGGCCTTGAGCTCGATGCACTGTGTGCCGCCCGGGCCGAGGGTGGACACGATGACGAAGGGCGCCTGGAAAAGCGGGGTCGAAACCGTCTCATCGGCGAACGCCACATGGGGCTGCTGCCAGAGGAGCTTCCCATCGTCTGCGCGGACGCCGACCACCGATTTCTCCATCATCGTGACGTACTGCCGGATACCGCCGAACTCGATGGCGATGGGCGAGGCATAGCCGGGGCGCTCGCGGGTTTCCTTGCACACCCAGAGCGTCTTGCCCGTGGCCTTGTCGAGCGCGACCATGCCCGCCTTCGGCCCGCCTGCGACGCAGAGGACCCGGCCGCCGTCCACCAGGGGCGACTCGGCCAGGCCCCACTTGGGCGTGCGGCCCTCGAACTCCTTGAGGATGTTCACCTGCCAGATGAGCTTGCCCGTCCTGGCGTCGAGACAGGCGAGGTCGCCGAGCGAGCCCTCGTGGTAGAGCCGGTCGCCGTCCACCGTGGGCGTGCTGCGCGCGCCGGGGCGGTCGTGCTTGTCGGCGGGCCCGTTCTTCGCGGTCCATTGGGGTTTGCCGTGGAGATCGAGCGCGGTGATAACGGTGTCAGGCCCCATGCTGCCGGTCGTGTAGATCAGGCCGCCGGCGATGGCGACGGTGGAGAAGCCGTGCCCGATGCCCTGGGCGGTCCAGAGCAGCTCCGGCCCGCCCTCGGGCCACTGCTTGAGCAGGCCGGTCTCGGTCGAGACGTTGTCGCGCCGCGGCCCGTGGAACTGGGGCCACTCGGCGCCGGTGGCGGCGGATGCCAGGAACATCGCGCTGGGGATCAGGCTGGCCAGCCGGGGCCTCTTCCTCGTCACGGCGGTTCTCCTCAAGGGAAGTGCTCCGGCACGGAGCCGGAGTTCAGGGCGCTACTTCGGCGCGCCGAGACAGACGACCTGTCCCGTGAGCGTCGCCAGGTACAGTCTGCCGCCGGCCGCGGCCAGGCCGTCGAAGGCCGGCATCGCGCCCAGGGCGCACTCGGAGAGCACCTTGCCGTCCGCGGCGGCGAGGATGCGCAGGGCGATGCCCTTGCCGCCTGTGAACGCCGCCAGGGCCTCGTCAGCATTGGTGAAGGCCAGGATATCGGGGTCGCGCTTGGCCAGGTCTACCGGGCCTGCCACGGCCAGACGCTCGCCGGCCAGCACCATGGCCCGCACGGTGAGCGACGCGGGGTCGGACCACAGCACCTCGTGCGGGGGCGCAGCCGCCTGCTGGCCCTTGGCCCTCGCCTTGGCCTTGGGCGTGGGTGCCGGCGCGCGGCGGTCCATGGCGAAGAGGCGATAGGTGTCGGCCTTGTGGCCGACCGGGCCGCCCGCGATTCTCTCGCGGCCGTAGCCGTAGATCGTCTTGTCGGTGAAGCACAGGATGCGGCCGAAGGGGAAGGCATGGGCCGCGTCGGCCCAGCCGGCCCAGCCGGCGCCCGGCTGGCCCTCGCCCAGCACCCAGTAGGTGCGCACGAACCACTCCTCGCCCAGCAGGCTCGTGATCGAGAAGAGGTGCGGCTTGCTCGCGCTCGTCCTCTTCCCCTCGCGGTCGAAGCCGAAGTACTTGAGGTACACCGTCTCGCCGTCGCTGGTCAGCACGTCGTTCGTCGTGCCTTCCATGTTGAATCTGGCCTCGGGCACGAGCTGCGCGCCCGTCTCGGGGTCGAGGTGGTAGAGCACGGTTCGCGACAGCTCCTCGCCTGTCTCGGGCCGGAGGCGGTAGAGCACGATCCCGCCGTCGGTGTAGGATGAGCGGCCCGCCGTGACGTAAAGGGTGTCGTCCTGCACCAGCACGGCGCCGGGGACGGGCCAGACGGACTCGAGCTGGCCGTAGGCGCTCACGCGGCGGTCCTGGGGCGCGGCTCGGAAGCGCCAGGCGAGGGTGCCGTCGGCCGCGCCCACGCAGTAGACCCAGCCGTCGGCCGACCCGAAAATCACCCGCGACTTGTAGATGGTCGGCGCGCTGTCAATCCTGCCGCCGGCGGTGAAGCGCCACGCCTCCTTGCCGCTCTCAGCGTCGAGGGCATGCACGGTGTGGGCATCTATCGAGGCCACGAACACCCTGCCACCGGCCACGGCCGGCTGCGTGAGACGGCCGCCGAGGCGCACCGTCCATTGTTCGGCCACGGCGGCGGGGAGGGTGCACGACGCCGCGCCGCTGCGCAGCGGGTCGTGACGGTACATCGGCCAGTCGCTCGCCGTGGCCGCGGCGGCCTCGAGCGGCTTGCCGAACAGAGCGCCCTTCTCCAGCACGGGCTGGGCGGGGAAGGGCAGGTGCCCTGTCTTGTCGCGCGGCGGCGCCGCGGCGAAGAAGCCGGGCGCCTTCACCGTGAGGAAGCAGGCGCAGGCGTCGGGCGGCGCGTAGATCAGGCCGTTGGCCGGGAGGATTCCGTACTGGCACGTGCCGCGCACCCAACTGTTGTTGGCGAGCCAGCGCCCCTCCTCGATGCCGAGCACTTCGATGCCCGACTTGCCGGTGAGGATGAAGCGCTCGGTGGCCTTGTCGCGGTAGCAGCGGTGGTGCGCCATGCCCACGCGCGGGGCCTGGGTGTCTATCTGGCGGACGGGCTGGCCCGTCTTCAGGTCCAGGCCGCGGAAGTCGGGGCCCACGTAGGCCACGTTGCCGATCGCGAAGACGTCCACGGGCGAGTTGTAGCCCTCCTTGCACTTCGCCGCCCACAGCTCTTTGCCGTCGGCCGCTGAGTAGGCCTTGAGGGTGCACGTGGGCGTGCGGGCGAAGCCTTTCTCGTTCCAGCCGTGCACGGCCCACTCCACCCTGCCGGTCGAGGGCTGGTTCTCCTCGGCGATTCCCGTGTCGCGGTCGGCGACCAGGAGCACCTCGTCGGTGGCCACGACCGTGGGGGCCGAGAAGCTCATGCGCCGGGCCGGCGTGGGCCGGGGCGTGCGCCAGACCTCGTCGCCCGACCGCGCGTCGAGGCACACGACGTGCGACGTGCTCTGGAAGTACGCCCGCGACCCCCGCACGGCCAGGCTCAGCGGCAGGACGTTCTCCTTGGCGAGGTCGCGCTTCCAGAGCGGCTGGCCCGAATCAGCCGCCCGTGCCGCCACGTACCGGAAGGCGCTGGGCTCAGGCTCGAAGCGCTGCGAGAGCCCGCCGCCGCGCCGGTACAGCTCGGACGTGCCGGCGACCAGGTAGAGAACGCCGTCGCTCACGAGGATCTCCTCGGTCGCCTCGGTGCCCTGGAACTCGCGTCGCACTTCGCCCGTCGCGGCGTCGAGCGCCAGCACGGGGCCGGCGAGGTCGGCGGTCACGTACACGGTGTCGCCGGCCGCGACGAGCCTGCGGGCGAGGTGCGCAGGGCCGGCGCGAAAGTGGCGCAGGTGGTCGGTCCACCGCGGGATGGGCCGCTTCCACAGCAGCGTGCCGTTGAAGGCGTCGCGGGCCACGAGCTTCCAGTCGCCCAGGAAGCGAATCGAGGCAAGCGGCGCCTCATCCACGATGTAGAAAAGCCGGCCGTTGGCAATGACGGCGGCGCTCAGGCTGGCTAACTCCTCGTGGCTGCGGCCCCAACGCGGCTCGGCCACCCACTGGATCGAGCGCGGGATGCCTACCAGGCGGTCGCGCGACACCGCGTTGTTGTCGGGGCCGTGGAGGAAGTGTGTCCAGTCGTCCATCGCGGCCGGCCGGGGTTTCACGCGCTTCTCGCCGCCTAGGAGGGCCACGCCGCCGGGCACGAGCACGCGCATCACCTCGTCAACCGCCACGCCGGCCGACGACTCGACGACGGCCAGGTTCGCCAGATTGTCCACGTACGGCAGGCGCTGCGGGTCCAGGAGGTCCACAGACACCACGCCGTAGAGGCCGAGCGACTGAAGGTGGGCGCGGGCCTTCGCGACGTTGGCCGGGTCGGCATCGAGGCCGTGGACGAGGTAGCGCTCATTGGCCCGGAGCGCCGCGGTGAGCGTGCCGTCGCCGCAGCCGAGGTGCACGATCAGGCCGCCCTGGACCCCCGCGGCCTCGAGAATCCTCTGGGCGGGGGCCGCCGCGTGCGCCCACGAGGCGGCCAGCAGGCAGGTCATCATCAGGGATTGTTGCCGCATGCCGGGCTCCTTCGCGCCGGGCCGGACGGACCGGGGGGCCGGTTCCACGCCGCGTCCCGCCGCCCCTTGTGGCGCTCGCCCCCATCCTATCGCGTGCACCGCGGAGGTGCAAGGGCAGCGGCGTCCCGACACGTCGGCTTCTGCTGTGCCCGACGGTCGGGGCGTGCCGGCGCCGGGCGCGGTTGCGCGGCGGGGCCGGCCAGCGCTATGATGGGCGCGATGAACAGGGCCGCTCTCCTTCTCCTGCTGATGTCGGCGGCGGCGTGTCCGGGGGCCTCCGTGCGCCTGGTCGTGAGGAATGGCGCGGAGGCCGACCAGGCCGAGGCCCCGGTGACGCTGGGCGTGCCGTGGCCCGCGGGCGCTCTGCTCGCGGCCGACTCGCTCCGCCTCTACGACCCCTCGGGCGCCGAGCGGCCGCTCCAGACCCAAGTGCTGAGCCGCTGGCCCGACGGCTCGGTGCAGTGGCTGCTGCTGGACTTTCAGGCCAGCGTGCCCCGCAAGGGCGCGGTCCACTGGCGGCTGGACTACGGCGTCGCGCCCAGGGCCGAGGCCCTCGCCTCGCCGCTGACGGCGCGCGAGGACGCCACGCAGATCACGGTCTCCACGGGCCCGGCCACGTTCCGGCTCTCGAAGGAGCGTTTCACGCTCTTCGACGAGGTGACGCTCGAGGGCCAGGAGCGGCCGCTCGTGGCCCCCCATGGCGAGGAGGACGGCCTGAGCCTGGAGCCCATGGGCGGGCGGGCGCTGCTGTCCAGCCGTGGCCCCGCCAGGGCCGAGGTCGAGATGCGCGGGCCGGTGCGCGTCGTGGTGCGCGTCGCGGGCAAGTTCCACGCGGCCGACGGGGCGACGCTGGGCGACTACGTGGCCCGCCTGCACTTCGCCGCGGGCCGGCCGGCCGCGCGGCTGGAGCTGACGGTGCTCAATCGCGAACGGGCGCTTCTGCCCGAGGGGTTGGGCGCCCAGCCGCTGCCCCTCAACGACCTGACGCTGCGCCTCCCGCTCCGCCTCGACGGCCTGCTCAAGTGGCAGTTCGCCGGCGAGCGCGTCCCCCACCCGGGCAGCCTGAGCACGCCCGCCGACCACGCCGCGCTGGTGCAGGAGTGCGGCGGAAGCCGCGACTCGTGCCGCTACAAGGTGGTTCAGCGCGGGGACGCGCTGGGCGTGGGCGAGGCCGCGCGCGGCGGGGTGAGCCTCTGGGGCCCGACCGGCGGAGCGGCCGTGACCGTGCGGCGCTTCGCAGCCAACGGCCCGAAGGCGTTGCGGGTTCTCGGCCGGCCGCGCATCGAAGTCGGTCTGTTCCCCAGAGAGGCCGGGCCGTGCCAGGACTTCCTGGCGGGCCGCGCGAAGACGCACGATCTGCTCCTCTGGTTCTCGGCGGGCGAGCCGCCGGCCCCGGAGGTCATGAGCATGGCCTTCGACGGCCCGCTGACGGCCACCGTGGCGCTGCCCGACGAGGCCACGCACTCGGGCCGCTGGTACGCCGCGGCGAACGTCGCATCCGCCGCCCCCCTGGGAACGTGGCAGCAGGAGCGCCTTTTCCTGGCCGACCTCGAACGGCTGCTCCCTGGCCTGGACGGGCCCGGCGCCTGGGGCGTGTGGCAGTACGGCAGCCCCTGGCGCCAGCCATTCGACCCCACGCTGGCCCTGGCCCGCGCGTTCCTGCGTCGCGGCGAGCCCGAACTGCTCGAGGCCGCTCATGCGGCGGCACGGCACCTGGCCGACGTGGCGACGTTCCACAACGTGGCCGGCGGCGACGAGCGCCTGACCGGCGCGTGCCTGGCCCCCGGCTGGGCCGGCCCGAGCCAGGACGAAAGCTGGTACGCCGGCGCCTGGCTCGTCTTCCTCCTGACGGGCGACCGCGTGATCCTCGACGCGGCGCTGGAGAACGCCGCCTTCGCGGCCCGGCGCGCCGACGACCCCGACACGACCCCGCTTGGGGCGGCCCTGGCGGCGCTCAACTTGGCGCAGGCGGAGGCGGTTGCGCCGGCCTTCGCGCCCCAGCACCTCACGGCCTTGGGAGTCGCGCGCGACCTCTACGTGGGCAAGCTGCTCGATGCCCAGCGACGCAACGGCCATGGCCTCTTCGCCGACCGCAGCGCCGATGCGGCCATCGCCCTGGAGGCCCTGGACGCCTGCCAGCGGCGCGGACCCGACCCGCGTTTCCCCCCATCGGGCCTCCGGACCGCCGAGGCCCTCACCCGTCCCGACGCCTTCTGGTCGGGCCACGAGAAGGCAGGCGGACGCCGGGCCGCTGACGGCGCGGCGGCCAAGCCGTATGCCACAGCAGACGGCCTGGTGGCCGACTGGGCGCGCCATCCCGAGGTGGCGGCCGTCGGCCTCCCCTGCTCACCGCTCCTGCCCTGGCTGGCTCAGGCGGCGGAGGCGACGGGCGATTTCCGCTTCCTCGCGAAGGCGCGCCGGCTCGAACGCGTGGCCAGCCTGGCCCCGTGCGAGACGCCCCTCGATTTCGCCCTTCGGCACCGGGACGCAGGCCTCTTCGCCGCCGCCTGGGAGCGTTACATTCGGGCGCATCCGATCTCGGGCGACCCGGCCGTGGGCCTCCAGTGCCGACTGGAGAGTGCGGCCGACGTGGCCCTGCCCGAGGCGGGCGTGGGCGGCGCCGTGCTCTATCGCCCCTTTGCCGCGCTGCCCGACGGCACGCGCGCCTGCCTGGTTCAGGGCCCGGGCGGGCCGGATCGCCCCGACGCCGGCGTGTGGTTCCCTCTGCTGGACAGCCCGAATGCGGCCGAGACGCAGGGCGCCATCGAGTTCCGCCTCCTGTGCCGCAGAGGCCCGTGCGAGCGGGGGCACGTGCTGCTTCGCAGCGGCGACCCGCTGGTCAACGGCTTCAGCCTGTTGCTCCGCCGCGCGGGGTTCAAGCTCGTCGGCCGCCACCCCAATGGCGCCACCACGCTTCTGGAGACGCCAGGCGTGCAACTCGCCCCCGGCGGCTGGCATCACGTGGTGCTGCACTGGAGCCGAGAGACCGGCCCCCGGCTGCTCCTCGACGGCCGCGAGGCGGGCCGCAGCAGCACCGGGCGCCTCGCGATCACGCCTCGCCTCCACCTGCCGTGCGACCCGAAGCACCCGGCCTGCGAGTGCCTGGTGCGCGACCTGCGCATCTGGCGGCGCCCGCCTGAGGCCTTCCCCGCCGCCGCGGACGCGACGCCGCCCGCGGCGGTCACGGACCTGCTGCTCGCGCCGGCCGAGGGCGGTCGGGTCATGCTGAGCTGGACCGCTCCCGGCGACGACGGCCGGCAAGGCCAGGCCTCGAGCTACGACGTGCGCCTCTCCACCCAGCCGCTTCGCGCGCTGTCCTGGGGCGGCCACGCGGAGGCCGGCGACCCGCCCGCGATCGTGCAGTGGGCCGAGGCCGAGCGGCTCCCCGCGCCGCCCCGGCCGAAAGCGGCCGGCCAGCTCGAGAAACTCCTCATCGGCCCTCTGCCCGCTGAGCGCCGCGTCTACATCGCCCTCCGGGCGCTTGACGAGGCGGGGAACGCCGCGCCCCTCTCCAACGTCGTGCACTCGGGCGTCAGCCACCCGCCCGTGGCCGCCGCCGGGCCGCCGCTGCGCTACGCCCTCGCCGGCTCGGCCGTGCTCTTCGACGCCCGCGATTCCAGCGACCCCGATTTCGACGAGCTGGCCTACGAGTGGAGCCACGGCGTGAAAGGCCCCACGGGGGCCGTGCGCTATGACAAGGCGGGCGAGTACCAGGTCACGCTCACCGTTTCGGACGGCACGCAGTCGGCCACGGCGGCCACGCGCGTGGTGGTAGGCGGCGCCCTGCGGGTGAACTTCCAGCCGCGGCGCTCGCCCAGGACGCCCGACGGCTTCGCCGCCGACGAGGGGCTGCCCTACTCGAAGCTTCGCGGCTATGGCTGGCTCCGGCCCGCGGAGGCCCCCGGCGCGGCCGGGTTCGCACGCCGCCAGCCGGCGGGCCTCACCCTCGAGGCCAGCACCGGCCTGGCCATCCCCGCCGCCGCCGAGTGGCTCTGCGATCTGCCCAACGGCGCCTACCGCATCACCCTCGCCGTCGGCGACCCCGCCCGGCCCCGCGGCCGCCGCCGCATCCTGGCCGAGGGCAAGGAGGTGGCGGCGGTGGACCTTGCCGCCGGCCCCTGCCCGCTCGTGCTCGCCCCTTGGCGGGTCTCCATCGCAGACGGCCAGCTCCACCTGCGCCTCGAACCCGCCTCCGACCCCCAGAGCGTCGAGATCAACTACATCCTCATCGAACGCGAGTGACGGCGCTCCGCTGGACACGCGTCGCAAATCCGCTACAATGCCTTTCACGTCCCGCACTCCGCCCTGCCCCGCTGGAGGAACGCGATGCTCCGCCTGAGCATGGTCGGCGGCACGATGATCTACCACGGCAAGTACTTCGCCCGCATGTACAACGGCTGCGAGCCTGAGCTGTGGGCCAAACACGGCCTCGGCGGCGACCCGAGCGCGGGCCGCCGATTCGACGATGCCCGCATCGTGAAGGTGTGGGACGAGAAGCCCGACGACGCCCGCGCCCTGGCCGCCATGTGCCGCATCCCCACCGTGTGCAACGACCCGCGCGAGTGCGGGGAGGGGGTGGACGGCATTCTCTTCCCCGACGACTGCACGATGCGCCACTATCGCTTCGCCGAGCCGCTCTGGGCGACGGGCCTGCCGATGTTCATTGACAAGCCGCTCGCCGGCACCATCGAGGAGGCCGAGGCCGTGGTCGCCAAGGCCGAGCAACACGGCGTGCCGCTCTTCTCGGCCTCGGGCCTCCAGTACGCCCGCGAGATCGAGGAGGCAAAGCCCGAGTTCGAGAAGCTCGGCCGGCTGCTCGCCGCCGTGGCCGCCTCGCCTAATGAGCTGATCTTCTATGGCATCCACGGCCTGGCCATGCTCTGGAGCGTCTTCGGCCCCGGCATCGAGAGCGTGCAGAATATCGGCCTGGGCGGCGTGGACCTGGTGCGGTATCGCTGGCGCGACGGGCGGCTCGGCGTGCAGCTCGGCCTCGAGAGCGGCCGGCCCGGCTGGCGCGTGACGCTTTACGGCGAGAAGGGGCGGCGCGATATGGAGGTGGGCGATGCCGACCACTTCTACTGGAGCCTCAACCGCCACTTCCTCGACATGGTGCGCACCCGCCGGCAGCCGCTGTCGAACGCCAATATGCTCGAGATCATCCGGGCACTCTGCCTGGCCAAGAAGTCGAAGGCGGACGGAGGAAGCACGAAATCCGCAATCCGTGATCCGTAACCAGAGAAGCCAGACGACCCAAGTCCACGACCCCCTGGCTCTTGACCTGTTACGGATTACGGGGTTCAGCCTGTCGGCGCAAGCCGGCGGGAAAGGAGTCAAACGTGTACAAGAGCTGCTGTCTGGGCTGCGGCCCGCGCGCCCGCGGCCACGCTGACGCCTACAAGCACGTGAAGAAGGCGCGTCTCGAGGCCGTGTGCGACGCCAACGCCGAACGGCTGGCGAAGTTCGCCGACGAGTTCAGGATTCCCCGCCGCTACGCCGATGTGCGCGAGATGCTCGAGAAGGAGAAGCCCGACCTGCTGCACGTCGTCACCCAGCCGCAGCAGCGCCTCGAGTTCTTCCAGCTCGCCGAAGAGCTCGGCGTGCCCGCGGTCCTCGTCGAGAAACCGCTGTGCCTCGACGCGGCCGACTTCAATGCCATTGCCGCCTTCGGCCAGACGGCGAAGACGAAGGTCATCGTCAACCACCAGCTCCGCTACCACCCGAAGACCCTGGAGCTGCTCGAGATCGTCCGCAGCGGCGAGATCGGCGAGGTGCGCCTCATTGACGGCTCGGCCCGCTATCCTCTCGCCGGCCAGGGCACCCACGTGCTCAACCTCATGCTCGCCTACGCCGGCGACCACCGCCCGACCCGCGTCTTCGGCCAGGTCAGCGGCAAGCGCTTCTTCATCCCCCACCACCCCTGCCCCGACAGCGCCGTGGGCGAACTCGTCTTCGATTCCGGGGTCCACGGCCTCCTCGCCTGCGGAGAGAACGCCCCTGTCGTCCACGACCCGAAGGTGGACTGGATGCACAAGCGCGTCGCCGTCTACGGCACCCAGGGCTTCGTCCACTGGACCATGAACTCCTGGGAGCTGTTCACGCCCGAGCGCGGCTACCAGCGGGGCGAGAAGAGCTACGCGGGGGAGGATGTCCTCGGCCAGGCGGCCATGACGGACGCCATCTTCGCGTGGCTGGAGGACGCCGCGAGGCCGCATTTCAACCGCCTGGAGGTCTCGCTCGCCGAGAGCAACGCCGTGCTGGGCCTCTACCACAGCGCCCTGGAGCATGCCGTCGTGCCGCTGCCCTGGAGCCCCTCGTATTGTCTCCTTGACGCGTTGCGCGCGCGGCTGTGAGCGAGCGCCAGAACCCTCGCCGCAAAGCTCTTGACACGCCCCCGACCAGAGAGTATGGTCAGGCAATCGGGATGGACCATCTTCCCATCTTCCTTCAGGAGTGTTTGCCATGACAGCGGCTCGGGATGCGCGGACGCGTCGGGATTTCCTCAAGAGCACGGGGGTGCTGGCCGGCTCGGCCCTGGCCGCGGGCCTGGCGCCCGGCGCCTACGCGGCGCCCGACAACGCAATCAAGCTGGCCCTCGTGGGCTGCGGCGGCCGCGGCACGGGCGCCGTGTTCGATGCCATGTCGTGCGGCGGCGGCCCCGTGAAGCTCGTGGCCATGGCCGACATCTTCGAGAACCGTCTCAAGGGCAGCCTGAACCACCTCCAGACGAACCAGAAGGACCACGTGGACGTGCCGCCCGAGCGCGCCTTCGTGGGCTTCGAGGCCTATAGGAAGGCCATTGACTGCCTCGCCCCCGGCGACATCGCGCTCCTGACCACCCACGCCGCCTTCCGCCCGCTGCACTTCGAATACGCCGTGTCGAAGGGCGTGAACGTGTTCATGGAGAAGTCGTTCGCCGTGGACTCCCCTTCCACCCGCCGCCTGCTGGCCGCGGCCGAGGAATCCGAGAAGAAGGGCCTCAAGGTCGGTTGTGGCTTCATGTGGCGGCACTCCAAGGCACGCCAGGAGGTCATCAAGCGCATCCAGGGCGGCGAGATCGGCGACCTCCACACGCTACGCATCTACCGCGTCCACGGGCCGGTCCACTGCCCTCCCCTGCCCAAAGGCGCCAATGAGACACAGTTCCAGCTCCAGCACGCCACTTGCTTCAACTGGACGAGCAGCGGCTTCTTCGTGGACTGGCATTGCCACAACATCGACGTCGCCTGCTGGTGCAAGGGCGCCTGGCCCGTGAAGGCCCAGGGCTTCGGCGGCCGCTGCTACCCCCAGAGCGGCAACCTCTTCGACCATTACGCCGTCGAATACACCTTCGCCGACGGCACGAAGCTCTTCGCCTGGACCCGCGGCATGAACGGCTGCTGGGGCGAGTACTCCGACTACGCCCACGGCACCAAGGGCTCGGCCGTGCTCATGACCAACCTCGCCCAGCCCAGCCCCAAGATCTACAAGACCCAGGACATGTCGAAAGACAACCTCGTCTGGCGCTACGAGGGCAACGACGTGAACCCCTACCACGAAGAGTGGCGCGTGCTGCTGGCCGCCGTGCGCGAGAACAAGCCGCACAACGAGGCCCGCCGAGCCGCCGAGGCCAACTTCGCCGGCCTCCTGGGCCGCATGGCCGCCCACTCCGGCGCCTATGTGACCTGGGACGAGGCGCTCAAGAGCGACTTCCAGTACGTCAAGGACATTGACCATCTGACCTTCGATACCCCGGCCCCTCTCCAGGCCGGCCCTGACGGCATCTACCCCTGCCCGCAGCCGGGCATCACCAAGGAGCATTGACGAGGGAGTGCCGCCATGACGAAATGGGCATGCGCGATCGCGGCAGTCGCCGCCGCAGTCGCCGGCGCGCTGCTGGCGTGGGCGGCCGAGCCGGCGACGCCCGCGCCCGGGCTGTTCTCGTGCCTCACGGTCGGGCAGTCGGTGACGCTGAAGGACATGGGGCCGGCCTACCAGATCACCACCTTCGCCCAGCCGGTCGTGGGGCCGTACAAGGTCACCGAGATCGCGGCCGACTACGTGGTGGTTCAGGACACCGGCGGGTTGCAGGACATCCGCATCCCCGCGGCCACGCTGAAGTGCATCGTCCACGTGCGGCGCTGAGCGACCGGCGACCTGAGCCGGCGGGGAGCCCCCGGGTTGACACGGCCCGCGAAATCGCCAGAATAACAGCGCGGGCATCACACATCCCCTGCCCCCGGGGCCGGCGCCATGCTGGTCATCTGCCCAAGCTGCGCGGCATCCAACTACTGCCCCGAGATGGCGGCCGGGCTGACGGTGTGCTGCCGCAAGTGCAAGACGCAGGTCACCCTGCCCGAGGCGCCCGGCCACCCTCCACCGCGGTGGTACGCCACCCGCTACTGGCTGGTCGCCGCCGGGGCCGGGCTGGCGGCTCTCGGCGGCCTCGCACTGTGCCTCGTGTGGCTGGCCACTGGCCGCGCGCCGAAGAACCTCCCTCTCCTGCGAGACGCCGACGTGGTGGGCGCGCCCGTGTTGGCCGTGCCGGGCGCACCGCTGCGCTTCCGCTGGCAGACCGACCTGGAGTCGGTCGGCGGCCACTTCGCGGTCGAGGGGCACACCGTCACGCTCACCGACATGGGCCAGCTCGACGCGCGCGACGTGGCCGTGCGTCAACGCGCCTGGACGCACGAGGTGTTCCGGCCCGACAGCACGCTGGAGGCCCGCCCCATCGTGCCTGAGTTCCGCATCCTGCTGCCTGAAGATGAGATGCTCGAGGGCCAGACGGTCACGCTGAAGGTGATCGCCAACCTGGAGTATCCGGCCCGTACGCAGCCCGGCGGCTCGGTGAGCCTCCAGCGCCGCTCGGTCGGGCGCGAATGGACCTTTGCAGTGGCCACGCGCCCCGAGGCGGCGGTGTTCCGAGGCTATCTGCGGCTTCGCGGTCTGCTGCGGGCCGGGGTGGTGTTCTTCGCCGCGCTGGTGCTGGTGGTGGGCCTGGCCGCCGGCCTTCTGGCCCAGCGGACCCTGAATATTCAGTGCCCCGAATGCGGCCGCGTGACGCTGGCGTCGTACTACCCGGGCGGCAGGAAACTCCACTGGTCGCCCTGCCCGCACAAGGGCAGCCGGCCCGTCAGGTCGCGCCGCGACTGACTTACGCCCCCCTCCCCTGCCCCGCTTTCAGCCCCTCAGGAACTGCCCGGCCCATTCGGCGAGCGACAGGTGCCTGCCGCTGTGAATGTCGTAGCGCGGGCCGAGGCGGTCCTCGGTGCCCAGGCGCTCCTGCTCTTCGAGGATTCGGCGAACGAGGGCCGCCACGTCAGACTTCGAGAGCCTGCGACGCTGCGCGAGTTCGCGCACGGCGTCGCCGTTGCGCGCCAGCATCAGCCGCTGAAACGTTGCCTGCGTGTCCGCACTCGCCGTACCGGTGTGCACAGGCGCCATAGAGCCTCCTTGCCATGGTCGGGGACCCTGTCTCACTATCGGGATCGCGAATAGTATAGCGCGAGGCAGGGAAAATGGAAGCCCCACTCGTCGCCTGCCATATTGGCAGCCCAGGCTCGGTGGTCCGAGGGGCCAGATAGCCCTATATTGTGGCTCATCGCGGCGACAGCCCTACATATAGTGCCATCTCGAATTGGCACACTTGTTGCTTGAGGGAAGAGCAGAACGAAGAGTGAGAGGAAAGGAGGTGTGCTATGGCGATTCGTGACCTGATTCCGTGGACGCGGCGCGAGACGTCGCTGCCGGCTCGGGGGACGTTCGGGTTCCCGAGCCTTCGTGAGGAGGTGGATCGTTGGTTCGGCGACTTCTTCGGTGACCGGGACTTCTGGCCGCTGTGGCCCTCCGATGGCGGGTTCGCGGAGACGTTCACGCCCAAGGTGGACGTCACGGAGACCGACAAGGAGGTCCGGGTGATGGCCGATCTGCCTGGGATGGAGGAGAAGGACATCCAGGTGGACCTCACCGACGATGGGCTCACCATCCGCGGCGAGAGGAAGTCCGAGCACGAGGAGAAGCGCGGGGGCTTCTATCGCTCCGAGCGGTCCTATGGCTCGTTCGAGCGCTTCATCACGCTCCCAGGGCCCGTCGAAAAGGACAAGGCGGAGGCCCTGTTCAAGAACGGTGTCCTCACCGTCACCGTGCCGAAGTCGCCCGAGGCCCTCCGGTCGCACCGGCGCATCGAGGTGAAGAAGGGCTGAGACACTGAGCCGATGCGTCGGCGCCCCCGGGGTGCCCCCCGTGCGGCGTGTCTCCCGTGTCTCCTTGGCCCGCCCTCGCCCTGAGGGCGGGCCAAGTGCGTTCTCAGGGGCTTGATGGCAGCTTCTTGCATGGCCCCCGCAGCAAGCAGGCGGGCCGTGGAATCCCATGAGTGAAGATGTGCTCAGGGAAAGCGCCGGGCCCGTGTAGCGTTGGGGAATGCTTGGCCTCCCGTCGCCCGGACGCGTGGCGTGCTGCCTTCCCGCGGCGGCATTCCCCACAGGCGTGGCGTGTGCAGTCGCCCGAGCTCGCCCTGCATCACGATGCCCGAGCCCGGGGCCCGTTCAAGCGCGCAGCAAAGCTCTGGTCGGCGAACCGGGCCTCTCGAGGCGCTCGAGATGCCCGCGCGCCGCAACCCGTCGCTGAGGGATTACGAAGGGGGTACATTCGTGAACGTCCTGAAGGCCTGGGGTGTCGCTCTCGCGCTGGGGCTGGGGCCGGCCTGTCTGGCGGCGGATGGCAAGGGCATGACGATTGACGCCAAGGATGCGCCGGTTGCCGACGTGATGAAGCTCATGGCGGCGCAAGGTGCGCCCGCCATCGCCGTGCACCCGGACCTCGCCACACAGAAGGTCACGTTCGCGGCCAAGGCGATCCCCGGCTCGGCCGCCCTCCGGTGGCTGTGCCGCACCTGCAATCTCGTGGTGTTCGCCGGACGCGATGATCGCCTCCTCATCGCCAGGCCCGAGGCTGAGCCCGTTGTCGAGAAGGAGTACAACGTTGCCAAGCTGGTGACTACCCAGGAGCAGGTCGATGCCCTGGTCAGTTTCATCAAGAAGGTGCTGTTCGGCATCCACCCGATCCGCGGGAAGGGCGAAGATGGCGCCCGGCTGCCCGCCTTCGAGGCGATGGTCGAGAGAGGCAAGCTCACGGTGGCCGCCACGGCTGTCGTTCATCGCGAGGTGCTGGCGCTCCTGCGGGCGATGAGCAAGGTGCAGCCCAAGCGTTCGATGGAAGACCTCTTCGTGAGTTACGCGCCGTACGAGGTCGGGTTCCTCGGCATCCGGTCGCTGGGGGCCGCACCCAAGTCGGTGGGTGAAGTGACCGTGGATGTCTCCAACGTGTCGCCTGCCGAGGCGGCCTGGGCGCTCACGTCGGCGGCGAGGGTGAGCTTCTACGTGGACCCGTGGGACAAGGCGCTGAATGAGATCAAGGTGACGCTGAAGGCCGAGAAGCGGCCGGTGGCCGATGTGGCGAACGAGCTGGGCGACCAGCTCAAGGCCGAGCGGTGCTGGTATGACGACGCGTGGCTGTTCGTGCGGTCGGAGCGCAGGCCGCTCTTCGAGAGCTTCGAGGCGCGGGTCTACAACATCGAGGGTGCCGGCCCCGTCCGCCGAATGTTGGCCCAGGCGGGCCGCGAGGCGGCGCGCGGGCCTTGGGCGGCCTCGAGCGGCCTGCCATTCACCATCGAGCATGCCGACGACCTGCTTTTGATCGCGGGTCCTCCCGCCTGGCACGAGGCCGCGCAGAACTTCGTCAAGAATGGGCCGGATTGGGACCGCTTTCGCCGCCCGGGAGGACCCGGCGGCAAGGGCGGCCGAATGGGCCGCTGAGCGGTGTGCGGCGCCGCACACCGGGCGGCGTTCCACGTGCAACAGGGGGGTCGCCAGAACCGCCCCCCGGGCGCTGCAAGTGCCCATCACCCAATAACTAACGAAGTCACACCGGCGGGGCCGGCGGCCTCGTGCGTCGGGGGTAGCGGCGCGCAGAAGGGGCGCGCGGGCCTCAGTTGGCTGGCGGTGCGGGGGACTCGGCCGGAATGTCCTTCGCGCAGCGGAAGCCGACGTTCGAGACTCTGCCCAGGGGCTCGAGCGGCCAGCGGTTGAAGCTCCGCAGGCTGTCCGCCCCCAGATTCCACCCGCCGCCCTTGGTGACTCGGGCCGTGCCCTGAGCTGGGCCGGTGGGGTTCACCAGACGGGTCTCGGCCGGCGGCGGTGCGAACCAGTCGGCGCACCACTCGGTGGCATTGCCCGCCATGTCCAGGCAGCCGACGGGGCTGGCCCCGAGGGGAAACGAGCCGACGGGGGCGGTGAAGGGGAATCCGTCGGCGCCCAGGTGGGTGCCATAGAAGTTGGCGCGGAAGGTGAAGCCTTTCTCGGGCGGCTCGGCGCCCCAGGGGTAGATGCGGCCGTCGGTGCCGCGGGCCGCTCGCTCCCACTCGGCCTCGGTCGGCAGCCGCTTGTCGGCCCACTTCGCATAGGCGTAGGCGTCGAACCAGTCAACTCCGACCACCGGGCAGTTGGCCTTGGACGAGCCGAGGTGCTCATGTGTCCAGAAGGCTGGCTCGTGGGTCTTCTTCGAGGTCGGCTGGTCGGGGTGGCGCCAGGCGTCGTCGCCCTGCTTGGCCACGGCGGCCAGGAACTTGGCGTACTGGGCGTTCGTCACCTCCGTGCGGTCCATGTAGAAGGGCTTCAGGGTGACGCGCTTCGGCTGGTTGGGGAGACCCATCAGGCCCTCGCCGCCCGACACCAGGAGGAGAACCGAGTCGTCAGTCGCGTTTCGAATCTCCTTGGGGAGCGGAGCCGCGGCCGCGGCCTTGTCGGCCGCCCTGGGCCGAAGGATGCATCCCGTGGGAACCAGGCTCAGGAGACTCGCGGCGAGCAGTGCCGCCAGGGGGGTCCGGCAGGTCATTTCGGCGCCTCCACGCATGGATGCCAAGTGGCTGTTGGAGCTGTAGTTGCCAGGGCTTTTCTAGCATGGAGAGGCGGCGCTGTCAAGCCCTTTTTCGCCGCCGAATGCGCTTGGCCGCGAAGATCGGCCCGATCTGTCTGGCCGGCCCCATCCGCCTGCCGGAGAGCACCGGGCCACACCGGTCCGCCCAGGGGCTGAGTGTGCGGCGCCGCACACTGAGGCGGTCAGCCGGTGTGGGGCAGGGGCGCTCGCACGCGCGCGTGGTACAGCACAACGCCAACCTACACTAAGGCGCAGCGACGACCAACCGACGGCGGGGCGTCTCGCGCGCCGGAACTGTCGCCCCTCGTCCACGTGGGGAGCGTGCGCCGTCTACTCGAGCGGCTTCACGGTGTCGATCGCGTGCTTCAGGAGGACCATCTGGCCATCGCCCGTCTCGACCAGGCAGTTGTAGCGGTCGTGCTCGACCAGGGTGGCGGCGACCTCCTGGCCGTTACGCAGGGCGAAGGCCACCCTCTTACCTACGTACCGGTTGAGGATATCGGCGGAGGCGGGGCCCGGGCCCGCGGCCTTCATCTTCTTGCGGATGCCTTCCACCTGCTTCTTGAGCTGGCTGATTTCCTCCTCGAACACCTTCAGCGCGGGCAACGTACCCACTTCTGGACTCCTCGGCAATAGTGGCCGGGCCGCGCGGGGCGGCGAAGCCTGTCCTTGTTGCAGATTTTAGCACGGCCTGAACCCGCTTGCAAGCCCTTTTCGCTGGAGAGGGCCGAGGGCGCCTTGACAGGGCAGGGGAGGGGAGCTAGCATCAAGGGCGTGGCCGACACCCCATGCCTGACAAAGGAGCCGAGCATGCGAGCCGTGGCGCGGTCGTTGTTGGTAGCTGTCGGGGCCTGCGTGACACTCGCCTCCGCGGGTGAGAAGTGGACGTATCTCGACCTGATCGGCCGGTTGACCGACCTCGAGGTCCTGGCGGTGCTGCCGGCCCCGGGCGAGAAGTGCCAGCAGTGGTCGAGCTACGACCGCGCGAGCCAGTACGACGAGAAGACCGGCAAGTACATGCGCTGGGACGCCAACGGCGACGGCAACGGCATCATCCGCCGCGAGGGCGACCAGGAGGTGTTCGCGGAGATGGAGGGGCCGGGCGTGATCTGGCGCATCTGGTCGGCCCAGGCGGGCGACGGGCACGTGCGCGTGTTCCTCGACGGCGCAGCGGAGCCGGCCATTGACCTGCCGTTCCGCAACTACTTCAACGGCAAGGAGGCGCCGTTCCGCGGCACCGCGCTCTGCCACGTGCTCGGGCGCGGCTGGAACTGCTACGTCCCCATCCCCTTCCAGAAATCGTGCAAGATCCTCGCCGACAAGGGCTGGGGCGCCTACTACCACTTCACCTACACGACGTACCCGAAGGACACCGTGCTGCCCACGTTCAAGCTCCCGCTGTCGGCCGAGGAGACCGCCGCGCTCGAGAAGGCCAACGCCTTCCTCGAGGAGAGATGCGGCGCCGACCCGGCCGGCGCGCGGCCCGGCCTCACGAAACAGCAGAACGACGTGATGGCGGTGGCCGGCCGGGCGACCAAGGCGCTCGAGATAGACGGCCCCCGGGCCATCACCGAGCTGCGCGTGAAGCTCGACCTGCCGAAGCCGCCTGACGACATTCAGGTGCTGCGCGAGCTGTGCCTGCGGATCACGTGGGACGATGAGGCGAAGCCGGCCGTCTGGTCGCCGCTGGGCGACTTCTTCGGCTCGGCGCCCGGCTACAAGGAGTACCGCTCGCTGCCGCTGGGCATGGCCGATGGCGAAATGTACTGCCTGTGGTACATGCCCTTCGCCAAGAAGGCACGCATCGAGCTGGTCAACGACGGCGCGGCCAACCGCACGGTCAACCTCTCGGTCACCCACGCGCCGCTCGCGAAGCCCATCGAGACGCTCGGCCGCTTCCACGCCAAGTGGCACCGCGACGCCTTCCTGCCCGAGGAGCCGGAACGGAGGGCCATTGACTGGACGATGCTCAAGACCCAGGGCCGCGGCCGCTACGTGGGCGTGATGCTCCACGTCTGGAACCCCCGCGGCGGCTGGTGGGGCGAGGGCGACGAGAAGTTCCACGTGGACGGCGAGAAGTTCCCCTCGACCATCGGCACGGGGTCCGAGGACTACTTCGGCTACGCCTGGTGCTGCCCCGACCGCTTCGTCAACGCCTACCACAACCAGCCGCACAACGACGGCGGCAACCGCGGCCACGTGTGCGTGAACCGCTGGCACGTCACCGACAACGTGCCCTTCCAGACCTCGTTCGACGCCTTCATCGAGAAGTACTACCCCAACGCCAAGCCCACGCTCTACGCCGCCGTGGCCTATTGGTATCTCGCGGCCGGGCAGACCGATGCCTACGACGAAGTGCCTGTGGCCGATCGCACCGGCTACTACGTGCCGCCGCCCTCCACCGGCGTCAAGGGCGCCCTCGAGGGCGAACGGCTCCAGATCGCCGAGAAGACGGGCGGCATCGCCCGCCGCCAGGACCTCGACCACTTCGGCGCCGGCTGGAGCGACGACGCCCACCTGTGGTGGACCGGCGCCAAGCCGGGCGACAAGCTCACCGTCGCCTTCTCCGTCGAGGCCGACGGCCGCTACAAGCTCGTGGCCCAGCTCACCAAGGCCAGGGACTACGGCATCGTGCAGCTCCACCTCGACGGGGCGAAGCTCGGGGAGCCGATTGACCTCTACAACGACGCCGTGATCCCCACCGGCGTGCTGGACCTGGGGGTGCACGCCCTCCAGAAGGGCAAGCACACCCTCACGCTCGAGCTCACCGGCGCCAACGACAAGGCCGTGAAGGCCTACATGGCCGGCCTCGACTACATCAAACTCGAGCCGGAGAAGTGAGAGAACTGCTGATGGCCGATCCGCAAGAGCGGACGTTCCCGTGCCCCGGCTGTGGGCGGAAGTCCTACTGGCGCGAGGCAAACGTGGGCCGGCCGCTGCGCTGCCACGTGTGCGGGCGCCAGGTGGAGGTGCCGCGCGAGCCGCCGGAGGGCGCCCCGCCCTCGGAAGCGGTCTTTTCGGGCCGGGTCGCGGGCGAGTATGACACGGCGACGGGCGGCCTCACCCTGGTGGGCGAGCTGGCGGCGCCTGCCATCACCGGCCTCATTCACTTCGAGCTCAACCCCTTCACCCCGTGAGCCCCAGCCGGGGAGGAGAAAGGAAGAGTGTCCATGAAACTGCGTAAGATGCCCTGCGTCGCCCTCGTCGCTGCCGTGGCGTTGGCCGCGGCGGCCCACGCCGGCATGGCCGGCAAGAGCCCGGTCAAGGTGTTCCTCCTCGCCGGCCAGTCGAACATGGAGGGCCAGGCGGTGGTGGACCTGGACCACCCGAGGGACTACAACGGGGGCAAGGGCACCCTGGTGCACGTGATGCGCGACCCCGCCAAGGCGCCGCTCTACGCGCACCTGAAGGACAAGGACGGCAAGTGGACCGTGCGCGACGACGTGTGGGTGTGGTACAAGACCGCCCACGAGCTCAAGAAGGGCGGCCTCTCGATCGGCTATGCCGGCTACGGCGGCAGGCACCATTTCGGCCCCGAGCTCCAGTTCGGCCACGTGATCGGCAACGCCCTCGACAACCAGGTGCTCCTCGTCAAGACCGCCTGGGGCGGCAAGAGCATCTACAAGGACTTCCGTCCGCCCTCCTCGGGCGGCGAGGTGGGCCCGTGCTACACGCAGATGCTGGCCGAGCTCCGCGAGGCGCTCGGGAGCCTGAAGGAGAGCTTCCCCGACTACGACGGCGGCGGCTATGAGATCGCCGGCCTCGTGTGGTTCCAGGGCTGGAACGACATGTGCACGCCGCCCGCCGTGCCCGAGTACACGCAGAACCTGGCGAACCTGATCCAGGACGTGCGCAAGGAGCTGAAGCTGCCCCATCTGCCCGTGGTGATCGGCGAGACGGGCAACTGCGACCACCTGGTCTTCCGCAAGGCCCAGGCGGCCGTGGCCGACCTGCCCGAGTTCAAGGGCACGGTCGCCTTCGTGCCCACGGCGGCCTTCCTGCGCCCGGCCCAGGAGTCGCCCAATGTCACCCACGGTCACCACTGGTTCGGGAACGCCGAGAGCTACTTCCTCATCGGCAACGCCCTCGGCGAGGCGATGAAGGGGCTCCTCCACACCGCTGCCAAGTGACCCCCGCCGTCCCCGGCCCACTCAGGCTGCGGGCCGGAATTGCAGGTGGCTGCGGGCGCTCCGAACGAGCGAAATGGGACAGCGCAGGGCGAGGCTGTGGGCGGGATGTCCACATCCCGCGAAGCGCGCGATGCCTCGCGGGACGGGGATCGCTCCTCCCTCCCGAAGGCTCCAATGCCTTCGGGAGGGTATCATGGCCCCACACATCCCGGCCTGCCGGGCGGTATGTCCACATCCCGCGAAGCCCGCGGTGCCTCGCGGGACGGGGATCGCTCCTCCCTCCCGAAGGCTCCAATGCCTTCGGGAGGGCATCATGGCCCCACGCATCCCGGCCTGCCGGGCGGGGTGTCCACATCCCGCGAAGCCCCCGATGCCTCGCGGGACGGGGACGTCCCGCCTACAGGGGAGGCACTGTCTCGGGGGCGATCTGGTTCTCAGGCGTTGCCCTGGCCTTTGCGCTACGAGCCGTTCAGGCGGAAGAGAGGAGCGATCCACCTACATTTCCGGCCCGCACCCAGCCTTGCTCCGGCGCTTGCACGCGGAACCGTACGGGCTTATAATGCTGTCGGAGGGACGCGCCGGGCGAGTGCCGGCCGGTGGCGCACCCCCGCTGTCTAGCCCCAAGGTGCACAATGGTTGAGAGCTCGAGTCCATTCATGACAGACCTGCCCGAGGGTGGCCAACTGACGATCAGCGAAGTAGTCCTCGCGGAGATCGCGTTCACCGAGGCGATGCGGACGCCGGGAATCGTGATGGGGCGAGAGGGGATTCTCTCGGGCGTGCTCCGGCGCCGCAGGCCAAGGGGGGTGACTGTCGAGGCTTCGGGGGGCGAGGTGGCCTTCCGTATCGCCGTGGGGGTGCGCGAGGGCGTGTCCATTCCGGAGGCGGCCGCGGAGCTCCGCGAACGCGTGGCTACGGCGGTGACGACCAAGACCGGCTACCGTGTGCGAGCGGTGAACGTGAGGGTGGACCACGTTCTGCTCGACACCGATTCCTGAGCGGGAACCGCGATTCGGGGGAACAAGGATGCCCGAGGACGCAGGCGTGGCGCCAGGCGGGGTCCTACGACAGGATCTCGGGACGCTGGAGGTGGCCGAGGAGGTCTTTCGCGACCTTGTACGCAAGGTGGCAAGAGACGTGGCTGGGGTAGCCAGTGTAGGGCGGCCCTCGGGCCTGTTCCGCCGGAGCTCAACGGTGGATGCTGTGCAAGTCGAGCGCGGCGAGGACGAAGTCGCCTTCTCTATCGGCCTCACCGTACGCTACGACGTTCGGATCCCCGAGCTTGTCGAGGAACTGCGGGGACGGGTGAAGGCCACCGTCGAGAGCATCACCGGCTACCGTGTGCGGGCCATCCACATCACGGTTGAGCACATTCTGCCTCCCGAGCAGGAGCCACACAGGCCGCCCGACGGGGCGGCTGTGCCCCCTCCGCTCCCCGGCCAGGGATAGGATGGCCCCACGGGAATGGTTGTTCTCGCCATAGAGACCTCGAACCGGCTCGGAAGCGTGGCACTCTGGCGCGACGGTCGCCTGGTGGCGGAGCGGGCATTGCCTCAGAGCATGAACCACGGGGCCCTTCTCCTCACCGAGGCGCAGCAACTGCACGCTGAGGCGTGTCTGCCACCTTCGGCGCTGGACCTCGTGGCTGTGAGCCTGGGACCCGGCTCGTACACGGGACTACGGATCGGTTTGACGGCGGCGAGGACGGCAGCTTTCGCTCTAGCGAAGCCGCTGCTCGGTGTGCCGAGCCTCGACGTCCTGGCGGAGAACGCTCCGACCGACGCCAACCGTGTGGCGGTGTTGCTCGACGCCAAGCGTGGCCAGGTATACGCATGTGGCTACGAGCGCCGCGGCGGTCGCCTTGAGCGCGTGACGCCGTACCATGTGGCTTGGCCACGGGAGCTGGTGCTTCGCGAGGGGACCCTTGTGCTTGGCGACGCGATCCTCGTGTACCCCGGCGAGTTGACGCGGCCGGGGGTTACCCTGGCCGCGCCTGATTCGTGGGCGCCGCGGGCCGGGGTTCTCGCCAGAGTGGCGGCGCAGCAATTCGCCGCAGGGGTGCGGCAGGAGTTGCACGCAGTCGAGATCATCTACCTGCGCCGGCCAGAGGCCGAAGAGGTGTGGGAGCGGCGGCACCGCAAGGCGTGAGCGCCGGCCCGAGCCGGGGCGATGGTGGGACCAGGGCTTCCGGAGGGGCGCTGGTGAACAATGGAGCTGAAGGCGTCGCGCGGGGCACAAGGCGAACCTGGCCCTGGCTCGTGGCGTGCCTGCTTGCGGGCCTAGGCGCGCGGCTGGCTGTCGTAGCTGTGCCCTACACCATGAGAACCGCGCAGCTCATGGGCCGATCGCTCACGTGCTGGGCCGAGCAGCCTTTCTTTCCCGATTCCCTGGAATACCTCAGCGCCGCGCACAGCCTGCGGCACGGTGAAGGACTCGCCGTGGACTGCGCCAGCCGTATCGGTCGCATGCCGGCCTACCCGCTGTGGATCGCGGGGCTACAGGCGGCCTTCGGCGGCGGATTGTTGCCCGTGCGCGTGGGCGATGCCTTGCTCGGCACGGCGCTGATCGCCCTCGTCTACCTGCTGGGCAGGGAACTCTATGGTCACAGAGAAGCCGTCGTCGCTGCCGGGCTCACGGCAGCCTACCCGTTCCTCGTGGTGCAGGCCGTGCTCGTGCTCTCGGAGACGCTGTTCATGGCCTTCATGGTGGCGGGTGCCCTCTTCGTAGGGAAGGCGTGGAGGCAGCCGCGAGCGGCCTGGGGAGCGCCGGCTGGCCTGATGTTTGGGTTGGCCACCTTGACGCGCGGCTCGTATCTGGCGGTGGCCCCGCTCACGGCCATTGGCTTTGCGGTCGGGCGACGCGGCGAGCGCCGCGCATGGGCCTGTGCAGCCAGCATGCTGGGCGCTTTTGCCGCCACGCTGGCGCCGTGGGTGGCGCGAAACTGGGCCGCGAGTGACGGGCACCTGGTCGTCACGACGCTCCGGGTCGGGCCATCGCTCTACGAGGGCCTGAATGAGGACGCCGATGGCGGCCCGATGATGGACCGCATCAACTGGGACGAAGGGACCGCGGGCATGAGCGAGTATGAGCGCTCACGCCATTGGCGCGATCTGGCCCTCCGGTACGCCAGCGAACACCCCGGCCGAGTGCTTTGGCTGGCCGTCAGGAAACTCGGCCGCTTCTGGAACGTGGTGCCAAACCTGGGCCAGTTGCGCGGCGCGGCCCCCTGCGTGGTCTTCGGCGCGCCCTATCTGTTCGTGATGATTCTCGCCGGGGTCGGCCTCCTGGTGTCGCGACGCAACGATGTCGCCTTGATCCTCCTGCTCCCGGTGGTGTATTATTGCCTTGTACACACGGTCTTCGTGGGCTCGATACGGTACCGTGAGGCGCTGATGCCGCTGCTGATCGTGGTGGCCGGCCATGGCCTCGTTGCGGCGTGGACCCATCTGAAGTCCCGGGGCAACAAGGGGACAACCGACCCAGCGTCTGCCTCAAGCGCGGTCTGAAGAGACGTGGATGATTCCGAAGTATCAGCGATATCGTGTCGGGCAGCGCTGGCTGGTGGCCCTTGGCTTGCTCAGTTGCGTCGTGTTCCACCTGACCGTGATCGCGCGCTTCCTTCTCTCGCCCGCACAGTTTCGCGCGCGTACGCAGCTGCTCCTTCAGGAACGCTTCAAGGGTGAGGTCACGGTGGGCGAGGCGGGCTATGCCTTCCCGTCGGGCTTCCGGCTGGCCGACCTGTGCGTGTCGCGCCCTGCGGCACGTGGGGGAGGGCCGATGTTCCAGGTCAGAGCGCTATCGGTAGACATCAGCCTGCTGGCTCTCCTGCGCGGCAAGGTGGCGGTCGACGAGGTGCTGCTTGTGGAGCCCGAGGTGCGGGTGACGAAGGAGGATCTTGCCGAGCTCGGCCAGACGCAGGCGGCTGAGCCTGGGGAGCCTCTGGGGCGGATCGTGATCCGCGGCGGACGCCTGGCCGCCGGCAACGACGTGCTTTTCGAGGGCAGCCCCGAGCGTGAGCTGCGCGATGTGCGGATCGAACTCAGCCAGGAACGCCGCCTGAACTGCGGTTATACTTTCGAGGGCGAGGCCAAGTCGGCCCTCTGGGGACGTTGTGACCTCGAGGGCACGCTGGACCTCGGCGGTCGGCGTCTCGATGCCAGAGCAGTCGCGCGTGGCATCAGCATCGACTCGCGTCTGCGCGAACTCCTGCCGAAGGAACACAAGAAGTATGCGGACGCCCTTGATCGCTACAATCTCAGCGGCGTCGCGGACTTGTCGCTCGAGGCCACGATGTCCTGGGGCGAGAACAAGTCCATCGCCCTTCGGGCGGCGGCGGACCTGCGGGGCTGCAGTGCCGCATGGGAGCGCTTCCCTGTCCGGTGCACCGACATCCGTGGCAAAGTCGTGTTCGATGGCGCGAACCTGTACTACCAGGACCTGACCGGGCGTGCCGGCCCCGCCACCATCACGCTGACCGGGCAGACCACCGGCGAAAAGGTGGAGGTGCACATGGTCGGCCGCGGGAGGCCGCTGGACAGGGAGCTGCACGACGCCGCCCCTGAGACGCTGAAGCGAGTGTGGGACCGGTGCGGCATCGAGAGCGGGATCATCAACGTAGACTATCAGTCCACCTGGTGGCGCGCCGACCAACGCTATGAGGCGAGCATTCGTAGCGAAGTGCGCGACGTCCGCGCCACATACTCGCTATTCCCTTACCCCCTCGGGGAGGTTTCCGGCACGGTTCGGTGGGAGAACGGCGTTTCCTACATCGACTCCCTGCGCGGCCGGCGCGGGCACGCGCGCGTCCAGGTACGCGGGCAGGTGACCGATACCGGGGCGCCCGACCTGGTGATCGAAGCGTCCGATGTTCCGTTCGATGACACGCTGCGTGGCGCCCTGACCCCGGGATGGAGGAAGATCTTTGAGGAATTGCAGCCGGAGGGCACGGCTGGAGTTCACTGCACCCTCACGAGCCCCGACGGCGACCCGAAGAAGCTCCAGTACCGCTTCACGATCCGGCCCGAGGGCGCGTCGTTTCAGCACAAGAGCTTTCCACACCGGATCACCGACGTTCGGGGGGAGGTTCTGGTAGACGAGGCAGGGACCGTTTCCTTCCGCGACTTGCGGGGCCGGCTGGGCAGCATTCCACTCCAGTTTCTGGGCACTGTGCGGCCAGGGGAGAAGGAGCCTGTGCTGGACCTCACGGTGGTGGCGCCGGAGGTCGAGCTGGGGCCCGCAGCCCGCAGCTTCGTGAGCAAGCAGTGGGGAATGATCTACGACGACCTGAGCCCGAGCGGGAAGGTCAGGTTCACTTGGCATCTCAGCACCGACCCTGCCTCGGGGGGGCTGCGACAGTCCACGGAAATCACCTGCCTCCAGGACTGCTCCGTCGAGCACCGCCTCTTGCCTGTCCGTGTCACTGGGCTGATGGGCCGCGTGTTGGTGGACGAGGCTGGCCAGACGACCTTCACCGGGATGAAGGGGCGGGTTGGCAATGCGACAGTGGAGGCTGTGGTAGGGCGATGCGCCCCCGGCGGCGTCGGGGGCCTGAGCTTCACCCTGCGTGTCACAGGGCTTGCCTTGACCGAGGAGATTCGCAAGGCTCTGCCTGTATCGTGGCAGAAAGTGTGGGACGAGGTGCGCCCTTCGGGGGAGGCGGCAGTGGAGTACCAGTTCATCGGAAACCCCCAGGCGCCGGAGCGACCACAGCAGCGGGTGGTCGTGGAACCGACGGACGGGGCCTTCTCCTACACGCGATTCCCCCTGCCTGTCCGCGAACTCACCCGGGGGAAGGTGGTTTTCGACCAGGAGGGCAACACGACGATAAGCGGCCTTCAAGGCAAGGTGCGCGACAAAGCCGTTCAACTCACGGGGAAAGTGACCATGGGTCCGGACGGCGGGCTGATGCACCTGGAGGTCGCGGCCGATGAAGTGGCGCTCGACCAGGAACTGCAGCGCGCCCTGCCCCCCGAGTGGCAGGAGGTGCTGAGGGACCTCCGAGTGGGAGGCAGCATGGCCGCAAAGGCCTTGGCCGACATCAGGATGGCCAAGGGCGAATGGCTGAGCTTTCGCCTCGATGCGACGCTCAAGGGCTGCGAGGCCACGTGGAGCGGCCTGCCTGTTCGCCTGACCGGGCTCCGTGGCCGCCTGGAGTACGCCGACGGGCTGGTGACTCTGACCGACGTCCTCGGCGAGTGCGCAGTTGCCGATCAGGTGAAACTCAATGGGCGCATCCCCAAGAAAGGCGTGGAGGGCGGCCGCCTGCAGGTGGTAGTGCAGAACGCGAGAGTCGTGCCGGAACTCCTGGCCGCGCTTCCCGAGGGGCTGCGCAAGATGCTTGAGACGCTGGCGTTCAAGGGGAGCGCCGATGCCGACCTCACCCTGGCTCCCGCCGAGAAGGGCATCGCAGCGATGCAGTGCTTCGGCACCCTGCGCCTGCGCGACTGTTCGTTCCGCAAGACTCACGACTTCGAGCAGATCAGCGGCAACCTGCGGATTGACAGCGGCCTGATCCACGAGGATGGGAGGCAAGTCCTCGCCGGCGGGCTGGACCTCCGGAAGCTGGTCGCCCATAAGTATGTGGTCACGGAACTGAAGGGCGGGTTTGCGTACCAGCGCGCGCCCACCGGCGAAGGGAAGCCGATGGCGAGCCGGCTGGTGTTGAGCGATCTGGTCGGCAGCTTCTACGGCGGAAGCGTGACCGCAAGGGTCGCGATGGACGTGGATGGCGCGGGGGCGTTCGCCAGCCGGCTCGCCGTTGACAGGGCCGACTTCAGGGTCTTCGCCAAGGAAGCTCTGCAAGTTGACACCCCTGCTACGGGCCGCATGAGCTGGCAGGTGGAGTTCCCGCCCGGGCGGTATAAGGAGGAGAACCTGGTCGGCGATGGCGAGGCGTCCATCACCGAGGGTGAACTCGGGCAGTTGCCGCTGACCGCCTCACTGTTCAACGCGCTCAGCCTTCGATCGCCGCTGGACAGATCGATCACAGAGGCGAAGGCCAGATTCGGCATCGCAAAGGACGCTCTGGTACTCAAAGAGATGTACCTGCTGGGCGAGGCCCGGGTGCTTGCAGGGCAAGGGACTGCGGGGTTCGACGGGAGTCTCAACATCAGGCTGGTAAGCCCTCGGGCGGAACGGACTCTGTGGGATGTGATCATGATCGTCCCGAACCTCATCCGCGAGCAGCTAGTGCAGGTGGAGGTGCGCGGCACTCTCTCGCAGCCCGAGGTGCGGGTGTTGCCCGTGCCTGTGATCCCACAGCTTGTGGAAACCTTCACCGACGCGCTGGGGATCTGGCGCAAGCGCCATCCGGAGAAGTCCTCGCCGCCACCGCCCGCGCCGGCGCCGCTTCCTCCTGCAGGACCCTGAGTCGTTCATTCGGGAACAGTCGCGTGAATGCCGCCGGTATGGAACGGACTCCGCGGATCGTCGTCAAGTCCTTTGGCCTTGCGCTGGCGATCGTGCTTCTGGGGGCTGGCCTCCGCTTCTACGCGATCGGTCGCAAGTCGCTCTGGCTCGATGAGGCCGTGACGGTGAACCTGATGGGGAGTCGCTACACGGACATGCTGGCCGGGGTCATCGGGCACGACGCCCACCCGCCCCTCTACTACGCGCTGGCGCATCTGTGGACCCAACGCTCGGCCAGCGCGCTGCGGGCGAGGGCGTTCTCGGCTGCCTTTGGGGTCGCCACGCTGGCAGCCTTCTACCTGCTCGCCCGCGTGCTGTTGCCGCGGGAAGGTGCCCTGGTGGCGACGCTCCTGCTAGCCGTGTCTGCCTTCCAGGTTTATTTCGCCCAAGAGGCGCGGCACTACGCTCTTGCGGCGTTCTTCGTCACGCTGTCGTGGTACTTCTTCGTGCAACTCGTCGCCGGCAAGAGACTTGAGAACTGGCGATGGTGGCTCGGGCTGTCGCTGGCGAACGCCGCGGCGCTCTACACGTTCTACTTCACGCTGTTCGCGGTCGTGGCTCAGCTTATTGTGCTGCTGGTCCTGTGGCGAGGGATCGGCAAGAGGCTGGTGGTGGGTTGGCTCTCGTGGCAGTTGTTGCCCGCGGTTCTCTTTGCGCTGTACGTGCCGGTGATCTTCGAACACATTGCCAGCCTCCAGGGGCTGACTCCGCCGAAGGGGCTCACGATGCTGAGCGGCGAGGGGCTGTTGCTCACGGCATCCCAGTTCGCATGCGGGTTTCTTCCTGAGATCTGGGGGCGCGGCGAGGTGCTGCTCCGCGCGGCGACGGCGGCGTTGGGCATCGTGTCCCTTGCCGCAGGCTTCATGGGGCTTTGCGGATGCCGGTGCGCCACGACCGTGGCCGTGACGTGGCTTCTCGGGCCGATCGCCTGCCTGGCCCTTCTGCCGATCCGTGGCCACGCCTATGAGCCCAAGCATCTCATCGCCGCTGCACCTGCCCTCGCGCTACTGCCCGCGATCGCCCTCGTGTCTTCGCGGGGCCTGGTGCGCGGCCTGGTGGTCGCCCTTGTGGCCGTCCTGATTGGAGCGAACGGCGTGTCGCTGTGGCGGTACTATGATGGCCGGGTCGAGAAGGAGAACTGGCGCGGTGCCGTGGCCGAGGTGGTCAAGCGCGTGGAGCCGGGGGATATCGTGGTGTTCAACCCGTTCTATGTTCGGCATCCCTTCCACTACTACTATCGGGGCTACTACCGCGAGTACCCGATCATGGGGGTTGAGGCTCCCGCATCGGGAGAAGCCTTCCGGTCCGGAGAGCTCAGGCTTGGCCGTCGCATCTGGGTGCTCGAGGATAGCAGCCGCGTGGCGGTGCCGAATCCTGCCGTGGCCAGGGAGCTAGGCCCGCACAGGCGGCTCTTCGGCCCTGAACGGTTCGAAGGGTTGGTTGGCACCATCACCGTGTCATTGTACGACACCTTCAAGCCCACCCCCAAGGGGGAGCCGCCAGCAGGGCCACGGCCCGGCGCGCATTGAAGGCAAGGGCCAGGTGTGCTATACTCTAGGCAGGCAGGGGAGTGCGGGGGAAGGGAGGGGGCAGGGTTCCTGGAGGCCATCCAATGCGGAGCGTGGTGACAGGAGCCGCGGGCTTCCTCGGCTCGCACCTGTGCGATGCCTTGCTCGCCCGAGGCCACCAGGTGATCGGCATAGACAGCGTCCTCACCGGCTGCACGGACAACATCGCCCACTTGTTTGGCCACCCGCAGTTCTGCTTCGTGAAGCACGATGTCACGAACTACATGTACATTGACGGCGCGGTTGACAACGTGCTGCACTTCGCTTCGCCAGCCAGCCCTGCCGATTACCTGAAGTACCCGATCCAGACGCTCAAGGTGGGGTCCCTTGGCACACACAAGGCCCTGGGGCTGGCGAAGGCCAAGAGGGCGCGGTTCCTCCTCGCCTCGACGTCCGAGGTCTATGGCGACCCGCTGGTGCACCCGCAGCCCGAGGACTACTGGGGCAACGTCAACCCGGTGGGTTTTCGAGGCGTCTACGACGAGGCGAAGCGGTTCGCCGAGGCCATGACGATGGCCTACCACAGGTTCCACGGGCTGGACACCCGCATTGTGCGGATCTTCAACACGTACGGGCCGCGGATGCGGATGGATGATGGGCGCGCCCTGCCTAACTTCTTCCGCCAGGCGATCCTGGGCGAGGACATCACCGTCTACGGCAACGGCGAACAGACCCGCAGCTTCTGCTACGTCTCCGACACGGTGGAGGGGATCTGCCGCCTCCTCGAATCCGAGGAGCATTTCCCTGTGAACGTGGGCAACCCCGTGGAGATCACCGTCCTGGAGCTTGCCAGAGAGATCATCGAGCTCACCGGCAGCAGGAGCCAACTCCGCCTGGTGCCATTCCCGGATGACTACCGGGACGATCCGAAGACCCGGCGCCCCGATATCTCGAAGGCTCGGCGCCTCCTGTGCTGGGAGCCGCGCGTGGACCGCCGCGAGGGCCTTCGGCAGACTCTCGACTACTTCCGAGCCAAGCTTGAGCCGGCCCGCCAGAGGATTCCATGAGCCCCGATGACCCCGGAGCGCAGCCCGATCCTCTCCTCGGCCAGACGATCTGCGGCTGTGAGATTCTGGACCTCATCTGCCAGGGGGGAATGGGGAGGCTCTACCGCGCGCGGCAGCTCTCTCTCGACCGCATTGTAGCCGTCAAGATACTGTCCCCCGCTCTGGGATCGAACGAGGAGTTTCTCGACCGCTTCCGCCGCGAGGCGCGAGCCCTGGCCAACCTGCACCACTCGAACATCGTCGGCATTCACGACTTCAGCGAGGAAGGCGACCTGCACGCCATCGTGATGGAGTACGTGGAAGGGGAGAACGTGGCCGACATGGTGGAGCGTCTTCGCGTGATCCCGGTGCTCACCGCCGTCGGCATCGTGCGCCAGGTGGCCGAAGGGCTGGCGTTCGCCCATGAGCGGAACATCATCCATTGCGACCTCAAGCCCGAGAACATCCTGGTGACCGCCTCCGGCCTCGCCAAGCTGGCGGACTTCGGCCTGGCCAAGAGCGTGCGCGGCGAGAGCGGCCACATCACGCGCAACGGCGTGGTGCTGGGCACCCCCACCTACATGAGCCCGGAGCAGTGCGCCGGGTCGAAGCTGGACCCGAGGACCGACATCTACTCGCTCGGGGCCACCTTCTACCGCATGGTGGCGGGCCGCGACGCCTTCGAGGGCGAGGACGCCTTCGCCATCATGCTCAAGCACCAGAACGAGCCCCCGGTCGACCCGCGCCGCCACAACCCTCGGATTCCCCAGACCATCGCCCGCACCATCCTGCACATGATGGAGAAAGCCCGCGAGAAGCGCTACGCACGGGCAAGCGACGTGGTCAGGTCGCTCGTGGCGTTCGAGCGCGGCACCGGGGCACACGATCCTTCCGAGGAGGTGCTCTACCCGCAACGCGAGTTCGCCATCGCGCGCGAGGCGATCGAGGCGGGCATGGTCACTGCGGCGCAACTGCGCGAGGTGATCGCCCGGCAGGAGGCGGGCGGAGCGGCCGCGCCCGATCTCGGCACGCTCCTGGTTGAGGCGGGCCTGCTTACCGAAGAGCAGGTGCAGATTCTCGGCGAGCGCACCCACGCCCGGGAGGAAGCGCATACCGACGAGGACTTCGCCCGCCTCGCGGTCGAGAGCGGACTGGCGACCCGGGAGCAGATCGCAGAAGCTCTGCGCGAACAGCGGAACAGCGCGGGTCAGGAAGGGCGTCGCCGACTGTCGCGCATTCTCGCAGCGATGGGCGTGATGAAGCCTCCGCAGGTGGCCGAGGTCATGCTGCGCCAGGTCAAGATCACCCAGCGCACGGAGGATGCGGAACTGCTGGAGATTCTGCGCCGGGATGCGACGGTGCCGGAGGCGGAGATCGAACGCTGCATTGCAGAACAGGCACGGCGCGAGGCCGAAGCGAGATTCCACGTTCTGCGCCAGATTCTGCTCGACCTGGGTGTGGTGCCCGCGGCCCGACTGCGTGAGACGCTGCGCAAGAGAATGCGCCGCGAGCTCCTGGAGTACCTCACGGACCGCGAGCGGTCCAGGAGCGCACCGCCCGAGGTGATCATCCCGAAGGGAGGCGAGATACGCCTGGAGGATGAGGAGAGCTGCCCATCGTGCGGCAAGAGGCACTCCGTCGGCGCGGAGGCTTGCCCGACTTGCGGCGAGGACCTGGAGGCTGCCCGCCGCAAGGCGGCTCTGCTTGGGATGCAGGCGATGGCCGCGCGCGTAGGCGAGGAAGCGCCGGCAAGGGATGGCGTGGGCCCCGCGGCGGCGGGCCGACCGAAGTCTTCCCCCCCGAAACAGCCCGCGGCAAAGGGCGACTGGGAGATCCGCCTGAAGAGCGGAGCAGCCTCCAGTCCGCTGAGCTTCGGGGCCGTGCTCCGGCTCATCCGCGAGAAGCGCGTCGAAGCGACGACCGTGCTGCGCGGGCCCCTTACCCAGGGGGTCTGGCGTCAGGCGCGGCTGACGCCCAAGCTGTGCCGCCTGTTCGGCTGCTGTCACTACTGTGGCGGCCCGCTGCCTCCTGGGGCTGCGGCATGCCCGAAGTGCAAAAGCGATCCCGACCTGCCTCACGAAGAGTAGAGTCTGTGCGAAGACCCGCGCCCGCGGTGTGGCCGCCGTCGTAGAGTGGATGTGTGGCGCCGCGACGCAGGAGCCCCAGTGCGCGTTCAGCGCCGTGATCACCGGGCGCCCGGGTTGGCGGCCTGCTTCTGGTAGAGATTGCGGTACGTTGGGCTGGTTGAGAGGAGTTCGTCGTGGCTTCCCACGGCCTCGGTGCGGCCCCTGTCGAGCACCACGATCCGGTCGGCCAGGCGCAGCGCCGAGAAGCGGTGCGCGATGAGGATGACGGTGCGCCCCCGAGCAAAGCTGGCGAGCTGGGCCTCCAGCCGGTGCTCGGCCTCTGCGTCCATGGCCGAAGTCGCCTCGTCCAGGATGAGGATGCGCGGATCCCGAAGCAGGGCGCGCGCCAGGGCGATCCGCTGGCGCTGGCCGCCTGAGAGCTTGGCTCCACCCTCGCCGACCAGCGTCTCGTAGCCGTTCGGCAGGTCGTTGACGACGAAATCGTGAGCCAGCGCAACCCGCGCGGCCTGCTCGATCTGCTCGTCGGAATAGTGTGTGTCGCCGAAGGCGATGTTGTGGCGAACGGTGTCGTTGAAGAGGACGACGCTCTGCGACACATAGCCGATCTGGCGGCGGAGCGAGGTCTGGGTCACTTCACGGATGTCCATGCCGTCTATCCGTATGGCGCCCTGAGTGGGATCGTAGAACCGGAGGAGGAGACTGACGAGCGTGGACTTGCCGGAGCCGTTCTCCCCCACGATGGCGATCACCTCCCCGGCCCGGATCGTCAGGTGGAAGTCGTGTACGACGTCGTCGGGCGGCTCATAGGCGAACGAGACGTGGTCAAACGCGATATCCACCGAGTGCGGAGGCAGCGAGGCGGCGTTCGGCTTCTCGAGGACCTCGGGCTGGACGTCCATGATGGCGAACACACGGTCGGCGGCGGCGCGGCACGCCTGAATCTCGTTGTTCACGTCGCGCAGCTTGTTCAGGGGGTCGTACACCCGCTTGACACCGATAAGGAACAGGAAGAGCATGGACACCTCGAGGTGGGCATTGACGACGAGGTAGACCCCGTAGGCCCCGACCACGAAGATGCAGGCACGGTAGACGAGCTCCGTAACGGGATCGGAAAGGGCCTTGGCCAGTGTGCGGCGCAGGTCGTAGTGGAGCATGCGCCGGCTGGTGCCACGGAACCGCTCGCGCTGGTACTCCTCGGCATCGTAGGCTTTGATCACCATCATGCCCTGAACCGTCTCGGCCAGGATTTTCATGGCATCCGCGCGCTTCTCAAGGCCCTTGGTCGTATAGCGGCGGACCATGTCGCCCACCCGCTTGAAGACGTAGAGGAGCACCGGCAGCGCACCGAAGACGAGGAGGGAAAGACGCACGTTGATCAAGAAGCACGCGCCCAACCCTGCCAGCAGGCTGAAGGTGTCGCGGATGGCGTGCGCGAAGATGCTGCGGCCGCCCATGGCCAGTTCGCCCAGGTCGGGGCCGAAGGTGGACATCGTATGGCCCAGGCTTCGCTGGGAGAAGAACCGCATCGAGAGGCCTGAGACACGCTCGAAGAGGCGGTTAAGGAGGTCCATCCAGCCCCGCTGGGCGGCCGACTCGAGCAGATAGCGGCGCAGGAATACCAGGACGGCGTGGATAATGGCCATGCAGAAGAGGGAGAAGCCCAGGCCCACGACGGTCCACATGAGCGCCGTCTTGCTCTTCGCCTGCTCCTCCAGGAAGGCGACGAGTTGCTGGCCGTAGTGGTGCTTGAAGAAAAACTTGTCCGCCATGGAGGGGCGGGTGCCCGGGAAGAAGTAGAAGCTCAGCAGGATCTCGTTCGAGGCGAGGTAGAAAGCCACGGAGAAGATGTCGAGTGCCTCGGCGGTCAGCCCCGAGAGGATGGCGCCGATGACGCGGAGCTTGTAGCGCCAGATGAAGGCAAGATAGCGCAGGTAGTTTCGCATCCGAACGGCCTCTGGCGCGTTGAGGGGCGACAGGCGCCGGGATGCGGCGCTCGTCCGTTACCACGGGTTTGCCGACACTCGATATCCTGTGATCTTACGGTCATGTGCCTCTTGTGTCAAATGCGGCCGCGAGCGGCGGAGCGCGGGCCTGTGTGCAAAAAGATTTCTCTTTGGGCTGTGTTTTTGGTATCATTCTGGCGTTGTCCTGGTCAGTCCCTTCCACATCATTCTGTGTCGAGGCCGGGCGCCGGGATATTGGTCCAATCTCATGGCTTGGAGCGAGGAGAGCGTGGATGGCGAGAAAGTACGTGTACTTCTTCGGCGGCGGAAAGGCAGACGGTGACGCAGGCATGAAGAACCTGCTGGGGGGGAAGGGCGCCAACCTGGCGGAGATGGCCAATCTGGGTCTGCCTGTGCCTGCGGGTTTCACGATCACGACCGAGATGTGCACGGTCTACTACCAGGAGAAGGGCAAGTTCCCCGCCGAGTTGCGCCGCGACGTGGACAAGGCGATGGCCCGCGTGGAGAAGGTGATGGGGATGAAGTTCGGCGACCCGAGGAATCCCCTCCTGGTCTCCTGCCGCTCGGGCGCGCGCAGGTCCATGCCGGGCATGATGGAGACGGTGCTGAACATCGGCCTGACCTCGACGACGATTCCCGGGCTGATCGCCAAGACACAGAACCCGCGGTTCGTGTACGACGCCTATCGCAGGCTCATCCAGATGTACTCGGACGTGGTGATGGAGAAGGCCGCCGGCCTCGAGCCGGCGGAGGGCCAGGGGGTGCGCCAGCAGCTCGAACGCGCCTTGCAGGCCCTCAAGAACGCCAAGGGATACACGCAGGACACCGATCTGACGGTGGAAGACTTGCAGCAGCTCATCGAAACCTACAAGGCCAAGGTTCTTGAAGTGATCGGAAGGCCCTTCCCCGACGATCCCCAGGAGCAGCTCTGGGGCGGCATCCGCGCCGTCTTCCAGTCCTGGCGCGGCAAGCGCGCCGTGTCTTACCGTCGCATCGAGGGCATTCCCGAAGAGTGGGGCACCGCCGTCAACGTGCAGGCCATGGTGTTCGGCAACATGGGCGACACGTCGGCCACCGGCGTCGCGTTCACGCGGAATCCCGCCACGGGCGAGAACAAGTTCTACGGCGAGTGGCTGCCGAACGCGCAGGGCGAGGACGTGGTGGCGGGCATCCGCACGCCCAACCCGCTGAACGAAGCCACGCGGCCGCCGGACTCCGATCACGCGCACCTGCCCAGCCTCGAGCACGCCATGCCGAAGACCTACAAGGAACTCGTCGCCATCCGCAACACGCTTGAGAAGCACTATCGGGACATGCAGGACATCGAATTCACGATCCAGGAGGGCCGCCTCTGGATGCTCCAGACCCGCGTGGGCAAGCGCAACGGCCCAGCGGCAGTCCGCATGGCGGTCGACATGGAGAAGTCCAAGCTGATCACGGCTGCCGAAGCCGTGCTGCGCGTGACGCCCAGCCAGCTCGACGAACTGCTCCACCCGATCGTGGACCCCGAGGCAGAGAAGAAGGCGAAGCCCATCGCCAAGGGGCTGCCGGCCGGCCCTGGCGGGGCCTGCGGCCAGGTGGTCTTCAGCGCAGATGACGCGGTGGCGTGGTCCAAGAGCGGCAAAAAGGTCATCCTCGTTCGCGAAGAGACCAATCCCGAGGACGTCGAGGGCATGCGGTGCGCGGAAGCCATCCTCACGGCGCGCGGCGGCATGACCAGCCACGCTGCCCTGGTGGCGCGGGGCTGGGGCAAGTGCTGCATCGTAGGCGCCGGCGCCCTGGAGGTGGACCCTCACGCCAAGACGTTCCATGTCGCGGGCACCGCCGTCAAGGAGGGGGATTTCGTCACCCTCAACGGGACCAAGGGCCTGGTCTACCAAGGCGAACTGCCGATGATCGTCGGGAGCGAGGAGAACCCGTATTTCGGCGCCTTCCTGAGGATCTGCGACAAGGTGCGCCGCCTGGGCGTCCGCGCCAATGCCGACACGCCCGACGATGCGCGCAAGGCCCTGGAGTTCGGCGCCGAGGGCATCGGCCTCTTCCGCACCGAGCACATGTTCTACGGCAAGGGCTCGGAAGAGCCGCTGTTCAAGCTGCGCAAGATGATCCTCAGCAACACGCTTGACGAGCGCCGCGGAGCCCTCGACGAGCTGTTCCCACATGTCAAGAGCGACATCAAGGCCACCCTGGCGGCGATGGCCGGCAAGCCGGTCACCATCCGCCTGCTGGACCCGCCGCTCCATGAGTTCGTGCCGCGCAAGGCCGAGGAGCAGAAGCGTCTGGCCGACAGCCTGGGCATCTCCGTGGAGGAGATCCAGGATCGTGCAGCCGCTCTCCACGAGACGAATCCGATGATGGGCCACCGAGGCGTGCGGCTGGGCATCACGTACCCCGAAGTCAGCGAGATGCAGATACGCGCCATCCTCGAGGCCGCCGCCGAGCTGGCCAAGGAGGGGAAGAAGGCCCTGCCCGAAATCATGATCCCCGTGACCTGCGATGTGAAGGAGCTGGCCAACCAGGCCGCGCTCGTGGCCAAGGTGCACGCCGAGGTCGCCGTGAAGTACGGCGTCAAGAAGGTGCCGCACCTGTACGGCACGATGATCGAGATCCCTCGGGCTGCGTTGCTGGCCGGCGAGATCGCCCAGGCCACGCAGTTCTTCTCGTTCGGCACCAACGACCTCACGCAGATGACCTTCGGCTTCAGCCGCGACGATGTGGGCGGCTTCGTGCCTCACTACATCGAGGCGGGCATCCTGCCCGAGGACCCGTTCAACGTCCTCGACCAGAAGGGCGTGGGCGAACTCGTCAGGTGTGGCATCGAGCGCGGAAGGGCGGCCAAGCCGGACCTCAAGGTGGGCATCTGCGGAGAGCACGGCGGCGAGCCGTCGAGCGTGAAGTTCTGCCATCGGGTGGGCATGAACTACGTGTCATGCAGCCCATTCCGTGTGCCGATCGCCCGGCTGGCAGCCGCCCAGGCGGTTGCCGAGGAGCCGCCGAAGCCCAAGGCTGCGAGGAAGGGCTCAAAGTAGTCCCTTCAGGCGGCCGCGAGACGCGGCCATTCCGGTATGAGAGCAGGTGGGCGGTGCCGACACACGCGCGCCGCCCAGCTCTGCGTTCGCGCGATGGGCGGCGGCCGGTGTGAGCCCTCTGCACGCGAAGGCACTGACCCATGATCCAGGGCGAGTGTTCCGTCTGCCGCCGTGTGTTCAAGGTAGACGACCGCTACGCGGGCATGACCGGCCGCTGCAAGGCGTGCGGAGCGGCCATCCACGTCCCCGGCCAGCTCGATGCAGGCCTGGACGGCTTGCCGGCGCTGGCTCCCCTGCAAGCCACGCCTGGAGCTGTGGCACCCCAGGCCCCGCAGGCGGCAGCCTCGCAGCCGAGCGCAGAAGGTGCGAGGCCTGCCTCTGAAGGCTCCGGCCCGAGCCCGGCAGAGCCGCCGCCAGCCTCGCCGCACCCTGCGGACGAACTGTCTCGGCCACGGGACGTTCGCGCCCGCTACGAGCCCACTCACGGCCCGACCCCGCTGGAGGGCTCGTGGTTGAGGCAGCCGGCGCCCGCCGAGGCTGCGACGCAGGCCGTGGTGCCAGATGGCGAGTCCGAGCCAGTCCCCACGGTGGCGCCGTCTCCCCGCGAGCGGCTCGCAGGGCGGCTGATAACGAAGCCCGAGCCAGAGCCATCCCCCACGCATCACCGGCCGGTTCTCGTCGTGGTCCAGTGTCTGGCACTGGCGACAGTTGCTGCGGTGCTCGCCGTACATCTTGTTTCTGCGGGCATCTGGGGCCAGGTGGCGGCAGGGCTCGGCTTGCTTCTCGGCGTGCTGGGGATAGGGCGAAGCTGGGCCGCGCGCTGGGACGGCCTGCTCGCCGGCGCTTTGCTCTGTGTATGCGCGGGCGCAGCCGCCCAGCTCCCCTCGCAGGAGCCCGCCGCCAGCGTGATCGTGTTGGCCTCAGCCTGCGGAGCTCTGCTGCTCGTGGTGCTGGGGCCTTTCCGTCGCTCCAGCCGCGAGTACTTCATGCGGTGACATGCCACAGCACGTCGTCGGAAGGGTGTCAGGCATGGCCCAAGTCCCCGCCTCCATCCGTGCCGAAGCCGAGCGGCTTCGCAAGCAGATCCAGCATCACAACCACTGCTACTACGTCCTCGACAGGCCCGAGGTCAGCGATGCCGAGTATGATCGGCTTTTCGACCGGCTGACCAAGCTGGAGGCCGAGTACCCCGAGCTGGTCACGCCCGAGTCCCCGACCCAGCGGGTGGGCGGCCAACCCGTCGCGGCATTCGGCACGGTGCGGCACACGATTCCGATGCTGAGCCTGGGCAAGGTGACCAACGAGGGCGAGCTGGCGGAATGGTGGAGGCGGACGTCCGACGGCCTGGGTGGTGAGCCGTTCGAGGTCGTCGCCGAACCGAAGCTGGATGGCTTGGCGGTCGAGCTGGTGTACGAGGGCGGCCGCTTCGTCCTCGGCTCCACGCGGGGCGACGGCGAGACGGGCGAGGACGTCACGCAGAACCTCCGCACCATCAAGGCGATCCCAATGGTTCTCCGCGAGGAGCGCGTGACGCCGCCCGCCCGGATCGAGGTGCGCGGCGAAGTGTACATGGAGAAGCAACGCTTCGCCGAGCTGAACCGCCGCATCGAGGAGGCGGGCCAGGAGCCCTTCGCCAACCCGCGGAACGCGGCGGCGGGCTCGCTCCGCCAGCTCGACCCGCGCATCACCGCCTCGAGGCCCCTCCAGATCTTCCTCTACGGCATCGGCGCTCTGGAGGGCGGATCGTGCGAGACCTATGAGCAGGAGCTCGATCTTCTCGAGGCACTGGGGTTCCGCGTCGTCCAACCCAAGGCTGTCTGTCGGACGCTTGATGAGGCCATCCGCTTCTGCCGACGGATGGGGGAGAGTCGAGACGAACTCGCGTTCGAAATGGACGGCGTGGTGCTGAAGGTCAATGGCCTCGACCAGCAGGGGCGGCTGGGCGAACGCTCGCGGAGCCCGCGTTACTCGGTGGCCTACAAGTTCGCGCCGCGGCAGGCCACCACGGTCGTGCGCGATATCGAAGTGCAGGTCGGCCGCACGGGCGCCCTCACGCCTGTCGCGCGGCTGGAGCCCGTCCGAGTCGGCGGCGTGGAGGTCGCCAACGCCACCCTCCACAATCAGGACGAGATCGATCGCAAGGACGTGCGAATCGGAGATACCGTGCTCGTGCAGCGTGCGGGCGACGTGATCCCCGAAGTCGTTGGCGTGGTGCTGGAGAAGCGCAGGGGTACCGAGCGGAAGTTCCGGATGCCCGAGAACTGCCCGGTCTGCGGCGCGAGGGCCCAGAGGCCAGAGGGCGAGGTCGTGGCTCGGTGCATCAACTTCGGTTGCCCGGCGCAGGTGAAGGGGCGGATCGAGCACTTCGCGTCGCGCGCAGCGATGGACATCGAGGGTTTGGGGACGAAGCTTGTGGACCAACTGGTGGAGAAGGGGCTAGTGGCGAGCCCAGCCGACCTCTATGACCTGACCCAGGAGCAACTGGCGGGCCTCGAGCGAATGGGCGAGAAGTCGGCCCGCAATCTCCTCAACGCCATTGAGGCGTCGAAGACGCGGCCGCTGGCCCGCTGCCTATTCGCCTTGGGAATCCGACACGTGGGCGAGCACGTTGCCGAGGTGCTCGCGGAGGAGTTCGGCTCGTTGGAGGCCCTCATTGCCGCCGACGAGGCCCGCCTGGCCAGCACGCACGAGATTGGCCCGACGCTGGCCCGCTCGGTGCGTGAGTTCCTCGATAATCCGGGCAACCTGGCCGCCATCGAGCGGCTGCGCCGTGCCGGAGTGCAGTTCCCGGCGGTGCCCAAGCGGGACAAGCCGGCGGCGAGAGCCTTTGCGGGCAAGACCTTCGTGTTCACGGGCGCCCTTCAGCACTTGACCCGGGAAGAGGCGGAGGCGCTGGTGCGGGAAAGGGGAGGGCGGGCAGCCTCGAGCGTGGGCAAGAAGACCGACTATGTGGTGGCCGGCGAAGCCGCCGGCTCCAAGCTGGCGAAGGCTCGCGACCTGGGCGTCACGGTAATCAGCGAAGACGAGTTCCGCAAGCTCCTGGCCAACGATTAGCCCGAGTCGGCCGATGGAGGCTTTTCCTGCCGAACGAGCGACAGCACCGCGCGGTGTTTGCCGCTGGCCGTTCGGTCAATAGCGTCCACAAACTCCACCGCCGCCGTGACCTCGGTGCCGAAACTCGATGTGAAATCCCCCGCGATGGCTCGCGCCAGCGCCACATGGTCGCAATCCGGCGCGGCCACGAGCAGCACACGGAAATGGGTTGGAGCGTCCTGCACAAGCTGGAACTCCCACACCTCGCGCCGGGTCTCGACGATGGCCCGGGCCGTCTGCGGGTGGACGGGCGTGCCCGACGGAAGGATGATCAGGTCGTCCTCGCGTCCGGGCAGGAACGAGAGCAGGGGTAGGGAGCGCCCGCACGGGCAGGGGTCGGGAAGCAGCGCGGCCAGATCGCCGATCCGGTAGTTCAACAGCACGCTGGCTTGCGTGACCAGGTTCGAGATCACCACATTGCCCGTCTCGCCCGCCGGCAGCGTGCGGCCGGCATCGTCCACGATTCGCAGCGGGCAGTGGTCAATGTTGACGTGCAGTCCCCGGTGTTCCTCGCACTCGAAGGCGATGCTGAGGCACTCGACAGAGCCGTACCAGCCGAAGACGGGTACCCGAGCTTGCTCGAGGATGTAACGGCGCGCCGCCGCGGGAAGCTCGTCGGAGGTGTAGGCGATTGCCTTAGGCAGAGGAAAGCTCTTCCCGGCGGCTTGCGCATAGGACAGAAGCTGGCCGAAGGCCGACCCAGTGCCGAACATGGCATCCGGCTGGAACTCCGTCAGTGCGGCGAGGGATGCCGCGGGGTCGCCCGTGAGGTCCACGTAGGCACGCAGGATCCCTGCCGACCGCGGTTGCCACGTCAGGTGGCGGCAGATGCGGCCGATGCGGCTCGCGGTGGAGGCCGAGCTTGCGAGGGCCGCCTCTCGGTAGCCGAAGCGTCGACCCACACAGCGCCCGATGATCGCCCGCAGCCGCTCATAGAACGCCGTGAACTGGAGCAGCGCCGCCGGATCATGGGCGACCTGCACCGACGTGCCCGTGCTGCCGCCGGTGCGGAACCACTCGCGGCGCTCGGGGGCCACGGAACGCGCGACCAGGCGCTCCGGGTCGCTGGCGAGGTGTCGCCGCTCGAGTATCGGGAGCCTGGCGAGATCCTCCGCCGTGCAGAAGTCGGCAGGGGTGAGCCCGCTCCGCTGCATTGCCTCACGGTACCACGGCACGTAGCGCCAGGCGTGGATGGCCATGCGTCGGACGCGGCGGGCCTGGTCACTACGCACCGACGCGAGGGGCCGGAATGGGTAACTGCTCTGGCCGCGAAGGTTCCAGGCCAGATAGGCCGTCCACCATAGGCGCCGCAACCCGAAGAAACACCGCGACTTCTGGCCGGGAGCCGGGTCACTCGACGTCAACGGTGCTCTCCGTTGCATCGCCTCCTCCTCGCTCCCAGATCGCGGCCGGAAGGCGCGGTGTCGCAGTCACGTGTGGATTCCCGCACTGACCCTAGGCATGTCCCGATGCGCCCGGGGCATCTCTGAGCGCACCATGCGATGCTTCCCCAAGCTCTGGCGCTCGATATCGCTCACGAACTCGATGGCGAGGCGTACGTCCTCGCCCGTCTGCTGTGCGAAGGCAAGGGGCACCTGCTGGAGGAGTTCTGCACGGTTGCAGATGCTGCTCACCACCAGCAGTAGGCGAAAGCGGTCCGGCGTCTCTTGCACAAGCTGCCAGCGGCACATGCCCGGGACTCGGACGAGCGGCGCGAGAAGAGGGACAGGATTCAGCAGGCGGCCGGAAGGCAGTTCGACAAAGTCGTGCACCCTGCCCAGCGGGAAGGACATCAGCGGCAGAGAGCGGCCGCAGGGGCAGGTGCCCGGCCACAGCGCCGCCGTATCGCCCAGGCGGTAGTTGAGGAGCACGGTGGCCCTATTTGCGAGAGTGGAAACCACCACGTCGCCCGGCGTCCCGGGGGGCAGATCGCGTCCCTCGCCGTCCACGACTCGGATTGGATGCAGGTCGATATTGATGTGGAGCCCCTGATGCTGTTCACACTCAAAGGCGATGCGGGTGGCCTCGATGGCCTGGTAGCCACTCAAGATTGGGATTCCAAGGTCGCCCGAAATCAGCTGGCGCACCGACTCCGACAGGCAATCGCCCCCATAGGTGACCAGCCGTGGCCGGTGGAAGGAGCGCCCGGAGGCCACGAGGCAGGGGTACAGAAGCTCCAGGTACGAGCCGAAGGTCCGGATGAGATCGGGCTTGAATTCCTCCATCGCAGCAACGCTCTGATCCACCGGGTCAGTGACGCGCAGGAACTGCCGCCGCCCCGGCCAGTTGCGCGGCAGGAGAGTGCTCTGACGCGCCCATCGCGTCAGCTTCGCGTCCGTGCCGGTATCCTGGAGGATGGTCGTCTCGCGGTAGTGGAGTCGCTTGCCGATGTACCGAGTGGCGATGGACCGGGACCGCTCGGCATAGAGTATGGTGTTGATGACGGCCCTCGTGTCGTAGAATACTCTGACGGGCATGCCCGAACTGCCGCTGCTCTGGGCAAGCAGGAGGTTTGCCCTCGGCATGGCATCGGATACGAAGTACTCTGGGTCGCGCTGCAACTGCTCCCGCTCGATGATGGGCAAACGCGCCAGGTCGGCCGCCGAAGCGAAGGCAGCAGGCGCAAGGCCGAGACGGGCGAATGTTTCCCGGTAGTACGGAACGTGCCGGGAGGCGTAGCCCACAATGTCCGAGACACGCTGCGCCTGACTGCGGCAGATGGCGCCGGCGGGCCGAAACGGGTAAGCGCCCTGGCCGCGCAGGCGCCGGAGGAGGTACGCAGTCCAGTATAGTCTCCGCGCCAGCAAGAGGGGGGCCCCAGAAGTGTCCCGAGATCACCGCGACGCTCGAATGCGCATGAGCCATTCTAGCGTCGCCTACGCCGGCACGCAACCAGTGGTTGGCGACCTCAGAGTTGGAGAGTGAGGCGAGTTCCAGTATAATCGATGCACCACCCGAGAGGAGACCCCGTTGGAGCGTTCAGCAACCCGCCGGCTGAAAGTATACCTCGCGGCACCGCTCTTCACCCAGCACGAGCGAAGCTGGAACCGGGAGCTCGCCCTCCGCTTGGAGCGGGGCCTCGGCTGCTCAGTGACGCTGCCCCAGGAAATCCCCGTGAGCAGTGGCGCGCCGGTGGCGAAGGAAGCCGCCCGGATCTTCCGCCAGTGTCTCGCAGGTCTGGATGCGTGCGATGTGGTGGTGGCCGTGCTCGACGGGCCCGATGCCGACTCGGGTACCGCCTTTGAGGTGGGCTATGCGTACGCTCTTGGCAAGCCTGTGGTCGGTGTGCGCACGGACTTCCGCGAACAGCAGGACCACGGAACGAACCTGATGCTCGGCCGGAGCTGCAGCGCCTTCGTGCGCCCGGGCGCGTTTGATGATGACCTGAACGCACTGGCCGCTGCCCTCGTACGGCAAGTGCGGAGGGTTATGCGCTGAGAGCGGCGGGACGAAGCAGGTGGCAAGATTGCGTGTTGGAAATTGCGACACGACACTATGGGCAGGTGTCCGAGCGTCCGACGCGCTAGCATAAATCCCGCGCTGCGTGCTGGTTATGGCTGTGGTGATGCCGGCTGCTGGATGCGCTCTTAGCGCTAAAGTTTCTGGCACTCCCCTCGACTAACTCAATGGAGGGGGAGAGAATCGGTCGGCGCCGCGAAATATAGCGCGCAGAGGTGTTGAGAAGATGGACAGGCGGACGCAAGCCAGCGGAAAACCCGTACGGAGCCGGGCTGTGGCAGGAGAGCGCGCCCGGCTGGCGGAGCTGAAGCGTGCGATTCAGGAAGGCGAGTACGAGACTCCGGAGAAACTGGAGCACGCGTTACGGAATCTGCTCGCCGATCTGCGGTCCGTTCGGCTCAAGGCGCGCGTCAGCCACGCGGGTGGAAGCGGCGGTGAACGTCCTTGAGTCTGTCCCTGTCGACATGCGTGTAGATTTGCGTGGTCATGATGCTGGCATGCCCGAGCATCTCTTGCACGGAGCGCAGATCGGCCCCCCCCGAGAGCAGATGGGTCGCAAACGAGTGGCGAAGCGTGTGGGGGGATACGTCCTTGATGACCCCGGTCAGGCGTGCGTACCGCTTCACGAGCGCCCAGACGGCGAGGCGGCTGAGACGGCGCCCGATGCGTGACACGAAGAGAGCCGGCTCAGGGCGGCCTTTGACCAGCGCAGGGCGGACCTCCGCGGTGTAGCGCTGAAGCCAGCCTATTGCCAGTCTGCCGATGGGCACGACCCGCTCCTTGGCTCCCTTGCCGAGGCAGCGGAGATAGCCGTAGTCGTGGTGCACGCTGTCGGTGTTCAGCGAGGTCACCTCGCTGGCGCGCACCCCGGTGGCGTAGAGAACCTCCAGGATTGCCTTGTCGCGGATGCCCAGGGGGGTAGTGGTGTCTGGCGCGGCCAGGAGGAGTTCCACCTCAGGAGGGCTCAGGACAGACGGCAAGCGCCGCCAGAGTCGGGGGGAATCCAGCGCAGCCATGACGTTGCGCTCCACCTGCCCCTCGAGCGCCAGATACCGGTAGAACATTCTGACCGCCACGAGCATGCGCGCGATACTGCCCACGGCGTAGCCGCGGTCCTTCAGCTCAGACAGGAAGCCCAGGGCCAGCGTCGTCGTCACACTGCGCACGTCCGGCTGCGTGCGCCGCTCCAGGTAATCGGCGAAGAGCGCGAGGTCCCGCGCGTACGCGTCCTGCGTGTTCGCCGCGAGGCCGCACTCGACGGCCAGGTAGTCGAGGAATGCCTGGATCAGGGTTGCCGTGTCCACGGGGGTGCTCCGCGGCTGAGTCTATGGCTCAGGAGCAGCCGAGTCAACGGCGATGCCAAGAGCGGAGCGCGAGCGGCCTGACGGCGGTGCAGCGTCAGGGCGTGTTGCTCGCGGGCGCCTTGGCCAGGATGCCGGTGAGTGTGCCGAAGCGCTCGGGTGTGTGCGCGGAGCGGGCATGGACGGGGGCCCAGTAGTTATTCTCGGCCCGCGCGGGGCAGTTGCGCAGGGCATTGAACGTCCAATCGGCGGCCAACAGCGGGCTGCGATCGAAGACTGCCCAAGGGAAGGCGAACTCCGCCTGCCAGGCGTCCTTGGCCACGCTCACGCCCACGGCATACTTCGGCTCCCAGCTCCGGTCAGGGTTCCCTGGGGTCGAGTGGAATGCATCCCAGGTGACCCCACGACAGTTGACCATGACCTGGTAATACGAGGTCCGGCGGCCTGCGGGGTCCAGGAAGAGTTCCACGGAGTCATCCTCGTAGAGGCCATCGGCGTCGTGCCTCGTCACCCTGGCCTTGAGCCTGGCGATGGCCTCCGGGGTGTCGAAGCACTCGACAGCGACATAGAGGGCCTGCTGGTCCTGGCCCACGTAGAGGCGGGTCATGGCGGTGGGCTCCTCACCGTTGGTCTGGCGGAACGTAGAGGTGCCACTGGCCTGGCTCCACGCCTTGTCGTCGAGGACGCCGTCTATCTTCGGCGGTTGGGCGACACGATTGACCTTCAGGCGGGGCGCCGCCTCAGGAGGGGGGGCGATGGCCTCGGTGGGCCCGACGGCGGGCGGGCCGGGTGCCGCCTCCGCCGCGGCCGCCACGCCCGACGCCACGGGGGCCTCGGAGCGGGGGGCCGCCGGCGTCTCGTCGGGCAGGGCAATGCGCAGGTCAAAGGGTTCGAACTTGATGCCATCGAGCACCTGCACCTCGCTGACGGTGAGGATGCGAGCGGGGGTGATGGCGAAGCGGACATAGCGGGCGGTGACGGGCTTGGGGGGGATGAGGGTGTGGTTGAAGCCCGTGGCCTGCTCGTCGTCGGGCATGAAATGGTTGATCGGGATGTCTTTCCAGTGCAGGTCGAAGTCGAAGAAGCCCTGGCTTGCGAACTCCTTGCCGTCGACGGAAGTGAGGACCTCCACCTTGTCCTTCACCTCGCCCTTGAGGGCGTCCCACCAGGGCCAGCCGGCGCCGATCTGGATGCGGAAGGCGGCGCACGCTTCGGGCTTGCCGAGGTCCACCGTGACCTCGGGCCTCTGGCCCTGCTTCCAGGCTGCCCCGAACTTCGGCGTGATGCCGCCGACGAAGGGAGGGCCGACGATGCCATCGGTGAGCTTCTTCCCGTCGGGGTCGCCCGCACCCCAACTGGTCTCAGAGGGGACGGTGCAGGTGTAGGGCTTGCCCTCGGCGAGGTTCTTGCCGTATGTGACCCATTTGTAGAGCCACCTCTCGCCGCCCACATCCTTCCCGTTGGAGTAACCTCCCGCAGGTTTTGGAACCTGCGGGAGGTTTGCGATCTTCAGGGAGTTGACGATGGGGAGGTCGTAGCCGCCGGCGTTGATGGTGTAGCGGCAAGGCACCTTGTCAACGACTTGGGTGTGGCTGCGCTCGATGCGGGAGCGGTCCTTCTGCACTTCGCTCCAGTTGAAGGTGACCGCAAGAGGAGAACCTCCCGCAGGTATTGGAACCTGCGGGAGGTGATTGACTTCCATGCGGACGGCGTAGATGCTGCATCCGCTGGTGCTGGCCTCGGGGCCGTTCCAGAGGTACTTCATCAGGACGGAGCGGGCGCCGGCCGAACCTCCCGCAGGTTTTGGAACCTGCGGGAGGTTAACGGTCTCGTAGTGGATGACGTCCCATGGCGGCTTGGTGTCGGTGAGGGAGTAGGTTTGCTTCCAGGTCTTGCCGCCGTCGAAGGAGTGGAGGAGGTCAATGTGGCTCTTGGGGGCGCGGTTGTAGAAGCGGCCGCCATAGGTCACGCGGGTGATGTCGGTCGGGGCATCAATGCGGAAGACGACATAGGCTTCCTCGTTCGGCTTCGCGGCGTGCATCACGCCCATGTAGCCGGGGTGCTTGGGCTGTGTGGCGACGTTCTTCTCCTCGACCACGTAGGGCTTGTAGGCGGCGCCCTGGAGATCGGGCCAGAGGACGATGCTGCCCGTCTGCTCGCCGAGGCCCACGTAGACGGTGTTCTTGCCGAGCAGCAGCTTGGGCTGGGTCTTGGCGTTGAGCATTGTGGTCGTCTCGAACTCAATGCTGCGCACGGCGCCCTTTCCCTGGAGCGTGGCCTTGACCAGGACTTCGTAGGCGCCGTTGACCGGTTCTACGAGCTTGATGTCAAGAGGCGTTTCGCCCATTCTCTCGGCCTTCCAGATGTCTGTCCAGGCCAGGCCATTTGTGGTGCTTACGGCGAGGGCGACGCTATCCTGCGCCCTTTGCCGTTCGACCGCGCCCTTGATAGTGAGGGCCGTGATCACGTTGCCGCCCTCGATCTTGAAGACGACCTCCGATGGCTTGTCAGGGTCCTCAGGCTCCAGCGTGGGCTTGAGATTGGTCAGGCGGTACGCCACCTTGGGCAGGGAATCCGGCGTCAGCGCCGGTTTCCACGTGCGGACCCCGTTGCCGCGGATGCGGTAGCGGGGGTTCACGCTCTCGGGGTCTTTGCCGTGGTTGGGGACGTAGAACTCCGCCGAGGTGCCCAGGCTCCTGTAGTGGCGGGTGTATGCCTCGCCGTCGCGGAGGTTCAGGATGTAGCGGTGGCCGCGGTCCCAGTCGTAGAAGTAGTAGCGGTACTTGAGACCCTTTGGATTGAAACAGCCGTATTCGGATTCGAGGCTTCGCTCGCAGTCGGCCCCCGTGAGGAAGCCGCGCGGGCTGGTGGCGTTGAGGCAGTGGTAGCGCGCGATGTGGCCTGGCTCGACCTTGCCGCCGGAGGCGGCGCAGGCCCCCTCCTTCCCTATGTCCTCCACCCCCGCGATGGTCTTGCCGTCGCACAGGGTGTAGATGGCCGACATCGAGTTGTCGTACATGTGCCAGCGGCCGTCGTAGAAGACCTCGGGCACGGTGTGGAGCGAGATGTCCCAGTACTTCACCTTGAAGCCCATCGCGTCCCAGATCGAGCAGTTGATCCCCGCGATGGTCGAGCACATGGTGAAGCCGTAGTCGTTGAACTGGCGGATGGGGTCGGTGAGCTCGAGGCCGTGGAGGTGCATGGGCGAGGTCTGGCGGCGGGCGATATGGTTCCAGTAGAACATCGCCCAGCATTTCTCCGCCGGCGTCGGCCACTTGCTCGTGATGCTGTGGACCATGCTCTCCAGGTCCGAGTAGTCGGGCGAGGCGTCGGTGACGACCTTGATGTTGCACAACTCACCCTGAGCCGCCGCGGCCATTACAAGGGCGAGGTGCACTGCTGAAGCCAGCTTCAGTTTCATTGGAGAAGACCCTCAAGCGTGGCTCGGACCCCCTCGATCGTGCGGGCGGTGAATTCGGTGAGGTGCTCGCGGAGGCGAGTCGGGTCGGCGAAGCGGGCGGCGGCGCCGGCCTGGGCGAACTGGCGGGCGATCTCACGCTCCATCTCGTCCTGAATCTGCGCGAGGTGGTCGCCGACGCCATGGCGGGCGTAGAGCTTGCGCGCCAGGGCGTGCATCGTGCCGTCCACACACTCGACGGGCAAGCCGTCAATGGCCCGCGGCACGGGGATGGCAATGGTGTTCCGCGTGTTGCCCATCTGCACGCGGGTGTGGGCCAGCGGGTCGTCGGGGCCGGGGCGGACGACGTGGGTGCAGGCCGACACGGTCATGAAGATGTGCTGCCAGTTGTCGGAGCAGATCGAGTCGGGGCCGTCGTGGTGGTCGCGGGACATGCGGATCAAGTCGGCGACGTTCTTGGTCGGCAGTGGATCGAGCAGTTGGTGCGCCCGCTCGTAGCGCCGCAACGTGTTCTGCTGAGGCGGCTCGGAGAGAGTCGACTGCATCTCGTCGAGGAGGAAGTGGTTGGTGCGGATGAGCATGGCGTCGCGCACCTCGCGGCAGGCGAGCCGCTTCGAGGTCATCTCCACGACGACGCCCTTGCCGGGCTCGCCGACGAGGAAGATCATGCCGCGGCAACTGCCCGAGGCACCCGCGACTTCTCTGGCGACGGCATTCTCCAGCACGGCCACGGCCTCGTCGCAGGTGGCAGCGCGCTCGGCGACGAGGCGCAGCAGGTGGGTGCACGCGAGCCCGCACTCGCGCAAGTCGTCGGGCTTGATCCACGAGCCGGTGTTATTGGCTCCGGCGAGGGCCTGGTCGCCGTGGAAATGGCCGAAGCCGAGCGTGCCCGTGTCGCGCGAGACGAAGAGCTGGCGCCCGGCGGGCGTGCGGCGCAGGTGGAAGTCCTGCGGCGAGTTCACCAGGTCGCGGTTCTTGTGGAGCAGGGTGGCGCCGTTGGCCGACTGGGCGCCGACGACGAGGCACGAGGTGCAGCCGCACGTCTGCGTGTCCCAGAAGCCGCGGGGGAGGGCGTTGAGGAGGAAGAGGTCACTGACGTTCACCCCCGCGGCCGCCGCGATCCCCTCCGCCTCGTCCAGCCACTCGGGCGCGATCTGCTCGAGGTGGCCGCGGAACCGCTCGCCGCGCTCGTCGAGCTGTGTCGCGCCGTAGCCGCCGACCTGCGCTGTCTGCCACATTTCGGCGATGCGGTCACGGAGCATGGGCGCAACGAGTGCGCCGTACGCCCGCCCTGCCTCACGTGGCTCCCCCTCAATCCTGACGAGTCGCCCCATGATGGATTTCCCTGCGGAATCGGATCTCGTGGCTCTTGGCTCGGAACGACGCGATTCTACGGCGGTTCGTGCGGGGAGTCAAGGCACGGCTCGCTGGCTCGCTGGGAGCGCCTGCGTCGTATGCGGACCGCGTAGGGCGGGCCGCTCTCTCCCTGGCGCGCGTCCCAGCGAGCCTCCCGGGGTTGCGGGCAGAGCCACTGGGTCGAATCCGGCGGACCGGCGCCTGCGATGACGCGCGTCGGGTGCGGGGCGTCAGGCGAAGAACCGTTCGAGGATGCGGCCGAGGAGCATGGCACCGCGCGTGTTGGCATGGACGGGGTCGCGCAGAAACCAGTCATAGGGGCGGTCGGTGGCGAGGAGATAGGCGCCCCAGGCGCCCTCGAGGTCGAGGAAGCCGCAGCCCTCGTCGCGGGCGAGGGCCAGCAGGCGGCTGCGATAGTTGGAGCCGTCGGGTGTGATGGCGGGCGACCAGTCCCTCAGCATCCGAGGGTCGCGGCCTTTGCCGAACGGGCCGGTCATGAGCACGATGCCGGGGTGGAGGTGTTCTCTGACCTGGTGGATGACGGAGCGAATGGCCTCGGTGTCGCCGTTGTGGCTGATGCCGCCGATCATCAGAAGGTCGGGCTCGTAGTCCAGCACGTAGGGCTTCACGCGGCCCGCTTCCTTGTAGTCCCAGCAGCCCGTGCCGCCGCGGACGCTCGTGACCACTTCCAGGCGCAGGCCCGGGTGGCGGCGCTCGACGAGAACATCCCAGGGCGAGTTGCCGGTGTCGTTGACGATGGAGTCGCCAAGCATGACGACGCGGAGGCGTGAGGCATGTCGCGTGTGGCCTGACTGAAGAGAGGACGTGGGGGCCGGCAGGTTGGCCCATGGGTCAGAAGGCGGCTCCCAGGCGAGGGGCGGCATGGTGGCCCAGACGGCATCGGCCCACTCGGCCACGGCGGGACGGGCGACGGGCTGGACGGCGACGTCGCGAACGCAGGGGGCCAGTTCGGGGGGATTGACACGGATGAGAGCGTGGACGGTGCCGGCTTTGCCTCGGGTGCAGAAGACCTGCTCGGTCCAGTCGACCGAGGGGTCAATGCCGGTGTGGTGGTCGGCGTCGAGGGGGAGGCCGTCGGGGCCGAACGACACGGCGGCGATCATGGCTCCGCAGGGGGCCTTCGCGCGAAAGCTCACGCGGTGCCAGGCAAAGGCCGTGGTGGCAAAGGGAGTTTCGAGGGGCATGCGAAGTCTCCTGACCGTGAGACGCGATAGTAGCATGGGATGGCCCACCGGGCAAGTGCAGACGGCGGAGAGCAGCGATTCCGCTTCCGGCTCTGGATCCCGCGGGATTGCCTTGAGTTAGAGTGGTTCTGGGAGGAGGGGGAGATTCGTGCGGGCCGTCGGGGGGCAGGAAAGGGGCAGAACCGGGAGTGGCCGGCGGTGCGGCGGTGCTCCGGGCGGTGCGGAGCCGAGAGTGCACCGGGGCTTGTGCAGCCGGGGGGAGCGGGCCGTGGGCGGGAGGAGGGCCGGGGCTTACGGAGGGCGCCCCCGGGCGCGCAACGGGATCGCCGCGTAGTAGGCGGCGCGGATCTTCTCGACGAAGAAGGCCATGGTGTAGGCGGCACGGAGCGCCGGCTTGAGGTCGCGGGTGAGGAAGGCGTGGAAGAGGTTGTAGGCGAGGAAGAGGAGCAGGTAGCACGCGACAACGGCGACGGGGTGGTTCTTGTAGATGTGGTCGCCGTGCCAGGCGTGGACGATTTCGTTGAAGCCCTGGTTCTCGATGGTCCAGCGACCGTGGCCGAGGCGCACGATGATGTTGCTGGGCGCCTTGGCCTGCGGGATGTTGGTGCCCCACATCCACTCCGTGTTCTTGACCTCGACTTCCTTGGTGCGCTGGCGGCGAACCGGGTGGGTCTCGAGGGAGCGGACGACGCGGACGGCCTTTCCGTACTGGGACCAGGTGGTGAGGTCCGGGACGTCCCAGGCCTCGAGGTCGGTGTGGCCGTCCGTCCAGCGGACCGGCGCGGTCTCAGGGAAGAGGCTCCGTGCGTCGACGACCAGGTCGCGGCTCTCGTTCTTGAGGACGGCGATGAAGTACGTGCCGTGCCGGTCGGCGAGGCGGCAGAAGTCCGGGTTGAGGTACAGGGCGTCCCCACTGACCGTGTCGAAGGCCCGCGGATAGCGCTGGGCGACGCGCTCGAACAGGCGCGTGGCGGCGGCGATCTCGTCCTCGCCCGGGCGGAGGGGCTCCACGTCCAGGAGGACCTCGCCCCCGGCGTGCAGGAGCAGGGCCGCCACGTGCCGGTAGTAGAACTGGAGCCGGTCCCCCTGGGCGGTCTTGACCGTCCGGGTCAGCGAGCCCACCGAGCACCGCAGGTAGCTCGCCCCGGACTCGTGGGCGTCCAGAATGAGGACCAGGAACCCGCGCGGCAGGGGGCGGATGGCCTTGTTGCGCTTGAGCACCGTGTACTGGCGGAAGAGTTCCTCGCGGAGGTCGTCGAGCGAGAGAGCGGCGGCCGCATCCCCCAGCGCGTCGGCACTGGGCGGAGGCCCGCCCAGCCACCCGCCCGACGGGTCGCTGGGCCGTGCCTGCTCCAGCGCGTGGAGGCTCCCCAGGCGCGCACACTCCATCAGGAACAGGCTCCGGACGGACCGCACCGCCGGGATGCGAGCCTTGGGCCGGGTATCCCGCACGCGGGCCGTCGCCTCGTCGAGGCCGAAGACCCGCCGGCCATAGTCGAGCAGTCGGCGCAGAACCTCACGTCCTCCTCTTCAGGGCCTGGAGCCTCTCGACGGACCGGCGGCTGACTTCCTCCAGGAGCGAGCGGACCTCGTGGTCCGTCGCCACCCACCGGCGCACCTGGGCCTCCAGCGCCGCCGGGACGAACACCTGGTGAACCCGGCCCTCCCGACGCACCACCAGGTAGAGCGCGGGATGGCGCTCCCCGCTCGCACACCGGCACCGGGGATTGCCGCAGGTCACGGAGCGGCGGCTCAGCGTCCCGTGCAACAGCGGCTCCTCGTGGACCAGCTTGGCCAGGCGGGAGCGGAAGGCACGCTCCTGCGGCGACATTCCGGAGCGGGTCATGGCGGTTCTCCTTACTTGTATCTCTCTATTATACACGTCAAGGGGCAAAAGTCAAGCCCTTTCTCGAATGCGAATCTGCTCTGCGGCTACCGTGGAACCCTAACTCAAGGCGGGGCAAACACTAATCGCTCCCCTCTCTCAGCCAAAGCGGAATCGCTG
>Ga0209381_1000085_pt1 | contig 270981 bp, 207 predicted proteins | sample DewCreD2012metaG_FD_184111 | JGI IMG/M metagenome (GOLD analysis project Ga0209381, IMG submission 184111) | Hot spring sediment bacterial and archeal communities from British Columbia, Canada, to study Microbial Dark Matter (Phase II) - Dewar... ...
AAAGCCAACCGCGGGCTCTTTTGGGCCTGACCTTGTAAAAAATCGCCCGCCGTCGAGCGCAAAACCGGACACAAAAAATCGCGCTTTGAAAATTTCCCAAGAAAAACAAAAGAAAGGGGGCTGTCCCTGGGTTTTCCTGGGTTTTACGCCTGGACGGCGTCCGCGAGCTGCCACAGGGGAAGCCGCGCCGCCCAGGCCATGAAGCCGATCCCGAGGGCCGCCAGCAAGAACGCCGCCACGATCCAGCTGCGGCGCCAGACGAGGTTGCGGTTCTTCGGCGCCAGGCCAGCGGCGAGACAACCGAGAGACAGGCCGGCGAGGAGGAAGGCGAAGGGCGGCCACAGCGCAACCGAGGTCCAGACGGGCAACACGGCACTGGAGCCGAAGTCGTCGAACATGCCTTTCCATGCCGGCACCGCGAACGCACCATACCCGACGCACCCCAGTGCGGCCAGGACCGCCACGGCCACCCCGATCCAGTCGCCGGCGATGAGGACAGAAAGACCCTGGGTTTGCGTTATGTCTTTCGATTCGCTGATTTCATCCCTCCGCAGTCTCGACTCGAAGGACCTTACAAGGGACGGACGATAACAAAAAAATGCCTTTTCTCAATCCAAACTTGGCGGTATGAAAATGGCGTTTCTCATTTCCGGGAGTGCCCGATGAACAAACTCTTTCTCGTTGTGATCTTGCTGGGCGGCGCTGTTTTCGGCGGCTACTATCTCCTCAAACCCAAACCAGCCTTCGACATCGGCAAATTCAAGGCCACCATCGAGGAGGTCGAGAAGCGCGCCGGGCCGGCTCTCAACCAGCCTGTCGACCTCTCCAGAGTGCCCGAGCTAACCGTCGTCCTGGTCAATTACTTTGACGGGATTGTCGCCACCATCGAGAGAAACCCGGTATGCTCCGATGCGGAGGCGGCGCTGGCCCGGTTCGATCAGGAGATGCAATCCCGACTTCAGAACGCAGTCCAGCGCCTCAACGAGCAGATGCGCTCTGGGGCCGCAAACAACGCCTCCATGAACGCCCAGTTCCAACAGGGCGCCATCGCCATGTTCCAGTCCATGAAGCGCTCACTCCCGGCCATCGAGGACTTTTGCCGCCGCTGTCCCAAGGAATCCGGCGTCCTCAACGGAGCCCTGTCTCGCACGGGCGCGACAGGAAACATGCGCTAGCGGCGCGCGGGTCGGAAAAATCAAGAAGTTTCTTGACAGTTAGCGGGATTTGAAATACTCACAGAACCCGTTGTTTCGATTTTTCTGAACGGTCAATAAAAGGAGGAGGAAGCGCATGCGTATCACAAGAACGGTCGGTTTGGCAGTCGCCGTCCTTGCCGCGCTGGGCCTTTCGGCCTGCGAAAAGGACCTGCAACCCTTCCCGCAGTGCGCGGTGAACATCGACTGCGAGGAAGACAACGGCCCCGCCAAGGAGGGCTGCAACTGGAGCTGCACCATTTCGAACGAATGCATCCAGATCTGCCCCTGCCATACGGCCGCGGACTGCACGACCAGCCCGGGCGAGGACTGCCGCTGGTTGTGTCTTGCCTACAAGTGCGTCCAGGACTGCGGCAAGTGCAAGGTGGACGCCGACTGCGCGGAATTGGTGGATCCAGGCTGCCTGCCCAAGTGCACTGACGGCTGGTGCGACGAGACCTGCCCCTCCTGCACCGGGAACCCGGCCACCGCGTGCGCTCCGCTGGGAAGCCCGGGCACCGACTGTGTCTGGACATGCAACGCCGACGAGATGTGCGAGGCCGACTGCCCGGATTGTGCAACAGCCGATGATTGCTCTACCTCCGGACGGCTCGGCTGCGAGGCGACCTGCGAGGCTGACGCCGCCAACATCATGCACTGCGGCGAGACCTGCCAGGAAAGCCTCTGCTTCTCCGAGATGGCCGGCGCCTGCTATTCCGAGTGCCCGACTGGTTCGTTCCCTTCCATCCGAACCGCCTGCAAGACCGGCGATTGCTGCGGCGCGGGCCTGACCTGCTGCGTCCCGGCCGCCTTCCCCGAGTGCACCACGCTGGAGGGCGCCTACTGCGCCCCGGCCGGCGAGAGCTGTTCCGCCGGGTTCTCCGCCGATGGTTGCCCCGATTGTGGCTGCTCCAGCCTTGGCGGCGGAACCTGCTGCACCCAAACCTGCAACGACAGCGAGGACTGCGGCCCAGGCCAGTGCTGCCTTCCCGCCGAGGGGACGGGCGTTTCCACCTGCGGCCCCTGCCCCGGCTTCTGCGCCGCCATGGGCGGGACCTGCCAGGCGGGCTCGGCCTGCCAGAACGCAGTAATGGTCCCGGAAGCCTTCTGCTTTGGCGAAAGCTGCTGCATGGACCCGGCGGGGCAGCGCAACCTGTGCTGCGTGGCCTACTGAGGAGGTGACATCATGAACATCAATCTAAAGCTGAGCACGCTGTCGCTCGCCATCCTCGTTTCGCTGTTCGTATGCGCGCCGGTCCTGGCCCAGGACGCGGCCGAGGAAACCTCGGCCCCCGCTCCGGCGCCGGAACCTGCCCCGGCGCCCGCGCCGGAAGAAACGCCTCCCGCCGCTGCGGCGCAGCCGACCGGAGCCGAGTTGGGCCTGTCGCCGGAGGAAGCCGCCGGCCTGGCCGCCCAGGAAGAAGAAGTCGAGGAGATCGTGGTCACCGGCTCGCGCATCCAGCGCAGCAACCTGGAGGACTTCGCCCACATCACCGTGCTCTCCTCGGACGAGATCATCAAGTCCGGCGCGAAGACCGTGGACGACCTGCTCAACAAGCTGCCCTCGGTGACGCTGCAAGGCATCAACAAACAGCAGAACAACGGCGGCAACGGCCTGGCCTTCGTGGATCTGCGCAACCTGGGCGTGGGCCGCACCCTGGTGCTGGTGAACGGCAAGCGCTTCATCAACTCCGCCACCGGCGCCGGCGTGGACCTCAACAACATCCCGGTGCCCATGATCGAGCGCGTGGAGGTCCTGCTGGACGGCGCCTCCGCCGTGTACGGCTCCGACGCCATCGCCGGCGTCATCAACATCATCCTCAAGGACAACTTCGAGGGGATGCAGTTCGACCTGGGCGGCGGCATCACCAGCCGCGGCGACGGCGCCGAGCTCGAGGTCGCCATGACCGGCGGCGCCGGCTCCGAGAAGGGCAACTTCACCGCCAACATCACCTACTACCATCGCGACAAGATCTGGCAGAAGGACCGCGCCTGGGCTCACTACCCCGCCCAGCTCGATGTATGGTCCGGCATGGGCCAGAAGCCCTACCGGGTGCAGGGCAGCGGCAACCCCATCGAGGGCCGCATCTTCTTCTGCGGCGATGACCCCGGCTGCGGCTACGACATGTACTTCCCGACCGATTCGGACGGAAACGTGTCGGTGGCCGGGTTCAACCGCCAGGCCCGGTTCAACTTCGCCGACTATCAGTGGCTGGTGGGCACGCTGGAACGCTATCAGCTCACGGTGAACGGCCACTACAAGCTCTCCGACAAGGTCAAGGCCTTCATGGAGGGCACCTACACCCGGCGCTGGAGCCGCAACCAGCTCGCCCCGCAGCCGCTGGGCTTCGGCACCAACGCCTTCCCCGACCCCCTGTTCATCGCCGACCCGATGAACAACCCCTACCTGCCGCAGGCGGTGAAGGACATGCTGGGCCCGTGGGATCTCGGCGGCATCTGGATGTACAAGCGCACCGCCGATATCGGACCGCGCATCTACGACAACAACTCGGACACCTTCCGCATCGTGACCGGAGTCAAGGGCGAGATCACCAAGCGCCTGGGCTGGGAGCTGTTCCTGGACCTCGGCCACCATCAAAACCTCATCACCATCTACAACTCGGTCAACCTCAAGCGCTTCAATGACATCCTGGACCCGGCCAAGTGCAAGCAGAACGAGAACACCGGCTGCGTGCTGGGCAATGTCTTCGGTCTGGGCACCATGAGCGAGGCCGCCAAGAAGTACGTGCGCTACATCGACGAAGAAGTCACCAACTGGGAGCAGTTCACCGTCGGCGGCTCGGTGTCGGGCAACCTGGGCGATCTGTTCGAGCTGCCGGCCGGCCCGGTGGGCGTGGCGCTCGGATTCGAGCTGCGCAAGGAGCTCGGCTACAACCACCCCAGCCCGACCACCACCGGCGGCGAGGCATCGGGCAACGGCCTGGATCCCACCGAGGGCACCTACAACGTGCAGGAAGTGTTCGCCGAGGCCAGCATCCCGCTGTTCAAGAACATCCCCGGCGCCTACCTGGCCAACATCGACCTGGCCGGCCGCTTCTCGCGCTACAACACCTTCGGCTCGGACTTCACCTGGCGCACCGGATTGCAGTACGCCCCCATCCGCGACCTGCGCCTGCGCGGCGTCCTTTCCACCGCCTTCCGCGCGCCGTCCATCGCGGACCTCTACGGCGGCGCGGCCGACTCCTACGAGGAGCTGCGCGACCCGTGCAACCACTGGGGCAGCCTGCCCGACAGCCCCACCAACAACCTGATCAAACAGAAGTGCCAGGCCGAGGGCGTTCCCCCGGATTTCGACCAGGTGGCCGCGGGCGGCTCGCAGATCCGCACCAACGTCGGAGGCAGCCCCAACCTGGACGCCGAAACCGCCATGGTGTGGAACGTCGGCATGGTGCTGCTCCCCAGCTTCGTGCCCGACTGGATGGCCGAGACCTCGGTGACCTTCGACTACTACAACGCCAAGGTGGACAACGCCATCACCACCCCGACTCCGCAGTGGATCCTGGATAGCTGCTACGACGGCACCAACCCGGCCAACTGCAATCTCATCAACCCGGGTTCGGCGGTCAAGCGCAACAACAAGCACAACATCCCCTGGATCAACGCCTCGCTCCAGAACTTCGCCACCCTGAAAACGGACGGCCTGGACATCACCGCCGACATCCACGTCAACACCCGCAAGCTGGGCCTGCCGGTCATCCAGGGCGTCATCCTCAACTGGCACGGTAACTACCTGCTGCACTACCAGGAGAAGGACAACGCCGGCAACGAGATCAACTACGAGGGCAAGATCCAGTACGGCGCCGGCTCCTTCGCCCGCTTCCGCTGGAACCTCATGCTAACCCTGGCCGGCGAGGGCTGGTCGGTCGGCAATCGCATCCGCTACATCGGCGGAGCCCAGAACTTCGAAGCCACCAAGGACGAGGCCACGGGACTGTGGGACATGCCGGTGTACAAGGTGCCCGCGGTGGCGTACTGGGACATCGTGCTGACCTACAGCTTCAAGGAGTTCGAGTGGCTGTTCGGCGTGGACAATGTGCTCGACAAGGATCCGCCGTACTTGCCCGAGGGCAGCCAGAACGCCAACACCCTCTCGTACGACGCGCTGGGCACCTACTTCTGGACCAAGCTCTCGTACAAGTTCTAGCCCTCCGATTCCATTCCTTTTCCCCAAAACCTTCTTCAAATCTTTTTGCGTCTGGCCGCGCTTGCTTTTGGATAGCGCGGCCAGACGAAGAAACGCACCCTGAGCGCGGAAATTGACACCCCTGCGGCCCGCCGCTAGGATGCGCCCATGTCCACCGTACGAATGGAACGCATCGCCGAACAGCTCAAGCAGGAGATCAGCGGTCTTTTGCAGAAGGGCCTCAAGGATCCCCGCATCGGCTTCGTCACCATCACCGGCGTCGAGGTCACCGCCGATCTCCAGCTGGCCAAGGTGTTCTTCAGCACGCCGGGCACGCCGGAGCAGCGCGCCGACTCCCAGCAGGGCCTCGCCAGCGCCGCCGGGTTCATCCGCAACACGCTCAAGAAGCGCCTCAGGCTCAAGACCATTCCCGAGCTTTCCTTCCACTACGACCGGAGCCTGGACGAGGGCGACCATATGGAGCGCCTGCTCAAGCAGGTCCGCGCCCAGGAGGGCTGGGACGATCCCACGCGGGTGCGCGGCTCGGCCGCCGAGGTGGCCCGCGCCCTGCGCGAGCACAAGACCTTCCTCGTCACCGCCCATACCAACCCCGACGGAGACGCAGTGGCGTCGCTGCTCGCCATGCGCCGGCTGCTGCTGGCCCTGGGCAAGAAAGTCCGGGCCTACCATCCGGAAGAAGCACCGGTGAACTTCCGCTTCCTGCCGGACCTGGCCGAGGTGCGGCGCGACTTCGGCGAGGAGAGCTACGACGCCACCATCGTACTCGACTGCTCGGAGCTCGCGCGGGCCAGCCCCCTGCCGCCTCCGGAGCGCCAGGGGATCCTCGTCTCCATCGATCACCATCTGAGCACCGAGCCCCTGGGCCAGGCCTATCTGCTGGATCCGCAGGCCTCGTCGATCGGCGAACTCATCGCACAAATCATGGCGGAGCTGGGCGTGCAGCCGGATCGCGAGACGGCCACCTGCATCTACACCTCGATCCTCTCCGACACCGGCTCGTTCCGCTACTCGAACACCACTCCCAAGGCCCTCGAAACCGCGGCGCGAATGGTCGCCGCCGGGGTGCAGCCCTGGGACGTGGCCCGCGCGGTGTACGAGTCTCAACCCCTCGAGCGTCTCCGGTTGCTGTCGCGGGTGCTGCCCACGCTCGACGTCGGCCCGGGCGGGAAGTACGCCTCGATCACCATCCTGCTGGACATGTACCGGGAGAACGGCGGCGGCGAGGAACTCATCGACGGCTTCATCAACTATCCGCGCGGCATCCAGGGCGTGGAGGTCGCCATCCAGTTCCGCGAAACCGCAACCAACCGCTTCAAGGTCAGCTTCCGTTCCGCCGGGAAGGTGGACGTGGCCGAGATCGCGAGCGCCTTCGGCGGCGGGGGGCACCGCAACGCCTCGGGCTGCACCCTCGAGCTCCCCCTCGCGGATGTACGGAACCAGATCTATCAAGCGGTGGAGGCGGCGCTCTCCGAATGAAGTCGCCGGGCGCAGTCCCCGACGGGATCGTGCCGATCCGCAAGAGCCCCGGCATGACCTCCCACGACGTGGTGGAGCGGGTGCGCCGCCTGCTGGGGGTGCGCGCCGGGCACACCGGCACCCTCGACCCCGCCGCGAGCGGCGTGCTGCCGGTGGCGCTCGGCGAGGCCACCAAGCTCTCCCGCTGGCTCTCCGCATCTGCCAAACGATACCGGGCCCGCGTGGTCCTCGGCGTCGCCACCGACACACTGGATGCCGCTGGCCGCGAGGTGGAGCGAGCTCCGGTGCCTTCCCTTTCCGACGCCGATATCGAGAACGGCTGCGCCCGATTCACCGGCGACATCCAGCAGACGCCTCCCATGCACTCGGCTGTTCGCGTGGGCGGGCGACGGCTCTACCAGCTGGCCCGGCGCGGGATCGAGGTGGAGCGCCCCCCGCGCACGGTCCGAATCGAGCGCATCGCGCTCGTCGAGCGCGACCGGGACTCCTTCGTCATCGACGTGCGCTGCTCCTCGGGCACCTACATTCGCGCGCTGGCCGCGGACATGGCCCGCGCCCTCGGGACCGTCGGGCACCTGGCCGAGTTGGAGCGCACCGAGGCCGCCGGCTTCACGCTGGAGCAGACGGTGCCGCCGAGCGACGCCGAGACCATGCGGGGGGCCATCGAGCCCCTGGAGCGGGTCGTGCGCCGCTTCCGCCATCTGGAGGTTCCCCGGGATGTGCTGCTGCCCCTGTCCCGCGGCCGGGAGCCGGTCCTGGAGGATCTTACGCGGCTCGGCTTCGACGGGTCCGACGGCCAGCCGGTCGTGCTCATCCCCCCCGAAGAGGCGCCGCTTCTGGTCGTCGGCGTGGATCCCCAGGCGGCCGAGCGCCGGTTGCGGGTGCTGAGGGTCTTGCGTCCCGAGCCGGCCGCCAAGGCTCGGTCGTGAAATATGTTGACATTCGCGCCGCCATCACGTAGCTTCTCGCCCGTTTCGGGGGTGGATGCAGCCTGGAGGATCAGGATGGCGTTTCGACCTGGACAAAAATCGGAAGTGATTCAAAAGTATCGGGTTCACGAGAAGGATACCGGTTCGCCGGACGTGCAGGTGGCCCTGCTCACCGAGAGGATCGTGTACCTGACCGACCACTTCAAGACCCACAAGAAGGATCATCACTCGCGGCGCGGCCTGCTCAAGCTGGTGAGCCAGCGCCGGCGGCTGTTGGACTACCTCAAGCGGTCGGACGAAGAGCGCTACAAGGCGCTGATCCAGAAGCTGGGCATCCGGAAGTAACCCGAGGGGCGGCCGAGGGTCGCCCTTTCGCTGGGCGGGGAGCCGGGGGCTCCCCGTGGAAATTTTGGCCGGGTTCTGCGGCCGTTGGCAACCGACGGGAGCACTTGGTTCTAAAACCCCGCGTTCGAGCTCGATCGAACGCGGAGCTGTAGGACTGATTGCGTCCCGCCTTTTGTCCCCGACGCAGAATCCATTTTGCACTCCGCGATGGACGGCTTCCATGCAATGAGTTCGCCGTCCGCAAGAAAGAGAGACGAACATGCCCATGAAAAAGAATCTTCGGCTCGGCGAGTCCGAGCTCACCCTCGACGTCGGCCGGGTGGCCCGGCAGGCGGACGGTTCCTGCCTGGTGCGCTTCGGCGACACCGTGGTGCTGGTGGCGGCGGTGGCCGCGGCCAAACCCAGGGAGGGCGTCGATTTCCTGCCCCTCACCGTCGATTATCGCGAAAAGGCTTCGGCCGCCGGCAAGATCCCCGGCGGGTTCTTCAAGCGGGAGGGCCGCCCCACGGAAACCGAGATCCTGAACAGCCGCATCATCGACCGCTCCATCCGCCCACTCTTCCCCAAGGGTTTCGCCCATGAGACTCAGGTGCAGGCGCTGGTGCTGTCGGCCGATCCGCAGAACGCCCCCGATGTGCTGGCGGCCACGGGGGCCTCGCTGGCCCTGTGCCTGTCCGACGTGCCCTTTGCCGGGCCGCTCGCCACCGTGCGCGTGGGTCGGATCGAGGGCCAGTGGCGGATCAACCCCACTTTCAAGCAGATGGAGGTCTCGGACGTCAGCCTGGTGGTCTCGGCCACCCGAGAGGCCATCTGCATGGTGGAGGGCGAGGCCCGCGAGGTATCGGAGAAGGACCTGGTCGACGCGCTGATGTTCGCCTTCGAGCAGGCGCAGACCGTCATCCGCGCCCAGGAGGAGATCATCCAGGCGCTGGGCAAGCCCAAGCGCGCCTTCCAGCCGCACACGATCGATCCGCGCGTGGCCGCCTGGACCCGGGAGCAAGTGGGCGGGCGCCTCTCGCAGCTGCTTTCCATCCCGGTCAAGCTGGACCGCTACCATTTCATGGAAGCCATCCGCCTGGATCTCCAGGAGCGCGTGGAGCAGGCGTTTCCGGACGTCGAGCACGCCACCCTGGATGTATTCGAGACGCTGGAGAAGATGCACCGCGATCTGGTGCGTGGCGCCATCGCCCGCGACGGCCGGCGTCTCGACGGCCGCGGGCTGGAACAGGTGCGGCCCATCTCCTGCGAAGTCGGCGTGCTGCCGCGCACACACGGCTCGGCGCTGTTCACCCGCGGCGAGACCCAGGCGCTGGTGACCACCACCCTGGGCACCACCCAGGACGAGCAGCTCATCGAGAACCTCGAGGCCGAGTTCACCAAGAAGTTCATGCTGCACTACAACTTCCCGCCGTTCTCGGTGGGCGAGGTCCGCCCCATCCGCGGCCCCGGCCGGCGCGAGATCGGGCACGGTGCCCTGGCGGAGCGCTCCATCAAGCACATGCTGCCCGGCCACCAGGATTTTCCCTACACAATCCGGGTGGTCTCGGACATCCTGGAGTCCAACGGCTCCTCGTCTATGGCCACCGTGTGCGGCGCCTCGCTGTCGCTCATGGATGCGGGAGTCAAGCTCCAGAAGCCGGTCGCCGGAGTGGCCATGGGTCTCATCAAGGAGCAGGACCGGTTCTTCGTGCTCACCGATATCATGGGCGACGAGGACCACCTGGGCGACATGGATTTCAAGGTGGCGGGCACCCGGGACGGCGTCACCGGCATCCAGATGGACATCAAGGTGACCGGTATCGATCGAGCGGTGCTGGAACGGGCCCTGTCCCAGGCGCACCAGGCGCGCCTGCACATCCTGCGGGAGATGGACAAGACGCTGGCCGCGCCGCGCCCCGATCTCAGCCCCTATGCGCCGCGCATCACCACCATCCAGATCAAGCCCGAGCGCATCAAGGACGTGATCGGCCCGGGAGGACGGGTGATCAAGGACCTGGTGGCGCGCACCGGCTGCTCCATCGATGTCGAGGACGACGGCACGGTGCGGGTCGGCTCGTCCGATCCGGACATGGCCAAGGAAGCCATCCGCATCATCCGCGAGCTGACCCAGGAGGCCGAGATCGGAAAGTTGTACATGGCCACGGTGCGCAAGATCACCGACTTCGGGGCCTTCTGCGAGATCCTGCCCGGCACCGACGGGCTGCTCCACATCAGCGAGCTGTCCGACAAGCGGGTCGAAAAGGTCAGCGACGTGCTGCGCGAGGGCGACGAAGTGCTGGTCAAGGTGGTCAGCATCGATCGCCAGGGCAAGATCCGCCTCTCGCGAAAAGAGGCGCTCAACCAGAAGCCCGAATGAGCCCGGCCGCGACCGACGCCCCGCCCGTTCTGATGCGGCGCCTGCCCAGCGCGGCGGGGCTGCCCCTGCCCGCCTACGCGACCGCGCAAGCCGCCGGCCTGGACCTTCCCGCCGCGGTGGCCGAGCCCCTGCGCATTCTCCCCGGCCGGTGGGCGGCCGTTCCCACCGGCTTCTGCCTGGCCATTCCCGAGGGCTTCGAGGGCCAGGTGCGCCCGCGCAGCGGCCTGGCCCGACAGCACGGCCTCACGGTGCTCAACGCCCCCGGCACCATCGACAGCGACTACCGGGGCGAGATCGTGGTGTTGCTCGTCAACCTGGGCCCGGAGCCGGTCTCCATCGAACGCGGCATGCGCATCGCCCAGCTCGTCATCGCGCCGGTGACACGGGCCGCCATCGCCGAGACCGAGTCCCTGCCGGCGACTTCGAGGCAGGACGGCGGGTTCGGCCACACCGGGCGCTGATCCCCTTCCCTTCTGAAAACCCAAACCCCTTGTCGGACGTCCCCAGTTGTGGTAGGCGGTAAAACGGCGTTTTTCCGCTGAGATAACCGTTGTCGTTGGACAGAGGAGACGACCGTGCTTTGTTTCCGATGCGGCAGCCACAATCCGGACGGCAGTGAGTTCTGCTCCCAGTGCGGCCAGAAGTTCGGCGAGAAGAAAAAAACTCCCGCCGCGCCGGTAGCGGCGCCGGCGCCCGCTCCGCGGCCGCCGGAAAAGACCTCCGAGGAAGCCCCCCTGCTCCAGCCGGGCCGCCAGATCGGCGAGCGCTACCAGGTCAAGGCCGTCATCGGCACCGGGCCGGTGGGCACGGTGTACCGGGCGCACGATCTGGAGATCGACGTGGACGTGGCGGTGAAGGTCATCTCCGCCAAGCTCCTCCAGACCAAAGAAGAGAAGAAGAAATTCCTGGTGGAGATCCGCAACGCCCGGAAGGTGAACCACCCCAACGTGGTGCGCCTCTACGACGAGGATCAGCAGGAGGAGCTCACCTTCTTCACCATGCAGCTTCTCGAGGGTCTCAGCCTGCGCAAGATCATCAAGCTGAGACTGGAGAAGGGGCAGCAGTTTTCCGCCAAGGAAATCGAACCGATCTTCTCCCACATCTGCCAGGCGCTGGACCGGGCGCACGAGACCTGCGTGCATGGCGATCTCAAGCCCGAGAACATCATCGTCCTGCCGGACATGCTCAAGCTCACCGATTTCGGCCTGCTCGAAGCGCTGCCGCGCCGGCCGTTCGTCGCCGCCCAGACCGCGGCCAAGAACCTCGCCTATCTGGCGCCCGAACTGCGCGAGGGAGAACAGCGCGCCGAGCCCGCCTCCGACATCTATTCGCTGGGCGTGATCCTGTGGGAGATGATCTCCGGCCGGCTGTACGAGGGACCGGCATCGAGCCTCGGTTCGGCGCCGGCCGAGTTCGAGCCGCTCCTGCCGGTCGTCAAACGGGCCCTCAACGAGCAGCCGGCCAAGCGCCCGCGCACCGCACGCGAGTTCTTCGACGATCTCCACGCCACTCTGGCACCCGGGCGATCCCGCGTCTCCCGCCCGCCCCGGCCGGCCCCCACCCGCCAAGAGGAAGCGCCGGCGGCGGCGCCAGCGCAGCCCGCGGCGCCGGCGCGTCCCTCGACCCGCCCTGAGATGCCCGCGGTGTCCCGGCCTCCCAAACCGGCGCCGGGAGCGCGCGCCGCAAGCGACGGCTTCGACGATGCGCCGCCGACGGTCGTCGACGCGGCCATCATGCTCGATACCCCGCGCAAGGAGGAAAGCGCGCCGCCACCTCCTCCGGCGGACGAAAACCGCCTGATCGAGGAGCTGGCCGGTGACGCCGAGGACGAGTTCGAGACGGACGCGGAGGAACGCGAGGCGATCGACAGCGAGGCCATGGTGGAAGAAACCACCGATGAAACACCGGAACCTGCGCTTGCGGGCGAGGACGGAAGCGAGACGCTGGTGGCGCGGCCCGCCACTCCGGTGCGGCCGGCGCCGGAACGCCCTGCCGATGTCCGGGTGGCCCTCCCGGTCAATCCGCCGCTTCCGGTGGCCCCGGCCGCCCGCGCACCGGAAGCGAAAAAGAAAACCTCCAGCGTCATCCGCCGCGCGCCGGCGTCGGCCGCCGGCCTGCCGGCGACCCCGTCGGCGCCCCCGCCGTCCCAACCGGCCGCGGGCCCGGTGTATCCGGGGGCTCCATTTTCGCAGCCGGCATACGGCCCGTTCAGTCAGCCCATCATCTACACCCAGCCCCCCGCACCGCCCTCCAAGCTGCCCTGGGTGGTGCTGATTCTCGGAATCATCGTCTTCGCCGGGGCGCTGGCGGCGGTGCTCGTGCTCATGAAGAGCCAGCAAGACGAGCTGGCCGAGACCAAGAAGCTCCTCGCTGCGGCCATCACCAAGGATGGCGCCAAGGACGCCCCTTTGCGTCCGGCGGCTCCGTCCACCTCCGGCGATGACAAGGCGCGCGCGGCGGGCGAGGCGAGCAAGGCCGAAGAGGCCAAAGCCGCCGAAGAAGCCCGCAAGGCCGAGGAGGCGAAGAAGGCCGAGGCGGCTCGCCTCGCCGAGGAGGCGAAGAAAGCCGAGGAGGCGAAACGGGCCGAAGAGGCCAAGAAGGCCGAGGAAGCCCGGCGCCTCGAAGAGGCGAAGCGTGCCGAAGAGGCGCGAAAGGCCCTGCTGGCCAGCCGCAATCCGGAGGACCGGCGCCGGGCGAGAGAGGAAGAACGCCGCGCCCGCGAGGAAGCCCGCCGCAAGGCCGAGGAGCGAGCAGCCGAGGAACGCGCCCGCAAGGAGGAAGAAGCGCGGCGCAAAGCCGAAGCCGAAAAGGCTCGCACGGCCAGCCGTCTCCCGGTCGAGGAGATTCCCGATTCCACCGGTGGGGATTCTTCCGCTGCGCCGGCGCCCGAGCCGCCCCCTGCGCCGCCAGCGCCCTCCCCGGCCCCGGCCGAGGAGGAGAAGGTCGCCGCGGCCGCGCCGCCCGCGGGCAAGAGCGCCTGCCCGAAAGGGATGATCCATATTCCCGCCGGAGAGGCGGCCATCGGCTCCGCCAGCAACGACCCCATGCGCAACTTCGGCGAGATCAAGCTGCACACGGTGACGCTGGGCGCGTTCTGCATCGACATCTTCGAGTACCCTAACGGCAAGGGCGCGAAACCCGTGACCGGCGTCTCCTGGGCCCAGGCCGATCAGATGTGCAAGAAGAAGGGCAAGCGCCTGTGCACCGAGGAAGAGTGGGAGTTCGCATGCAAGGGACGGGGCAACCGGAGCTTCCCCTACGGTAATTCCTTCGACCCCGACGCCTGCAACTCGCAGAACGCCGACGGCGAAAGCCGGGAGGTGGGCGTGAGCGGCGCCTTCGCCAAATGCTTCTCCCCCTTCGGAGTGGCGGATATGAGCGGGAACGTGAGCGAATGGACCGCCTCGCGCTGGGCGGATGGCGTCAACGACCGCACCTACAAGGGCGGCTCGGCCTCTCGGCCCAACTGGGCGGTCCGCTGCGCCAGCCGCAGCAACCTGCCGCCGGGCTCGTCCAAGGGCGACCTGGGCTTCCGCTGCTGCGCCGATCCGAAGTGAGCGCAGCCCGAGCGGCGGTCTTTCTCCCCCGGCCCTCCTTTACTTTTTGCGATCCCACCGGACCGCAATGCCCCGTTGGATGTTCTTGTGTGTCCACATCTCGGTGTGGACTCCGCTCGGCCTACGCACTCAAGGGCCTCTTCGAAGAAAAGAGCATTCCGTTTTACCGAGTTTTTCCTTGGCGGAAGTTTCTCCCTTCGTTGCTCTCCGGGCTTTTCCTTTCCAGCAGCTTCTTTGGGGTTCTTTCTGGGGGGTTCACTCTTCGGAGAGGACGCTGCACACCCGGTTGCGGCCGGTTTCCTTGGCCCGGTAGAGCCCCTGGTCGGCGCGCTCGATGAGCGCCTCGGGCGTTCCGATGGTGTCGTGAGGACACACCGCGTACCCTACGCTGACGGTGACCGAAGCCTGGACATCTTCTTGGAGGAATTGCGCCCGCTCCACGTTGCTCCGGATGCGCTCCGCCACGATTTGCGCCTGCGGAAGGTTCGTCTCGGGACAGAGGACGGCGAACTCCTCGCCGCCGTAGCGGGCCGCGATGTCCACCCCGCGGATGGAGCGCCGGATGATTTCGGCGGTGCGGCGCAACACGAAGTCTCCGAACAGGTGCCCGTGAGTGTCGTTGAGCCGCTTGAAGCGATCCAGGTCGAGCATGAGCAGGGCCAGCGGATTGCGGTAGCGCTGCATGCGCTGGAACTCGTAGCCGATTCTTTTTTGGAAGTATAGACGGTTGAAGACGCCCGTGAGCCCGTCGGTCATGGACAGCTCGGCGAGCTTTTCGTTGACCTGTTGCAAGCGCTGGTTGGCGCAGAGCAACTCGTCTTGCAGGGACTTCAGGCGGAGCATGGATTTCACCCGGGCCAGGAGTTCCAGGTCGTTCAGGGGCTTGATGAGATAGTCGTCCGCACCCAGCTCCAAGCCCTGGATCTTCTGCTGCACGTCCCCGCGCGCGGTCATCAGGATGACCGGTAAAAATCCGAAGCTTTTTTTCGCGTTGGCCCGCACGATGCGGCAGATCTCCCGTCCACCGAGATCGGGCATCTCCACGTCGATGAGCAGGAGATCCGGCTTGTCGTCGCGCAGCCGCGCCAGGGCCTCCTGGCCGTTCCTGCCGGTCAACACCTGGTAGCCCGCGCGCTCCAGCCACTCCGCGGTCGCCCGCAACACCACCGGGTCGTCGTCCACCACCAGGATCTTGGCGTTCATCGGCCTCCCCGATGCCCCATCATGCGGCCAGACAGCGGATCATGTCAAACTTCGTCACCATCGCCGTTGACTCATCGGTCCCGGCTCTCTACACTACCGACAGAGAAGGAGCCGGCGTGGGCACTCCCATCGAGACTCTGGTGAACATCGCCGCCGACGAGGCGCGCCGCCGCGGTTTTCGGCTGGTTGGTATTTACCATCTTCTGTGGGCGGTGCGGCAACGAGAGCCGGAGCTGTTCCTCGGCTGGCTCAAGCGCGCCGGCGTGGAGGAGGAGCCCTTCATCAAGATGCTGGAAGCCCTGCTGCGTCCCCGCCGCGCCGGCGGCGGTTTGCCGCGGGACCGGCTGGACAACGAACTTCTGGAGCAGGCGCTGACGCACGCGCGGCGCGTGGCGGCGGAACGTTCCGAGGAGCCCCAGGCGGTCCACCTGGACTCGGTCCTGCAACGCCTGAGGGAGGACCCCATCTTCTCGCTGTGCCAGCGATTCCACCTCCCCTGCCGCATCCCGGACCCGGTCCCGCCCATCTCGTAGCCGCGATCATCGGACCTTGACATAGGCGGTGCGCACGCGGTTGTCGCCGTCGTGGGCATACTTCTGGCTGACCGGCAAGCGGATGTTGCCCTTCCAGAAGCCCATCCACAGGGTGAAGCCATTGTACGGATAATTGGCGGGGACGGTCATCTCGAATTCATCTCGGATGAGGTCTCCCACCTGCCATTCCGAGGTCGGATACAGGCCGCCCAGCGGGGCGTGATCCCCGAACACCCGGTGGGCGCCGCCCTGCGGCCCATCCCCGTGGATGAAGACCAGCCAGTCGTCGTTCACGGGCGCCGTGCAGCGGAAGAAATACGAAATGCGGAAGGACTCGCCGCGCTTCACTTCCTCCGGTTCGAGACGGTAGCCGACCAGGCGGATCTTGCCCTCGAAGTCCACGTCCAGGGGACGGGCGCCGGCGGGGAGTTCCGACAGCAGCGACTCCCGCACCTTGCGCTCGCCTTGCGGATCCCGCTCGGTGGAAACCAGGCAGCTGAAGGGATGCTGATCGAACACCACGTACAGGGACCGGTTCAGCCGGCGCTGGACGTGCGGGCGGAGATCGGCCAGCAAGGCCTTGCAATCCCTCCCGTAGCCCGCCCCCAGAATGAGAAAACTGCGCTCGGGCCGGCGCAAGAACTCGATGGCCTTGTCCACGTTGGGCTGATCGGCCTGGGACAGGTCCGCCGCCCGGTTGTCGAAGTAAAAAGACACGCTGCGCTCCAGCCAACCGTTGTAGTGTGCGATGGGGGCCTTACCGCCGGTTTCTTTCATGTAGGCGCGATAGAGCGGCTCCTGGGTGAAGGTCCGGGTCACCCGGGGCAGCACCCAGGCAGTGAGAAACACGCACAGGGCGCCCGCCACCGCCGCCATTCCGCCGAACGCCGCCCGGCCGATGCGCCGCCGGAAAAAGAGAACCACCAGGATGAACAGCCACAATCCGCCCAGCGCCGCGAAGAACGGATACGGATTGAGCTGCGGCGGGAGCGGATATCCATAGTAGTAGTCGAACAGGTGCACGAACCACTGGTAGTCGTGCAGAATGTCGATGAGCAGCACCGCCGCAACGGGGAGCGCCAGCATCACCAGAAGGCGCATCCAGGCCCGGTCGTCCTGATCCACCATTCGGGACAAAAACACACCGATCATGACCGACAAGAAAGGCACCACCGGGAAGATGTAGTGGTGGAACTTGGTCTGAAACAGGCTGAACGCGGCAAAGGGGACCGCCGCCGCCAAAAACACCCACAGATCGCGCCGGCCGCCGCCCTCCAGATCGGCGGCATTCCAGCGCAGGAACCGGACGAACGCCGCCGGCAGGAGCGAAAACCACGGAAAGAGGGCGAAACCGATCTGCTTGACGTATACGTCGAAGGTGCCCTCGGGTTTTCCGATGGTCCCGGCGGCGCGGTCGAAGTGATGGTAGATCACCGCCTCGCGCACGAACGGCCATCCGTGGCGCGCAATCATGAAGATGTGCCAGGGCAGCACGATGAGCAGCAGCAAACCGAATCCCAGCAGGTTCACTCTAAAACTCGCCCCGAGGAGCCGCACGGCATCCAGTCCCAATAAATACAGGAGCCATACCGACGCCACCACCAGCTCGAGCATGGCCGAAAACAGCCAGTCGCGCGTGGCCAGCAGGAAATAGAGCCCCGTGCCGGCCAGGATGACGCCGCCGGCCGCCCACTGGCGCCACCCGATTCGGCGAAAGAACCCGAGATCCATGCGGATGACCGTCATGGCCAGGACCACGCCGATGGGGATGAACAGCGAAAGCAGCCACTTGCTCAGAAACGCGAGCGCGGTGAGCAAATAGAAAACGATCACGTGGCCCGGCCGGCCGTTTTCCGATCGGGAGAGGATGTAGTAGCCCAGGGCCGCGCTGCACATGCTGACGAACGGCATATCGAACATCACCTGGTGCGCGAGCAGCGCGTACATGGGCGTGGTCATGAGCACCAGCGCGGCGAAGAGTCCGGCCCGGCGATCGTACAGCCGCGACACCCAACCATAGGTGAGCAGGACGCCCGCCAGCGCCATCAGGAAGATGGGGAGCCGTCCGGCCAGGTGCACCCACGGGTCGCCGGGGTCGGTGATCCCGAAGGCGGCGAACGACGCCCGCAGCAGCCACAGCGGCAGGATGGGCTTCGACCACCAGTTGTTCTGGCCTCGGTACCACGGATCCATCCAGGTGTCGTGGTCCGCCATCTCCTTGGCCACCTGGGCGTAGTGCGGCTCCCAGGGATCCCAGAAGGCGAAGCTTCCGAGGTTGGGAAGATAGGCGGCACAGGTGAGAAATCCCAAAAAAAGCAGGCGCATCAGATCGGGATGGGACGACCCGGACAACCAGCTTCGAAGTCGCGAACCCATGGCGCAAAGGCTCCTGGCTCGAGTGGAATAGCGGCGGCATTTCAGCAGAACCCCATCGAGCTGTCAACGCGGCGATGCCTCTGTCCGGATTTCGAACATCAGATGAAAAAATCCGGACAAATCGGCCCTGGCAGCAAGATCGCCGTCTTGGCACTTTTGCAACTCATTGTAGTTTCGCGGCAATCCAGCACGCCTTCCAAAAGAAAACCGTGGCATGAAAAATGCAAAACACTCTTTCGAAAATGCCGGCAAAGGCTCCTTCGGGGGCCAGAAACAAGGAGGAGCGATGGAACCAATTTCGTCCAGGACCGAAAGAACAGTCGGCGAGAATTTCGAAAACCCCGTGCTGGATGGCGTTTTCAGCGACGGCCAGACCCTTTCGCTTTTTTCGGGCATGTTGCAGGAAAAGAGCGAGATGGATTTCTGGCTGTCTCTCTCCCGGAATCGAGTGGATGATCTCTTGCGAGAAGCCGTCCGCCAAACCAAACCTGGCTGGAGCCAGGCTCGACTCGGGGCCGAGGTCGATCGCCTCCGGGACATTCTGGGCCAGGCGATCTTTTTCAGGCTCAAGGCTGACATGTGCCATCGAGCGAGCCGCGACCTGTTAGCGACCGCAAGGGATCTTCGGGCCATCGCCGCGGACCCGGCCAAGATTCGAGCGCTTCGGGACGGTTTGAGCGGCTTCTCGGCGGGCGAGGCGTGTCTGGAAAACCTCGTCGGTCCCAGAGGCTCGGCCTCGGTTCTCGAGTTGAAAGATGCGCTGCATACGCAAGCCAAGCACATGGAGTCGCTGGCGGCTGGACTCCATGTCCGGGACCTGCTCGGCCGGGAGAATCCGCTTCGCGAGATGCCGGAGTTGTCCCGGCGGTTGTTCGAGTCTCTCCCGCAGGAGAGCTTCGTCCGCGAGATCTTTCCCGAGCAACTGAACAGGTATCTCGAACGCCGCGAGTTCGAACGCGATGCGCTGGTCTACTGGAAAGCCGTGTGCGCCATCGCCACGATGTTTTCCGGAAACCTCGGGGCCGCGGCGGGCTGGGTCGGCCGCCTGGCCCGCGCCGGGAACTGGGGCATGGATCGGCGCGGCGCGGGCAACGGCTTCGATCATGCCACCGCGTTCTCCACCGCCGCCTACCTCTCCGGCGGCGCGCGCGCCGACGACTTCGAGCGGGCCCAATCGGCGCGGGACGCCGCGTCCACCGCCAACGCCCTGAGCGGCGCATTGTCTCTCGCCTCGCTGCTGCTCGGGCGGCGAATGCCCACCGGCATCAACATGGCCTTGCGCGCGTCGCTCTCGGAGCTTCATGCGGCCTCCACCGGCGCGGGGATTTTCGATCTTCGCTGCAAGGACGGCGAGCGCGTCGATGAGTTCATCCATCGGCTGGCCCAGTCGAACGTTGCCTCCCGAGCGCTCCCGGGGCATGATGGACCGGTGGACAGGAGGTGACCGATGGACTGGGTTCGCTGGCTGTGCCTGGCAAGCTGGCTCTGCGTTTCGGCATGCGGGCTCGACGTGGTCGAGTTCACCGTCACCCAGACGGGCCAGGTGGGCATGGCCTCGCTCCAGTTCCCCGGCATGGAGCAGTTCGGCGGAACGCTGCTGCGGGCGCTGTCGGATCGCAGCGTCTCTCCCGACGACGTGGACTCGATGAAGGTGACCTCGATGGTTCTGGCCATCACCGCGGACGGGGGCCTCACCCGAGACCTCACCTTCCTGCACGGACTCATGTTCACCGTCCAGGCGAACGCCATGCCGGCCACCCGCCTGGCCGGGCAGGACGAGTTCTCCGCCGGGACCCGGCGGGCCTCGCTCCCGCTCACCCCGGACATGGAGCTCAAACCGTATCTCGAGGCGGGCGGAATGGCGCTGGGCGCCAGCGCCAGCCTGGACCCGCTGCCCCCCGACCGGGTGGATCTTCAGTTGGATATCTCGCTGCGGGTGGACGTCAACGCCATCTGACGATCGTCAGTTCGAGAAGACCATCTCCAGCGGGCTCTGATCGCCGTCGGTGATAGCGGCGCCGAGCGCCGCGACCTGCGGCAACACCTGGGACACGAAGTACCGCGCCGAGGCCACCCGGCCGAAGTAGAAGGCGGCCTCGACGTTGCCGGCCGCCAGCTTGCGCCGCGCGGCCTCGTCCGCCGCGCCCTCGCGCTGGGCGATGCCGTCCAGCTTCTCGGCCGCGATGCCGGCGCCGTGCAACAAGAAATAGGCGACGGCCACGTGCCCGAACATCTCCAGATACGGCGTGGCGCGCGACAGGGCCAGGGCGGGATCCTTCTGCATCACTCCCGCCAGGTGGAACGTCACCCGGGTCAGCTCTTGCAGCGATTCGTTCAGCTTGGCCGCCAGCGGGCCCAGCACCGGATGGCGGGCGTGGCGCTCAATGAGCCGCGAGACCAGGGAAGCGAACTCGCGGGCGTAGGCGCCGCCGCTGCCGAGCACCTTGCGGCCCAGCAGGTCCATGGCCTGGATGCCGTTGGTGCCCTCGTAGATGGAAGCGATCTTCTGGTCGCGGCAGTACTGCTCCACCGGGTATTCCTGGCAATAGCCGTACCCGCCGAACACCTGGATGGCCATCTCGTTGACGCGGAACCCCTGGTCGGAGCCGTAGGCCTTGCAGATGGGGGTGAGCAGTTCCACCAGGTGGAGGCTCTGTTCCCGTTCCGTCTCGCTCTGGGAGTGTTGCGACAGATCGATGGCCCGGGCCACGAACAGCATCATCGAACGCATGCCGTCGGTCAGCGCCTTCATGTGCAAGAGCGAGCGCCGGATGTCCGGATGCTCGATGATGGCGGTCCGGGGAGCAGTCGGATCCTTGCCCTTGCTGAAGTGCGATCCCTGGGTGCGCTCCTTGGCATAGGCCAGCGCCGCCAGGTACCCTGCGGCGGCCAGGGCCAACCCCTGCACGCCCACGCCCAGCCGGGCCTCGTTCATCATCTGGAACATGGCCTTCATGCCGCCGTTCTCCTGGCCGAGCAACCAGCCGCGGCAGCGGCCCTCGTCGCCGAAACTGAGGGTGCAGGTGGGCGAGGCCTTGATTCCCATCTTGTGCTCGATGCCGGCGCAGCACACGTCGTTGCGCTCTCCCAGCGAGCCGTCCGCGTTGACCAGGAACTTCGGCACCAGAAACAGGCTGATGCCCTTGGTCCCCGCCGGAGCGCCCTCGATGCGGGCCAGGACGGCATGAATGATGTTGGGGGTGAGATCGTGCTCGCCGGAAGTGATGAAGATCTTCTGGCCGGTGATGAGGTAGTGATCGCCATTCTTGCGGGCCACCGTCTTGAGGTTGCCCACGTCGCTGCCCGCGCCGGGCTCGGTCAGGCACATGGTTCCGCCCCATTCGCCGGTGTACATCTTCTCGCAGTAGATCTTCTTCAGCTCATCGGTCCCGAAGGACTCGATCAGATGGGCCGTGCCCTCGGTGAGGATCGAAGTGAGGAAGAAAGCCACGTTGCTGCCGGCGAACACCTCGGCGCAGGCGGAGCGCAGCATGTTCGGCAGGCCCTGGCCGCCGTACTCCGGGCTGTGGACCATGCCGTTCCAGGCCCCGGCGGCGAATTGCTGGTACGCCTGTTGGAAGCCCTTCGGCGTGCGCACCGCCCCTTTGTCGAATGTGCATCCCTCCCGGTCGCCCGGAGCATTCAGCGGCGCCAGAACCTCGACCGCCACCTTGATGGCCTCGGAGAGCACCATGTCGAACGTCTCCCGATTGAACTCGGCGAAGGCCGGCAGGGCGCACAGCTCGTCCATCGGGAACTGCTCGTACAGCACAAACTGCAAGTCGCGCTTGTTCACCGAAAAATCCGTAGGCATTCGCTCCTCCCTCGTGGTTGGTGCGGGCGGGGCCTTCCCCGCGGGACCTGGGGTATGTAACCGATATGAGCGGCTCCGTCAAATGGCCGCCGCGGGCCCGGCGCCCGGGTTGCCGCCCCGCAGCGCCCGCGCCTCCCGGCCCAGCCGCTCGGCCAACGAGGCCGGCGCCAGGATGCGCGCCTCGCCACCGAAGGAGGCGACGTACGACAGCACGAACTCGTCGCTGACGTCGAAGAGGCGCAAGCGCAGACCGCCGCCGGAATCCTTCTCGCAAGCGGCGCTCCCCCACTTTTCCTCCACCCAGCGAGCCACCGCCGGCGAGATCTCCACCACCACCTCGCGCTCCCCCCGGGGCGGCAGCCGCAGGGCCGCCTCGACCACGCCGGCCACATCCACGCCCTCGATGGCGTCGAAGATGCGGTCGGTCAGGGTGGCCTGCTGGATGCGGGTCAGCCGAAAGACGCGGATGGCCTCGCGCCGGGTGCAATGGGCCACCAGGTACCAGTAGCCGCGCGCCAGATGGAGACCGATCGGCCGCACCGTGCGCGCGATCACCTCCCCGCGGCCGGCACTGAAGTGGCGCAGATCCACCTCGCGGCGCTCCTCCACCGCCTGGCGCAACAGCGGCAGAAATTGGCTGGCGTGCCCGGTCTCGAAGACGAACCGCTCCGACAGATCCGCGACCAGGCGGCGCATCTCCTCGGGCAGTGCGTCGAGCACGCGCCGGACCGCGCCTTCCATGGCCACGGCCGCCTGGCCCATCGCCTCGGTGCAGAGCATCCTCCCGGCGCACACCAGGGCCAACGCCTCGAACAGGGAGAAGTTGAGCGGGCGGTCGAAGGATTGGTGCAGTTGCACGTACACCCGGCCGTTGTCCTCGTAGATCTCGATGAGATCGTCCGGCGCAAAAGGCGGCCGCCCGATCATCAGCAGAAAATCAAGCTCGCGCCGCAGATCTTCCGCCGGCAGGCCGAGGCGCCGCGCCAGATCGTCGAGCGGGGCGCCGCGGTTGCGCACCACGTAGGGGATGAGAAAGAGCAGGATGCGCAGGCGCTGATGGACGTCGCTCATGGATGTTCCTCTCCCACCTTGCGCCAGGCGTCCCGCACCCACTGGCACAGCTCGGGGGGAGACAGCGGCGCGGCCCTGCCCCGATACCACAGCAGGGTCGGGACCAGACCCTCGAGCGAGGTCACCTCGATTTCCACAATCCGCGAATCCCCTTCCGCCGCCACCGGGCGCGCGCGCGGGCCGAACTCCGCCAGCGCGTCCTGTGCCACCGCTTCGTCGAAACGGATGCGCGCCCGCACCGGCGGGTGGGCCCGGACCTCCCACGGCTCGCGGGCCACGTGGTCGGACAGACGCAACCCCGCGGGGAACTCGAAGTCCGGGGTCTTGGGCTTGAGCGGGTTGACCGACAGGCCCCGGATGCGGTCGAGCAGAAAGGCCCGGATCTCGCGCCGCAGATGGCAGTGAGCGACCAGGTGCCAGGTTCCGCGGCGCAGCACCAACCCGTAGGGATCCACCCGCCGCTGGGTCACCTCGTCGCGCCAGAAGCCATGATAGTACAGGGTCACCGACTTGCGCTGCACGATGGCCTGGCGCAGCGCCGCCAGATGCTCCTGCAGGCGCGGATTGCTCTCCGAGGGCGATCGCCCGACGGTGCGCGGAAAAACGCCGTCGGGCGGCGCATCCGCGCGGGTCTCTGTGGCCCAGGAGATCTTGTTGAGCGCCAGCGAGAGATCCTGATGAAAGGGAGACGCTTCGAGATGGAGCGCGGCCACGCCCGCCAAGTAGAGCATGGCCCGCTCCTCGGGAGCCAGCTTGAGCGCCGGCAAGCCGTAGCGCTCCCGCCGCACCCAGTACCCCTCCTCGGACAGCTCGTCGCCGGCCTGGTACTCCAGCGGGATGCCCAGTTCGGTCAGATCGGCCTTGTCCCGCTCGAACTTCCGCATGGCGGCCTCGTCCGAGCAGTCGCCATAGTCCTCGGGAAAGGCGTCCCGGATCTCGGAGAACGGAACCGGCCGCCGGGCGTTGAGCAGCAGCGCCAGCAGGTCCAACAGTCGTTCAGCCCGCTTCATGAGCCGCGTCCCCGGCGGCGCCCGCCCAGCGCCCCCGCACCCGGCCGGTGCGGTCCAGGTGCATGCCCTCGGGCAAGACCTCTTCCACCTTCTTGCGGTACCCCTTCACGTCCCAGTCCAGCGTCTGCAGCGCCTCGGCCGCCGCGGCCCGGATGCGCAACGGCGTGTCGGGGCCGATCAGCAGCTCCAGCACCGGCTCGCGGGCCCGTTCGTCCCGCCGTCGTACCAGCGCGCTCAGCGCCTCCAGTTGCACCTCGTCCCGGTGGTCGCGCAAGAATTCGATCAGCGCCGGCACCACCCGCGGGTCGTCGTATTCCGCCAGTTGCGAGACCAGCAGCACCTTGCGTTCGGGGTCGGTGGTATAGGACGTGCCCAGGTTCTGAAGCGTCGCGAGGATCACCGACACCGCCTGCTCGGGAGGTGCCACCGCGGCCAGCAAGCGCAGGGGCCAGGTGGCCGGCACCCGGGTGGCGTCGCGCCGGTTGAGATACTCCTCGATGGCCGGCACCGCCTGGGCTCCGAAATCCTTGAGGACGCCGAAGACCTCCTGCTTCTCCTCCTCGTCGCGGATGGTGTGGTCGATGTTCACCATGAAACGCTCGAGCAGGCCCCGGCATCCTTCCACGCCGCCCATGGCGCGGAAGAACTCCACCGCCCGCTTGCGATCCTCGCCGAAACCGAAGCGGTTCTTGATGCGCTTGCGGTGCCTCTGCACGGCGCGTTCGCGGCGCCGTTCCTGCCAACGTCGCCACCAATCGGCCAGGCTCATGACCCGATCCTCCAGGAGAGCTCGGCGGCGCCGAAGGCCGACGACAGCCGAAGCCACAGCTTCCCGTCCGCGCCGCCCATGACGGGTTTGCCGTTCGCCTGCTGGAGCGGAAAGGCGACCAGGTACGATCGGCCGTAGCCGTTGAGATACGGAAAGAACGCCCGCAGGTTGGGGCCGCGACCCTTGAAGCGATGGATGGACATGGGCGGCGTGCCGAGCTGTTCGGAGCCGCCCCAGAGCGCCATCCGCCAAACCGAATCCCGTTCGTCGAGGTTGTTCCAGGAGTAGTCCGAGGTGTCCATGAAAACGAAAAACTCATGGCCCCGCCCCTCGGAGGTGGCCAGCCGTTCGAGGTCGCTGTCCACCTTTCCCGGATCGATGCCGAAGACGGCCAGGTACTGCACCGCGAAAGCCTGGCGGAACTGCGGCGAGAGATAGGTGGCGTGGACGAACATCACTCGGTCCAGCCCGTGATAGACCCGGCCCGTGGAAGTCCAGCGCAGCAGCTCATCCTCGTAACTGCGGCTGAGGTTCTGGAGGCCGCGGATGTCCGGCGGCGGCGAGCAGGCCCACCCGGCAACGGAGGCCAGCAACAGCCACCCGGCAACCGTTCGCCACAGCCCGAGAGTACGTTCGCCGCGCGGCATGGGGCGAATCATGCCCCGCGACGCCGCCCGGGTCAAGCGATCCGTTCGTTGCCGAATCCCCAGACAACGCGAACGGGTCCTGCCGCCTCTTTCCTCGGCTCTCTCCTGAAAGATCGTTCGCCGGGGGCCCCCATCGGCGTCACCCGTTCGCGCATGTTTTACCCCAAGGACGATGGACGCTGCCGCGCCCGGCACACCCATTTTCAGGTGGCGGCCGGACCGGTCACGAAATCGGAACGGGTGAACAACGCCTCCAGGGGACGGCCCGTCGCCCGGATGGCGTCAGCGCCGCCCTCGCAGCGATCGACCAGGGCCAGGACCCCGGTCACGGAGAGCCCGGCCTCTTCCGCTCGCGAGATCGAGCGCAGGGTGGAGGCGCCGGTGGTGACCACATCCTCCAGCAACACCACCGGATCGCCCGGGGAGAGGTTGCCCATGCCCTCGATCCAGGCCGCGGTCCCGTGCGCCTTGGGCTCCTTGCGAATGATGAAGGCATGGAGCGGGCGACCCTGCATCGAGCTCCACACCGCCACGGCGCTGACCAGGGGATCGGCGCCCAGAGTGGGCCCGCCGACCGCCCTTGCCGCCGGGAATCGCTCCCGGATTCGCTCGAAAAACAGCTGACCGCACAGCCGGGCTCCCTCGGCGTGGAGCGACGTCTGCTTGCAATCGATGTAGAAGTCGGACACCTTGCCCGAGCTGAGCACCACCCGCCCGGCGCGGTACGATCGCTCCCGAAGCAGCGAAAGCAGCCGCTCGCGCTCCTTGACCGACGCCTCGGCCATGATCAACGGCGCTTGCGCACGACGACTTTCTTCTTGGAGGCGGCTTCCTCGTCGTCGAGTTCTTTCTTTTCGATGCGAGCCTCCACCTTGGGCTCGGCCCGCACGGGGACGGGCTTGGCGGCGACCGGCGTGGGCCGGGCCGTGGGAGCGCTCGCCTTGCGGGGAGGCTCGAAGCGGGCCGGTTTGACCGCCTGCGGCCGGGCGGCGGACTCGCGGGCGGAAGCAGCGACGTCGCCCATGTCCACCTGCCCCTTGAAACGCGCTCCCTCGGTGATGATGACGCGGGGCGCCCGGATGTCGCCGATCATGCGGCCGGACTCGGTGAGTTCGACCGACTCGGTGGCGTTGACGTTGCCGACCATGATGCCGCTGATGACAGCGTTGCACACCGACACTTCGGCCTTTACCACGCCGGTGGGCTCCACGATCAGGGTCTTGCTCAGATGCACCGAGCCCTCGATCCGTCCCTGGACGGTGAGGTCTTCGTCGCCCTGGAGGTTGCCCTTGATCAGAATGGTCTGGCCGACGATGGTATTCGTATCCGCCATGGCAGGCTCCTCTGGTTTGCGGCCGGACCGCTAGCGGTCCATGTCCACGTTGCCCTTGAACTTGGCCCCGTCGGCGATCAGGATGCGCGGCGCCTTGATGTTGCCCACCACCCGGCCGTCGGCCTTGATCTCCACCTTGGACGTGGCCTGGATGTCGCCGGTCACCGCGCCGGAGATCTCCACGTTCTGGGTCTGGATGTCGGCTTCCACCGTTCCCGAGGATTCGACCAGCAGGCTCTCCTTGAGCATGATCCGTCCCTTGACGGTGCCCTGGACCACCAGATCCTCGTCACCGCTGATTTCACCGTCGATCACAATGGACTTACCGATGACGTTGGCCATAGCAATCTCCTCTCGGATTCATTCTCACAGGATACCGTCGGGCAGTTCCACATCCATGTCGACCTTGCCCTTGAAGCGCGCTCCGTCCTCGATCACCACCACCGGAGCCTTGATGTCCGAGGTGACCTGGGCGTTGGTCTGGATGGCCACTCGATCGCTGGCCTCGATGTTGCCGCTCATCTCTCCCCGGATGGTCAGACGCTCAGCCTTGATGTCGGCCCGGACCACGCCGGTTTCCTCGATGGTCAGGTGGTTCTTCAGGGCGATTTCGCCTTCGACGGTGCCTTCGATGATCAGGTCGCCTTCTCCGCTCAGATTGCCACGAATCGCGATGCCTTTTCCGATCACGCCCGGTGGTTCGTTGGCCATTCCAGCCTCCTTGATCGCTTTCGCCGGGCGGGACGGGCCCCCGCGTCGGCGGATTCTTCTCGGATCGCTCTTCGACTCGGGCGGACGATAGCAGCAGCGCCCGAGGCTTGTCAACCGTTGCTTTCCTCCGCCTCCCGCGCCGGCGCGACGGACCCGGCGGGGCTTAGAATCAACCCGGCCGCGAGCCCGACGGACAAGTAGAGCAGCGCCAGTCCCATGAGGTATTCCGGGCAGCGGCGCAGAATCCCGCAGGCGTAGGCGCCCAGAATGTTGGCCATTTGGAACAGGTTGAAGGCGAGGTTCTTGCGCGGCACCAGCTTCGGGATCGGCCAGCGCGACACCATTCCCAGACCGAGTAGCGAAAGCAACGCCGGCAGCCACGGCCTCAAGCCATCCGAAAGCCCGTAGCGCAGGCACAAGAGGATCCCGCTGCTCACCAGGGCGCCGCATAGCGTGGTGGGCACCCCGGCGAACCACCGGCTCGGCGTACACGCTGCGGTCAGGTTGAAACGAACCAGCCGTATGGCGTTGAACAGGGCATACAACGCGCAGCCCGCGATCGTGACCCCGAAAGCGCCGCCCTCATCGGGCAAACCGCTTGCCCGCAGGTACTGGAACACGAGCACCGCCGGGGCCACGCCGAAAGCCATGAAGTCGGCAAACGAGTCGAACTCGGCGCCGAAACGGGAGGTGCCGCGCACCAGCCGCGCCAACGTCCCGTCCAGCTTGTCGAGCAAGACGGCCCACAGGATCATCCAGGCGGCCCACTCGATGTCCCCCAGGATCGAGGCGAACACCGAGGCCAGGCCCAGCTCGAAGCTGAACGTCGTGGCCAGGTTGGGCAGAAGGAAGCGCCAGTTCATCGCGCCGGCATTCGCTCCTGCAGCCAGGCGGTGAGATCGAACACCACCCGGTCGCGTTCCGTCTCGTTGTAGATTTCGTGGAACAAACCGTCGTACACCTTCAGCGTCTTGTCGGCGCCGGCGCACCGCTCGAAGAAAGCCCTCGTCGCGGCCAGGTCCGACAGCCGGTCGTCGCCGGCCGCCTGGATGAAGAGAGGCAAGGCCAACCGGCCGGCGTCCGCCTGGGCCTGCTCCTGGGCGGCAATGGTCTCGGTGAACCAGCGCGCGGAGCAGACCTTGCTGACGAGCGGGTCCGACGCGTACCGCTCTACGACCTCCCGGTCATGGCTGAGCCAGGCCGGGTCCAGCCCGGTCGACATGCTGAGGGTGGGAATCCATCGGGAGACCCAGTTTCCCACCGCCCGCTTGACGGCGGGGACCTTCATGGCCAGGCCCAGAAAGGGAGAGCTCAGCACCAGCGCCGACAACCCCTCGCCCTCGCCCTGCGCGAGCCGGGCGGCGATCAGCCCTCCCAGGCTGTGCCCGAGCAGCACCGGCCGCTCGAACCCCATGCGCCGGCACTGATCCAGAAAGGATCGGGCGTCGTTGAGGTACTCCTCGAAACTGTCGATGTGCGCCCGCCGGCCGCCGCTCTGGCCGTGGCCCCGGTAGTCGAAAGCCGCCGCCGAGAAACTGGCCTGGTTGAGGCGCCGCGCCAGATCCAGATAGCGGCCGGAGTGCTCGGCGAACCCGTGGATGATGGCCACCAGCCCTCGCGGCGCGCTGGCATCGAAGCGACGGAAGAACAAGCGGACGCCGTCTCGGGCGTCGAAGAAGAATTCGCTCTTCGGGTCGGACACGCAACTCCTCCCGTTAGGGTTCGGGCGGATTGAAGCACCTTTGCCGGACCGCGTCAATGCGCGTCCGTTCAGCGGCTTTTTTTGGGCGGCCGGGGCGGCTTTCGCGGGGGTTTGCGGAAGCGAGCCGCCAGGGTGGACTCGCGACCTTCCTCGATCACCATCTGCCGCCGCAAGGTGCCGCCGTTCGACCGCCGCACCTCGACGACATGACTGCCGGCCGAAAGCGCGCGGCGTCCCAGCGGCGCCGGGCCCAGGTCTTCGCCGTCGACCCACACCCGCGCCGGCTCGTCCGAGGTCACCGTCAGAAATCCCACCGGATCCGGACGCAGCCAGAGGTTCCACAGGCCCCATCCCGAAAGCATGAGCAGCCCGGTGAGGCCCAGCCCCGCCAGCCACCACCGCCGCTTGCGCTCGGGAGCGGGACGGGCCGAGGCCGCCGGAGGCGCATCGGGCAGAGACACCTCGCCCGTGCCGGGGGCCACCAGGTCCAGCACCTCGTCGACGTGAACCTCCTGGGTGCGGTCGCCCCCGCTCTCGCCCGGCGGCAGAAAAGCCTCCAGGTTGGCCACCGCCGCCGGCGCCGAACGCGACTCGCGGAGGCGCCGGGCTCGCTCGCCCATCCGGCGCCGAAGCTCCGCCGGCGGAGTCCGGCGACACAACGGCAACAGGGCCTGCGCCATCGCCTCGCCGTTCTGGAAGCGCCGCGACGGATCCTTGGCCAGCGCCTGCCGCACCACGCCGTCGACGGCCCGCGGCAGGCCTGGCACCTTGGCGCTGGGCGGATCGGGATCCTCGTACAGGAGCCGGTCCCAGACATCCTGCGCCATCACCGCGGCGAACGGGCTGACCGTGGTCAGCATCTCGTACAACACGACTCCCAGGGAAAACAGATCGGCGCGACCGTCAATCTCCTTGCCCTGCACGTACTCCGGCGCCATGTACTCGTACTTGCCCTTGAGGATGCCGGGCTGGGTGTGGCTCACCGCCTCCAGGGCGCGGGCGATGCCGAAGTCGGTGATCTTCACCTCGCCCTGGATCCCGATCAGGATGTTCCCGGGGGAAATGTCCCGGTGGACGACCGGCCCCGAACCGTGCTGCCCGCGATGGGCGCAGTCGAGCCCCCGGGCCACCTCGGACACCACGAACGCCGTCTCCTCCAGCGACAGCACCGGCGTTCCCGGCGCGCCCTGACGCAGGATGTCCTCGAGGTCGGCGCCCTCCAGGAGTTCCATCACGATGTAGTAGTACGAACCGGTGTTGATGAGATCGAAGGTGCGTACGATGTTGGGATGCTGCATCCGGGCCGCCAGGCGGGCCTCGTTGACGAACATGCGCACGAACTCGCGGTCCGCCGAGAGCCGCGGGAACAGGCGCTTGATGGCGACCGGCCTCACCCGACCGTCGGGCAACGCCTCCTCGGCGCGGAAGATCTCGGCCATCCCCCCCTTCCCAATCGGCTCGATCAGGGTGAAGGGCCCGATTCGCTGCAGTGGGTGTTGTTGTTGGCTCCCGGACATGCTCTCGGGCTCGTCCCTCGGTCCGGCGAATCGCAACCGGCAGCCGGCGTTCAGACATCCACGTTGATGATGGGCCGGTCCAGCAGTCGTTTCCAACTGCGTCCCGGTGGAGCCGCCACGAAAGAGAAATGGTCCAGCGAGAGGAAGGTCCCCGGCTCGCCCGCCAGTTCTTCCGCCGTCATGAGGTCCCGAAGCCGCTGCACGCTGAGCGCGTCCAGCCGCAGCATGGCGCTGGCGGCCGGCAGGCGATCCACGCGGCAGTATTCCTGGCCCGCATGGCAGTGCTGGACCTGGCCTTCGGCGTCGGCCTTGAAGTGGCTGGCCTTGCCCAGTCCCGCCTCGCGGGCGAAGCGGGCGGCCAGCGAATAATCGAGCAAGTAGCTCGGTCCGTAGTAGTTTCCGGGCCGAAGGCCGGCGACCCAATCCACGCCGCTCTCGTGCAGGATGGGCAGGAGTTGCTCCGCATCCACGTCGGCCGGCAGACCCAATACCAGAATCTCGGGAAAGCGCAGGCGCAGCACTTCCAGGTCGGCCGCCTTCACCGGCGGCTCGCCGACGATCCATATGGCCTCGGGCAGGCGCAGCTGCCGATCCAGAGTGCTGCCGAACCACTTGAGATCGCGGCGCTCGCGGATGGGGACGAGGCAGCCGAGGCCCTGGATGCCGAGATCGGGCGCGGGCAGGTTCAAGGCCGTGCAGATGGTCGCCAGGCGATCGGCGCAGGTGTTCGCCTGCAGCACCGCGCGCAATCCCCTCAGCGATTGCCGTGCCCAGGCGTCGTCGTCGCTGGTGAGCCGGGCCAGGTGCTCATGGGTGTCCTGGGCGGTCTCGGCGACGCACACCGCCTCCTTGCCGAGCACGCGCTCGATCCCCAGACAGGGCGTGCTCACCACCGGCGTGCCGCAGGCCAGCGCCTCAGCCACGCGGCGGGAGAACATGGTGGGCGAATCGGACACGGTGTTGGCGTTCAAGACCACCCGGTAGCGGCGATAGGCTTCGACCATCTCCGGATAGCTCAAGCCGCCGCGGATGCAAGACTGGAACCGGCGGGGGAAACGGTAGCGCAGCGCCCGCAGCCCCCGCTGGCCGTGGTTGCGATCGAAGATATCCAGGCCGAACGGTATCGCCGGAACCAGCAGGTTCTCCAGTTGGGCCTGGCGGCCCTCCCGGTCCGCGAAGTAGCTGCCCGCGAAGCACACCCGGTTCTCCCGCGGGGCGTCCAGCACCGGATGGTGGAGACGCGGCTGGGCGAAGAACGGCAGCACGTGGATGTTGTCGTGGCGCAGCCGCTGCTGATACACGGGGACGCAGTCGGAATCGGTGGTGAACACATGATCGAACAGCTGCGCCACCGGCAGGAACGTGCGCAGGTGGATCGGATCGTCCTTGTTCCAGAATACCGTGGGGATTCCCTGGCGGCGGCAGAAGCGGAGCAACTCCTCCAGGCGCCCGTCGAGCAGACGCGCCAGCGGATGGCCGACCAGCCCCTTCCAGCGGCCGCCGTTTCCGTTCCAGCAGGATTCGACCAGCAAGAAATGCGGGTCGGAGCGGGTGATCACCTCGCGAAAATCGTCGGGCCCGAACAAGATCAGGTCGCATTCGGGAAGGATGGCGGCCTGGGTGAAATCGTCCAGAATGGCCGCGACCCGCAGGGCGCCGTCGTCCCCTCCGGCGCACAGGCTGCGCTCTGGCAGCGGCGTCGTGCGCAGGACCTCGCGCACTCGCCGCAGGATCTGGGCCGGGCCGGAAAGGACCTGCTCCATCCGGATCTCGAAATCGTCGCGGGCCTTGCGGGCGCGAAGCAGCAACCTTCCCAACAGCCCCTGCCCATCGTCGTCGAGCACCGGATTTTGACGCGATTGGGACATCCAGTCCGCTCCCCGGCGATTCCATACCACCCGCCGTGCGCCAACGTCAACCGAATAATGCCTGCGACGCCAGCGCCGCCCGGATCGCCAGCACCGAACCGGCCAGCGCCAGCGCCAGAACCCGCGGCCAGGGAGGTTCGTCCGCCGTCTCATCGCGCAGGCCCCACCAGCCGGCTCCCGCCATCGCCAGCGCCGCCAGCACACCGGCGCTTCCCGCCGGGATGGGCAGCGTCGAGCGCGCAAAGAGCAAGCCCATGGCCATCCCCAGACACAGCGCGGCCGAAAGCAGCAGCGCCGCCACCGCCCGGTCGGCGTCGCTCTCCAGCCATCGCCGGCCCGCCCGCACCCGCTCGATGGCGCTCCAGGCCGAAAACAGCGCCGCCAGCGCCGCCAGCGCCAGCCACTCCGGGTGGCGCCAGACCTGGCCGGCCACGGTCGCGTCCGCGAACAGCAGAAAAAGAGAGAGCGGCAGCAAGGCCCGAACGAGTCCGGCCCAGCGCGGCGGGGCCCACCGCCGGCCCAGCCCAAAGAGCAACAGCGCCCCGCCGGCGGCGCAGAGGGTCCCGGGCCGCGGCGCCGGCCAGGAGACGGCCGCGGCGGCGGCCAACGACGCGAATGTGAGGTTCGGCAGCAGGCGCGAGCGCTTCACGGCGTCTCCTCCGGCCGGCGGCCCATGGCCAGCGCGGCCCCCATGGCAAACCACAGCGTAAAGGAGATCTCTCCGTGGTAGAAGTTGTCGTGGAACATGCTGGTCAAGATGAGCGCCGCCACCGCATAGCGCGAGCCCCGCACGAATCCCCGCCGCCAGACGTCGTCCGGCTTGAGGCGGGCATAGTTTCGGCCCGACTCGCGGAAGAAGACCACCAGCAGCCAGCACAGGGCGAAGGCCCCGGCCAGGCCGCACTCGGCCAGCATGGTGAGCAGGTCGTTGTGGGCCCAGGCCACCACGCCGCCGAAGCGCCGCTCCCCCATCCGCGCCACGCGCTCCTCGATCAAGGGCAGCGCCTCGCGCTTGAAGTTTCCATAGCCGACGCCCAGCAGGGGCCGGCGCGCGGCCAGATCGAGCGCCGTGTGCCACAGCGCCAGGCGGCCCCAGTCCCGGTTGCGCTCGAACGACTGGCGGGCCCGATCCCACAGCCCGGGCACGGCCAGGATCAGCAAGGCACCGGCCAGGAGCGGCGGCAGCCAGTATACGGCGCGCCGCCAACCGAGCCGGCCGCCGGAGCGGGCCGCCAGCACAAAGCCCGCGCCGGCCGCGGCCGCCGGCGCCGCGCGGGTGTAGCTGGCCAGCATGGCCAGCCATGCCAGCGCCGCCCCGGCCCACAGCGCCCAGCGCAACAGCGGTCGCCGCGCCTCCCACCCGATGGCCATCTGCCAGCAGAAGGGGAACATCATCACCAGGCCGAAGGTCACCCGGCTGTCGAACCAACCGGTGGCCGCGAAGTGCCCCGGCGCGCCCGGGGCCGGCGGCGGCAGCGGCCCGGCCTGGGGGTGCAGCCAGGCCCCGGCGGGAAACACCCCGAGGCCGGCCTGGACCAGCCCCAGCACGGCGGCGCTGGCGGCACACCAAAGCAGCGCCTGGACGGTGCGGCGCGCGGCCGATTCGCCGCGCAGACCATGGAAGGCCACCCAGCCGGTCAGCCACACCCACCAGGAGCCGGCGGTCTTGGCGGATTCGAATCCCCCGGGCGCGAAGGCCAGGGACAGCCAGGCCGCCCCCAACAGCGCCAGGCCGGGCCGGTCGAGCGGGCTGGACGGCAGAGGGCCGTCGAAAAGGCGCGAGGCCAGCAAGAACAGGATGCCGTAGATCGCGCCGAGTTGCATGCCGAAGCGCGAGGTGGTCAACGACACCGCCACCACCACCGCGCAGGCGATGCGCAGGCGAGCCATGCCACGGGACGGGGGGACCGCGTCCGTCATCGCCGCACCCCTGGCCTCATTCCCCACAGCAACCAGGCCCAGTGAGCGGCGCCGGCCGCCGAGACGACCATCATCGGCAGCCAGGCGCCGAGGGCCGGCGACCACCGGCCTCCCGCCACTGCCGCCCGGCAGAGTGCCAGCAGCAGGTAACCCACCAGCGCCAGCGCGGCCGATTCGGTGAGCGCCTGAGCCACGGTGCGCCGGCGCCAGGGCACCACCAGCGCCGGGAAATAGAACCAGAGCAGCGCCAGCCCCAGCAGAGGATAGGAGAAGCGCTGGTGCCAGGCCAGGCGGTATTCCGCGGACGGCAGGCCCCGCCCCTCCATGGCCTGGATGTCCTGCGCGAGCCGGCCGATGGTCTTCTGGGCCGGCCGGCCGGACAGATCTCGAAACACGTCCGGCGTCTCGGGCAGATCCAGCCGCCGCCGCTCCTGCCGCGTCATGTCGACCACTTCCGCTCCCGCAAAGCGCCGCTCGGTCACCGCGCGCGCCTCCCAACCCCCGCCGTCCGGACGCCAGTCGAGGCGCGCCGCGTCGATGCGGCGCCGGGGAGAGAAACGCTCATCCAGATCCCAGACGGTGACCCGCTCCAGGTGGGCTCCGTCCGCGGGGCTGACCGCGACATGGAACAGCCGGCCCTCCCGACCGGCAAACCACTGATGGCGCCGGAAAAAGTCCCAGGAGGCATCGATCCGGCCGAAGCGGCTCATCATCAAGGGTTCCAGCCGGTCGAGCGCCGGCGGGATGACCCGCTCCTGCCAGACGAACATCGCGCCGACGCACAAGAGGGCCACCGCCGCGACCGGGAGCGCCAGCCGTCCGGGCCCGACTCCCGCGGCGGCCAGGGCGCGCAGCTCGAACTTCTGATTGAGGATCGCGAACACCAGACAGGCCGAAATGATCAGCGCCACCGGCAACAGCAGGTGGACCCACGACGGCAGCCGAAAGAGGATGAGCCAGGCGATGTCGGCGAACTCCCCCTTGCCGCCGAACAGATAGCGGGCCTGCTCGAAGAAATCCACCAGCGCGGCCAGGGTGGTCAACACTCCCAGGCAGATCAGCAGCAGGCGCAGGTGCATCCCGGCGATGAGGCGCGTCGTCACGGCCGGCTCCGTTCCACCCACCACAGGCGAAATCCCGCCAGAGCGGCGAGCAGGGCATCGGGCAACCAGGCCGCGAGCGCGGGGGAAGCGGCTCCGGCGTGCGCCAGCGCGTCCCCCAGGCGCAGCAGCAGGTAGTATACCGTCACCGAGAGCAGCGCCGCGGCGAGCGTGCGCTGCCAGCCGCGTAGACCGCCGCCGGCCGCCAGCACCGTTCCCCATACCGAAAACAGCAGCGCCGCCAGCGGAACGGCGAAGCGCCGGTGCCAGGTCACCGCCAGCACGCGGCGCTCGCGCTCCGGGCGCGAATCTTCGTCCGACCGCCGCAGCAGCTCCTCTGACGAGAGGCGCTCGGCCTCGGCCACGAAACGGGCCTTGACCGAAACCAGCCACTCCAGATCCAGGTCGAGCTGCCCGCGCGCGAACCCGGCCACGGTGTACACGCCGTCGGAGCCGAGCTGGTGCGCCTCTCCCCGCTCTAGCTTCAGCCCGAGCGCGTTCCGATCCGGCCGGGGTTCGACTCGGGCCCGCTCGGCGAACAGGGTGCGGCAGGCGTTCCTCTCGCGGCAATCGTGGATCATGAATCCCGCCGGGGACGGGCCCCCTCGACCGGCCGTTCCGGGATAGAGCACCACCCGCGGGATCTGCTCGAAGAACTGTCCCGGCACCAGCGAGGAGGCCACCTGTCTGCGGGCCAGATCGGCGAACGTCCGGGCCAGTTCCGCCGCGCAGTACGGCGCCAGCCACGACCCGAGCGCCCAGGACAGCACCGCCGCCATCGCGCCCAGCGCGATCGGTGCGGGTAGCCAGCGGCGGGGCGGGATGCCCCCCGCCCGAAACGCCATCAGTTCGCCGCCCGCCCCCAGCGCGCCAAAGCCGAGCAACACGCCGGTGAGCGCGGAGATGGGCACGGTGAGGGCGGCCAGTTGCGGCAGGAACAGACCGCCGAGCCGCGCCATCTCTCCCAGGCTCACCCCGCGGGCAAAGGCCAGCTCCGAGATCTTGAGCCATTGCACCAACAAGAAGACCAGGTTGAGCCCCAGACAGGTCCCCACCGCCGCCGGCAAACAGTGGCGCAGGATGTAACCGAACAGGAGCATCTCAGCCGCGAACGGCTGCGTCCTGACGTTCGAGCTTCTCCGCCATTTCGCGGCGCTGATCGTCGAGTTTCTGACGGAGGCCGGCATCGCCCACCGCCAGGATGGCAGCGGCGAAGAGCCCGGCGTTGGCGGCCCCGTGCGAGCCGATGGCCATGGACGCCACGGGAATCCCCCGCGGCATCTGGGCCGTCGACAGCAGCGCGTCCAGGCCCTTCAGCGGACCCGCATCGAGCGGCACGCCGATCACCGGCAGGGTGGTGCGAGCGGCCACCGCGCCAGCCAGGTGCGCGGCCAGACCCGCCCCGGCCACGATGACCCCGAATCCCCGTTCCCGCGCCTTGCCGGCCAGGTCGGCGACTCGATCGGGCGTGCGATGGGCCGAGGCGACCCGCATCTCGCATTCCACGCCCAGATCGGCCAGCACCTTGCGGCACTCCTCCATCACCGGCCGATCGTTCTCGGATCCCATGAGAATCAGAACCTTGTGAGCCGTCATTTTCGCCTCCCAAGCGCTCGATGGGCGATGTCGCGCCGAAAGGTCATTCCCTCGAAGCGAATGTGTGCCACCGCCCGATAGGTTGCCGCGACCGCCTGACCAATATCGTCTCCCAAGGCGGTCACTCCCAGCACCCGGCCGCCCGCGGTCTGGAAGCGGCCGTCTTGGAACCGGGTTCCGGCGTGGAAGACCCAGGTGTCCGGAAGCGTTGCCGCCTGTTCCAGCCCTTCGATCGAATGCCCGGTCGAATAGGAACCAGGGTACCCGGCGGCGGCCAGCACGACGCACACCGCCGCCCGCTCGAGACACTTCACCGTCCGGCCGGCCAGCGAACCCGTGGCGGCGGCATGGAGCAACGGGAGAAGATCGCAGTCCAGCCGCGGCAGCAGGGCCTGGGTTTCCGGGTCGCCCAGGCGCACGTTGAACTCCAGCACCCGGGGCTGGCCCCGGTCGATCATCAGCCCGGCATAGAGGAAGCCGCGATACTCGATGCCGCGCCGCCGAAGCGCCGAAAGCAGCGGGCGGAAGATCTTTTCCTGGACGGCGGCAGCGACGGCTCCGTCCGCCACCGGCGCCGGCGAGTAGGCGCCCATGCCGCCCGTGTTGGGGCCGCGGTCGCCGTCCAGCGCCCGCTTGTGATCCTGGGAGAACGGCAGCATCACGATGTCGCTGCCGTCGGTCAGCGCGATGCACGAGGCCTCCTCGCCGTCCAGGAACTCCTCGATCACCACGCGCTCGCCTGCGCCGCCCAGGACGCGCTCCTCCATGAGCCGGCGCACCGCCTGCTCGGCCTGTGCCGCGCTGTCGCAGGGAAAGACCCCTTTCCCCGCCGCCAGGCCGTCGGCCTTGACCACCCAGCGGCCGGGCCGCCGGGCGATAAACTGCCGAGCCTGGTCCGGATCGGCAAAGGTCATGAAGTCGGCGGTGGGGATGCCCGCCTCGCGCATGATCTCCTTGGCGAACGCCTTGCTGCCCTCGAGGAGCGCGCCCGCCCGCGTGGGCCCCAGGGCGGCGATCCCGGCCTCCAGCAGACGGTCGGCCACCCCGGCGACCAGGGGCGCCTCCGGCCCGGCCACCACCAGATCGCACCCGAGTTCGCGAGCCAGGTGCGCCACTCGATCCGGGTCCTGCGCCGAACCCTCCAGGCAGGAGCAGCCGGGGAGCGCGGCGATGCCGGGATTGCCGGGCAGACACCACAACCCCTCGCACTGCGGGCTGCGCGACAAAGACCAGGCCAGGGCGTGCTCTCGGCCGCCACCGCCCAGAAGCATGACTCGCACCACTCACCTCCCCTTTCAGTACCCCATGCGGAACAACAACCGGCACACGTGCGTATGGTTTCGATCCGAGGGGTACGCCTTGAGCGCCTCCGCCAGCGCGGCTTCCTTTTTACCGCGCGAAAGCAGCGCTTCGGCCAACCAGGCCCGGGCCTGAACGTCGGCGGGGTTCGCCGTCAGGATGTCCTGGAGCAACGGCACCGCCTTTTCCGGATGACCCGACCGCAGTCGGGCCGCCGCCAACGCCAGCGCCGCGCCGGCGTTTCCAGAATCGCCCCGATGAGCCTCTTCGAGATACCGCAGGCTGGCCTCGGCCTTGCCCGCATCGAGCGCCATCGCTCCCAGGTACAGGTTGGCTGGCACGCACTCGGGGTCGAGTTCGAGGGCCTTCTGCAAGGCGGCCCTCGCCGGCTCGGTCCGTCCCATCCGGTAGGCGATCATGCCGGCCATGGCGTGGGCGAGCGGATCCTCCGGGTATCGCGCCACGGCAGCCTCGATGCGCTTGAGCGCTGGCTGGAGAAAGCTCGGTCCATCGAAATGCGTTTGCAGCCGGCGATAATCCTCGTCCATGAGCGGCGACACGCCGGCGGCCCGCCGCAGCCAGGTGTAGGCCTGGTTGGGGTCGTCCAGGCTCAGATAGAGCGACGCCAGCGCCAGCAGGATGTCCACGTCCGCAACATCCATCTCGCTGGCGCGGCGCAAGCCTCGGGCGGCCTCGTCGTACCGGGGCACCAGGAACTGAAGCTCCGCCGCGCGAGCGGCCAAACGGGCGCTACCAGACATCGAGCCTTTGAGCTCCTGCAGAAAGGCCAGCGCCTGCGAAAGCTGCCCCGCCTCCTGCGCCAGCACCAGCCGCTGGTACTTCGCCTCGAGACTGAGCGGATCCGCTTCGAGCGCAGCCGCCACCGCCTGCTGCGCCTCGCCGGCACGCCCCAGCAACCGTAGCGCCAATGCGCGCTGCGAAAGCAGGAGGGCGCGCGCCGGTGCGTCCCAGGATCGGTCCAACATGCCCGCCACCAACTCCAGCGCGCGGGCGGGAGACCGCCGCAGTTGCATCTCGATGGCGACCAGGGCCACCGCGGCCTCGATGTTCTTCTCGTCCGCCGAGAGGACGAACTCGAAGATCTGCTGCGCCTCCTTGAACTGTCCCACGCGGAGGAACAACCGGGCCTTGGCCAGCAGGGTCTCGACCTGGCCGGGGTCCGCCTTGAGCCGCTCTTCGAAATCCGCCAGGGCCGAACGGAACTTGCCCTGGCGAATGTGCCCCTCGCCCAGAAAATGGTATGCCAGCCAGAGGCGGGGGTCGATCTTGAGCGAGCGTTGCAGCGCTTCGATGGCCAGTTCCGTGTTGGCCTCGAGCATGACCATTCCGCGCAACAGCAGCGTCTCGGCGTCCTCGGGCTGGCGAGCCTCCACGCGCATGGAGAGTTCGCGGGCCTCCACACCGTTGCCCAAGCTGAAGAGCAAGAAGGCGCGCGCCCGCATCAGGCCGACGTGGTCCGGCTCCCGCTTCAGCGCGGCATCGACGATGTCCAGGGCCAACTTGCGTCCGGTCACTTCCTCCCGGCCGAGGTCCAGCATGGCCCGGTTCTGGACCCAGGCGGCGATCGCCGAGGCGTTGCGCGGCTGGGCGCGCAGCACGCCGCGCAGGATGCGGTCGGCCTCGAGATAGGCCAGACGGCTGCCGCGCCCGAAGCGCTCCCTGGCGAGTTGAAGCGCCTCCGCGACGTTGGCCACCCCGGCGCCGGGCTCCGGCGGGGATTCGGCCAGCATCTCCTGAATCGGATCCCGCGTCTCGCTCTCGACCTCGGCGAGCGGCCACCACCACCAGGCCAGGCCCGCTCCGCCGAGAACCACCAGCGCGATGACGGCGCTCAGCAAGCGGCCAGTGCGCGACTCGCGCGAAGCCGCCTTGAGCTGGAGGTTCTGGCCCGGGCGGCGAAAAAAGCTGAAGAACTCGGGATAGCTCGACCCCAGCCGAAAATCCCGCTCCCCCCGCGCCAGCATATCCGCGGCGCCGATTTCACCACTCTGGAATTTCTTCTTGACCTCGATGAGCGAGAGCGGCCCGAGGATCACGCCGTCCTCGCGCTTGACCCGCCATTCGCGCTCCTCGTTGAGCTTCTGCACATCGCGCAGCTGCCGGCACCGCTCGCACAGCCCGTCCGGCGACACGCGTTCCCGGATCAGGCCGCCGCACCGCCCGCAGCGCTCCTCCGGGACCGGCGGTTTCGCCGCGCCCTTCTCTCCCGGGGTCGCAAACAGGTCCTCCCCGCCCGGCATGGGCGGAAGCTCGGCCGATCCCGCCGGCACCGCCGGCGGACCACCCGCGGAGGCCGGCGCCTCGCTCCCGGTGGTAGGCCGCATCACGACCACGTTCTGGCAGGCGGGGCACTGGACCTTTACCGGCCCGTTTTGCAGCAGGGCGTCATCGACGCTGTAGACGGCCAGGCATTTCAGACATGTGATCTTCAACGGTCGCACCTCGCGGGCGCAGCCTCGACTGTAGGATAAGACCAGCTTGGCGCCGCATCGTCAAGCCGCAATCCATCGGCCCGAATCGCCGCGCATCACCAGGAATCTTGCCGGAGCAAGTCTTGCAGGTCGTCCTGCTCGGCTTCCTCTTGCAAGCGCTTCAAGCCCGCCGCCTCGACCTGCCGGACCCGCTCGCGAGTGAGGTTGAGTATCTCCCCGACCTCTTCCAGCGTCAGTCCGCCGCGGTCGGCGACGTCCAGCGCGCAGGTCTCCCGAAGCTCCCAGACTTCCCGGTCCGGAAAGTTGAGCTTGATGGAGCCGGTGAGCGGGTTCACGTCCAGGTACAGGTGGTGCTTGCACGAGACGAACAGACACGGTCGCGGCGCGGCGATGCAATCGCGGCGGCACCGTGGCCGTTCCCGCTCGGCCAGAGCCAGAAGCTCCGGATCGACCTGCAAGAACTTGCGCTCCCGCATCATCTGCTTTCTGGCGATGGTTTTCGAGCGCCGGTGCCCGCGGCAGCGCAGGCCTCTCGCCTCCCGAGCGGGACCTTCGACGGAACGGGTCATGGATTCCCTCCTTCTTCCCAGCCGATGGCTTGGGTGCCGGCCGCGGCCAGCCGGCTGCCCATGTGTTGCAGGGTCTTGAGCAATTCCGACGCGCTCTTCTGCGCGGACTCGTAGTCTTGCCGCAAACCGGCGTCGTCCTTGCCTTCGGCCTGAAGGCGGTCGAGCCGGGACTCCATGGAGCGCAGCAGGCGCTTCAGCTTGTCCTCGGTCTGCTCGATCTCGTTCTGGATGGAGAGCAGCGAGTCGCGGATCTGCTCCAGGGTCAGGTCGGCTCCCATGAGCCGTTTGATGAGCGCGATACGCCGGACCACGGTGGCCGGATACAATCCCCGCGAGCCCCGGTGCTTGCCCTTCTCGCCTACCCGGCGCGAGGTCGGCAACAGGCCCAGTTGAACGTATTTTCGAAACGTTGCCTCGGAAAGCTTGACGCCTTTCTCCTGGAACAGGCGCAGCACCTGGGAACTGGAGATCCCGCCGCGGTGGGAGCGCTCGATTTCTTCCAGTTCCCTGGACGAAAAAACATCGGGCGGCGGGTGTTCGAGGTTTGCCATATATTCTAAATACTATTTTATATGTACGATGTTCTTTATATTATTTGGTTTATATTCTCAAAAAAAATTTATTTTGCGTGTATTATATTCTTTATATCTTGTCAAGAAAAAATGCGGCCCGCGGCAGCGGCCGTTATTTGCGCAAATCGACAACCTGTTGCGTGGTCTTTCGCGAACGGATGGTGACGTTCACCTTGCGGCTCAGGCGCGGCTCGGACGCTTCCAGCCACAGCGTGTAATCGCCCGGCGGCAGGAGCAGATCTTCGATCGGGGTTTCACCGAGAAATTTCTTGCCGTGGAACACGCGGGCCCAGGGGATGACGTTGAGTCTCAGATACCCCGGAGCCGCACCGGGCCTCTTGGGCTGCGCCGCACCTCCCGCGTCCGGCGGCCGGGCTCCCGCGCCGGCTAGAGGTTCCTTCGAACGGGAGGGTGCCGCCTCTCCGGCGGCATCTTCGGGTCCGGCGTCGAGAACATCCCCGCCGCCGGCCATCGCCGCCAGCACGGCGCCATCCGGGCCGCTGCCCACGCCGGCATCCATCGATGCGGCCAAACCCGGCCCCGCACCTTCCGGGCTATCCGCACGCGGCTCCCCTCTTGCCGCCGCGGCATCCTCTGCTCCCCCGTCCGCGATCGCCGGCACCGGCGCCTCGGTCGACTCCAACCCGTCCGGCGAACGGAGCCCCCACCAGGCTCCGACCACGATGATCGCCAGCGCGGCGGCCAGCGCGGCGGCCGAAAACCCAAACCACCGGCGTCGCGAAGCGCCCGGTGCCACCTCCGGTGTCGGCGAAGTCTCAATGCGCGTCGCCGCGTCAGGCCCGATAGGCTCGATGACGGTCTGGGCGAGAAGCAGGGATGGAGGCGCGGGCGGGGAGGCGGGCGCGGGCGGCGGCGGCTCCACCGGCAATTGCAGCAACGGCGTCCCTTCCTGACGATCGACACCCGTGAAAACGTCCCGGTACAGCTTCACAAGCAAGGTGACGCGATTGAGGTCCTGAAAGCCGGCCAGAATCCGGTCGATCTCCGCTCCGAATACCGTGGCGCTCTGAAAGCGATCCTTCGGCTCGCGCTGCAGCGCGGTGAGCAGGAGCCGGTCCACCTCCGGCGGAATCTCCCGCCGGAAAGAGCTGGGCGGCGGTACCTGGGCCTGCTTGACCTTCTCCAGCACCGCCAGATCGCTCTCCCCGGTGAACAGCCGTTGACCGGCCAGTACTTCCCACAGGACGCAGGCCAGGGAAAACAAGTCGGACCTCGCGTCCACCGGCTCGCCGCGGGCCTGCTCCGGCGACATGTACGACACCTTGCCCTTGATCACGCCGGTGCGAGTGAACCCCGAGGCCGAGGCCAGCTTGGCGATGCCGAAGTCGGTGATCTTCACCTCGCCGGCCCGGGACAGGATGATATTGTGCGGGCTGATGTCTCGGTGGATCACCGGCGCGGCGCCTTCGGACAATTCGCCATGGGCGAAGGCCAAGCCCTGGCACACCTGGTACACGATGGCCAGTGCCTCGGGAACGCTGATGCGGCGGTCGAGTTCCTTCGCCCGCGCGAACAGTTGCCGCAGGTCCTTGCCATCGACCAGTTCCATGGCGATGGCGTACCGGCCCTCGATCTTGTCGAACTCGTAGATGCGGACGATGTTGGCGTGGTCCAGCCGCGCCGCCAGGGTGGCCTCCTGGATGAACATCTTGACGAATTCCGGCTCGTCCGAGAAATGCGGCAGGATGAGCTTGAGGGCCACGTCCTTGGAAAACCCGCTCGGTCCGGCCAGCCGGGCATGAAACACCTCGGCCATCCCTCCCCCGCCCAGCCGCCCGACCAGCGCGTATTTTCCGAAGCCGGTCTCCTTCATCCAGCGCGTCTCCCGGCGCTCTTTCGCCGCTCTTTCGCTGGCCGTCTTGTAGCATCTTTTTTCGCAAAAGAGCACTCTTTTTTTCCGTCGAATACCAGGGAATGGCGGTTGACCGGGCCGTTCTTCGTCTCTAGGATGGGCGGCAAGGAGAAGGTCATGCGCACATCTGCGATCGCAATCGCCTTGACTCTCGCGGCAGCTCCGCCGGCCTCGACGAGAGCCGGCGAGCCGGCCGCCCGAGAGGAGATCGAACGCGGCGACGCCTGGGCCGAACTCGGCAACTGGAAGCGGGCGCTGGAGCATTTCCGCCGCGCCTGCGACGCCGAGGATGCCCCGCTCTCCTACCGGCTCCGTCTGGCCAACGCCCTCTACCGCTCGGGCGATCGGCTCGGCGCCCTGGAGGCGATCGACAGCCTTCGCCCGTCCGGCAAGGACCGCGCCCCCATCCTGTGCGCCAAGGGCAACATCCTGATGGACCTTCAGCGATTCCAGGATGCCTGCCAGGCGTACCAGGATGCGCGTGCCGCGAACCCCGAGGACGCCCGCGCCTGGTACGGCCTGGGACGGTGCCGCGCCGGGCTGGCCGGGCTTCCCGGCGCCGCGGCTTCGGTTCGCGACGAGGCGATCGGCGCCCTACGCCAGTTCATCGAGAAATTCCCTTCCGACCGCCGCGTCGCGGCCGCCCGAGATGCGCTGGCCACGATCGAGTTCGGCGAGGCCGGCTTCCTGCTGGCTCGGGCCCGGGAGGAGATGGCCGGCGCGCGCTGGAAAGAAGCCGAGGCGCTGCTCCGGAAGGCCCTGCAAAAGACACCCGACCTCGAGGAGGCCCACTACCTGCTGGGCCTGACCCTCTCGCAACCATCGATCGACCGCGTCGAGGATGCCCAGGCCTGCTTCCGGAAGGCCGCGCGCCATCCCCTGGCGTGGCTGCAACGCGGACTGTACGCCTTCGCCCGCGACGACCTGGAGCTGGCCGCGCAGGCCTTCGGCCAGGCCATCGCGCTCGACAACACCCTGGCCGAGGCCCATTACCAGCTCGGGCTCACCTTCCAGACCCTGCTCAAGGAGGACGAGGCCCGCAAGGCCTTCTCCGAGGTCGTCCGCCTCGCCCCCGATACGCCGCTGGGCCGCCAGGCCCGTTCCCGTCTGGGGTGGATGAGCGGCGATCTCAACTTGCTGACCGAGGGCCAGGCCATCGACGCCGCGTCCGAAGTCGAGCTCGGGCACAAGGTGGCGACCTTGCTCGAGCAGAAGATGGGAACCTTTCGAGACGCCCGGCTGCAAGAACGCCTGGAACGCATCCTGCGCCGCATCGCCGCCAACACCGACAGGCTGCCGGACGCCGTTCCCTATCAAGTGCGCCTCATCAACCTCGACACGGTGAACGCGCTCAGCTTCTCGGGCGGCACCATCCTCTTGTTCCGCGGGCTCATCGACTTTGTCCAAAAGGACCTCGGCGACAGCGACGATGCCTACGCCTCCATCCTGGGCCACGAGGTGGCCCACGTGGCCCTGCGCCACGGCATGGGCATGCTGCACCTGGCCACCGAGGCCCGCGAACTCATCCAGGGACAGGCCTTCGATGTGCGCAATCTCGAGAAGCTGGTGGTCGGCCTGAGCCGCCACAACGAGTTCGAGGCCGACCAGCTCGGAAGCCTGTACGCCTACCGCGCCGGGTTCGATCCCGCGGCGGGGATGGTGCTGCACCGGCGCTTCGTGGAGAAGGGGCTGGAAGTCCCGGAAGGCCGCGACCATCCCACCCATGCCCAGCGCGAGCGGCAGCTTCGCGAGTACCTGCTGTCGCTGCGCGCCAAGGCCCGCCATTTCGATGCCGGCCTGGCCGCTTTCGAAAAGAAGGACTACGCCGGCGCGGCCACGCATTTCGAGATTTTTGTCGGCCTCTTCCCGGCGAGCGCCGCCGGCCGCAACAACCTGGCCCTGGCCCGGATGCGGACCGGTCTTGTGCTGCGCAAACCCGAGGTGGACTACCGGCTCGGCGACGATCTCGACCCGCGATTCCGGGCGCCGCCCATCGTGCTGCGCGCGGGAGAACAGGGCGACCCGGCCCGCCCGCACCTGCTCCAGGCGGCGGCGGCGTTTCGGGAGCTTCTGAACCGCGAACGCTCCTACACTCCGGCGCGCATCAACCTGGCCTCGTGCCTGCTCTATCTGGGCGACCCGCTCGGCGCCGAAAAGACCCTGGAAGAGGCGCTGCGCCAGGCTCCCGATTCGGCCATCGCCAAGAACAACCTGCTGGCCGCCCGTCTGCGGCAAAACCGCGCCGAGGGCGTCCTCGAACAACTCCAAGAGCTGGTGAAAAAAAACCCGCACCTGGCCGAGGCGCGCTTCAACCTGGCCCTGCTGCTGCAACGGCTGGGAAAGGCAGACGAGTCCCGGCGCGAGTGGCTGGCCTTCCTCAAGCTGGACCCGTCCTCCGGCTTCGCCGAGCAGGCGCGGAACCAGATCGCGCTCCTCAAATAAGCGCTGCGGGCAACCCCGTCTTCTGGCGATTCACCTCACCCCCCTGCATTTTCATCAGTACACATCCTTTCCCCTTCTCCACTGTGGAGAGGGGGGCAAGGGGGTGAGGTAAATGAAGCGCGAGGCCGGGGCCGCAAGCAGCCAACGGCCTCGCGCCACGAAGATCCGTTGCGCGCGAACGCGGGGCCAGACAGAGCCAGCGCGTTCGTGCCCGAGAACCCTGAGCGCGCGAACGCGGGGTTTTTCTTTTTTCTCGCGCGCGGCTGCGCTATACAGAACGCATGTCCGCGGATCCTCCCGCTCCCGCCGCCGCCTCGGCCGAGAAGCGTTCGTGGTGGATCCCCTCGATGCTGGGGATCACCGTGGGCCTGGTGCTGCTGGCCACCACCTTCAACATTCCCATCAAGGCCGACGACGTGTGGTGGCACCTGAAGGTCGGCGAGTTCATCGTGCAGCAGCACGAGATCCCCGACCGCAACCTCTTCTCGTTCACCGCCGCCCAGGAGCCATGGCTGGCCCACGAATGGCTCTCCGAGGTGGTGTTCTACCTGGTATACCGGGGTCTGGGCACCATCGGGCTCATCCTCCTGGGATTGGCTCTCAACGCGCTCGCCTGCGGCCTGGTGTACCGGCTATGCGTGCGCTATTCGGGCTCGCCGTTCTTGTCCTCTCTGATCACCCTGCTCTGCGCCCTGCTCCTGCTCGGCAACTTCTCGCTACGGCCGTACCTCTTCGGTAACCTGTTCTTCATCGCGACGCTGCACGCGCTCGAGGAGCCCGCCGCCGGGGGCCGACTGCGCCCGGCGCTCATCTTTTTGATCTTCGGCACCTGGGCCAACTTCCACGGCTCGTTCATCCTGGGTCTGGCGCTCATCGCCATCTACGCCGCGGCCTCGCTGGCCCGCCACATCCAGGGACCGCCCCGCCCCTACGCCGACCTGCGCGGCTTCGGCCTGGACTTTTTGGTGGCCCTGACCGCCTGCGTCTTCACCCCCCACCACGTCTTCGGGCTCATCTTCCCGCTCACCTATCTGCAAAACGCGCTGAGCGGCAAGGCCACTTTCCTCACCAACATCAGCGAATGGCAGTCCGCCGGCTTCGACACGCCGCTGGGAAGCTTGATCACCTACTATCTGATGTTCTGCCTGTTCGCCATCTTCGGCTCCGGCACGGTGCCCAGCCCGGTGCACGTGGGGCTGCTGGTGGCCTTCGGCTTCTTCGCCTTCACCACCATCCGCAACATCCCGCTGCTCGGCATCGCCGCCACGCCGGTGCTGGCCCGCCATCTGCCGCGGGCGCTCTCCAATGCATGGAAACTCCTGGCCCGCGTCGAGCCGCTGCGCCGCGCCATGGAACGCCTGCACCGCTCCTCCGTCGACCTCGACCGCCGGGCCCACTGGTTGCCCGTGCCGCTGCTCTTTGCAGCCTTCATGGTGGTGGCGGCGGCGCTCCCCGCCCGCTCGCCGCTGTCATTCCAGAGCCTCACCGGCGTGCGGTCGCTCGCGGACCTGTCGCCGTCGTTCTATCCCCAGGGCCTGCTCGAATACCTGGCCGAGAACGGCCAGGGCCGGCGGGTGTTCAACTACTTCAACTGGGGCGGCGCCTTCATCCATCGGCTCTACCCCAACCTGAAGGTGTTCATCGATCAGCGCAACGACTGCTACCCCATGACGGTGTTCGAGGACTACTTCGCCGTCCACGAACTCGGCCCGGACTGGCGGACGGTGCTGGATCGCTGGCGCATCGACGCGGTGGCCTACCCCCCAGACAGCGCCCTGGCGAAGACGCTGGCGCAGGACCCGGCCTGGCGCGTCGAGTACCGGGATGCGCAGGCGGTGCTCTTCGCCCGCGCCGCGTCCGGCGAACGGACCGCGCCGGTCACTGCGCCGCCAGATATTGCTCGGCCTTCTTCACCAGATTCGGATTGACATCGGGGGCCTTCGAGGCGACGTACAGCTTGAAGTAGTAGCGGGCCCGGTCCGCGTCCCCGGCCAGCCGGCAGGCCTCGCCCAGGCCGAACAGCGGGGCGGCCAGGTTCTGATTGATGGCCAGCACCTTGCCGAAGGCGTACTTGGCCTCGGGGTAGCGCTTGAGGATGACCAGCGCCTCGCCGCGAAGCAGCAGCGCCTTCTCGTCCTGACGGATGGCGAGCGCGCGATCCGCCGCCGCCAGCACGGCCTCCGCGTCTCCCTTGCGCTTGGCCGCTTCCGCCTCGGCCATGAACTTGTCGAAGTCGGCTCCGAATGCCCCAGCCGGCGCGGGAGCGGCAGCGGCCGGGGTTTCGGCGGGCTTGGCCACAGGAAGGTCCGGCCGGGCGGCAGTGACCGGCCGCGCGGGCGGCGCGGGCTCCGCGGGCGTTTCCGCCTTCTCCGCGTCCGGGACCAGCTTCTTTTTGGCGCGCTCGATGTTGCGGCGGGCGGCGTCGTTCTTGGGGTTGAGCTTGAGCACCTGCTCCCACTTGACGATGGCCACCTGGTGGTTGCCCGAAAGGGCGTAGGCCACGCCGAGCTTGAACAGCGCCTCCTCGCTCTTGGGATCGATTTGGGAAGCGTTGCCGTACGCCGCGGCCGCGGCCGCAAAGCTCTTTTCGCGCAGGGCCTGGTCGCCCTTCGCCAGCGCCTCTCGCAGGCGCGGGTCGACAGAAGGCGCGGGGCCCGCGGCAGCCGGCGGGGGCGCCGAAGCCGGCGCGGCCGGGGCCGTGGACGGAGCCGGGGACGGTGTGGGCGGAGCCGGAGGCGCGGTGGCCGGCGCACCCGACTGCTCCAGGGCCTTTCTCGAGGCCTCGTGGTTGGGATCCTGCGCCAGCGCGGCCTTCCACTTGATCGCCGCCGCCTGGACGTTGCCCGTGGCCTGGTACACCAGCCCGAGCCGGTATAGCGCCTCGGGGTTCTTGGGATCGGCCTGGACGGCGTCAAAATATGCCTTCATGGCCTTGGCGTAGCTCTTGTCGCGCATGGCGGCGTCACCCTGGGCGAGAAGCTCGGCCACCCTCGGATTCGCCGCGGCGTGCGCGGCGGGAGCAGCCGGCGCCGCGGGCGAAGGCGGCGCGGCGGCAGGAGCAGCCGGCGCGGCGGGAGCGGGCGCGGCCGCCGCCAGGGGAGCGGCCGGAGAGGCCGGCAACGACGGCCGGCCAGCAACGCCTGGAGCGGCGGGAGAAGCGGGAAAGGCCGCGGGCGCGGGAGCGGCGGCCGGAGCGGCAGCCGCGGTGGGCGCCGGGGGTGCGGCAACGGGCGCCGGCGAAGAGGCCGCGGCGGCAGCGGGCGCGGCGAGCCCCAGGGCCTTTCGCAGCTCCTCGGCCTTGTCACGGGCTTTCACCACGTACTGGCGCTCGGAGGGACGAGTTTCCTTTTCGGCGTAGAGGAGGTAGTTCTCCATGGCCTCCTTGCGCCGGTTGGCCGCCTCGTAGGAGGCCGCCAGCCCGTAGTAGGCGTCGGGGTCCTTGGTCTCGCGGGCGATGTACTTCTTGTACCACTCGATGGCCTCGTCGAACTTCTTCGCCTTGCGGTACGAAAACGCGATGTTGTAGTAGCCGGTGGTGTAGCGCGGCTCGACCTCCACGGCCTTCTTGAACACCTCCACCGCCTCCAGGTAGCGCCCGGCCGCGAACAGAGTGTTGCCCAGCGATTCCAGCGATACATGCCAGGTCGGGTCCAGTTCGACTGCCTTGCGGAAGGCGGCCTCGGCGCCCTTGGCGTCGCCCTTTTGGAGCAGGGCGTCCCCCGCGGCCTTTTGCTGCTCGGCCGCGGCCCTGTCCTGGGCGCGGGCGGATCCGGCAAGGAGCGCGAAAAATCCGGCCGCAAGGCCGATCGCCAGATTCATCTTTAGCATGTCCCGTTCTCCTGTTTGCGACGTCCGCCGGCGAGTCTAACCCCCTCCCCTGTCCTGTCAAGTGGGTTTACCTCACCCCCACAATTTCCTTCACTGTGCATCAATTCCCCCTCTCCACTGTTGAGAGGGGCAAGGGGGTGAGGTCAATAAAGTTGGAAAGGGAATCTGGGGAGTGAGGTAAATGCGCGCGGGGCGTCGGGACCTAGCCCTTCACCGAGCGGATGCGCATGGAGTAGAACGAGCGGTAGATGAAGATCACGCCCACCACGAAGAAGATGGCCGCGAGGTCGAGCCGCAGGTTGATGTAGGCGCGGTCGATCATCTCGGCCAGCTCGACGGCCAGCAGGCCGAACAGGGTGGTGAACTTGATGATGGGGTTCATGGACACCGAGGAGGTGTCCTTGAACGGGTCGCCCACGGTGTCGCCCACCACACAGGCCGCGTGCAGATCGGTGCCCTTGGCCTTGAGCTCGGTCTCCACGATCTTCTTGGCGTTGTCCCAGGCGCCGCCGGCGTCGGCCATGAAGATGGCCTGGAACAGCCCGAACACGGCGATGGACACGAGATACCCGATGAAGAAGAACGAGTCCACGCAGGCGAACGCGAGCGTGGAAAAGAACACCGCCAGGAAGATGTTCCACATGCCCTTCTGGGCGTACTGGGTGCAGATCTCGACCACCTTTTTGGAGTCGGCCACCGAGGCCCGCTCGCCGCCGCCTTCCAGCTTGATGTTTCGCTTGATGAACTCCACCGCCCGGTAGGCTCCAGTGACCACCGCCTGGGTGGCCGCGCCGGAGAACCAGTAGATCACCGCGCCGCCGGTGATGAGCCCCAGCAGGAACATGGGGTTCAGGATCGATAGCTTGGCGATGGAGGCCGGATCGGTGAGCTTGTTGGTGAGCAGCATGACGGTGGCGAACATCAGCGCCGTCGCGCCCACCACCGCGGTGCCGATCAGCACGGGTTTGGCGGTGGCCTTGAAGGTGTTGCCGGCGCCGTCGGCCTCCTCCAGGTAGTCCTTGGCGCGCTCGAAGTTGGGCTCGAAGTTGAACTCCTTCTTGATGTCTTCCTTGATGTTGGGGATGGTCTCGATGGTGGACAGCTCGTATACCGACTGGGCGTTGTCGGACACCGGCCCGTAGGAGTCCACCGCGATGGTCACCGGGCCCATGCCCAAAAAGCCGAAGGCCACCAGGCCGAAGGCGAACACCGGCTCGGCCACCATGAAGTTGGCCAGGCCGTGCTGGCTAACCCAGTAGGCGATGCCCATCAGACCCACCATCACCAGACCCATCCAGTAGCCGGAGTAGTTGCCGGCCACGAAGCCCGACAGGATGTTGAGCGAGGCGCCGCCTTCTTTGGAGGCGTCCAGGATCTCGCGCACGTGGCGCGACTTGGTGGAGGTGAACACCTTGACCAGCTCGGGGATGAGCGCCCCGGCGATGGTGCCGCAGGTGATGATGGAGGCCAGCTTCCACCACATGCTCTGGTCGCCGCCCAGGCTGGGGATGAGCAGCCAGGACACCAGGTAGGTCATGCCGATGGAGATGACGGAGGTCAGCCACACCAGCGTGGTGAGCGGGGCCTCGAAGTTCATGCGCTCGGCTTGCCCGTAGCGCGCCTTGGCCCAGGCGGCGTTGATGAAGTACGACACCCCCGAGGTGACGATCATCATGATGCGCATGACGAAAATCCAGACCAGCAACTGGATCTGGATGGTGGGGTCGGCGACCGCCAGGGCGATGAAGGTGATCAGCGCCACGCCGGTGACGCCGTAGGTCTCGAAGCCGTCGGCGGTGGGGCCCACCGAGTCGCCGGCGTTGTCTCCGGTGCAGTCGGCGATGACGCCCGGGTTGCGCGCGTCGTCTTCCTTGATCTTGAAGACGATCTTCATCAGGTCGGAGCCGATGTCGGCGATCTTGGTGAAGATGCCGCCGGCGATGCGCAGCGCCGCCGCGCCCAGGCTCTCGCCGATGGCGAATCCGATGAAGCACGGGCCGGCCAGGTTGCCGGGGATGAACAGGATGATGGCCAGCATGATGACCAGTTCCACCGAGATGAGCAGCATGCCGATGCTCATGCCCGAGCCGGTGGGAATGGAGTACACCGGGAAGGGCTTGCCGGCCAGGCTGGCGAAGGCCGAGCGCGAGTTGGCGAAGGTGTTGATGCGGATGCCGAACCAGGCCACTCCGTAGCTGCCCAGGATGCCCACGATGGAGAACAGCACGATGATCACCACCGAGGCCCAGGAGGGGATGCCGGTGTTCTCGTGGGGAATGGGGTTGAGCCAGCCGAAGTAGGCGATCATGATCACCGCGATGAAGGCCCACAGGATGGCCAGGAACTTGCCCTGGGTCACGAGGTAGGTCTTGCAGGTCTCCCAGATGAGGTGGGAGATCTCGGCCATGGCCTTGTGCACCGGCAGGTTGCGCACCTTCATGTACATCACCAGCCCGAAGAACATTCCCAGCAGGCACACCAGAAGGCCCACCAGCAGCAGGTTGTGGCCGTTGATCCCGCCGCCCTCGGCGCCCATGAAGCGCACCTGGGTGAGGTCGGGGATCTTGAGCTCGGCCTCGCTGGCCGCGGCCAACGGGCTCGCCAGCAGGGCCAGCAGGCCGGTCAGCCCGGCCCAGAGGCCCGACTTCCACCCGGACGGTTGTCCGAAAGAGAAGCGCTCAGCGTTCATGCTCGTCTCCTTGGCGGCGTGCGCCGCATTGAAGAAACTCGCCCCTCCCGTGGAACCTCTTAGAAAGATGGCGTGAAAACAAAGCCAAACTGTCGCCGGCTTTCATGGCGGCGCGGATTGTAGGCAGGCGGGATCTGACTGTCAAGTCAATTGGGCCGGATGGCGCTGGTGGATGTTCCCGCGCTTTCTCTCGGACCGCATCCGCTGGACGCCGACGACACCCCGAGCCCAACCCAGGTTCCATCGATAAAGCGACCGGCCCTGTCAAGCACAAACCATCATCGAAGCCTCCACGTTTGTTGCCGCGACCGTGACGAGAGCGAAATCTTCCTCAGCCATCGATACGTGCTCTTGGTCGGGTCCTGTATGACCCGGGCACATGAGGGATTCCGATGGGAGTGCAACCAACCACTCGTCGCTCGCCAAGGCGGGACATGGCACCGGCGCACTTTCCCAACCGGAAGACCTTCGGCCTCGTCTCCAGAGTCACGGGATTTCAAAGAGCCGCAATGCCCTCACACCCGCCGGGGTACTCCCTCGGCGAACTTCCCGAGAAGAGCGATGGGAAAGGACCCTTTCCCCTCTTGAAAAACAGCCGAAGCTCGGCCGCGGTTTGTCACAATCGCTTCGGCGCGGCGCATGTCCGCGCCTCGCTCCAAAAACCAGGCACAGCCTGGTTTTTGCGCGGCACACTCCGGTGTGCCGTGGCGAGCGCAGCGAGTCCCGAAGGGACCGGAGCGGGCTTTGCCGCGAAGGCCCTTGACGGCTCAGGCCGAGCGGAGGCTAGCCGGCAAAAAACGGGTGCAAATTCGGGCATACGCGAAACACGCGCCTTTTTGCGGCCGCCTTGTGGAATATTTCCCTTTCATGCCAGTGAGTTGCGCAATCTCACCCCCGCCCGGGGGACCCACATAAAGGGCAGGAGAGCCGGATTTTAACGTGCGCGCGCCGAGACGGGCGAGCTCTCCGGTCGGCAGCACCGCCTCCAGCGCCAGCACGTACTGGTGGGTGACGCCGAACTTCACCGCGCGCGGGCCGCCGGCTTGCCCTCTACTCGCCTCCCCGGCACCCGGGATCCGCACCATCGGTCAATCCATCGCAGTCGTTGTCCAGCGAGTCGGCGCAGTCAAGCCCCATTCCAAATTCGCCTTCGGTCTGGCCGGGATTGACCATGGGATTGCCATCATCACAGTCGCTGCCGCCGGGGCAATTCGCGTCGAGGAATCCGTCGTCGTCGGAGTCCTTGTTGGTGGCTCCCGGAGTGCAGACGCCGCCGACACAGGTTGACGCCGAGCAGGGATCCAGGTCTTCGCACTCCACGCCGTCGGGGAGGGGCAAGTTGGAACAGCTGCCGGTGGAGGGATCGCACTCGTAAGGGGTGCGGCAAATCTGGATATTGATCGGGCACTCGATCTGGCCCATGGAAGCGCAAGCGCCATCGATGCAGGTGTTGTCCAAAGTGCAACGATCCGCGGTGTGACAGGGGGTGCCGCTCAAGGGAGTGCGCCGGCACGTCCCGTTCGCGCAAGAATCGTTTGTGCATTCGTTGCCGTCGGCGCAGTCCGAATCGCTCTCGCACGCCCGGCAGTCGCCGTCCTCGAGATCGGTCAGCCCGTCGCAGTCGTCGTCGCGCTGGTTTGCGCAGGTGGGGTTGCCCGCGGGGCCTTCCGCGTCACTCGATGGCACGAGTTCGTGGAAGCACGCCGCCGCTCCGTTGCTGCAGACATCGCTGGTGCAATCATCGTCGTCCGAGCAATCGCGCGGGATGCCGGAGCAAGCCCCGTCATGGCAGGCATCGTTGACGGTGCAGAACCGTCCGTCGTTGCAGGCCGCGCCCTCGGCCCGCGGACGCAGAACGCAGCCTTCCGTCTCCAGACACAAGCTTAGCATGCACGGATTGGATCCCGCGGGGCATTGCCGCTCCACGCTCCGGCAAACACCCGCCTGGCAACTTCCGTTGACGGTGCAGTACCGGCCGTCATCGCAACCGGTGTCGTCGGGAACGGGCACGTTTTGGCACTGATGCTCGAAGCAGACGTCCTCCGTGCAGGAGTTGCCGTCGGCGCATTCGTCGTGGTTGTTGCACTCCCGGCAGTTCGGGTCCGCCTCGTCCACGAGCCCATCGCAGTCGTCGTCCCGCTGGTTGCCGCAACTGGGATCGCCGCGCGGCCCCTCCGCGCCGGGACGGGCGATCCGCGCGTGCTCGCATCGGCCCAACCCCTCGACGCACCGGTCCTCGGTACACTCGTCGGCGTCGTCGCAGGCATTCGGCGTCCCGCGGCAGCGGCCGTCCTGGCACTTGTCCGCCACGGTGCAGAACAGGCGGTCGTCGCAATCCAGGCCCTCGTCGGCGGGCACGGGTTCGCACTGCCCGCTCTGGGTGTTGCACTGGCCCAGAAGGCACGTCCCCGAGTACGCGCGGCAGTCCTTGGCGGTTCCCGCGCAGACGCCGCCGGAGCAGGAGTCGTTGCGGGTGCACACGTTGCGGTCGCTGCAGGCCAGCCCGTCGGGGAAGGCCGAATGATGGCATTCTTCGACCAGACACAGGTCCGAGGTGCACACGCTGTTGTCCTGGCATTCCCTGTCCTCCCGGCACTCGTCCGTCGCGCCGTCGCAATCGTCGTCGATGCCGTTCTGGGGGATCTCGCCGCCCGGCGCCGGGGTGCACACCCGCGTGAGCGCGATGGCGATGCGCGCGCTGGAACGCGCCGCGATCTCGCCCGCGCTGCACCCCCGCAGGATCCGGGCGCCGCTCGCCGTGCGGCCCTCGGCAAGAAACAGAGCTTTCCCGAGAGGAATGTCTTCGAACCGCGGCGCGGCGGCCGGCGGATGGGCGATGGTCAAGGACGAAAGCACCGTCATGCCGGCCGGTGGCCAGCTCTCGCTCGGCGTCTTTGGCACCTCCTGGCAGGTCTTGCCGCCGGCCCGAAGCGCCCACAGGCCCACCTCGGTGGTGGCCTGCGCGCTCTCCTCGTCGGGGAACACGATCTCCAGCGAGTAGCTCCCCGTGCAGCCGGCGCTCGAAAGCAAGACCACGGTCGCCGCCGCGATCCAGGCCTCACAAGCGCGTCGCATCGCAACCGATGACGAGTTCATTCGTGCACTCCATTTTTCACGGCGGCTAAAAGAAATTGAGCCGCCGCACCGTCCGCTCGCCGGGCTTGATCTGGACCACGATCTCTTTGTCAATGCCGGACTCCGGGTTCACCGCCCGCAGGCGGATGGTTCCGGCCGGAAGCTCGACGTCCACCAGCGGCGTCTGCCCGAGACGGCGCCCTTCGTAGTATACCTCAGTCCAGGGATCGGTGGTGAGGCGCAGGGTGCCCGGAGGGGCAGGCGGCGCAACCGGGGCGGGCGGGATCACCGGCGGCGGCGCATGGTCCCGGGGCTTCGGCCGGCGGGGTATTGTTGCCAGGCGAGCCGTGGCGGCATCCGCACCGGCCGCATCCGATCCATCCGCTGCGGCGACTCCCGCGTCGCTCGCGGCAACGGGCAGATCGACGGCCTCGGCCGGTGGCGGGACCGGGGCGGGCGCCAGCGCGTCCGTGGTGTTCGAGGCCGGACCCGCGTCGGGGGCTACCGTCGGTTCCGACGGGCGCTGCCAGACGAGGAACGCCGCCAGGGGAGCGGCGGCCAGCGCAGCCACCGCGGCGAAGCGCACGGCCGTCCGCCGACTGGATTTTCGAGAGACTTGCGCGGGCGCCTGGGCAACGGGCACCTGGGGCGTATTCTGGGGAATCGAAAGCTCGGTGTCGGAGAGGTATTGCTTGATGTCACCGTTCATGACACTGGACAGGTCGCGGAAGGACTCGCGGGTGCTTTCGATCAAGTGCCGTTTCTTCTCGATGCGCTCGGCGAAGATGCGTCGCATGAAGCGCCCGATGGCCAACGTGTCGGCGTCCTCGTCCACGGTCTTGAGATACTGGGCCAGCGCCAGGCGCAGCTCCTGGGCGGACGCGTAGCGCCGGTCGCGGTCCCGAGACAGCGCCTTCTCCGTGATCCGGCACAGAGGCTCCGGGATCTCCGGATTGACGGTGGCCGGCGAGGGGGCGTCCTCGTTGGTGATGGCCTGCAGGAGTTTCAGCTCTCCATCCTGGCGGAAGAGCTTCCGCATCGTCAGGCACTCCCACAGCACAACGCCCAAGGCGAACACGTCCGAGCGCGCGTCGAGATCGTCGCCGTTGATCTGCTCGGGCGACATGTAGCAGTATTTGCCCTTCAATGTGCCGGTGCGGGTGTGAGTGCTGCGCATGGCCGCCTTGGCGATTCCGAAGTCCACCACCTTGACGCCGCCGTCATAGAGCACGAAGAGGTTCTGGGGACTCACATCCCGATGAACGATGTTGAGCGGCTGGCCGTCGGGCGAGACGGCCGTGTGGGCGTGGTGCAGGCCTTCCGCCGCCTGCAGGATGATCCCGGCCGCGAGGTACGAAGGCAGCGGCTCGTTCTGGCTGCGGCCGGTCTTGATGGTCATGGCCAGGCTCTCGCCCGGCAGGTACTCCATGGCGATGTAGTACTGGCCGTCGATGCAGCCCAGGTCGAAGATCTGCACCACGTTGGGGTGGTTCAGCATGGCTGCGATGCGGGCCTCGTCGAAGAACATCTCGATGAAATGCTGCTCGCGGGCCAGGTGCGGCAGGATGCGCTTGATGACCAACAGCTTCTCGAATCCGCCGAGTCCCGCATGGGAGGCGAGAAGGATGTCCGCCATGCCGCCCGTGGCCAGGTGGGCCAACAGGTTGTATTTTCCGAATTTGCGAAGTGTTTCGCCTTGTGCTGCCATGCGATTCCTGGCGTCAGGGCCCGATCGAGAATTTCACCGGGATGTCCATCGAATCGGGAGCGCCGCCGAGGATCACGGCCGTAGACGCCGCCGCCGCGCCGAGCGTGACGCCGCCGATGATGGCCCAGACCCACCAGCGCTGGTACCAGCGGGTCTCCTCGGGCGCGGCCGCGACCGAGACAGACGCCGGCGCGGACACATCGATGGCCAAAGGGTGCAACTCGTCGCCGACGGATTGCAGCACCGAGTCGCATTCTCCGAGCAGGACGGCGTACCACGACAACAGGCCGCTGCTGGCCGGGGGATTCCAGCCATGGGGAGGAATCTCGATGCGGTACTCACCAGAGCCAGAGACGGACACCCGGTACTGGCGGTAGGCCGAATCGCCCCGCCGGAGCCAGAGGCCGATCCCCGTCGCCATGCCGAGGCGGTTGCCTGAAACCTTGAAGATCATCGTGAGCGGCTTGCCCTCCTCGGCGCGCGCCGGGGGAAGCGGCTGGATCTCGAGACGCTCGACGCCGCGGCGGACCAGCTCGTCGAAGGGTTTTCGGACGCGGGGAGACACGTCCGTTCCCAGGCGAAAGGCGGGTTCCAGCGTCAATATGCGTTCGAAGGCGGCCTGCGCCGGCTCGTACCGCTCCAGAGCGCCAAGACTCAAACCCAGAAGGTGCAGGATTTTCAGAAGATCCAGACGCGTGTTGCCAGGGACCCGCAAGGCTTCTCCCAGAAGTTGCAGGCTTCCCTCGTAGTCCAGGTCGGCGTATTTCGACGTCGCCTGCTCGATCAAGGCGTTCGTTCCCCGCTGCTGGGCATAGGTTATTGTCGCCTGCGCAAGAAGGAGGCCAAAACAGAGGAGAAAGGACCTTGGCAAGAACATCTGGGTTTCTCTCATCGAAGGAAATAATACAGAATAGATTTGGGGACGACAAGTCGCCGCAACCGGAGCCGGTCGCACTGAGTTTTCCTGAGTTTTCTACCCTTCCTTGTTTCCCCAACTTTGGGGAGAGGAGCCGTTGATGTTCTCACCCAAGAATTGGGATGGGCGAGGCCGACCCAGAACTTTGGGGTATGAAAGCCAACAAGCATGTTTGGCGCCGGGCAGAGAGATGCTATCATACCGCCATGAGCTGCCTCGCGAGAACTGGCTGGCCATGGGTTTTCTGGATTTTCCTGATGTCCGCCTGCAGCGGCACGATCCAACAGACCGACGCCGGATGGGACACGGGCGCGGAAGCAGAAACCCAGGCCGACGGAGTCGCCGGCGATGACGGCGGCGATCCGAGCCACGGCGGCGACTCGGGTGACGGCGGCGATACTGGAAACGACGGTTACGGGGACGAGGACGGGGATGGAGACGCTAACCTTCCCGACGGCGACCCGGGCTGGGTCGACCCTCCCACCACCACGATTTTTCCGCCGGGGACCGACGCCGTCTTCCTGAATCCCGAGCGGGGCTTTTACCGCACCCTGAACCTTGTCACCGACCGTGGCTACAACTGGGTCCGCCAGGAGGGCTACACTCTGGCCCACAGCTACGTCCGCTTGGACGCCTACCGCGAGCGCGACCTCGATGCCGCCCTGCTCTCGGCCGTCGCCGCCGGCTTCCAGGAGGCCCGGGCGGCCGGGATCAAGATCATCCTACGCTTCGCATACAATTTCGGCCCCTACCCCGACTCGGAACCCGACGCCTCCAAGGCCTGGATCCTGAGGCACATCGAGCAGCTTGAGCCGCTGCTGGCCGCGAATGCCGACGTGATCGCGGTCATGCAGGCCGGCTTCATCGGCGCCTGGGGCGAGTGGCATTCCTCGACCAACGACTTGTTGCGCGACCCGCGCGACAAGTTCGACATCTTGGAGGCCATTCTACAGGCCTTGCCGGCCAACCGCGCCGTCCAGATTCGGTACCCCCCGTACAAACAGGAAGGCTATGGCGGACCCTTGACCGAAGCCGAGGCCCACAGCGGCAGCCCGGCCTCCCGGACAGGACATCACAACGACTGCTTCCTGGCCTCGGACACCGACTGGGGCACCTACCCATCGAACGAGATCGAGATCTGGAAGACCTACCTCGAGGCCGATTGCCTGTTCGTCCCCAACGGCGGCGAGACCTGCAATCCCAATCTGCCGCGTTCCGGCTGCGAAGTCGCCCTGGCGGAGATGGAGCGCCTGCGCTTCACCTACATCAACCACGAATACCACCCCGAGGTCGTCGCCTCCTGGACCGCGGGCGGCTGCCGCCAGGAGATGGAGCGCCGCCTGGGCTACCGGCTTTCGGCGCTCGAGCTCGGCTACCCCGAGCGGGCTCGTCCGGGAGGTGTCCTGCCCCTGCGGCTCCGCCTGCGAAACTCAGGATTCGCCGCCCCCATGAACCCGCGCCCGGTGCGGATCGTCCTGGACGGCCCGGCCCGCTACGCGGCGGCGCTCCCCTCGGTCGACCCGCGCAGATGGCTGCCCGGCGCCCAGACGGTCATCTCGGTCCGCATCCAACTCCCGGCCTTGGCGCCTACCGGGTCGTACTCGCTCGCCCTGTGGCTGCCCGACGCGGCAGCATCGCTGCAGGACGATCCTCGCTTCGCGATCCGCCTGGCCAATCGGGACACCTGGGACGCCGGCGCGGGCCTCAACCGCCTGGCCACCGTCGCCCTCGACCCCGCGGCCCCTGGCAGCAGCGATCCCCGGGCCGAGCGCTTCGAGGTCATCGAGTAGGAGCCGGCGCAAAATTGCTGGTTCTGCCTTTGCCTTGTCGGTGATTTTTTTTGGGATTTTGCCTTAATAAGAACGGTCACAGGCCCCATGAGTTCTTTCTGAAGCTCCGGCCGGCTCGCCCCGGAGCGCGCGTTCTGTCAGGGGGGCGCGGAGTCGTCGACCCCGGCAGCCCCGAGGGCATGCAGCGGCTGTACGCCCGCCTCGCGGCGGAGCGCGAGAAAGCGGCCGAGAAGGCACGGCGGATGAGGCAGATGGTGGAGGAGATCAAACAAGGCGCTTGAAAAAAATAAGCTTCCAATGTCGCACGGGGTTCTGCCTCCGTGAACCTCCGGGAGAAAATCCCAGAAAAATCGCTGATAGCAATGGGGAAAATCCCCCGAAAGATTGCCAATAACAAAGGGGGAAAAGCTCCAAAAAGGAAGAAGACTAGGAAGAAAAACGTCGCCCGGCCTCTGAGATCTTCCTTGTTGAGCAGGTTCTTCTTGTGCGGGTTCCGAAAATCCTGTCCGGTTCCGTTCCGGAAATTCTGGCCGGTCGGGCGTGACGGAAGTCGCGCCTTGCTCTATGCTCGCTGAACCCCTTGGTCAACCCCCGGGTCCCTGGCACCGTTGTCGGCGCACCGGCGTCCGTCACCTGACCTAGGACGATCATCCGATTCTCAAGCCTGCCACGCGGGTCCACGATCGAGCCTGTGGAGGTACGATCATGATCGACTTGATCATCATCTTGCTATTTCGCCTGCTCGACGGCGAGCTGAGCACCGTGATGTTGGAATACGTCCAGGGCCTGCAAGACCGGGCCGATGCCGCACAAGTACAGATTCCGTCTGCCGAGGAGCTGGTTCGCGAGTACCTGGCCGGCCGGGCGAGCGTCGGCGGCTATCGTTACGTGTACGGGAACTTCTCCATCACGCTCGACGTGGCCGGACGGCTGATGTCGATCTCTTCCCGACTGGCGCTCGACCTGTACGATCGGATGCTCCGAAAGGGCCGTTGCGAGCCCGAATTGATTCTTCCGCTCTTTTTGGTGCGGGAGGCCCTCCCGGGTGATGCTCAGGCCGCGCTGCCGCGACTGAAAGCCTGTCTCGCGAGGCTTTCCGGCGACCGCGCGCAGCGGCTGGCCGTCGAGCTGATCAACGCCGGCGTGGAGGTCTCGACGCGGATCGAGCCGCCCGAACTCGACGCCGACGGAAGCCTCGTCGATTTTGGTCAGGTGCGGACCCTGAAAGCCGCGTTGCGCCAGAAACATCCGCGGGCCGCGGAAATTTTGAAAAGGTTGCTGACCTGCCGGGACTCCATCTTCACACGGGATCTGATCCCCTTGCTGTCCCTCGACGCCAGTCCGCACGCGCTCGACCTGGCATACGAGATCGGCAGCTGTTGTCCCAGACTTCGCGCGGAGGCCCTGGCGGTGCTGCTCCGGGCGGGGGACGAGCGGTCGGTCCCGCTGTTGCGTGCCGCGCTGCAGTCTGAAAGCCTGTGGGGCCAATCTGCGGTGAAGGAGGCGATCGAGGAAGTGGTGCGTGCCGGCCGACTCCCCGAAGGCGTCGAGGAGGAGTTGGCGGCCGCTACCTTCCCGGGCCGAGGGGGCCACGCGCGGGGACCGGGAGGACCCGGCGCGAGCGCGGCGCGGTCGCTGTTGCAGGCGATCGAGGAGGCCCGCCGCGAAACAGCGGGCTCAGAAAAAAACAAGTGACGGCTGACCTGCCGACGAAAAACTGCTCCATCGAAAACGAGAGACTTCTCGGCCAGGATGCCGGGATGGAGACCAGGAAACGAAAGGGTACACAGAAATCAAAACGGCGCCGTCACCATTCGTCCCCGGCTGGATCCTGCCGCGGCAACCGATCGTCCGGCCCGAGTTCCCAGATGGATGGCTCGCCATCGCCGTCGATATCTCCGATGGCCCGGCAGCGGAGCCTCCCGTCCTCGTCGAGCAGCGCCTGGTAGCGAAAGTACACGTTTGTCTCCGGCTTGAAGCCGAGCTCGTCAAAACAAGAGGAGTCGGGCCAGGGGACCGAGTCTTTTCCGGGCGGGGCGGCCGGCACCGGACCGCAGACCAGATAGCGGCCGTGGCGCAGGCGGTACTCCTCCTCCGCGGCCCGCAGGGCGCGCAACAATTCGGCGCTCTCGGTGAGCTTGGACTTGCGGATGTAGCTGATGAAGGCCGGCACGGCGATGGCCGCCATGATCCCCAGCACGAAAGTGCTCCCCATCAAGGCCTTGCCGTCGGCGTGAAACGACACCCATCGCCCCTCGACCTTCACCGCGGGAGGCGCGGTCGGCTCTCCCAAGAATTCCTCCACGGTGGCCAGGACGGCCTTGCGGTTTTCGAGCGCCGCGACGACCTCCGGCGGCAGACCGGGCAATTCGCCCAGGTTCAGGCCGAGCAACATGAAGATATAGGCTCGCCACAGACTTCGGCCTCCGACGGTGAACTCCTTCCAGCCTTCCGCGAGCAGGCGCAGGTTCTCGACCGCCCGGTCCTGGGCGCCTTCGGCGGCAAACCGCATCCCCGGCCCCAGCTCAACTTCGGCGCGAGGCACGTCGGTAGCCAGCCAGCGCATGGCCCCTGCCGAGTTCGCCACATCCGACAGCCACTTCGGGGTGGCGTAGGACACCCGCAAGAACATCCCCGCAGAAGCCGGGGCCAGCAACCGCGGGTGGGCCTCCAGAAGGCGCGCCGCGCTGTCCGTCGCGTCCTGGCGCTCCCCTGCCCGCCCGGCCGTTCTCAGCACGAGCACGCCACCAGAATCGAGCTCCACCGACATGCGCCCGTCGAGCTGGTACGCCTCCCGATCCGGACCGAGACGACGGGCGTCTGCGGGCAATAATTTTCCGAGAAGGCCGGGGGAAAAATTGCCGCGAACCGCCAGGAACGCCTCGGGCGGGGCGTCAGGGCGCAGCTGCAGCGCCACGGCGGCCCGTTCCAGGTCGCGAAGCACGTCGAGTCCGGTCCGCTCACGGATGGCGCCGAGCCCGGCCTCGAGCTCGGATTGACCAAGCGCCACGGCCATGCGCAGAGGAGGGTTTTCGGCTACGACCGGCGTTTTTTCCATGCGCTGAAGAAGCGCGCGGTAGGTCCGGGCCGCCTCGGCCAGATCGACGACGGCCACAAGGTCGGCCTGCGGCGGGAGGCGATCGAGCAGCGGACGGTAGGCTTCCGTGTCTCCCTCCGGCGCGCCGCGCCGGGCGCAATCGCAGAAGAGCAGGCCCAGCAGCCAGGGAAATGACAGCCACAAGACGGCACGCATGGAGCCTCCCAGGTTTCTGTAGTTGGGTCGGACAGTACCACGGGAGACCGAGGCAAGCAAACCTCAGCCATCCGGAAGCCGAAGAATAACGGGGCCAGGTTCAGTGTGCCTTCATGACTTGAGCATTGTCTCGCCGTTTTGCCTCATCGAAATACCGAGGACCCTCCATGCCCAGCCGGGGCCGACCGGAAGATCCAGATTGAATCACACTCGTCTTGAGGGTACGGTGTTTCTGTTTTTGATTTATTTGCGAACCGAGAAAGGAGTCATTGTGCTCATGATCATCGCCGTCCCGCTCGTCCTTTCCGCCGGCCCGGCCGGCGCGCCCCCGGCGGCCGCCGACCCCTTCGCCGCCGCCAGCAACCAGTTCGCCTTCGACGTGTGGAAAAAGCTCGGATCTGGAGGCAACCAGGCCTTCTCCCCGGCCAGCATGGCGCTGGCCCTGTGCATGACCGGCAGCGGCGCCAAGGGGGACACCGAGCGCGAGATGCGAAAGGCTTTGCGCTGGAGCGAGCCGCTGGAGAGGTGCCTGCCGCTGGCCGGCCGGCTGTCCGCGTCCCTGGCCGATCCGGCGCGAAAGGTGACCTTCCGCATCGCCAACCGGCTGTTCGGCGACAACGCTCTCGTGATCGAGAAGGCCTACCAAGACGCCGTGTCGAAGGAACTCAAGGCACCGGTCGAGCGGGTGGACTTTCGAAAGGAGTTCGAGAAGGCACGGGCGCGCATCAACACCTGGGTGGAGGAGCAGACAGAGAAGCGCATCCGCGACCTGGTGCCGGCCGGCGGAGTGAACGCGCTCACCCGGCTGGTGCTGGTCAACGCGCTCTACTTTCTCGGCGACTGGGAGAACCCCTTCGATCCGGTCATCACCCGTCCGGGGCCGTTTCGCATCAGCAAGAGCGAGACCCGCCAAGTGCCCACCATGCACCAGACCGGGCACCTGCGGTTTTTCGCGCGCGATGGGATTTCGGCGGTGGAACTGCCCTACCAGGGCAACGCCTACTCCATGCTTTTTGTGCTCCCGGACAGAGTGGACGGACTGCCGGAGCTGGAGCAGAAGCTCGACGCGGAAAGAATCGCCGCCATCGCCCGCGACATGAAGCCGCAGCGTGTACACGTGGCGCTGCCGCGCTTCACGCTCGACCCCGGCGAACCCCTGCGGGCCGGGAACATCCTCCAGGCGCTCGGCATGCGGCTCGCCTTCGACATGCAAAAGGCCGACTTCTCCACCATCGCCAGGTGGGGCAAGCCCGAAGACAGGCTGTACATCGGCGAGGTGTACCACAAGGTCTTCGTGAAGGTGGATGAGAAGGGCACCGAGGCAGCCGCGGCCACGGCGGTCGCCATGGAAGCCGGCTGCGCCCCCGCCCGGCCCGCCGAGTTCATCGCCGACCACCCCTTCCTGTTCTTCTTGCGTGACAATCAGAGCGGGCTCATCATCTTCATGGGCCGCGTAAACGACCCGAGCAAGAGCTAGGTCCTGACAAACCCTGATAGACTCGCAAAACCAGCGGTGCATGCGTTGGGACTGCATGATGCCGAATCCCCAGGTTCGTCGCTGCCGACTCTGTCGCCAAGGGCTCCGATGTCTGCATGTGCAAGAGTCGTCGGACAGTTCGCATTCGAGAACGCAAGCGATTTAGAGGCGGCCGCGTTTCAGGTCTTCGCCTCGTTGACTCCGTCGCCCTGGGAACCTTCCGTCTCGAACAAGGCCCTGCCCGTCGCGCCGGCGCCGGTGTCATGCCGGTCTTCCTCGAGGATCTCGGCGATCCGGTAGGTGCCGAACTTGGGAAGGCGCATGTACCCCGACCAGGCGGCGTTGGCCAGGGTGCCGTCCTGCAACCACTCGTGCAGCCAATCGCCGGCACAGCGCGGGTCTCGTTGCTTCAGCCCCGCGCCTTGCTCGACGGCCCAACGCCGGTTGTAGCGTTCGTGCTCTCCCACCGGCCAGGAGAACACCAGCGGGATTCCCAACGCCCCCAGGAATGTGACCTCGCTGGGCTTGGTCCAGAGGATGTCCGTGTTCTCCAGCAGCAGGTTGAAGCGGGTCAGGTAGTCGTCGATGGTGTCGGCGCAGAGAATGTCGATGTTCCGACCAAGACGATGGGCCAGGCCGGCTTCGGCGAGCAGGCGCTCGAAGCGCAGGGCCACCGGCTTGCGCACCCCGGCCACGAGCGTCAGCGCAAGGCGCCCCGAGGCCAGCATGCGGCGCATGCCGGGCAGGAACATACGCGCGATCTCGACCTGGGCGCCGGCGCCGCCGACCGCGAAGACCAGTCGCGGCGGCGCGCCCTCCTGGTCCCGGGGCAGCGGGCCCAGGAAGTGATCGATCTCGATCTGGATCTGGCTGCGGAAGGTTCTCGCCGGGTCCAGTCGCACCAACCGTGCGGCCAGGTTCGAGCGCAGCTTGCCCAGGCCCGGCCCTCCCAGCAGCGAGTGCGGCAGCGGGAAGCCGGTGAAATGGATCCGCTCCCTGCGGACACCGTAGGCTTCCAGCCGGTGCATGGCCCGGCGGGAGGGGACCAGGTACTGCAACGGGCTGCGCTTCGGATCCAACGGCGCCCAGACCCGATGGATGTCGGCGTCGGTCACCACGCAATAGACTCGTTCACACCCGGAACGGTCGGCGGCCAGCGCCGCGATGAAGTGGGTGGCCAGCAACGTCTGTCCGCTCTGCAGCAGAAGGCGCACCAGGCCCCGGCCCAGGCCGTTGTGCGCGATGAGACGTTCCTGGAGACGCGAACCCAGGGTCGGCGACGCCAGATCCCGCATCGGGTGGAGGTGTGGGATGGCGGTCATGCTCTCGAGCAACCAACGCAGCGGCGCCCCCAGCCTCGGAACCTGGGACAGCCGCGACAATCCCTCGTAGGCGCGTCGCAACCGCGCCCACTGGCGTTCCTCTTCCGGGTCGGCGGTCGGCGAGCAATCGACGCGTACGACGGAGGTGCCGAGAAACTCGGCCAGCGGTTGCGCGGCACGCATGTGGCCATAGCCCATCTCGATCGAGGCCACCAGCACCGGCGAGCGCGATTGGAAGCCATTCATGGGACTCCACCATCGCGACGAAGAGGCTCCGGCGTCAAGCCGGTTCCTCGGTGACCTCCGCATCGCCCCCGAGAGAGGCATCGGCCGCGACACCGGCTCCCTGCGCCGGCCGGGGGCTGAGCCTGCTGCCCCAACTCATGAGCAGTGCATTGCCACGCCAACAGATGCGGCGGCGAAGGAAAGCCGCCGACCAGACGGCCAGCATGAGGATATCCTTGACCGGCACCAGAAGCAGGCTCCAGGCGCTCGGCCAGCGCCCCGTGAGGCGTTTCGATGTCACCATGTCCATCAACCCCTTCGCCGCGACCCCTGCCGCGCCGATCATCGGGGAGCCGGCCCAGGCCAGCGCCAACCACATCGGAGTCGGGTTGAGCAGCAGTTCCAGGACAAACGTCAGCGGCGACACCAGAAACCGCATCTGACACCAGCGCAGGTGCCGGCCCAGGAAATCCCGAATCGTCCGGCGCTGGTTGAACACATAAGCGACTTCGGGAGCCAGCACGACCTTGCCACCGGCGCGCTGGAAGGTCCGGCCCAAAAGGTAGTCCTCCGCCAGAACGTCGCGCACCGGATCGAGACCACCCAGGCGCATCAGATCCGATCGGCGAAACAACATCGACTTGCCGATCACACAGGCACAACCCGCCGCGTCCGCCAGCGCCACCGAAGGCGCGATGTACGCGTTCAGGTGAAGGTTTTCCATGGCGGCGCCGGCGCTGCGCTCTGCGATCCCGGCGACCAGGCAGGACACCATGGCGTTCTCCCCGGCGGGAATGGCGCGGGCGATGCGGGTCAGGTAGTCCGGGCCCGGCCGCACGTTCGAGTCGCTGATGAGCAGCGTGTCGAAGCGGGCCTGCCGGACCATGCCGTCGAGCAGCCGCACCTTGGGGTTGAGCCCTCCCTGCGCGGAGCCGACCAGGACCGTGATCCGCACGTCAGGGAATTCGGCCTGCAGCCGCCGCGCGCAGCGCAGGGCGGGATCGCCGGCGTCCTCGGCGCAGATCACGATCTCGAATTGTGGATAATCCTGCCGGGCGAGCGCCGCCAGGTTTTCGTACATGCCCTCGTCGAGCCCCTTGACCGGCCGCAGCACCGAGATGGGAGGCAGTAAGGTTCCTGCCGGCTGCGCCCGCCGCAGCTTGCGCTGCGCCAGCCACTGGGCCAGCAACAGAATCAGCGACGAGGTCGCGGCCATCGCCAAAAAGATCGTGCGCATGATTCCATCCTCCTTTGCCCCCCGAGGATGATGGCCGGATGCGATGGCGATACGATGCGGCCGTCGCAACATCGAGGCAACATGCCGCGGCCGCGATGCCCTCCGGCCCGGGATGGCGCCCGCCATTTTTGTTGCAAAGTTGTTGCCCCCGCGACCCGTTCCCGTGCCCCGGCGGGTTCACACTCGGGACGTCGGCCCGTTGTCGATGAGAAATCCGGGCCTGAAACCCTGGAGCCGCTCATGCGCATCCGGAAATTCGCCCATCTTTCCGACCTGCATCTTTGCCTGCGACATCGGTCGGCCGAGCGCGTCTTGAGTTTGCTCGAGCATCTGGAAAACGCCGGCGTGGACCACCTGGTGATCTCGGGGGACATCACCCACCGAGGCCGGCGCGCCGAGTTGCAGCTTTTTTACGAGCTGTTCGGGCCATACCTGCGCCAGCGGCGCCTGACCGTCGTGCCGGGCAACCACGATCGAAACGGCGACGGCGTCGCCGCGGCGCTCATGCCGGGAGCGCGGGTCCAGGTGGACCGGGCCGAGGGCCTGTACCTGGTTCGCGTCGATTCCACCGCCGCGAACAATCACTCGGTCATCGACGGCCGCGGCCTCATCACCCATCGGGACATCTCCGACATCCTGGCCGCGCTGGACGACGCCCCCCGCCACGTGCTGCCGGTGCTGACCATGCACCATCACCCGCTGCCGCTGCCCGACGATCACCTGCACGAGCGGCTCACCAGCTGGCTCGGGCTCTCCTACACCGCGGAGCTGGCGCTGGGCGCCGAGTTGATCGAGCGCCTGCGCGGCCGGTGCCAGCTGGTCCTGCACGGACACCGGCACCGCCCATCGGAACAGGAGCTGTTCGCCGATTCGGAGCGGCCGCTGGCGTTGTTCAACGCGGGTCACAGCCCATCCATCGGCGCGGCCCGAATCTTCCATCATTGCGCCGGTGAGCTGGTTTGTGCTCCATGCTGGGTCGGGGAACGTCCGCTGGCTCTTCCGCCGTGGCATGCGGGCCCGGACGTGCGTCTGCCCCACCCGGCCGGGTGCTGAACAGCTCCCACATGGCCGCCGGAGCGATAATCTCCCGCTGGTCGGTCCGCGGTTGTCCGCATGAAACCATTTGAAACGGCCGCGCCAGATTGGCGATTGCACAGACAGCATGTTCTTCTGGCACGACGGCGCAGACAAGGGCTCGGGATGCGAACGATGGCTTGGGTTTTCCAAGAGAGTCGAGTACTGTAGTTGTGGATCGTTATCGCAAGGGGAGTGAAAAGATGCGGCGCAGGTTTTTTGTAGTCGCGGCCTTTGGTTTGTCTGTCTTTTGCGGCAGCTGCGACTCGGGCACGATATCGACGAAAGAGGACGGCGCGGTTCTCGACGCCGACGGAGCGGCGGACGGCCTCGACGCAGGCGACACCGTCCCCGATACCGTCCCGGACGGGGATGGAACTGCGCCAGAGGCGGATGGCGACAACGGGGCGGAGTTCACCGGGCGAGCGCTGGACGCCTGGGCGTATCGCACGGGCGTGAAGCTGCATTTCATCGAACCGGGCAAGCCGGTGCAGAACGCGTTTATCGAGAGCTTCAACGGCAAGTTCCGGGACGAGTGCCTGAGCCAGCACTGGTTCAGTGGCCTGCAGGACGCCCGGGAGACGATCGAGGAATGGAGGTACGATTACAACGACGTTCGCCCGCACAGCTCGCTGGGGAACCAGACCCCGGCGGATTTTGCGCGCCAGGCAGCAGAGCTCCGGTCGCCTACGGCTCCCTCCGCTCTGCTGCCTGAGATTGACGTCAACCATGGAAGTCTCTCATAATCCCTGGACCAGAAATTGGGGGCAGGTCACGTGAGCGGCAGCGGCAACCTCGACATGGACAACCGCGACGTGACCCAGAACCTGCGAGTGCAGGAAAGCGATCGCGTCTCGGTTCAGATCGACAGCGGGAAATGACGGCCCGGCTTTTGCCGTGGCGCAACAGTTGACCGAAGAGCCTCGCGCTGGCTACCATCTGGATACACTCTTTCTTGGTTTGGCAGAGACGCCATGCTCGAGACACAGATTTTTCTCCCTGTCGGCGTGCCGGACTGTGCGGTCTGCCGAGAGTTTGACCGAGCGATTCGCCAGAGACGCCCGACCAACTCGACCGATGCAGACGTGGTGCGGGCCTACACTGACCCAGGTCGATCGGACTTCGCCGACATCACCCTGCTCAGGTTCCACCCGGCCCTCACGGCGGTCAAATCGTACGGAAATCCTGAAGGGCCAGGAATGGTCTATCAGTGCAACCATTGTGGAGCACACTGGGACCATTTCATTTGGGTTCTCTGCGGATACGAAACAATCACCTGCGCCAAGACCAACCGTGAGGAACGACACCATCACACTCACTTCGGTCCGTGGATATCTCTTGTCGATCTCGATGGAACCCAGTGCAGTCTGTCACTGACAAGAACCGGCCTGAGCCTCGCGACCACGGTGAACGCTGAACGCCTTTCCACCGAAGTGCAGCAGGTCATGCAGGAGCATTTCGCGGTCGGACAGTCGCAAGTTCTGGATGTGATGCTCAACGCTGAACTGCGCTGCTCGTCCGTCAAGATCCCGACGGCGTACCAGGGAACGCTCAAAACGGTCGTTGCTCGCACTGACGTTCCGGAGGAGCGCAGGCAGCCAGGCTGGATTGAGGAGATGATCAACCGCCTCGCCGGCCACGACCAGGTCACGAGGCGCACCACCGTGATGCCGTTCGTCTACGTCACCCTCGGCTCTTACTCCTTCCAGTTCGAGACCACGACAGTCGATGTTCTTCTCGATCGTGTCGAGCTGAGTATCGGTCCGCTGGTCTATTCGAGCCGGCACCACCTCGACGAGATGGACGCGCACGAGGACTATGTCGAGTGGCTCTTCCATCTCCTCGAGAGCCGACGCTCACCGGACGAATTGTCCGAGCGACTTGCGGACCTCAGAGGCCGCGGTCTGGTTGCAGACTCTTTGTCGCCACAGATTCAGGCGATTCCGGCCCACCTCCGACAAGCCGAACAGGTCTACACTGACCCGGCGGATCTGCGCGCCTGGTCGTGTCTGGTTCTGAATGCCCCCGCGGTTCATCTCTTTCACTGCGGAGGCCATTGTGGCGATGCAGTGGATGGACCCGAACATACGTTCAGACAGGAGCTTCTCCGGCGACAATACGCTCCGCGAACATGATGCGCTGCGGTGTTCTGCTTCCGCCGGATTGCGAAGGGCCAGCCGCCGTGCCATGAATACGGCGAGGAGCCCCACGATGTCGAAGCGTCAACGCCGCCAGTACACCACCTAGCAGAAGGTCGCCATTCTGCGCCGGCACCTCGTCGACAAGGTCGCGTCGGATCCGCGACAACGCCCTGCGCTGAAACCACGACGGCGAGGAGGTGGTGGACGCAGTCCGCACCGATGAGGGCCTGCTGGTTGGGCTGCTGCACAACCGTTGCCGCGGCCGTGTGCTCCTGTCCCTCCCCCCACATCGGCTTTACCCCCCCAGGCTTTCTCCTGGCTTATCCTTATCAAGCAGTTTCCTCTTGGTTTTCTTGGGGGACTCAATGGTGCCAGGCCCGCTTTTTCATTACCGGAACCGGGAAAACCGGGGAACGGGGGGGTGGGTGGCACCGGTGGGTTTGCCGGTCAAGAACACGAAATAAAAAACCTGCTGGTTCCGTATCCTTTTGCTGGAGCGGCCGGCTGTGGCACCCAGAGAGGAGAACTCGCGTGTTCGAAGGCAAGCTGATCGCGTTTGTCGGCGTCGTCATCGCGCCGTGCCTCATCGCGGTGTCGCTGTGGTATCCCATCCACTCCGCCATCGGCGGGGAGCCGATCGAGGCGGCGGACTACCTGTGGGCGGCTCTCTACGGCGGCCTGTCGCTCATCATCATGCTGTTCGGATTTTCCGTGCTGCGGGATCTGAAGAAGGCCGCGGCCGCCAACCGCTGGGCGCGCGCTGCCGCCTTGGCGCTGCCCGTGGTGTGGCTGCTGTCCTTCGGCGCCGGCTGCCTGTTCGGCCGCTGGGTGGCGGCGGACAAAATCCGGCTCCGGGCGGAACTCGATCGGTATGAATGTCAGAGACTTTTCGGCGACGAGAGGCCGCTGGAGGCGTGCGTTGCCCTGGTGCGGGATTGCCGGCATGGAAAGCTCGACCTCGCCGAGGTGACCTTTCCGGGCGGGATGCCCCCGCCGGGGCTCTGGCCGGCGGAGCTTGACATTCCGCCCTCGCCGAAGGAGCGCGCCGTGACCCTGTGCGTGCTGCGGCGGCGGGGGGAGATCGGGTTGTAAGCCAGCTTCCTCGACGCCAACCACCTCGGATTTCCTGAATATCGCAAGGGGACTCCGCCCCTTTTTGACCCCTCGGGAAAAAAATCGAACAAAACCGGCGGGGAGAACAACACTACTTGTTAGCGATTTTTCGGGGATTTTCTCTTGGGGGTCCAGGGAGGCCGTCCGGAGAGCCCCAGCTCTCGCCGGGTGCGACGACACCCCAGGCGGCGGGCTCGCTGGATAGCTCGAAGCGAAGGGTTCCCCCGCGGGCGATGTCCGCGTGCCGGAACCAGGGCCGCTCGAGTCTTGCGCCGTTGAGTTCGAGCCCGCGCACGAAGGTCATCCCGCGCGACGCCCCCTCGGCCTCGATCGCCAGCGTCCCGCCCGGTAGCGCGAGCTCGACCCTCTCGAAGCGCGGCGTTCCCACCAGGTACACGTCGCTGCCGGGCACGGGGTAGAAGCCCAGCGAGGAGAAGAGATACCAGGCCGAGAGCGTGCCGGTATCGTCGTTGCCGGGGATCCCGTCCGGCCGGTTCGCGTAGAGCCGGTCGCCGATCCAGCGCACCCAGTACTGAGCGAGGTCGGGGCGGCCGAAGTGCAAGAACAGGTACGGCGCGTGGATGTCCGGCTCGTTGCCGTGCCAGTAGTACCGGGGCGCATGGGTCATCCACCACAGCTCGTCGTGCTCCTCGGCGAAGATCTCCTCTTGCTCGCGGCGGCCTTCTTCCATGAACTCCTGCAGGCGCTGCCAAGCCGCCCCCTGACCGCCGAGCAATTCCAGAAGGCCCGCGGGATCGTGCGGCACCAGCCACAAGTATTGCAGGGCGTTCCCCTCGGCGAAGGCGGGGGCATCGCGGAACTCGGACGCCAGAGGGTCGAAGGGTTCGACCCAGGCTCCCTGCCGGTCGCGCAGGCGGAAGTACCCGCTTTGCGAATCGAAGAGGTTCCGGTAGGACTGCGCGCGCGCGCTGAACCTTTCGGCCAGCTCGTTCTCGCCCAACAGGCCCGCCAGGCGCCCGATGGCATCGTCGGCGATGGCGAACTCGAGCGTGTTCGATACCGCCGCGGCGTGCCCGGCCGGCACGTACCCCAGGGACAGGTAGTCCTCGATGCCCTCGCGCCCGGCAAAGCCCGAGCCTTCCGCCGGGGGGCCGTCGGCCAACCTCAGCATGGCCGCAAGCGCTTCCGGGCAGGGGATGTCCAGGCCCTTTACACAGCTTTCCGAAAGCATCACGTCCGCCGGGGTGCCGATCATGATGCCGGTCTCTCTCGGCCCCATGGGCCAGCGCGGCAGGTACCCGCCATGGCGGGCGTGGGCGAGCAGCGAAAGCGCCATCTCCCGCTGGCGCTCCGGGTAGAGGAGGAGCAGCAGCGAGTGCAGGCAGCGATAAGTGTCCCACAGCGAGAAGTTCGTGTAGTACGCGAAGCCTTCGCCCGCCTGGAGGCTTCCGTCCGGCGCCAGGAAGCGCCCATCGGCGTCGTCGAAGGCGCTGGGCATGAGCAGCGCGTGCGCCAGTGCGGTGGCGAACACGGCCCGGTCGTCCTCGTTCGCGCCGTACAGTCGCACCCGCGAGAAGGCGTCCGCCCAGGCCTCCCGGGCCTCCGCGGCAGCGCGCTCGAAATCCAGGCCGCCCGCGGCACGCCAATTCCCCTCCGCTCCCCGGGCGTCGGTATAGGACACCCCGACTGCCAGTTCCAACGGCGCGTCGCCGGCGAACTCCAGCCAGAGCCCGGCATTTGTCGAGGACGCTTGGGTTTGGCCGGGGAACATCTCCTCGCCGCGGAAGGCTCCCACCGCCAGCGGCGGCCGGCTCGGCAGGGCGTGCAGGTAGATGCGCAGGCCATCGAAGGCGCGGCTGAATTCGTTTTCAAAGAAAGCCGCGGCCGTGAGCCGGCCGGTCCGGGAATCGACGCTGGCCTCGGCCTGCAACACCGCGCCCATGGGCAGGGTGTGCCCCAGGTCGACGAGCACGGTCAGGCGTTCCTCGGGGGCGGCCGGGAGCAAGCGGTAGCGATGGAAGGCGGTTCGCGCCAGGGCAGTCAGCTCGGCGCGCACGCCGTTCTGCGGCAGGTCCACCGTAAACAACCAGGGCCGCGCTTGCAGGCTCTCCCGGTCGAAAAGGCTCGCTCCCCGACCGGAAAGACGCTGCGCATTCATGGGGCCGGCAAAGGCCATGAACCCGATGGTCCCGAGGTCGGGCATGCCCGTACCATGGAGGTGGGTGTGACTGAAAGCGAGGATGCAGGTGTCGGAGGCGTGGAAGCCGCTGCAATGGTTCCAGGGAAGAGGCCAGCCGTCGCCGGCGCCGTCCGGCCCCACCTGCACCAACCCCCCGGGAAGGGCGGCGCCCACGAAGGCGTTGCCCGCCCACCAGCCTTGCCCGCCGGTGCCGATGCGAAGATCAACGCTCGATAGCAAATCGTCCGGCGCGCGCTCGCTGCCGCAACCGCACAAAAGCAGCGAAAGAAGAGGCCCGCAAAGACGCATGGCGGCGCGCTCAGCGTTCAAACGGGGTGATGCGCAAGACAAAGCCGTCGTCGCGGGGCGCGGTCATGGAGAGCCGCCGATCGCGGATGCGCACCTCCGTGGCTGGCACGAAGCGCGGCGGCTGCGGCGCGGCGTTCTCGTCCGCCGCCGGCGCGCCCCAGTCGAGGATCTCCACTTTTTTCAGCGACCAGGGGAACTCCACCTCGAAGGGCGTCTCGCGCGCGCCGGGGTTGGCGCCCAGGAGAAAGGCCCGGCGGCTCGCGGCGTGCCATTTGGCCAGCAGGTGCACCCGCCCCTGCCCGTCGTACCCCGGCTCTCCCACGAAGGCCAGGTCCGCCCCCAGATCGAGCCGCGGCGAGAGCAGCGCCGGCTGGTACACCTCCGGGTGCGACAGGGCGCGAAAGAACAGGCGCACCTTTTCGGCCTCGGTGAAGCGGCAGTAGTGGTAGCCGAAAAAGACGATCCCGGTGCCGCCGGCGACGACGGTGGACATGATCTCCTTGCGCAGATAGGCCAGCGTGGGGAACGACCCGCGCGCCCACAGGTCCGAGCTGCCGTTGAAGCAGGTGTTGCGACCGATGTCGTCGTCGAAAGCGTGTCCCTGCATCCAGGCCCACACCACCGTGGGGTGCTGCGGATCGGCGGGGAGGCGGCGGGCGCGCGACACGGCCGAGTGGATCATGTTCCAGGCGGCCGAGAAATACGAGCGGTGGTCCGGGTCGTCTCGCTCCAGCCAGAGGTCGTACCCCTCGCCTTCCTCTCCTTTCTGGCCGGTGATGGGGTTGAGGTAGCTGGGCCAGCGGTTGGTGACATAGGTGTAGTTGTCGCCGATCATCATGGTGGTGGCCGAGGCGAAGCCGTCGGCCTGGGCCGGGGTGCACTCCTCGCCCTTCCCGTCCCCCTGCCCGCGGATGCGCCAGGTGGGATGCCAGGCGTACCAGGGCATCTCGTCGTAGCCGGGCAGGGAGGGCCGGCGCTCGGGCGAGTAGGCGTCGCGCCGCTCGCGAAAGGCGGCGAAGTCGGCCGAAAGCTCCGCGATCCGCGCTTCCTTGTCGGAAGCCATGTCGGACTCGCCGGCGCCGTTGTACACCACCGGCACCACGTCGGCGGAGGGAGACGGCTCGGTCCCGAAGCCGTCGTGCCAGATGCCGAAGATCTTTCCGCCCGCCGCTCCCAGCCGCTCGCGCCCGCTCCACACGTAGGCGAAGTTGGCCCCGTCGGCGAACGCCTGTTCGTTCATCTGCTGCACGATGTCCAGAAAGCCGTGGGCCGCGCCCTGGGCGTCCCGGTAGCACTCGTTCTCGCCCGACACGCCGTCCCAGGGGCCGTTCCCATGGGTGTCGAAGCCGAGCCCGAACAGGCGCATCCGTCCGCCTTGCCCGTCGGGAACCTCGATGAAGGCCAGGTCGTCGATTGCGTGCGTCGCTTCCTCGCTCCAGTAGGTCGGTGAGGAGCCGCAGGCCGAAAGACCGACCGGCAGCAAAACCGCCATCGTCCAACCCGCGCTTTTTTTCATGGCGCGCTCTCCAGATCGGGGGCGGCCGCACCGGAACGCCAACGCGGCACGAGCCATCAGGACCCGACAAATGTATGCGCGGTGTTTCTTCCGAGTCAACACACCCCAGAAGGTCAGCTCTGAACCCCCGGGAGGAAATCCCGGAAAAACCACAAATAAGGAAAAAAGATCCTAATAGGAAGAAGACTGAGAAGGATAATGTCGCCTGGCTTCCGGTCGACACCGCGCGGGTCCAGGAGCTGAACTTCACCGTGTTCTACAACTACGCCGGCTACTTCTACCGGCATCCCTCGCTCTTATGGGGGCTGGGCCTCAGCGGGCGGTATTGAGGGGAAAGAGGCCGTTCTGCGGCGGGCCAGGCCGGCGGCCGGCGTTTCCCTTGCCGAGCGGTTCGTGGTACACCATACACCGCCATGCCCCCCCTCGACGACGAAGATCGCAAGCTGCTTGCCGAATGCCGGATGGACTTCTTCGTCGGCCCCGGGCCCGGCGGCCAGCACCGCAACAAGACCGAGAGCGCGGTGCGCCTTGTCCACCTCACAACCGGCATCACCGTCACCGCCACCGAGCGGCGCTCGCAACACCAGAACCTCGCGGCGGCCATCGAGCGTCTGCGCCAGCGGCTTGCGACCCTGCGCCGGCCGAAGAAGGCCCGCCGCCCCACCCGGCCCGGCCCGGCCGCCCGCGCCCGCCGCGTCGAGGCCAAGCGGCGCCGTGGAACGGCCAAGTCGCTCCGCCGCCATCCCGGCGATGACGATTGAGCCCCTGCACCCGTCCTGTCCCCGCCAAGGGCGTTTTCTCGCATATCGCCTCACTCCACTCCGGCGCCGAGCCGAAGCCACTGATAATATTGACAAAACAACGGGGACAGGCCCGGGCGGATCGCGTCTCAGCTCCCCTGGCCGCCCTCCCCTGCCGCCTCCCGGGCCACCTGCTCGAGGAACTTTCGGGAAGGGAGCGGCCGGGAGAGGTGCTCGTCGACGAGCAGCGAAAGCAGCACCCGGGCCGGCCCGAGGGTCCCGCGCGCGGCCGGCTCCGGCACCCGTCCGGCGGCGAGCTCCCGCAAAAAAACCAGCACCGCCGGACTGAGCGGCCGGGCGCGCGAGCTCGCCTGACAGCGAGAACAAACGATGCCTCCGCGCTCGGGGTCGAGCCGGAAAGCGCGACCCGCCTCCCCGCAACCCACGCAGGCGTCCAGCGCCGGGGCGAATCCCACCGCGCCGAGCAAGCGGATCTCGAAGGCCCGAAGCTCTGCCGCCCGCAGCGGCCCCCGCTCCATCCGCTCGAGCGTTCCGGCCAGCAGATCGTACACCCCCGGCGCCGGATCGCGTTCCCCCGCCAGCGCGTCGACGAGATCGCACAGATACGATGCCTGGGCCAGCGCCAGCAGACTTCCTCGAAGACCTTCTCGCGCATCCAGGAGGGACGCCTCGACGAGCGCCGGCCGTCCCCGCGGCCCCTCCTCGATCAGCGCCTCGATCCGAGCAAAAAGCTCCAGACACCCCAAAAATCGCTTGTGGCTCCGGCGAGCCCCTCGGGCCAGGGCGTCTAGCTTTCCGAAATCACGGGTAAGCAAGATGACCTGTCGGTCCGCCTCCCCGACGTCGCGCCGGGCGATGACCAGCGCCTGACAACGAAGCTGCTCGCGGGGCATTGCTTCAGCGGGCGGGAGGAGGCGCGGCGGGGGCGGCGGCCGCATCTCGGCAGGTGAGCTTGTGCAACCGCTCGCACTCCTGCCCGGTCAGACTCATGCGGTTTTTCTCCATGCACATGGTCAGCTGCCGGCATCCCTCGATCGGAATTCCCGCCAGCAGAAGCGCCCGCGCCAGGTGCAGGCGGCCCTCGACGTATTCCGGACACAGCTCGACCATCCGGCGCAGGTGCTCGACCGCGTCTTCCAGCTTCTTCTGCTCCTGGTACATCAGGCCGAGATACTCGTAGCCGACGCAGTATTTTTCGTTCTGGGCCAGGGCGCCCTTGACTAGCTTGAAAGCCTCCTCGGTCTCGCCCACCTGGAACAGGGCCCACCCCAGGTTGCTCTCGGCCAGATAGCGCTCCGGGAGAAAGACGTTCTCGAGCGCCTTGCGGAACCAGGGGATGGCCTCGCGAAACCGGCCCTGTGCCATGTGCACCCGGCCGATGCTGTTCATGACCTCGGAGTAGTCCGGCTTGAGTTCGAGGGCTTTTTGCAAGTGGACCAGCGCCTTCTCGAAGTCGCCGATCACGTAATACGCCAGGCCGAGGCCGTTCTGCGCCTGGAACATGTTCGGATTGAGCCGCACCGCTTCCTGGAAATTGCGCAACGCGTCCAGCGGCCGGGCGTTGCGCAGATCGTTGACCCCGAGATCGTACTGGATCTCGGCGGCCTTGATGTCCTTGGGATCGGGTCCCGAAACACAGGCGGTGATCACGAGCAGCGCCGTTGCTCCCAGGCTTGCCAGAACGCGCATGGGGCGGACCTCCACTGTGTCGCCTAAAAGGATCCCAGCAGCCGCGCCAGCTTGGCGCGCGCCTCGGGCGGGAGCACCGGGCCGGCCGGTGTCTCGGGCGCGGCCTCCTCGTGGAGGTCTATGACCCCGTCGTCCAGCGGGCTCAGGTCGAGCGGTTCCTGTCCCTCGGCCGAGTCCTCGCCTCCGGCGGCGCGGGCGAAGGCGGCCAGGTCCGGCTGGGTGATCGGCAATCCGGCCAGCATGGCCTCCTGCTGGTCCGGCGGGAGGTTGCGAAAGTGCAGGTTGTCCACCATGAATCCCATGCTCTCGACGAACTGCAACGCCTCCACCTCGTACTGGTGGTAGGCATTCATGGGGATCTCGGGCGGATCGCACGACCAGATGACGCAGGCCCGGTCCTCGAGCAGGTGCAAGTAGATGTAGATGGAGAACTGGCCGGATGGATTTCGCACGCCCACGATGAAGGCCTTGGCCTGCTGGTTGGTGCGCCCCTCCACGGCCACGAAGGGGGTATTGATGGACTCGATGATGGCGACGACCTGGTCTCGGACCAGCGGCAGGTAGGTCAGATCGGCTCGATGAGCGAACACGCGGCCTCCGCTATTGCACCTGAATCGTGAAGTCGTCGTTGAAGTTTTGGGTCTCGTCGGCGGTGCGCTTGTACTGGATGAGCGGGTTTTCGATCATGACGTTCTGGCCGCCGACGTTGCCCTCGCCGATGACCAGGCGCATATACACCTGGGGCGAAAAACTCTTGCGCTGCTCGCCGATGTTCTTCTGGGCGGCGAAGTGGATCACGTTGGGCCCGGGCCGCAACGCCTTGGTGATCTCCAAAACCACCTGGTCGCCGCCCGAGCGGATGCGCTTGAAGAACACGCTGTTGATGTAGATGTCCACGTCGTACTGGGTCTTGCCGGGGTAGTTTTCTTCCTTGACCAGCCAGTAGCGTTTGCTGCCGCTTCCCGTCGTCACCGGGGCCCGGGCCGCGCTGTCGGCCCCCTGGACGGCGTACCCGGGCGCCTCAATGTGCACATCCCCCTTGGCGTCGATGGTCACGGTGCATTTTTCGAACTTCTGGTTGGTGACGCCGTCGATGCGCACGCCGTTGAGAAAGACGCTGCCCGCCAGCGCCAAGCCCGGCAGAGCCAGGGCGCCGCCGAAGAACAGTATCCATGCTCGCCGGTTCATGTTCGCACCTCTCTGCATGAGCCCGCTGGCATCATTTCTATCGAGGCCGCGCGGCCAGGTCAAGCCGGCCTCGACCCGCCGCGGGCTGCCTCCACCGCAGCCACCAGGCGCGGCAGCACCTCCCCGGCCTTGCCGCGCAGGGCAAACCGGGCGTAATCCCGCGACAGGACGGTCTCTTCGGGATTGATCTCCACCAGCGCCGCGCCCATTTTACGGGCCACGATGGGAAGGTAGGAGGCCGGCGCCACCAGGGCCGAGGTCCCGACGACCAGAACCACCGCGGCCCGCTGGGTGAGGCGCATGGCCTCCCGACCGGCGTCCTCGGGGATGGCCTCGCCGAACAGCACCACGTCCGGCTTGAGCGCCACCTTGCAACATGGACATAGCGGCGGAAACTCGACCGCAAAGCGCGCCTCGGCCGCGCGCGCGTCCTCGGTGTGGCCGCACAGGAGGCAACGCAGGCGCGAGCCGTTGCCGTGGAACTCGATGACGTTTTTCGACCCCGCCGCCTGGTGGAGGTTGTCGATGTTCTGGGTGACGATGCCCTCGAGCAGGCCGAGCTCTTCCAGCCGCGCCAGCGCAACATGGGCCGGGTTGGGCCGGGCCTCGGTCACCACCCGGCTTAGCTCCCGCAGCATCTGCCACACCTTGCCGGGATCGGCATCGAAGGCGTCGATGGTGGCGTACTCCATGGGGTTGAAGCGCTCCCACAGGCCGCCGGGGCTGCGAAAATCGGGGATGCCCGACTCGACGCTGATGCCCGCCCCGGTGAGCGCCACGGTGCGGCCGTTCGCCTCCACGATGAGACGCGCCACGTCCCGGATGACCGCCTCGTCCATCCTCTGCCTCCGCGCCGCACCTTACCAGGGTGCGCGGCGCGGCTCAACGCATTTTTCGCTCACAGCCGAACCGCGGCCGGGATCTCGACGAGCTCTCCCTCCCGTCCCACGCACACCACGAACACCTCCGCCGTGACCAGCGCCGGGCCCTCCCCGGCCGGACGGATCTCCTGTAAAAAGCGCAGCCGGTAGTCCGAGGCGCGCTCCATCCGGGTGAGTACGCAGAGCCGATCGCCGGCCCGGGCGGGCTTGAGGAACTTCGCCTGCACCTCGTGGACTACGAACAGGATCTCGTCGCTGGCCCGCTCCCGCTGGCGCAGGCCCAGCGATTCCAAAAGTTCGGTGCGGGCGCGCTCGAAATAGCGCAGGTAGTTGGCGTGGTACACGATGCCCTGGGCGTCGGTATCCTCCAGGTAGACCTTGCAATCGAAACGATGCGGTTGCATGCGATCGCGGCTCCCTGTCCTCAGCGACACACGGTCGGATAGGACGTGATCGAGGCGCGGCACTCCTCGTCCGAGCGGCAGCCGGTGTAGAGGCATACTCCGTCCGCGCAGGCGTAGTTGTCGGCGTCATAGGCCGGCGAGCCCAGATTGCAGTCCGCCGCCGAGGCGCAGCCCGGCTGGCAGAACGGCCGGCTTCCCGCGAGCGAACGGCACACGTAGGACTGCATGTTCGGCACCGCCTGACACTCCGCGTCCGAGAGACACCCCAGGTAGTCGCAGGCGCCCTCGGTGCAGGCGTAGTTGTCCGCGTCCCACGGCGGGTAGGTCTGGGCGCAGTCCGTCGCGCTCTGGCAGGCCATCACGCACTGATCGATGGTCCAGCCCGCGAGGCGGCGGCACACGTACCCCGACATGCCCGGCACCGACTGGCATTCGCTGTCAGAGCGGCAGCCGGTGTAGACGCACACCCCGTCCGGGCAGGCGTAATTGTCCTCGTCCCAGGGGGCGTATCCCTGGGAGCAGTCGGAAGGACTCGAGCAGACTCTCTGGCATACGGGCGTGGCGGCCGGTCCATCCCCTCCGCCGTCCGACCCGCCGTCCGGCCCGGCGTCGGAGCCTCCGTCGAAGCCGCCGTCCCCGCCTCCGTCCTGCCCGTCGAAGCCCGCGTCGGTCTGCCCGTCCGGCCCGGCGTCGGAGTCTCCGTCGGGACCGGCGTCGGCTTCCGCATCGGGGCCCGCGGCGTCCCCGGCGTCCGTGTCGACATCGGCCCAGGCGTCCGCGCCTGAATCCTCGCTCGCGCCATCGGCGCCCACGTCGGGGGCCGAGCCGGAACCGCAGCCGGCAAAAACGGCGACCGCGGCCCAGACGATTGCACGGATTGCGCACGGTTTCATGCAGTCATCCTACCCTGATTTCTTCTCTGCCCCAAGCTCCGCCTCGGCCCGCGGCGGCTCGGTCACCCCATCCGCCGGCGCCGCACTGGTGCCGGAGAGGGTGCGCTGATAGGCCAGCAGGATGTCGGCGAGTGTCAGAATGCCCAGCAGCTTGCGTTCCTCGGGCCGTGAGAGGACCAAGACTTCCTCCAGGTTGTTGTTGCGCAGCATGCGCTGGGCGCGCTCCACCGCTTCGTTTTCGAAGACAAAGAAGGTCCGATCGTCGATGAGATCCCGCGCCACCGCGCCGCGCAGGCTCTCGTCCCGCGCGGCGTGGAGAAGCTGCTCGACCCGGAAGGCGCCCAGCAGCGCGCCGCCGCCGTCGGTCACCGGAAACACCCGCTGGCGCGACACCTCCGAGATCTTCATCACCTCGCCGAGCGGAAGCTCGGGCCGCAGCACCGCGAACTTCCTCTGGCGTCGAAAGACGTCCGCCACTTTCAGGTGAGCCACCGTCTCGGCCGAGGCGCTTCCGGTCTGCGGCAGGACCCCCGCTCGGGAAGGAAGCTGGCTGCGGTAGATGGTCCAGTCGCGACTCACCAGAAAGGCGAAGGCGCACACCCACATGCTCGGAACGAGCAGCTCGTAGTCTCCGGTGAGCTCGCTCACCATGATGACCGTGGAGATGGGGGTCTTGGCGGCGGCGGCGAAAAATCCCGCCATTCCCACCATGGCGAAGGTCGCCGGATGCTGCACCACGGTCGGTATCCATTGATGGATGGTGATACCCACCGCCCCTCCCAGACAGGCGCCGATCACCATCGACGGCCCGAACACTCCCCCGCTCCCGCCCGAGCCGATGGACGAGGACGTGGTGAAGATCTTTCCCAAGGCCACGCACAATAGCAGCGCCGCGGAAAGTTCCGCCCCATCGCCATCGATGAGGTGCTGGATGATCCCGTACCCGGAAGAGAGCACGTCGCCGATATCCCGGGTCTTGCCGAAAACCACAATGAGGACCAACCCCAGGATGCCGGTGACGAGACCTCCCAGCATGGGCCGAATCACCCTGGGCAGCGCCAATCGGGAGAAGAATCGGTTTGCCCCGTAGAAAACCCGGATGTACAAGAGCGCCGCGCCCGCCACCACGATGGCCAGCACCAGATACGGGCCCAATTCGAGCGGATTGTGGAATCCGAAATGACCGCTGCCGCCGAACATGTGGGCCCAGCCGAATCGCGAGGCGAACACGGCGTACCCGACGATGGAGGAGATCATGGCCGGGAGGAGCACTTCGGCCTCGACGTCCGCCGAAGTGTACAAGACCTCCGCGGCGAAGATGGCTCCGGCCAGCGGGGCGCGGAAGATGGCTCCCACGCCGCCGCCGATGCCGGCGGCCAGAAGCAAGCGCCGGTCGCGAGTGCTCAATCCGAGCCGGGTCGCGAGAAAACTCCCGAAGCCGGCGCCGATCTGCGCGATGGGGCCTTCCCGACCGCCGGAGCCGCCGGTGCCGATGGTGATGGCCGAGGTGGCCAGTTTGACCAGGGGAACGCGCGGGCGAATCCGCCCCAATTTGCGATGGAACGCATCGATGGCGGCGTCGGTTCCGTGACCTTCGGCTTCCGGTGCCAGCCAGTACACCAGCATCCCGGAGACCAGCCCGCCCAAAGCGGGAAGAGCCACCACCATCCAGGGGATGAAGCGTCCCGCGGCCAGGCCCAGCTCCGCGGGCTCTCCCTGCGGCCCTCCGAGGTCCAGACCCGCAAGCTTCACAAGAAAAACCTCTCGCAGCACCTGAATAGAAAGTTGCAGCAGGATGGCCCCCAGACCGCTCACCACCCCCACCAGCATTCCAAGAAACAGCCACTTCCCTGCCACGGAAAAGTCGAACCGTCCGAAGACGGTTTGAAGTCTCTTTCTCATTTCGATGCGGTTTTTTTTCGCGGCCACTCCTATACCAACCCCTTGCGGCAGGCAAGCAAATGCTGCGCGCCGGCGGCACAAAATGGCACGAGAAATCCGTATGATGAATGCATGACCGGACGATTTTTGGTTTTGATTCTCGTATTGCAGGCCGAGGCCGCATCCAGCGGCGGAGGGAACCAGGAACGCACGCTTTCGATCGAGACGAGCATCCCGGCGGCGGACGCCCGGGTCGCCGGGGGCTTGTTGTTCGTGCTCGAGCCGGACTATCTGCACGTCGCAGCCTACGATGCCCGAACGCCCGGGTCGAAAGGCCCTCGCTGGCGCACCCGCTTTCAGGAAACTGCCGCCGGGGTCCACTCGCTCCATTTTGCACTGGACCGGGTCTTCGTCTACGCCGGCAACCGCCTGGTCGCACTGGACGCGGGAAGCGGCAAGATCGCCGCCGCGCGCGAAGTGCCTTATCACGAAAGCCCGCGCAATCGCTCGGGGTGCACCTTCGATGTGCGGTTCGGCGCCTGCGCGCTCGTCTGCCAGTGTCGCATGCAGTTTCTCTCCTGCCGGGACGGCGCCCCCATCGGCCCGGAATACCGCGCCAGCGAGATCTGCTTTTCGCCGGACTTCGAAGGCGACGAGGGCGGGTGCAGCTGCGGCTCGGGCGTCTGGCCGCTCGGCCACGCCGGCGACCTGTTGCTGGCGTCGATCGAAGACGCGGCCCAGAAGGAACCGGGCGCCTGGCATGGCCCCCGAGCCGTCGTCGCGGTGGACCGGCGCAGCGGGCGCGAGGTGTACCGCGCTGCTGCCGCAGGCGTGTCGAGCTGGTACCGCGAAGGTTTCGGTGTGAGCCCGGACGGCGAGGTGTGCTGGATCCGCGGCGGAAAGGGCGACGGCCTCAAGATCTTTTCCTGCCGGACGGGTGCGCTGCTTGCTCGCCGCACGGACTGTGGCGAGCACACGAGTTCCCCGGATGCTCCGCCGCCTGCCGGGGAGACCGAGGCGCCCAGCGCCCGCCGCGCCGGAAAGACACTGGAGGCCGCGGCCGGCCGCGGCGAGCTCGTTATCCGCGCTCTCCCGTCGGGCCGAGAAGTGGTACGGCTGGAGGGTGTGTTCTCCATCCTGGCGCTGGAAGGCCCGCTGGGAGAGGGGAAGCTGATCCTCTATCGACACGCGGAGGCTGGACCGGGAGAGGTGTGGCTGCTCTCCCGTTGATCCAGCAACCCTTCGGACGGATCGAGAAAAACCATTTGCACCGCCGGCGGCAGCGGTGTTACACCTCTGGCGGATCGAAGTCAAACCGCCGGGGGCCGATCCGCCTCCGGAGAAGGAGGGCTCCATGCGCCTGCTCACCGTTTCTCTCGCTCTGTGCTGTTACGGACTTTTGTCGGCCTGCCAGAAAGGTGGCGACCAGCCGGCCGCCCCCGAGACCCCGGCCGCCGCACCCGCCGACACGGCCAAGGCCCCCACCGCTCCGGCGGACACTGCCAAGGCGCCCGGCGAGCCCGCCGCCCCGCCCGCCGCGCCCGCGCCCGGCCCGGAGGTGGCCCAGTGCCAGAAGATCCTGGACGCCTGCTGGAAAGCGGTCCAGCCGGCGCTGCCGCTGCTCCAGATCGACCCGGCCGCGGCCGAGGAGCCCTACCGCAAGAAGGGCGAGAAGTTCCTCGAGGCCTGCAAGAAACTGACTCCCGAGCAGCGCGAGTGCCTGGAGAAGGCCGAGAACCCCATCGCCGCCATCGATCCCTGTAAGGTCAACGAGGGCAAGGAGGTCAACGACAAGCTCTTCGCTCCCTCGCTCCAGGGCCAGATCAAGCTCTTCGAACCCGAGGCCCTGCCTGAGAAGGACGCTGCGGCGTTGCAGAAGGCCATGGCCGGCGTGTGGGTCAACGACTGGAAGAAACTCAAGACCGTGACTACCTGGACCATCAAGCCCACCGGCGAGGTGACCCAGAAGGCCAAGCGCGAGGGCAAGCCCGACCCGGGGCAGGACAAGCAGTTCAAGATCTCTTTCACGCACAAGAACCGCATGAAGGTCCAGTGGAGCGAAACCTCCTCCCAGGACTACATGTTTCTGCTAGATGGCAAGAAGGTATTCTACGCCGGCGGCAACCTGGCCTACGGCGTGTTCCCCATGGCCTCGCCCGACGCCTTCGTGGTCAGCGCCTTCGGCGACTACGTGTTCTTCGAGAAGGGCAAGTGCCAGGTGGTCAGCGACACCGGCTGGATCGCCGAGGGCAAGTGCAAGTTCGAAAAGGCAAAGACCGGCAAGCTGTTCATGGTGGAATACGAGTTCCCCGGCAAACTCGACCTCACCGGAAAGCCCGCAAAGATGAAGCGCAGCTTTGTTGTCGCCGGCAAGTTCCTGGTGGACGACTTTTTGGCCGAGGCCGGCAAGTACGTGAGGAAGTAACCGCCCTCCGCGCAAGACAAGCCGCTATTCTCGCACCCCCAGCTTGACAAAACCCAGCTCCATCGCAGCATACACAACAACGGATCCGACGCCGGAGGGCGCTCCTCCGGTCGCGAGGCAAAAACATGAAACGACTGCTACCATGGTTTTTCGGCCTGCTCGGCTCGGGTTGCGCGGCCAGCACCACGGTGCGCCTGAATTTGCCACCGCTCGAGACCGTTCCCCGCGTGGAGCTCGACCGATACCTGGGCACCTGGTACGAGATCGCGGCATTCCCGCAGCGCTTTCAGCGCGGCTGCACGGCCACCACCGCCAGCTACACCCTGCGTCCCGACGGCCAGATCGATGTTGTCAATCGCTGCCGACTCGATTCACCCGACGGCCCCGAGAAGATCGCCCGCGGCCGGGCCCGAATCGTGGACCCGAAAAGCCAAGCGAGACTCGAGGTGAGCTTTTTTCGGCCGTTTTGGGGCGACTACTGGATCATCGATCTGGATTCGGACTACCAGTACGCCGTAGTAGGCCACCCCAGCCGCGACTACCTGTGGATCCTGTGCCGCAAGCCTTTCATGGACGAGGCGGTGTACCGGGGCATCATCGAGCGGCTGAAGCGGCAAGGCTACGAGGTGGGCAAGCTGGTCCGCACCGTTCACCGGCCGTCCGGTTGACCGACAGCTTCATGGAACACCTCGGGCCAGCGTTCCAGCCGGATCCTGTCCTTGCCTTCGTTCTTGGCCTGGTACATCGCGGCGTCGGCCCGCCCCACCATCTCGTCCGCGCTGGCCGATGGCTCATGGAACGTCACCGCACCGATGCTGCAGGTGACCGGCCAACCGCGCTCCTTCATGGCCTGGTTGAGAGCGGCCTGCAATCTCGAGAGGACGCTGCGCGCTCCCTCCTCCCCGATCTCAGGCATCAACACCGCGAACTCGTCGCCGCCCAGACGCCCGAGATGATCGGTGGCGCGCGTCGTCTGCCGCAACAGTAGCGCCACGGCGCAGAGCAGCCGGTCTCCCTCCTTGTGCCCGAACCGGTCGTTGACGGCCTTGAAGTTGTCTAGGTCGAGGAAGGCCAGGGTCATGGGATGCCGGTGGCGCCGCTGGCGTTCGAGCGCGGCTTCCGCCGCCTCGTCAAAGGCGCGCGAGTTGGGCAGCTCGGTGAGCGGATCCAGACGCGCCAGGCGGTGCTCCGCGGCCCGGCTGCGCTTGAGGTACGTCACGAGCACAATCACCGTGGCAAAGGCCGTCATGTGGGCAAAGGAGTTGATGCCCCACACGAATGCAGGAAACTTCAAACCGGCGAGGTAGTTCGAGATGTCCCAGGCGGCCAGCGCCAGCAAAGCCATGGCCACGCCGGGCAGAGAGCCCACGAGCCAGGTGGTGATGGCGATCGGCAAGATGTACAGCGGATAGATGCGCAGCTCGATGCCGCTGATATGGTCCAGCAGGCCGATGAGACCGGTACCCACCAGGGAACCCAGAAAGACCAGTTTCTTTCGCGTCAGGAAGTGGCCGGCCGGGGTTGTCACATCGCTGGGTTTCATCACCGACTCGGGTTAATAGCTGCCGGCGCGGCGATTTTCAACGACCGGTCAGAAGATCCGACAGCGCCTCCTCGAGCCGCGGAAAGCGAAAGGCGTACCCGGCACGCTGCAACGCGCGGGGAACCACCCGCTGGGACGACGTCAGCACCTGGCTCATCTCGCCCAAGGCGGCCCGCAGCACGAACCGGGGCAGCGGCACAAAGGCCGGCCGGCCCAGCGCCCGGCCCAGCGCACGCACGAAATCGGCGTTGGTGACCGACTCGGGCGCCACCGCGTTCACCGGACCCGAGATGTGCGGATCGTCCAGGATACGCAGCAGAACGCCCACCACGTCATCGAGGTGGATCCAGGACATCCACTGACGCCCGCCGGCGATCGGACCCCCCAGGCCCTTGCGAAAGGGACCGAGCATTCTCGAAAGCGCCCCGCCCCGGGAGGAGAGCACCACTCCGGTGCGCAGGAAGGCCACGCGCATCCCGAGCGCGACGGCGGCCTGCGCCTCGCTCTCCCACTCGCGGCACACCTCGGCCAAAAAGCCGTCTCCGGCAGCCGAAGACTCGTCGAGTTCCTCGTCTCCCCGGTCACCGTAGTAGCCGATCGCCGAGGCGCACACCAGCACCCGCGGCGGCCGGGGCAATGCCGCCATGGCCTCGACCAGACGGCGCGTGCCGAGCACCCGGCTGTCTCGGATGCGGCGCTTGCGCTCCGCCGTCCAGCGGCCATCGGCGATGGGCTCGCCGGCCAGGTGGACGACCGACTCCACGCCGGCAAAGACCGCGGCCTCGGGCGGACCTTTCTCATACGACCAGGAATACGCCTCTGCCTCGGGGAACCGGGCCCGGACCGCCGCCGCGCCGCGGCCGAGCACCACCACCGGTCCGAGCCGCAGCACCAAAGCCGAGCCCACCAGACCGGTGGCGCCGGTGATCATGATTTTCGGCAACGGGTCGGATGTCATGGCTCCTCGGGCGTGAACGTTGGGTCAGACGAAGTTTCGCAGCATCAGCTCGCCGGGGTACGGCGCGAGGAACACCTGGCGGGCCAGGTAGTCGACAGAGAACTTTCGCACGTAGTGCCGCAGCAGCACCAGGGGCACCGCCACGGGGACCAGGCCGCGGCGGTACTCGTCGATGTGCGCGAGGAGCTCCTGCTTCTCCTCGCCGGTGAGCTGCTTTTTGAAAAACCCTGCCAGGTGCATCAGCACGTCGGAGACCTTCTTGGCGGTGGTCGGCCGGGCCAGGTGCGCCATGAATCCCTTCTCGTAGGCGGAATACAGCTCGCCCGGGCGGTATTGCTTGGCCGCGGCCACCAGCCGGCCCAGCTCGGCGTATCCCTCCCGCCCGTGGCTGAGCAGCAGGAACTTGTGGTCGGCGTGGAACTCGACCAGCGCTCCGCGGCTGCGCCCTTGCGCCGCCAGATCCAGCCAGCGCCGCCGGCAGAAGATGCGCTCCACGAACGACTCGCGCAGGCGCGGGTCGTGCAGCCGCCCCTCCTCCTCCACCGGGATGAGCGGGAAGCGACGCATGAAGGCCGCGGTGAACAGCCCGGCGCCCGAGCGCGCGGCGTTGCCGTTGGCGTCGTACACCTTGACGCGGGTCATGCCGGAGCTGGGCGAGTCCTTCTTGCACACGTAACCGCACAGCTCGATCGATTCCAGCTCGTCGAGGCGCCGCTCGACAAAACGCAGCATCTGCTCCGTCCGGTCCTCGCCGGTGCGGCTGATGAGGCGCGGGGCGGCCGGATCGCCGAGAAGGCGCATGGACGGCCTGGGCGTGGGCATGCCGCTGTCCGCCTCCGGGCACACCCGCTCCCACTCGACGAATCGTCCCAGCATCTCGACCACGAACGGGTCGTACTTGTGCTGGCCGTCGTAGCGGACCTTCTCTCCCAGCAAGCACTTGCTCACCAGGAGCCGTACCGGTTCGCGCGCCGCCGCCGTGTCACCTGCATCGATCTTGGGGTCCATGTCGCCGGGGCCCTTTCTTGGCGCATTCGGTCTGCCCTGCGCTCAGCGCCGCCCGATGGACTGGCGCAGTCCGCGCAGGCTGTTGCCGGCATAGTATCGCTCGCGTTCTTGCTGATCGGCCGGAAGCCGGGCGAGCCGAGAGAACCGCCGGTCCTCGCGTTCGAGACGCGAGAGCAGAGAAAAAATGTCATCCGCCGGGTTCTCGGAGGCGATGCGCATCCACAGCTCGAGCTGCTCGCGGGCCCCGCGGCAGAACGCGCGCACGCCCCGGCCGACGCCGTAGTGGGCGAAGGCGCAAACCGCCGGTTCCGGCTCTAGCGCCTCCAACGCTGCCAGCGAGGACAAAAACACCTCGGGGTAGAACGTGGGCGGCGTGGCCGGGCGCTGGTAGGCGAGGCCCATGCCCACCGGGATGCGGGTGGCCACCGCCTCGCCGGCGAAAAGGACTTCGCCGACGAGAAAGCTCACATGGTGCGCGGCGTGGCCCGGGGTCGGCAGAACCCGGATGCCCGATCGCTCCAGTTCCGCCTCGTCCGCCAGGCGGTCCGCCGCCACCGGGCTCGGCTTCCCGTAGGCGCGCGCCACCTCGCCGATGGTGGCCAGCGAGCCCTGCCACAGATCTCGCGGATCGACGAGGTGAGAACGCCCCTTGGGGTGCGCGTACAGCCGGGCCTCGGGGAAGGCGGCCATGACCTCGGCCGCGCCGCCGCCGTGATCGAGGTGGATGTGGGTGAGCAGCACCAGGTCGAGCCGCCGCACGCCTCTCTGGCGCAGCGCGGCGACCAGATGCCCGGCGCTCGAGCGCGGACCGGGATCGACGATGACCGTCAGGGCCTCCCGCTGGAGCAGCCAGCAGGAGAGAAACCGGCCGTATCCGGGCAGCGATTGAGGGAGATCGATCAGTTCGAAGGACAGCGGGGATGCGAAGGGCCGGCCGGCCATCGTTCACTCCGCCAGCGCGGCGCCCACCGCCTCCAGGAGCGCGTCGCGCGAGAATGGCTTCTCCAGCACGCGGGCGTTCATCTCGCGCAATCCGTGCTGTTCGATCATGTTGTCGGCGTACCCGGTCATGAACAACACCCGGCAGCCGGGATGGCGCCGCCGCACTTCCTCGGACAGGGCGACCCCATTGGTGTCGCCCAGCACCACGTCCGACACCAGGAGATCCAGCCGCGCGTCGCCCAGGGCGTCCAGCGCCGCCAGCGCCGCGGCGCCGCCACCCACCTCCGCGACCCGGTAGCCCGCCAGCCGCAGGAAAGTGCAGAGCAGACGGCGTACGCTGGGGTCGTCCTCCACCACCAGGATCAGGCGGCTCGGCGCGTCTGCCGCCGGCAGCCGGATTGTCTTCGCTCTCGGCTGCGTCTCTTCGCGGGTGGTGGGAAAAAGGAGCGTAAAGACGCTACCCTGGCCGGGCTCGCTCTGCACCTCGACCGTTCCGCCATGTTGCCGCACCATCCCGTACACCGTGGCCAGTCCGAGGCCGGTTCCCTTCCCATGCTCCTTGGTGGTGAAGAACGGCTCGAAGATGCGCGGCAGGATGGCCGCCGGGATGCCCTCCCCGTTGTCGCGCACCTCCAGGCGGGCGAACTCTCCGGGCGGGAGTTGGCCGCGGCCGGCTTCGAGGCGGACGGGCGCGGTGGCCACCACGATGCGGCCGCCGTGCGGCAGGGCGTCCTGAGCGTTGAGCACCAGGTTGAGCAGCACCTGCTCGAATTGCGCCCGGTCGGCCTTGATCCGCACCTCGGGCGCCCCCAGGGACATCTCGAGCCGGATGTTCTCGCGCAGCATGTGCCGCAACAGTCCTCCGAGATCCTGCACCAGCCGATCGAACTCGTGCACCTCCGCTTGCAGCACCTGGCAGCGCGCGAAGGCCAGCAGCTTGCGGATGATGTCCCGCGAACGCTGCGCGGAGTCGAGGATCACCTTGAGCGGTTCGCGCTGCGGGTTCTCGATGCTCATGGAGGACAGGGCGATCTCGGCGTACCCCAGGATGGGCTGGAGCAGGTTGTTGAGATCGTGGGCCACGCCGCCGGAGAGCCGGCCGATGGTTTCCATCTTTTCGGATTGGCGCAGGCGCTCCTCCAGCAGCTTCTCCTCGGTGATGTCGCGCAGGTGCTCGATCACCAGTTTCGGCTCCGTCTCCTGGCGGGTCCTCAGCGGGTAGGCCCGGACCTCGTACCACTTCCCCCACTCGGGCACGAACTTCACGATGCGCGCGGGGCGGCCGGTGCGCAGCGCCTCGCTGGTGGCGCACTCCTCGCAGGGCCGCGTCCGGCCGATGTGTTCGAAGCAGCGCTTTCCCGTGCTGGCCTCGGGCGTCGTCCGGAGCCACTCGTAGCCGGCCTTGTTGTATCGGAGCACGACATGGCGCCGGTCCTGGATGCCGATGACATCCGGGATGGCGTCCAGCACCGCATCGAAAAGATCCCGCGCATCGTATCGGGACAGGTCGGTGACCTCGACCATGGCGTCCTCCCCGAAAACCGGCGCTGACGATACCGCGAATCGCCCGGCGAGTGAAGCGAAATCTCGGGCATGGTGGTTTTGTGACCAGCGCGACGGGGCGCAATCCACCCCCACGGGCGATGTTCACCGTGCCCCGAGCCCTGGACCGCGGACAGACCTCGCGCTAGCATGGCATCCGTGGCATTCCGATGAGACGGAAAAAAAGCCCAAAGGACCCGCCATGGACATGATGACACGCTTTCTCGCTGCCGCCTGCCTCGCCGGTTTCCTGGGCTGCGGCGGCTCGGCCTCTCACCCGGCCGACGGCGGCGACGGGGACGGATTCGTGGACGGCGACGGCGGGGGCGACATCGGGGCCGGCGACGGGGGCCTTTCGCTCCGAGTCCCGACCGGGACGGCGCTGTGCAACACCAACTACGAGAGCCCGTCGCTCGAGATCCTGTTTCCCAAGATCCGATTGACCTTGAAAGCGGGGGACTTTCCCCTGCCGAGGTCAGCCGGGGAGACGCCGCTCGATCTTCTCGACCTCGTCGAAGTGGGCGGGGCCGGCATCGAGGCCGCCGCCGCGGGCCCCGGCCGGCTCACCCTCACCATCCAGCACGAACCGCCCCACCCGGCCTATTGCGCCTACGAATACCGGCAGCCGTTTCAGATCGGTTCGCAACCGCTGGAGGCCCGCTTCGGCTTCTGGCTGGAGTGCCGCGACGCCGGCGCGGTGTCGTTCCCGGCCGGCGTCATGTTGCAACTCCCCCACTACCCCTGCGGCGACACCGCGAAATTCACCACGGGCTCGGTGAACGCCACGGCGCAAAACGGCGACACCGTCCGCTTCGAGTTCTTCTTCGCCGACGCCTGTGCGCTCTTCCCACCGTTCTCGGCCGGCATCTGTCCGGCCAACCACGGCGACCCGAGTTCCGGCCGGTTCACCCACGCAAGCGACACCCGCGCGGTGACCGACTACTTTGGCCTGGCGCTCTCCTGCATGCACCACGGCGGGCCCGCGTTCTTCGTGATGATGTTCGACACCCCGCTGGGCGCTGTCCACGGCGTGTCGCTGGACACCGTCTCCTACCAGCCGGCGCGCTTCCAGTACCTCGACGCCGCCATGGAGATCCTGTCCAGTTCGGACGCCGTCTCCGTGACGTACGAATAGTCTCTACCGGAAGGGCCATGCCATGCGCGCGACCGTCCTGCTGCTCTGCGGGCTTCTGACCGTTTCCTGCCGAGGGACCATCGGCGGAACCCCGGACGGAAACCCCGACGCCGCCAGGCACTCCGAAACCTTCCGCGCCACCGTCGCGGTGTGCCCCTCGATCGACTCGAAGAGGACCGTGATCCGTTTCGGTTCCATGATCGCCGCGCAAGGTAACGACCCGCATCCTGGGTTCCCGACGTTCGATAGCAGAGATGGGACATCAAGGCCAGACCAGGGATTCGGAAGCGAAGGTCCGCTCTTCTGGCAACCGTCGCCACCTTGTGTCAACATGACCGGCCATGGAAAGCTCCGGGCCCGGACACCACGACTCGCTCCCCCCCCCCGACGGCCAGCGCCGGAAAGACGCGCTGCGTTTCGTGATCCTGCTGGGCGTGGTGAGCCTGTTCGCCGACGTCACATACGAGGGGGCCCGCAGCATCACCGGACCGTTCTTGTTTTCGCTCGGGGCCAGCGGATGGGTGGTCGGGTTCGTGGCCGGTCTGGGCGAACTCGTCGGCTACGGATTGAGGCTTTTCTCCGGGTACTGGGCCGACCGGACCCGGCGCTACTGGGCCATCGCGATCTTGGGGTACGTCGTCAACCTGCTCTCGGTGCCGGCGCTGGCGCTGGCAGGGAGTTGGCAAGCCGCGGTGGCGCTCATGATCCTGGAGCGCGCCGGCAAGGCCATCCGCAACCCCTCCCGCGACGTGATGCTGTCGCACGCCGCGGCGCGGGTGGGCCGGGGCTGGGGGTTTGGCCTCCATGAGGCGCTCGATCAGATCGGCGCCATCGTGGGGCCGCTCATCGCCTCCGCCGTGCTCGCGCTGCGGAGCGACTACCGCCAGGCTTTCGCCATGCTCGGCGTCGCTGCCGTGCTGGCCCTGCTCACGCTGGCGGCCGCGCGGATCACGTTTCCCAGGCCGGGCGAGTTCGAACCGTCGCGCTCCGCCTCCGGCGGCAGGGGCCTCGGCCGCGCCTTCTGGCTCCTGCTGGCCGTGGCCGCGCTGGTCGCCGCCGGCTACGCCGACTTTCCCCTGATCGCCTTCCGGCTCCAGCGGGATGCCGTCGCCGAAGCCGCCTGGATCCCGGTCCTGTACGCCATCGCCATGGGCGTGGACGCCCTGGCCGCGCTGGCCTTCGGCAAGCTGTTCGACCGATTCGGGCTCCCGGTGCTGGCCGCGGCCATCGGCGCCTCGGCGGCCTTCGCGCCGCTGGTCTTCTTCGGGGGCTTCGGGCCGGTGGTGGCCGGCATGGTCTGCTGGGGCGTCGGCATGGGCGCCCAGGAGTCCATCCTGCGGGCAGCCGTGGCCGATCGGGTCCCCGCCGATCGCCGCGGCACGGCCTTCGGCATCTTCAACGCGGGCTTCGGCCTGGCCTGGTTCGCCGGCAGCGCCCTGATGGGGTGGCTGATGGATGTGTCGGCGAGCGGGCTGGTTGCCTTCTCCGTCGCGGTGCAACTGCTGGCGCTGCCCGTCCTGCTTTGGGTGCGGCGCCGGGAATGAGCCGCGCACGGCGCGCGCCCGACGCCTGCCGCAATCCTCGAAGTGTGCTCGAAATCACATACCGGGGCGGCATAAAAACCAAATCTGGTGCCGTCTTGTTAGAAGCGATCCCCCTCCTTCCAAGGAACACTCGATGAAAACTCGATGGACGATGAACCTGTCGGCGCTGCTGATGATCCTCGCCCTGCCCGTGCGGGCCGGCGACATCGAGCTTCGGCTCCCGGTGCCGAAGCCCGACCTGACCCAGGACGAGCGCGGCTACACCCACGTCCACATCCGGGGCTTTCTCAACCTCGGCCGGCCGGGCGAGCCGGAGCTTCCGGTGGGCTCGCTGCAAGCGCTCATCCCGGCGGGCGAACGGGTGGAGTCGGTGACGCTCGTTCCGTCCGAGCCGGTCGAGATCCTGGGAAATCAAACGGTGTTTCCCAAGCAGACCCCCTGGCCGCTTTCGAAGGGCGTCCCGCCCTTCACCGCGCCAGACGCCGACGTCTATGGCAAGGCCGCCGCCTTTCCCCAGCGCCTGTTCACGGCCGAGCCGGTGCAGACGCTGCGCGGATTCGCCATCCTCCCCGTGACCGTCCGCCCGGTGATCTACAATCCGGCTTCCGGAAAACTGTACTATTTTCCGAGCCTCACCGTTCGTATCCAGACCGTTCCCGACAAGGCCGCCGGATTGCCGTCCGCCCTGTACCGAGGCTACCTGCGCGATTTCGAGACGGTGCGCGCGCAGATCGCCAATCCGGAGGCTCTGTCGAGCTACCGCGCCCGCACCGAGGATAACAAGCTCGACTACCGCTACGTGGTGGTCACCAGCCAGGCGCTGGCGAGCTGCGCCGGTCCCAACAACCTCCAGGCGCTGCTGGCCGAAAAGCAGGGGCGCGGCATCACCACCCTCGTCAAGACCATGGAGGAGATCCGCACCGGCTACAGCGGCGCGGACGACGCCGCCAAGGTGCGGACCTTCCTCCAGGACATGTACCAGAACGCCGGGGCCGACTACGCGCTCCTCGTCGGCGACGCCGACCTACAGCAAGTCGGCGGCGAGACCCAGGCTCCCATCGTGCCGGTGCGCGGGCTGTGCTGCTACCTCGACGCCTGGACCGGCGACACCAACATCCCTTCCGATCTCTTCTACGCCGCCCTGGACGGCACCTTCAACTCGGACGGCGACACCTGCTGGGGCGAGCAGACCGACGGGACCGACTTGCTCCCCGAGCTGTGGGTGGGCCGGGTGCCCGCCGACAACTGCACCGAGATCGCCAACTTCGTGCAGAAGACGCTCGCCTACCGCGCAGCCAGCGGCGACTGGCTGCGCAAGGTGTACATGGTCGGCGAGTGGCTGTGGGACTACTACCCGGGCAATAACTTCGGCTACGACTTCCTCAAGGACGTCCACTACAGCTCGACCACCGACGGCTACGACACCAAGGGCTTCTCCGAGAGCACCTTCTACCAGGTCACGGTCATGGACGACCAGTTCGAGGACGGGCCCAACTGCTCGGGCCAGCCGAGCCCGTGCTGGTCGGCCCAGGAGATTCTGGCCGTGCTCAACGGCGGCAACCACATCATCAATCACCTGGGACACTCCTACACCGATTACAACATGCGCCTGTACGTCAGCGACCTGGCCTCTCTCACCAACACCCTGCCCTTCTTCGAGTACTCCCAGGGCTGCTACCCCGGCGCCTTCGACAACCGCGACGATCAGGGCGGGGTGTTCAGCCAGGACTCGTTCTCCGAGTACATGGTGCTGGGCCCGCGCGGGGCGTTCGCGGCGATGCTCAACACCCGGTACGGCCTGGGCTGGTACTCGAACTACGAACACCGCTACTTCTGGGACGCGGCCTTCCGCGAGAGCAAAAGCCTCATCGGCGAGATGCACGCCTACTCGCAGGTCAAGATGAGCCCGGTCGTCTGGACCGATACCGGCGTGCAGTGGGTGTACTACGTGGCCAACATCTTCGGCGATCCCGAGGCGGCCATCCACGGCATCCTGCCGCTCCAGGGGCCCTACCTCAACTTCCAGAGCCGGGAGATCACCTCGGACGGGACCACCCCGGCCGTGCCCGGACCGGGCCGCCACATCGTCATGCCGATCACCTTGCGCAACATCGGGACCCAGACTGCAAGCGGCATCACCACCACCCTCACCAGCTCGAGCCCCCAGGTGACCATCACCCAGGCCCACCCGACCTTCGCCGCCATCGTGGCCGGCGCCAGCGGGCGCTCCAGCAACCATGCCGCCTTCGACATCTCGAACACGGCGGCCGACGGCACCGTGCTCGACTTCTCGCTCGCCTGGACCGCGACGGGCGGCTTCGCCGGCACGGTACGGTTCTCCGTGAGCGTCCAACGGCCGCGCATCGTCTACCTGGCCCACACCGTGGACGACTCGGCCGGCGGCTGCGACGCCGACGGCGTGGCCGACACCGGGGAACCTTCGATCTTCGCCGTCACGGTCCAGAACCAGGGCAGCGCCGCGGCCAGCAACGTGGCGGTGAACCTGGCTGCCTCCAATTGTGCCGTCTCCGGCCCTGTCAACATCGGCTCCGTCCCCGCCGGCGGCACCGCCCAGGCGAGTTTCACCGTGACCCCCGGCGCAGTCCCCTGCCCGGCGGTGGCCTGGCCCTTTGGCCTGAGCGTCCAGGCGGCGGAACTTCCTCAGCCGGACGCCTCGGGATTCGCCGCGGATCTCAACGCCGACATCCAGTCGTCGGCGTTCAACGACAACATGGAAGGCGCGGCGCCCAACGGCTGGTCGCACTCGGCCGGGATCGGCGCCGACGACTGGGCCTACGCCACCACCTCCTACCACTCTGCCAGCCACGCCTGGTTCTGCTCGGACCCGGGCACCAAATCGGAGAAGTTCCTGCGCACCCCGGCCTTCACCATCGGCGGCAACACCCAGCTCTCTTTCTGGCATCGGATGGAGAGCGAGGCTAACTATGACGGCGGGGTTCTCGAGATCTCGGTGAACGGCGGCGCCTTCCAGGACCTGGCCGGCGCCATCACCCAGGGCGGCTACAACGACACCATCGATCCAGCCACCGACTCGACCCTGGCCGGACGCCGCGCCTGGGCCGGCACCCTCGGCTGGCAGCAGGTGCGGGCGGATCTTTCGTCTTTCGGGTCGGCCAGCGTGGTCGTCCGCTTCCGCTTCGCCAGCGACTCGTATGTCGCCGGAACCGGCTGGTGGATCGACGACTTCACCATCGACACCCGCACCGCCGGCTGCCAGCAGCAGAGCTGCAACCAGGCGCCCGTGGTGAACGCCGGGACGGATCAGAACGTCCAGACCGGCGCGCTGGTTCGCCTTTCGGGCAGCGCCAGCGATCCGGGCGGCTTGCCGCTCACCATCACCTGGAGTCAGACCGCCGGGCCCGCGGTCACGCTGAGCGACACACACAGCCTCACGCCCACTTTCACCGCACCGGCGGTGAGCAATTCCGCGACTCTCACCTTCCGGCTCACCGCCAGCAATGGCCAGGCTCAGGCCAGCGACAGCGTGAACATCGTGGTGTTCAACTGCAACGACAACGAGCCCTGCACCAGCGACAGCTTCAACGGGAGCGGCTGCAGCTACCTGGCGCTCGCCGATTGCACCGCCTGCGGCTCGGGCGGCGCCTGCATGAACGGCGTTTGCCACACGAGCGGCCCGGTGGTGTGCGACGACGGCGACGCATGCACCCGCAGCGACACCTGCCAGAACGGCCGGTGCGTCGGCGCCAACCCGGTGGTGTGCCAGCCGCTGGACGCCTGCCACGACGCCGGCGCCTGCAACCCGGCGAACGGCGCCTGCTCCAACCCGGAAAAGCCCAACGGCAGCCCCTGCGACGACGGCAACGCCTGCACGCAAAACGACGCCTGCCGCTCCGGCGTCTGCGTGCCCGGCGCGCCGATCACCTGTCCGGCGCCCGACGACTGCCACGAGAACGGCGCCTGCAACCCCCAGACCGGCCAGTGCTCGAACCCCGAGAAGAAAAACGGCACGCCGTGCGACGACCACAGCGTGTGCACCGAAGGGGATCAGTGCCAGGCCGGGGTGTGCACCGGCGGCAGCGTAGTCACCTGCACCCCGCCCGACGCCTGCCACGGCGCGGTGTGCAACCCCCAGAGCGGCGGCTGCGAGTACCCGGCGCTCGACGACGGCACCCCTTGCGACGACGGCAACGCCTGCACGCAAGACGACGCTTGCCTGTCCGGCGCCTGTAGCGCCGGCGAGCCGGTGGTGTGTACGGCGCTGGACTCCTGTCACGAGGCCGGCACCTGCGATCCGCAGACCGGCGAATGCTCCAGCCCCGTCAAGTCCGACGGAAGCCTTTGCGACGACGGCGACGGCTGCACCCTGAACGACACCTGCCAGGCCGGGACCTGCAACGCCGGCGAGCCGGTGGTCTGCCAGGCCCTGGATACTTGCCACGAGGCCGGGACCTGCGATCCCCAGACCGGCCAGTGCTCGAACCCCGCCAAGGCCGACGGCAGCGCCTGCGACGACGGCGACGCCTGCACTCGCGCCGACGCCTGCCAGGCCGGCGTGTGCACCGGCGCCGATCCTGTGAACTGCCAGCCGCCCGACGAGTGCCACGACGCCGCCTGCAACGCCGCAAGCGGCGCCTGCGACGTGACCACCAAGGCGGACGGGACGAGCTGCAGCCAGGGCACCTGCCAGGCCGGCGTCTGCACCCCGGAGTCCTCGTCGGGCTCGGGCTGCGGCTGCGCCACCGGCGCCTCCTCCCCCGCCGGCGCCTGGCTGCTTCTGCCGCTGCTCGTCCTGCGCCGCCGCCGCGCGGCCAGCCGGTAGGGGTCTCAAGAATCAACGCGTTCGCGCGATATTTGTGTCGAGCGGCGCGCGCAAGCGAAGCCCCCTATGCACCGCAGGCGCTCGGGCCGAGGAGCGAAGGGGGCAAGCCGTCAAGCAGCGCCGCGATGGTGCCTTCACCCAACCCATACCGTCAAAGGCCTGGTGTTGGGCCACGATGCCGTAAGAGCCAGCGCGGCCAAACACAAACGTGAACCTGGCATCTGGCGCTTTAGCCGCTGGAGACGGCATGGGCGGCCGCGCTTGGGTTGCCGCCAGGCGCCGTGCTAGACTCCGGCGGATGCGGCTCCTTCCTTTCTCCGTGTTCTTGGCGGCGGCCGCCGCCTCTCTTTTGGCTTGCCGGGAGACCCGGCCGGAAGGCTCCCCGGCCGCGCCGGACCTGGTCGCGGCGCAGGCCCAAGGCGACCTCGCGCCGGACATTCTCTGGCACCTGTCTCAGCTTGCGCGCTGGGTGAACGCGCCCTGCGGCGCGGGGCAATCGTGCGAGACCGAAAGCGGCCTCGGGAACAGAACGGCGATCCGACCCGACGATCCCTTGTACCAAACGCACGTTCGCCTGTTCAGCCGGGGCTGCGGAATCTCCGGGGAAAAACCGCCAGACGCGCCGCGCGGCAGACTGGCGAGGTGGGACATCGACGGGGACGGCGCACAGGAGCTGGTGTTCGCGGGCGGCTGCTCGCCGGAGCCGTATTTCGTGATCCTCACCGGCGGCCGAGACGTCTTCTCCGTATGGCGGGAGTTCTCGGCTCGCCTGCTCGGGATCGAGATGCGCAACGGCCGGCTCGTCCTCGCCGCCTCCCGTGAGGGCTACGGGGTGGAACGGGATCGCGTCCTCGTCCTCTGGAATTGCCCGCCGCGCGATCCGGAGGCCTGTGTCGAGATGATATTTCGCTGGGCCGGAGAAATATCGAGCGATCTCCCCGATGCGGGCGTCCGGCCCTGCACCGTCGTCCGGGACGCCGCGCTGCGCACCGGCCCGGCCATCGACGACGAACCCGAAGAGAGCGGCATGGGGTACGACTGGCCGGGCAACCTCTACCAGACGATGGCCGCCGGATCCGAGGGCTGGGCGCTGGGAGGAGCCGCCGGCGAGTACGGGGAGCGCTGGAGCCTGGCGGCTTTCCAGGCGCCCGCGGGCGCTGCGGAAGATCCGCTGGCCCAGGTGACCCGCCCTCACCGTGCGGCGCCCTGGAACCTGTCGCAATCAGGCGCGCGCGTCGAGGTCCTGGTCGGCTGGATCAAAAGCAGCGACCTGAAGTTGCGCTGAGTATGCCGCGGCGCGCCCCGCACGGAGTCGATTCCGGTTCATCGACAAGGAGCGGAACATGCCCCCGATCGGAACTCCCCGCATCCCAGCAGGCCTGCTCGCGGACAACCAGCCGCTCGAGTTGGCGCGCGGGCTCGTCCAGCGCCCGCGACGCACTGCCGTCCTGGTCACGCTGGAGAAAGCCGGCGACATCCGCTGGCACACCGTCACCTTTGCGCCGGTCGCCGGCGGGCCGGCGGAGCGCGCTGACCTTGCCGAGCGGCGAGCTTCGGGTCCGGCTTAGGGCGGAGATCGTCCTGGCGCCGGCGGTCGAGAAGCCCAAAACCCGGGAAAGTCTCCCCGGGTTGCGGCGGCGAGGAGCGTGACTCACTCCACCCGGTAGGCGTCGCGCTCGAAGCCCTGCTCCTCCCGGCGCAGGCGCAGGAGCTGATTGTGCCCCGCCACCCACACGTCCCCCGCTTCGTCCAGGAGCAAGTCGCGCATGTAAGAAAGATCGCGAAGGTCGATCTTCTCGACGACCCGCCCGTTCTGCTTTTGCACCAGACCGTCGGTGTAGTGCAGCAGCCAGAGGAGTTCGCGCCGGCCGTCCCAGGCCACGCCCATCCCCTTGGCGCCGATGCCCTCCTCGCGGATGAACCTGCCGGTGGAGGCATCGAGAAGAAACATTCCCGCGTTGAAGTCCGCAACCCAGAAACGCCCCAGTTCGTCCGTGCGAAAGGCTCGCGGATCCGAGCCGGGATACACGTCGCTCTTGAGGGCGATCCGCTCCTTCCCGCGGTAGATGGCGTGCAGAAAGGCGATCCACCACAGCTTCCCATCCGGACCGACACAGGCGTCGTATGCCGAAGCGCCCCAGGGCGATTCGATGCGCTCGAATCGGTCTCGTATCGCATCGTATGCGTAGGTCCTCCGCCCGTAGCGGGCCCAGAGTTTTCCCCCCGGCCCCAGCATGGGCGCATAGTAGGTGGCGTCGTTCGCCGTGTTTTCGAGATAGCTGCGAAAGGCGTTGCCGTCCCAGCGCACTACCTGTCGATCGCACCCCGCGAACACGGCGTTGCCGAAGGTCACCAGGTGGTCGCAGATGAACGCCGGGAAGACCGCCACGGGTGTTTTCTGACCCGGCTGCCACACCACCACCCCGCCCTGCGTGCCGGCCACGATCTGATCGCCGAGCCGGGCCAGCGAGTAGATCTGGTTCAGCGCCTCTTGCGCCTCGCGGCGGGCGGCGGGCGAGTCCGGGCAGTGCTTCTCGTACAGTCCCATGTAGCGCTCGATCGACTTCACCGCCGCCGGCCGCAGGTTGCGCCGCTCGGGCGCGAAGCGCTCGAGCACCGCGGTGGACTCCCGGTACACCTGGCACCAGTTCTTGTCCATGGCCTTCTGGGCCCGCACCAGCGCCCGGATCATGGCGACACAAAAGTCGTCGGGAAGCTCCCGGGCGGCGCTGTCGAGCAGCTCCTCGGGCGCGGCCCCCATCAGGCCGCGGGCGCCCTTCTGGATGGGCTTGAGCTTGAAGTAATCGTCCAGGGCCAGCAGGTACCCCAGCACCATGCGATCCGCCGGCGAGATGTCGCCTACGCGCAGGCTCGGAAGCGATGCCTGTCGAGCCTCGGCCAACGCCTTCGCGAAAGCCAGGCCGTTTTTCTGGCCCTCGAACTGCCATCCCAGCGCGTTGACCACCGCCGCCTTCTCGTCGGTGGGAGCGTTCGAGAGCAGGAAGGACCGCACGCCACCCTCCACCCGGTGGGTCCGCTGCGCCTCCGCCACCGCCGGCAGGTCCCGGTAGGCCGAGGCCAGATCGGTGGAGGTGAGCGGCGAGTCGGCGCGCGCGGACGGGCTGAACACGATCACCACCCACGCGACGCTCTGCCAAAGAGTTTTTTTTGCCAAAGACGCCGCCATGGATCACCTCCTGCAAACCGCCCGCGCCAAGGATCGATCTCGGCTGGCACTTGGCGAACGGTTTTGTCATAGTATTGTACGGAGCAAGTCGTCAACCGCCGTCGCGACCGGCGCTGGAGAACGCCATGAGATGGATTGCCCTCGGCATCATTGCGGGTCTGACGGGCTGCGGCTCGAGCGGCTCCGGCGGCGTGTGCCACGACGACGGCGACGCCCGCGGGCCGGCGTGCTTGTGCGAGGTCGGCACCCGGGCCGACCTCGAACTCGTCACCCAGGCCGGCGGCGCCTTCCCCGCGCCCGAGCGGGGGACCAAGTACATGGCCCCCGTCCCGGGCGATCCGGCGCTGCTGCCCGCCCTGTGGCAGAACGTCAACCGCTACGAGGTGCACCTGTTCTTCCTGAAGGCGGTGTTCCCCGAGCGGTTTGCCGACCTCGACGAGCAGAAGTACCTCGCGCTGGTGATGCTGCGCGCGACGCGCAAGTATTACTCGGGCAACTTCTTCTCCTTCGCCCCCCCGGGCCAGGATCCCTTCTACGGCTTCACGGTCTACACCGCCACCCACTCCGAGGAGCTACTGGAGGCGGCGGAAGTGAAATCCGTCTACGACGCGCTGCGGGCGCGCTTTCTCGCCGGCGAGCTCCGCTACACCTTCGATCCCTACGACGCCATGGCCAAAGAGAAGGCCCGCGCCTGGACGGACCCGGGCTTCCCCATCTACTTTCCCGACTGACTTTCTTACGCTTCTTCGCGCCGCATGACGAATAAGACGTACCCGTAGCGACCGAGGTTTTCATGAGCCAGATTCAGATCCACACGCCGGCGCCGGAATTCGAACTTGCGGATTTCACGGGAAGACCGTTCCGGCTCTCGGAAATGCGCGGCCGACCCGTGGTGCTGGTGTTCAACCGCGGCTTCGTTTGACCGTTCTGCCGCCGGCACATGGCGCAGTTGCGCCAGGAATATCCTGAGTTCGAGAAGCGCGGGGCGGTGGTGGCGGTCGTCGGCCCCGAGGGAGCGGAGGCCTTCCGGCGCTACTGGGAGAAGGAGGCCCTCCCCTTCGTCGGGCTGCCCGATCCGGAGCACCGGGTGCTCAAGCTGTTCGGGCAGCAGGTGAAAATCTTCAAGCTGGGGCGCATGCCTGCCCAGGTGATCGTGGACCGGGAAGGAGTGGCGCGCTTCGTACATTACGGCCACTCCATGGCGGACATTCCTCAAAACAACGAGCTGCTGGCCATCCTGGACACGCTGGCGGCCAGCAATAACTGAGCGCCGTAGTAGAGCGGCCAGCCCCACAGCCGGTTGGAAAACCCCGGATGCACGAACTTGTCCCGGGCGACCGAGAGGTCCGAGAGGTAGAACAGCGCCGCCCCGGCGATGACGACCCACCCCGCCCCGGCCCGAACCGCACCGGCCGCCAGCGCCACCATGGCGGTGATCACCAACAGATACGCCAACACCGGCCCCTTCATGGCCTTCTCCACGTGCGGGCCGAGCCAGCGCCAGACGGCCGCCCCCGGCAAGGCCAGCGCGCCGAAGGCGACCCCGGCAGCCGTGATCTCGACGCCGGCGAGCAAGAACGCCGCGCCGAACCCGATGTGCCCGAGCAGGAAGCTCGCAAGGCCGCCGAGAAAGCGGGCTGGGGATTCCCACAGCAGCAGCACGTCGCCGACAAGACAAAGCACCAGGGCGGCGAACACCGCCTGGCCGTAGGTGCTCAAAAGCGCTCCGGCGCCCAGCGCGGCCAGGAGGAATCCCAGCGAGGCCAGGGGCTTTGCGATCATCCGGCCCGCCCGCGAGCCCGCCCGGTCGGCAACGAGCAGCGCCCCCAGAAACACCGCCGTCACGGCAACACCGGCGAAGAAGAGCGCGCTCATCAGGGCTCCTTCTTGAAAAAGTAGATCAACCCGCCCCAGCGGGGCTCGCCCGGCAGGGGCCTGGGCAACTCGCCGATGACGACCTGGTAGTTGGGTTGATACTGAAGCGCCACCTTCGGCAGCACCTCGCGGTCGTCGGGCTTGTGGTAGCCGGACATGGCCATCATGGGCGCGAACCGGGCCAAGGTGTCCTTGGCGCCGCGGAGCGCGTATCGCTCCGAACCTTCGATGTCCATCTTGATGAAGTCGACGCGCGGCAGGCCCAGCTCCCGCACCGTCTCGTCGATGGTGGTCGCGGCGACTTCCACGCCCGCGCTCCTGGCCTCCCCGTCCGGCCCGGCGTTCGCCTCATCGGCACGAAAGTCGAGCCCGTCGTCGCGAAAGTGCAGCTTTCCGGTGGCCTCCCACACCGCCTTCTCGACCAGCACCACCTTGCCCGAAGCGATCTCCTTGGCGAAGGTCTTTCTGAAACACGGGATGCAGGCCGGCTGCGGCTCGAAGGCGACGACCTTGCCGGCGCCGTGGTTGAGCGCGATGCGGGTGAACACGCCCAGGTGCGCCCCCGCGTCCAGGACGATGTCGCCGCGCCGGATGAAGACCGGCCCCGCCTCGTAGGCGTCGGCGCTGCGCTCCGATGTCTGCTCGTAGACGAGCTGGAGCATGTCGTGCTCCTGACCCGCCGGGCCGAAGAAGAATCCGAACGGGGTAGCGAACTTGAGCGGACAGGCATCCCCCTGGCGGTCCTCGACGATGTACAAGAGCTCGAACGTCTCGTAGTACTCCGGCGGATGTTCGGGCTCCCCAACGGTGGCGGGCGGGGGCTCCATGCGCTCCGCGCGGAGCGCGGAGCCGATCAACACAAACGCCAGGCCGGCGTTGACGCCGAGGGAGAGCCCCAGCAGAACGCCGCGAATCGAAAACGTGTTCCTCGACATGCTCCCGCTCCTCGTCGCTGCGAGCACTGGTCACCGAACCTGCCGACCGTCTTTCCACAGGCCCGGGACCTTCCGGCCGTCCGGATGAATGAAGGCGAACAATATCCCTCTCACGCCGATCCTCCTCCACCTTTCGGCGGATCACTGTCCACCGGGACGGCCCCGGAGTCAATTCCGACACGGCTCTCGGTCTTTCGAGGAAGCAGAGGCGGCCTTGCCGTCGGTTCTTTCCGCCGGTGCCCAAAAACCAGGGGAAGGTTGCCGCCGCCGGACGCCTGCTGCGGCGGGAGAGCCAGACCTTACAAGACGTTGGGACTCTGGGCTGCCTCCATGGAAGGCGGGGCGGACGGGCGGATCTCTCTGAGCACCCGGCGGGCCGCGCGGGCGCGAAGCTCCTCGAGTTCCATCCAGCTCAGCGCGGTGATCCGCGTCAGGGCCTCCTCGGGCATCTCGTCGGAAAGCCGCCGGATGAAGTCACGCACGCCGTCCGCGCCGAACTCGTCCGCAATGCCCTCGAACAGCAAAGCGCCTTCCAGGTAGTCGTCTCGAAGGGGCGGAAGCAGCGGCTGCTCGTCGAGCAGGGCGGCCAGATCCAAACCGTCCGAGCGCGCTTCGGCATCTGCGTATCGGGCCCGCTCCAGAATCTGCGATGCGGCCCACACCGCCAGTCCCTCGCGCACCCATTCGGGAAGCTCGCGGTAGCGCGCGCCCAGATGCTCGCGCATGAGCCCGTGGACGATCTCGTGGACCATCGCGTCCTCGAGATCCATCTCGCCGAGCTTCACCTGGCGGCTGGAGACGCTGATGAGGATGATGTCCCCGGCCTCGCTTCGCACGGGCCGGCTGGAGGCGCCCACCTCATCATCGGAAAAATCCCTCAGCCGCACCACGTAGCGTTCGGGCTGTGGCGTCCGAAGACCCGTCATGAGTTGGGCTCGGGCGAGCGCCCGCTCGCGCAGCCAAGAAAGGCCCGGCAGCCGCCGCAGCACCGTCTCGTCGAAACGCAGGTTGCCCCCGTAGGGCTCGACTCCGGATCGGGGCGAGAGCGCCAGAACGGGATACCCCTCGCGGCCGGTCCGGGCGAGCAGCAGGTTCATGCCGCCGCAAAACATGATCACCAGGGCCGCGGCCAGCAGCAGGACCAGGTTTTCTCTGGGATTCATGGCGCCTCCAGCATGCCTGTCGACACCTGGATACCGGGCGGGTTCCGCATCATCCGCTGTCCAATGCCTCTCCCGGGCGCTCTGACCCGAACCACCCCGACCGGCAGCCGAAGTTCGGCAATACCTGGCGTAACCACCCAGAAAATCTTGGAAAACATTGGGAAACATTGGGGACAGGCCCCAGGTTTTGGGACAGGCCCCGGTTTTTTGGGGGGTTCGGCAACGGATGCAGGGTAGAAAGACACCCAGCGCGTGCGAGCGGACGAAGAGTGAAGGACCGTGGTTGCGGACCCGATCTACTGGGCGGGAGCGGCTTCTTCGGCCTTCGGGGGCTTGGCTTCCTTGGGCGGCTTCTTCTCTTTTGGGGGCTTCTCGCCCTTGGGCTTGCCTTCCTTGGCGGGCTTTTCGGCTTTTTCCGCTTTTTCCGGCTTTTCGGAAGGTTCGACCTTGGGCGGCTCCCACTTGAGCGCCTCGATGGAGCGCAGCACTTCCCGGGCCTCGGCCTTCAGTGCGCGCATGGTCACGTCCTTCTCGACGCTCTTCGCGTCCACACCCCGGGTCGCGAGGAGTTTCTTGCGTTCCTCGATCTGGGCCTTCACTCGGCTCAGGCGGTCTTCACGGGCTTTGACTTTTTTCGCGTTCATGGATGACCTCACTTGTAATGGTCTCGAAAACGGGGCAACCCTATGCCAAGACTGCCCGGCTTGTCAAAGCGCAAGTCGAGGGCCGCGCGAATTCATGAGAGCAGATCCCATTACCCCAAAACCTCGAACGTGGTCCCGGGCTCTGTGGAATCTCGGCGGCGCTCTTTTTCTATCGCTGGGGCTGGTCGGCATCCCCGTGCCAATACTGCCCACCACGCCGTTCTTGCTTCTCGCCGCCGCTTGCTTCCTGAGAGGTTCGCCGCGAATGCATCGCTGGATGTTGTCCAACCGATTGTTCGGGCAATACCTTTCCGACTATCGGGCCGGACGCGGCATCCCTCGAAAGACCAAGGCTTTCGCCTTGATTCTGCTCTGGCTCACGCTCGGCGGGGCCATTTTGTTCTGGACCGTGGGAATCGCGATCCGGATCTTGCTGGCCGCGATCGGGCTCGGCGTCACGATCCATCTGCTGCGGATCCAGACGAAGACGGTCGAGCGGCCTTGTACTCCAGAGGATCGGAAACACCCGCCTCCGAAAAACCCTTGAGCCGGAGCCGGCAGGCGTCGCATTGTCCGCAGGCGCGCCCCCGCTCGTCCGGATCGTAGCACGAGAAGGTCAGCGAATAGTCCACGCCGAGTTCGAGTCCTCTTCGGATGATCTCGGCCTTGGAGAGGTTGAGCAACGGGGTGTGGATACGGAAACGGGTCCGCCCCTCCACGCCGGCACGGGTGGCCAGGTTGGCCATGCGTTCGAACGCCTCGATGAACTCGGGGCGGCAGTCCGGATAGCCGCTGTAGTCGACGGCGTTGACTCCGATGAAGATGTCGGTTCCACCCAGCACCTCGGCCCAGGCCAGGGCAAAGGACAAAAAAATGGTATTGCGCGCCGGAACATAGGTGACCGGAATCCCTTGCTCCATCTCGCCGGCGCTCCGCCCCTTGGGCACCGGCAGGTCGGCGGTCAGGGCCGAACCGCCCAAAAGCCCGAGGTCGATGTCGGCAATCAGGTGCTGTGCGACCCCGAGTCGATTCGCCACCCGCCGTGCCGCCTCGATTTCGATCTGATGCCGCTGACCGTAGCGAAACGAAAGCGCGTGGGCCGCGAATCCCTGGTCCCTGGCGATGGCCAGCGTCGTGGTCGAATCGAGCCCGCCGCTCAACAGAACTACGGCTATCCGCTGCGCCATCGCTCGCGCCTCCTTTCCCCGCTCATCGAGGGCAAGCTTGGCACCCGGCCGATGGACGCGTCAATACCCCCGCGGCGCGCCAGGGTTCCAGCAAACGTTGCAGGAAGAGGGCGGCCCGCCGAATGGTCGTCGCGCGCCATCCGCGAGCGTTCGGGTCGGTCGGAAATCCCGCTTTTCCTGCGCGGGACCTGTTGCTATGATTGGGCGTCCCAAATTCGCCGAGAGGTCTTCGATGTCCGTCCCATCTTGCGATTCTCTCTCTCGCCTGCGCCGAAAGCGCGGACGATGCTTGCCCCGCCCCTTCCTGAAATGGGCCGGCGGCAAGGTCCAGTTGCTGCGCGATCTGCTCGCCTTCGTTCCGTCCAGTTTCGGCGCCTACCACGAACCCTTCGTCGGCGGCGGCGCGCTGTTCTTCGCGCTGCACCGCGCCGGCCGGCTGGAGAATCGCAAGGTGCACCTTTCCGACGCCAATCCGGAGTTGGTGACCACCTACCGAGCCATCCGCGACGACGTTGACGCCGTGATGGCGTTGCTGGCGAGACACCGCCACGACCGCGACCATTTCTACGCGGTGCGCGCCCAGGATCCCGCGTCTCTTTCCCCCGCGGAGCAGGCGGCTCGGATGATCTTTCTCAACAAGACCGGTTTCAACGGCCTCTATCGGGTGAACCAGAGCGGACGGTTCAATGTCCCCTTTGGCCGCCACAAGAATCCGACGATCTGCGATCGCGAAAATCTCCTGGCCGTTGCACGCGCCTTGCAAGGCGTCGAGGTGACCTGTGAAGACTTCGAGACCGTTTTGAGCCGAGCCCAAAGCGGTGATTTCACTTATTTCGATCCACCCTACGTCCCGCTGAGCCGGACGGCCAATTTCACCAGCTACGCCCGCGAGGGTTTCGATCTGCCGGATCAGGAACGGCTGGCACAGGTGTTTGGCGCTCTCGCCCGAAGGCAAGTCGCCGTGATGCTGTCCAATTCCGACACCCCATGGGTGCGCGAGCGGTACCGGGACTTCCATCAGGTCCATCTGCTCGCGCGCCGACATGTCAATTGTCGCGCAAATGGCAGAGCCGCTGTGGGCGAGCGGCTCGTTCTGTCGTATGTCGAACGGCAGGAAAACCAGGTCGAGCGCTGACGCTCGAACGCGGTCGCCGGCCATTCCCCGGAATCCCAAAAGAAAGCGCGCCCCTGAGGGTGCCATCCACCCCGGTTTGCCTCGACCAACATCGCGATTCCTGGGGTGCCCCGGTCCGGACCGCGTGATGGCGTCGCCTGGTTTTCTTGCCGGCTCGAGACTCGCGAGCGGCCCAGAACCCCGCGAACAACCGGGCGGCAACCCGTCAAGTCGTTGTCCAACCGGACTCCAATGCCAATCGGATGGCTCGTCGGGAAGGAGAGCGCTCGCGAAGGAAAAGGACCAGAAACAGGAAGAAATGGGACACGGCCAAAGACCTGGGCGCTTGGGCTCTGTCGCCAGCCGCGGGGAACATCCAGAATGCCCCGTTGACTTCACGCCACCCGCCCGCCTAGCATCGCATCAACGAGGAGGCGAACATGCGCCGGACCTGGCCTTGGCTCTTGCTGATTGCGCTCTTTGCGTTCGATTCCATCGGCTGCGACTGCGGAGGTTCGCGGGTGCGCCAGGACTGGGCGGACCTGGCGGCTTCGCCAAACCCGGTGGACTTCGGCGACGTTCCGGCCAGCACATCGAAGACGCTCGACGTGACGCTTTCCAACCGGGGAACCGCCGCGGTCTTCCTGCAGGCCATGGCGATTTCGGAAAACCCCGACGAGTTCGAACTCATCCTTCCGCCTCAGCTCACCATGCCCTACTCCATCTCTCCCGGAAGCCAGGTGATATTCCAGATCCGCTACAGTCCCGAGCCGCTGGGCGATCCGATGCAATATCCCCAAGACGACGAGGGCACCCTGCACATCCAGAGCACCGATCGCGACGCGCCGGAGTACGACCTGCCGCTCATCGGCCGCGAGGTGCGGCCCATCCTCCAGCTCGACCCGGTTCCGGTGGCGTTCGCCTCCACGCGTGTGAAACAGACCTCGCCCGCCACCCTGACCATCACTCACACCGGCTCCGTCCCGGACCCTGTCAATATCACCACCATCGCGGTGACGGACAATGGCGGCGGCGATTTCTCCATCCAAGACCACGAGAATCTGCCCATCGTGATGACCCCGGGCAAGTCCACTTCGGTGCATCTGTTGTACACGCCGCAGGACCGGCATGCCTCCGACAGCGGTGTGCTCACCGTGGAGAGCACCGCCTCGAGCCAGGAACACATGGAGGTCGGGCTGACCGGAAGCGCCCATGCTCCCCACATCGAGCTCTCCACCGGGGCCATCAACTTCGGCACCGTGACCCAGGGCTCCAACCCCACCCTGAGCTTCGTCATTCGCTCGACCGGCGATGACCCTATCCAGATCATCTCCATGACGCAATCCTCCTCGGAAAGCCCGAAATTCGTCCTCCAGCCCGAGAGCGTGCCCGACCCCATCCCGCCCGGATCCCAGGTCGAGGTCCGGGTGACCTACCAGGCCGACGACAAGGGCGACGACCACAACCGCATCACCATCATGCACGACGACCCTCTGGAGCGGGTGAAGATCGTCGAGCTGTCGGGCCGCACCCCGTGCCCGGACATCGACGTGGAGCCGGACTTCGTCTCCTTCCAGCTCGCCCGGGAATCGCACACCCAGACGGTGGACATCCGTTTCTACAACCTGGGCGACGAGGAACTCAGGCTCACCTCGATGCAATTCGACAATCCGGACGGATCGTTCTCGCTGGAAAACCAGCCCGGTCTGCCGGCCACCGTTCCTCCCTCTGCAAACTTACCGTGTCAGAAGCCGGACTGTCCGTTCGTCTCGGTCACCCTGCGCTTTACCAAGGACACGCCAACCGTGGACGACACCTGCTCCCTGATTGTCGCAAGCGACGATCCCGACGAGGCCTCGGTCACCATCACCGCGGTGGGCAGCTATACGCCGTAGTCCTGTGCCCTCCCTGTGCCCTCCCTGTGCCCTCCCTGTGCCCTCCCTGTCCCCTTCCTGTCGGCCGAAAGTCAAAACCCCGTAGAGCCAGCGGCCTCGCGCCCACGAATCCAAAGCGCGCGAGGACGAGGCCAGAAAGAGCCAGCGGCCTCGCGCCCACGAATCCAAAGCGCGCGAGGGCGAGGCCAGAAAGAGCCAGCGGCCTCGCGCCCACGAATCCAAAGCGCGCGAGGGCGAGGCCAGAAAGAGCCAGCGGCCTCGCGCCCGTGTAGCCTTCGCCCGGCTTGCGTTGTCAAGGGCCTTGCGGTCGCTTTGCGACTCGCTCCGCTCGCCCTTGACAACAGCCGGGCGAAGGCTGGAGCCGCTACCATGAAGGGATTGCAGGCAATCCATTCATCGTCCGATGAAGATTTTCCACGCCCGGAATATTTCTTTCGCTGGGGAGGATGAGGATATTGAACAACATCAACGGCGGACTGGCGACGAGGTTCGGGGATGCGGCGGCGGACGGTGCGGATTGTCTGGCTCAGGCCAGCTTCTTTTCGGAAAAGCGCAGCTCGGGCTTTCCCCACCCCTCGATCACCTCGCGGGTGATGGTGCAACTATAGATGTCGGGCAGGTAAGGAACCTCGTACATGATGTCGAGCATGCATTCTTCCAGGATGGTGCGCAGGCTGCGCGCTCCGCCCTTTCGGCGCAGCGATTCGTCGGCCACCGCGTGCAGAGCGTCGTCCGAGAATCGCAACTTGACGCCCTCCAGCTCGAACAACTTGGTGTACTGGCGCACCAGGGCATTGCGCGGTCCGGTCATGGCGCTGACGAGTTCGTCCCGGGTGAGTTCGGACATGGTGGCGATCACCGGCATGCGCCCCACGAACTCGGGGATCATGCCGAACTCGAGAAGGTCCCCCGGTTCCACCCGGGCCAGGATCTCGCCCAGGGAATGCTCCTCGCGCCGGTTCAGGCGCGCGCCGAAGCCCAGCGCCTTTTCTCCGACTCGCCGCCGGATGATCTGATCGAGTCCGTGAAAGGTCCCGCCGCAGATGAACAGGATGTCCGTGGTGTCGACCTGAATGTACTCTTGCTGGTAATGGCGGCGAGCCCCGCGGGGAATGACGTTGGCCTTGGCGCCTTCGATGATCTTGAGCAGCGCCTGCTGGACGCCCTCGCCGGAGACGTCCCGGCTGGCCGAGGGGGCGTGGCCCGACTTGCGGGCGATCTTGTCGATCTCGTCGATGAAGACGATGCCGCGCTGGGCCCGCTCCACGTCGTTGTCGGCGTTCGCCAGGAGCGCCTGGACGATGTTCTCCACGTCCTCGCCCACGTATCCCGCCTCGGTGAGCGTGGTGGCATCGGCCATGGCGAAGGGCACCTTGAGAAAGCGCGCTAGGGTCTGGGCCATCAGCGTCTTGCCGCAACCGGTTGGGCCGAGCAGCAAGACGTTCGACTTGGCCAGCTCGACGGCGCCGGTCTCCTGCCGGTTGGCCAGCCGTTTGTAGTGGTTGTAGACCGCGACCGAAATGACCTTCTTGGCGAGATCCTGTCCGATGATGTACTGGTCGAGGAAGTTCTTCACCTCCTCGGGCGTCGGCACCTTGGCGGGCTCGACCTCGGGCTCGCGATCGCGCTCCTCCGAGATGATCTCGTTGCACAATCGGACGCACTGGTCGCAGATATACACCGAGGACTGCCCGGCGATGAGCTTGCGCGCCTCCCGCTGCGGCTTGCCGCAGAACGAGCAGCCGATGCGCGAATTGTGTTCTCCATTGCGAGGAGGCATCTCGGCTCCGTCTACCCTATTGTAGCCATCCGCTGCCGGATGGCAAGTCGCTCCTTCTCATCCCGCCAGGGTCCGCAGATCGTCCACCAACGCCAGCGCTCGCTCGACGATGACGCGAGGAACGCCGGTGACCGAGGCCAGCGTGTCCGCCAACCGCTGCGCCTGGGCCACCAGTTTGCGAAACACTTGCCGGCTGCCGCGATTTTCCCCCGATGGCACCACCGACAGGAACGGCTTCATCTCCCGGCGCAGCTCCCCGGGCGCGGCCTCGCCGTCGAAGGCCATCTCGCGAAAGCGCCGGTACTGCTCGTCGGGAAGCTGCGCCTTCTCCCGCGCGCGCCGCAGGAGGTCCACCGTCTCCGGCGCCGGCAGCGGTTCGACCAGACCGTCGCGTTTGAGCAGGTGCGGCTCCTCGTTCTTGAGAAAACCGTAGGACAGGGTGAGCTTCTGGGCGGTGGCGGGCTTGATGCGGATCTCGTCGCGGCAGTATTCCTCGAAGCTCTCGAATCCCCAATCCCGGAACATGTCCTTCCTCTTGACCTCCCAGAGCTTGCCTCCCAGTTCGACCCAGGAGGTCTTGAACTTGCGCGCCGCGGACAGCACCTCGTGGCGCGGCGTGCCCGGCTCGACGTTTCGCAGCCGCTCGGCAATGGCCCGGGTGGCCTTGGTCTCGGTCATGGCGTCCTCCCTCTTCAAAGGGACCAGGACGAATACCATATCGGCACCGATTCGCGCAAATTGATTCACCGCTTGATCGAGCGCGAGGCCTGGCGCACAATCCGCTCATGTCTTCCGGGAGCCCCCGCTTGCGATTCTTGGGAATGATCGGCAACGGCCGGACCTGCGCCCTGATCGATCCCGGCGGCAGCGTCGACTGGCTCTGCTTGCCCCGTTTCGACAGCCCATCGGTGCTGGGCCGGTTGCTGGACCCGCTGGGCGGCTCGTTTCGAGTGGAGCCGGAGAGCGCGGCGCCACAACTCGCGCCGCACCAGGCCTACCGGCCGGACACGGCCATCATCGAAACCATCCATGCCAATCCGGATGGCGACATCCTCTCCATCGCCGATTGGATGCCCTGGGGAACGGCCGGCCTGTCCCGTCTGGTCCGCGGACTTCGCCCCGGCGCGCGCGCTCGGGCGATCCTGGAACCGGCTTTCGATTATCGCCGCGGCCGACACCGCGTGGCGCTGAGCCAGGAGCGAGTGCGCGGCCTCGCCTTCACGCGCATCATCATGAGCTGCAACGAGCAAGCGCTCCACCTGTGGTTTCCGGCGTCGGCGGGCGCGGTCCGCATCCGGCCCGGAATCCGCGGCCACGGAGAGGCGCATATCCATCTCGATCTCGCTCGCCCGGCACCGCTGTGGCTCGCGCACACCACCCGAGACGAACCGCCCGCGCCACCGCCGGAGCCGTTCTCGTCCCTCGATGCCGAGGAACGCGCCTGGCGTTCATGGCTCTCCCGATCCTCGTACCACGGCCCCCACCGGGAGCTCTTTCGCCGCTCGCTCGTCGCCATGCGACTGCTGTGCTACCAGCCCAGCGGGGCCATCCTGGCCGCGGCCACCTGCTCGCTGTCCCAACATCCAGGGGCGGGCGCCGCCTACGACTACCGCTTCTGCTGGATCCGCGACGGGGCCTACGCCGCCTCGGCGCTGGCCGAGGCGGGCTACCCGGACGAGGCGCGGGCCTTTGTCGACTTCGCCTTCTCCGTGATGGACCGCGAATGCGGGAAAAAGCCCTGGCAGCCACTCTACGGCATCGGGGGCGAGCGGGACTGCGCCGAGGAGGAGCTCTGGCACCTCGAGGGGTTCCTGGGCGATGCGCCGGTGCGCATCGGCAACTTGGCCTATGTCCAGATCCAGAACGATCTCGAGGGCGAGGTGCTGGAAGCGCTGTGGGACCTGTACCTCGCCACACGCGACACGCGTCTTCTGGCCGAGCGCTTCGACGATGTCCGCCGGGTGATGGAGTACGTCCGCGCCCGCTGGCGAGACCCGGACTCCGGCCTGTGGGAGCTGCGCGGTTTCGTCGGCCACTACACCCACTCCAAGACCATGTGCTTTTGTGCCGCCGACCGCGCCTCCCGCATGGCCCGAGCGCTCGGACGGGAACGGGAGGCAGCCGCCTTTCAGTCCCTGGCCGAAGAGATCCGCGCCGCGGTCCTCGCGGAGGGTTTCAACGATCGGCTCGGAGCCTTCGGCATGGCCTTCGGCGTGCCGTTGCTGGACAGTTCGGTCCTGGCCATCCCGCTCACCGGGCTGCTCCCGGCCTCCGACCAGCGGGTGGAGCGCACCGTCCGCCGCATCGAGGAGGAATTGACCGTCGCCGACATGGTTCAGCGCAACCCGTTCGAGCGAAGCCTGTTTCAACTGGTGACGTTCTGGCTCGCCCGGGTCCACGCCCTGCGCGGCGATGGGGCGCGCGCCTCGCAGATCATCGACGCCTGCACCCGGCACGCGACCGACCTCGGGCTGTTCTTCGAACACCTGCTCTCCGACCCCGAGACCCCGCGCCCCCGCATCCCGGCACTGGCCCGGACGGCAAGAGATCTTTTCCTGGGCCACGGATCCCTCGCGGCGTTTGCGGATTTTTCCGCGATGCTCTGGCGCTACTTTCGCCACCGCCACCCCACGGCGCGAAAACCCCGGCGCCCGCGGCTCGGGCCCGAGGCGGCACGGCTGTTTCGCGGCAACTTTCCCCAGCTCTTCTCCCACGAAGGCCTGGTGCGCAGCCTGCTTTCGCTCGAACGATTCCAACGCCCGGTGGCGCCATCGGAACCTTGACTTGGGCGCAACGAGCGCACTACCATCCCCGCGCCTTACAAAACTGAACCAGGAGATCGACCCATGGCCGACGATCCCAAGACCCCTCCGGAAAACGCCTTCGTGCCCTACGTGGGCGAGAAGACCGACCTGCGCGAGTTTACCCTGCGCGCCGTGCTGCTGGGCCTCATCCTGACCGTCATCCTGGGGGCGGCCAACGCCTACCTGGGCCTCAAGGCGGGCATGACCATCGCCGCCACCTACCCGGCGGCGGTCCTGGGCATGGCCATCCTGCGCATGTTCAAAGGCTCGATTCTCGAGGAGAACATCGCCCGGACCGTCGGCTCCATCGGTGAGTCGGTGGCCGCCGGCGCCATCTTCACCATCCCAGCCTTCATCATCGCGAAACTCGCCGGCTGGACCGAGATGGCGTCCTTGCGCAACTACCTGTTCTCGGCGGCCATCATGTTCCTGGGCGGCCTGCTGGGCATCCTGTTCGTCACCATCCTGCGCCGGGTGATGGTCAACGACCGCGAGCTGCCGTTCCCAGAGTCCACCGCCGCGGCCGAGATCCACAAGGCCGGCCAGAAGGGCGGCAAGGGCGCGGGCCTGCTGGTGTCCTTCATGGGCGTGGGCGCGCTGGTGCAGCTCCTCTCCAGCGACGGACTTTCCGTGTTTCGCAAGTCCATGGACTTCGTGGTGTCGCTGGGCAGCACCACGGTCGACCTCTTCACCAAGAAGTGGGCGCTCATCAAACGCATGGCGGTCGGCGGCGAGACCATGTTCAGCTCCCCCGACGTGGCGCCGGCCTACATGGGCGTCGGCTTCATCATCGGGCCGAAGCTCGCCTCGCTGAACTTCGCCGGCGGCGTGCTGGCCTGGGGCCTGTTCGTCCCGCTGATCATCTACCTGGGCGGACCGCACCTGCTCGACGTGCTGGGCAGCCATCCGGACGGGGCCGACGGCGCGGCCATCACCTGGGGCACCCTGGCCGGCCGGGTGTGGCAGTTCTACGTGCGGCCCATCGCGGTGGGCGGAATGCTGGTCGGCGCCGGTTACACGCTCTTCCGCATGCGCAAGAGCCTGGGCTCGGGCCTCAAGCGGGCCGTCGGCGACGTGGCCAAGGCGGCCTCGGCCAAGGCCGCCGAGAGCCGGCTGGACAAGGACCTTTCCGCCAAGTGGGTGTTCTCGGGCGTCCTGGTGGTGGCCGTGCTCATGGGCTTTCTCTACTACCTCTTCTGCGGCAGCGCAGGGGCGGCCACCATCTCGGCGCTGGTCATGACCGTGGCCGGGTTCTTTTTCGCCGCGGTGTCGGGATTTCTGGTCGGCACCATCGGTTCCTCCAACAACCCCATCTCCGGGCTCACCCTGTCGACCCTGATCGTGGCCGCGCTGCTCATCGTGGCGGTGGGCATCGGCGGCGAGGCCGGCGTGGCCGCGGTGCTCGGCGTGGCCGCGGTGGTGTGCGTCTCCTCGGCGGTGGCCGGCGAGATGCTCCAGGATCTCAAGGTCGGACATTTGCTCGGCGGCACCCCATGGAAGATGCAGATGGGCGACATCATCGGCGTGCTGGTCGCCGCGGCGGTCATGTTCTTCCCCATCCTGATCCTGCATCAGGCCGACCTCAACCGCGGCGGCATCGGCCTGGGCGGCGACAAGCTGCCCGCCCCGCAAGCGGGTCTGATGGCCATGCTGGCCGGCGGCATCGTCAACCAGACCATGGCCTGGCCGCTGGTGATCGTGGGAATGCTGATGGGCATCGGTCTGATCATGGTCCAGGTGCGTAGCCCCATGCTGGTGGCGGTGGGAATGTACTTGCCGGTGGGCACGACCTTCGCCATCTTCATCGGCGGCGTCATCAAGTGGGTGTGCGAGCGCCTGGCCATCCGGCGCGGCTATAACGAGAACCAGCGCGGCCGCATCGAGAATGCCGGCATCCTGGTGGCCGCCGGGCTCATCGCCGGCGAGGCCTTGATGGGTCTCATCATCGGGGCGCTGAGCTTCGCCAACGTGCAGCTTCCCGAGGTGTTCGCCGACGGAAGCTGGCTGGGCTGGGGCCTGGGCCTGAGCGTGCTGTTCATCGTGGCCTTCCTGATGATCCGGGTGCCGCTGTCCCACGCCGGCCGCCCCGACGAGGCGGCGCCGCCCCCGGTGGCCATGTAGCGGCCCGATGGCCCGGCCCTCCGGCAACCTTCTCGATTTCGTTCCGCACCCTCGGGTCGAGCACTTCATCCAGCCCGAATCCGGGCGGGTGACCCTCCGGGTGCCGCGCTTCGAAAACCGCCTGCTGCGGAGGCTCTTCGGCTGGCTCAACCGCTCGCCGACGGTGGACTTTCGGCTCGACGAGATCGGCTCGTTCGTCTGGCTGCGCATGGACGGCGGCCGCACCGTGGCCCGCATCTGCCAGGAGGCGCGGGCCCAGTTCGGCGAAAGGGTCGAGCCGGTCCACGAACGGGTGGCGCTGTTCTGCCGCAATCTAGCCCGGGATGGATTCATACTCCTGGACGAATCCCATCGGGCGCCGGGCGGCTGAGGGCCTGGATCGGCGCCTCGCCCTGTGCTAGAGAAATCCCATGGGGCAACACCGCCTTGCGTGGATCGCACTCCTCTCGATTGCGCTGCTCGATGAAACAGCGCAAAGCGCCAACCTTCAGGGCAAGGTGACCCGCTCCGACACCAACGCCCCGGTCGCCAACGCGCAGATTCAGGTGCGCGGCACGCCCTTCCAGGCGGCATCGGGAGCCGACGGCAGTTACCTCATCTTGAACATCCCCGACGGGACCTTCGGGCTCACCTGCTCGGCGCCGGGCCTGCGCGGCACATCGACCGGAGCGGTGGACCTCGCCGGAAACGTCACCCGCGACTTCTCGCTCTCCCCTCCGGCGGCCAACACCGCCACCATCAGCGGCATCACGCGCTGCGACGGGAACCCGTGCGGCAAGGTGCTGGTCCAGGCGCTCCAGGGGAACGACGTGCGCGGCCGGGCGCTGAGCGCACTGGACGGAAGCTACAGCGTCGAAGGCCTGGCGGCGGGAAACTACTCGGTCCGCGCGGTCGCCTTCGGGCACCTGCCGGCCCGCGGAAGCGCCAGCATCGCCGAGGTGCCCGACGCCGGGCCGACGGGCGCCACCCTCGACCTCAATCTCGTGTCCGCCCCCGGCGGATTCTCGCTCACGGGCCTGGTCGGGCTCTCGGACAATCCGCTGGATCGTTCGGGCTCCCAGGTCCGGTGCAACGGCCAGACCCCGGCGCTCCAGGCGATGACGCTCGCCAACGGCTCCTACTCGCTGTCCAACGTCCCCGCCGGATTCGTTTCCTTGACCGCCTCGCGCACCGGCTACAATCCGCAGACCCAGATCGACATCCTGGTGGAGTCGAACCGGACGCAAAACTTCGTTCTTTCCAAGGGGGGCGGGAGCACCGGGCCCGAAACCTATGTTCTTTCCGGTACCGTGCGCCAGAACTTTCCGGACGGCGGGATGCCCGACGGCGGCATCGCCTCGGGGCCGACCCGGGTCGGCGTATGGTCGCTGGACGCGGGGTTTCGGGCGGCGGTGACGGCCAACGCGGACGGGACGTACCGCATATCGGGCATCCCGGCCGGCAGCTACCAGGCCGGCGCAACGCGGGAGGGATTCATCACCCGCGTCACCGATCCTTTTGACATGAACGCCAACCGGACGCTCGATCTTTCGCTGGATTTCGATCCCGATTATCGGGCGGAGCCGCCGGCCGAATTGCCGGGGTGCTCCTGCGGGACCGCGGCGGGCAGCGCGAGCCTCCTCTTGTTGTCGCTTCTGCTCCTCTGCCGCCGCAACCTGCGCCGATGATGGTCCGGCGGTCCCGGCCTGGAGCGAATGACAAGTCTTTCGCGGGTGAACCCGTTGATGGGTTCGCGCCATCGAACGCGGCAAGCTGACTCTCACGGAAAGACGAGGGAGAAATGAAAGGGCTCACCGGAACCGTACTCGAAGTCGATCTCACCCAAGGCTCGATCCAGCGGATCGAGATCCCGGAGGCCATGTGGCGGACCTGGCTCGGCGGGGCGGGGCTGGCGGCGCGCCTCTTTTTCGAGCGCGAACGGCCGGACCTCGACCCCCTGTCGCCGGAAAACCCCTTGTATTTCTTCACCGGCCCGGCCGCCGGTTCCGGGGTCCCCGGCACCTCGCGCTTCGCGGTGTGCGCCAAATCGCCGCTGACCGGAATCTGGGGCGAGGCCACCTGCGGCGGCAACTTCGCGCCCGAACTCAAGGCGGCGGGATACGACGGCATCGTCTTTCGCGGCCGGAGCCCGCGGCCGGTGCTCTTGGACATCGCCGACGCCGCGGTCGAGCTGAAGGATGCGTCCGACCTGTGGGGGCTCGACACCTACCAGACCTGCGACCGTCTCAAGGAAGCCGGCGGAGGCAAGGCGCCCAAGGTGGTCTGCATCGGTCCCGCCGGCGAGCGCGGCGTCAAGTTCGCCGCCGTCTGCAATGACAAGCACGATTTCGCCGGCCGCTGCGGCATGGGCGCGGTGATGGGCCGCAAGAACCTCAAGGCCATCGCCTGCCGTGGCACCGGCCGCATCGCCATCGCCGATGAGGCGCGCCTGAAGGAGATCAAGAAGCGCCTGCTGGCCCAGATCGGCGAGTCGGTCCCCGCCAAGTCCCTGCGCGAGATGGGCACCAACGCCACCATGGACCTGGGCATGATGACCGGCGATGTGCCCATCAAGAACTACCGCCGCGGCGAGGCGCTGGAGATCTCGGCGGAGATCGGCGGCCCGGCCATGACCGAGAAGTTCTTGGTGAAGCCCGGCGCCTGCACCTCGTGCCCCATCGCGAGCAAGCGGGTGATGAAGTGCGAACAGGAACCCTACCGCATGGAACCGGGACCGGGGCCGGAATACGAGACCGCCGCGGCCTTTGGCAGCCTTTGTGAAAACGCCAACGCTCCGGCCGTGCTGCGCGCCAATGAGCTGTGCAACCGCCTCGGCATGGACACCATCACCTGCGGCGCCACCGTGGCCTTCGCCATCGACTGTGTGGAGGAGGGCATCCTGGGTCCGGCCGACCTCGGCGGCATCGTTCTCGGCTGGGGCAAAGCCGAGGGCATCCTCGCCCTGGTCGAGCGCATCGCCCGACGCGAGGGGTTGGGCGACGTGCTCGCCGAAGGCAGCCGGGCCGCGGCGAAGCGCATCGGCCGCGGCGCCGAACGTCTCACCGCCGAGGTGAAGGGTCTGGAGCTTCCCATGCACGACCCGCGCGGCTGGCATGGCCTGGGCCTGGCCTACATGATGTCGAACCGCGGCGCCTGCCACAACGCCCACCTGATGCATCCCATCGAGCAGGGCATCGCCACCTGGACCGACCTCGGCTTCCTCGAGAACTACGACGGCCAGTCCGACGAGGGCAAGGGGGAGGTGGTCAAGCGGGCCGAGGATTTCGGCGTGCCGTGCAACTCCATCCCGCTTTGCGTCTTCGACATGTGGACCATGAAGTCGAGCGACCCGGTGGACTTTCTCAACGCCATCACCGGCTGGAACCTCACCATGGAGGAGTACCTGAAGATCGGCGAACGAACCTGGCTGCAAAAGCGCGCCCTCAACAACCTGATGGGCGTGACCGCCGCCGACGACTGCCTGCCGGCCAAGGTGAAGACTCCCGCCCCCGACGGCGGCGCCGCCGGATCGGTCCCGGACGACGAGCGGCTGCGGCGCGACTATTACGCCGCCCGCGGCCTAAACGAGAGAGGATGGCCCCGGCGCGAGACCCTGCTCGCCGCAGGCCTGGCCGATGTCGCGGCGCGCCTCTACCCGTAGCGATTTGTCTTTTCCCGCCCGGGCGTCTATCATGGCGCCCCATGAGAATCGTGGTCATCGGCGCCGGCATGGTCGGCCAGTCGCTGGCGGAACAGCTCGCCTTGGAGGGGCATAACGTCGCCGTGGTGGACAGCGACCGGTTCAAGGTCAACGAGCTGCGCGAACGCCTGGATGTGCTGGTGCTCCAGGGCCACGCCGGCAACCCCCGCACCCTCGAGAAAGCCGGCATACGCGAAAGCCAGATGATGATCGCCGTCACCAACGTGGACGAGATCAACCTGGTGGCCGGCATGCTGGCCAGCCGCATGGGCGTCGAGCACTGCATCGTGCGCCTGCGCAACCCGGAATACCTCAAAAAACCGGGCCTGCTCGACCTGGCCGCCCTGGGCATCCACCAGGTGATCAACCCCGACCCGGCCATGGTGGAAGCGCTGTTTTCCATGATGCTCATTCCGGGCTGCACCGACTATGCCCGGCTGGCCGGCGGCCAGGTGCTGCTGCTGGGCTTCGACATCGACGCGGACAGCCCCCTGGCCGGAAAGGCCCTGCGCGAACTGGCCGACATCGAGCAACTGGATGCCTTTCTGGTGCTCTACCTCACCCGCGCGGGCCGGGTGCTGGTGCCCCGCGGCGACGATCGCATCGAAGCGGGCGACACCATCCATATCCTGGTTTCGGCCGACACGGCGCACTTCATCCCCCCCATCGTCCTCAAGGAGCATCGCCCGGTGCGCTCGGTGATCGTGGTCGGCGCGACGCGGGTGGGCGTGGAGCTGGCCCGGCGGACCGCAGAGAAAGCCGAAAAGGTCACCCTCATCGAGCCGCGCCGCGAGGCTGCCGAGGAGGCCGCGGCCCAGCTCTCCCGCGTCAACGTGCTGCGCGGCGACCCCACCCGGCTCGATCTGCTGGAGGAGGCCAACCTGGAGGGCTGCGACCTGGTGTGCGCCGTCTCCGACAACGACGAGAGCAACACCCTCTCGGTGTTGCTGGCCAAACGCCACTCCCGCGCCGCCACCGCCGCGGTGATCCACAATCCCGACTACGTGCCGGTGCTGGACAGTCTTGGGGTGCAGATCGTGGTCAACCCGAGACTGGTGACCATCGGCGAGATCCTGATGCACGTGCGCCGGGGCCACGTGCACTCCGTCACCCGTCTGGCCGAGGCCCGGGCCGAAATCCTGGAGATGGAGGCGCAGAAAGGCTCCCCGGCGGTGTCGCGGCCCATCCGCGAGATCGATTTTCCCAAGCAAGCGCTGGTCGGGGCGGTGGTGAAGAACGGCGTGATGCACATTCCGCGCGGCGACACCCAGATCGCGCCGGGCGACATGGTGCTGGTGTTCGCCCTGCCCGAGGCCATTCCGCGCATCGAGAAGATCTTCACCCGCCGGCGGTTCTTGTAAGCCATGGATCATCGCCCCGTCCTCGGCATCTTCGGCTATCTGCTGCTCATGCTGGCGCTGTGCCTGCTCGCGCCGCTCGGGGTGGCCATCGGCACCGATTCCGGGAGCCCGCACGAGAATTCCGAGGTTTTCGCTCTGGCCGTCACCCCCGGACTGGGCCTGATCGGCGGCCTGTACCTCATGCGGCGCTTCGGGCGATTTTCCCGCGATCTCGGGCGGCGCGAGGGCTACGCCGTGGTCGCCGGCGGCTGGCTGCTGGCCACGCTGGTGGGCATGCTGCCCTACCTGCTGTCTGGAGTGTTGCCCTCGCTCAGCGAGGCGTTCTTCGAGACCATGAGCGGATTCACCACCACCGGAGCCAGCGTTTTCGGCTACCCGGGCCGCGAGATCGAGAGCATCCCGCACGGCATCCAGTTCTGGCGCCACATGACCCAATGGTTGGGCGGAATGGGGATCATCGTGATGGGCGTGGCCCTGCTCCCCTTCCTGGGCGTCGGCGGATACCACCTGGTGCGGGCGGAGACCCCCGGCGGGGCGGTGTTCGAGCGCGACCGCCCGCGCATCGTCGAAGTGGCGCGGGAGATGTGGCGCCTCTACCTGTTGATCACCGTCATCCTCGTCGGCCTGTTCTGGCTCGCGGGCATGTCGCTGTTCGACGCCGTGTGCCACGCCTTCACCACCATGTCCACCGGCGGCTTCTCCACCCATGGCGAGTCCATGGGGTACTTCGGTGCCCAAGCGCAATGGATCGCCATCGTCTTCATGTTCCTGGCGGGGATGAATTTCTCCCTGCTGGGCGCCCTCTTGCGCGGCCGTGTCCGCTCGGTGACAAGCAATCCCGAGTTTCGCACCTACGCCTTGGTCCTCGGCTGTGTCGTTGCGGTCGGCTTGTTCGCCGCGCCCATGGGCGAGTCGGCGGAGCACCACCTGCGGCAGGTCGTTTTTCAGACCGTGTCTGTGGCCACCACCACCGGATATGCCACCGCGGACTTCGAGCAATGGCCGGCGATGATGAAAATGCTGCTCCTCGGCCTGATGTTCGTGGGCGGCTGCATGGGCTCCACCGGCGGCTCGGTCAAGCCGGCGCGCCTGCTGGTGTACACCAAGGTGGTGCTGCGCGAGCTGTATCGGCTGGTCTATCCGCACGGCGTGCGGCCGGTGAAGATCGGCGAGCGGGTGCTCGAGACCCAGGTCGTGTCGAACATCCTGGCCTTCGGCTCGGCCTACCTGGTGCTTTTTTTGGCGGGGGCGCTGACCATGGCCGTGAGCGGCTATGACATGCCGACTTCGATATCGGCCTCGGCTTCGGCGCTGGGCAACGTCGGCCCCGGCTTCGGCGCGGTCGGTCCCATGGCCAACTGGTCGCACCTCCCCGCCCTGACCCAGTGGGTCATGAGCCTGCTCATGCTCTTCGGCCGGCTCGAGGTGCTGTCGGTGCTGGTGCTGTTCTCGCCCTGGGCCTGGAAGAAGTAGCCGGGCTATCCTTTTCGGCAGCAGAGCCATCGCCACAGCACGGCGGGAAGAAGCCAGAGGCCGAACCACCCCGGCCCGGTCCCGCAGCCGCAGCCGCCGTCCGCGGGCGGCTCGAACGAGTCGCCCGCCCCCGAATCCGCGCCGGCATCGGCTCCTGCGTCGGTTCCGGCGTCCAGCCCCGGGTCCGCGCCACCGTCCGATGCCGCGTCCGCCCCGGTGTCCGTCCCCCCATCGTTCCCTGCGTCCATCCCCGCGTCCGCTCCCGCATCGCTCCCACCGTCCTGCGATGGAGCGGGGAACAGCTCGCTCCACTCGACCGCCACCTTGGGCGTGACGCCGGAATCCGATCGCCCCTCGAACCAGATGGTCATGTCGCCCCGCCCGCGATAGGCGAGCGAAAGCAGGTGCAGCCCGTTATGGCCCATGAGATCGTAGTGGCTCTGGAGGTCCTTGGGGCCGCCCTGCTGGTAATAGGTGTCCATGAATGTCCCGCCGCCGGCCACAGAGTGCCCGTCGGTCTGGCTGTTGGTGGTCATGATGGCCTCGCCGAACAGATAGTCGGGCTGGGGTCTGCGCGCCGCCCCGCATGCCTTGCCCGGCGGACAGGTGAACACCCCGGCGTACCCCTCGGGGGCGTAGAAATTGATGAAGGTGCCGGTGGCCACCGCGATCTGCGAAAGCTGCTGCTCGGCCCAGGCGAGCTGGTCCGGGAGCGAAACATTGGAAAATCCGGTCAGCGCCAGGCGGGTGGCGATGCTGCGCGGCACCACTCCGTTTTGCAGCGCAAGGTCGGAGTTGTAGTCGTGCAGCGAGACCAGGGTGCCGTACTCGTTGACCCCGGTGATGACCGCCACGTACCCCGGCCAGGCCAGGTTCGCGAACCGCGGCGAGCCGTCCGAGGGCTCCCAGGCGCACAGGACGTGGTGCAGCACCGCCGGGAAGGGCGTACCGAAGTCGAGCCGCCGGGTCGAGAGCGTCTTCACCGGCGCCTGGACGTAGCGGCCCCAGCAGGAGTGGGAGCGGCAGGCGTATCCCCAGTCGCTGAACGTGTTGAGGATCTTCAGGTCCGTCACGTCCAGTTTGGCGTCGGCGCGAACGAATTGGATGCCCTCGACCATTCCAAAGAGCTCGTCCGCGATCCCCGGAACTGGCCAGGAGGTGATCCCCATCCCGGACCGCAGCTGGGCGTAGCCGGCACCCGCCTTTTCCTTGACCTGCCGCAGACCCTCGATGATGTCGTCGGCGAAGGCCGCGCCCATGGCGTACCCCATGTCGCGGTGCGAGCCCCACACCCGAATCACCGTCACCCCGTGGCGGTTTCCGTCGAGGTCCTGCGACAGGATCTGGTAGTTCTGTGCCAGTGCCGAAAGCGGCAGCAACCAGAACACCCAGCACCATCCGATGAGCTTTTTCATACGACCCTCCAGAAAGCGACCGCGCTCATGATCCGAAACCGAACGGTGGAACGGCCCGCGCGCCGCCGCCGGTGTCTGTCTCCGACACGCCTGTCTTTTTCACACGCATCGCCGGTGCGCCCGTCATAACAGATGCCTCCCGGCCGGTTCGCCCGCGGGCTAGACGTTGCGTTCGTGCAAGATGCGCAGCCCGTCCAGGGTCAGAAACTCCTCCACCTGCTGGATGTAGCGCGAGGCCTCGGCGATGAAGCGGGCCAGCCCGCCGGTGGCGATGACCGTCACCGGGCCCGGCGCCAGCTCCTGGCTCATGCGCTCCACGATGCCGTCCACCAGGCCGGCGTAGCCGTGGTACAGCCCGGACTGGATGGCGTGGATGGTGTTGCGTCCGATCACCGCGGGAGGTTTCGCGAACGGCACCCGCGGCAGCTTGGAGGTGTTCACGAACAGAGCCTCCAGCGAGATATTGATGCCGGGGACAATGGAGCCGCCCAGGTAGGCGCCCTCGGCCGAGATGGCGTCGAAGGTGGTGGCGGTGCCGAAGTCCACCACGATCATGGGGCCGGCGTGCTTGTCCAGCGCGGCCACGGCGTTGACGATGCGATCGGCGCCCACCTCGCGTGGGTTCTCGTAGAGGATCTTCATTCCGGTCTTGATGCCCGGGCCCACCACCAGCGGCTGGACCCGAAAGTACTTCTCCAGCATGCGCACGATGACCCACTCCACCGGCGGCACCACGCAGGAGATGGCCGCGGCGTTCACGTCGGCGGGGGAGAGGTTTTCCATGGACAGGAACGAACGCAGCACGCTGGCGTACTCGTCCACGCTGCGCTCCGGCGCGGTGCCGAGGCGCCAGTGGTGCTTGAGCGTCTTTCCCTCGAACACCCCCAGCACGATGTTGGTGTTGCCGACGTCGATGACGAGCAGCATGGGCGCCCTCTCAGCGGGTTCGCCGCAGCTCGGCGGCGGGCTCGAGTTTCTTCCAGCCGACATCGGCGCCCGGAACATCCATGGGCGGGGGATCCGCGCCCAGCACGTACTCGGCGCGGCGGTTTTTGGCCTCGGGGGTCTCGTCGGGCGTGGGCACCCGCAGCGCACGCTCGCCGAACCCCTGGTAGAAGATGGGTTGCATAAAACCCTTGTTGCGAAAGTAGCGCGCGATGGACAGGGCGCGCCGCTCCGAAAGCCCCTGGTTGTAATCGGCGGCGGCCACGGTGTCGGTGTAGCCGGCGATGTAGAGCTTGACCGGCAGGAGCTTGCCGTACTTGGCCAGGCCTTCCTGAAGCAAGAGGTAGCTCTGGTCCAGTTTGGGCGCCTCGTCCGGCCGGATCTCGGCCGAGCCGGTCTCGAACTCCACCTCCTCGTGGGGGATGGACCAGCGCCAGGGGATGAGTTCGAGCTTCTCGAAAATCTGGTTGAGGTCGTGCGCGACCAGCTCGATCTTGAGCACCTTGCCGTCCTTCTGCGTCCAGTCGATGGTGTAGGGCGGCTTTCCGCGCGGGAGGCTCACGCTCCCCTGCCCCAGCCGCGAGCCGTCCTCGCCGGTCACGGTGTAGTCCACCCGCAACAGCGGCCGGGTGGCCTGCAACACCAGGGTGTGGGCATCGAGCCTGAGATCGCCCTGCTTCACCGAAAGCCCCAGGCCGCACACCACCTCGGTGCCGAAATCCAGCGCCATGCTGCCGCCCTCGCCCGAGGGCAGCGTGACGTGGATGGTGCCGTGGTAGTGGTACACGCCGGAGGTGTCCGGCAGCTCGTACGTGCGGCGGGATTTTCGCGGGACGTTCTGCTCCTCGCGCAAGAACTTCTCGCCGTCGTCGCGCAGCAGATCGACCACCAGGCTTTCCAGATCCTGGTTCACCTGGAGGACGAGCGTGGGCTTCTTGCCGGCCGGGACCTTGTCGTTCACGCTGACCGTGATCACCTGCTCGGCCGCCCTGGGCGAGGCGATGCCCATGATCCAAAACAGCGACGAAAACAACACCGCCCGTCTCATGACCGCTCCTTTTCCTCCTGTGCCCGTTCCTTGCGCTGCATCTCGGCGTCCTCCTCGCGCAAATATTGCGAGTGCAGCCCGCCGGTGTGCTGGACAAAGTGATCGCCGCGCAGATCCTTGCGCGAGCGCCGGGGCACGGTGGCGCAGCGCACGCAGGTGGTCGTGCCCGGCACCGCCTTCCGGCGCGCCGGGGGGATCTCCTCGCCGCAGCAAACGCAATATACTGGCTCGGCCATCGCCACTCCCGCGAACGGCTTTTTCTACCACGGGCGAGGCCCGCGGACAACCAGCCGCGCCCAGGCACGCATCAAGCTCCGGCCAAGAAGATCTTGGCAAGGGGGCAGCCCCCTTGGACCCCCAGGAAAGAACCCAGAGAAACCACCGGAAAAACCTGCAACCAAGGAAAATTTCGGAGGCCAGGCGACGTTCTCAGGCGACGTTTTCCTTTCCCGTCTTCTTCCCGGTCGGAGCCTTTTCCCCTTATTATTAGAGCCTTTTCCGTGTTTTCTCCCGGGGGTTCACGGGGGCAGAGCCCCCGTGCGACATTCAGGGCGCCTTGGGGACCAGGATGGCGGCGGTCTCGGAAGCGAGCGTGAAGGAGAGCTTTCCCGCGCTCACCGTGACGGTAAGCGCCTGGGACAGCGCGTCCTCGAAGATAAGTCCGTTCGCAACAGAGAGGTCAACCTTGGCGCGACCGGTAGTCGCGCGGGTCGATGCAAGCGTCGTAGGTGGCCCGCTCGATCGGAATCCAATCGGTCTTGTCGATCCCGCGCCGGTTGCGTGAGGTGGGACTCGATGGAAATGCCGAAGCGATCTTGATCCAACGGTCTCGTTCCTTGCCGATCAAGCGGACTTCTTCGGCGACCTCGGACAGATCCTGGTCCTGACTGAACACCAGCGCCACATCGAGATCCCCGCACCGGGCCATGCGGACCACGTCAAGCGCGATTCGCACATCGATGCCCTTCTCCTCTCCTGCGAGGAATGTATGCACAGACCCATCGCGCAGGGTCACGCGCTTGTTACGGTAGCGAAGGGGCCGGGAAAACACATAGACGTTCTGGCCACGCATGGCTCGGAGTTTCTCCGACCAGAAGGTGTGCCATCTTGGGTCATCGCGAGGATCGGGCACACCGGTGTAGAAACGCACCTGGGCAAGGCTCCAAAGTTGCTGCTGGCAAATCCGGTGCGCCAGCGCCGCCGCATCGTAGTTTGGGAAGGTGTAGCCAAAAGATTCCCTGGCGGCGTGGAAGAGATTCTGTCCGTCGATAAAGGCGACCGTTCGCTTGGAAATGGGTTCGGCCGGCATTCGAATTCCCCCAAAAAAATAACCCCACCCGGGCCTTGCGGCAGCGAGCGGGGAGCAAGTAATGACTGAACTTTAGATTGGCGTCGGCAGGATGTCAAGAACATCAAATTCAAGGAAAACCTTGGAAGCCAGGCGGCGTTTACCTTCTCCGTCTTCCTCCTGTTCGTCGCTTTTTTCCCATCTACTATCAGCGATTTTTTCGGGTGACTTTTCCCCTTTATTATTAGCGTTTTTTTCTGGGATTCTCTCCCGGGGTTCACGGGGGCAGAGCCCCCGTGCGACATTCAGGGAGCCTTGGGGACCAGGATGGCGGCGGTCACGGCGGGGAGCGAGAAGGCCAGCCGGCCCGCGCTGACGGTGGCGGAGAGCGGCGGCTGGGACAGGGCGTCCTCGAAGATCTGCCCGTTCTGTATCCCAAGGCCAGCCGCATCGAGGTCGAAGGCCCGGGTCGATGCGCCCCGATTGATGGCCACGAAAACCGTCTCGCCCGACCCCTGGCGCGCGAATGCCAGGTAATCCGTCCCCGCGGCCAGCGCCGGCGGCCAGCTCCCGGTGCGAAGCGCCGGGTGCGCGGCGCGGATCATCCCGAGCTTCTGCACGTAGGCCAGGGTGGGCTTCTCCAGGGCGTCGCTGAGGTCGTCGCCGAAGCGCATCCGGCGCCGGTTGTCGGGATCGCCCGCGCCGCTTTGGCCGAACTCGTCGCCGTAGTAGATGAGCGGGATGCCGGGCAGGCCCATCAGGTAGGCGAAGGCCAGCCGCAGCCGCTTGTGGCCCTGCTCTCCGGCATCGGGCGGCGGGCTCACCCAGCCCTTGGCGATGTCCGAGGTGATGTCCCACACCCCGCAGCCGGTGTCGCCGTTCGCCAGCGAGGCAAAGCGCGCCATGTCGTGGTTGCCGATGAAGTTGGACATGATGGCAGAAGCGCCGTACGTCCCCTTGGCCGAGCGCACCGCGCTGTCGATGTTCATGAGCGAGTCTTCCTGGGTCGCGAAGCCCCGCAGGATCTGCATGTTGGCCGGGAAGTCGAACTGGCCGTGGATGAGCGTGTCGCCGATGAAGCTCTGGATGAGCCCCGCGTCTCCGGTGAAGGTCTCGCCCACCAGGTAGAACGGGATGCCGGTGAGTTCGATCTCGTCCTTGAGGCGCGAGCGCAGCGCGGTGAGGAAGGCCCGGTTGACGTGCTTCACCGCGTCCACCCGAAAGCCGTCCGCGCCGGTGCGATGGATCCAGTCCAGGGCCATGTCGGTCATGACCTGCACCGCGCCGCTCTTGGTGTAGTCGAGGTCGGCGAGGTAGGCGGTGAACCAGCAGCGCTCGGGATCGTTGTCCCAGCCCACGTTCTGGCAGATGTGCTCGGAGCCGTGCCCGGCGTAGTTGAAGTACTCCGGGTGCTGCTGGTAGAGCGGCGAGGCGGTGTGCACGTGGTTGGCGGTGAGATCGAGCAGCACGCGGATGCCCTTCTGGTGCGCCGCCGTGACCAGCTCGCGCAGATCCTCCTCCGTGCCGAAGCGCTCCTCCACCCGGTCGAGGTTCACCGGCCAGTAGCCGTGGTAGGCGGTGTATTTCATGGGCGCGGTGCGCATGGTGGCGGGATTCATGCCGCAGTAGTGCTCGTCCGCCCGGCCGCCGTCCTCGTAGCCGTCCAGATTGTCCACCGGCCAGGAGATCCAGATGGCGTTCACCCCGAGCCTGCCGAAGTACCCGTCCGCGATCTTCTGGCGGATGCCCGCAAAGTCGCCGCCGGAAAAGTTCACCCGCGAATCCACGCCGGCGACCGGGGTGTTGTTGGCGTCATTGCCGTCGAAAAACCGGTCGGTCATGACGAAGTACAGCACCGCGTCGCGCCAGTCGGCGCTCACCCCCAGGTGAAACTTGAGCAATACCTCGGGGGCGACGCTGCCGTCGGTGGCCCGGGCCGCGGCCCGCAGATCGTAGATGCCGCGGGTGAGCCCGCTCGCCTGCAGCGTGATGGTGTCGCCCGAGACGGAGACGGCGGCTCCCGAGAGCGCGGCGAAATTCAGGCTGGCCCGCACCGAGGCCGGGTCGAGCGAGAGTTCCTCGGGTTCCAGGGCCAGCACGGCGCGCAACGAGACCTCGTCGTTCTGGTAGGAGAGCACGCGCAGCCTGGCGCCGCACTGGATGACGAGCACCGAGTTCTTGCCACCGTAGCCGTCGTCCGCCTGGTGGGGGTTGTTCGGATCGGGGATCCAGTTCCCGTCGACGATGAACTTGTACTGGTGCGTGCCGGGCTCGATCACCCGGGTCGCGGTCCACTCGCCGTCCTGGTCGGGGTCGCTCATGGCATAGGCCCCGGCGGCCTCGCTGGCCGCCCAACCGTTGAAGGTGCCGGACACGAGCACGCTGGCGACGGCGCCCTGGGGGCGGTAGCGGAAGGTGGTCTCGCCGCAGGGGTGGACCGGACCGGCGTCGCCGCCCGTATCGCCCCCGCCGTCCGGGCCGGCGTCGAACCCCGGATCGCCGGCGTCGAAGCCGCCGTCGTCGCCGACCGCGCCGTCGTCGCCACCTCCGTCCCCATCGTCGGTCTCGACCGCCCCGTCGGCGTCAGGCCCGCCGTCGCCGGGAGAATTCCCCGGCCCGAAGCAGGCCGCCGAAAAAAACACGAGCACCCAAAGAGACACCAAGATTTTCTTCATGACACGCCCTCGGCTTGGGTCTTTTCTGGCAGAGCCGCGGGCAAAAAGCAACGACATCCGCCGGGCCGGCAGTTGCATTGCCGTCCGGTTCGCGCCACCATGAGGGCGTGAACGGCGCGTTCGTTCTCTACGTTTTCGCCGGCGGTCTCGGATCCGGGCTGCTCGGCGCGCTGATGGGCCTCGGCGGGGCCATCGTGGCCATCCCCTACCTCAACCTGCTGCTCGCGGTGCCCATGCACGCGGCCGCGGCCTGCGGGCTGGTCTCGACGCTGGCCACATCCTGCGGCGCCTCGGGGCGCAACCTGTGCCAGAGCGACCTGGTGGAGGTGGACGCGGCCCTGCTTATCCAACTCTTCACCGCGGCGGGCAGCCTGGCCGGCGGCCTCCTCGCCGGAGCGATCCACGGGCCCACCCTCCAGATCCTGTTCGCCGTCATGCTTCTCTACGGCAGCGTCGAGGTCGGGCGCTCGCTGCGCCGCCGCGACATCGACGACGTTTTGGCGCGCCCGCCCGAAGCTGCGCGGCTTCAGACGTCGCTTGCGTTCTTTTTCGGCGCCGGCGTGGTGTGCGGCCTGCTCGGCGTCGGCGGCGGCCTGATGGTGGTGCCGCTGCTGCACCTTTTTCTGCGCCTTCCCTTCAAGGCGGCCGCGGCCACCAGCAACTTCATGATGGGCCTGACCGCCATCCCGGCGCTGATCGCCTACATCGGCCGCGGCGACCTCGACCTGGCCCTGGCGATACCCCTCGCCGCCGGAGTGTGGCTGGGCGCCCGCCTGGGAGCCTTTCTGCTCCAGCAGCTCCGGAGCCGCCTGCTCAAGATCATGTTCATCGGCCTGCTCGTGCTCAGCGCCGCGCAGATGGCGCTGCAAGGGCTCACGGGGGTCGGCGGATGATGTCCGGGCGCGAAAACGACGTTCTCGGCCGCATCTTCCAGTGGGGGAGCGCCGCGGGCATCGGCGTGGCCTTCGCCTCGCTGCTCTCGCTGCTCATCCGGGGCGGATTGCCGGCCGACTTCTCGCTGGCCGCGGCCTTCGCTCCCGGCGCCCATTTCGCCGAGCGCTTCCTGTGCGGCGCGGGCATCTTGCTGCTGGCGGCGACGCCACTCATCGGCCTCGGCTGGCTGGGTCTGCGGGCGGTTCGAGACGGACGGCACCGGCGGGCCCGCCTGGCGGCGGCCTTGTTCGCCCTGTGCCTCACCGCCGCGCTCATCGCGTCGCGGGGGGCGTGACCGGGGCCAGCCGCTTGGCGAGACGAACGAGCTGGTCGCGGTCGAATCCCAGCAAGAGTTCTCCGGCCACGTCCAGCACCGGGACGCCGCTCACCCGCGCCTTGGCCCGGATGGCCTTGCAGGCGACTTCCTGCTGCGCGCCGGCGTCCTTTTCCACGTCCCGCTCGACGAACGGGATGCCCTCCTTGCGCATGAAATCCGCGGCGACCTTGCACACGCCGCACCAACCGGTCTTGTAGAGGATCACCCGGTCCGGTGGCGAGGGCGGAATGGACTCGCATTCCGGGGGCAGAACGTCCGAGGACTTGGCGGGATCCCGCAGCAGGTCCCGCTCGAACTTGAAGCGGCTCACAACCGTATAGGGGTAGCTGCCGTCATCGTTTTTCCGAGTGAGATTGGCGACGTACAGGATGCTCTCCGAGCGGCGCTGCTCGGGCGAGAGCGAGGTATCCACCACGATGACCTGGGCGCGGGCGGCCTCGGGCACGTCGGCGATCTTGTCCGCGGTGGCGAAGCTGCCGTCGGCCATGAGGTAGCTGAACAGGAAGTGATCGGCCTCGTCGGTGATGCGGAGCTTGGCGAATTCGGCCAGCCCCGCGTCGGCGGCTCCGCCGGGGGCATCGGTCAAGCGCTTGCAGCCGGCGATCGCCAAGAGGCATACAGCGGCGATGATGGTTTTCGCGCCCATGCGAGCGGCAATTGTAGAAAGCCGCCCAGCGCCGGTCAAGCGCCCCCGCGGCGTTCGCGCCACCCCGCTCGGGGGACTCCGAGCCGAAAGTCCCCGCCGGGCGGCCCTGCGCCTTGACAGACCGCCCCGCGTCGGCTACAGGAAGCGGCGCGAACTCGAGTGAGGATCCGCTCTCTCATGGAGGAATCATGGCCAAGACCAAAGTCATTATCATGGGCGCCGCCGGCAGAGATTTCCACAATTTCAACGTGGTGTTTCGCGACAACCCGGAGTACGAGGTGGTGGCCTTCACCGCCACCCAGATACCCAAGATCGGCGGGCGCACCTATCCGCCGGCCCTGGCGGGAAAGCTCTACCCCAAGGGCATCCCCATCTTCGCCGAGGAGGATCTGTCCGATCTGATCCGCAACAACGCGGTGGACGAGGTCGTGTTCGCCTACAGCGACATCCGCCACGAGGACGTGATGCACAAGGCGTCCCTGGTCCATGCCGCCGGGGCCAGCTTTCGGCTGCTCGGTCCCAAGGCCACCATGCTGAAGTCCAAGAAACCGGTGCTGTCGGTGTGCGCGGTTCGCACTGGGGTGGGCAAGAGCCAGACCACCCGCTACGCGGTGGACACGCTGCAGAAGATGGGCAAGAAGGTCGTCGCCATCCGGCACCCCATGCCCTACGGCGATCTGGCCAAGCAGGCCTGCCAGCGCTTCGCCACCCTCCAGGACCTGGAAAAGCACGATTGCACCATCGAGGAGCGCGAGGAGTACGAGCCGCACATCCGGCGCAAGGCGGTGGTGTACGCCGGCGTGGACTACGGAAAGATCCTGTCCGAGGCAGAGAAGGAAGCCGACGTCATCCTCTGGGACGGCGGCAACAACGACTTCCCCTTCTACCACTCCGACCTGCTGGTGGTGCTGGTGGATCCGCACCGGGCCGGGCACGAGCTTCTCTACCATCCGGGCGAGACCAACCTGCGCATGGCCGACGTGGTGGTCATCAACAAGATCACGACCGCCAAGCCGGATTGGATCCAGACCGTGCAGGACAACATCGCCCGGGCGAACCCCGAGGCCACGGTGGTCAAGGCGGCGAGCCCCATCACCGTCGAACGCCCCGAGGACGTCAAGGGCAAGCGGGTGCTGGTGATCGAGGACGGCCCCACGCTCACCCACGGAGAGATGAGCTACGGCGCCGGCACGCTGGCGGCGGAGCAGTTCGGCGCCAGCACCATCGTGGACCCCCGCCCGGCGGCGGTCGGCTCGATCCAGGCCACCTTCAAGAAATACCCCCACGTCGGCCCGCTGCTCCCGGCCATGGGCTACCACAAGGAGCAGCTGGCGGATCTGGAGGCCTCCATCCGTAAGGTGGACTGCGATCTCATCCTGCTGGGAACCCCCATCGACCTCTCCCTGGTCATCAAGCTGGACAAGCCCTTCATGCGGGTGTTCTACGAGCTGGCGGACCACGGCGATCCCACGCTCGCGGACATCATCCGCAAGAAATTCGCCTGACCCCGGCCCTCCGGCCGGCAAACCCTTTTCGGGAGGACCACCATGACCGTATCCCTGCGTCGCAAGCACCTGGTGTCGCTCAAGGATCTTTCCTTCGAGGAGTTTTTCCAGATCCTGGATGTGGCCGACGAGCTCAAGCGCAAGCACGAGCGCAACGAGCGCTTCGAGCCGCTGCGGGGCAAGACGCTGGCCATGATCTTCCAGAAGCCCTCGCTGCGCACCCGCATCAGCTTCGAAGCGGGCATGAACCGCTACGGCGGCCACGCCATCTACCTGGGGCCGGAGGACATCCAGCTCGGCAAGCGCGAGACCACCGCCGACATCGCCCGCACCATTTCGGGCTGCTGCGACGCCATCATGGCCCGGACCTTCGGCCACGACGTGGTGGTGGAGCTGGCGCGCTGGGCCCGGGTGCCGGTGGTCAACGGGCTGACCGACCGCGAGCACCCCTGCCAGATCCTGGCCGATCTCATGACCGTGCGCGAGAAGTGCGGCGGCCTCAAGGGCCTCAAGATGGCCTTCCTGGGCGACGGCAACAACGTGGCCCACTCGCTGCTGCACGGTTGCGCCAAGGTCGGCATGCACCTCTCGCTGGCGGTGCCCCGCGGCTACGAGCCCAAGGCCGAGGTGATCGCCGAGGCCAAGGCCGACGCCGCCCGCACCGGCGCCAAGCTCCACGTCACCCACAATCTGGACGAGGCGGTGCGCGGCGCGGACGCGCTGTACACCGACGTGTGGGCCAGCATGGGACAGGAGGCCGAAAAGGCCGCCCGCGCCAAGGTGATGAAGCCCTACCAGCTCAACATGAAGGTGCTGAAGAAGGCCAAACCCGAGGCCATCGTGCTGCACTGCCTGCCGGCCCACCGCGGCGAGGAGATCACCGACGAGGTGATCGAGAGCCCGCAGTCGGTGGTCTTCAACGAGGCCGAAAACCGGCTGCACGCCCAGATGTCGGTGCTGCTCCAGGTCATGGCGTGAGCCGAGCCGACGTTCGCCCCCGGCGCTCCTCCTCCGGCGCTGGCTCCTGATACGATACCACCTCGAACTCCCCAAAGGCCGCCAGCGGGCCGGCCAGATCCCGGGCCGGGCCGACGGCCACGATGGACAGCGCGGCCGGATCGAGATGTCGGGCCAGGGCGGCGTTCACTTCGGCCCGGCCGATGCCGCCGAAGCGGCGCCGGTATCCGCGCACCCACTCCTCGCCGAGCCCGAAGAAATCGGCAAACACGAGCTCCTCGATGGTTCCGTCGGCCGGCTGCAAGGTGATGGGATAGCCGCCCACCAGGTTCTGGCGAATGGCGGCCAGTTCCTGTTCTTCCACCCCCTGCTCGCGAATGCGCCGGATCTCCGCCAGCAGCAGCTCCAGGGTGGCCGCCGCCTCCGGGTTGCGCGTGAAGGTGTAGGCCGCGAAGAACCCCGGACCCCGTCCCGCCGCCAAGAACGACCCCGCGCCGTAGGTCTTGCCGCCCTCGGCCCGCACCGCCTTCATCAGACGCGAGGAGAAGCCCGAGCCGCCCAGCACGTGGTTGGCCAGAACCAGCGCCGGGAAGTCCGGATGGGTCCGGGCCAACCCGGCGTGTCCCACCGCCAGGCTCGCCTGGGTCACGTCGGGCTTGTCCACCAGGCGGCGTCGCGGCGGCCGGCGCGGCACCGGAGCCGGTTCGAACGCCGGCCCAACCGGGACGCGCCAGTCTCCCAGATGGCGTTGGCACAGCGCCAGCGCCTCGTCCGGGTCCATCGCTCCGGCGATCCCCAGAAAACCGCCCTCGGGCCGCAGCCAGCCGTCGCGCAGCCGACACAAGTCTTCGCGCCGGATGGCGCGCACGGTCTCGATGCTGGCCGGCCGTCCCCGCGGATGATCGTAGGAGAAGATCAGCGTGCGCAAATGTTCGAACGCCAGCGACAGCGGCTGATCCTTTTGCATCCGCAGCGCGCCCTCCTTCTGCGGCAGCAGCCGCTCGAGCTCCTGGGCCGGCAACGTGGGCTCGCGAACCATCTCGGCGAGCAGCTCGAGCAGGCGCGGAAAATGCCGGGCCAGGCACCGCCCGCTGACGCGGAAGAACTCCGCCCCGGTTCCGGGGCCGAGCCGGGCGCCCAGGCCGTCGAGGCTCTCGGCCAGGGACTCGGCGTCGTGGCGGACCGTCCCCTGGGAAAGCATCTCGGCCAGGGTCTCGGCCAGACCGGCGCGCCCCGGTGGATCCAGCGCGTCGCCTCCCGGCAATACCAGCTCGAGCGCGACCAGGGGCAGCTCGGGCTTGCGGGCACAGACCGCTTGCAGGCCGCAGGAGAGCCTCGCTCTCTCGAGCGGAGGCAGCGGCACGTCATCGAGGGCCGGCGGCGGAAAACGGCGGAACCGCTCGGCGGTCGGCCACGAGGCGGTCTTTTGCTCCGCCTCCGCCACCTGGGTGGGCGGCGCCTTCGATACCTGCTCCCCTTCCACGGGCGGCCGCATCACCGCCAGGGTGAGCCTCTCGGGACGAAGATAGGCCACCGCCACCCGGATCACGTCGGCGGCGCTCACGGCCCAGAACCGCTCGGCGCCCTCGCGAAAACGCCGCCAGTCGCCCAGGATGCACTCCGCCGTGCCCAACGCGAAGGCCGCGCTCTCGAACGACGCCCGCTCGAACACGTGCTCGGCGACGAGCTGGTTCTTGGCCTTTTCGAGTTCTTCCGGGGTCGGGCCGTCGCGGCGCAAGCGTTCGATCTCCGCCAGCAGGGCTTCCTCCAGCGCCGCCCCGTCCTGCTCCGGCACAAACCCGGCGGAGAGGACCATCAGTCCGGGATCGAGCATGGACCAGTTCCAGGCGCCGGCAAACACCGCAAGACGCTTCTCCCGCACCAAAGCCCGGTGCAGCCGAGAACTCTTGCCCGCGCCCAGGATGCGCTGGATGACCTCCAGCGCCGGCGAGTCGGCGTGGGCCGCCGGCACCGACTTGTACCCGGCGACCACCATGGGGAGTTCGGTCGGAAACACGATCTCGCAGCGGCGCAGGGCTTGCTGCTCCGGCTCGGCCGCGGTCACCGGCGGCGGCGGCGGGCCGGGCGGGATGCCGCCGAAGACTCTCTCGGCGACCGCCCGTACTCTCTCCAAAACCGCGCTGCCGGCCACGATGAGCACGGCGTTGCCGGGATGATAATGGGCGCGGTAGAACGCCCGCGCGTCGGCGGGCGTCATGGCGTCGAGGTCCTCGAGCGTGCCCCCGGGCCCCCAGGCGTAGGGGTGGGCCGTGAAGGCCTCGGCCCGGAAGCGCTCCATCAGATGCCCCATCGGGTCGTTTTGCTGCGCCTGGCGGATCTCCTCCTTGACGACCTCGCGCTCCTTGAAGAAATGCGTCTCGTCCAGGCGCGCAAAGCCGAACCGCTCCGCCTCGAGCATGAGGGCCAGCTCCAGGTATTCCGCGGTCACGGTGTCGAAGTAGGCGGTGACGTCCTCCGAGGTGAAGGCGTTTTCCTGGCCGCCGACGGCATCGATGATGCGGGCGTGCTCCTCCGGGCCGACATCCCGCGAACCCTTGAACATGAGGTGCTCGAGCAGGTGGGCCAGCCCCCGGATGCCCGGCCGCTCGTTGCGGCTGCCGGCCCGGATCCACACCTGCACCGTCGCCACCGGCGCCGAGCGATCCTCGAGGACGAGGAGTTTCATCCCGTTGGCCAACCGGTCCTCGAACACCTGGGGCAGGTATTTTTCGTCGGTCATGAGCGGCACGCTACCACCGCTGCCGCGCTCTTAGCCACAGGAAACTGCGAGCCCCGATCCGCCGGTGCCACCCACCCCGGTTTCCACCGGATTCAGCACCCGGGCTCTGCCCCCGTGAACCCCCAGGAGAAAACCCGGAAAAGGCGCTAATAATAAGGGGAAAAGGCTCCGACCGGAAAGAAGACGGGGAAGGAAAACGTCGCCTGAGAACGTCGCCTGTCCTCCGAGATTTTCCTTGGTTGCAGGTTTTCTCGGGGCTTTTCCTTATTAAGCAGGTTTTTCCGGGGTTTTCTCCGGTTGATTTCCGGGTGGTCCAAGGGGGTTTGTCCCCTTGCGGGATATTCTCTGTTGCCGGTCAACTGGATGCTCCCTTCCCTTGACCCCGCCGCAAGGCGCGTGAGAACGTACCTCGCCGAAGCGGAGGAAGCATGGCGATTGCCAGGATCAAGGCATGGGCGGCATCGCACCGAGAGGACCTCTGCGTCTTCGGCGCCTTCCTGGCCCTTTCTTGCCTGCACGGCCACCGAGTGGTGGCCGACTTCGGCACCCACATCGCCGGCCACGGCGGCGACGGCTTTCAGAACCTGTGGAACATGTGGTGGTTCCGCGAATCGCTCCTCTCCGGCCAGAACCCGTATTTCACACCGATGCTGCACCACCCTCACGGGGTGACGCTGCTGTACCAGACCCTGAACCCGTTCAACTGCCTGATGGCCCTGCCCTTCATGGAGCTCTTCGGCCAGCCGGCAGCCTACAACATCGTCTTTTTGCTCTCGTTCGCGGCCTCGGGGTTCGGCATGTACCTGCTGGCCCGCCGGATCTTCGGCGACTCGCTCGCCGCCTTCGCCGCGGGGTACGCATTCACCTTCTCGCACTTTCACCTGGCGCACGCGCAGGGGCACATGCAGTTCGTGGGCCTGGAGTGGGTCCCGCTCTCGCTGCTCTTCTTCGAGCGGCTGATCGAGACCCGAAGGCTGCACGATGGACTTCTGCTCGGGCTTTCGCTGGCCCTGACGACGTTCTGCGACATCTACCTGCTGGTCGCGACCGTCATCCTGCTGTTCATCCGGGCCGTGGCGGTTGCGATGGCGCTGAGAAAAAAAGCACTCGACCCGAGGCTGCTCGGCTCGCTGGGAGCGGGGGCGCTTCTGTATCTCGCCACCGGCGGCATCCTGGTCCTGGCCATGCTGCTGTCCCCGACGCGGGCCGAACTGATGCCGGCGCACGACAGCCGATTCTGGTCCGCGGACCTGCAAGGCTTCTTCGTGCCGGGGTGGATCTCGGCCTGGAACGAGGCCTTCGCCACCATCTCCAGCCGCTGGACGGGGAACTCCGCCGAATGCAGCACCTACCTCGGCTGGAGCATCCTGGTCCTCGCCGCGCTGGCCTTCGCCCATCCGCCGGCGCGCGGGAGGCCCTGGGTGTGGCTTTCGGGCATGCTCGCGGGAATGGTGCTCGCGCTCGGCCCGGCGCTGCACTGGGGCGGCCGCATCGACGACTCGGTGGCGCTTCCGTTTGCCTGGATCGAAAAGGCCCTGCCTTTCTTCTCGCTGTCCGGCGCCCCGGTGCGCTGGCACTTTGTCGCCATGACCGCCTCCTGCCTGCTGCTCGCCGCCGGCATTGCCGGCATCCGCCGCCGGCTCCCCGAGCGCAGACTGTGGCGCCTGCCGCTGCGCCTGGCATCCGGCGTCCTGCTCCTGCTGGCGGTGGCCGCGGATCTCCTGCCGCGGCCGATCGAGGCCCGCGAGATCGTGCCGCCGGAGTTCATCGCCGAGCTGCGTCGCGAGGGCGCCGGGTACGCGGTCATGGACCTCGGCGACGGCAACGATGCCTTGCTGCGCCAGACCTTTCATGGGCTTCCCATGATCGGCGGTTACGTCTCGCGACTGCCGCGCCGGCTGCACGACTTCGAGCGCCGCACGAGTCTGCTGCGCGCGCTGAGGGGCGAGGCGCTGCTGCCCAAGGATCGCGTCACCGCCGAGGCCCGGGAGCTCCGGTTGCGTTTCGTCATCGCCTACCACGGCCACCCGGCGATCCGGAACTTCGCCGCCATGGGGCTGCGAATGCGCTTTTCGGAAACCTGGCTCGAGGTGTGGGAGATCCCGCTGGACGATGCATTGCAGGAGGCGCCATGACCCGACGGTTCCGCTGGCTCCCCGGCGTGCTCATCGTCTCTTCCGGGCTGCTGTGGCTCGCTCGCCCGGAACCCGCGGACGGCCACGGCCTGCTGCTGTCCGCCTGGGAAAGCGCCGCGCCCCTTGGAGAGCCCGCCTGGCGCGGACTTTCGCGCCGGATCTCCATCTCCATGGACGGCAACCCCGCCTCCTCACGAGAGGTGGATTATTCGCTGCGCTTCGAGGGAAGGCTGCGCGTCGAGAACGCCGGCCTGTACCGCTTCGCCACCGATTCCGACGACGGCTCGGCGCTGTTCATCGACGAGCGACGGGTGGTCGAGAACGGCGGCGTCCACGTGCGCGCGCGGCGCGAGGGCGGACTCCACCTCGACCCCGGCGAGCACGCCATCCGCATCGAGTACCGCCAGACGGTGGGCGAGAGTTATCTGGCGGTGTCCTGGCAGCCGCCCGGGGACGGAGACTTCTCTCCGCTGCCCCTCTCGCGCCTGCTGCCGCCGGCGGGCGTGACCGCGCCGGCCGGAGCCACGACCGCGCGCCTCTGGCTGAGCGCGCTCTCGGCGCTGCTGCTCGCAGCGGGTCTTTCGCTTTGGGCGCCCGGCGCCTACCGGGCGGTGCGCGGAATGCGCCGCGCAACGCTTCTTGCGCTGGCGCGGGGCTGGACCGCTCGGCCGGCCGCCTGGGATCTCGCCGCGCTCTGCGCCTGTCTGCCCTTCTATCTGCACAGCGTGTGCTCGCGCCTGCCCTTCGAGTCCTACATGAAGGGTGACTCGCCCTACTATGCGCTGGCCTCGCTCTCGCTCGTGAAAGACGGGGACCTCGAGATGCACAACCAGACCGACCGGCGCATCTTCGAAAACCCGCCGCCGGAGTCCCACATCCCCATGTCGCACAGCAACGTGGCGCTCGGCGCGCGCGGCGAGTGGTACCCCAAACACCCGGCGCTGCTGCCCATCGCGGCGGCGCCCTTTTTCGCTCTCGCCGGCGGACGGGGCCTGTTGTGGTTCAACTTTCTTTCGCTGCTCGCCATGGTCGTCGCCATGCGGAGACTCTCGGCGCGGTTCGCCTCGCCCCCGGCCTCCGCAGCGGCGGCCGCGCTGATGGGACTGGCGCCGCTGTTCGTGCATTTCGCCTACAGTTTCTCGGCGGACATCCCGGCGGCGGCGCTGGTGGCGGCGGGACTGGCCCTGTTGTGCGGCGACCGGCCGCTGGCGGCAGGGGCCACTTTCGCGCTGGCAGTGTGGCTGAAGCCCATCAACATCCTGGCGCCCCTCGCCGCCGGACTCTCGCTGCTGCCGGCGCGGCGTTTTCGGGACCTGCTGCGTCTCGTTCTCGGCGGCGCCATCGGCGCGCTGCCCATGGCCATCCTGCACGGGTATCAGTTCGGCGCGCCCTGGCTGTCGGGATACCAGCGCACCCTGGTGGTGGAGGCGGGGCGCACCGGCGTCGCCAGCCATCTGGGCGGCTTCACCTTTCCATTCTGGGAAGGCCTGCGCCTCCAGCTCTTCGACCTCAACCACGGGCTCTTCGCGACCGCGGGCGCGGCACTGATCGCCCTGCCGGGCTTTTTCTTCTTCCGCCGGGGAGCACGAGCGGCGGCGGCGGCCATCGGCGTTTTCGCGCTGGGAACGTTTCTCCTCTACTGCAACTACGACTTCGTGACCGGGTCGCACTACGGCAACCGGTTCTTGATGCCGGCGATCGCGTCGCTGGCGGCGCCGCTGGCGGTCTTGCTCGAGGGGCTGTTCGCCCGCTGCCGCGCCGGCTGTGACGGAGCGGCCTGACCGGCCCGACCCACCCCTCCCCCGCCGGTCCCGGCTTGGGTTTCGCAAGCGGTTCTGGTACCATCGGAGCGCGGGTTGACAATCTAACCATCGAGGGACCCATGGCCCGGAAAGTCGTCGTGCTCGGATGCGGATTGGTCGGCGCTACCATGGCCCGGGATCTGGCCGCGGACCGGAAGCTCTCGGTCACGGTGGCCGACGTCAACCCGGCCAACCTCCAGGCGGTCGCGGGCGTGCGCGGTCTGGCCACGGCCATCGCCGATCTCAGCCGGCCGGACAAGGTCCGAGCGCTCATTCGCAATGCGGACGCGGTCGTCGGCGCGCTGCCGAGCCGGTTCGGCTTCGCCACCTTGCGCACCGTGATCGAGTCGGGCAAGCCCTATTGCGACATCTCCTTCATGCCCGAGGACGCCATGGATCTCGACAGCCTGGCGCGGCGCCGGGGCGTCACCGCCGTGGTGGATTGCGGCGTCGCCCCCGGCCTGGCCAACCTGGCCATTGGCTACGCCACCACCGTGATGGACGAGGTGGAGGAGGCCCACTACCTCGTCGGCGGCCTGCCGCACCGGCGCACCTGGCCGTTCGAGTACAAGGCGCCCTTCGCCCCCGCGGACGTGATCGAGGAGTACACGCGCCCGGCGCGCTTGAAATTGCACGGTCGGGTGGTGACCCGGCCGGCCCTGTCGGACCCGGAGCTGTTCGACTTTCCCCAGGTGGGCACCCTGGAAGGCGCGCTGACGGACGGGCTGCGCAGCCTGCTCAAGACGGTCAAGGTGCCCAACATGTTCGAGAAGACCTTGCGCTACCCCGGCCATGCCGCGCTGATGCGCATATTCCGCGAGGTCGGCTTCTTTTCGAAAAACCCCATCGAGATCGGCGCGGCCCGGGTGCGCCCGCTGGACGTGACCTCGGCCCTGCTTTTCCCCCTTTGGAAGCGCCTGCCCGACGAGAGCGAGTTCACCATCCTGCGGGTGGTGGCCCGCGGGCGCAAGGGCAAGCGGCGCGAGATCCACACCTTCGATCTCTTCGACGAGACCGACAGCGAGAGCGGCGCCAGTTCCATGGCCCGGACCACCGGCTTCCCCTGCACCATCACCACCCGTCTGCTGGTATCCGGCGATCTCCACCTCCCCGGCGTCCATCCGCCGGAGGTCCTGGCGCGCGAGAAGGGGTATTTCGCCCACATGACGCGGGAGCTGTCCCGGCGCGGAGTCGAGTTCACCCACTCCATCGAACACCGGCCGCTCGATTCCTGACGGCGTTGGACGACCGTGGACTACTACGAGGATCCCGAACGCTACCAGGCCGAGTACGCGGGTCTCGCCGCCGACATCGAGGGGTACCGGGCCCGAGCGCGCAATGAGGGCGGACGGGTTCTCGAGCTCGGCTGCGGAACGGGACGGGTGCTCCTTCCGCTCGCCCGCGCCGCCATCGCCATCGACGGGCTGGACGCCTCGCCGGCCATGCTGGACGCGCTGCGCAGAAACCGCCCGCCGCCAGAGACCCGTCTATTCCTCGCCGACATGCGCGATTTCTCTCTCGGCCGGCGCTATCGGCTCGTCATCGCGCCGTTGAACGCTTTGATGCACTTGCTCGACGACGCGGATGTTCTCGCCAGTCTGCGCTCGATCCGCCGGCACCTCGAACCCGGCGGCCGGCTTCTCTTCGACGTGCACAACCCGATCCCGGAATTGCTCCGGCCTTCCCCGCCGCAGGGGACGCTCGTGCGCAATCTGTGTCTGCGCGGGGCGTGGTTCGCCCAACGCGAGTTCTTTTCGTACGACGGCGAGCGAAGAATCGGCGACATCGAGTACCGCTTCGAGCCGCTGTCCGGAACCGGCGCGTTTTCGGTCCGCCTCCGCTTGCGCTACTTTCCGCCCGCGGAGTTGGACCGGCTGCTTTCGGCCGCGGGGTTTTCGGTGCTCCGCCGCGATGGCGGGTTTGGCGGCGAGCCCTTCCGCGCGGAGAGCATGACGCAATTCGTCGAGGCGGCCCCGGGGAACCCCGAGCCCAGCGAGTAGTCAGAAGCCGTTAGCCGGCGACGGGAGTTTCGCCCGGACGTTCCGTCTTCTGTAGGGTGTTGCCAGTCCCAGCGAAAGGACCCCCCATGATGACGACGATTCGCGCCATGGCCCTCGCGTTGCTGTGTTTGCTGCCGAGCCTCTCCGCCGAAGCCGCCTCGCCGTTTCAGGAGGCCCTGCGCGCCATGGCCGCGGGCGACCTCGGCCGGGCCCGCGACGCGCTGTCCCGTCTGATCCGGGGGAGAGATCCGGTCGCCCTCGAGGCCCGCCTGCTGGTGGGACGGGCGCAGTTTTTGGCCGGGCGGACCGACGAGGCCGCGCGTTCCTTCAGCGAGGTCATCCAGGCCGATCCCGAAGGCCGCCTCGGCATCAAGGCGCGTTTCGGTCTGGCCGAGTGCCGGGCCCGAGCCAAGGACTTCGACGATGCCGAACGCCTGTACGCGGAGGCCCTGCGGCGGCTCGACAGTCCCGAGAGGCGGGAGGAGCTCGCCCGGCGCTTCATCGAACTGGCCGACGAGAACCTGCGGCCGGCCGAGCGAAAAGAACCCGATCCGGCCCGCGCCGAGCGCTTTCTTCTCCGCGCCCGGGAAATTCTTTTTGAAGGCCCGCTGGCCGAGGAGGTGGACCTCCGTATCGCCCGCTGCCAGATGAAGCAAAAAAAATATGCCGAGGCGGCGACCCACCTCGAATCCCTGCTGCGACGCACACCCCCTCCGGCGCGCGCCGACGAGATCCGCTACCGGCTGGCCCGGGCGCTGGTGCGGTCGGGCGAGCCGGCTCGGGCGCGGTCGTTTCTGCGCGAAGTCCTGGCCTCGCGACCGCCCTCGGCCTTCCGTGCCTCGGCCCAGTTCCTGATGAGCCGGACCTACGGCTACCCCAAGCCCAAGAACGCAGAAGATCTGGTCCTGGGCCGGGAGGCCATGCGCCGCTTCATCGATCAGAACCCGAACGACCGCCGCGCGGAGCGGGCCCGGCGCGAGCTCTTCGGCGCGTGCGTGTCGCTGGGCCGGTTCGTCGAGGCGGAGAACGAGATCCGGCGAGCGCTCAGCCAGGGAGGCTCGGAGGACTTCCTGGCCACGGCCCGCTTCCAGCTCGGCGTGTCGCTCGCCGGCCAGGGGCGGCTGGCCGAGGCCGAGGCCGCCTACCAGGAGTACCTCCAGCAGCACCCGGCCCACACCCACTGGATGCAGGCGCAGGCCGCCATCGAGGCGCTGGCCTGGGAGATGGGCGAGCAAGCCGTCGCGAAGAAGGACTGGACGGCGGCGGCCCAGAAGTTCGAGCAGTTCGCCGAGCGCTTCGCCGGTTCGGTGCGGGCCCCGCAGGCGCTGCGCCGCGCCGCCAACGCCAGCGTGGAACTCCGGCAATTCGACCGGGCGCTTTCGCTGCTCTCCCTCTTGAGCGCGAAGTTTTCCAACTCGCCCGAGGCCGTGCCGGCCCAGATCGAGGCGGCGCGCCTGTGGGAGGAGGAAAAGGGCGACGCCATCCGCGCGCGGGAGATCTATCGCAAGCTCGAGTCGGCGCAGAAGAACCCCGAGGCATCGGCGCGCCTGCTCGCGCTGGATCAGCCCTCGCTCTGGATCGAGGGCCCGCCGGTGTTTATGGGCGGCGCGCGACCGCGGCTCACCTGGCGCACCCGCAACATCGAGGCGGTGTCGATCCGCTCCTTCCGCCTCCGGGCCGAGGACTTCTTCCGCGAGCACCTTTCCTTCGACAACCTCCGCGACGTGGACATCGCACTGTGCACCCCCGATGCCGCCTGGACCGTGCCGGTGAAGAACTTTGTCCGCCACGTCCGCCTGCGCCAGGAAGTGGAGCTCCCGTTCGAGCGGCCGGGGTTGTACCTGGTGCAGCTCTCCGCCGGCAGGCTCGAGGCCACCACCGTGGTGCTGATCTCCGATCTCGGCCTGATCGTCAAGCGCGCAGCCGAGGAGCTGTTCGTCTTCGCGCAGGATCGCAGGAAGCTGGTTCCCCGGGCCGGCGTCCGCCTGATCATCGCCGATTCCGAAAAGATCCTCACGGAGGGAAAAACCGACGGCGAGGGTGTCTTCCGGATGAAGCGCTCCGAAAATCAACCGACCGAGGCGCTCTCGATACTGGCGCTTTCGGGCGACGACATCGTCTGGTCGAGGTCCGGCGACCCCGGGCCGGCGGAGGCGAGCGAGCCCACGCCGCGGGCTTTCCTGTTCAGCGACCGGCCCGCCTATCGCCCGGGAGACGAGGTCCATCTGGCCGGCATCCTGCGCCCGGTGCCCGGGCCGGTGCCCTCGTTCGCCCCGGGCCGCTCCTGGACGGCGGCCGTCGATTGCGGCGGGCAGACGGTGTGGGAGGCGCCGGTGACTCCGGACGAATTCGGCGTGTTCGCCACGTCCCTGCGCCTGGAGTCGGACACCCCGGCGGGAAGCTGCGCCTTCACGGTGTCCGACTCGCTCAAGACTTTCAGCGGCTCGTTCCTGGTCACCGAATTCCGCCGCCTGCCCATGCAGATCCAGATTTCGCTGGATCATGCGGTGGTATTCCAGGGCGAGGAAGTGAAGGGCGTCATCGAGGTGCGCCACGCCCACGGCGCGCCGGCGCAGAAGCAGCGCGTGCAATACCGTCTGGGCCCGCCGGCCCACTGGAGCCGCCGCATCATGGACAGCGAGGGGCAAACGCGATTCGCGGACGCCAGCGCGAAAAACGACACCGGTTGGCGCGAGGCGCTGAGCGACGAGGCCGGCCGGGTGCGCTTTTCCTTCCCCACCCTCGAATACGACGAGGAAACTCGGCTCGAACTCCAGGTGCGCCTGCCAGCCCACAACCAGGTGGCCGAGGCCGCGGTCGTGGTGTCGGTGGCGGAGTTCGAGGCCGGGATGGGCATCGACGAAAGCACCATCGTCGCCGGCGTCCCCTTCCCGGTGCGGGTCTTCATGCAGGGCGCGGACGGCGCGCCCCGCTCCGGCACCGCGGTGGTGGAGGTCTTCGCCTTTCCGGCCGCCGGCCGCGAGCAGCGCATCGAGCGCCACGAGGTGTCCGTCCCGGACTCGGGCCAGGCCACGTTGATGCTCTCCCTGAGCCGTCCCGGGCCTCACGCCCTGCGGCTGTTGGCCTGGGACCGGGCCCGCCACCCGATCATGAGCGAACGCCCGCTCCAGGTGACCGGCATCGAGAACGCCGGCCTGCGCCTGGAACTGGACCGGCCGTCGTTCGCGGTCGGAACCACGGCCCAGGTCACGCTCCACAGCGAGGGAAAGGAAGCACTGGTGCTCCTCACAGAGGAGACCGACCGCGTCCTGCGCCACCGGGCGGTGCGCCTTCGGCCCGGAACCAACCGCGTCGCGTGGCCCATCCGCGCGGAGCTCGCGCCCAATTTCCTGCTCGCGGCCGCGGCGCTGGACGGCGAGCGCCTGTGGCTGGCGGAGCGCGAGGTGCTCATCTCCCAGAAGCTTTCCTTGACCCTGGTCACCGACCAGAAGACCTACCGGCCGGGGGACGAGGTCACCGTCACTCTGTCGGCCGCCGACGCCGCCGGACGACCGGCGGACGCGCGCATCATCCTGTCGGCGGTGGACGAGACGCTGCTCCGCAGCTTTCCCGAGGAACTGCCCGACCTCTTGGAGAGTTTTTTCACCCCGCGCAGACTGGGCCGGGTTCTGACCTCCGCCTCCAACGACATCCGATTCGAGAGCGTGGAAGCAGAGGAGAGCGCGGAGGCCGAGGTTCTGGAAACCGAGGGCTCCGCGGCCATGGCCGCGCTGAGAGAGCGGCGACGAGCGGTGACCGAGAAGGGCGCCGGTCTGCTGGGTGCGGTGGTGGGAGACAGCGTGGGCATCGGCGGCCTCGGCACCCGCGGCTACGGCTCCGGCGGTGGCGGCTCGGCCTACGGCCGCGCGGCAGGCGTCTCCTCCATGCGCATGGGCAGCGCCGTCGTCCGCGGCGACATCGGCGGTTGGCTGCGCCAGCATTTCGCCGAAACCGCGGCGTTCCTGGCCGACCTGCGCACCGGGCCCGACGGCGTGGTCAGCGCCACCTTCCGCCTTCCCGACAGCCTGACCACCTGGCGCATCCTGGCGCGGGCCGTCACCCGCGACACCCAGCTGGGCGAAATCCGATTGAGCCGGCCGGCGCAGCTGCCCTTCTTCGCCGATCTGATCCTGCCGCCGGAAGTCGAGGAGGGCGACCGGGTGGAGCCGGTGCTGCGCGTGTTCAACCAGACGCCGCAGGCCCGCAAGGTGCGGGTGCAGTTCGAAGCCGCCCCGCAAGACGAGTCCCGCGACATCGAGGTGAAAGCCTTCGAGACCGCGGATGTTCGCTTCGCGCCGCGCGAAGCGCCTCCGGCCGGCCAGCGATGGATCCTTGCCGCCCGGATCGATTCGGCGGCGCTCGCCGATCGATTGCAGCGCGAGATCCCGGTGCGGCCCCGCGGAGCCGAGGTGGGCCGAACCTTGATCGGCGTCACCGAAAAGGCGGCCTCGGCCAGCTTCGATCTTCCCGAAGAATGGAAAAATCCCTCCCTGCGGCTCTCGCTCAGCCTCGACCCCACGCGGTACTTCCTGGGCTCGGGCTTCGATCCGCTGTGGTTCAGCGACCGTCCGGAGGAGGCGCTGTTATCCATCCACCTGATGAAACTGCTCGGCCCGCAAGCCCACCGGGCCATGCGGGAGCCGCTGCGGCAGCGGCTGCGCAACGTGCTCAACCGCTTGATCCGGGCGCAGTACCCGAATGGCGCCTTCGGCCTGTCGCGCAGCTACCGAGAGGAAGATCTTCAGACCACGTGCGCCGCGGTGCGGGCGCTGGCCGAGGCCGAGCCGCTGCTGGCCTCGATCCAGATGAACATCTCCCGCGAGCCTCTGGATCGAGCGGTCAAATACTTGCACAGCCAGTTGGCGGCGCTGCCCCCGGATGACTGGCACTCCCGCGCCACCGTGCTGTGGGCGCTCTCCGTCGTGGGCGAGGCGCAGGTGCCCGCGGTCCAGCTCCACCGGCTGCACCGGTTGCGGGATCAGATGCCCGCCTCGGCGCTGGTACGATTGGGCCTGGCCTGGATCGAGCTGAAGCGCCCCGAGCAAGCCCTGGAAGTTATGCAATCGCTCAGGCCGAAGCTCCGGTTCGAACCTCCCGCACGCGCCCAACCCTTCGCGAGCCTGAGCTGGACATCCGGCCGCATGATCCTCTTCGAGGCGCTGCGCCTGCTGGCCGCAACGGCCCCGGCCGACCCCCTGACCGCGGCCGGGACGATCTGGTTGGAACGAGAGAGCCGGCACACCGGCTTCCCGTCGCCCGCGGAGGCCGAAGCGGCGTTGCGAGCGCTGCTGGCCACCCGACCCGGATCCCTCCAGGGAAACCGCGCCACCGTCCAGCTCTCCCTCAATGGCGCTCCGCTCCATGCCGTGCAACTCGGGCCCGAGCACGGCAGCGAGGAGATCCAAATCCCGGCCGATCGGCTCCGTCGCGGACCGAACGTCCTCGATCTCCGCGTCGAGGGCAGCGGGGCGGTGCTCTACCAGGCGACGCTGAACGGCTGGCGCCGCGGCCCCTTCGATGCCCCGCCGGACAGCGCCCCGCTGAAGGTCGTGCGCCACGTGGAACTTTTGCCCGGTCTGTATCGGGGAGAAGAGCTGTCCATGGGCTTCGGCGCGCTGCAACCCGGAAGCCCGGCCTGGAACGAGGACATCGCCGCGCTCCCCGCCGGCCGCCGCGCCCGGGTCACCATCGAGGTGACCTCGCCCAAGGACACGGTGCTGCCGCAGCTTGCCGTCGAGGAGCGCCTCCCGCCCGGAGTCGAGTTCGTCGAGGGCAGCACGGGGCGGGGCGACTTCGGCATGTTGCGCCAGGGACGGCGCCTGGCCTTTTTCCTGCCGCCACGGGCCGCGGTGCGCCGCATCCGCTACGACGTGGAGGCGGTCTTCCCCGGCGCCTTCCGCTTCGGACCGCTGCGGGTGATCTCCCTTCCCCATCCCGAGGACCAGGTGCTGATCCCCGAATACGAGCTTGCGGTGTCCCCCGCCGAGGCGCCGCCGCCCGAGGTGCGCGCCACGCCCGACGAGCTTCTGTCCCGCGGCCAACTGGCGGTGAAACACGAGCAATCCGCCGACGCCGTGGCCGCCCTGGAAGAGCTGCTCGCCATCCCCACCTTGCGGGAGGATCTTCTCGGGCATGTGCTGGGACACCTGTTGTTCTCCTCCATCGCCCTGCGCGATCACCCCCGCATCCTCAAGTACTTCGAGCTCACCAAGGAAAAGAACCCCGACTTCGTCATCCCCTTCGACAAACTGGCCGCTATCCAGGAGAGCTACCGCTCCCAGAAGGTCTTCGAGGCCGGGGTCCATCTGGCCCGCGGCGCGGCCGACGCGCTGTTTTTGCGCGAGGTTCGCCATGTCGGCATGCTGGTCAACGAGGAAGAGGTGGCCGAGGCCGTGGCTCTCTTCGAGAGGCTCGCCGGCGCGTACCCGGCGAGCGGTCAGAACGCTCTGGCGCGCTACGCCTTCAGCCAGCGCCTGTTCTCCCGCGCCGACCGCCTGGCCGAGGGCGTGGCCCTGCCCGGTTTCGATCGGCCGGGCCTGCTCGGCAACGTGGTCGATCAGATGAGCCGGTACCTGGCGGAATACCCCGACCATCCGCATGCCGCCGAGGCCTTCCTCTCCCTGGCGTCGGCCCATCTGGAACGAGGCGACTTTTCCGAAAGCATCGCTTGGGGAAGGACCGGCCTGGCCCGGCACCCGGAATCGGACATGGCCCCCGCGATCACTCATTTCCTGGCGTTCGCCCACTTCCGCCAGGGAAACTTCGACGACGCCATGCATCTGTGCCAGAAGATCGCCCGCGGCGATGGCGGCGCCGCGCAGGACGACAACGCCGCCATGGCCACCTACATCATGGCGCAGATCTACCACGCCCGCGGCGACATCCCGCGCGCCCGCGAGCTGTACCAGAAGGTCGCGGACCGCTTCCGCGACGCCGCCGAAACGCTGGCCGACTTCGAGCGGGAGCGCTTCGAGCTGCCAGAACTCATCGAGGCGCCCGCCAGCCGCGAGGTGGTGCTGCCGCTGAGGCTCCAGAACATCCGCCGGGTGGACCTGAGCGCCTATCCCGTCGATCTGCCGCGCCTGGTGCGGGTGAAGGGCTCGCTCGAACGCTTCTCCGACATCAACCTCGCCGGCATTCGGCCGGTGTGGTCGCGCACCCTCGATGTGCCGCCCTCGGACGGGCGGGTCCGGTCCATCGAGGTCCGCCCGTCGCTGGGCTCGCGCGGCGCGTTCCTGGTGCTGGCCCGGGCCGGGGCGCGCGTGACCCACGCCCTGGTGCTCCGCGACAGCCTGCAACTCGACGTGATCCAGGACGCGGGCGAAGGCCGGGTGCGGGTGACGGTGCGCGACTCTCGCGGCCGGCCCATCCCCGGCGCCCGGGTCCAGCTCAAGGGCGCCGACGACAGCCGGTTCTTGGCCGGCAGCACCGACCTGCGCGGGATTTTTCTGGCAACCGAGGTGAACGGCTCGCTGACCGTGGTGGCCAGCCACCAGGGAGCCTTCGGCCTCTACCGAAGCGCGCACTCGGGCGTCTCGGACGAGGAAGAGCCGCCGCCTCCCCGGATTCCGAAGCCCGCGGCGGGCAAGATGAGGCGCGGTCAGAAGACCCCAATCGACTTCGAGGACGACTTGATCGAAGGAGATCTGAGAAAGCCCTCCGCCGACGCCGGGAAGCAGTTTTTCGAGCAGGCCGAGCAAACGCAGGGCATGACCGCCAAGCAGGCCATGTGAGCGCCGAGCCCCCCGGCCCGCTAGAAACCGGGACCCCCGTCCACAGCTCGCTCCATCCGTCGCCGTTCGGTGGAGCCGAGACTCCCTCCCCCTCCTTCACGCTTCCCTTTCAGCCGCAGCCTGCCTCGATCGCTCGCCAGCGCAACTCGCCCCCTCGAGAGAGATCCGCCGCTACGGTTCGCCGTCCGGCCCAACCGGGGCCGGCGCGGTTCATTGCTCCAGGATGACGAACTCCACCCGCCGGTTCAGCTCGCGCCCGCGGATGGTGTTGTTGGGCGCGATGGGCCGATCGGGGCCGAACCCCTGGGACTCCAGCCTCTCGGGGACCACGCCCTGCTGGATGAGATAGTCGCGCACCGCCTGGGCCCGCTCGGCCGAGAGCCGCCGGTTGAGCGCCAGCGAGCCCTGGCTGTCGGTGTGGCCCTCGATCCGCACCCTGCGGATCTCGGGGTGGTTGGCCAGCACGTCCACCACCGAGTCCAGGATGGCGAAGCTGTCGCGGGCAATGGTGGCCTTGGCGGTCTCGAAGTGGATCTTCTTTTGCAGCACGATGCGGTTCTTCTCGATCACGACGATCTTCTGCTTGGGCGCCGGAGTGAGGCGGAACTCGGCGTGGAAGCTCTGTCCCGCCTTGATCTCGAGGGTGCGGGCCTTGGCCAGGTAGCGCTCGGCGCTCACCTTGACGGTGTAGGTTCCGGGAGGAAGCTCGGTCGAGAAGGCGCCGGTCTCGGCGGCGCTCTCGAGCTTGAGTTCCATCGGTCCCGAGATCTCGACGCGGGCCGCCATGGGCTTCTCCGCCTCGTTCTGGACCGTGCCCGAGAGCGTGCCCTTCTGGATCTCCGGCTCGAGCACGAAGTCCAGCAGCGTCATCTCGCCGGCCCTGACCTCGGCCTCCTGGGTTTGCGGCTTGAAACCCTGCTTGCTCGCGGTGAGCTTCACCATGCCCGCGGTGAGATCGTAGGTGGCGTAGCGGCCCTCCAGGGCGTCGGAGGCCACCGGGGTGATCACCCCGCCCTCGAAAGACACGATGGCCTCGGGGATGATGGACTGGTCGGAAGCGTTCAGCACCCGTCCGGCCACCCGGCCGGTGGTCACCGGCGCCGGAATCGTCTTTTCGACGATCTTCTCGACGGGCTTCTCGATCACCCGGGTCTCGGCCTTGACGAAGGGATCGAAGGCGTAGGCAAGGCCGATCCAGACCATGTACGGCGGCACCGGCGGCACGCCGTTGAGGTAGGCCTTCTCTCCGCCGATGCCGATATCGACGGCGACGTCCAGCGTGATGTCGTCGAGGTAGGTGACCCGAACGCCCGGGGTGAGCCGCATGCCGATGACGTTGGCCAGGGTGGTGTCGGTGCCCATGGAGGCGCCGTCGAGATCCTCGCGCCCCACGCCCACCGGAATCTGCATCGAGTATTCGAGGAAGGGCTGGATGGCCACTGGATCGGCGTACGGCAGCGGCGCATCCAGAGCGAAACCCAGCGCCACGCGGTGGAAGCGGTTGACCCGCAGGGCGTAGGTTTCGATGTGGGTGAGCGCCCGGTCGCCGGCCAGATTGTCGCCGTTTTCGAAGATCATGCCGGCGTTCAGGTGCAGGCGCAGCGGGACGCGGGGCTCGATCTTGCGCACGTCGAAGCTGGCCAGAAAGGCCGCGCGCGCCCCGGTCCCGGAGAAGTCGGGGCTCGAATCGCCGATGCCGTTCATGAAGTTCACGGCCAGGTCGGCGCCCAGCGAGAGCGAGGGGATGACGGCATAGTATCCCTTGACGCCGAACTCGAGGTCGCCCTGGGTCTGGAGCAGGCTGGGGCGCGAGGCGGTGTTCTGGTTGGAGGAGTTGCGCAGGTTGGCGAAGACCTCCAGAAACGGCAGCACGGTCATGGCCAGCCCGGCGCGGAAAATCTGCTGGGACTCGCTGTAGTCCTGCCAGTTGGGGTCGGTTTTGAGAAAGGTTGCGCTCTGGAACAACCCACCGTGGAGCGACAGCCGGAAGGTGAGCGGTTTTCCCGAGCCCGCTTCCATCACGTTCAGCAGGCCGCTCTCCCCTCCCGGCGCCGCCGAGAAGAAGCGCAGGCGCTCGGACGCTCCCGATTCGGGGGCGGATTCGGCCTCGGCCGAGGCGGTCGGGGTGTTCGACAGCGAGGCCTTCAGGGCCTGGTCCGTATCCTCGAGGGAATCCGCGGCCATCCCCCCTCCCGGAACCAGCAGCAAGCTGGCCGCAACCATCCAGACGGCGGTTCGCATGGGAAAACCTCCCAATCTCGGGAAGAAGCGCTTCTGACTCTGAAGGTTATAGTCGCGCCCTCGCCGCAAAGTCAATTTTCGCTCCTTGACAGCCCGAGCCCCGCCGAAGTACAAAGGAATCGTGGCCGGGCCGACCGATGGGCGGCCACGGCCGAAGCGGCCTGCTTCGTCGAGAAGACCGCGCCTGGATCCTCGAGCGACCGGGACCGGTGATTCGCCATCCCCCTCACTCACCGGATTCGCGCGATCGGCGAGCGCCGCAGGGAGGACGCCATGCTGCGGACCATGTTCCATGCCAAGATCCACCGCGCCCGGGTCACCGAGGCCGACGTGGATTACGAGGGTTCGCTGACGCTGGACCAGGACCTCATGGACGCCGCCGGCATGCTGCCGTTCGAACAGATCCACGTCTGGGACGTGGACAACGGTTCCCGGCTCACCACCTACCTGCTGCCGGGGCCGCGGGGCACCGGCACGGTGTGCATCAACGGCGCCGCCGCGAGACACGTCCATGTCGGAGACCGCGTGATCCTGTCCACCTTCGCCACCATGGACGAACAACAGGCCCGCGAGCACCAACCCACCGTGATCCTGGTGGACGAGGACAACCGCATCCTCCAGGATCGCCACATCGAACGGCCGTTCACCCGCTCGCCGCGCCGGGCCGCCGCCCGCCGGTAAAATATTTCCCAGCCGCGGGATTCTGCGCTAACATCCGGCCGCGCGTGGGGCGAGGGACAACGGATGCCGCGCGAACTCAGCTCCGGACAGAAGTGGTTCCGCCGGGCCGTGCAGGTTCTGCTGCTGGCCGCCGTCTTGACGACGCTCGCGCTATCCTGGCCGGAGCCCGCCATCGAGGTCCGCACCGCCACCGTGGGCCGCGCCACGGTGGAGGAGATCGTCCCCTCGCTCCAGGCCGGCACGGTCAAGAGCCACCGGCAGGTGACCTTGCGCGCCACGACCCTCGGCCAGATCGTCACGCTGGCGGCGAAGAAGGGCGACCGCGTGCGCGAAAACCAGATCCTGCTGGAGCTCAACAACGCCGTGCTCCAGGCCCGCCTGCGCCTGGCCCGGGCCAACCTCGCGTCCGGCGAAAGCGCGGCCCGCAGCGCCCAGCTTCGGCTGGACCTGGCCCGGAAAAACCTCGAGCGGACCCAGCGGCTCATGGAAAAGGGCGCCACCACCTCGCAGCTCCTGGAGCGGGCGCAAGCCGAGTTCGACATGGCCGCGGAGGCGGTGACCACGGCCCAGTCCGCGTTGGGCGAGCTTCGCGCCGGCGTGGATCTGGCCCTGGCCTCGCTGGAGGACACCCGGGTGCGCGCGCCCTTCGACGGCCTGGTGGCGAGCTGCCTGGTGGAGAAGGGCGAATCGGTCATGGCCGGCGCGCCGCTCTTGGATCTGGTGGACGACTCTGGGATCACCGTGGAGGCCACGGTGGACGAGGCGGATGCCGGCCGCATCAAACTGGGGATGCCGGTTCGGCTCACCACCGACGCCTTTCCGAACCAGGCCTTCTCGGGAAAGCTGGCCTGGATTTCGCCGGTGGTGGCCCGCGACCTGCGCCAGAACCGCCACCTGGACGTGGAGATCTCGCTCGACGGCGACGCACCCGAGCTTCGGGTCGGTCTGTCCACCGACATCGAGATCATCGTGCAGAGCCGGCCGGACGTGCTGGCGGTGCCGACGACCGCCGTGATGCGCCGCGGCGAGCGCATGCAGGTGTACGTGGTGTCCGGGGACCGAGCGCGCCTGCGCGACGTGCGCGGCGGCCTGTCCAATTGGGAGAAGACCGAGATCCTCGAGGGGCTGCGCGAGGGCGAGCGCATCATTCTCTCGCTCAACGAGAAGGGCCTGGCCGACGGCGTCCGGGTGAAGCTGCCCGGAAGCGACGGCCATGCCAAGGTGGCCTATTGATGCTCATCGAGATCGAGAACGTCTCCAAGGTGTACCGCATGGGCGAGAACGAGGTTCACGCGCTGCGCCAGGTGAACCTGTCGGTAGACCGCGGCGCCTCGGTGGCCATCGTCGGCCCGTCCGGATCGGGAAAATCGACCCTGATGAACATCATCGGCTGCCTTGATACGCCCAGCTCGGGAAACTACCGTCTGGACGGCACGCTGGTCTCCCGCATGAACGACGACGCGCTGGCGGCGGTCCGCAACCGCCAGATCGGCTTCGTCTTCCAGACCTTCAACCTGCTGCCGCGCCAGTCGGCGCTGGAGAACGTGGCCCTGCCCTTGCTCTACGCGGGCGTCTCCCGGCGCGAGCGAAGGGAGATGGCGCTGGAAGCGCTGCGCAAGGTGGATCTGGCGGACCGCGCCCACCACAAGCCGGCCGAGCTCTCGGGCGGCCAGCGGCAGCGGGTGGCCATCGCGCGCGCCCTGGTGAACCGCCCCTCCATCCTGTTGGCCGACGAGCCCACCGGCAACCTGGATCAGAAGGTCGGCCGCGAGATCATCGCGCTCTTTCGGCGCCTCAACGAGCAGGAGGGCGTCACCTTGATCCTGGTCACCCACGACCGCGAGATTGCCCAGAACGCGCGGCGCCAGGTCGAGATCATCGACGGCGCCATCGTTTCCGACCGGGGCCAGTGAGAGGTGCTGCGGGTGGACCTGCTGGAACAGTTTCGGGTCGCCGGCGAGTCCATCCGGGCCAACAAGCTCCGTTCGTTTCTCACCACCCTGGGCGTGGTGATCGGCGTGGCCTCGGTCATTCTGCTGGTGTCCATCGGCGAGGGCATGCGCACCTACATGGCCAACGTCTTCGCCGGCATGGGCAGCAACCTGCTCTTCGTGTTCCCGGGCAAGCGCGACACCCGCGGCAGCGGCCACCCGCCCATGTCAACCACGGTGCACAAGCTCACCCTGCAAGACTCCAACGCCCTGCGCCAGCGCAGCCTCAACATCGTCAACGTGGCCCCGCTGGTGGTGGGCGGCGGCCGGGTGGAGCGCGGCTCGCGCTCCCGCGACACCATGGTGCTCGGCACCGACGCGGAGTTCATCGTGGTGCACAACCTGGCGGTCGGCGTGGGCGACTTTCTGCGCGAGGAGGACGTGGACGCCAAGCACCGGGTGGCCGTGATCGGCCAGACCATCGCCCGGGAGCTCTTCGGCGACGAGTCGCCGCTGGGCCAGCCGATCAAGGTGGCCGAATCGCGCTTCCGCGTCGTCGGGGTGATGGCGCCCAAGGGACAATCGCTGGGGTTCGATTTCGACGACATGGTCCTGATCCCGGTCAACACCGCGCTGGACCTGTTCAACGAGGAAGGGCTCACCCGCATCTCCATCAAGGCGGCCAATCCTTCCAACCTGCAGCCGGCCATCGAGGACATCGTGCGCATCCTCAAGCACCGCCACAACAACCGCGAGGATTTCACCGTGGTGAGCCAGGCCGACCTGCTCGACACCTTCAACCAGATCGCCGCCACCATGACCTATGTGCTGCTCGGCATCGCCTCCATCTCGCTCTTGGTCGGCGGCATCGGCATCATGAACATCATGCTGGTTTCGGTGCGCGAGCGCACCCGCGAGATCGGCGTGCGCAAGGCCCTGGGGGCGCGCAAGCGGGACATCCTGATGCAGTTCCTAATCGAGTCGGTGATGGTCAGTTCGCTGGGCGGGGCGCTGGGACTGGGCCTGGGCTCGCTCATCGCCACATCCATCAGCGCGGCCGTGCCGGAGATCCCCACGCGCATCACCCTGTGGATCCTGATGCTGGCAGTGAGCTTCTCGGTGGGGGTGGGCGTTTTCTTTGGCGTGGCCCCGGCCCGCACCGCGGCCAACCTCGATCCCATCGAGGCGCTGCGCTACGAGTGACGGCGACGCCGATGGGCGCTCTTTCGGCGGCAAAGCGAGCGGGACGCCACCCGGGAATCGGCGGCGCGCGAGCGCCTCGCCCGACACGCATCCGGAGCGGGTGCGCAAGCCGGCGCGCTCTCTTCTGACGACACGAAGACGAACAGCGTGGAAGGGATCGGACGGACGGACTTCGCGTACTACTTTGAGTCGGAGGAGCCGCCTTCGTTCTTCGCTGCCTCGTCCTTCGGCGGCTCGTCCTTGGGCTTCTGAGACGAATCTGAAGCCCCATCCTCCGGATGACCGGTGGCGGTCTTCATGTATTTGGCGTCGGATTCGGGCGTGCCGGGAGCCGTCTCGCCCGGAAGCCCGACCGGGGTGTACACGCCGGCCTGGAGCTTCTCGGTGTAGTCCAGCTTGGGGGGTTTCTGCTTGTTGCATGCCATCAGACCGGCCCACGCGCACACCGCCACGATCAACCAGCTCCAGCGCACCATGGCTCCTCCCAGAAAGCCCGGAGCCGAAGGCGGCTCGGGCCCTTGCGTTGGGGCGAACATATTCCGGCCGGGCGCGGCTGTCAAACGAAAGATGCGAAGTCAAAATGCGGCCGCGTCCCAAGATGCGCTCAGGAAGGCCCCGGCCATCGGGGCCGGCCCCCTCGGCGACTCCTCCATTGGCGCTCTCCATTGCCGTTTTGCCGCTATCGGAATACCATCACGGGCAACCGTACCGAGGAGCGATGACATGAGATGTGACATTCGTTGCCGGATCGGATGTTGCCTGCTGGCCCTCGGCCCGCTGTTTTTCGCATCGTGCAGCGCGGGCGGATCGAGCACGGACTCCGGCGCCGATGGAGCGGCGGACGCGAGCGCGGACGGCGGAGATATCGCCGCCACGGATGGCGATAGCGGGGTTCGAGACGGAGACGGCGGCGATGACGCGGGCGGCGACGACGACGGCGGCGCGGCCACCGACCATGACCTGGGCACGGGCTTTGGCCTGCGCGTGCTCGCGGGCACGAAGGTGTGCGCCATCTCCGGCGCTGCCAACGTCCGGGCCGCGTACCGCAACCAGGCGCGCATCGCCCTGCGCTCCGGCCTGATCAAGCTTCCCCGGGAAGCGGACACCATCGAGCACGACTGGGTCGAATCCTTCGAGTGGGGACCGGAGAAAACACCCGCCCTGGCCCAAGGACCGGGCCGGTTCAGCCGCACCATCGAAGGCTCGGCGCAAAACGGCACCTACCACTTCGACTTCAGCCAGGCCTTCAAGGCCGGCGAGCGGGTCGCCACGCTCTCCTTTCGCTTCTCCTTCGAGGTGAAAAACGGCGCCGCCGTCGAGCCGCTCCTCACGCTCGACGACAGCACGCTCGCGGTCGATCCCTGGAACGACATCCGCTGGCAGCCACGGCGCGTCCTGCTTCGGGCTCCGATGAGCGATCCGCAGGACCCCTATTCCCGCGAGCTGGGCTTCATCACCTGCGGCACCGGCGCGCTGGCGCGGACCCGGGTGGCCGTCGGCATCGCCGGTGGTGACGAGCTTTCGCTTGTCTTTCGCTGCCCGCAGCACGAGGCGGTGCTCATCAACCTGGGGACGGTGTGCCCCTGCGCCATGGAGTCCGCGGCGTTCTCCCGCGCGGGCGAGACGCGAGACATCACCGACTACTTCCGCCTCTGCATGGTGTCGTACAACCACTGCGACCTGAACCAGGACACCCTGGTCGTCCTCGACTCTCCCCTCGGCGGCGTCTCGGCCGTCCATGTCCCCGGGGGGCCCGACTCGCAGCAGATGGGCACTCCCCCGACCGAGCTCGAATACCTGGACGCGGCTCTCTCGCTCATCGAGACCAAGGCCGTCACCGGCTGGACGGCGGAGCCGTAGCACCGAGCGACAATGTTCCCCAGGATGCGGACACCGAGTCGACGTCGGATCTGAAACCCAACATGCGCAAATACTAACATCCCGAAATATAAATACTGTCTGGGGACAGGCCCCGTCGCGCCGATCGGGACCAACCTGCATCGACGGGATACTCGAACGGCGGATCGGCAGGCGCTCGGCTGGACAACACAGGCCGTTACCGTCCATGATAGAGGCGAACCTCGAAGGAGGCCGCATGAATCGGCGCATGGGTCTTTCCGTCCTCGCCTGGCTTTCTTCTTCTCTACTGGTTTTCGCGGCCTGCGAGCCCGGCTCCATCCGCGTGCCCGACGGCGGCCTGCCCTGCCGCTCGGCATCCGACTGCAACGACAACGACATCTGCACCGATGATTCCTGCGATCCGGCGCAGGGTTGCCTCCACGCCTTCAACACAGCCCCGTGCGACGACGGACAGACCTGCTCGCAGAACGACCGCTGCCAGCAGGGCCAGTGCCTGGGCGTCCCCGTCGAGGACTGCGACGACGGGAACCTCTGCACCACCGACACATGCCAGGATGGCACTGGCTGCGTCCACCTGCCCAACACCGCCTCCTGCGACGACGGCGACGCCTGCACCACCGCCGACGCCTGCGCCCAGGGCGCCTGCCGCGGCGGCCCGGCCCTCTCCTGTGACGACGGCAACCTCTGCACCGACGACGCCTGCGACCCGGCCTCCGGCTGCACCCACGCGAACAACAATGTATCCTGCGACGACGGCGACGCCTGCACCACCGCCGACGCCTGCGCCCAGGGCGCCTGCCGCGGCGGCCCGGCCCTCTCCTGTGACGATGGCAACGTCTGCACCGACGACGCCTGCGACCCGGCCTCCGGCTGCACCCACGCGAACAACACGCGCTCCTGCAACGACGGCGATGCCTGCACCACGAGCGACGCATGTTCCCAGGGCGCCTGCCGCGGCGGCCCGGCCCTCTCCTGTGACGACGGCAACGTCTGCACCGACGACGCCTGCGACCCGGCCTCCGGCTGCATCCACGCGAACAACACGCGCTCCTGCGACGACGGCGACGCCTGCACCACGAACGACGCTTGTTCCCAGGGAACCTGCCGCGGCGGCCCCGCGCCGGACTGCAACGACAACAACGGCTGCACCGCGGACACCTGCCTTCCCGCCTCGGGCTGCCGTAACACCAACGCCTGCGATCCGCACGCGACCTGCCAAGGCGGCACCTGCATTTGTCTCCCTGGCTTCAACGGCGATGGGTTTTCCTGCGTCCCGGACTGCGGTGACGGCCAGTGCGCATCAGACGAAACGCTGGCAAGCTGCCCGCAGGACTGCGACTTCGATCTCGTGGTGGTGCTGGAGGCGGCCCTGGCAAGCGGGCTTTCGGCCCAGCTCGAACAGTACCGCCAGGACGTAGCGGCCGAGGGGCGCCGCGTCTACTCCATCTCCTTTCCGGGGGGCACGGCCGCCGACCTTCGAAGCTTTTTGGCGCAGCAGGTCGCCGACCGCGGCGTCGAGGGGGCGTTCCTCGTGGGCAGCCTGCCGGCGGCCTGGTACGAGCAGACGGCCTTCTCGACCGCTGAACAGTTCCCGTGCGACGTGTACCTTCTGGATCACACCGCGACATGGACCGACGCCGACTCCGATGGTCGCTTCGACGCCCACACCCAGGTAAGCGCCACCTTCTTCGTCTCGCGCCTGATGGGCACGCTGACCCAGTTGCAGGACTACTTCGCCAAGCTGCACGCCTACCGCACCACGGGACCGCTGGTCCCGCCGAGCGCCTTCATCTTCAAGGACGACGACTGGTCGAGCTACATTCCAGGCTATGACTGGGGGCTCGAAGCCATCTACACCACTCGCCACAAGCTCGAGGCGCTCGCGGACACCACCCGGGCCAACTACATCGCGCGCATGGAAGGCGACGGGGCCGAGTTCGTGTACCAGTGGATCCACTCCAGCCCCACGACTCTATATATTGCCGGCACTGGTTCGGGCACGGTGAACACCGACCAGATCGTCGCCGGCGACCACCGCGGGTCGTTCTACAACCTGTTCGATTGCTCCGCCTCGCGCTTCACCGAGACCAACCTGGCCATGACCTACGTGGTTCGCACCAGCCGTGGACTGGCCACCATCGGCTCCACCAAGACTGGCGGCATCTACATGCCCCAGAACTTCCACGCCCGCCTGGCGGCCGGAGATACCTGGGGCGAAGCCTTCCGCCAGTGGTACAACTTCACCGGGCGCTGGGACGACGAGTGGCACCTGGGGATCGTGATCCTGGGAGATCCATTACTCACCATCGATGGCGATACCAGGGGCCTTATCGAAACCATCGTGGTGCCCGAACCGGACGTAGACCAGAAGCGGGCCCTGTGGGAGATCATGCGCCGGCGGGCGGCCGACTTCGCGCTCGGAACCTTCGAGGAGTATCGCGCCGCCCACCCCGAGTTCTTCGGCGGAAAGTAAACCCGCTACCCCAGCCTGAAGCCCGGTCTGCGGATGACTTCAATGAGGCCTGAATGAGAAACCGCCCATGAACGTGTACGAGAAAAGCTTGATCTCAGTGCTGGCGGTGTCCGCCTTGCTCTGTCTCATCGCGCTCCCGCTGGCCCTGAACAAGATCCCCCGCAACCGGCTGTACGGCTACCGCACCCGGGCCACCTTGGCCGATGACGGCATGTGGTATGCGGCCAACGCCTACTTCGGCAAGCGCATGCTGGTCGCTGTATTGCTCGGCGCGCTGGCCATGGTCGCGATATACCGAATCGGCACCCTGTCGCCGGACGCCTTCATCAAGGTCTCGGTCGTCATGCTAACCGTCCCATCCGGAGTCGCGGCGCTCCTCACCCATTTTTTCATCCGCGCACGCCTTCGCGGGCGCTGACCTGGCCCCCCCGTGGTCCTCCCGTGGTGCCAGCCACCCCGGCCCCCCCTCCCGATCCCCCGCGGCACCCCGGTCCCCCCGCCCCCCGACCTCCCAATCCCAGTGCCGTAGCAATGCCGTGGTACCAGTGCAGCAGTGCAGTGCCGCAGAGTGCCGCAGTACCACCCACCCCGGCTTCCCCCACCACGGTTTTCCCCATTCTCTCTCCCCCAGGCATCCCCGATCTGATTGTTTTTATTGGCATTTGCGAGGCATTTACGAGGGGACAGGCCCCGGGTTTCGCGGCTTGCACCCGGGTCCGCCAACATCCGCCGTGAAGTCAGGGTTGCGGCACTTCGCTCATCGGCTGCTGGTCGAGGATATTGCCGCCGGCGTCCATGTAGAGCAGTTGCTGGCCAAAGGAGAACTCGTCGATGAGGAGATCAGTCACCTCGCCTTGCGGCGGGTCGAGGTGGATCCAGTAGGCGTACGGCCCGCCGTGGTGGTTGATGGCCTGGGCCAGATCGAAGTAGCCGTCGATGATCCGCGGGATGCCCTGGTTGGTGTAGCGCGCCTCCTCCAACCCGCCCATGAAGCACGGAAAGAGATCAGGAAAGCCGAATGGCTCGATCCAGCCGCGCGAGCGCAGCCAGAGGTTGTCTCCGTTTTGCACCGAGAACTCCCGTACGCGCTCCTCGAGCGCCGCGGTGTCGCAGCTCATGAGAGAGCTCCAGCGAAAGTCCCACTGCACCGAGCCCGAGAAGCGGCTGCCGCGGGTGAGGTTGGCCGTGTCCAGCACCAGGATCGGCTGGACCGGCTGCCCGTCTTTGAGGCTGAAGAGGAATCTCATCTCGAGATCGATGCGCTCGGCCTGTTTGAGAAATCCCTGCCGGAACACGAGTTCGAAGTCGCCCTGCCCGGGCTGGCCCTTCCACTCGCAGGTGACCTGGCCCGGTTCCGCCGCGGCCGCCACCGCCCCATCGGTCGCCGCCTCTAACCTCTCGACCCAATCGAGGGCGCTTTCATCATCCTGGTACGAGAGCAGGTAGCGGCGCGGTCGCAGGGAGATGCGAACCTTGACCTGCCAGTTCTCTTCCACGCTGTCTCCGCGGTGGGCATAGCTGGTGCAGATCCGGGTGGCATCGGGCACAGTGATCTGGATGCGACCTTCGCCGATGTCCTGGCAGCGACCGTCGCGGCAGCCGGAAGGACACTCCACCCGGCTGAAGGAGTATGCACAGCTCCCGTCGGCGGGGTCGCAACGTCCCGGCGCCTGGTACGTTCGAAGAAACGTCGCGTCCTCGCACTCGTCGGCGGGAGGCGCATCGCAGGTCTTTCCGCGGCAACGGTCCGCGTCCCCCGTGTCGCCGGCATCCCCGGCGTCAACCCCGTCGGGTCCGGCGTCGGCGTCCATACCCGCGTCTGTCCCACCGCTTCCCGAACACGCGCCTGCGAGCGCACAACTTGCCGCAAACGCCGCCGCCAGCAATGCCCCATTCATTTTCTCCATGCCATCCTCCACGGGGTCTGGGCCTGCCGCGCCGATGATGCCTCCCCGGATTATTGCGCGACGGCGAAAAAAAATGCTAGGTTCAGTCTGTTCATGAACCGATTTTCGGATGGAGATGACCGATGAGAAGGCTTTTGTTCGGGATCGCCATCGGCCTTGCCGCCGGGGGTTGCGCCGGGTCGGAAGAGCGCTGCCGCGGAGTGGTGTGCGAAAAACCCGCCGAATGCCAGGGCGACACCCTGGTGGCCTACGATGGTGTGTGCCAGGCCTCGACTGGGGCCTGCGAGTTCCTGGAGCGGCGGCTCCCCTGCCCCCACGGCTGCGCCGCCGGCCGCTGCCTGTCGGGCGAACGCGCCTGCCGCGACGACGGCCACCCCGACGGCCCGCCCTGCCGCGACGCCATCGAGAACGAGGCACAGTTCGAAGGCTTGGCCGTGGGTAACGATCTCACCAAGGGCACCAAGTTCATGATGCCGGCGAAGGACGACCCGGCGCTCCTGCCCCTGGTGTTTCAGAACAGCCGGCGCTATCCGCTGCACCTGTGCTTTCTGTGCTGCGCCTTCCCGGAGAAGTTCGGCGCCTGCAACTGCGAGAGCAAGCAGTGCCGCGATCCCGAGAGCCTCACCCCGCAGAAGTACATGGACCTCATCATGAAGCGGAGCAAGCGCTCCTACTTCGCGGGCGCCATCCAGCGCGTGCAGGACGCCGAGCTCGGGCGGATCTATGGCTTTTCGGTGTGGACCGACAGCGCCGACCGGGCGGAACTCCTCGAGATGAACGAGGTCAAGGGCATCTACGATTATCTCCATGCCTTCTTCGTGCCCGAGACGCTGGCCTACATGCCGGCGCTCTCCGACCCGGACGCGGTGGCCAAGGCGCGCACCTGGACCCATCCGCCCTTCCCGGTCTATCTGGGAAAGGACGACGTGCGGGTCGAGGTGTACAACCCGGGCACGGCCTACGGCGTGGTGCGGCTGTTCTCTCTTCTTGAGTTCGAGGAGGCCGCGGAACGCGGCGAGCTTTCCTTTCGCGACCTGGTGGTGCTGGACAAGGTCCCCTTCGACATCGAGGCGGTGGTGGCGGGCGTGGTCACCGGCGCTCGGCAGTGGGAGCTCTCGCACGTCAACGTGCGCATGTCCCGCCGCGGCACGCCCAATCTGTTCGTCGAGGACCCGCTGGCGGCGCTGGCCGCCTGGGAGGGAAAACTCGTCCGCCTGGAGGCCGAGAAACCCGCGGGGTCGCTGGGGAGCTACCGCCTTGCGAGTGCGGCCATCGAGGAGGCGGAGGCCTTCTGGGCCGCGCACCGGCCGAACCTGGGCGCGGCGCCGGCCGTCGAGCGCGCGTACCGCGAGCTGCCGGCGCTCCTGGACATCGCCGCGCAGCCCGAGGCCATGCTCACCTCGCGCGTGGGCGGCAAGGCCGGCAACCTGGCCCGGCTGCTGCCGCTGCTGCCCGAAGCAAACCGGGTGCGGGCCTTCGCCATTCCTTTCTCGTACTTCGAGGATTTCGTGGAGCAGAACCGCATCCGGGACGAACGCATGAGCCCGCCCGAGGAAGTGACGCTGCGAGAGTACGTGCGGCGCCTGGCCGCCGACCCGCGCTTTTCCTCCGACGCCGCCTACCGCGGGGCGCTCCTGCGGGACCTGCGCTCCCGCATGCAGAACCAGTGCGCGGTGGACCCGGCCCTGGTGGCCGCGCTGGCCGGCCGCATCCGCGAGGTGTTCGGCTCCACCACGGCGCGGGTCCGCTTCCGCTCCTCCTCCAACGTGGAGGACGCGCTGGAGTTCTCCGGCGCCGGCCTGTACAGCTCGACCACCGTGTGCGCCAACGACAGCCAAGACGACGACCGCTCCGGCCCGAGCCGCTGCGACGCGAGCCAGGAGGAGGAGCGCACCATCGAGCGCGGGCTTCTGCTCGTGTGGGCCAGCCTGTACAGCGACCGCGGAGTGGCCGAGCGCGACTGGTACCAGATCCCGCAGGACACGGCCAGCATGGCCATCCTGGTGAGCGAGGCCTTCCCCGACGAGCGGGCCAACGGCGTGGCCTTCACCGGCAACCCGCAGGACAGTCTGGACGGCCGGTACCTGGTCAACGCCCAGATGGGCGACGAGGCGGTGGTGGGCAACGATCCGCTGCTCATCCCGGAGCGCGACTATCTCACCATCCAGGACGGCCGGGTGACGAAGATCGAACGCGACCGGGCCTCGTCGTTGGCGCCTCCGGGCGGGCGGGTCCTGTCCGACGAGGAGCTGGCCGCGCTCGGCGAGCTGCTGGCCGCTATCGACCGCGCCTACCCCATCGACACCGCGCCCTACCCGCGGGAGCGGGTGCTCCTCGACCTGGAGTTCAAGCTGACCCGGGAGGGCACGATACGCATCAAGCAGATCCGGCCCTTCCTCGACAAGTGCCGCATGGTGCGCTGCGACGCGCCGCCGGAGCCTGTGTGCCGCGACGAAAACACGCTCCTCGACCACTACCCGGCCGGGAGCTGCGACCCGATGAGCGGAGAATGCCGCTACACCGAACGGGTGGTGGACTGCCCGGCCGGCTGCGCCGACGGAGCATGCCGGTAACCCATGGGGAGCAAAGGCCCAACCGCCATGAAAACGAAATGGATCCTCGTCATCGCGCTTGCGCTCTCGGCCGGGATCGGCCAGGCCAAGGAAAAGAAGTGGAAGCTCTCCGGCAAGCTGCAGACCAGCTTCGAAGTGCGCGAGTGGTTCGAGCGCGAGTGGGAGCCGGGCACCGAGCGCGACAGCGGCTGGCTCTCGCGCTTTGCCCTGGAGCGGGTGCGACTGGAGGCGCGTTTCAACCCCACCGACTGGGCGCGGCTGGTGCTGGAGTTGGAAGGCGCCGCCGAGCTTTCCTTTCCCGACCGCTACACCACCGAGGCGCTCGAGCCGCGCCGGACCGAGCACGAACAGTTGGGGTTTGCCTTGCGCGACGCCTACGCCCAGTTCACGCCACATCCTCTGGCCATGGTCCGGGTGGGCCAGTTCAAGAAGCCCTTCTCGCGCCTGCGCATGATGTCGCCCTGGGATCTGCTCCTCCCCCGCCGCGGCCTGCTCGACGCGCGCGCCGTCGATGGCACGCGCCACGGCGGCTTCGGCGGCCGGGACGCCGGAGTCATGCTGTACGGCAAGGCCGAAGAAATGCTGGGGCTGCGCTACTGGGTGGGCGCCTTCAGCGGCCCGATGGCGAGCGACGGCATCGAGCAGTCCAGCAAGGACTTCGTCGGAAGGATCGAGGTGAAGCCCGCGCCCTGGCTGGCGCTGGCCATCGACGCCAGCCACAAACTGTACCATTATCGAGAAGGGCCGGTGATCTCCGGCCTGGCGCTCGCGCGCGGACACGCCTACACCGCCAACCTGTTCGGGGCCGACGCCGCGCTGGAGGTCGGGCCGTTTTCGCTGTCGCTGGAGGGCGCGCTCGGCTCTAACGTGGACTTCGGCCCCGGCCACCGCCTGCTCGGCGCACACGCCATCGCCGGCTACCGGATCGAGTTCCCTTGTGGCCTGGCGCTCACCCCGGCGTTCATGGCCGAGGTCTTCGACCCCAGCGACGAGCCCGGCCACGACACCGTGCTGCGTCTCGCCGGCGGGCTCAACCTGGACCCGGCGAAGTGGCTGCGCTTTCAGCTCTACGCCGAGTGGACGCACGGGCAGATGTGGACCTATGACTCCGAGGCGCGAAGCGGCTTCGGCGGATATGTTTTCGGCCCGGTCCCGACCCGGGCGATGCTGCAGATGAACGTGTCGCTGTGAGGACCGCGCAAGCATGAGATCCGGCGCGCTGCTTTTCCTGTTCCTGGTCCCGGCCGGCTGCCACGCGCCCTGGCCCGGCGGATCCGCGGGGGAAGAGGCTTTCGAGAGCAACGCCATCCGGGAGTGGTCGCTCGACATGACCGACGAGAACCGCCTGCGGCTCATCGCCGACCCGGGCAGCATGACGTGCCAGGGCGGCGGGCTCGGCCCCGCCTGCCAGGACGAAGCCGGCTGTCCGGCGGGCTGCGCCTGCCAGGAGGGAGCGTGCCGATGGCGTTGGGTGGAGGCCGACATGGAGGTGGACGGGATGCGCCTCTCCCGGGTGGGGGTGCGCATCACCGGCGACCGCCGCGAGGCAAAACCCCACCTGCGCGTGCGCTTCGACGCCTTCGTGCCCGGGCAGCGCTTCTTTTCGCTGTCCACCATCGCCCTGCGGGCGAACCGCGGCGACCCGTCTCAGATCCGGGAGAAGCTCGCTTTCGAGCTGTTCCGCCGCGCCAACCTGTGCGCCCCCCGGGCCGCCTTCGCCTGGGTGAAACTCAACGGCGAGGACCTCGGCCTCTACACCCAGGTCCAGCGGGTCGACCGAAAGCTCCTTTCGGCGTGCTTCGGCGAGGACTTCGGAAACCTGTACCGCCTCCAGGCGGGCGCCGACCTCGTCCTGCGCGGGGAACGGCCCGAGGACTTCGACCCGCCCTTCGCGGCCCTGTACGAAAAGACCACCAACGAAGGCAGCGCCGACGTCTCCGACCTCCTGTGGCTGATGCGCCTTCTCGCTTCCGACGATCTGGCCGGGCTCGAGCGCACGCTGGACATCGACGAATACCTGCGCTTGCTGGCCGTGAACAGTTGGCTTTCCAACCTGGATTCCTACCCGGGGACGGGTGGCAACGTGTACCTCTACCGCGACGCAAGCGGGCGTTTTCGCATCATCCCCTGGGACCTCTCGCGCGCCTTCGGCAACTACCACGGCCCGGCCTGCGCGCTCTCCGCCGACGAGATGCAGGCGCTGGATCCCGAGGCGCCCACCTGCGGCGATCCGAGACCGCTCGTCGACAGGCTGCTCGCCGTACCGGCATATCGCGCCGCGTACCTCCGCCACCTGGCCGACCTGGCGGGCTCGGCGCTGTCGCCGGGTTCGGTCATGGCCCTGGCGCGGCGCTTCCATGCCTCGGTGCAAGACGCGGCCCACCGGGACGGGCGCAAGGGTTTTTCCAACGCCGAGTTCGATGCAGCGATCGAATCGGACACGCCGCCCGGGACCAACCCCGTGCGGGCGCCGGGGATCCGGCCGTTTGCGCTGGCGCGGGAGCGGGCGGTGCGGGAGGCGCTGGCGAAACCACGGGATGTTCGATGACACCCCTCGCGAGAAATTGCCTGGCTTACGGATGCGACTGCTGCGCGACCGTCCGCGGGGCCACAAGAGCCAGCGCGGACGGGCGCGCGCCATTCTATTGTTGAGAACGGAGGAGAGAAATGAAATGGGAAGCGCTGACCTGGGTCGTGATCCTGCCCGTCTTCTTGTGGCTCCCCGGCTGCTCCGGCGGCGACGGCGCCCAGGACGCCGCGCTGGACGCCCTCGATGGAACCGACGCCGGCCCGGACGGCTCCGGTGACGTGGGAGGCGATTCTGGTGGCGACACCGGCGGCGACAACACCGGAGGCGAGGGCCCGTGCCGGTTCGATCCCAACATCAGATGGGACATGCTCGGCGAGTTCCTCCAGATGCAGAGCAAGGACAAGCGCACCTGCGTGTGGCTGCACCGGCTCGGAAAGTGCCCCGCCGGCTGGATCTGCAAGGCGGTGCCCTTCGATCTGCTGGCCGTGCGCATCGGCCACGACGGGACGGTCATCGAGGAGAGCGAGGCGAAGAACCTTTCCTGGGAGTCGACTCACCACAACTGGGCGGATGTGGGAACTGTGCGGCACGAGGGCACCACCTACACCTTGCAGGGCAGCGAATACGGCAACCAGTACGACATCACCGCCAGCGGGGCCGTCACCTTCGGCCCGGTGAGCCTGTTCCCCTTCGATCCCTGAGCCTCACCCGATGCGTCAAGAGTCCCATAGCGCGCCCGGCAGCGGGGCCACCACAGCCAGCGCGGGCGGGCGCGAGGCCGCTGGCAGCTTACGGCCCCGGCCTCGCGCGACATGGATGTTATGGGCGCGAACGCGCTGGCTCTTTCTGGCCCCGCGTTTGCGCGCACAGGATGCCCAAGAGCGGATGATCGAGCGCGCGGCGGCTGGATCTGCGACGGCGAGGAGCATGCGGGCATGCTCCCATTCTTGAAAGAAGGCATTTCGTTTTTTCGGCGATTTTCTTTGGTGGCAGGTTTTTTTCTGCTTTTCCCAATAAGAAGGTTTTTCAGGATTCTTTTCCGGGGGCGGGCCCTTTGCCGAATTCAGCTCATCCGGATGCTGGTCTCGGGTCGGCGCATCGCTGTCAAGCGCCGTTCGTTGAGGCGAGGCTCAATCGTGCACGCAGCGCACCCGGTGCAGCTCGGCCCCGGCGTGGATGCTGGCGTAGCCGTCGGTGTAGCTGGTGGCCCAGGCCTGATCCGGGTGGGTGGCGATGGGCGTTCCCGACCAGAACCACTCGGCCGGCGTGTCCGGGAAGGCGAAGACGTCGATGGAGGGCTGCAAGCGCCGCTCGTCCACCAGCGTCTGCTGCTCCTTGAGGGTGGGGAGGCGCCAGCCGGTCCGCCCGGCCAGATCGAGATCCTCGCAATAGGCGAGCGACTCCAGCCAGGTCTTCGGCGCATCCAGGTGACGGCGCTGCCAGCGCAACCCGGTGGCATTGTCCAGCACTGTCTCGGCGTCGGCGATGAGCCGCTGAGCCGGGGCCTGTCCCTCTCCTCGCACGCAGCGCACCCGACCCGAGCTGGTCGGGTCATGGTCGTAGATGAACCCCAGCTCGAAGCGCACTCCGTATGCGAACCCCAGAAAGGGCACCGGCGAGGCGGTCCAGAAAAAGTCCGAGGGCGTGTTGGGGAAGGCGTCGGGGTCGATCACCGGATCCAGCCTTCCGAAGTCGATGAGGCTCACCAGCTCCACCCGGCTCGGCAGGCGCCAGTCGTCGTGTCCACCGAGCTCGAGAGCGGCGCAGTAGTCGCGGGCCTCCCACCAGTCGAAGCTCTCCGCCGGCGTCGCCTGCTGCCAGAAGAGCCCGGTCACGCGGTCCTCGATCACTCCGTCCGAAGCGGCGTAGTCGAGCGGATGGATGAGGTAGTTGCCGTCCTGGCCGAACCCCGGCTGGCCCTCGGCGGGACAGGGATTCACCACGCGCGCGCCGTCGGTGCAAAAGAGCGGCGCGGAGTCGGGCATGGGCCACGCCGGCTGAAGGGCGACCACCGCCTCTCCCTGACAGCGATCGGCCAAAAACATCTGGCACTCGAACAGCGAGTCCGGGATCTCCGTGGCGGCGGGCGGCATGCCCACGTCGTACACCCCGGCGGCGAACTTCGCCTCGCCAAGATCGCGCCAGGCAAACTGGTCCTGGACGGGAAAGACCATCTCGATGTCGATGGGTCTGGCACCGCTTGCGGGGAGGGACAGCGGACCGCCCGGAATGGGAACCGTCACCTGGAACCGCCCGCCGGCGGTGGCCACCCTACCGCCCCAAAGCGAGAGCGTGCAGTTCAGGATGGTGCTGCCGGAGAAGCTCTGCGACTGGCCGTAGGCCGTGAAGGTGGCCTGATACTGCCCCGCTGAACGCGGAGAGCCCCCGGCGGGTTGGTAGTTGGAGAGCGCCATGTCGGTCTCGAGCTCGCCGGCGACATCGACGTAGGTGTGCGCCGTGGCCCGCACCTTGTAGACGGCGTTCGCAACGGTGACGCGAAGGTGGGTGTAGGTCCCGGCGGGCAGCGCGTGGCTGTCCGCCTCGGCGATCAAACCCCCGGCGCCGAGATCGACCGGCTGGATCGGCGCCGGAAGAGCCAGGTTCACCGGCGCGGGATCCTTGTGCGAGCGCAGAAGTTCGAGACCCATGACCCCAGCGCGGATCCCGAACGGCGTCTGATAGGAGAGCCCGCTCTGGCGATCGGGCGCGAAGCTGCCGCAGCTCTCGACCGCCCGAGCCGAGATGCGCACCGCCGCCCCAGGCTCCGAATCGGCGCCGTCCCGGCCTCCGTCGTCGGCCCCGCCGTCGCTCCCGTCCCCTCCCCCGTCCGGCGGGGCGGCGGAGTCACCGCATCCCCACAGGCCGCAGGCAAGGAACACGGAAAAAGCGCAAGCCGCAAGTCGTTGCCGCAGATGAATCATGTTTTCCTCCCTCGATAGACGGCCCCCCCTCCATGGCCATGGCGCCTTCCGCTGCGGCCGCATCTTCGCCATTGGGAACGGCAAGATCCGTGAGCCAGCGCACACCGCCGACACGACGGCCGCTCCAGCCGGCACGGCGTTCACCCGCCAGAATTGTGAAAGCCAAGACCGGACGGCCACCACCGCACGAACGAGCGGCATCAACCCTGCATTCTCTCCACCCGGTTGACCCCTTTGACCCGCTCCAGCTTCTGGATCATCTTCTGGAGCTGGTCGAGACTCTCGACGGCGATCTTGAGCAGGACCACCGCCGAGCCGACGTCCACGACCTTGGCCGCCACCTGGGTGATGTTGACCCCGGCGTCGGACAGCACGTTGGATATGTTGGCCAGCAGTCCCGGCCGGTCGTCGCACGAGACGCGCAGCGACACAGCGCGGGTGACCGCGGCCTCCATGTCCCAGCGCACATCGATGCGGCGTTCCGGATCGGCTTCGGAGAGGCGCCGGCAGGTCCTCACGTGCACCGTCACGCCCCGGCCACGGGTCACGATCCCCACCAGTTCGTCCCCAAGAATGGGGTTGCAGCACTTGGCGAAGTGGACCATGACATCGTCGAGACCCTGCACCAGGATGCCGGATTTCGACTTCTTGCCCGGCTTGCGGAAGGCGGCTTCCGTCGGTTCGACCTTGACCTCCGCAGCCGGCGGGGCCGACTCGGTCTTCTTGTCCGGGGCCAGGCGTTCGATCACTCGAGAAACCTGCAGCCGCCCGTACCCCAGCGCGATCATGAGTTCCTGCGCGTCCTTGAAACCGAGGTCGCGGGCCGCGTCTCCGACCGCACCCGCCTTCCAGGCGCGCTGCAGGTTGACGCCGCGGCGCTTGGATTCTTTTTCGAGCAGCTCGCGGCCGATCTCCTCGGAGCGCTTGCGCTCCTCGGCCCGGATGACCGAGCGGATCTTGTTGCGCGCCGAAGTGGTCTTGACGAAGGCCAGCCAGTCCTTGGACGGTTTCTGATCCGGCCGGGTCAGAATCTCCACGGTGTCGCCGTTCTTGAGCTTCTGGCGGAGCGGGGCGATCTTGCCGTTCACTTTCGCGCCCACGCAATGGTGGCCGACCTGGGTGTGCACCAGGTAGGCGAAATCGAGCGCGGTGGCCCCGAACGGCAGGGCCTTGACGTCCCCCTGCGGCGTGAAGACGAACACCTCGTCGGAAAAGAGGTCGACCTTGACGTTCTCGAGAAACTCGGCCGGATCGCGCACGTCCTTGTACTGTTCGATGAGCTCGCGCAGCCAGGTGAACTGCGACAGGTCCTTCTTGCGATCGACGTCGCGGACGCCTTCCTTATAGGCCCAGTGGGCCGCCACGCCCTGCTCCGCGACGCGGTGCATGTCGCGGGTGCGGATCTGGATCTCCACCCGCTCGCCGCCCGGTCCCAGCACGGTGGTATGCAGCGACTGGTACCGGTTGATCTTGGGCATGGCGATGTAATCTTTGAACCGCCCGACCACCGGCTTCCACATGGCGTGCAGCAGCCCCAGCACCCGGTAGCAATCGTCCACCGTCCGGGGCACGACGCGAAAGGCGATGATGTCGTAGATCTGGTCGAAGTCCACGTGTTTGAGCTGCATCTTCCGGTAGATGCTGTAGGGGTGCTTGATGCGCCCGGACACCTCGGCCTCGATCTGGTTGTCCTCCAGCACCTTCTTGAGGACGCCGACCACATCGGCGATGTACGTCTCCCGCTCCAGGCAGAAGTTGCTGAGCTTTTCGGCCACCTCCTCGAACTGCCGCGGGTGCAGCCAGCGGAAGGCCCAGTCCTCGAGCTCGGAGCGGATCCACTGGATTCCCAGCCGGTTGGCCAGCGGCGCGTAGATGTCCAGCGTCTCTTGAGACACGGCCGCTCGCTTGGCCGGCTCGAGCGCCTCCAGCGTCCGCATGTTGTGCAGGCGGTCCGCCAGCTTGACGAAGATCACGCGCAGATCGTGCGCCATGGCCACCAGCATCTTGCGGACATTCTCGGCCTGGCGTTCGCCCCCGGAATGAAAACTCACCCGGGCCAGCTTGGTCACGCCCTCCACCAGAAAGCGCACCACCGGCCCGAACAGCTTCTCCAGCTCCTCGGCCTGGGTCAGGCTGTCCTCCAGGGTGTCGTGCAGCAGGGCGGTGATCACAGACACATCGTCCAGATTCATCCGGGCGATGAGCCAGGCGACGTTCAGGGGATGGAAGAGATACGGCTCCCCGGAGAGCCGGGTCTGCTTGTGATGCACCTTGGCGGAAAAAACATAGGCCTGCTTGACCTTTTCGAGGTCGGCGCCGGGTTGGGATTTGGCCAGCAGGTCCAGTACGTCCTGCAACCGGATATGGCTGTCGCTTCTCTGGAGCGATGCCGGTTCGGATCGTTCACCGGAAAACATGAGTTGAGGGAGGATAAGGGAAAGGCCAAATCGATGTCCACATTTTTTTATTTTTTCGCGCAGGCGCTTGACAAGCCCGGCCGGCGTGATTAATCGTCTGCCCGGTTTTATCGGGCTCTATACGCCAAGGAGGATATTCGCATGAAAATCAGGCCGTTGTACGACAGGGTGCTGGTGAAGAGGCTCTCGGGTGAGGAGCGGACCAAGGGCGGTCTTTACATTCCCGAAACCGCCAAGGAAAAGCCCGCCGAGGGCGAGGTGATCGCGGTCGGCCGCGGCCGACGCGCCGAGGATGGGAAGATCGTCGAGATGGATGTCAAGAAAGGCGATCACATCCTGTTCGCCAAGTACTCGGGCAACGACATCAAGATCGACGGGGAAGAACACCTGATCCTGCGCGAGGACGAGATCCTCGCCATCATCGAGAAGTAAAGGAGAGCCGCCATGGCAGCCAAGATTATCCGATACCGCGAAGACGCCCGCTCCGCCCTGTTGCGCGGGGTCAACAAGCTGGCCGACGCCGTCAAGGTCACCCTCGGCCCCAAGGGCCGCAACGCCCTGCTGGAGAAATCCTGGGGCTCTCCCACCGTCACCAAGGACGGCGTGACCGTGGCCAAGGAGATCGAGCTCGAGGACCGCTTCGAAAACATGGGCGCCCAGATGGTCAAGGACGTGGCCTCCAAGACCTCCGACGTGGCCGGCGACGGAACCACCACCGCCACGGTCATCGCCCAGGCCATCTTCCGCGAGGGCTGCCGGCTGATCGCCGCCGGACACGACCCCATGGAGATCAAGCGGGGTATCGACGCCGGCGTGGAAGTCATCGTCGAGAACATCAAGAAGGCCAGCAAGAAGATCGAGGATCCCAAGGAGATCGCCCAGGTGGGTACTATCTCCGCCAACGGCGACACCAGCATCGGCAGCATCATCGCCGAGGCCATGGACAAGGTGGGCAAGGACGGCGTCATCACGGTGGAGGACGCCAAGGGCATGGAGACCACCCTGGACCTGGTGGAAGGAATGCAATTCGATCGCGGCTATCTCTCCCCGTACTTCGTGACCAACGCGGAGAAGATGGTCGCCGAGCTCGAGGACCCTTATATCCTGGTTCATGAGAAGAAGCTCTCCAACATGAAGGACATGCTGCCCCTGCTCGAACAGGTGGCGCGCGCCGGCAAACCCTTGCTGATCATCGCCGAAGACGTCGAGGGCGAGGCCCTGGCCACCCTGGTGGTCAACAACCTGCGTCGCACCCTGTCCTGCTGTGCGGTGAAGGCCCCCGGCTTCGGCGATCGCCGCAAGGCCATGCTGGAGGACATCGCCATCCTCACCGGCGGCAAGATGATCGCCGAGGATCTGGGCATCAAGTTGGAGAACGTCTCCATCAAGGATCTGGGCTCCTGCAAGCGCGTCACCGTGGACAAGGACAACACCACCATCGTGGGCGGCAATGGCAAGGCGGCCGACATCAAGGCCCGCATCAAGCAGATCAAGACCCAGATCGAGGAGACCACCAGCGACTACGACCGCGAGAAGCTCCAGGAGCGGCACGCCAAGCTGACCGGTGGCGTGGCGGTGATCCGGGTGGGCGCCTCCTCCGAGGCCGAGATGAAGGAGAAGAAGGCCCGGGTGGAAGACGCGCTGAACGCCACCCGCGCCGCGGTGGAAGAAGGCGTGGTGGTGGGCGGCGGTGTCGCCCTGCTGCGCGCCCAGGCAGCGTTGAAAAAAGCTGAGGTGCCGGCCAGCCGCAAAGTCGGCATCGACATCCTGTCGCGAGCCATCGAGGAGCCGCTGCGCCAGATCGCCCAGAACGCCGGGATGGACGGCTCGGTGGTCATGGAGAAGGTGCGCGAGGGCAAGGGCGACTTCGGTTTCAACGCCGCGACCGAGACCTACGAGGACCTGGTCAAGGCCGGCGTGCTGGATCCCACCAAGGTGGTCCGCATCGCGCTGCAGAACGCCGCCTCGGTGGCCGGGCTGCTGCTCACCACCGACGTCATGGTGGGCGAGAAGCCCAAGAAGGAAGAGAAGATGCCGGCGCCGGGCGGCGGCCCGGGCGGCGGATTCGGCGGCGGCGACATGGACTACTGAGATCCACCCGCATCGCAGACTCGACCGGGAGGAGAGATGTCTCCTCCCGGTTTTTTTTTGGAAATCCTCTTGCGTGATAATGGAAAGTGACGATATTGTGCCTGCGATACGTTCGCCGCGAGGTGCGACATGAGCGAAAACGACGAGGCCAAGACGCGAGAAGCCCTGGAAATCCCCGAGGAGCTTCCCCTGCTGCCGGTGCGCAACACCGTGCTCTTCCCCTCCATGGTGCTGCCGCTCATGGTGGCGCGCGGACGAAGCGTCAAGCTGGTCGACCATGTGCTTTCCAACAACCGCATGCTGGCGGTGGTGGCGCAGAAGGACCCGTCGGTGGAAGACCCGACCGAAAACGACCTGTTCCGCTACGGGTCGGTGGGCACCATCCTCAAGATGCTCAAGTTCCCGGATGAGACCATCCGGGTGCTGGTGCGAGGCATCCGCCGCGTTCGCATCGACAAGGTCACCGCCCGCGAGCCGTTTTTCCGGGCGAAGATCGAACCGCTCCAGAGCACCCTCGATTCCAGCATCCAGGTCAACGCGCTGGTGCAGACCATCCGCGGCCAGTTCGCGAAACTCATCGAGGCCTCGCCCATCCTGCCCCGCGAGACGCAGGTGGCGGCGCAGAACATCGACGACCCGGGCATGCTGGCCGACTTCGTCGCCACCAACCTCAACCTCAAACTCGACGACATGCAGGACGTGCTGGAGACGGTGGACGTGCACCAGCGCCTGGTCAAGGTGGCGCGCCTGCTGTCGCGCGAGATCGAGGTGCTCGAGCTCGGCAGCAAGATCCAGGACGAGATCAAGAGCCAGATCGACCAGAGCCAGCGCGAATACTACCTGCGCCAGCAGATGAAGGTCATCAAGAAGGAGCTGGGCGAGGACGACAGCGCCTCGCGCGAGATCGAAGAGCTGCAAAAGCGCATCCAGGCCGCGGGCATGCCGGAGGAAGCGCGCAAGGAGGCGGACAAGGAGTTGCAGCGGCTTTCCCACATGCACCCCGAGAGCGCCGAGTACACCGTGGCCCGCACCTACCTGGATTGGCTGTGCGAGCTTCCCTGGAGCAAGAGCACCGAGGACAACCTCGACATCCGCGAGGTGCGCAAGGCCCTCGACGAGGATCATTACGGACTGGACAAGCCCAAGGAGCGCATCCTGGAGTTTCTCGCGGTGCGCAAGCTCAAGGGCCAGATGAAGGGCCCCATCCTGTGCTTCGTGGGGCCGCCGGGCGTCGGCAAGACCTCGCTGGGGCGGTCGATCTCCCGTGCCATGGGGCGCAAATTCGAGCGCCTCTCCCTCGGCGGCGTGCGAGACGAGGCCGAGATCCGCGGCCACCGCCGCACCTACGTGGGCGCTCTGCCGGGACGGATCATCCGGGCCATGCGCAAGGTCGGCTCCAACAACCCGCTCATCATGCTCGACGAGGTGGACAAACTGGGCGCGGACTTCCGCGGCGATCCCTCGTCCGCGCTGCTCGAGGTGCTGGACCCCGAGCAGAACAACACCTTCACCGATCACTACCTCGATCTCCCGTTCGACCTCTCCAAGGTGTTGTTCATCACCACCGCCAACGTGCTCGACTCCATCCCCGGCCCGCTGCGCGACCGCATGGAAGTGCTGGAACTTCCCGGCTACATCGTGGAGGAGAAGCTCCAGATCGCGCGCCGCCACGTCATGCCCAAGCAGCTCGACGCGAACGGGATCACCCCCGCCCACCTCGAGATCGAGGATGCGGCCATCATCAAGATCGCCGAGGATTACACGCGCGAAGCCGGCGTGCGCCAGCTCGAGCGCGAGGTGGCCACGGTGTGCCGCAAGGTGGCCATGCAGGTGGCCATGGGCAAGACGGACAAGGTCACGGTGAGTCCCGAGGACCTGCACGGGTACCTGGGGCCGCAGAAGTTCTTCTCCGAGATGGCCGAGCGGGTGAACATCCCCGGCGTGGCCATCGGGCTGGCCTGGACACCCACCGGCGGCGAGGTGCTGTTCATCGAGGCCACCCGCATGCCCGGCGGCAAGCGCCTGGCGCTCACCGGCAAGCTGGGCGAGGTGATGAACGAATCCGCCCAGGCGGCCTTCAGCTACATCCGCTCGCGCACCTACGAGCTCGGCATTCCGGACGACTTTTTCGACAAGACCGACATCCACGTGCATGTGCCGGCCGGCGCCATCCCCAAGGACGGGCCTTCGGCGGGGATCACGCTCGCGACCGCCATGGCATCGCTCCTCACCGACCGGCCCGTGGTGCCCGATCTGGCCATGACCGGCGAGATCACCTTGCGCGGCAAGGTGCTGCCGGTGGGCGGGATCAAGGAAAAAGTCCTGGCCGCGGCCCGCCAGGGCATCGCCCGGGTGATCTTGCCGGTACGAAACGAAAAGGACCTCGAGGAGATCCCGGCCGAGGTCAAGGAGCGACTCCAGTTCATCTTTGTCGACGACATGGAAAAGGTGCTGAAGATCGCCCTCGGCGCGAAGAACGGCGCCGAGCGCAAGCCCAAAAAGGCCCGCAAGCCCTCCCCGCCCCCGCCTGCGCCCGGTTCCGCGCCGCCGGCGGCGTGAGCCTGCGGCAACTTCGCGCACATCATCTTTCACCGTCCGCGGTCTTTTTCTTTCCGCCCTTTTCCCATTCTATTTGCGTTTTTTCCCAAGTTTTTCGGGGTTTTCCCGGCCTTCTCAACATCTGTTGAGCCTTTCATCCGCCAGCCAATCACAGCGGGCGGTGTCCGTAGGCGAAGCCCTCTACGCACCGCAAGCGCTCTGGCCGAGGAGATCAGAGGGCGAGCCGTGAGACAGTGCCTCCCAACAAGGAAAGGCTAAAAAAACCTTCAACCAAGGAAAATCTCAGAGGCCAGGCGACGTTCTCCTTCCCCGTCATCTTTCTGTTCAAAGCCTTTTCCCCTTGATTATTAGCGGTTCTTTCTGGGATTTTGTCCTGGGGGTTCACGGGAGCAGAGCCCCCGCGCCAAATTTACGGGAAATCCCCGGCTCGCGCGTAAAAAATGGTTGACGCGCCATAGCGGGCTCGGCTAGGGTTCCATCGCCCGCGGATTTTTCGCGGGCAGATACATTCTCTTACCAGAAGGAGGCGGAATGATGTTGCGAAATGCGATGTTCGTAGGCGCTGTGGTTGCGCTGCTCGCGACCGCGGTCGGCTGCGGGGGAAGCTCGACCTGCGACAAGTACCCCAAGTGCAACGAACCCGGAACCCTCGTCTGCAGCATCGACAAGAAGGCGGTGCTCGAGTGCGGCAAGAACCAGGACGGCTGCCAGACCTGGATCGAGGACACCGCCTGCACCGGCGCCCAGACCTGCCAGGCCACCGACAGCGGCGCCTCCTGCGTGTGCAACGACGCCTGCGCCGCGGGCGCCAGCCGCTGCCAGGGCTCGGTGATCGAGACCTGCGCCACGGTGCAGGGCTGCCTGGCCTGGTCCGCCGGCACCGATTGCGCCACGACCAACAAGGCCTGCGCGGTGGTGAACGGCACCGCCCAGTGCACCGACGTGTGCCAGAGCGACTGCGCCCGCGAGAACGCCACCCGCTGTCAGGGCGGCAAGGTCCAGACCTGCACCCAGAACGGCACCTGCCTCAACTGGCAGGACACCACGGCCTGCACCGGCCGCAAGCAGTGCGTGGAGGACGCGAACGGCGCCGCCTGCGTGTGTCAGGACGCCTGCGCCGACGGCGACTCCCAGTGCAGCGGGACCAAGATCCAGACCTGCGGCAAGGACGCCGACAACTGCCGCATCTTGACCGACGGCGAGGACTGCGCGGCCAGCAGCAAGGTGTGCGCCATCGTCAACGGCGATGCGGTGTGCCAGGACACCTGCCAGTCCGATTGCCAGACGCTCAATGCCACCCAGTGCCACGGAAATGACATCCTGACCTGTCAGCAGAACGGCAACTGCCTCAACTGGAGCGTGACTGGAACCTGCACCGGTCGCCAGGTTTGCGATGCCACCGGCGGCGCGGCCTCCTGCGTTTGCCAGAACGAGTGCAGCGCCAACCAGAGCGCCTGCTCCGGCAACGTCATCCAGAACTGCGCCGAGGACGGCCAGGGCTGCTTCTACTACACCGCGGGCACCGACTGCGCCGCGACCAACCAGGTGTGCGAGGCGCAGGGCAACACCGCCCAGTGCGTGACCCCATGCCAGAGCGACTGCCCGGCCCTCAACGCCACCCGCTGCGCCGGCAACGTCGTCCAGACCTGCCAGCAGAGCGGAGCCTGCCTCAACTGGGCCGACACCACCACCTGCGCCCTCCACCAGAAGTGCGAGGAAGCCGGCGGCGCCGCCGCTTGCGTATGCGATAACGCCTGCGACGCGAACGCCACCCGCTGCCAGGGCACGCTCATCCAGGCCTGCACCGAGGACGCCAACCTGTGCCGTTACTGGCTGGACGGGACCGACTGCTCCGCGACTCAACAGTCCTGCGTCGAGACCGGCGGGGCCCACTGCGAGACGACCTGCATCAGCGACTGCACCACACTCAACGCCACCCAGTGCGTGAACAACACCGTCCAGACCTGCACCCAGAACGGCGCCTGTCTCAACTGGACGACCACCGACACCTGTGGCGCCCGCGAGGTGTGCAACGGCAGCATGACGCCCGCCGTTTGCGAGTGCCAGCACGAGTGCTCCGCCGGCGCCGGCCGCTGCACCGGGGAAGTCCCCGAGACCTGCACCGCCGACGGCGACGGTTGCCGCTACTGGTCGGCGGGGGCCTCCTGCGCCGACACCAACCAGATATGCATCCTGGATGGAAACGGCCTGCCGACCTGCGTCACCAACTGCGCCACCATCCTCCAGGATGGAAGCTTCGAGGTGGGGACCCCTCCATGGGTCCAGGTTTCCAACAACTTCAATGACGTGGTCATCTGCGACAGCTCCTGCGGCATCGACGCCGCGCTCACCGGCGGCCAGTACGTCTGGATGGGAGGCGTGGGAAGCACCGGGACGTTCCCGGAAATCACGTCCATCAGCCAGAGCGTGGTGCTCCCCTCCGGCCTGCCGGCGACGCTGTTCTTCTGGCTCGCGCTGCTCCCGGGCAACCCCCAGGCGCCGACGGACGCCTTCGAAGTGAAGGTGGACGGCAACGTCGTGCTGTCGATCCAGATGCAGAACGCCGGGACCTACCTCAACCAGTTCGACCTGGTCACCGTGGACCTCTCGGCGTACGCGGACGGCGCGGCCCACGTCATCTCCATGGGTGGGACCATCACCGTGCCGTACGAAAGCTTCCTCATCGACGAGGCCAACCTCAAGATCGGCAATTCCTGCTGCGCCGACCTGTGCTTCCAGAACGGCCTTTCGGCCTGCGCCGGCGATCAGATACTCACCTGCGCCCCGGCGGCCAACGGCTGTCTGGACATTCAACTGGTCCAGGACTGCAGCACCAACAACCCGCCGCAGACCTGCGCCGATCCCGGCACCGGCCCGGTTTGTTCCGACATCGTGTACGGCATCAACTGCGATCGGCCGGACGCCCCGAGCGCGACCATCCCGGCCGGCCTGCCCATGACGTTTGCCAACCAGACCACCTGCGGCATGGTCAACGACTACGCAGACACCTGCCTGGGCAGCTACGACGGCGCCGAGGACATGATCTTCCGGTTCGAGGTCACCGCCGACAGCATCGTGAAGTTCACCCTGGATCCCAAGGGCACGACCTACACCGGCATGGCGCTCTCCGCAGCTTGCCCACTTGGCGCGAGCTGCATCATGACCAAAACCTCCACGAGCGGGACGGCCTTCAGCTCGGGCTGCACCTCGCTCGCCGCCGGCGCCTACTACCTGATGGTGGACGAATGGCCCACTCCGAACTGCATCCCGGCCTTCGATCTGACCGTCGAGGCCTGCGCCTGCGCCACCGGCCAGACCCAGTGCCTGGACGCGACCACGCTCCAGACCTGCGACGCCAACGGCCAGTGGGTCGACTCCACCTGCACCGGCGGCTGCCAGCTCTTCGGCGGCGTGGCCCAGTGTGTGAACCCGGGCGACACCTGCCAGCAGGCCCTGCCCATGCCGCTTGTCGGCGGACAGGCCTCCCTGCCGCTCGACAACACCAACATGACCGACACCTACGTCAACTACACCTCCTGCACCACCGGCCGGACCGGAAAGGACGTCTGGACGTCCTTTACGCTCATTGAGCCGGCCCACGTGGTGATCACCACCAGCGCTCCGGGAACGGTCACCGATACGGTGCTGGCGCTCCTCGACGCCTGCGGCGGAACCCAGCTCGCCTGCGACGACGATATCGGCGGGGGTAACAACTTCTCCCAGGTCGAGATCGACCTGGCCCCCGGGACCTACTTCCTGGTATCGGAACCGTACACCACCTCCGCCACCGGCACCTGGACCATCAACGTCACCGCGACCTACAACCACACCGCGGTGCGTTGGACGTTCGAGGACGCCGTGGGCACGGGCACGCTGGTCCCGGCCATCGGCACCGGCACGGCCGTGGCGGGATCGGGCATCGTGGCGAACTCCTTCACGACCGGGTACGGCGGCGGGTTGAGCAAGGCCTGGCACTCCAACAGCTGGACCCCGAACGCCACCGGGCCCACTGCCAATGACTACTTCGAGCTCTCGACCAGCCTGACCGGGTTCACTTCGGCGCCGAGCGTCGGGTTCTATTGTTACCGGTCAGCCACCGGCCCGAACGCGTTCGAGCTGTACTACAGCGTGGACGGGACCAACTTCCTGCCGGTGCCGAACTCCGTGAGCAGCATCCCCGCCGCAACCACCTGGACTGGCTTTACGTTCGACCTTTCCAACATGATGGTCCCCGTCGAGAATGCCGCGACGGTCAGCTTCCGCATCATGGCCTACGGAGCGACCGGCGAATCCGGCACGCTGCGCATCGACGACTTCTACGTCCGCGGCAACCCGTAGCCTCCCGTCTTCCCTCAAGATTCTGGTAAACAAGCTCCGTCTCCGGGCGCCCTCGCGGTGAGGGCGCCCGTCTATCCAGTGCAACCCGCAACCCGGGCCTGTCCCCATTGTTTCTTCTTTTTTTCCATTGGGTTAAAGGGGGCGAGCCCCCTTGCCAGATCCGCACTGCCTGAGGATATCCCGGCCCTGTCTCCCCGACCTGGCCTGAACGCCTCACGGGGTTGCGGCCCGCAGAAGCCGGTTGAGCAAGACCCGGGCGCGGACATCCTTGGGATCGCGCCGCGCCGCCTCCTCGAAGGACCGTCTGGCCGCCGCCAGCTCTCCACTGTTGAGGTAGAGAATCCCCAGATTGGTGGCCGGGGAGAAAAAGCGGCCATCCAGCGCTTGCGCCCGGAGGTAGGCGTCGATGGCCGGTCCCCGCATGCGCAGGCGGGCGAAGGCCACCCCCAGGTTGTTCCAGGCGCGGGCGAAGTCCGGCCGGATCAGCGTGGCCAGGATGAAGCTCTCCAGCGCCGCCCGCCAATCCGCCGGCTCGCCGCGGCGGATGGCGCGACGGATCATCTCGTAACCACGGTTGTTGAAGAAGTGCGCCGAGGCCTCTAGGTCGTCGATCACCCGGTACTGGGCGTAGGGCCACAGCCGCCCGCCAAAATCGAGGGCGGTGAGCCCATTGTCGAGCTGGACCGCGGCGGTGATGTGCCCGCTTTTTACCAGCACCTGGTCCTCGTCTTCGGTGGTGACGCCGGCGTCGGACACGTCCAGGTAAAACGCCGTCAACCCCACGCTCCGCGCCAGCCCGACAAAGACAGAAGCGATGGACATGCAGTTGCCGCGCCGCTCGCGCAGCGTCTCAGCCGCTCCGCTGGTGAGCCCAACCGCGTAGCGCAGCGCAAAACCGTCCTCGGAAAAAAGCGCGTTTTTGAGGATCTCGGCGCGCTCGGAATGATTGCCGGTCCGCCGGACCAGCTCCCGGGCCCTGGCAGCATCGGACGCGGAAACCTCGAACGGCACCACCAGCGTGGTCAGATCCCAGCCGGGCAACCGGCGCGCAAACTCCGCGCGAACCTCGTCCGCAGAGTACATCAGCCGGTGAGGGGCACATCCGATGGCGGCCAGCCCGAGCGCAAGGAGCGCAAGATCCTGGACCCAGGCTCGGCCATTGTCGGCGGCTCCCATGCCGGCAATCTAGACCCCAGGGCGCCCTTTGTCCACCACGTCCATTGGATCTCGCCACCTTCCTGTGCTAGCAATCCATGGCTGGTCAACTCAAGGAGAAGCCCATGAGACTTCGCCCCGCCCTGATGACGTGCTGGATTGCGCTGTCGCTGCTTCCCCGTCCCTCCCCGGCCTGCACGAATTATCTCGTCAGCCGGGGCGCCTCCGCCGACGGCTCGACGTTCATCTCGTACTCGGCCGACTCGCACACCCTGTACGGCGAGCTGTACCACGTGCCCGCTCGCGATCACCTGCCCGGGGAGATGCTCGACATCTACGAGTGGGACACCGGCACCTACGTGGGAAAGATCAAGCAGGTCGGCCACACCTACGCCACCGTGGGCAACATGAACGAGCACCAGGTTTCGATCGGTGAGACCACCTTTGGCGGCCGGCCCGAGCTGGTCGATCCCACCGGTGGCATCGACTACGGCCAGCTCATGTACGTGGCGCTGCAGCGCGCCCGCAGCGCGCGCGAGGCCATCCGAGTGATGACCTCGCTCGCCGAGGAATACGGATTCAAGAGCGAGGGCGAGAGTTTTTCGGTGGCCGATCCCGACGAGGTGTGGATCCTGGAGATGGTGGGCCGCGGCCCGGGCGGAAAGGGGGCGCTGTGGGTGGCGCGCCGCGTCCCCGACGGCTACGTCAGCGCCCACGCCAACCAGGCCCGCATCCGCACCTTCCCGCGCAACGATCCCCAGAACTGCATGTACGCCCGCGACGTGGTCAAGTTTGCGCGCGAGCGCGGCTGGTTTTCGGGAAAGGACGAGGATTTCTCCTTCGCCGACACCTATGCGCCGCTCACCTGCGAAGCGCTGCGTTTCTGCGAGGCTCGGGTGTGGGCCTTTTTTCGCCGGGTGGCGCCCTCGCTCAAACTGTCCTCCGACTACGTTCGCTGCGTGGACGGCGCCCAGCCGCTGCCTCTGTGGATCAAGCCCGATCGCAAGCTTTCGGTCCGCGACGTGATGGAGCTCATGCGCGACCACTTCGAGGGCACCGAACTGGACCTCGGCAAGGGCATCGGCGCCGGGCCGTATCGCCTTCCCTACCGCTGGCGTCCGCTCACCTGGGAGGTGGACGGCGTCACCTACCTCAACGAGCGCGCCACCTCCACGCAGCAGACCGGGTTTTCGTTTGTGGCCCAGGCGCGCCGGGGCCTGCCGGATCCCATCGGCGGCGTGTTGTGGTTCGGGGTGGACGACACCTTCAGCACGGTGTACGTGCCGATGTACTGCGGCATCCTCTCGCCTCCGCTGAATTACGCGGTGGGCACCGGCGATTTCAGGCACTTTAGCTGGGAGTCGGCCTTCTGGGTTTTCAACTGGGTGGCCAATTTCGCCTACTCCCGCTACAGCGAGATGATCGAGGACATCCGCCGGGTGCAGGCGGAGCTGGAAGGCGACTTTTTGGCCCAGCAGGGCGCTGTGGAAGAAAAGGCAAAGATGCTCCTGCGCGAGTCCGAGCGCTCGGCGCGGGAGTTTCTGACCCAGTACTCGAGCCAGCAGGCCGCGCGGACCGTATCGCGCTGGCGCAAGCTCGGCGAGGAACTGCTGGTGAAATACCTCGACGGAAATCTCAAGGACGAGCACGGCAACGTGTCCCATCCGGGCTACCCGGAGGAGTGGTACCGGCTCATCGCGGCCGAGGCCAAGGACGCGCTCAAGCTCACCAAGCTCAAGGGAGAGATCACCCCCGAGGAGACCCTGGGCGGAAGCGGCTTCTTCCACTCCCGCGACGAGTTGCGAGAGAAAGCCAAGAACGTCCCGGCGGACTTCCCGTTCGAGCGAGAGAAGCTCTTGCTGGTCCCGGGCAAGGACCGGTGCGGCCGGCCGCCCCAGTGCTGTCTTTCCCCCAAGCCGTCGGGCGATGGGAAAAAACTCAGCGTGGAAATCCCGAAGGCGCCCAAGGATCCTTGCGGAGCCCCCGATTGGTTGCTCCGCCTGCCCCGCGACGAGCGCCGTCCCGTCATCCGCGGCGTCGCCGGCCACTGAGCAGGAATTACGGTGTGCGGGCGCGAGGGCGCTGGCTGCTTGCGGCCTCGCCCTCGCGCGCTCAGGTCGCTCAAGGCGAGGATGGTCGAGAGCGCGGCTGCTGGCGGCGAGTCCTCTTAGTTGCTCGCCGCAAAGCCGGCTCCGCTACATAGAGGACTCGCCTTGCGCGCCGCGAAAGAATCTACTGGCGCAAGGCCGCCGGCTGCTTGCGGCCCCGGCCTCGCGCGCCCTTGATTTTCGGGCGCGAACGCGCTGGCTCTGTGCGGCCCCGCGTTCGCACGACACACACCTCACCCCCAGGCCCCCTCTCCACAGTGGAGAGGGGGAAATGATGCGCATTCCTGAAAATACAGGGGTGAGGTAAATCTTCATCGCCAGATGAAGGGATTGCCTGCAATCCCTTCTTGACAGCGGATCCAACCTCACCCGGCTTTTGCCGAGCAAAAAAAACGGCCCTCCCCGAAGGGAGGGCCGTCCGGACTCGCAAGTCCGCCCCGGCTAGGGAGCCGCGGCCTCGGTGAACACGAAGGACTTCACCAACTCGACCAGGTTGGCGATGTTCTTGTTGGAGCCGAAGCGCACCAGGTCGGCATAGCTCGCCCCGTCCACCAGCTTGATGCTCACGAAGTTGGCGTCGTTCGCCCGGTCGCCGGCGGCCGGCGCTGCGGGCAGCACGATCTGGGTGGCGGAGGCCGGGACCATGTAGTTCCAGTTCTTGCCACCGCTCCCCGAGAAGATGGCCTGGAGATAATCCATCCCCGCCGGCAGGTTGGCCCAGGTAAGCTTGCGCTCCCCGGCGTTCCAGGTGGCGGTCGGCGGCGCCGGGAACGGATCCAGGTTGATGGTGCTGGAGGTATTGAACTTGTTGTCGGCGAAGAAGATCACCTGTCCGGCCAGCTTGGTGCCATTCGAGCTGCCGCCGGTGATGCCGCCCGCCAGAGAGGAGACGTTGAGCGCCAGCGCCACGGCGACGCGCTTGACCTGGTCTTCCGGGATACGGCCGGCCACGTCGGACACCGACACCGAGATGAGGTCGGCGATCTTGCCGTCGGGCGGATCGTCCTTGTTCTTGGAGTCCATGCCCACCGACAGACCCAGCGGCACCAGCCCGGCGTCCTTCACGATCACGCCGGCCAGGATCACCACCGCGTCGTAGGCGTACTTGTCGTCGGCGCCCTTGACGAAGTCGGCGGCCTTGAAGTTCATCGCCTGGTCCATCTTGATGTTGAGCGGCATCTTGCCGCCGGTGGTGAGGGCCGGGAAGTTGTCATAGTCCGCCACCAGGTCCGGGCACTTGCGGGTCTTGCCCGAGGGCAGCGTCTTGCAGATGAGCTCCTTCGGGTCACAGTACTCGCCGTCCGGGCAAGCCGCGGCGCAGTTGCCACAGTGCTTGGTGCCGTCGTCTCCGTCGTTGTCGTTGATGTCGTTCCAGTCGATGACTTTGTCCTTGAGTTCGACCGGGACGTTGGGCACCAGACCGGTGTAGAAGTCCGCGAACAGGGGCAGGATGCTGGCGAGCAGCGCGCCCACGTCGATGTCACCGCCGCCGCCCGAGATGATGGGCCCGAGGGTGGAGATGAGCGTGTTGAGATCGAGCTTGCCGCCCAGGCCCCAGGCCACGCGCTTTCCGGGCACGCCGGTCGGCGAGAAGAACTGCCGGAACCAGGTCTGGTTGAGCCCCAGCACCAGCCCGGCGGGCAGCGCCTGGTCGATCTTGTTGGAGCCCAGCTCGATGTGGGTCATCACCATGTCGCCCAGGATGAGGTCGAAATTGAGGTTGATCAGGTTGCCCGGGATGCTGGTCCCGGCCAGGCCGAGCTTGACCTCGCAGGTGTGGGGCGGCACGCACTTGATCTGGTTGAAATCGAACTCGCCGCGGTAGCCGCCCGCCTTGTCGCTCGGGAACAGCTTGCCCGCATGGATGAGCACGTTGTTGGTGGTGACGTTTTCGGCGGTGACGTAGTTGTAGTCGTCCTTGCTCACGGTGACAGTGAGCGGATTCGTGCTGGAGGCCTCCACCGCCACGTCGGCGATGCCCTGGGCGTCGGTGACGACCGGCGCCTCGGCGCCCACGACCACGCTGGCGCCTTCGACCGGGGTGTTGAACAGCTCGTCGATCACCACCACCCGGGTGTGGCCCGCCTGCACCGAGCCGTAGTTGCTCACCGTGCCGGTGCACTTGGTCGTGCACCCGGCCACGGTTGCGGTGATGGTGGCGGCGCCCGACTGGGCTCCGCCGGTGACCAGGCCGTTCGCGTCCACCGAGGCGACGGCGTTGTTGTCCGAACCCCACTGGAAGGTCACGCCGGGGGCCAGCGCGCCCGAGGTCAAGAAAGCCGTGGCCGAGAAGGCGGCGGTGGCGCCCTCCTGGGTGACGGCCTTCGCCGGCACCACCGCGCAGGAGGCGATCATGCCGCAGTCGGCCGGGGTCACGCAGTTGCCGTTGTAGCACACCGTACCGCCGGCGCAGTTGCCGTCGCGGGTGCAGTGCTTGTAATCGCACACGCCGTCGGTGCACTTCAGGTTGGCCTTGAACAGCTCGTCCGGATGCGCCGTGGCGCAGGAGGCGTCGTCGGTGCACGGGTCCGTGCAGGTGTTGGTGAAGGGATCGCAGGCGAGGTCGCCACAGCAACCCACCGGGTTGGCGGCGCAAGACGAGCCCTTCTGGATGCAAGTGCACTCGCAGGCGTAGTTGGCGTTGCAGCGCATCTGGCTGGCCGTGGTGCAGCCGTCCTTCGGTTCGCAATCGGCCGCCACGCAGCACTCGTGGCACTGCTTATCGGAGCAGTACTTGGGCTTGGCGGGATCGGTGCACTTGTCGGTGTTGCTGCTGCTGCCGCCGCAGGCGGGCATGGTGAGGGCCAGCCCCAGCCCGGCCACCGCCATGGCAAATAGGACCAACACAAACGCTTTTCTCATCTGCTCTTCTCCTTTGTTAGGTAGATCTTGCGTACCCCAGTCGTACTTCGCGACCTCCTCCGTACCGGCCTCTATTCCTACGACCAGCTTCGAGCAGATGTCAAGGCTTCCCCTCGCCCCCTGGACCCAGAACCCGCCCGAACCGACCGGCCCCGGGGTCGGGACCGCAAGTTGCATCGGCCCGGGCGACGGGATACATTTGACACGGCTTGTCATGAAAGTGAGGTTCTCATGCGCGCCATCATCCTCCTGTGCGCCGTCCTGACCGCGGCTGCCGCCATCGCCCAGACCCCAGCACCCTCCGAGCCGGTCCCTCCAGCCCAGCCGGCCGTCGCTCCCCCCGCCGAACCTCCCCCGCCTGAGACCACCGAGGCCAAGGTCGCGCGGCTCATCACCGAGGGAGACGCGCTCTATCGCGAGCGCTTTCGCCAGACCACCTGGCGCGAATGCCTGGCCCGCTACCAGGAGGCGCAGCGCCTGGATCCCAAAAACTTCGAGGTCCTCTGGCGCCTAGCGCGGCAGTATTTCTTTCTGGCCGAGAGGTCGAACGACGACGACAGCAAGCAGGACCTCGGCATGCGCGGCTACGAATGGGGGCAGAAAGCCATCGCGGCCCAACCGCTGCGGATCGAGGGACACTATTTCTCCGGGATCGCCCTCGGCCAGTACGCCCTCGGCATCTCGGTGGTGAAGGCGCTCGTCAAGGGCATCGACGGCGACTACACCCGGGCCATCGGCGCAGCGCTGAAGATCGACCGCGGCTTCGATCTGGGCGGACCGCTCATCGCCATGGGCCGTTACTACTACAACCTCCCCTGGCCCAAGTACGACGCCGAGAAGTCCATCCAGTTTCTCAAGGAGGCCATCCAGAAGGGCGACAAGCTGAGGGCTCACTTCTACCTGGCGGAAACCTACCTGGAAGAAGAGCAGTACGCCGACGCGCTGCGCGAGGTGGAGATCGTGCTCTCGCGCAAGCTCGCCGCGGGCCAGGGCGACTACGCCGACGACCTGTGGTTCCAGCAGCAGGCCCCGGCGCTCAAGAAGAAAATCCAGGAAGAAATGGACTGACGGGGGCGCGGAGAAGACCCATGCCCCGCCCCGGCTTCGATGCTCTTTTGCAACGGCGCGTCCGCCAGACGCCCGACCTTGCGGCCCTGATCCACAGCGACAGCGGCCTGTGGCGGACCCTGAGCTGGCAAGAACTCGACGCACAGGTGTCCGCCGTGACCGACGCGCTCCTTTCGCAGAACGTGGCCCGGGGCGAGCGGATCGCGCTGGTGTCCCGCAGTTGCCTGGAGTGGGCGCTGATCGATTTCGGCGCCCTGCGATCCGGCGCCATCACCGTGCCCATCCCCTCCGACCTCGGAGCGGAGGGCATGCGTGACATCCTGAGCGAGAGCGGCGCCACCCTGGCGCTGGTGGAGGACGAACGACTGCTCGAGCGTTTCCGCCCGCTGGTGCCCGGCAGCGCCATCCGCCGAGTGGTGGCCATACGCGGTCCGGTCCACATGGCCAACGAGATCGGCTGGGAGGCCTTTCTCCAGGCGGGCCGCGCTCATCGGGCCGAGTTTCCGACCCAGCGCGAGGCGAGGATCGACTCGGTCGAGGCAGATCAACCGGCCACGCTGGTGTTCACCTCCGGAACCACCGGCCGCCCCAAGGGAGTGCTGCTCACCCACGACAACCTGATCTTCGAGGCCGAGGCGCTGAACGAAGTGATGCGCGACTTCATCGAGGAACAGGACGTGCACTACCTGTGCCTGCCTCTGTCCCACATCCTGCCGCGCTGTCTGCTGCACGCCGCGGTGGTCCGCGGATACACCACCGCTTTCGCCTCGGCCCCGGAGGCGCTGGAGCGCGACGTGGGCGAGATCCGCCCGCACTTCGTTACCGTGGTGCCCGCCATCCTGGAGCGGTTGCACGCCGCGATCTCGCGGCATCTGGCCCGCCAGGGGGCGCTGGCGCGCCGGCTCACCGACTGGTACCGCGCCATCAATACCCAGGTGGCTTCGCGCCGAGAAAACCGGGAGCCGGTGGCGCCGGGCCTCTGGCTGCGCCATCGCCTGGCCGATCGGCTGGTTCGGGGCGAGGTGGAGGAGCGCTTCGGCGGCCGGCTCAAGTTCTTCGTGTGCGGCGGCGCGGCCCTCTCGAGCGAGGTGGCCGAGTTCTTCCGCTCGCTCGGGATCCTCGTGCTCGAGGGGTACGGCCTGACCGAAAACGCCGGCGCCGCCAACGTCAATCGCCCCGATCGCTTCCGCGCCGGGACCGTGGGCACCGCCCTGCCTGGAATGGAACAGCGCATCGCCCCGGACGGAGAGATCCTGCTGCGCGGGCGCAACGTGATGCAGGGCTACTATCGCGATCCGACCGCCACGGCCGAAGTCCTGGACGGCGACGGCTGGCTTCACACCGGCGACATCGGCCACCTCTCCCCGGAGGGGTTCCTGACCGTCACCGACCGCAAGAAGGACATCCTGGTCACGGCCTCGGGCCGCAAGGTCTCGCCGCAGCACATCGAGACGCTGCTGCGCACCAGCCCCTACATCGACCAGGCGGTCGTCATCGGGGAAGGCCGCGAGTTCCTCACGGCGCTCGTCACACTGGACCCGGAACATCTCCAGCGGTTCGCCGAGGAGAACGGGCTGGCCTTCGACAAGCTGTCGGAACTGGCCCTCCACCCCGACATCCGAGCTCTCATCGCCAGGGAGATCGAAGAGCGCAACCGCCGCCTGGCCGGTTTCGAGGCCGTGCGCCGCTTCTCCATCCTGCCCGAGCCGCTGACCCTTTCCCAGGGAGAGCTGACCCCCACGCTCAAGGTGCGGCGCCATGAGGTGGAGGAGCGGCATCGCGACTGCATCGAAATGATGTACGCGTCCGGGCCCTCCGGCAAAACGGCGGAGTGACGCCATGCGACGGGCACTGGCCATCGCCGCGCTCTTGCCGCTGGTGGCTCAGGCCGGCGGCAACTCGGACTCGGGCACCGAGCACCTGTTCGAGTTCACTCGCAGCGGCCATGCCGTCATCGCCGAGCGCGAGATCTTGCTTCCGGGCGGGGTCGAACCGCTGCGCCTGGTGGTCGAACGCTCGGACGACGGCATCGGAGTCTCCTTGTGGCAGAGCTGGGCGCCGGGGCGATACCGGCTTCGCTGGCGCAGCGAAAAGTCCAAGGGCTCCGAGGCGCTGCCGCTGTCCGAGATCTCCCTCGGCGCCGATCGCGCTCTCTGGCTCGATGTGTTCGAGGACAGCCCGGACGAGGAGTTGCACGAGGTGCGGCTGTTCGCGCTCTCACCCGACGGATTGAGGCAGGTTCTCGCTGGCGCCTACCGCGTTCTCCATTCGGAAGAGGACGCCGGCCGGGCTCCGCGCCCCGCGCTCTTTCTCTCCCGGCACCGGCCCGGCTGGCGGCTGCGGGAGCGAACCGAAGGCTGGCCCGAGATTGTGCTGCGATCCGAGGAGAAGCGCATCCTGTTGCGCGGACCGACAGGGCCGGTGGAAGCGGTGATCGGGGCGGTCGACACGGCCTTCCTCCCGGCGGACGGCCGTTACGCTCCAGCCAAGGAGAAATCCATTCACTTCCTGTTGCCGCTCGCGGCGGCGGCGCAATCCTCCTCCCCAGCTCCGGCGCCCGACGGCGGCCCGGCGGTGGCGCCCTCCTCCATCAAGTTTTCCCTGCCGGCGAATTCGGCCGTGCAGGGTCTGCGCCTGGTACCGGGATGCGCCGGCTCGGAAGCCGAATGGAAATCCCACGCGAGGGTATTGGCCTTTTCCATCCGGTTCGACGACGAGCACGCCATCTCCATCGACCGGCGCTCGAAACCGGGCGCGGAGGTCTTCGGGGTGGAAGACTACGCCTTCCCCGGCAAGAGCTACGCCGTCCAGACGCTGGTGCTCTGGCCCCGCCCGATTCCGTGCCGCATGGCCACCATCACGGTAGACGCCGTCGACCCCGGCCCGGATGGACGGTCCGGCGGATGTCCGCTCGAGGCGACCCTCTTGGGAATTGCCGAGGACTGAGCCGGCGCCAGAGGCGCCGGATTTTGCGCTACATGCCCAGGATGCTTCCGAGCTTGAGAGCCAGGCTCATATCGCCCTTGATCTTGAGCTTGCCGGTCATGAAGGCCATCTGACCGTTGAGCTTGCCCGTCACCATGTCCACGAAATCGGTGTCGTTCATGGTGATGGTGCACTTGGCGCCGTCCTTGTCACCGGAGCCCACCTCTCCGCCCGACTTGGTGGCATCCACCCACCACTTGCCGCCGTTCGCACCGTTGATCACGAACTGGTAGATGGCGTTGACCTTGGTCACCGCATCGCCCTTGGCCTTGAGCTGGCCCGGGAGCTTCTCTTCAAAAATCTCTTTCGGGGTTGGCATTTTCTCCTCCTTGGGTGAGAATGGTACACGGACGACATTGACTGTAAAGTCAAGGCGGCACGGTAGCATGGCGAAACCCGGGTGTCAATCGACTTTTATCGCGTTCTGGCTGGTCGCATGCGCCGCGGGTTCTTCCCGAGCGCAGCCGGTCGAGCACGGGGCGATCTGGACCGAACCGCTGGGCAGCGTCTTCCTCGGGGCCGCTGGATATTGGTACGTCTCCGGCGGATTGGACGTGGTCCTCCAAAACGGCTCCATCCTGGTCATCGAGGGAGCTTATACCCGGGGCGGCTGGTACGGCTGCGAGAGCCGATCGGCCGGAGGATTCGTGGCTGTCGGGGTGCGCTTCTTCCCCGCCGGCGGGAGCCGCGGCTGGTATATCCAGCCGAAACTTCGGGCCCGGCGCCTCTCGACATGGGGCGCCGGCGGAACCGAGCCGGCGGCGGACGGGTGCGGAACCGCCGAAGCCGAGGGAGTGAACGGCGAGGACGCCGAGATCGGGCTGGGGCTCGATTTCGGCTACCGGATCCGCCTGGGCCCGCTGTTGCTGGAACCGGTGATCGGAGTGTACGCCGGGGTATGTCTGGACTGCCTGGGCGGTTCGTTCTTCCACGCCGATTTCGACATGTTCGAACAGGCGCGCCATCGGCGCACCGCGCTCGCGGGCGGGCTCAACCTCAACCTCTTGAGGATCGGCATCGCATTCTGAGAAGTCCGGAACGCCGGCTCCATGACCCGGCCCCCGTCTGCCGCGGGACCGACCTTCCCATGGGATCCGTCCGATCCGGATCCGCACCGGTGCCGGTTCGGCGCGCGAGGCTCTTGAGCGACGAACAGTGGATTCTTTTGACATTGCCCGGGCCTTCCGAGAGAATCCCCGCCCGGAGGCCGCCGCATGTTGCCGGTGTATCGAGACATTCTGGGTCACGAGGCGATCATCGCCCGCCTGGAAAACGCCCGGCGCACCGGCCGCGTGGCGCACGCCTATCTCTTCCATGGACCGCGCGGCGTGGGCAAGGAGAAGGTGGCCTGGGCCTTCGCCGCGGCGCTGGCGTGCCCGGCCCCCGAACCGTGTGGCGCCTGCGAGTCGTGCACCCGGATCGCGCGCAACACCCACCCCGACGTCCGCCTGCTCGCCAGCGAAGAAGAACTGGACGCCCGCGGGTTGCTCTCGGTGCCAGACGACGCGGACAACCGCGCCGAAAAGAGAGTGCCGTCGGAACAGATCCGAGTGTCCGATCTGGACCAGGCCGCCGATCTCTTTCGGCATCGGCCCAGCCTGGGTCGGATCAAGGCGCTGCTGGTGGTCGACGCCGAGCGCATGAACATGAGCACCCAGAACCGCTTCCTCAAGACCCTGGAGGAACCGACCCCGGATTCGGTCATCATCCTGTGCACGGCGCAGCCCGAGGCGCTGCTGGCCACCGTGCGCTCGCGCTGCCAGGCGGTGGGCTTCGGTCCGGTGCCCCGGCCGATGGTCGCGCAGTTCGTCTCCAGCCGGACCGGGCTGGCGCCCGAAGCGGCCTGGACCGTGGCCGGACTGGCGCAGGGGAGCCCGGGACGGGCCCTGGAGATCGCCGGGAGCGACGAGCTTTCGGCGCGCGCGGAGCTGGTGGACGCGACCCTGCGCGCGCTTCAGGGCGACATCGAGGACGCGCTCTCGCTGGCGGAGGAGCTGAGCGCCGGCGGAGAAGGCCGGGAGCAGGTCCGGGTGGCGCTGGACCGGATCGAAATGTGGCTGCGGGACGCGCTGCTGCTGTCGCTTCAGGCCCCGAGCGAGCTGATGCTCCAGCCCGATCTCGAGGCGAAGGCGCGCCCGGTGGCCGAGCGAGCGGGGAGCCGGCGGCTGTTCGCCTGGCTGGACGGCGTGCGCAGCGCCCGGGAGTCGTTGCAGGCCAACGTCAATCCCCGCCTGACCGTGGAAAACTTCCTGCTATCCGTGAGAGAACCGTGAACGAAAAAGACGACAAACCGCCGCTGCCTCCGCTCGAAGACGAGGACGAGGAGGAAGTCGCCTCCCCGCTCGATGACGCCCCCGAGGAAAACCTGGCCCGGATCGAAGCCGGCCCCGAGGAGGACGAACATCCGGCCGAGGAGGGCGCCCGCGCGGTGTGCATTCAGCGCGGCGCCGGCGAGCTGGGCCAACCCCGGCCCGCGCCCGCGGCGAGCGCCCCGGCCACCGCCATCGTCGGCGTGGTGCTTCCCGACGGCCAGATGACGGCCTTCGACGCCCGCTCGCTCCAGCTCAAGCAGGGAGATCGGGTGGTGGTGGACAACGAGAAGGATCTCAACCTGGGGACGGTCGTCTTCGTCACCCCGAATCCCAAGGGGCTTTCGCTGCGGCCGGTATTGCGCAAGGTGGGCACCGAGGACCTGATGCTCATCCGCCGCAACCAGAAGCGGGAGGAAGAAGCCTTCGAACTCGCCCAGCGAAAGATCGCCGAGCAGCGCCTGACGATGAAGCTGGTGCGGGTGGTCTACCTCCACGGCGGCAACAAGGCGGTGTTCTTCTTCTCGGCCGAGGGCCGGGTGGATTTCCGCGCGCTGGTCCGCGAGCTGGCTCGCGAGCTGCACGTCCGCATCGAGATGCGCCAGATTGGAGTGCGCGACGAGGCCAAGATGCTCGGCGGCATCGGCATCTGCGGGCAGCCTCTGTGCTGCAGCCGCTATCTGCGGCGCTTCGTGCCGGTGTCCATCAAGATGGCCAAGACCCAGGGCCTGGCGCTCAATCCGCAGAAGGTCTCCGGCCTGTGCGGCAGGCTGATGTGCTGCCTGGTGTTCGAGGACGAAACCTATCGCGCGCTGCGCAAGGACTTTCCCAAGGTCGGCAAGACCGTGGAGACCCATCTGGGATCGGCCCGCGTCCTCGACGTGGACGTGCTCGGCGGACGGCTCCGGCTCCAGCTCCCGGACCAGACCGTCGTCATGACGCTGGAGGAGTTCAAGACCGGCAAGAAGCCGGCGCCGCCCCCGGAGGCCGCGCAGCCCGCCGAGCCTCGGGCTGGACCGCCTCCCGAACCCCCGTCGCCGCCGGTCTCTCATCGGCCGGACAGGCCGCCCCAGGGTCAGCGCCCGCCGCAGGCCCCGAAGCCGGCCGATACGCAACCGGCCAACCCCGCCGGTGGGGCCCAACGCCCGACCGAAGGCCGGCGCCGCCGGCGCCGCAGACACCGCTCCGCCAAGGGGCCGGTCTCCGGCTCCGGCCCGGCCCCAGCCAGGAATCCCACGCCCACCGGCGGCCCCGGCCCCGGCGGCGGCGGACCCAATCCCTAGCGCAGGAAAGGCACCTCGACCATGAAACAGACCTTTTACGTGACCACGCCGATCTACTACGTGAACGACGTGCCCCACATCGGGCACGCCTACACCACCATCGCCGCCGACGTGATGGCGCGCTACCATCGCTCGGCCGGGCGCCAGGTTCGCTTTCTCACCGGCACCGACGAGCATGGGCTCAAGATCGACAAGGCCGCCCGGGCCCAGGGCATCCAGCCCATCCAGCTCGCCGACCAGGTGGTGGAACGCTTTCGCGCCCTGTGGAAGCGCCTGGACATCCGCTTCGACGACTTCATTCGCACCACCGAGGAGCGCCACCAGCGGGTGGTGCAGCGGCTCTTCTCGCGGGTGCGCGAACGCGGCGATATCTACCTGGGCGAGTACGAGGGTCTCTACTGCACCGGCTGCGAGGAATACTTCACCGAGACTCAGGTGCCGGACGGCCGCTGCCCGCTGCACCAGCGCCCGCTGGAGCGCATGAAGGAAAAGAGCTACTTCTTCCGCATGTCCCGCTACCAGGATGCGCTGTTGCGGCACATCGAGGCGCACCCCGATTTCGTGCAGCCGGACATCCGCCGCAACGAGATCGTGAGCTTCATCCGGGAGGGGTTGCGCGACCTGTCGGTGTCGCGGACCTCCTTCTCCTGGGGCGTTCCCGTGCCGGACGATCCGTCCCACGTCATCTACGTCTGGATCGACGCGCTGGCCAACTATGTCTCGGCGCTGGGCTGGGACGGCAGCGACGCGGGCGGCGAGCTGTTTTCGCAGTACTGGCCGGCCGACGTGCACCTGATCGGCAAGGACATCCTGCGCTTCCACGCGGTGTACTGGCCCACGTTCTTGCTCTCGGCCGGCCTGCCGCTGCCCCACCGGGTGTACGCCCACGGCTTCTGGACCATCAACGGAGAGAAGATGTCCAAGTCGCTTCGCAACGTGGTGGAGCCGCATGCGCTGATCGACGCCTACGGCGTGGATGCGGTGCGGTTCTTTCTGCTGCGGGAGGTGCCCTTCGGGCTGGATGGCGACTTTTCCCATCCGGCGCTGATCGGCCGCATCAACGCCGAGCTGGCCAACGACCTCGGCAACCTGCTGCGGCGCGTGGTCACGGTGGCGGAGAAGTACACCGGCGGCGAGGTCCCCTCCGCCAAGGCCCGGGAGGGTCTGGAGCAGCGGCTCATCGAGACCGCGGCGCGAGCCGTGAAGGAAAGCGCGGAGAATCTCGAGGCCTTCCAGTTCCACCGCGCGCTGCTGTCCATCTGGGAGCTGGTGCGCGAGGCCAACCGCTTCATGGACGAGGCCGGGCCCTGGACGCTGCACAAGGAGGGCCGCCGGGACCGCCTCGACACCGTGGTGTACGACGCCCTGGAAAGCCTGCGCGTGATCGCGGTGCTGTTGCACCCGTTCATGCCCGGGACCGCCGAGGGCATGCTGTCGCAGCTCGGCCTGTCCACCAGCCCGGAGGTGCTGGCGCGGGAACGGGTGAGCGCCTGGGGTCAATTGCCGCCCGGCACCCGCCTGCAGAAGGGCCCGCCGTTGTTTCCCCGCATCGAGCCCGAGCGGGCGCAGAGCTTGATGGAGCAGTTCGCCCCGGCGACGCCGGCGTCCCAACCCTCGCAACCCCCGCCGGCCCTGCCCGAGATTTCGATCGAGGACTTCAAAAAAGTCGATCTTCGAGTTGGCATCGTCCGCTCGGCCGAGCGGGTGAAGAAAAGCGACAAGCTCCTGCGCCTGATGGTGGACGTGGGCGAAGCCGAGCCCCGCCAGGTGGTGGCCGGCATCGGCAAGGCCTACGCTCCCGAAACCATGGTGGGCAAGCGCATCCTGCTGCTGTGCAACCTCAAGCCGGCCAAGCTCATGGGCGTCGAGTCGAGAGGCATGCTGCTGGCCGCGGGGCCGGGGGGCGAACGGGTGGTCATCGCCGAGTTCGCCGGGGAGCTTCCTGCGGGCGAGTCGGTGCACTGACGTCGGCCATGGCGACACCCCATCCGCCCGCCGATCTCGCCTCGCTGCGCCAGGCGCTCGCGGGAGAGGACTCGGTCGAACGCGCCGCGGCCGCCGAAGCCCTGGCCGAGGCCGGCGACGAAGCCTCGCGGCCGGCCATTCGCGCGCTGCTCGCCGATCCCGACCCCATCACCGCCTTCCGAGCCGCCTGCGCCCTGTCCCTGTTCGGAGACGAGGCCGGGACCGCCGTGCTGGTATGGGCGCTGGGGAAGCGGGATCTCTGCTTCGAGGCGTTGCGGGCGATCACCCGGCTGGCCTCTTCCGCCGCGCTCGAGCCGGTGCGGCAGTTCTTCGCCCGCCGCTGGTTGCATCCGCTGGAGCGCCTGCAGGCCGCCGCCGCGCTCCACGCCATGAAGGACGCCAGCGGGACCGAGCATCTGGAGCGGTGCCGGAACTCGCAGCGGCCGGAGGAACGCGGCTTTGCCCTGGAGCTGGCCGGCGCGCTGCGGCTTCCGGGAGCCCTGGAGATCTTGCGCGGCGTTCTCGAGGACGAGCGCGATGCTCACCGGCTGGACGCCGCCCGCGGACTCTGGCTGCTCGGCGACCCGCGCGCCCTGCCCGTGCTGGAACGCGCCGCCCGCGACCCGGCCGACCCGGAGCTGGCCGAACTGGCGGCCCAGGCCGTGGAGGCCATCCGCGCCGCGGACCGGAACGACTGAGGTCTGTCATGCTCATCGACAGCCACGCGCACCTGGATTTTTCCGATTTCGACGCCGATCGGGCCGAGGTGCTCGCGCGCGCCTGGGACACCGGGCTCGAGGCCATCGTGCTCATCGGCTCGGGCAACGGCGAGGACAGCGCCCGGGACGCCCTGCGCCTGGCGGCGGCGGACGAGCGTCTGTGGGCCACGGTCGGCGTTCATCCCCACGATGCGGCGCTGGGGCTATCCTTCCCCGGTCCGGCCACGGCCCCGGTGGCCGGCGCGCAACGAATGGCCTGGGAGAAGCGACGGCGCCGCGTGTTGGGTCGGATGGCGATGCTGGCTTTGCACCCGAAAGTGGTGGCCATCGGCGAGGTGGGGTTGGACTTTCACTACGACCGTTCGCCCCGAGAGCTGCAACGGATCCTGTTTTCGGATTTTGTGCGTTTGGCCCGGCGCCTGCGGCTGCCGCTGGTGATCCACGCGCGCCAGGATGGCGGCGAGATCTGCGATATTCTCGAACGCGAAGAAGCGGGCCGGGTGGGAGGCATCATTCACTGCTTCACCGGCGACGATGCGCTGCTGCAAACGGGTCTGAAGCTTGGGTTCGTGTTCGGCATCAACGGCATCCTCACCTTTCCCAATGCCGCCGAACTGCGCCGCGCGGCGCGCGAAATCCCGCTTCAGCACCTGGTGCTCGAGACCGATGCTCCGTATCTGACGCCGGTGCCCTTCCGAGGCCGGCGCAACGAACCGGCCCGAGTGGCCGAGGTGGCCCGGGCCCTGGCCCGCCTGCGGGGACTCTCCGAGCAAGAGATCGGCGCGGCCACCACCGCCAACCTCCACCGGGTGTTGGCGCTCGACTCGCGCCGGGCGGGCCCGCCGGGTCGCATCGCCTATCAGGTCAAGGACGCCATCTACCTCAACATCACCAACCGCTGCACCCTCTGCTGCCGCTTCTGCCTCAAGCGCCAGGGGCACTCGCTGGGAGACATCCCTCTCGTGTTGCGGCGCGAACCCTCGGCCTCCGAGGTCATCGACGCCTACCGGGCGAAGGGCGGGGAGCGGTATTCCGAAGCGGTGTTCTGCGGCGTGGGAGAGCCGCTACTGCGGCCGGAGGTGGTGCGGGAGGTGGGCCAGAAGCTGCGGGCCGAAGGACAACGGGTGCGGGTCAACACCGACGGCCTGGCCAGCTGGGTGCACGGCCGGGACATCGTCTCGGAGCTGCGCGGCGCGGTGGACACGCTTTCGGTCAGCCTCAATGCCCCCGACGCCGCCACCTACGCGCGTCTGTGCCAACCCCCGGACGCCGAGGCAGCCTTCGCTGCGGTTTGCGATTTCATCCGCAGCGGAAGCCGCGCGTTCCCCGAAGTGGTGGCGACGGCCGTGGCTCTTCCCGGGCTGGACCTGGATGCCTGCGAAAGGCTGGCGCGATCGCTGGGCGCCAGGTTCCGCGCCCGTGCGTTCGGTGAATACCGCCGCTTCAGGCCCGGGCAGGTTTCGGACAAAGGGACGGCCGACCACTGAACCAGACGATGGCCAACCGGGCCGGGATCACCCTCCCGAAGGGGACGGATTTTCGCATCGGCGGCAGGTCGTGAGTCCAAGCAGCGTGTACAGAGGGCAGCTTCCCACGAAGGCCGTGGCCAGCGGCACCAAACCGATCAGACCCCACGCCGTCTGCGGGCCCCAGAAGACCAGGCTGATCAGGAACGCCCCGAGAAGAAAGCGAAACACCCGCTCCCAGGGATGGATATTCTTCGGAAGAACCTTTTTCATGGCGCACCTCCTTATGCGGACAAGTTATATCCGGTAAGAATGCCGTCAAGGCCCGGACGGGCAGTTTTTCTTGCCTGATGGCACCGCTTCTGGTAGTTTTGCCGCCAATCGAAGAATTCTTATGTCCTGGCGCCACCGACCCAACCAACGTTTTGCCGCGCATGCAACCCATGGGGCATGGGATATCCCCATTCCGCGCGGCCCGTGTTCAAGGAGACCCGGTCGATGCCAAAGCTGCTTGAGATCTATCGCGAGGCCGAAACCGAACTGCTTCAGGGACGGTACGAACCCGCCCTGGTGAGGTTGGCTCAGGTGATCCGGACCGATCCGGCCCACCTGTGGTCCCGATTCCTCGCCGCCCGCGCCCTGGAGGGCATGAAGGAGTTCCAGCGGGCCTTCGACATCTACAAAGCCGTGGCCGAGCACTGCCTCAGGGCCGGCTATCCCCTGCTGGGACTGGATGCCACCAAGCGGGCGGGCCGGCTGCAGACCGGGTTCGAATCCACGCTCCGGCTCCTCGCGGACATGTACGGTCTGGAATCCGATCGGATCGAATCCGAGATGGAACTCCCCTCCCCGCCCGAATTACGGGGCGACCTGGAAGTCACCGCCCCCGCGCCGCCGTCCGACAAGCTGGTCAGCACCGTATCGGGACTCGCCCGCTCATTCGAGAACGCCCGCTATCCCAAGACCGTCCCCGCGGCGCCGTTCTTTTCGCTCCTCTCCGCCGAGGCCATCTACCCCATCCTGGAGATCATGGAGCTGCGCTCCTACTCGGCCGGAGAGCCGATTGTGCGGGAGGGCGACCCCGGAACGTCGGTGTACATGCTCGCCTTCGGCGAGGTGGAGGCGCGCGAGAGCCGCGGGGGCGAGACGCGCGTGCTGGCCCGCTTCTCCTCCAACTCGGTTTTCGGCGAGATGGCGCTCATCACCGACGCTCCGCGCGTGGCCTCCGCGGTGGCATTGCGCGAGAGCGATGTTCTCGAGTTGCGCCGCGAGGACCTGGAAGCGGCCGCGGCCGACATCGACGATCTCACCCTGGCGCTGGCCCGGTTCGTACGCCAGCGCTTCCTGCACTTCCTGCTGGCCACCAACCCGGTCTTCGCTCCGTTCTCCCGCGAGAAGAAGCGCGCCCTGCTCGAGATGTTCACTTCCATCGGCATTCCCACCGATGAGGTCATCATCCGCGAGGGCACGCCCGGTCCCGGTCTATACATGATCTTGGGCGGCGAGGTGGAGGTCACCAAGTTCGAGGGCAGCTCGCGCATCCACCTGGCCACGCTCCGGGAAGGCTCGGTGTTCGGCGAGATCTCGCTCATCCAGGACACGCCCACCACCGCCACGGTGCGCGCCGTGCGTGGAGGAGAATTCCTCTTCCTCTCTCGCGCCGACTTCCTCCAACTGGCGCGGGAGGAGCCGAAGATCCTGGAGGCCCTCAAGGCGCTCTCGGCAGAACGCATCGAGGAGCAGCGGAAAGTGATGCAGAAGGCCGCCGCGCCGGCCCCCGAGGCCACGATTCTGTTCTGACTCAAGTGCGAGAAGAACCCGGCCGGCGCCCTCTCCGGTATCGGGTTTCGCGGGCTACTTTACGGTAAAAGGGAATGGGACGGTCATGGGGCCGCCGCCGGCCTTGGGGAACCGAATCCCCGAAATCACCCGGACGATGCACTCGGCCACGAAGGTCCCCTTGAACTCGGCGGTTTCGGTGGCGAGCTTGGTGACGGCGCCCTCTGGCGTGATCACGAACTTGACCACCATCCGGCCCTGAACCGAGGCGTCGACCTCTTTCTGCTTGCGCGAGCAGGCCTGGAACTCGGCCAGGTGCTGTTTCATCACTTCGAGCACGTCCGCGTTGGTCCGCGGCGGGAGTTCTTTCTTCTCCTCGGGTTTGGGCGCGACGGCCGTCTCGGCGCGTTTCACGCCCATTTCCTTTTGCAGGGCCTTGTCATCCTCGTCGTCGTCGCGGAAGTTGAGGATGTCGTCTTTGTCCACCTTCTTCTTGGGCCTGGCCTCCTCCGCCGGCGGAGTCTCCCGCCCCTTCGGCGCGCGATCCGATCTTTCCTCGCGCTGCAACCGTGCCAGGGTGTCGTCCTTGGCCGCGGGAGGCTTGGGCGTCTTGTCTTTCTTCGGTTCCTTTCCGGCGGGGGGCGCGACACGCCTCACCGGCGCAGCCGAACTTTCGCCGCCGGCGGCCGCCGAGGGCGGCGGGGCCGGTTTTTCCGCATCCGCCAAGGGTCGCCGGTCGGGATCGGTCTCGGCCGCCGGTGGCGCCGCCGGAGGTTCCGCGGGCGCTGCCGGCGACCCGGACGCGGCAGCCGGCGCCGGCACCGTTCCGGGCGCCGGGTTGCGGGCTCCACTTCCGTCCGGAGTGGCAACCAACCCGGCGGGCTGCGGCGGCGGGCCAATGGGAACGCCGCGCCCGGGTTCCGCCGGAGTCTGGGTGCGCAGCAGAATGTAGGCGATGAATCCGAGAAGCAGGAGGATGAGCAGGCCGCCCCCGGTGAGAACACCGATCAGCCAGCGAGGCACCGCGGCGTGGGGGACCACCGGCGCTTCGGGCACCGGGGCAGGGCGTTCGGGTTTCTCCTGCGCTCTCTCGCGCCGGGCCGCCTCCTCGGCGGCTTTGGCTTCGTCTTCCTTGCGCCGGGCCTCGGCCGCCCGGCGCTCTTCCTCCTCGCGTTTCCGTTCGGCCTCGCGGGCGGCCGCCTCTTCCTCCGCGCGAATCTGGGCGATGATGGAGCTGTCCCCGTCGTCCATGGGAGCGGTGTCTGGAACCGGCTTGTCTTCCATCAGAGGCGGAACGACGTCGGAGGGCTCGGGCAAGGGCTCGGGCTCCGGCGGTCTCAGCGAGGCCAGTTCCTCTTCGGCCAGCGAACTCAGGGCCGACACCGCCGAGGGCTTCCAGTCCACGTCCGCGGCGAAGGCAGGACCGCTGGACGAGGTGTCGGCATAGTCCTCGCGGCCGGCGGCGGCCTCGTCTTCCGCGTAGGCATCCTGTCGCCGGTCGTCCCTTTCGGCTTCTTCTTCTTCCGTCTCCTGCGAGGCGCCGGCCGCCGGACTCTCATCCGAAGCCTCCGGAGCACCGGCTCCGGACTCGGCCAAAAACCTCAGCTCGGGGACCTCGAGCAACGGCGCCCAATCGGCCAGCCCGGACTTCCAGACCATCGTCTCGGCGCGGATCTCGCCCCGCTGAAAGCGCCGCGAAACGTCGGCGAAAGACAACGGCCCGAGCTGTTGGTCATCGATCGCCAGATACCATTCCAGACGTTCGTCGGCCGCCGCGGGCACTCCCGCAGCCGCCGGCTCCTTCGAAAGAGGGTCCTTCGCCGCGGCACCGGCCGGCTCTTCTCCCTTGGCCAGGCGATAGAGATCTCCGATCTGGCGGCTTTCCTCCTCGCGGCGGGTGGCTTTTTCTTTCTCGGCCTGGACCTTCTGCATCTCCTCCAAGCTGAACAGGCGGGTGGATTGGCGATCGAGATCGCCCTCGTCTCCCAGCCCGTCGCCCACGGCCTCTCCATCGTCCGGCAGACCGCTGTCGCCGAGGATATTGCTGAAGGCGTTGCCCAGATCCTCGTCCCCGATCGGCGGTGCGGATTCCGGTGCCGGCGCGGCCGGCGCTCCGACGTCGGTGGTCTCTCGCTCGGCCTGCGGTTGAGTCTCCGCTCCTTCCGCAGCCGCAGCCGGACCGGCAGATGGCGACTCGGGCGAAGGCGCGGTTGCGGCCGGAGCAACGTCCGTCTTCCCCGCCGATTTCTCATCGGAAGGCCGGACGGTGATGATATGGGCGCATTTCTTGCATTTGACTCGCACGCCCTTCTTGCCCACCTTCTCGTCGGGTATGGCGTACTGCGCATGACACTGGTCGCATCTGAATTTCATGTTCGTCCTCGACGTCGGCTGCGCAGCCGAAGCTCCCAACTCGCTGCGCCCGGAGGCGCATGGAGTACAGACGCACCACCATACCTGCTGGATCTGCGCTTCGCTCTCCCAGCAGCCAAGACGCGGTTGGTGGCCCGGCAAAAGATTATTGCATCGGCGGCGAACCTTGGCAAGTAATCGCTGGAACCGCCCTGCCGAATCGTCTACAATTCCGCCATGGCTGGAAAGACCCGCCGTCCTCGCCCTGCCCGCGCCCGGACCGGCGCGGCATCCGTCATCCGCCGCGCCATCGCCGAGGAGCACGCGCAAGACCCTCACCCGAACCTCGAAGGCCAGGCGCTGAAGGTGCACCTGCTGCTGCACGAGATCGTCGAGAAGCAAATCGAGGAAGGACAGCCTCCGGAGGCTGGCGCCGCCATGGAAGCGCTCTTGGCCCGGGGGGTCACGCGCCACCAGGCGGTCCATCACCTGGCCCGGGCGGCGGCCCGCTTCGCCATCGGCTGCATGCGTTCCCCGAACGCGCCCGAATGGGAGCAGTATCGGCGGCAGCTGGCCGCGCTGGCCGTGCCCCAAACTGCGCCGGGCGACCCTCCCCACTGAACCGGTCTCAACGCCGATGAATGGCGCGCCAGTGGCGGATCAGCCTCACCACGGACCATACTCCCATGCCCGCACCGAGGAGGATCATGCTTCCCACCAGGATGTCGAACCACCACGGAACCCCCCAGAAGCCCTTGAGTCCTCCGAGGATGAGAAAGAGCAGGCGCGCGGTGAACGCCAACACGATGAGCGCCCCGCCCAGGCCGAACACGATCCAGGCCTCCCGCTTCTGCTCCGGGCCCAACAGACCCCGCAGGTCGAAGCGGATGTCGGCGCTGGAATCGTAGTGCTCGTAGCGCAGCACCGGCTCGGTGGCGGGTTCCAGCGGGCCGCCGCAGCTCGGGCACACCGGACGGACGTGGGCCCAATGGGACGCGGCGAACACGCTCTGGCATCGGCGACAGCGTTTGGGTGGCGAGGCCATGCCGTTCCTCCCCGGCCGATCATGCCGCCAAGGCCGGCCGGGCGCAAATGAAAATCGGTTGAGTCGGTCCCGGCGATGTGGTGTGTTTCCGGCGATGGCCGAAGCGCCTCCCGCCCATCCCGCCCGATTACTCCTGTTCCAGTTGCTTCCCATCCTGGCCTTTCTGCTGGTGGATGCGCTGGTGGAGGATCCCGGATGGGCCATCGGCGCCGCGCTGCTTCTGGTCGGCGCCCAGGCGGCGCTGGACATCGTTCGTCACCGGCGCTTCGATCCCCTGGTCGGAGTGGACGTGCTCCTGATCGGCGGCCTCGGCCTCGGATCGCTGCTCTCCGACGACGAGCGGTTCTTCAAGCTCAAGCCCGCCATCCTGGAAGCCTTCATGGCGGCGTACATGGCCTTTCTGGCCCTGGCGCCCACGCGCATCCTGCATGGGTATTTCCGCCGAGCCCTCGGGGGCCTTGCCTTCCCCTCCGCCGCCATGCCCGCGCTGCGCCGGCTGCTGGGCGCGATGGCCGCGCTGGTCCTTCTCCACGCAACGGCGGTGGTCGGAGCGGCCTTGTGGGCGTCCCGCGCGGCCTGGGGCTGGATTTCCGGACCGGGATTCTACGCGGTGCTGCTGCCGTTGCTGCCGTGGGTGCTCATCCAGCGCCGCAGACTTCGGCAAGGCTCTGGGCTGAAACGGCTCCGGGGCGGGTCACCACCGCCTTCCCATCCTTGACATCGACCACGGTGGAAACCTCCGCCGGGGCCAGGTCTCCCGCGTCCACGAAGATCTCGACCTTGCCGAAGAAGTTCTTGCGCACCTGCGCCGGCGAGGAAGCCCCCCGCCGCGACTCGGGGTTGGCGGAGGAGCACAGCAAGGGCCGGCCGAACCGCCGCAGCAGCTGGCACAGCAGCGCATGTTCCGCCTGGCGCACGCCCACCCGACCGGTTCGACCCGTGAGGGAGCGGCGCAGGTTCGCGGGCAGTTGCGGATGCGGTGGGACCAGGAGGGTCAGCGGACCGGGCCAGAACCGCTCGATGAGCTTCTGCCGCACCGGACAGACCTCGGCCGCCACCAAGGACAGCATCTTGCGATCGCCGATGAGCAGCAGAGACGGCGCCCGCGTAGTGCGCCGCTTGGACACCAGCAACCGGTCGACCGCCTTCTCCGACAACCCATCGGCCAGAATCCGGTAGGCGCCGCCGACGGGAAAACACACCAGCCCGGACTGGGAGAGGACCTGGCAGATAGCATCGAACGGCGGGTGGCTCGATTCCAGTTCGGCAACGGGAATGATCTTCATGCAACGCCTCCGGCGGGCGAAAAAAAACAGATCCGGACCCGGGTGTCAAATCACACGGCGCCATTCGCCGAACGTGTAGACATGGCGACGGGTGCGGTTATACTCGGTCCATGATCCCCCTCGGGAGCCTTCGCCCGTCCAGGGACCGAATCGCGCGGGTTGTCGCCGTCCTGGCCTCGCTGGGACTGGCCTGGGCCGCCGGCAACTGGCTCTCTCCCTCCGATTCCACGACTTACCTGGCCCTGCAGCGCCGCTCGGATTCACTGCATCGTGAAAGCATCGTGCTCATCTCCGCCGCCGGCGCGGGCTTGCTGGCGGGTCTGCTCTGCCGATGGTGTCTTCGGCGGCGCGCTCGCCGGGCCCATGTCGGCCGGGCCGTGGCGCTGGCCTCGCTGCTGCTCGGGGTCGGGGCGCTGGCGCGAGCGTGGTCCTTCGATACCCTTATCGAACGGCAAGGCTTCGAGGGCGAGTGGACTCGCTCGGCATCGCCGTCGGCCACGACTTTCGAGCCCCGGTCCGGGCCCTGGTCCGAGGACGAGCCCGGAGTGGCCAGCGACACCTTGCCGGATGGGGATTTCATCACACTGGATCGCATTTCGTTGGCCCGCAAACGCCCGGATGGAACCTTTCGCTGGACGCGCCCGCGCCCGGCGCGCAGCCCGGCGCACCTGTGGGTGGCCGGCGACGAGGTGCTGGTCGTCGGGCCCGGACGGGATTTTTCCGACGACATGGTGGCCACCGGGCTGGCGCTGGAGGACGGGAAGGAACGCTTCGCCTTCCACTGGCTGGGAGATTGGCTGCTCACGCCGGCCCTGGACGGCGACGCGCTTCTGATATGCTCGGTACGGCCCTCGTCGGCCGTGGCGCTGCTTTTGCGCTGGACCTCGGCAGAGGTGGCCTGGCGCCTTCCGCTGCCGGCTCCGCCCGATCTCCCCCCTCGTCTCGATGAAAGCGGGGCGGACCTGGCATTGCGCGGCGAATGGTGGCGCATCGACCGGAACACCGGCCAGGTACTGCATCGCCGCAACGTCTGCCGTCCTCCCACCGGCGAAGCGGCCTGCGACGGGATCCGCGTCCGCGCCTGGAAAATCGGAGAAGGTCCATGACCTCAATGCAGCAACAGGAGATGTTTGGCGACGTCCTGGCCCGGGCGCGCGACCTCGTCCGCCGCGGCCGCGCCGCCGAGGCCCGGGAGATCCTGGAAGCCGCCCTGCGGCAAAACCCCGACAACCGGCGGCTTATGGCGGCCCTGGCCGATCTCCATTACCGCAATCAGCGCTACCGCGAGGCTGCGGCCCTGGCCGGCGCCATCCTGCGAAGGGATCCCAACGATCCCCGCGGCCTGGTGTTGATGGGCAACGTGCTGCGCGAGCGTCGCAAGCCTCGCGAGGCGCTGCCCTACTTCGAACTGGCCCTGCGGGTGGCGGAAACCGACTACCTTTGGCTGCGCCTGGCCCGCTGCCACCTGGACCTGCGCGAGCCGGCCCAGGCGCTGGCGGCGATCGGCCGGGCCGAGACCCTGGGCGGGCCGCTGCACGAGATTCTTCGCCTGAGGGCCGAAGCCGCGCGGCAAAGCGGCGACAACGCGCTGGAGCAGGAGACCCTGCGTCGGGCCGAGGCGTCCAGCCCCGCCGACCCGAGGAAGTTCGCCGAGTTCTGGCTGCCCCTGCTCCAGGATCTGCCGCCGCGGCGCGCCTTGATCCTGTCCGAGCGCCTTCGCGAGCGACCGGGACAGGAAACCCATCCGGATCTGTTGCGGCTCGAAGCCCGGCTGCTGCGCCGCCTGCGCCAGCCGGATGAGGCGGCGGCGCGGGAGGCGTTGCTTCCCCTGCCCGCCGCGCGAGGAGAGAAATAGCATGGAAGAATCTGTGGCCGATCGGTACAGCCGGCAGATCCTCTTTGCCCCCATCGGGCCGGCGGGACAGGCGCGCATCGCGGCCTCCCGCGCGGTCCTGATCGGGTGCGGCGCGCTCGGCAGCACGCTGGCCAACGCGCTGGTGCGAGCCGGCGTGGGCCAGCTGGACATCATCGACGCGGACCGGGTGACCTGGTCCAATCTGCAGCGCCAGACCCTCTTCGACGAGGAGCACGCGCGCCGGAACCGCTTCAAGGCCGAGGCCGCCGCCGAGGTCCTGGCCGGCATCAACCCGGACTCTCGAGTGACGGTGCACCGGGCGAGACTGTCAGCGCACAACGCCGCATCGTTGATCGGCCACCCGGCGGTGGTTCTGGATGCGACCGACAATTTTTCCACGCGCTATCTGATCAACGACTACTGCGTGCGCGAGGGCCTGCCCTGGATCTACGGCGGCTGCGCCGCGGCGTATGGCAACACCATCACCGTCGTGCCCGGCCGAACGCCGTGCCTGCGCTGCCTGTTCCCGGAGCCTCCGCCGGCCGAGGCCAACCTCACCTGCCATCAGGTCGGCATCATCGGCCCCATCGCTCACGTGGTGGCGTCGATCCAGGGCGCCGAGGCGCTCAAGTTCCTGAGCGGGCACGCCGAGGCGGTCGTCCCTCGGCTGATCACCATCGATCTGTGGGACAATCGCTTTCATTCAACGCCGCTGGCCCCTCCCGATCCGGATTGTCCCTGCTGCGCCCGGCGGCAGTTCTCGTTCCTGGAGCCGGCATGATCCCCGATGCGCGCGGCGGCTCCCGCTCCCGTTTGCTGGCGCAGGCCCAGCGCCAGGGCTTCGTGACCATCGAGGAACTGGCGCGGGAGTTGCCCGAGGGCGGATCGGTGGAGGACACCCTGGCGCTCCTCGACTCGATCGAGCAACGCCACCTGGCGATTCGCGCCCGGCCTCATGCCGAGTCCAAGGCGCCCTCCAGCAGTTCCACGCTGTCGCGGGAGGAAGAGTCGGAGCTGGCCTTTCGCATCCAGCGCGGGCGCCAACGGTGCCTGAGGGCGGCGGCCCGCTCCCCGGCCACACTGCGCCGCTTGCAGCGCGCCATCGCGCAGGTGCGCTCGGGAAGTTGTTCGGTCTGGTCTATCCTGGCCGACTTCGATGGAACCGACCCGGAGCAGGACGAGGCTCGCGCGATGGACAGACTGCTGGTCTTCGCCGGACGCCTGAGCGAATTGCTGCGCCACCGGCGGGCGGAGCAGCCGGATCGCCGGAGGCGCCCGCTCACCGCGGAACGATTCGCGGCCCTCGATGCCATCGAACGCGAGATCGCCGGCGAGCTGCTATCTCTGGATTTGCGCGATTCCTTTCTGGAACGCCTGCTGAAGCCGCTGCGGGCCGATGCCGCGCGCGCCGAGGCGGCTCTGGCGCGATTGCGCGCGGTGGAAGACCAGGCGCGTCTTGCGAAAAACGCCCTGGGTACATGGGGCGAAGTTCCCGAGCGCATCGCGCGGCAGTGGCTGTTGCGCGTCCGCGCCGCCGCCGCGGCGAGGAAAGACTGGTTGGGGCAAATCAAGCGGGCGCGGCGCGACCTGCGCTGTGCCGGACGTCGGGCCGGCCTGGCGGTGCGGGATTTGCTGGCGGTGGGAGGCGAGATTCGCGCCGGCGGCGAGGAGAGCACCGCCTGCCGCAACCGCCTGCTCACCGCCCATCAGAAACTGGTCATGAACATCGCGCGGCGCTTCCCCTCGCGCGGCCTCGACATCCTCGATCTGATCCAGGAGGGCAATCTCGGGCTCATGCGGGCCGCCGATCGCTTCGATCCCGAGAGGGGCTTCCGCTTCGCCACCTATGCCGCCTGGTGGGTCCGGCAGAGCATCGGGCGATTGCTGGCGGAGCAAGGCGGACCGGTTCGCATCCCGCCCCACGTTCAGGAAGCGCTGCACAAGCTCAACCGCATCTCCCGCCGCATGGTGATGCAGACCGGGCGCGAGCCCGACATCGACGAGCTGGCCCGGCGCCTCAACAAGTCCCCGGAGCGAATCCAGGAAATCCTCTCCGCCGGCGTCCGTCCGGTATCCACCGATGCGCCGCAAGGCAGCGAGCCGGACGGCGCGACCTTGCTTGATTTCCTGCCCGATCCCCACGCCGCCCCCGAGGAGGAGGCGGATCGCACCGTACGCCACGCAGCCCTGGGCGACGCGCTGTCGGCGTTGAATCCGCGGGAGCGGGAGATCTTGCTGCTGCGCTTTCGCGACGGGCTGACGCTGCAGGAAGTGGGCGAACGCTTCGGGCTGACCCGCGAGCGCACCCGCCAGTTGCAGGAGCAGGCCATCCGCCGGGTGCGCCAGCGCATCCGCGCCGACCTGCTTCGCCGCCTGGTGCACGAGGGCCGACGCGATCCGGGAGAGGGTCCATGAACGCCTCCGCCGACCCCGGTTCGCTCCGCCGCCGCCGGCTGGGCGCGGCGCTGGTCGTGCTGGTGGCAGCGGTGTTTCTGAGCGGCCTGGGCGGGGTTTTTTTGTTCGACGATCGACTCGCCATCGTGCAGAACCCCGGACTGCGCTCGTTGTGGCCTCCGGGTCCGGCCGCCTTTCCCGCCGTCGATTGCACCGCGGCCAACCGGCCCGTGCTGGCCTACAGCCTGGCGCTGAACTACGCCGTCTCCGGGCTTCAGACCTGGAGTTACCATCTCGGCAACATCGCCATCCATGCGCTGGCCACACTGCTGCTCTTCGGGCTCATCCGGAGCACCCTGCTCCGGCCGGCGCTGGCCGTTCGCTTCGGCGAGCGGGCCGATGTCCTCGCCTTCGCCATCGCGCTGGTCTTCGGCATCCATCCGCTGCAGACCGAGTCGGTTACCTACATCATGGGGCGCGCCGAGTCGCTGATGGGGCTGGGCTATCTGCTGGCGCTGTACGCTGCGGCCCGGTCGTGGGAACTCCATCGCTCCCGAGCATGGCAGATCGTCTCGGTGTCCGGATGTTTGCTGGCGCTGGGCTCGAAGGAGGCGGCCGTCACCGCGCCGGTCCTCATCGGCCTGTACGATCTCACCTTCTCGGGCCTGGCGGTGCGGCCGCTGCTTCGACGCCGACGCTGGTTTTATCTCGCCCTGGCCCTCACCTGGGTGCCGGCGGCCTGGCTGGTCATCCACCATCCCCATCGGGGTTCCGTCGGCTTCCACCTCGGGGTGTCCGCGAGCGAATATGCCCTGACCCAGGCCGGCGTCCTGCTGTACTACCTCCAGCGCGTCGTCTGGCCCTGGCCGCTGCTGCTCGACCTCGACTGGCCGCTGGCGCGCACTCCCGCCGACTACCTGCCCGCGGCGCTGTGGCTGCTGCCGCTGCTGCTCCTCTCCGTCTTTGGCGCGGCTCGGCGTTCGCCCGCGGGGTTTTTGGGGGCCTGGTTTTTCCTCATCCTGGCGCCGTCGTCCAGCGTGGTCCCCATCGTCACCGAGGTGGCGGCCGAACATCGCATGTACCTGCCGCTGGTGGCCCCGGTGAGCTTTCTGGTGCTGGGCGCCGTCCGCCTCGGCGCGCCGCTTTCGCGGCTGCTGCGCCTCCGCCGCCCGGGCAGACTCGCCCTCGCCGGATTCTCGCTCTGGTGCGCCGTCCTGGCCCTTCTCACCATCCGGCGCAACCTGGAGTATCGCGACGAGGTGCAGTTCTGGCAGGACAACGCCGCGCATGCTCCGCACAGCGCCCGGGTGCAGTTGTCCCTGGGGTTCGCCCTGGAACGCGCGGGCCAGCCCGAAGCGGCGGCGGAAGCCTACCGGCGCGCCATCCGTCTCGATCCGCGCTCGGCCTCGGCCCGGAACAACCTGGCCCTCCTCTTGTGGGAACGCGGCGACCGGGAAGGCGCCAGCGAGATGCTTCAAGGAGCGTTGCGGCTGGCGCCCGATCACCCGGACGCTTTGAACTCCTACGGCACTCTCCTCTGCGAATTGGGCCGCCGGGACGAGGCGGTGCGGCATCTGGAGCGAGCGCTGGCCTCGCCGTTCCACGCCGCGCGGCCGGCCACCCTGTTCAATCTCGGCCGCTGCCGGCTGCGACGAGGGCGGGAGGGAGACGCGGCCCGCGCCGAACAGGATCTGCGCCAGGCCATTCGAGAGGAGACGGAATTCGACGCCGGATCTCGGTTCTGGCTGGCCCGCGCCCTGGAGGACCAGGGACGGCGTCCGGAGGCCCTGGTCTTGCTGGAGGATCTGGCCCGGCGTCTGCCCCGCGAATGGACGGTTCACTTCGCCCTGGCCCGCCTCCTGTTCTCCGAGGCCCGACCGGACGAGGCGCTGGCCGCCTGGCGGCGGGGGTGGTCGCTGCACCCCGACCCGTTGGGGCCGTGGAAGGATCCCCCGTAAGTCACAGGACGGGGAGGTGGCTCGCTGCCGCTCGCACCTCCCCGTACCCCACCTCGCTCCGGCGGTACATGCCCGCCTTCGCTCGCCGGCCTGGCATGCGCCGCAGAACAATCGCGCCGCTCGAACATTTTCTGGAGTAGTAGATCAGAGACTCTCCAGCGGTCCGGCCATCCGCACCGCCGGCTGCCCTCCCGAGTACCAGCCGTGGGCTGGATCGACGACGCGAAAGCCGTGCCGGGCGAAGAACGCCATCCCGGCAGCGTTGGTGCGGGCGCAGGTGAGCTGCAACTCGCGGATGTTCCGTTCGCGCGCCAGTTCGACCGCCAGCGCCCGTGTCCGCTCCATGAGCCGGCTGCCCACACCCTGGCGGCGCTCCGCCGGCTCCACGGCCAGGGCCAGGATGTCGCCGATCCAGGCATCGGACTGCGCCTCCTTGCCCGACCAGGGGAGGAAACCCAGCATGACGAAACCGATCACTTGTCCCTCCCTGCGAGCCAGGAAGGTCCGCACCCCCGGCGAGAAGAAGAACCGGGGCAGGATGCGGGCGTAGTCGCCGTACTGGGAAAACACCCCGGCCGCGATCCGCCGCACCTCGGCGACATCGGCCGGCCGGGCCTGTTCGATCTGGATCATGCGATCCGGCCTCCCCGTTCCGCGGGCCAAACGCTCACAAGCGTCGCACCAGCACCTCCAGCAAAAACAACCCCAGCGCCATCCAGACGAACTCGGACCAGCGATCGTGCTGGGTGCGCCGATCCTGTTGGCCCGGCGCGAACACCACGCGCGGCTCCGGATCGACCTGCCCTCCGCCGGCCCGCGCGGCCTGCTCGAGCAGTTCGGGCTGGCCGGCGCCGGAAAGGTACTCCTCCCCGAACGTTCGATTCAAGAAGGCGTAGGCGGTCTCGCGCCCGCCGCGCCGCGCGGGCCGCTCGGCCTGGAAGGCCCAAACCCCGCCGCCGGGCGGCAGCGGGATCTCGCCCCGAAACAGCCCCGGGCCGCGCCGCTCCAGCGGCACCGGCCGGGCGGCGAGGGTCGAGCCCAGGCATACGACCTTCGGCTCGGCGCCCGGCGTCTCGAGATCCTCGACGGTGCGCACGGTGACCACCGCCCGCTCGCCGTCCCGCACGGCCCGGAGCCGCAGATCGCCGGGGGGGCTTCGGCGCAACGTGTCCTCGGCCAGCTGCGACCACAGCCGGCCGAATCCGTCCCAATTCGTCCAGGCCCCGGACCATGCGCCCTGGGCGTCGCTGGAAAACAAAGCCACCCGTCCCAGGCCGAACCTCCAGCGCGACAGCAGCGGCTCCCGCCGATCGCTGGTGCGCAGCAGCACCTCCGCGGTGGGGCGGGCCTCGGAGGCAAGGGCCCCGCCCAGCGGAGGCGCGGTGGAAAAATCGATCCCCGCCAGCGCCTGGACCATCTTGACCGGCTCGGCCCGCAACGGTTGCTCGACGACGTTGCTCTGGGTGAATTTCTCCGTCTCAGCGGTGAAGATCTGGGGCACATTGCGAATGGAGTCGGTGTGATACAGGCGCCCGCCGGTGGCTCCGCTGATGCGCCTAAGCTCCTCCAGATCCGCGTCCTGCCCCAGCGCCACCACCGAGACGGTGATCCGGTCCTTGGCCATGGCCTCCACGATATACCCGAACTGGTCGTACATGGTGATGCTCTGGCCGTCGGAGAGAAGAACCACGTGCCGGAGCTTGGCGGCGGAGCGCTTGAGCTCGCGGTGGGCCGCCTCCAAACCGGGGAACATCGATGTGCCGCCGCCCACTCGCTGGGCCATCAGTATCTTGCGAATGGCCTCCCGGTTTCGCGCCTCCGTGAGCGGGACCACCACCTCGGGATAGTCGTCGAACATGACCAGGCTGACCTGGGCGCTATCTCGCACCCGATCCAAAGTATCGGCCACGGCCCGCAACAGGATGACGAACTTCTCTCCGCGGGCCATGCTGGAGGAGCGGTCCATCACGAACGCCAGGGCCGCCGGTATCTCCTCGCGCTTCTTCACCTGCCTGAAGCTCACCGGCAGCAAGGACTCGATCGGCGAATCCTCCGGTCCGGCCAGCTCCGAGCTGGCGGGACCCGCGGTCACGATCAATCCGGCCCCGAGTTCCTCGACCACCGCGCGCAGGTTCTCCACCGCGGTCTTGGAGAGCTTGGCCAGCGGTAGATCGTCCAGGACGATGAGATCGCTTTCGGACAGCAGGTTGCGCTGCTCGAGCGCCTCGGGCGTGTGCGTATCGAGTCGCAGGCGCATTCCCTGAAAGACCCGGTGCAGCGGCGTCGTCTCGGATCCCGTTCGCACCAGCAGCACCCGCGGGAACGACGACACGAAAACCCGGGCGGCGCCGTGGTTGTTCTGCGCAAAGCGATCCTGCCGGGAAAGCAGCCGCAGTTCCACCGTGTGCCAGCCCTCGGTGTCGAAGGCGAGCTTCAGCGGGACGCGGTTCTCCCCGGCACCGAGGGCCAGCGCGCGCCGTTCGACTTCCACCCCGTCCCGACTCCAGCGGACTTCGACCCGCCGCGGAGCGGAAGACATCACCACCGCTTCCGCCATCCAGGGATCTTGCAGGCGAACCTGCGCCGGCGCCCGGATCTCTTCCACCCGGGCATCGAAGGTGGCGGCGGGCCGGAGGGGCGCGACCGAAACCTCGATCCCCAGATCGCGGGCTCGCAGGGCTTCCGCCACCAGATCGCCGCGGGTCTGCTCCCCGTCGGAAAAGATCACCACCCGGCGGTCGTACCCCGGCGGAAAGAGCCCGTACGAGAAGCGCAGCGCGGCCGAGATATCGCTGCCGTCTCCGGGGACATCGCTGCCCTGCAGCGAGATCCGCTTCTCCTGCGGCCCCGCCAGCAAGCGCGGATATCTCCCGAACCCGACCAGGTAGGCGGGCGCCGTCCCGCGGGCCTGCCACAGCTCGCGCAGCCGCTCCTCCATCCCCTGGCGCGCGGCCGGGTCCAGGCTATCCGAAAGGTCCGCCGCCAGAACCACCGCGGGCGCGTTCTCGCGTTCGATCTGAACCGGGTGGGCAAAGGCGATGGACAGGGCCGCCACGGCGGCCGAGCGCACCAGCGCGATGCCCAGGCGACGGTACCAGCGCAGATCGCGCCCCATCCACTGGCCCACGATCCACATCAACGGCACCAGCAGCAGCAACCACAGGCCGGACGGGTTGAGCAGGGTCAGCTGGTGCTGTCCCAGGGTGAACTGGATGGCGTCGCCGAGCTGCTCGAACATGGCGCCCTCAGAACAAGATGCGGAAACAGAAAAACACCCAGTCGAAGAACAACAACCACACCACCGCCAGCAATACCCGCGGCCAGGGTGGTTCCGCCTCCTGGCTTTCGGCAGGATCGAAACCCGCGACGAGCTCGGGCGGCGGCGGTCCCTCCTGCCAGCGGATCCGGCCTGGGCCATCGCTCCGATCCCCGACCGGGTCGGACTCCTGCGCCAGGAAGAAATTGACCGGGATGATCTCCTCCGAGCGGCCCTCGCCCAAACGGTAGAATCCCGGCGACCGGGGCATGAAGCGCTGGCGCCCCCCCAGCGAGAAGGTGCGAAACACCTGTCCACCGGGGTCCCGGATCCGACGCGGCTCCGTGCCCGGGACGTCCACGACCTGTCCGCTGACCCGCGGCCCCTCGTCCGCCTCGTCGGCTTCGCCCAGGAACCACCGCAGGGCGTTGTGCAACATCATGGGAAACGCCACCCGCAGGGGCAGATCGGAGCGGGCCAGATCGAAACCCACCGCCAGCCGCTTCAGGCCGTCCTGCTCCCGGGCCAAGATCAAGGGCCCGGCGGCGTCGGCCAGCAGTTCCCGGTCGGACGGCAGCGGCCGGATGCGGCGGGCGCCCGCGGCCTGCAAGTCGACCAGGTTGAGATCGCGGCTCACTGGGTGATCGCCGCGCAGCGGCTGCAACTGGCGCAGCGGCTCCTCCGGTCCCATCTCCCATTCGCACTGGGGGCCCGGGACGGGAGCGAAGTACAACGCGGGGACCGGGCTGGCGGGGCACACGCCATCAAAGACCGCGGCCTGGACCCCGTCCAGCGCCGCCGGCGTCAGCGACTCCGGGGACAACCGCCGCACCTGGATCCCGGGGTACAACTCCAGGACTTTCTCGAGATACAGGTTTCCCGCGGTGACCAGCAGGATGGGTCGCGCGCGCGGCTCCGGCATCAGACCGAAAGCTCGGTCGTCCAGCGCGAACCCGTCGGCCGGTCCCGACATGTCCGCGGAGGAGAGCGTGGCCATCAGGCGTCGTTCGGCGATCCCCTTGAGCAGCCAGGCGCGGGACAGGCGGCCCCCCGCCGGGAGCTGGAGAAGCTCGCTTCCCAACAAGTTGTCCGGCGTGTGCACCGAAAGGCGGGCGGATCGCGCGCTTTTGCCGCGGTTGACCACCTCGACGAACAGTTCGGCTCCCGCCGCGCCGGAGCGCAAGGCTCTCAGCTCCATCGCGCCCAGGGAGAGGTTCTCGCTGCCGATTCCCACCGCCACCTGGACGGTCTCGACCTCCACCGGACCCTCGGGCAGCGGATGGAAGCGGTCCGAAAGCATCACCAATCGGCGCCGCGCCTGGGGCGGCAGATCCGCCGTCTCCAGCAGCGACCGGGCGAAGCGCGCGGCCTGGGGCGCGTCATCCGGCAGCGGCACCGGCTGAAGCCTTTCCACCAGCTCGCGCAGGCGCGCCTTGTCTCCCGTCCACTCGCACAGCGGCCGCGGGCTGTCTTCCATCGAGATCAGCAACATGCGGTCCCGCGGCCCCATGGCCTCGATCGCCTGGCGGGCCAGTTCCTGCATCCGCTCGAATCGGGTGGCCGAACCCTCCCTCATTTCCATGCTGGCCGAGGCATCCAGCACCATCGCCTGGGCCACGAACGGCCGCGCCCCGCCCGCCGGAAAGCGCGGGTCTCCCAGGGCCAGACAGAAGAGGAGCGCGATCAGCGCCTGCAACAGCAAGGCCAGCAGTTTACGAAAGGGAGTGCGGCGGCGCCCGACGAGCCGCCGCCAGATGGGATCGGCGGCGACCACCGCGGTGCGCCGGCGAAAGGACAGCAGGTAGGCGAGCAGCAGCAAGAGCACCGCCCCGGAAAACACCAGGGTGAACTCGGTCGCGCTGAGGCGTGTCAGTTGCATGCGCTTACCCCAGCAGGTGCCCGGCCCGCAGCTCGCGCAGAATGAGTTCCTCGAGCGGCGTATCGCTGGCGACGCGCACGTAGGCTCCCCGGCGAGAAACCAGGTGCCGGCGCAGCCGCGCCGAGTGCTCCGCGAAGGCCTTGCGGTACCGGGCCACCAGGCTGCGGGTCAGATGGACCGTGTGCGGTCTGCCGCCTTCCGGATCGGCCAGACGCCATTCTCCCAGACGGTCGGGGTTCATCTCGGAGGGGGTGACCACATGCAACAACAACACCTCGAACCCCGCTCGAAACAACGCATCCAACGCGGTGGACACCCCATCCAGATCCAGTCCGTCGGTGAAGATCAACACCATTCCTTCCAGCGCGCCGAAGCGGCCGATGAACTCCCGCGCCGTCCGCCGCAGGTCGGTCCGGCCGCTGGCGTTCAGCGAGGACAGCACGTGCAGGGCCTCCATCACCGCTCTACGCCCCCGCAGGGCGCGCCGGACCATGGTCAGCCCCTCGGAAAAACCGCAGAGGAATACCCGATCCATCTCGTACAACCCGATGTAGGCCAGCGCCGCGGCCAGGCGGCGGGTGCAGTCCCATTTCGCCTTCTCCGCCGCCATCGAAGCGCTGCAGTCCACCAGGAAGAACAAGTTGCGATCCTCCTCCTGGCGGAAGAGCTTGGTGTAGAGGCGTTCTCCGCGCGCGTAGAGGTTCCAGTCGAGCAGGCGGAGGTCGTCACCCGGGGCGTAGGGCCGGTGATCGACGAACTCGAGCCCCGTTCCGAGGCGCCGCGACACATGCAGCGCGTGCAAGCGCCCGGAAAAGATCCGCCGCGACGCCAGGTGGAGGCGTTCCAGGCGGGCGAGGAACTCCGCGTCGAAGGGGTCGGAGAAATCGCTGGCGGTGGTCGGGGCCATGGATGGGGATTTCGAGGGTCAGGGTTTGGCCGGGCCCTCTTCGCCGCCCGGTCGAATGGAACGGAAATAGTCGCGCACGAACTCCCTCATGTACCATGGCACGCCCTCGCCGTTCATGTCCGCCTCGGCGCTATGGGCGTATTCGCGAAAGACGTCGTCGAATCCCACCCCGCTCTCCGTGCGCGTCGCGCCCAGGTTGTGCCGCCCGCGATCCTGGATGAGCTGGATGACCGACTCGCCCTCGCCCAGGCGGCCCTGCAATCGCAGGTACTCGCCGCCCTCGGCGCGGGGCAGGATGGCGGGCGCGGCCAGGGTGTGTTCCGAGGCGCCGCTGCCGGCGCCGCTGCCACCGACCTCGGTGCCGCCGCGCTGCGTGCCCTTTTGCGGCCCCGAGCCGGGCTGGGCGGGCAGGCGCGCCGCCAGTTCCCGGGCGGCCTGCTCGCTGGGCTGCAATATGGGCATGTCCGGCCGTTGTTCGCCAAAACCCTGGAGCGTGAACTTGGCGTCCTTGGGCGGAGGCCCGGGGACGTCGAGCCTGTCCCGTCCCATGCCGACGCGGCCGGTTTCTTCCTGGCGAGCCTGTCCCGCGGCCTTGTCCGCCAGGTGAGCCGCGTAGCGCTTGAGGAACTCCGAAAACGCCTTGTACTGCAACGGCGCCAGCGCCGACTCGAAGGAGTTGTCCGGCATCGAACCGGAGCGGGGCCCGCGCCGCGCGCCTTCCACGTTGCAGCTCTCGGCGTCATTGAGAAAGGCGAAATTGTTGATCTTGCCGGCCACGCTATCGACGTGCTCGGCGAGGTTCTGCATCTCGCGCGCGTCCAGGGGAGCGTCCAGCACCACGCCGTCCAGTTCGGCGAACACGTCGGCATAAGCCTCCTCGGGAAAGGCGTCGAACTTGCCCACCGCCTGGTAGGTGGCGCGGCTCGCCACCCTCACGCCGTCCCTGGCGTCTTTGCTGCGATTTCCGCCCGCAGCGTCCGGCTGAGCGGCTTGGCCCGTGTCGGGCCGGCCGGTGCGGTTCTGCGCCTCATCGGCCGGCGTCTCGGGCGGGGTTGGCTCCGGAAGCTCCTCGCGGGGCTGAAGCGCGAGCCGCCGCTGCCACACGCGCTCCGCCTGGGCGATGACATCCGCCAAGCGGCGCAGATTGCGGACCTCGGCCTCCTGGCGCAGGTTCTTCAGGTCCGAGATCAGCGCCTGGCCGCGCTCGCGCCGGACTTTCTCCCGCTCGCTCTGCTCGCGCCTCTCCACCCACTGTCGATCGGCGTGCGGCAAGGCGGCGGCCAGGCAGCACCCGAGGAGCACGGCCGTCAGCCGCAGGACGTTGCCGCGCTCCGCGGGAAGGCGAAAGTCGTCCCGACTCTGCAAAAAGTCGGCGGTTTCCTCCATGTGAGCCTGCATGAAGGCGCTGCGGCGCGGCTGGCGCAAGAACTGGAGGGCGCTGGATACGCGGTCGTGCAATTCCAGGGTCCGGTCCAGGCGCTCGGCCACGGCGAACAACGAAGTCCCCCGCAGCACGGACCCGGACGCCAGACCCAGCGCCATCGCCGCACCGACCGCCGCGGCTCCCAGCCAGGCGCCGCCGGAGGCCGTCTCGCCCGCCAGCACGCCGAAGAGGAGCATCCCCGCCAGCCAAACCAGCGACGCTTCCAGCAACGCGCCGGGCAGGCGGGAGCGGCGCAGGCGAACCTGGTTGCGCCGGATCGTGGCCAGCAGTCTCGCTTCGATCTCGGCGTCGCTTCGGGCCATTGGCTCTCCACCGCCCCCGGCGGCGGAATTCTAGGCGCGAGCCGCCGCCAAAATCAACCTGTTGCTTTGTGGCGTTCGGTCTGAGACAGTCGGCTGTCGGCCGCGGGGAAAATCTCGCCCCTCCAGATCCGGCACCGGAGTCGCCCGTCAAGAACGATGGCCTAAAAAAAGGAGAGACGGTCATGAAAAAAATGGTGATTTCGATCACGGCGGCGATCCTGCTCGGCGCGCTCTTCGCCGGCCCGAGCCAGGCCCAGGCGAAGAAGCCCGTCATCCAGATGGCCATCCTGCTCGACACCTCGGGCAGCATGGACGGCCTCATCAACCAGGCGCGCACCCAGCTGTGGAAGGTGGTCAACCAATTCGTCTCCACCAAGAAGGACGGCGTACGCCCGGAGCTCCAGGTGGCCGTGTTCGAGTACGGCAACGACGGTCTGCCGGCCGACGGCGGGTACCTGCGCATGGTGACGCCGCTCAACACCGATCTCGACGCGGTGTCCGAGGCGCTCTTTGCGCTCAAGACCAACGGCGGCAGCGAGCACTGCGGCCAGGTGATCCAGGCCGCGGTGAACAGCCTGTCCTGGAGCCCGTCCCCGGGCGACCTCAAGGTGATCTTCATCGCCGGCAACGAGCCCTTCACCCAGGGCCCGGTGGACTTCCGCCAGGCGGTCAAGGCGGCGATCGCCAAGGGCATCATGGTCAACACCATCTTCTGCGGCAACCGCACCGAGGGAGAGAACACCGGTTGGAAGGAAGGCGCGATGCTCGCCGACGGCAGCTACATGGCCATCGATCAGAACCGGCCGGTGCTCGAGATCGCGGCCCCGCAGGACGCCGAGATCCGCAGGCTCAACGACGAGCTCAACCGCACCTACGTGGCCTACGGTTCGCGCGGCCGGACGGCCAAGGCGCGCCAGGAGGCGCAGGACAAGAAGGCCGAGTCCGTGGCCCCGGCCGCCGCGGCGGAACGCGCGGCCTTCAAGTCGTCGGGGAGCTACAGCACGAGCGGCTGGGACCTGGTGGACGCGGTCAAGGAGGGCAAGGCCAAGGCGGGCGCCATCCCGGCCGAGGAGCTGCCCGAGGAGATGCGCGGCATGAACGCCGAGCAGCAGAAGGCCTACCTCGAGGCCCAACAGAAGAAACGCGCCGAGCTGCAGGCCAAGATCCAGAAGCTGGCCGAGGAGCGAAAGAAATACATCGCCGACAAGCAAAAAGAGGCGGCCGCCGGCGACACTCTCGACGGGGCCATGATCCAATCGGTGCGCGAGCAGGCGAAGAAGAAGTCCTTCCAGATCGAATAAGCCCGTCCGGCTGATTCATCCCGCCGCTTGCACGATCCATTGCAGCGCCAGGACCCGGGCGACGACCTCGGGCCGACTCAGCCGCTCCATCCAGCGCCAGGCGAAGCGCTCGGCCTCCTGCTCGTGTCGCGCGCGGCCGGGGCGGCGGGCGCCTACCTCCCGAATCCCACCTTCCCTTCCTCCGCCGGGTCGCCAAAGCCCTTCTTTCCCGCCTTGAGCTGGGCCGCGAGCATTTCGTGCGCGGCGAGCAGATCCAGCTCGCCGACCTCCGCGCGCCCGGCGCGCAAGGCCAGGATGGCCGCCGACACCCGCAGTTCGTTGAGGAAGGCGAAACTCCACCCGGAGGTCACCGAGGCGAGCCGCGTCCGCACCGCCTCGCCCACCGCGGGAAACGCCCAGCCGAGGTACTTCTGGCGCAGGTCGCTGTCCGGCAGGCCAAACCGCCACACCCGGTCGAAGCGGCTCGGGCGCTGCGTCAGCGCGGGGTCGAGATCCTCGGGGTTGTTGGTGGTCGCGAGCACCAGCGCGCCCTCGCGCGGGTCGAGCCCGTCCAGGAGGTTGAGCAGCGCCGCGCGCGTGACCTCCGTCTCGCGCACCAGAGAGTCGATGTCCTCCAGGACGATCACGCTGGGTCCCTGCTCCGTGGCCAGTGAGAACATGTGCTCGATGTCGTCCTGATCGGTATTGCGCCGGACCACGACCGAAAAAAGCTGCGCGCGGTACCGGCGGTGCGCGAGGCGCATGAGGTGGCGGACCATCATGGTCTTTCCGTTGCCGGGGGCGCCGGCGAACAAGAGCCCCCGGCGGTGACGCAAGTGCAGCCGCCGGAAGACATCCCGGTTCTCGAAGAAGGTTCGCACCTGGCTCTCGATGTCCGAGAGCATCTTATCCGGCAGGAACAGCGGCATGTCGTCATCCTCCGGAATCCATATGTCCATGCCGTTGCATATGTTGATCCGGATGCTGCCGCCCCGCACGGCGAGCGCCGCGGCCATCTCCCGGCCGAACCGTTCCAGAAGCGCAACGTCCGCGGTCGAGGCCAGCATGGAGGAGCCCACCTCGCCGCTCGCGGACAGATAGGAAAACAGCAAGAATCGCTCGCCGCCCGGGCCCAGAACCTCGAGCACCCCCACCCATTCCCGGCCTCCGAGGCGCGCGTGATGCCGGCCGTTGTAGTAGGCCAACTCGGGATAGGAACACTTCACCCGACGCCAGCGCCAGCCGGCCACCTCTCCCTCGGTCGAATATCCCTCGCCGCAGAGCAGTGAAAGCGCGGTGCCGTAGGGCTGGGTGGAGGTCCGCCAGCAGGTCCACACCGCGACCTCGGGGAACTCGCGCCGCACAAGCTGCACCGCCTCGATCGACGTCAGCCCGCGGCGGCGCCTCGGCACCTGAAGGAATGAAAACTCCGTGCCTTTCATCAGACAGGACCTCCTGTGCTAGAGAGGATTCTAGCGCGAGGATCTGACATTCCCGGTTCCCACGGTTTGTGGAGGCGGCGTACGCCCATGAGTGCTTCGTGCGGGTGTACCGCGACACGCTCGATCGCTGGGTGGGCTCGCGCCCCATCTGGAACCCGCGCGCCTACGCCGTCACCAACGTCGAAGACAATGGGCGAATTCCGCGCACCTCGTCGACTCGGCGCCAATTGCCCGCCGGCCTGACCGCGGCCTGCGCAGGAGCCGGGCCCCCTCCCCCGTCCGTAAAAAAAACCCCGCTTCGGCGGGGTCGGGAACCATGGAGCTGACCGGGATCGAACCGGCGGCCTCTAGAGTGCGATTCTAGCGCTCTCCCAGCTGAGCTACAGCCCCAGGAGCGGCAGGCATGATGCCTTCGGGACGGCCCGGAGTCAAGCGAAAACCGCCCGTCGGCCTTGAATGGGCGCTCATTCTCTTCTACTCTACCCCGAGCGATTCGGCGAAAGACGGGATCGATTTTTTCCCCGCGGCCCGAATCCAAACCCGGCAAGGAGGCGAAGCTGAAGCTCCCGCGCACCCACTGGCTCGCCGGAATCCTGGCCGCCGCGCTGGGGACGCTGTTCTTCTCCGGGCAGCGGATCGGCCTCGACATCCCCGGCCTGGCCGACTTCGTCGAGGGCCTGGAACGGCGCATGCTCGACCTGCGCTTTCTGCTGCGCGGGCCGGAGCCGGCCGGCCCGGAGTGCGCGATCATCGCCTTCGACGAGAAGACCTACGCCGAATCCCCCGAGCTCAATCGCAAACGGGTCGGCTGGAGCCGGGTCATCGCCGCGGCCAAGGCGGCGGGCGCGCGGGCCATCGCGGTGGACGGGTTTTTCGACTCTCCCGAGGTCATCCTGCCGGACGAGCTCAAGAAAGACATCGAGACCTTCCTGGACGGCATGCGCGATCCCCCCGCCATCCTCGAACCCGCGCTCTCGCTGCTCGGCCGCGTGCGCGAGGAAACGCGCGGCGACGAGCGGCTGGAGGAGACTATTCGCGGCGCGGGCAACGTGGTGCTGGCATTGCACGCGGGAATCGACCCGGGACCGGCCGTGGACGACGCCGCCCTGGCCCGGGGCAGATTCGGGCAGGTGGTGCCCGGCCCGATTCCCCCTCCGCGGGCCAGCCACGTCATGGCCTCCCTGCCCCGGTTTTGCCGGGCCGCCGCCGCCATGGGGACGATCACCACCTTCGAGGATCAGACCTTCAGCTCTCGCGCGCTCCCCATGGCGCGCGCCTACAAGAACGGTGTCTTTGCGCCGCTCTCGTTGATGGCCCTGGCCGTCTCCGAGGGCACGCCCCGCGGCGCCACGGCGTTCCTGGGCCCGAGCCGCACCCTGGCGGCCGGCCGCCACCGCGTGGCGCTGGATCGCGACTACAACCTGCTGCTCAACTTCCGCGGGCCCGAGGGAAGCTTTGCCACCCACTCGGTCGCGGATCTGGTCCAGGGGCGCCTTCCACCCGAGGCGTTGCGCGATCGCATCGTGCTGATCGGAAACACCGAGTTCAGCCACGACAAGACGCGCACGCCGTTCAGCCAGACCTATCCAGGCGTGGAGCTGCATTGCACGGCCATCGACAACATCCTGCGCGGCGATCCCTTGCGGCGCAGTCCGGGCTGGCTGGATGCCATCCTGTGCCTGACACTCTGTCTGCTGCTGCCGCTCTTCTACTGGCCCCGGCTTTCGTTGCGGCCGTGGTCCCAGATGTCGCTTTCGCTGCTTGCGCTTTGGGGCTATCTCGCGGCCGGCCAGCTCGCCTTTTCGCGGTTCGAGATCTGGGCGTCGGCGGCCGCGCCGCTGTTCTCCTTCTCCGTCACCTGGATCGCCTGTCTGGCCCAGGCCTACCTGGGAGAGGGCCTGCGCCGGCTGCGGCTGCGCCGCATGTTCGCCCACTTTCTCGCGCCCGAGGTCATTGCCGACCTGGTCGAGCACCAGGAGGATCTGGTCCCGGGAGGCGAGCGGCGCGAGCTTTCGGTGCTGTTCTCCGACATCCGCGATTTCACCCAACTCTCGGAGCGCACGCCGCCCGACGAGCTGGTGCGCTTTCTCAACGCGTACTTCGCCCCCATGACCGGCGCGGTGCTGGAATGCGGCGGCTTGCTCGACAAGTACATCGGCGACGCCGTCATGGCGGTGTTCGGGGCGCCCCGGCGCAGGCCCGAGCACGCCAGCCAGGCGGTCCGCTGTGCCATCGAGATGCACCGGCGCCTCTCGCAGATCGAATCCTCGCTGCGCCTCGGCCCGGAGCCGCTGCGCATCGGCGTGGGCCTCAACACCGGGGTGGCCGTGGCCGGCCTGATGGGCTCGCGCGATCATCTGAGCTACACCGCGGTGGGCGACACGGTAAACCTCGCCTCGCGCCTGGAAGGCCTCACCAAGACCTACGGGGTATTCTGCCTGGCCGGCGAGGCGACCCGGCGCGCAGCCGGGGCGGAGTATGGTTTTCGCGAGGTGGATCGGGTGCGCGTCAAGGGCAAGTCCGAGCCGGTGGCCATCTTCGAACTGCTCTCAGGTCCCGATCATGCCATCGCGCAATATCAGGAACTCGACCTCTTTGTGCGGGCCATCGAGGCGTATCGAGAGGGGCGGTTTGCCGAGGCCCGGAGCCGCTTTGTTGCATTCGGGGAGAAGAACCCGTCCGATCCCGTGTGCGCGCTGTATCTTTCGCGCCTTGCCGAACTGGGAGACGCCGCTCCACCCGGCTGGGATGGCGTATATACCCAGCGCAGCAAGTGACAAGACCCGGAGGTGCTCGTGAGACGAATTCTTGCAACGATACTGTTTGCGGCGTTCGGGTTTTCGGCCTGCGCTGCTTCCCGGCCCGCGCTCCGGCCGATCGACGGCTTCGATGATTTGGCCAACCGGGCCATCGAGGACTTCTTTGCCCGGACCGCCAGTCATCCCGGCCGCAAGATCGCGGTGTTCGACGGCGACGGCACCACCTTCGGACAGGTGCCGCACTACCTGGCCGACGAGTGCCTGTACCTGCATGCGCAGGCCCACCCCGAGCGCAAGCCCGAGATCATCCAGCGCATGACCCCGCTCTCCAACGTCTCGCTGCCCTACGTGCAGGACCGGGTGCACTATTTTTCGGGGATGACGGTGCAGGAATTGCGCGAGCTGGGCGACCAGTGCTTTCGAAAACACTACCTGGCCAAGATCTACCCGCCCATGCGCGAGCTCATCCGGCGCCTGCACGAACACGGCTTCGAGGTCTGGATCGTGACCGCCTCGCCCGAGGCGCTCTATCAGGCCTTTCTCTCCCGAGAGCTGGGTATTCCCATCACTCGCATCCTGGGCGTCAAATCGGTGGTGAAAGGCGGCGTCATCACCGATCGCATCGTCGAGCCTGTCCCCCAGGACGAGGGCAAACTCGAGGCCATCGAGACCTTCGTTCAGGATCGCCCGCTTCTGGTGGGCGGCAACAGCCGCGGCGACAAGGAGATGATCGAATTCTCCGCGGACCTGAAGCTCATCGTCAACCCGGACGAGTTCGTGGCCCCGGGCCAGGAGATGAGCATGGCGGACTACGCCAAGCGGCACGGCTTTCTCATCGTGCGCATCCGCGACGTGGCCGAGCCGGGCTTTCCGTCGGTGTCCTCCCGCGTGTTCGGGGTGCGTGAGAACGTGCCTCACGAATAGCGAAAGCGGTCCCATCCCATGCGCGCCATCCTCCGCGTATTCGCGCCCGCGCCGCACCGGCCCATCCTCCCCGACGGGGAGGTCCGGCGCCGCTATCCCCGGCTGCGCTACCAGGTGCTGGAAGCCACCTTCCTCGGCTACGCCATGTTCTACCTGGTGCGAAACAACCTGGGCACGGTGGCCAAGGATATCGAGGAGGGGCTGCGCTACAGCCACGACCAGGTGGGTAACCTTTTGGCCATCACCGCCATCACCTACGGCGTCGGCAAGTTCCTCATGGGAGCGCTTTCTGACCGGAGCAACCCGCGGTTGTTCATGGCCTGCGGACTGCTGCTCACCGCGGCCTGCAACTTCGCCTTCGGCGCCGTCGCGGACTACGGCGTACACCTCGCGCTCTGGGGGCTCAACGGCCTCATCCAAGGCATGGGCTGGCCCCCCTGCGGCCGCACCATCGGACACTGGTTTTCGGTGCGGGAGCGAGGCTCGGTGTTCGCGGTGTGGAACATCGCCCACAACGTCGGCGGCGGCATCGCCGGAGCGCTGGCCGGCCGGTGCGCCGCCGCCTGGGGGTACGAATACGCCTTCTTCGTCCCGGGCATCATCGCTACGGTCGGGGCGCTGTATCTTCTCTGGCGCCTGCGGGACACGCCCCAGTCGGAAGGCCTGCCGCCGGTGGAGGTCTATCGCAACGACTTCCCCACCGGCGACGGAGCCGCCTGCGCAATCCCCGAGCGGGAGCTCTCTTTTCGCGAACTGCTCGTCCAGCACGTTCTCCGAAACAAGGCCCTGTGGCTGGTGGCCACGGCCAACTTTTTCGTCTACATCGCCCGCTACGCCATGCTCGACTGGGGGCCGACGTACCTTCGCGAGATGAAGGGCGCCGACGCGATCCAGGGCGGCGACGCCGTGATGTACATCGAGTTCGCCGGCATCCCCTCCACCTTGCTCATGGGCTGGCTCTCGGACCGCCTCGGCGGACGGCGCGGCATGGTGAGCCTCTTGTGCATGCTCCCGGTGGCGCTGGCCTTCACCGGCATTCTGCTCAACCCGCCCGGAACGCTGTGGCTCGACAATCTGTTGCTGGGGGTGGTGGGCTTTTTCGTGTACCCGCCGGTGATGCTGCTCGGGGTGGCGGCGCTGGATCTCACTTCCAAGAAGGCCGTGGGCACCGCGGCCGGCTTCGTGGGCCTGTTCGGCTACCTGGGGCGCACCGCCCAGGCCAAAAGCTTCGGCTGGATTCTCCAGACCGTGGCGCCGGGCGATTCCGCCATGGCCTGGCACCTGGTGATGTGGAGCATCGTGGGCTGCGCGCTGCTCGCCGTGGTATTGCTCGCCCTGAGTTGGAAGCTCAAGCCCCGGGGATGAGATTTCTTCAAGTAGCCTCCGCTCGGCTTGTTGCGAGCATGCTCTTCCTGTCCCAGGCGAAGCGCTTTTTGCTTTGTCGCAGGTTTTCCTTGTCAGTAGTGTTCTTCTTTTCTTTTCTCCTTTGCCTTTTCCCCCCCAATTTGCGGTTTTTCGGGGTCTGTTCTTCGGGGGTCAAAGGGGGTCAAAGGGGGCTGGCCCCCTTGCCGCATTCTCTTTCTTGGAGCCTTCGCCTTTTCCCCTTTATTGATAGAGCTTTTTTCGGGGATTTTTCAGGACCCGGTCACCTGAGTCCAGAAACCGGGGCACCTGGCACCGCGCCTTGGGGGTACCTGGCACCGCGCGTTGGGCACCGCGCGTTGGTCAAGGGGCGGCGGGTCAGAACTCGTGTCCGCACCAGTCGCAGCGGCCGATGCGCTGGCCGGGCTTGGCCTTGAGCTTGGCCTGGCATGTCGGGCACACGACCTCCACGGGCTTTGCCGTCGGGTCCTGTGGCAGCTCCAGCGAAAGGCCCTTCTTCTGCAACTCGGCGATGGCCCGCTTGTAGGCCGCGAGCAGCTTGCCCTCCTCCGGCCCGAGCGCCCCCGAACGCTCCAGGCGGGCGCCGAGCTTCTGCAGATAGTCGTGCATGGCCCCGAGGGCCTGGGAGACGAGCAGGAGCTGAAGCTTCACGTCCCCCAGATCCAGGTTGAGCTGCTCGGTGATGCGCATCTGGGATTCGCTGGTCTTGACCATGTCATCCTCCCGCTTTGCTATCTGGGGCCGCCCTCCCGCGGGCCGTGGTCACCAGTTGCCCGCAGGCGCCCCCCTGCGACGCGCCCCGGGACTGGCGCACGAAGGCCGAGACTCCGCCCCCGGCGAGTCGCTCCAGGAAGGCATCCACTCGCTCCCGGGACGGCCGCGCGAAGGCGCTGCCCGGAAAGGGGTTGAACGGGATGAGATTGACCTTGGCCCGGATGCCGGAGAGCAACCGCAGCAGGCGGCGGGCATCCTCGTCCGAGTCGTTGATGCCCCCCAGCATCACATACTCGAAGGTCACCCGGTCGCCGTGCTGGAACGGCAGGTTGCGGCAGGCGGCCAGAAGCCTCTCCAGCGGGAAACGGCGGTTCACCGGCATGATCCGGTCGCGCACCTCGTCCGAGGTCGCGTTGAGCGAGACGGCCAGCTTCACCGGAGAGCGCCGCACGAACTCCTCCATGGCCGGAATGAGCCCCGCGGTGGAGACGGTAATGTGCCGGCGCGAGAATCCCGGCCCCAGCGGGTCAAGCAGGATCTCGGCGGCCCGGATCACCGCCGGAAGGTTCGCCAGCGGCTCGCCCATACCCATGAACACCACGTTGGAGACGGGCCGGCGTCCGTCCGGCGCGCGCAGGCGGGCCATGATGGCCTCGACTTGGCCGGCAATCTCGGCGGCGGAGAGATTGCGCAGAAAACCCATGGTGCCGGTGGCGCAGAAGGCGCAGCCCATGCCGCAACCGACTTGCGACGAGATGCACACCGTCTGCCGGTCGCTCTCGGGGATGAAGACCCCTTCCACCTCGAGGCCGTCATGGAGTCGGAAACGGTACTTCACCGCTCCGTCGGAACAGGGCCGTTCCTCGACGATGACCGGCCGGAGCAAGGGCGCAAGCTGCGGCAGGCGGGCGCGCAGATCCTTGGAAAGATCCGTCATCTCCTCGTAGCTCGCCGCGCCCCGCTGGTGCAACCAGCGGAAGATCTGCCGCGCATGGAACGTCCGCAGGCCCTGGGACTCGACCCAGGCCTGGAGCTCGGCCACGTTCATCGATGCGAGATCGGCGGCCACGCGAAACCTCCCAAGAAGCCCTTATACCGCAAAACCATCGGATAATGAAAAGGCCCAAAATACCCACCAGTATGCAAGACTCAAAAAAAAGAAAAGATTCCTGGCAAGGGGGCTCGCCCCCTTGGACCCCCGGGAAAGAACCCGGAGAAAACCTTCTGACAAGGGAAACCTCGGAAGCCGGACGGCGTTCCCCTTCCCTGTCTTTTTCCTGCTCAGCGCTTTTTCCCTCCATATATTAGCGGTTTCTTCGGGGATTTTTCCCCTTATTGTTAGCGGTTGTCGGGGAATATCTCTTGGGGGTTCACGGGGGCAGAGCCCCCGTGACAGAATCTTTCTTGTGGATCCGACGGAGCGCTGCGGGCGGGGCTACTGCATGGCCTTGATGATCTCGCGGGCGATTCGGGGGCCGACCTTGCGCAGGGCCTCCATGCCGGCGGCCTTGTCGTTCTCGGCGTTGCCGGAGATCTTGTACTTCTTGGCGAAGAGCTGCCGGTTGTGCAGCCGGTCGGCCACGGTGACGTTCACCCGGGCCACGCACACGCGCTGGCTGAACATGTCGCTGCACTCGCCGGTCACCGCCTCTCCGGTGATCTCCATGTCGGCACCCTTGGCCGAGGCGGCGAAGGTCATGCCCAGCTCCTTGGCGAGCAGGTCCTTCATGTCGGCGGCCACCGAGCCCGGGCGCACCTCCTCGCCCAGGTTCTCCTCGCGAATGTCGATGAAAGCGGTGAGCTCTTCCAGCTCCACGAAGAACTTGCCGGTCTTGACGTCGATGTCGTTGCCGAACTTGGCCTCCACGATGCGCCGGTCGCGCTCGTTCTCCACCAGGGCGCCCACGTCCACCCGGGCGCCGATGATGGCCTGCTTCTGGCCGAACACCTTGACCACCTTGGCCGAGGCCACCCCGTCCTCGGCGGTAGTGGTGTGCGGCTCCACGCTGCCGGTGCCGCGCTGGAAGGCGAAGGCCACCGGCAGGTTCTTGACCGGGGCGGCGCCCTGGACCACCTGGACGCGCAGCGGTTCCGCCAGCGCCTGGGAGATGACCGCCTTGCGGTTGGGGTTCTCGGGCTTCCAGTCCAGCGAGGTGGCGAGCCGCGTCACGGCGCGCTCGATCTCGTGGTTGAGGATCTCCTTTTTGCCGTCGCCGTTGATGTCGTATTCCACGATGCCGCCGAAGTACTCGCGCAGCGCAAGATACGAGAAGAAGTAGCCCTTGAAGGCCTCGCCGATGTGGCCCTGCTCCTCCGCGGCCACCGCGGCCTTGACGTAGTCCTCGGCCTTCTTGCGGGCGTTCTCGAGCCGCTCGCGGATCTTGCGCTCGATCTCGGCCCGGCTCAGGCGCACCAACATCCAGTACTTCTTCTGGCCCTCGTCCTTCCAGCGGTCCACAATCTCAACGCCTTCCAGGGTGGTGTCCACGAAGAACGAGGCGTCCTGGGCGTAGTCGCTGTTCTGGCTGGACTGGTCTTTGGTGATGTTGTCCTTGTCGTACAGGCGCAGGTTCTTCTCCTGGAAGTAGTCCTTGATCATGGACTTGATGCTGACCTTGAGCGTGCTGGCCAGTTCGACGTAGGCGTTGGTGCGCGCGCGGGCCCAGTCTTCCTCCTCGTTGCCGTGCGAGGTGGAGACGCCGACGCCCACGTAGTAACCCTCCATCTTGGGCTGATTGCCCACCCAGTCGGGCTTCTCGCGGGCCGGAGCGACGGTGATGGGTTTTTCCTTGTAGGGTTTGGGCGGCTCGGGCGGCGGCTCCTTCTTGGGCGGTGGCGCCGCCGGTTCTTCGCGTTTCGGCGGAGGCACGCCGCGTTCCACCGCGTCCAGGTCCTCGAAGGCCGCGTCGGCCCGGGCCCGGATGTCCGCGGTGTGCTGCTTGCCCAGGCCCTTGTCCTGAGGCTTGGCCTGTTGCTTCGGCCCACCACACGCGGAAAGCACCATGGCAGCGAAGCCGGTCAGCACCACGACTGACAGAAAGCGTCTCATGGATCCTCCAGAATGACCGTGGGGGCGCTGCGCCCCGGAAAAACGGCACAGATTGTGACGCCGCCCACGATCCGGCTATTCAGGCGACTGCGCGCTAGATCTCCATGTTCAGGCCGATGGCGGCCATGACGCCGATCTCCATCGGGCGGTCGACGAAGACAGTGTCGTCCAGGGGATTGGTGAAGAACCTCCCGGTGACCTTCAAGAACGGCTGGAAGTGCGGGTTGATGTAGTACTGCATCGAAAGCCCGAGATCGGCGCCAAACCCGATCGAATCCCCTTCATAGCTGCTGCCGTCCTCGAACGAGATGGCGTAGTAGCTGATGCCGGCCCGGAGCTTGGCGGAGATGATCAGGCTGTTCGCGAACCACTTCTTTTCCGCGCCCACCATGCCGTGAATCAGCCAGACCGAATACTGCTCCTCGCTGGCCACCAGCAAGAAATCCGCGTCGACGCCCAGGTAGAACTCGGGCAGCTTGAAGATGTTGGACATGTCCTTGTAGGCCCAGATCTCGGCGCCGGGGTAGAAGCCCATCTTCTTTTCGCCGGAGTCGTTCAGGCGGTTGAGCAGATCGGTGAACACCACCTGGAGCACCGCCGCGATGCCGAAGTCGAGCTTGAGCATCGGCCACTCGGCGAGCAGCTCTCCGCCCACGAACTTGCGGTTTTCCTTGACCTTCTCGGCGTAGCTGGGGGTACCCTCGCCGGAGCCGGTGTTGTCGTTGACTTTTCGCACCTTGACGAAGCCGATGCGGCTCTTCTTGCCCGAGATGTCGAACTCGCCCACCTCGTAGGTGTCGTCCAGCGCCAGGCCTTCCTTGGTGCCCAGCATGAACTCCACGCCGTCCGAGAGCGCCGAGGTGACCGGGGTCAGCAGCTGGAAGTCGGGGACCTTCTTGAGCTCGCGGGCCAGGATCTCGCCCTGGTTCTTGGCGCACTTCATCGTGTTCGCCAGGCTGGCCTCGTGCCGGCGCTGCGGCAGCGAGGCGTTGAACTCGGCCAGGGCGCGCTGGAAGGCCTCGAGCAGCGCCTCGCCGGCGCCGGGCGCGGGCGGCGCGGGCGGGATGATGGGGGTGAACTCCATGGTTTTGACCCAGGTGACGTCCTTGATGAGCTCGTAGGGGGGCTTGTTGGGGTCGGTGAGGTTCGCCCGGTAGAAGGTGGCCGACACGTCCAGCTCGGTCATCACGCCGGGGGTGCCCGGCACGCACTGGAAGGTGAAAAGATTGAGCAGCGCACCGGCCTTGCCCTGGTTCTCCGGGCAGGTCCAGGGGCCGCTCTTGAAGGTCTTGACGTTGAGGGTGTAGAAGTACGCCGAGTTCATGATGCGCTCGATGTCCTTCATGTACACCCGGGCGGACTTGAAGCGGGCCTCGTACTCGGCCTCGGCCGCGGCGCGGTCGAAGGAGACTTTCTTCACGTACTCGCGCAGAAGCTCGACGAACTGGTCGATGGTGTACACCCCGGCCAGCGACACCGCGTTGTAGTCGAAGCGCGGGAGTTCGAGCTGCTTGCGGTAGCCCTCCTCGATGATCTTGAGGTGCTCCTCGTCGATGGACAGGCCGGAGGCCACATTGATGCCCAGGTAGGTGATGGACTTGCGAGTGTAGCGGGCCTGGGTCTGGTCGGTCTGCATTTTATCTTCTTTGGACTCGGCGGCGAGGCCCAACCCCTCCCACGCGAAAACCAACAGGAAGGCGAACCGGCGAAGCTTCATGATTGCGCTCCTTGATAGAAAGAGATCTGGCTCATTACAAAAACGGGGAGGCCGGAATTCGCCAGCCTCCCCGCAGACGGACCATCTCTGGGCTTACTTGAAGTTGACGAGCAGCAGGTTGCCGGACTTGGCGCCGAACTCGTACTCGCTGCCCAACCCGCCCAGGATCTCGTCCAGCGCGCCAGCGACTTCCATGTTGTCGCCCTTGCACTGGGCGTTCAGATGCAGGGTCTTGGCGGTGGAGAGGGTCACCTTGACAAACGAGCAGGCGCGCTTGAGGCCGTTGCTCACCTTGATGTCCGCGCCCTTGGGAACATTGTTGATGACCACGGTGAAACGGTTGCCCTTGGGGGCGTCTTCCTTCCAGTAGGCCATGATCTGGGGGACCACCTGGCCGGTGGCGTCGCGCAGCGCGTCGGCCCAGGCCTTCATGTCCTCGCCGGCCTTCCAGCTCGCGCGCGCCGGGCTGATGACCTGCTTCTCGCCCAGCTTGCGGGAGGTGGTGGTCTCGTAGGCCTTGACCATGGCGCCGTAGGCCACTCCGCCGTCAGCGCCCTTGTCCTGGAGCGCCTCGAACACCATGTAGATGTCCGCGCCCACCGCCATGGCGATCTTGGCGGCCTCGTCCTCCTCGGCCCCAGTGGCCTCGCCCAGGGCGCCGATCATCTTGTTGAGGTCGGCCACACCCTGGGGGTCCTTGACCTCCCAACGGTTTTGGGTCAGGTACTCGGTGACTGCCGACTCCATCTGCTGGCGGGCCTTGAGCCCCTTGTTGGCCTTGCTGGGCTGGACCAGAATGGTGGGCATGCCGACCGCTTCCAGCATGTCGCTCTTGCTCTTCATGATGCCCATGGAGACCAAGTCGTCCTGGAGCTGCTGCTTGTGGACGTCGGTGATGATGTCGACCTTGATCTCGGTATCGGAGAGCCGCACCTGGGACTTCACACCCTTGCCCTTGCCGTCGGAGGCGCCCGGGGGCGGGAGGTTGACGTAGCGATCGAGCTGGGCGAAGAGCTTCTGCTGGTTGGTCTGATAGGCCTGCCGCTCTTCCTGCGTGGCCGAGAGCTGGTTCACGATGAACCACTCGAGGCATCCCTTGCGCGCGTTGTTGATGGCCGCCATCTGGTCGGGGCCCTTGCCCGAGCATTTCACCAGCACCGTGTTGGCATCCACGCTCTCGATGAACTCGCCGGGAAGCAATACCTCGGGCCCCTGCGGCTGCGGCTGGACCACCACCGTGGTGCAACCGAAAATCCACAATCCGGAAAGAACCACCGCCACCAGTGCCATCGTCCTCATGTGCCTTCCTCCTTTGGACACCTTGGGTTTTCCGCCAAGCGGGCCGAATATTTCAGAACCCTCCATGAGAGTCAAGCGGAATCCGCCGGCGCTCGGAGATTTGGGTTGACGCCAGCACGCGGGCTTGCGTAGTATCTGCGCCGTCTCCGGAACCGGGAGTCTTCTCATGTCGGGCCGCATAGACCGGATGGCGGGATGCGATATTCAACGATGGCGCGCGCTCTGCGCCGTGCTGGTCCTGGCGTGGTGCGCCGCAAACTGCAAGAAGGAATCGCCGCCGGCTCCCGATGGCGCGACGAATCCGCCACCGCCCGAGAGCCTCGACGCCGGGGCTCCAGCGGACGCCGCGGCGCCGGCGCTGGATGACGCGACACAGGAAGGCCCGGACGCCGGCGCGGAGACGCCCGACGCCGGGGAGGGCCCGGAAGCCGGGGAAGGCGGGGACGGCGAGGCCGGCGCGGACGAGGGGCTGTCGGCCGTGGGCAAGGCGCCCCGGGGCCACGACATCGGCCTCTCCCGCGACGCGGCCGCCAACCGCGCCCGCAAGGAGCTGCTCAAACTGCTTCGCGAAAAGGGCGTCGATCTTCCCGGAGGGAAGCTTCCGGAAGGCGTGACCATCGAGAAGTTCTGGGTCAGGGGCAAGTTCGTGTACGCCGAGGCCCGCTATCGGCCGCCGGCGCAAGCGTTGAATCAACCTCCGGCATCCCCGTCCAAAGGTGCTGCGGACGGGCAACCGGACGCAAAGGGTTCTCCCCAGGAGGGAAAGGGACCATGAAACGAGCCGCGCTATTGAGCCTGCTGTCGCTGTTGTTCGTCGCCCTGGCCTCCCCGGCCATGGGCCAGGCAAAGAAGAAACTCCGCATCGCCGTCGGCGACTTCTACACCAAGGGCGGCGGCGAAAACGTCTGCCGGGGTTGGCCCTCCAACTACGGCCAGACCGCGGCGGCCTCGCTCCGTTCGCGTCTCGCCGAGACCGGGGTTTTCACGGTGCTCTCGCGCGAGCAGATCCTCAAGGTGCTCAAGGAGCACGAGATCTCCATGACGGGTCTCGGCGACGCCGAGAACGCCAAGGCCACCGGCCAGTTCCTGCAGGCCGACCTCATCGTGGGCGGGGACTTCTTGTGCCAGCCCAATTACTTCGAGTTCAACATCAACCTCATCGACGTGGAAAAGGCGGAGATCGTCTGGGCCAAGGTGTACGAGATGAAGGACGTCTCCAAGATGAACGTCACCCTGAAAAACATCGCCAAGTTGATGGCCGACTACGCCAAGACCGGCTCCATGGGCAAGTCCGCCGGCGAGACCGAGGACCTGGCCATGATCGACACCAAGATCATGACCGCGGCCTCCGAGGCGGTGATCGAGACCATCCAGCAGGCCCTGCCGCGCGTGGCCGGGGTCATCGACGACGTCAACGTCTACGCCGAAGGCAAGGCGCCGATCAAGGTCAAGATCTCGGCGGGCGGCAACCAGTGGTGGCCCGGGTACAAGCTCCAGGTCAAGGACGGCGACAACGACGTCGGCTGGATCGTGCTGAAGAAGAAATCCTCCGGTTACGTCGAAGCCGACGCGGAAGGCGAAACCGAGGTATCCTCCATCGAGAAGGGCTTCAAGGCGACCAGCGAGGAGTTCAAACCCAAGGTGGCCATCGGCTACATCAAGGACATGGACGAGGCCAATGACAAGCTGGTGGAGTTCTTCAAGGACGGCCTGGTCAAGGCCATGAAGGAGGCCGAGAAGTTCGAGCCGGTGGACGACACCTCGGTGGAGAAGATCCTCGACAAGATGGGCGAGAAGACCAACAAAAAAGAGCTTGAAAAGCTATTCAAGAAGGGGGTAGATCTCCTGCTCACGGGCCGGTTCGTCGGTCCCAAGGGCGAGCGCCGGATCGACTTCGAAGCGCTCAGCACGTTTGACGGCAAGGCCGTGTTCAAGATCCGCTGGGATAGCGGTCGGATTTTCGGAAAAGGAAACGGGCTGTAATTCGTCAGATTAACAGTTGCCTTCACAAACAAGGAGGAAGGAAATGAAGAACCTGGCGATCATTCTCTCGGTGATGGTGCTGTTCGCGGCGGTCGGCGTGGTCGGCTGCGGCGGCGGCGGCGGGCAGAACGAACTCATGCAGACGACGTCCAGCGGCGCCCCTGCGTGGGTGACCAAGGGCAGCGGCGCCTTCACCGGCGATCGCGGCAAGGCCTTCTACGGCGTCGGCTCCGCCCCCAAGATGGTGGACGTGGCCATGCAGCGCGATCGGGCCAACAACCGCGCCCGCCGCGCCATCCTGCAGATCTTCAACAACTACATCGCCTACATGATGAAGGACTACGCCCGCAGCACCACCGCCGGCGACATGAGCAAGGAGTCCTACGAGGCGGACGTGCTCCAGGTCCAGAAGACCGTGAGCATCGGCGACGTGAACGGCGCCCAGATCGTCGACAGCTGGAAGGATCCGGCGGACGGCACCGTGTACTCGCTGGCGGTCCTCGACCTCGCCGCGGTGGCCGACGTGCTGGCCAACAAGGGCGAGCTCGATGCCAAGCTGCGCGACTACGTGCGCGCCAACGCCGCCAAGGCGTTCGACGACCTCGAGAAGGAAGAAGCCAAGGCCGGCCACTAAGCTGCGGCTCTGCAATACGGCACGAGTGACCGAAGGGCCGGAGCCGGAGAGGTTCCGGCCCTTTTTTCTAGATCTGGAATGCGGCCGCGCCCGACATCGCTCCCGGCCGATGGCGCCGGGGAAGCGGCGGCCGCTCCGAGAAAACCCAACGTCGTCAAGACGCGTTTTCTCGAATGGAATACGGTTTGACCGGGAGGTTTTTCATGCATCGCTCGGCGGCTCTGCTCCTGGGGTGGACGGGGTGTCTGCTGGCGGCGGGTTGCGGCGGAACCCGCGCCAGGATCGAACCTCCTGAAAAACCGCCCGCCTGGGTGGAGACGCTGCCCAAGAACACCGGCAAACTGTGCGCGGTCGGTTACTCGGGGCCAACGTTCTACCAGACGGACTGCTTCAAGAACGCCGCCGACAACGCCCGCGGACACCTGTCCCAGGCCATCTCGGTCAAGATCCGGACCATCACCATCGACATCTCGGACGGCACCCGCGGCTCGTACGATATGGACGTCATGGTCGAGGGTTCCGAGAGCGCGTCGGACACGGTGCTCAACGGCTCGGAGGTGGAGTCCCAGTGGCTGGACCGCTTTGGGCAACGCGGCCCCGAGAACGGCTGCTACGCCATGGTCTGCATCGATCCGTCCAAGCCGATCCAGAGCCTGGTGGAAAAGCTGGAAGAAAAGAAACTCCCGCCCAAGACCGTGGAAAAGGTGCGCCAGAACGCCGAGGCGGCCTTCGAGGAACTGGAAAAGGAAGAGGCCAAGACGCGCTCTGCTCCGCCGCCCAAGCCCGCGCCGCCCGCGAAGCCCGCTCCGGCCCCGACTCCCGCGCCGGCGCCGGCCCCCGCCCCGGGCGATGCTTCGCCGTCTTCCGGCGAGGGAGGCGGGACACAACCGTAGCCAATCTTCACACCGGGGGGATCGAGTACGGATGGCAGCAGGTCCCGCAAGGGAAAAAAAGGCTTTGCGAAGTCGAAACGCTCCTTGGCGACCCCCGGCCTCGGTTTTGTCTCCTGTCCCTGCGGCGACGAGCGTCACTTCATGATGTCCAGCTCCGAGAAGAAGTACGCAATCTCGGTTCGGGCGGTGTCGGGGCCGTCCGAACCGTGGGCGGCGTTGTGCTGCACGCTCTCGGCGTAGAGCTTGCGGATGGTGTTCACCGCCGCCTTGGCGGGATCGGTGGCCCCGAGCACCTCGCGGTGCCGCGCGATGGCGTTCTCGCCCTCGAGCACGGAGACGACGACCGGCCCGCTCGACATGAACTCCACCAGCCCCTCGAAGAACGGCTTGCCACGATGGACGGCGTAGAAACCCTCGGCCTGGGCCCGCGACATCCGCAGCATGCGCATGGCCACGGGGCGCAGGCCTTCCTTTTCGAAACGGCCGAGGATGGCGCCGATGAGGCCCTTCTTCACTGCGTCCGGCTTCACGATCGACAGGGTGCGTTCCAGCATTCGTTCCTCCTTCGCTGTCCTTGCGGTCCCAACATGATCATTTCGGCAGTATGCGGAGCAGATACTCCCGGTCGTCCGGGCAAAACACCGCGGGGCCCTGGCCGTCGATCTCGGCGCGCTCCTCGAAGGGGCGATCCGAGCCGCCGTCCATGAGTTGGTTGGGACCCGGCAGGGAGTGGAAGAAGTCCGGCGGGCCCGCCGCCAGCCCCAGGGTGTGCCCGATTTCGTGAGAGATGGTGTTTCCGATCATACTGCCCAGGGCGTGCACCGCCAGTTCGATGGCCGCAGCGCGCCGGCCGCCCGGATACTCGCCGGATTCCACCGCCTCGCCCCCGAGGAACGGGGCGAAAGGACCGAAGATGTCGTCGAAGCGCGGGGAAGCGATGGACATCGGCTTGTCGGCATGCGGCGAGAATGCCAGAAACGAGTCCACGAACACGCCACCAAACGCATAGTGGCCGCTCTCGCGGGAGTCGGCGTTGTTGCCACCGACGATGTCGTCGAAATAGATATTGCCGATGTCCTTGCCCATCGTGGCATCGAGACCCATGAGCCCCTGGTGATTGGGATCCTCGCCGCCGACTTCGATCACGCTGTACTCGGCAAAGTCGCTCGGCCGTTGCACCACGAATTCGACCGAGTAGTCCGCGTAGTCGCGCCGCACCACCTCCAGGATGCGCGTGCGAATGGCGCTCTCCATGTTGCGCAACCCGAACAGGCGCAGGGCGTCTGTGAAACCCGGCAGGTAGCTGATGTATACCATCTGCTTTTGCGGCAGCACCTCGAACCGGGCCTCGCCGGGCAACGGAATCCCCACCTGCACCTCGGACCCCAGCGTCACCCGCGGCGTGGCCGTTCCGCGGAGAACTCCCGGCACCGCGCCGAGTCCCTGCACCCCGCCCTGGCCATCGGACTGCACCCGCAGCACGTACCGCATGTGATCTCCGCTCACCACCTGCGGGGCGATCTCCAGGGCGTTGGCGCCGGTGAGATCGGTAACCTGGCCGCTGGTTCGGGTGAAGGTTCCCTCGACCCGAATCGTGGTCCGGGCGCCGCCCGCTACGAATCCGCGCCCGTAGAAGTGGATGTATTGTCCGCGGGAGGCGGCGCCGGGCTCCAGCCGCAGCAGAGCGGTCGGACCGATCTCGAAAGACGCCTGCACCGTATTGCCAGGGACCTCGCTCTTGTCCTGAAGCACGTTGACCGGCACCAGGCTCCCCTCGAAGCGACCGGGCTGGATGCCGAGGGCCTCCGCCGAAAGCGGTCCTTGCAGGCGTTCTCGCTGCACTGCCTCGAGCACGAGCGGGGAGTCCGCCACGGCCCGCTGGCCGCCCGCGTCCGGATAGAAGATCCCCGTCAACCGCAGCTCGGTCTGCCCCTCGCCCGCGAGCAGAAAGCCGCTGCCGGTGGCTTCGATGTCGCTGCCCAGGTACACCAGGCCGCCGCCGGCGGAAAAGACGTCCACCCGAGGGGTGAGGCTCTGCCGCAGATCGAGCCGGAGCCCGATTTCGGCTTGCTGGCGCAGACCCGCGCCATATTCGCAGCGCACGCGCAGGACTCCGTTGAACTCGCCCGGGCCTCCCAGTTGAGCAAAGAAGGCATCGTCGATGCGCAGGCGCAATTCGCCGTCCGAGAGCCGTTCGGGCTTGCGGATCCAGGGAGCCTCTCCGGCCTTCTCGAGCTCCAGAAGCAGGCTGCCGGAGTTCTCGTCCACGAACCCGCGCCCGTAGATGCGCAACCAGGTTCCCGGTAACACGATCGCCGGGCCCGCGCTCTCGATGGCCAGCTCCGGCAGGCCGCCGTCGGGCAACGGGGACGGCGTGCTGGTGCAACCGGCGAGCGCGACCGCCGCCAGCCATGGGATCCGACCGGCCGGGTGCGTGGAAAACATCATTGCACGCCCACCACCAGGTCGTAGCTGTTGGCGGCGCCGCCGTATCCGTAGATGCGGAAGTAGTGATACCCCTCGGCGGTCGCCCGCCAGTGGATATGTTCGGTGTCGCCGACGCCTTGCGAGGCCGCCAGTTGATGTCCGGTGAGATCGCCCGGGGTCACACCCGGGTCGTAGAGCTTGAGATCGAGATCGCCCGAGCTGGAGGCAAAAGAAATGGTCAGGTCCAGCTCCTGGTTGGCGTAGAGGTAGACCTTGAACCAATCCTCGTTGTTGGGACAGATCTTGAGGCCCGGCCTCGAGCCGGGGCTCAGCGTCTTGGCGTCGGACGGAGAGTCGTTGGGTTCCTGGTTGTCGTCGACACAGGAACTGCCGGGCGTGACCACGACGGTCATATCGTAGGTATTGCGGGCTCCTTCATAGGGAACGACCACGATGAAATAGATGCCGTCGGCCGGGATGCGGCTCACCGTGGCCAGTTCTCCGTCGTTTTCGGTCACGCTGCAGGCCAGCGCGACCTGGCAGGTGAGCTGCGGGGCCGACAGAGCGTCCTCGGAGAACACGGCCAGATCCAGATCGCCCGAGGCGTTGACGAAATCGAGCAGCACCTCGAGCTTGTCCCCCGCCTTGAGGTCGATCATGTACCAGTCGGGATCCCCGCAACAGGTGAGGTTGTCGTAGACGTTCTCCTCGACCACGCCAGCATCGTTGGGGTTGTCGTTGGACTCGAAAGCATCCGCGGCGCAGGGCGGCTCGTGCCAGAGCAGCATCTGATAGTGGTTGGATACGGTCCCCGAGGTTCCCTGGACCCGGACGGTGAACGTACGGGCGGAGGTGGCTTCCGCGATGCCGAGGCCGAGGATGCCGGGGTCGCCCTGCACCGGCGCGCCGCTGCCGACCAGGGTGCTCCCGTCCTCGCGGAACACGTCCAGTTTCAGCGCGCCGTTGGCGGACTCGAAGGCGATCACGGTGTAGAACTCCCGGCCGGGGGGCACGCTCACCACGTACCAGTCCACGTTGCCGGGACAGATGGTGAGGTCCTTCTGGTAGCATTCCTGGTTCTGATCGAAGTCCAGCGACATGGCTTCGTCGGGAACGTCGTCCGGTTCGAACGGATCGTCCTGACATCCCGTGTCTCCGGCGGCATAGGCGGTGAACGAGTACCGCCCCTCGGTGGGGACACAGGCGCGCTGGTTGCACTCGGGCTGACCTCCCTCGCCGTCCTGATCCACCGCGCACACGCTGTAGGCGATCTTGACCGTCTCGCCGCTCGGGAGTTTCGGGTTGGGGATGGTCCCGCTCCAGGCGCCGCCTCCCTTTGCGTCCAGGTTCTTCTTTTGGAACTCACCGCCGCCGATCGACCAGTACAGGGCCACACCGCCGATGGCGGACTCGGCGTCGGTCACATTGACGGAAACGGTGTAGTCCCCGCTGCCTCGCTGGTCCGCCAAAGCCTGGTGGGTGATGACCGGGGGGGTGCCGTCGCATTTCTGGACGCCGCCCTTCAGCAGGATGGTGATGTCCTGAAACACCTCGGGGTTCTGTCCGTCGTCGGCCCCGACCCGAAAGCCCCACACCGGTCGCTCGGCGATCTGCGCCGGCGAGGGGGTCCAGGAGAAGGTGGCCTTCTTGTCGCCGGGCAGCGTGGAGAATTCTCCGCCGGGAATTCCTTGCACCAGTCGCAGCGTGACCTGGGCCGAGTCCGGATCTCGCACCTCGATGTGGCACTCGATCCGCTGGGAGCGATCGATGTCCAGTGTGAAGTCCGCCGGCGAAATGAACACCGGCGCGCCCACGCCGGCCCCGCCCAGGGTGACGGTGATGATGATCGATTCGGTGTCCACGTCGATGCCGTCGGTCACTTTGAAGGTCACCGGGTAGTCCTTGCCGCGGCCGTCGGGGCCGGCGTCCGAGGCGATCGGCGACCACTGGAAGCGCGCGGTGGTGTCGTTCACCTGGCTGAACATGGCGGCGGCGGGCTTGCCCTCGATGCCGAACTCGAGCGGGTCGCCGTCGCCGTCGGCGGCCTGGATGTCGAACTCGAGGGTTTTTCCCGTCTCGACGCTCTTGTTGGGGATCGGGAACAAGCTCGGCGCCTGGTTGGAGCAGGCCGCGAGCCCAACGACGGACAAAGCCGCCCAGACAGTCTTTGCGCGCATGAACCACCTCCCAGTGCGCAACGCAAGCCATTCTGCCCGCAATGGAAGAACGGGTCAACGCGAAAGGACGCGTCTCAGTCGTCCGCGCGCTCCAGGCCGAGAAAGAAGCCGATCACGGCAAAGATGGGCACCGCGACCGCGGGCCGGCACAGCATGGGTCAGCCGCCGCCGGCCGCACCGAGGCCGAAGCTGACCCCGGCGCCGATTCCCGCAAGCAGCGCAGAAAAACCCAGCGCGCGCCGCAGGCGCTTCCAGCCCTCGCCTTTCATTTTTCCTCCGGCTTTTGGGAAGGACGGGGAAGCTCGCAGGAATCCTTGTCGGTGTCCGGCCCACCGGGCCGGCACGAGGGCGACATTCAGGTGGGCACCCCGAGGCGGGGCAAGATCACCGCCTGGAGGAGAATCCAACCACCGACAAAGACCAAAAGCCACAACAGATCCATATGAACCTCCTGACCACGCCCATCTTAAGCACTCGTCCGGAGATAATCAAGACAATATTCGTCCATAATCAATCGACGGCATCTTGCCCAATTTTTCACCTCGATGCTAGAATTCGTCCACTCGTGCCGCCGGATTCCGGCAGGAGGTTTCCTTGAGATTCGCACCCATCCCGCTGTTGTTGCTCGCCTGGACGGCATGGCTTTCGTCCTGCGATTGCGGCTCCACCGTGCACCAAGTGGGCCCGGAGATCGAGCGGTATTTCTCCGGTCCCGACTCTGCGGTTCCCGGGATCGAGCAATATCAGGATCTTCCCGAGAGCGACCAGCTTTCACTGGATTTCGGCATGGTGGATCTGAACACCATCGCCCGGCGCTATCTCTTCATCCGCAACCAGGGCGAGGGCGATCTGGTGCTGGCGAACTTCTCGCGGGACGCTGCCACCAGCCCGGATTTCCGCATCGGTTGCCTTTCCGGCGGCACGGTCGTCGACGACTGCCTGGCGGGCGGCGCGCCCCTGCGCATCGCTCCCGGTCGCGACCTCATTGTCGAGATCATTTACGTCCCGCTGGAAGAAGAACCCGACGCGGGCGGTTTCACCCTCGGGTTCAACACCACCCGCCACGCCTCCATCCACGTCTCGCTGGCGGGTCGGGGCGTGACTCGCGAGATCCAGGTTTGCATCGCGGACTGCGTCGGCGACGAGGCTTCGATGGCCTGCAACGGAGCGCCGGAACTGTGCAACGAGCAGGTCGGCAAGGACAACCTGGTCATCCAGTTCGGCGATACGCCGATGGAGGTCACGGCATCGCGGCGCATCATCATCCGCAACCTCGGCGACCGAGACCTGCGCCTTGCCGGAATGCCGCTGGAATCCTCGGACGGCCGCTCGCTCTCGCTGGACCTGGCCGGCATCTCTTTGCCGCAATCGATGACGTCTCACGCGGAGCACACGGTCTTTCTCAAGTACCATCCCGCAGCCGGCGGCGACCACACCGGCATGGTGCGAGTACTGACGGACGACCTCAACGAACCGGAGATCCAGATCCTGGTGACAGGCCGGGGCGTGGCCCCGCGCGCATGCCCGGAGCCGCTGGAACTCGACTTCGGCAGCGTTCGAACCGGCGACCGGCCGGTCAAGTCTTTCGCCATCCAGAGTTGCGGCCTGCAAGCTTTGCGGATCACCGAACTCTCCCTGAGTCCGGGCAGCAGCCCGGATTTCTCGTTGTTTGCGCCGCCGGCGCTGCCGGCGGACATCCCCGTCGGAGAGTCCCTGGCGGTGCAGGTGGAGTACGCGCCCCAGCGAGCCGGCAGCGACATCGGCGGCGTGGACATCTTTTCCAACGACTTCACCGCCGAGGCCGGCACCGGCTACACCGGGACGGTGGTCCTCAAAGGCCGCAGCGATGAGACCTACTGCGATATCGTGCCGGAGCCGGTGGCGGTGAACTTCGGCGTGGTCAACGTCGACGACACTCCGAGGGTGGAGTTGGTTCTGCGCAACGCGGGCAACCAGGATTGCGTCCTCAACCAGGTGACGATCACGCGCAATACGCCGCAGAACGAATTCGCCCTGCCCCAGCCCCCCAGCCCCAACAGCTCCATCGCCCCGGGCGGTACGCTGAGCGTTTCCATCGATTACCATCCGATCAACCTGGGACAAGACACCGGCATCCTGAGCGTGTTCGGCAACGACAAGGACACCGGCGAGGTCAAGATCGATCTGAACGGCTTCGCCAAGCCCAGCGGCAGCGGCCCGGTTGCGGTGTGCACCGTGACGCCGGCCCAGGCCGCCGCCTTCGACACCCTGACCTGGCGCGGGGATCAGAGCTACGACCCCGACGGCCGAGCCATCACGACCTACACCTGGAGCATCGTCTCCTTCCCGGCCGGCTCTTCGGCGCGGCTGGTGGGCGTCGGAGCCAACCGGACCACCCAGACCGATCTGGCCGGCAACTACACCGCCCAGTTGGTCGTCCAGAACGATCTCGGCCAGTCCAGCCAGCCCTGCACCGCCACCGCCACGGTCATCCCCAGCCAGGACCTCTGGATCGAGATGTACTGGCAGCGCACCAACGACGACATGGACCTCCACCTCTTGAAGCCCGGCGGTATCAAGCGCACCCAGGGGGATTGCTACTTTTCCAACTGTATCCGCCCGCTGTCGCCGGATTGGGGCCAGATCGGCGTGACCACCGACAACCCGCACCTGGACCTGGACGACATCCCCGGCGACGGGCCGGAGAACATCAACATCGCCGCGCCGGCCGACGGCCTCTATACCGTCTTCGTGCACGACTATCCGGGGTCCACGAACACCGCCGCCAACCACGTGACGGTGAACGTCTACATTTCCGGTCAGCTCAGGGCGACCTTCGAGCGCGATATCTCGGGAGAGGACACCGACTGGATGGTGTGCACTGTCGACTGGCCTTCCGGCGTGACCACGCCCCTCTGACCCGTCTTCGGCTGAGAAATACCGCGGTCCCGCCGACGCCAAGCAGCACCAGCGCCATCGTCACCCAAAAGCGGACATTCGACCACGGCGCGCCCGGACCCGCGATCGCCGCCTCCGAGAGCGGCAGCCCCCAAAACTCGCCATTGTACGAGCCGAAGAAGATCATCCAGCGCCCGTCGATCTCGGCCGCGGCCGGCGACGACCAGGTGCTCTCGCCCAGGCTGATTCCATCCCAGAGCGGCGCTCCCGTAAACACCGAAAAACGCTCCGTACCCTGATCCGCCCACAGTCCGAACAAACGATGGTCGAGGGCGGCCGCGACAACGGTCGGGCGCGCGCCATCATCGATCACCGCCGCCGAGGCATACACCGGCGCCCCCCGGTCCTGGCTCCAGCGCAGCGCGCCGGTCCGGGCATCCAGACCATACATCTTGCCATCGTACGAGCCGACGACCACCTGTGCCGATCCGGGGCCTTCGATCACGACCGGCGTGGCGGAGATCCAGTAGCCGGTCTTGTGGCTCCACACTTCTTCTCCTGATCGCGCGTCCAGGGCGCGCAGCTTGCCGAAGTGCGAGCCGGCGAACACGAGCGGCCGGTCGCGGTCGGGCCAGACCGCGCAGCTTCCCTGGATGATTTCGGATTCGCGATGAAGCCAGACGATTTCGCCGCTGTCGGCCCTCAGCAAGCGCAGGTTGCCATCCTCCGAGCCGACGCACAGAAAACCGGCGCCGTCGATCTCGAGGTACACCGGGTGAGAGATACGGTTGTCGAGGAAATCCGTCCGCCATAAGCGCTCCCCGCTCGCGGCATCCAGCGCGCTGAGTCCTCCCTGCTGGTGGTTGGCGCCCAGCGATTTGTCGTACACCCAGTGGCCCACGAACAGCGCCTCGCGACCGCCCGCATGCCCCAGGGCCGGGCCGCTGAGGCGGGCGCCGCCCAGGGTGGGCCGGTAGGGCTCGACCTCGACCGAAAACACGCGCGTTCCCTCCCGAGCATCCAGAGCGTACACCGTCCGGTCGGATGAGGCGGCGTACAGCAACGGGCGACCGTCGCGGATCCGGATGGCGGGGGTTGCGTACACCCCGGCTCCGGTGTTGTAGCGAAAGCGCAGCTCGCCGCTGGCGGCATCCCAGAGGTATACGCGATGATCGTAGCTGCCGGCGGCCACCCATGCCCGTCCATCGAAGGCGGCCAGCGCCGGAGACGACCAGACCGTCATCCCGGGCTCGAAGGCGTGGACCTTGCCGGACAGATCGTACATCCAGCGGCGGGGTTTTCCGCCTTGGCGGGCGGCCAGGCGTACGGTGGCGCTTCCCCTCTCGTCGCCGCGCCACATGGGCCAGTCGGCTTCGTCCAGGCCCTGTGCCCACGCTGGCAAAGCCCAGATCCCGACCACCAGGGAAAAGATCAGGATCCGGCGCCGGGACTGCCGGAAGTCGGCTGCCACGTGTCCACCACCTTCAATCGGCCCTGGGGACAGCGGTCCACGCAGGCCATGCAGAACTGGCACTGGTCGAGGCGGACCCGACCCTCCTGGATCGCTCCGACCCGACAAACTCTGGCGCAGGCGCCGCAGTCCCGGCATTCGCCGTCCGCCTGCACCCGCAATCGGGAGCGCCGGTGAACCACTCCCATCAGGTATCCCCAGGGGCAGATATAGCGGCACCAAGCCCGGGCCAGAAACAAAGACGCCACCATCAACACCAGCGTGGTCAACGCCGAAGCGGGGTCGCGCACGTCGGCGAATGCGAAGTGCACCGGCGACACGATGGTGGTTCGCATCAAGGCCGAGATGAAGATGATCCAGAAGCTGGCCGCGCGCAGACCCCGGATGGCCTCGTCTCGCACCACACCGCTGAGCACCATAAACACGAGCAGAAACAGCGAGGCGCCCCAATAGAGACTGGAATCCTCCACGTAGAATTGCCGCGTGCTCCCCAGCCAGAACACCAGCAAGAGAAAGCCGGAAAAGAACAGAAGCAGCAGGATGTTCCGCGCAACCGGGCCCGGTCGCACGCGGACCCGGGACAGAAGTCTCGCAAGATTCTCGCGCGCAATCGTCATGATCTCCTGCAACGTGCCGGTGGGACAGATCCAGCCGCAGAAGAACGGCCCGCTCGCCAGAGAGAAGGAGAGCACCACCACCGGCAGGCTCATCCAGAAAAACGACTCGGTGAACACCGTGCCGATCAGGGTGATGCCGTGCAGGGTGTTTCGAATCATCCCGAACACCCCGAGGCACGAGTACACGATGTAGAAAAAGACCAGGATGGAGATGCCCTGCACCAGGTGGCGGATCCCTTGCCGCCGGCGGCGCACGTTGAGCGCGACCAGGGTGAGCAAAAAGAGCGCCAGCACCGAAAACAGCTCCACGTGGCTCTCGTCGAGCGCCACCAGGGGCGACTCCAGCGTTTTCCACAGCGGCAGATAGTTGGTGTCCATGCGGCCTCAACGGTCCTGCTCGCCCGCGCCATCCCGGTCGCAGCGCCCGGTGCCGTCCATACACGTCTGGGAGCACCCGGGCAAGGCGCGCCCGCCATCCCAGGTTCTGCCGAGAAAGCGCGCCACGAACGGACAGAGCGGGTGCTCCATCACCTGGGCCAGCGGGCCGAACTGGACCAGCCGTCCGCCCAGGAGCACAGCAACGTCATCGCCCACCGCCCTCGCCTCCTCCCGGTCGTGGGTCACGTGCACCGTGGTGAGGGAGAGCGCCTGGTGCAATCGGCGAAGCTCGGCGCGCAGCTCGAGGCGGCTGTTGTGGTCCACGCGGCTCAGAGGTTCGTCGAGCAGCAGCAGCCGCGGCCGGACGGCCAGGGCTCTCGCCAGGGCCACCCGCTGCGCCTCGCCTCCGCTCAGTCGCGCAGGGCGGGCCTTCGCCAGACGGGAGATTCCGAGCAACTCGAGCAGTTCCCGCGTCCGCGTATCTCGCTCTTCCCTGCCGATGCCCCGCACCGAAAGCCCAAAGGAGACGTTGCTCGACACATCGAGATGGGGCAGCAGCCAGGCGTCCTGGAACACCAGCGCCAGTTCCCTGCGCTCGGGCGGAAGGCGGCCCACGTCATCGCCGGCGATGCGAATCTGGCCGGGATCGGAGAGAAACGCTCCGGCCAGCGCCGAGAGCAACAGGGACTTGCCGCTGCCGCTCGGCCCCAGCACCACCAGATAGCGGCCGGCCGGCAGCGAGAGCGAGATCGGCCCCAGGGTAAAATCGCCAAAGCGCCGCCAAAGCTGGCACAGTTCGATCATGCTCCGGCCCTCCGCAGCGGCGACCGGCTCCAGGGAGCGGGCAGCAGCGACCGGCCGAACTGCATCAGCACGAACACCCAGAGACAGATCAGCATCAGCAACATGGCGATGGGCCGGCTTTCCGACACGCCCCCTTTGAGAAACTCGTTGTACACCAGCACCGATCCCGACAGCGGATGCGGCGCGAACAGCATGATGGCCCCGAACTCGCCGATGGCCCTGGCCCAGCACAGGATGACGCCGGTGAGCACTCCGCGCGACGCCAGCGGCAGCGCCACTCGGGCGAACACCTGCCAGGGTCGGGCCCCGAGGGTTCGCGCCGCCGTCTCCAGCGGTTCCGGAACTCCCTCGAAGGCGGTCACGGCAGCCTTGATGAGAAAGGGCGAAGCCACGATGGTCTGGGCCAGCACGATGCCGCCGAATCTCCCGGCCAGGCCCAGCCCCAGACCCTCGAGCCACTCGCCGAGCGGCGATCCCGGCCCGAGCAGCGACAGCATGGCGATGCCCACCACCGGCTTGGGCAGCAAGATGGGCAGATCCACCAGGACATCGACCAGACTCCGGCCCCGCGGCTCTCCGCGAGCCAGCGCGTAGGCCAACGGGACGCCGAACAGGAACGCGACCAGGGTGGAGATGCTGGCCGAGGCCAGCGACACGAGGAGCGCCTCGCGCACCTCGGGCCGCCCGGCGAACTGCAGCAGCGTCTGCGGCGTCTCCTGGACGAGCATGTGCAGGAAGGGCAGCAGTATGAGCCCGAGAACCAACAGACCGGCCGCCAGCGAGGCGCTGACGAAAAACGAGACGCCCGCCTGAATGCTGCGCCACACCAGGATCCACAGGAGCGCCAGAGGGACGAACGTTTCGAAAGCGTACGGCTGAAAGACGACGTAGCTCAACACGAAGGCGCCAAAGAGCCCGAGCAGCAATCCGTCGCGAAAGACGCTGGCATACACGACGATCAGCAGCAGAAAGAGCGACTCGCGCTGCAACAGCACGACCAGCAGAAGAAACAGCACCAAGTACCCGGCCGCGAACAAGCCCAGGCGGCGGCGGCCGCCCGACGGGAGCAAGGCCAGGCCGCTCCAGGCCACGAACAGGTTGACCGCGAACATCACCAGGTTGGTGGGCAGCGACAGCACCGGATCGGGCATGAGCCCGATGAGCAGGTGGACCAGGGCCACGCCGGAAATGGTGATGGCCAGAGCTCGGCGCGGTATCATCGGTCACCTCTCCGCATCGCCGAACGCCGGATGGAGGGTCGCGGAAAGTTATCGCAACATTGGCTGTGATTGGAGCGGGCGGCCGCCATCGGGTGGGGGGCGTGCCGGACCTTCAGGGCAACCGGTCCAGCACCGCCGTCAGGAAGCCGGTGATGAGTTGCTTGCCGGGGTCGTCGTTCCCGGTCTTGCCCAGGTCGATCTCGATGAAGTACTTGCCCTTGACGGCGTGCAGCAGCCAGGCCTCGGTGGCCGAGGAAAAACGCCGCCGCGCCGCGTCGCCGATCCCGGCCAGATCTTCCCAGGTGGAAAGGCCCTTGATGGAATCATGATTGAAAACCGCGAGGGCCTGGTCTTTCGTGGTCATCTCGTAGATCTGGAGGTCGGTGGTCTTGTCGCTGTTCTTGTAGTAGGCCATGGCCATCCCCGCCCAGCCGCCGACATCGTCGACAAAGATGGTGATGTGGCCATCGATCAGGATCTCGGCCTCGGCGCGGGTATAAGCGACAGCGATGCCGCCGGCCGGGGGATTCTGGGACCATGGAGTTGTGTCCACCTCCCAGCCTGTAATGTCGCCGGTCTTCGGCATGTAGTCCCCCACCTTCTTCGTCGAACCGCCTCCGCCGCCGCAGGCTGCCAGGGAAAGCGCGAAGGCCATCGCCGCAAACAGCGCCACGGTTCTCATCGGGATCCTCCTTGGCTTGCGATTTTCAAGTCCGCGCCGATGCGCGACATCCCGCGCACCGACCGGCGAACATTCTACCCAGGAGCGCACAGAAGTCATGGAAAATATCGGCCGGGTCGGACCACCGAGAAAAGCAAGATGCTCGAACGCTACAAGGGACGGACCTGGAGGTTTTGCGGGGGACGCGGGGGGACGTCGTCGGTCACGCACACCTCGTCGAAGAACGTCACACACCCCTGCCCGCTCGGCCCCCGCCGGTGCTCGGCCACCGCCGAAAGCAGGTAGCCGGCCCACAGGGCGGTGAGATCCTCGATGTCACCGGTGTTGGCGATCAGGATGTCACGCACCGGCTGATCCTGTCCCGCGATGCCGAGGGCCATGGCGCACACCATGCTGCGCCAGCCGTCGTAACCGCGGTTGGCGTAGCAGAAGGTGTTGACCTCGTTCTGGTACTGCGTGTCGCCCAGGATGACGAGCGCCGCCTTGGCCAGGGTCTTGGCGTCGTTGTTCGAGACGAAGCGGCCGGCCGGGTAATGGCTGCAGGTGGCGCTGTCGACGCAGGTGTCCTGGTTCGCCATGGTCTCGATGCGGGTTCGCACCGCCGGCCCCGGGGTGAAGCCGGCCGCCAGCACCGCCGCCAGCCCGCGCCAGGTGGGGTTGGGATCGTCCATCTGGCGGATGAACACCTCCTGAATCCGCGGGTCGGACAGCTTGATCTTGGCCAGATCGATCAGGCCGCGCTCCATCTGGGCGTGGTCGAAGGCCCAGTAGTCGAAGCCCGAGCCATCGTCGGCGTCCTGGTGCTCGTTGGGGTGCCAGCTCCCGTCCAGGCCGCCGTCGGCGGTGTACTCCAGCCGGGCGTGACCGTAGCGCTCCAACATCTCGTCCAGGCCGCCGACCGCCGGATAGGTCGAGGCCAGTTCGGCGAACCGCTGCCACATCAGGTGCTCGGCCTGGCCGTGGGAGTTTTCGAGCTCGCTCTGGGTGGGCAGCGCCTTGGTGTAGTAGTTGTCGTCGATGTTGAAGTTGCCGCCCGGGCTCGGGTGCGGCGAGAAGTGCGTGGCCAGCGTGATCTTGAGCCGGAGGTTGTCGTCGCCATTGTTGGCGGTGCGGGTGATGGTGAGGGTGAAGAGCTTGTTCTCGCCGGGCATGACCGTGACGTTGGACGGCGAGCAGGAGACGCTGAAATCCGAGTTGGAGGCCAGCAGGCGCACGCCCGAAATCCCGTAGGGGAAGTTGTTGCGCACCCACACCCGCAGCGTCTCCTGGGACCCCACCGTCTCGTTCATGAACACCGTATCGCGCTCGGGCTTCACGATGATGCGCGAGGGGGTGTTGTAGATGTTGGTGCACCAGTGGGCCAAGGCCGGCGGCGCGCAAAGGACGGTGGCCCCGATGGCCGCGGCGGCAAGAACCAGGGATCGGGATCGGCTCATGGGCTCTCGCTCCTCTCGGGCGACGCCTCGCCCGGTGGCTTGCGCGATTCTGACCTTTGGGGGCCGGCGCTGTCAAGGACGGCGCCGTTGACAAGCCGGCAGCTTGTGATATGAAGCCAGTCGCGTGGGAGAAACGGGTAACTTGCCAACCCAACCTCGAAAGGAGAAGTCCATGAGCGTGGTTGTGATGGGAGTGGGCTACTGCGGTGCCTTCCCGACATCGGGGGGCCTGTCGTACCGCGAGCTGATTCGCCGGGCGGCCACCATGGCCTACCAGGACGCCGGCATCCGGCCCGAGGAGATCGACGCCGCCATCTCCGTGGAAGAGGACTTCTGCTCCGGGTACTCCATCGCAGACGAGTACACACCGGACCAGCTCGGCATGGTCCTGAAGCCCATGTACACGGTGCCCGGCGACTTTCTGCACGGCATCTGCTCCGGCGCGATGCAGCTTCGCACCGGTCAGTTCAAGACCGTGGTGGTGGAGTCCTACAGCAAAGCCAGCAACGTACTGACCAAGGACGAGCTGGTGCACTTCGCCTACGACCCCGTCTTCAACCGCTACGGGGCGAGCCCCCACTACCTGGCCGGGATCGAGATGCGATCTTTCCTGGACCGCCACTGCCTGAACGAGGAGCAGGTGGCCGCGCTGGCCGCCGAAAACCGCACCCGGGCGCTGGGCAACCCGCTGGCTCCCTTCGGCGCTCGCCTGGACGCGCGCGACGTGCTGCGCTCCCGGCCTATCGCGTCCCCGGTGACCGAGTTGATGATCGCCCGCCCGGCCGACGCCGCCATCGTGGCGGTGCTGGGCATCGGCGAAGAGGCGGAGCAGCGCTCGCGATTCCCCATCCGCCTGGCCGGGACCGGCTGGTGCTCCGGAACCTCCATCATCGAGCGGCGCGACCACGCGCTATCGGAGGGAACGTCGCTGGCGGCCCGCATGGCCCTGGAGGAGGCCAGGATCGGCATCGAGCAGGCCGATGTGGTTTACGTCTCCGACGTCTACCCGCACCGGCAACTCATGCACCAGGAGGCGCTCGGCCTGCCCAAGGCCATCCTGCCGCACGTGAACCCCGACGGTGGGGCGCAGGGCACGGGCGAGCTATTCGAGGCCACCAGCGGGCCGCGCTTCTTCGATGCGGTGCGGCAGCTACGGGAAGAAGCCGGCGCGCACCAGGTTCCAGACGCGGAGATCGCCGTGGTCCAGGGCTGGCGAGGGGTGCCCACCGACTCTTGCGCGGTGGTGGTCCTTTCCAACTAGGGAGGCAGACATGAAAAATCGCGTTGCCGTGATCGGCGCGGGCATGACCCGCTTCGTTCGTCGCGCCAAGGAAACCGGGCCCGAGCTCGCCGCCATGGCCGTGGACATGGCGCTCAAGGACGCCGGGCTGACCATCGACGACATCGACGCCGTGTGCCTGGGCACCGCTCCAGACGCCTTCGATGGGGTGCACATGAAGGGCGAGTACCTGCTCACCGGCGCCGGCGCCAAGAAGAAGCCGTACATGCGCCACTACGTCGGAGGTGGTACGGGCGTGCTCAGCCCCATCCACGGCTGGATGCACGTGGCCTCGGGCAAGTTCCGCACTTGCCTGGTAGTGACCGAGGAGAAGATGTCCTCGGCCTTCCCCCATCCCGCGGGAGCCTTCCTCACCATCTTCGACCACACCACCGAGCAGCCGCTGGAGCTGACGCTGATCCACATCTTCGGCATCGAGATGTCTCGCTTCATGCACGTCTATGGCTACACCGAGGAGGAGTTGGCGCTGGTCTCGGTGCTGGCCAAGAAGAACGCCCTGGACCACCCCGCCGCGCAGTTGGGCGCCAAGCTCACCGTCCAGGACGTGATGAACTCGCCGCTGCTTTCCTGGCCCGTGAAGCGCCTGGACATCAGCCCCACCTCGGACGCGGCCTGCGCCATCGTTCTGGCCAACGAGAGCGTGGCCCGCGCGCACAGCAAGGCGCCGGTGTTCATCGAGGGCGTCGGCTACCGCCTGGACACCGCCTACTGGAACACCCGCGACCTGGCCTTCCCCAACTACGTGGCCATGGCCGCCAAGGACGCCTACGAAATGGCCGGCATCACCAAACCGGACGAGCAGATCGACGTCTGGGAGCCCTACGACCCGTTCGATTACAAGGCCCTGCACCACATGAACGCCCTGATGCTGGACAAGAGCGGCCGGAAGACCCGCGAGCTGTTGCTCTCGGGCAACTTCGAGCGGGATGGCAGCCACCCCATGATCCCGTCGGGCGGCGCCCTGGGCGTGGGCAACCCCATCGCCGCTACCGGCCTGATGAAGATTGCCGAGCTGTACTTCCAGCTCTCCGGCCAGGCGGGCAAGCGCCAGGTCAAGAAGGTCCCCTACCGCGGCGTGGCCCAGGCCTGGGGCGACCTGATGCAGGTCGGCACCGTGGTGGTCATGGCCTCGGAGGGCGGCATGCCTCGCACCACCCGCTGGAGCCAGATGACCGCCAAGGACCTTCCCGGCACCGCGCTGGAGAGCGTGGAGCAGGTCGAGAACATCAAGTATACCCCCGATCTGCGCTATCGCTGGGACAACGGGTTCGCGCTCACCACCTACCTGAACGGCTTCAAGCACGGCAAGATCCGCGGCTCCAAGTGCCACCACTGCGGCCGGATCATGATCCCGGCCCGGTCCTTCTGCGAGCTGTGCAACCTCCAGAGCGTGCAGGACTACTGCGACTTGCCGGACACTGGCACGGTGCAGACCTTCACCCTGTCGCATATCAACTGGGATTCCTCTCCCCTGCCCAAGGGCAAGGTCAAGATCATCGCGGTGATCGCCATCGACGGCGCCACCCCGGAGATGGGCCTGTGCCACATCCTGGGCGAGGTGGACCCCAAGGATGTCAAGTGGGGCATGCGGGTCAAGGCGGTGTGGAAACCCGAGAAGGAGCGCACCGGAACAGTGACGGACATTCTTTACTTCAAGCCCATCAAGGGAAAGACCCCGGATCCGCAGGTCACCTGGATCAAGCCGGTGGAGCTGGATTCGGAGACGGCGCAGGCCTTCCCCGGCAAAATCCCCATGAGCTACATCTACACCGCCGGTCTGGGAGGCATCCGCTTCTACACCGACCTGGCCAAGGGCAAGCTCTCGGGCACCCACTGCCCGCAGTGCAACCGGGTGTTCGTCCCGTCCGCGGCGTTCTGCGAAGACTGCATGTGCCTCCTGGATCCCGACAAGGACGCGCGGCCGCTCGATCCCAGGAGCGGCAAGGTGGCATCCTTTACCGTCGTCCACGAGGATCGCTCCGGGCACCCGTTGGAGACGCCGATGGTGCTGGTCCAGGTCGAGTTCCCGGGTGCCACCGGCAGTGTCTTCGGCCGCCTCGAGACCAAGGATCCTGGCGCGGTGTGCGTCGGCCTCCCGGTCGAGTTGCAGAAGAGCGGCAAGAACGCCGGCCCGGAGGGCGTGACCTTCAAAGTCCGCGGCAAGTAGCGCCCGCTCTCCCTCCCGGTCCCGGCCTGGCCGGGTGATCCTCGACAGCTCTGCAAACGCGATGCCGGCCGAGATCTCCCAGAGACCCCGGCACCGGAGACTCCGGCGACTGACTCGGTCTTTCCGGACGTGAAATCCTGGGTCCCGGCACGACAGCCGCGATCTTGCGCGAATCATGGTTGCGGCTTTTTTCGATGGTTGGCTTCTGGTAGCATGCGCAGCATGATCACCCTGGTCGGCACCGTCCACCTCGATCCAGATGGATATCCGCGCCTGGTGCTGTTGCTGGAAAAGCTGCGGCCTGCGTTGATTTCGGTGGAAGTGAGCGGGTACGCCCTCAAGTTCCGGCGCCAGAACGGCGAGCGGCTGGCCGCCCGGCTAGAGGGATTCCGCCGGCCCGACGGGACGCTCCCCGAGGGCCTGGCCGCGGTGGAGGCGCAACTCCAGATCCCCTTCGAGCATCGCGCCGCCCACGACTACGCCCGGCTCAACCGCGCAAAGCTGGTTTGCATCGGCGACAGCCGCCGCTCGCAGGCGCTGCTGGACATTCTCGAGCGAGAACTTCTCGCAACCGACAATCTGGTAACGCTCGCGCTGCGCAAGGATGTTCCGCTCTCGGAGCTGGTGGCGCGGGAGTGGGCCCGCGCCCGGCGGGAGTTCGAAAAAGGCCCCCTGGCCGGGACCGATTCCGCCCGCAGGCTGGCCGCCGCCAACCGTAAAATGGCCCGCCGCATCCGCACCCTGGCCGCGGCCGGATCGAACCTCGTCCATGTCGGCGGCTGGGAGCACCTGGCCGGCCTCTCGGAACTGCTTTCCGATCTGGCACCGCAGGTCGCCTTGCTCTCGCCGGAGACGATCTCCTGGCAAGGGGGCGAGCCCCCTTGAACCCCCAAGAAAAATCAAGAAAAACCAAGAAAAACCTGCTTAATAAGGAACGGCCCGGAAAAACAAAAGAACCCGGAAAACCTCTTGGCAAGGGGGCAGGCCCCTTGGACCCCCAGAGAAAACCCCGGAAAAACCCGCTGGATAGGGTAAAGACCGGAGAAAACCGGCACATTTAGGAATAGCTTGTTGAGCCTTGCATCCGACAATCAAACAAAGCGAGCGGGGCGCGTAGGCGAAGCCCTCTATGCACCGCAGGCGCTCTGGCCGAGGAGCTAAGAGGGCGAGCCGTAAAACAGCACCGCGAGCTTTACCTGATCAATGCAAGGCTCAAGCAAGGGGGCGAGCCCCCTTGAACCTCCCGGAAAAACCTTCGATTTACCGAGCCTTGCATTGGTCAGGTAAAGCTCGGAAGGCAGGCGACGTTTTCCTTCCCCGTCTTCTTCCTGGTCGGAGCCTTTTCCCCTTATTATTAGCGCCTTTTCTGGGTTTTCTCCCGGGGGTTCACGGGACCAGAGCCCCCGTGACAGCAGGACTTCTCGTCACTTGGGGATGTCGAGGGTGAGGATAACGTCCTTCTGGCTCAGGTAGCGGACGTTCAAATCCTTGAGCTTGGGATAGCCCGACGGGTCTACGCTGATCTGGTTGACCGAGTACTTGCGCACCGCCTGGAGCCCGGCGCCACCCTGGCTGGCATAGCTGGTCTGCACACCCAGTGAGCCGCTGTCGATGTGCTCGGTGCGAAACCCCTTGGGCAGCGACTGGAGCAGGATATTCTGCGGGAAGGTCACACTCACGCTCATGTCGTCGAACCACATGAAGGGATAGCGCAGCATGTGTTCGCGTTTCTCCGTTGTGGGCATGGGGCAGATGTCGTAGGGCCGACCGGTGCGGGTGTACATGGTGGGGCAGGCCACGTGGTGCAGGAAGGGGCCGGCCTTGACCACCATGCGGTCGCGCATGAGTTGGGCGTGGTTGGGCACGTGGTAGCTCACCGTGATCTCCAGCGGTTTGTCCACGTCCTCGAGGTTGACAATGGCGAAGTCGTCCATCTCCGCCTTGTCGGCGGTGGCGGTGGCGATGGAGCGCACCGCGGACTCGCGATCCTTGGGGTTGAGCGGCGTGAGCCAGGTGCGGTAGGCCAGCGCCATCTGTCCGTTGATGACCGAGCGTGCGTCCACCTTGGCCACGCCCTCCACCGTGATCGATCCGGTGACGGTGATCTCGCGCTTGTTGTCGGCGGCCTTGGAAACCGGGAGATCGCGGAACGACACCTGCCCGCCCTTGACGAACAGCGCCTTGCGCCCCTCGAAAGTCCAGGGGATCCGGCCGAAGCCCACCAGGCGGTTGGTGGTGTCCAGCAGCGTGCCGTCTGGGAGCGCCAGCAGCGGATAGGTGAACTGGTACAGGTCCGGCACGCCTTCCAGCGGCGCCACCGAGTCCGAGGGCGAGGTCAGCACCACCGTGGCGTCGAGTCCCTGGGCCTGCAACATGAGAAACATCAGGTTGGCCGCCTGCTCCGGCGTGGCGGTCTTCTCATCCAGGATCTGCTTTATCTTGATCGTGGAGATCTCGATCTCGCGCGGGACGTACGACAAACCCTCGTAGGCCTCGATGGCGAGGTTATGCTTCACCCAGTGGTAGATGGCCCGGGCCTTTTCCTTGGGATCGGTCGCGCCGGCCACGGCCTTCTCGGCAAGCTCCTTGACGATCGCGGGCGGCCGGCCGTAGTGGTTGAACCACTTGAAGTACGTTTCGCCCAGCGTATTCCAGTCCCAGCGCTTTTCTCCCTGCCACACGTACACCGCGGCGCCGATGTCGGTCAGCTCGGGCATGCCCTCCTCGGAAATCACCGCAGGTACGTCGCGGGCCTCCCACACGTCGAAGGTGGCCTGGCGGCTCAGGCCCACGTAGCCCATCATGCCGGTGATCATCCCCGTGGCGTCGGTGTAGTCCGGCTTGAGTTGGATCGGATCGTAGATGACGGGCTGGATCTCGGCGCGCTGGATGGGCCGGGCCATCATGAACTTGGAGTACATCACCGGCGCGTCCATCTTGGAGAACATCCACACCGGCGCCCCGCCCCGCTTGGTGTAGCGGTAGCTGATGATGTCGCCCGCGTCCAGGCCCGGGAACACGATCACGGTGCGGTAGGCGTTGATGGGGGGCGTGATGTCCGGAATGATGTCCTTGGCCACCACGGTGGTCATGAAGTCGTTCTGGGTGAGTTCCACCTTTCGGCCGTCGGGCTTCTCGATGCTGGCGGCGATGTCGATGAGATCGCCGATGTGCGAGATGAAGATGTTTCCGAAGTGATAGCCCTCGGTGGCGGCGCGGTCCAGCAACTTGATCTTGGCGTACTCGGTGGTGGCGTAGGACGGGTAGTAGCTGTTGCCGATGTCGTAGGGGTGAAAGTGCACGTACCCGACGTTGTAGAGGTACACCGCGTGGACGTTCTGGTATTTGCCTTCGGGCGCCCGGGCGTTCTCCACCTCGGCGGGAATGATCACCAGATCGCCCGCGGCGCAAGCGGAGAGCAGCAGCGAGGCAACGAGCGAGAAGACGCGGCAACGACGTGACGGTGTCATGGGCCGTCCTTTCTGTTGTATCCGGTTTGTGTTGCGCAACCGGCCGCGGGGCCACCAGGACCGGCGCGGGCGGGCGCGAGTTGGGACCGAGCCGCGGGTCATGCTAGGCCTTCTTCTTGGCCGGCTCGAACATCAGCACGAAGTTGCCGGCGTCGAGGGACTTGAGAATCGATTCGCGGGCCGCGGGGTACTTCTCCGGCGGGATCTGGAGCTGCTTGAGCGCCATCTTGTACTCGGTCACCAGCCGGTCGCCTTCGATCTGAGAGAGCCGCTCGGCCGAGACCCACTCGTCGTCCAGGGTGAAATTCTTCGGCTGGCCGGCGATCTCCATCCCCGCCGGGATGACCACCTCATAGCGGATGCGCGTCATGGTGAGCGAGTTGAGGTCGAGAGGGTAGCGCCGTTTGGGGAGTTCGAGCAGTCCGTACAGCGAGCTCGTGAACGGCCGTTTCACGTCGAAGGACACTCCCCGGCCAGTGCTCTGGAAGGCCTTGTCCATGCTCGCCTTGAAACGGATGGCGAAGGGCAGGTTGTTGTCGTCCTTGCCGGTCGTCTCCTGCTCGATCAGTGTGGCCTGGGGATAGGTTCCGCGGAGCATCTCCTGCAAATACTTCGGCCAGCGGTCGCCGGGGTACTCCTGGGCGCGCGACCGGAAATTGCCGGCGGTGTTTCCGGTGGTGGAGAGCGCGACGTTCATCTCCGCCCGCTCGGCGTCCTGGGGCCTAAACTCCACCTTCCATTCGGCCAGGTTGGTCTCCGCCGGCTGAACCGGGATGAAGTCGAGGAACGGCGCTCCCGGCCGGGCCACCACCACGTGCACGCCCTGGTCGGCGGCCGGGGTGGTCTTGTAGTCGAGGTCCCGGTAGGTGGCGTCCATCCAGTACACCTGCCCGTCGGCCTCCACCCGGGCGATGGAGTGGTTGAAGTGGAACGGCCCGGGCAGATCGAGCGGCAGCTTGCCGAGGCTCGGTCGGATGCCGATGAGGATGGGATCGGCCTTGAGCCCCAGTTCGCGACACAGCACCGTGATGAGCCCCGCCACCGCCTTGCAGTCACCGTATTTCTTGCTGCACACCACGTGCGCCGAAAGCGGGATGAAGCCGGCCAGGCCCTTTTCCAGCCCGACGTAGCGCACGTTCTGGTTCATGTAATCCCAGACCATCTTGAGCTTTTCGGTCTCGGTCTTGGCCTTCTCGGCGATGGCCTTGGCGACCTCCTTGACCGGCTCGGTGATCTGTTGCTTATCCTTGATCATCTCGTGCCAGCAGGCGCCGAGATCCTCCCAGGAGCGGATGGCCTTGCAGGCCGGGTATTCGCCGAAGGCCGAGACCTTCTCGTTGGCCACGCGCAACTGGGCCAGCACGTCGGAGGGTGCCACCATGCCATTCTCGAGGAAGATGGGCGGCACGTCGCGGGCGGTCCAGGTGCGGCGCAGGCGGTTGCCCACCCGCTCTTCCACCGGCTTTATCTCGATGTTGTCGGTGCGCCACTTGTAGGCGAAGTCCGCCGGGGTGTCCAGGGTGTAGCTGACCTCCAGCACCGGGTCGCGGTCCTGGAAGTTGAGCCCGCCCACGCCCAGAAATTTCTCCGAGCGGATGCGGTAGCGCTCCTCGATGATGGCCCCGGGCGCGGCGCCCTTGAGCTTGAACACCATGCAGCGCTGGTCCTGCTGCGGGATGGCCCAGTCCACCCAGGTGATGTCGCGGATGTCGTCCTTTTCGACTGGGAAGATCTTGCCGTCCGGGGCGATGGCGCGGGCCTCGATGGATTCGACCTTGTCCCAGGTCTCGTTGTAGCAGATGGCGCGTTCGATACGGCAGTTGGAGGAGTCGTCGCCGCAGTCGAGCGCCTTGCGGTCCAGGATTTTCACCCGGCGGAAGCCCTCGGTGACCAGGCTCTCGCCCTTGTCGTCCACCGTGCCGGTGGAGCGGTCCTCGAGCACCACCGCCACCGCGCCCTCGAACCGGGTCGGGGTGACGTTTTCGTACTGTTTGATGACCGCGGTTCCGGAGGCGGCGCAGCCCAGGGCCCCGGCGGCCAACATGAGTGCGAACAACAAGCGGCGGGTAAACCTCATGGAATCCTCCTGCGTCTTGTCACGCGACGGATGACATCAATTGAACTCGGCCCCGAAGGCCTCGATGACCGGGATGCGCACCGGCTCGCCGGGCTTGATCTGCTCCGGGGAGAGGAACTTGTGATCACCTTTCAGGAAATACTGCACCTGTTCGTCGGTCAGTGTCTGCAGCGACACCTTTCCCTCGGTGACGGCCTTCCGTCCGATGCAGTCAGCCGGGGTCTCGAAGCGCGGCTTGGCCATCACACGGACCATGCGCTTTCCCTCGGCGTCGGCGATAGCGAACCAGGCCCGGGCGTGCTTGCAGAAATCTCCGACCTTTCCTTCCAACCGCACAACCTTGCCCTCGTATTTCGCCGGGTCGGCGGACAAGTCCGCGATGGCGACCTTGTCGGCGCCGGCCAGAGCCATTCCTACCTTGTCGACGGCCTTCGCCGGCTCGGCCACGCCCGGCTCGCTCGTCCCCGACGTGGCGCTCGATTCCTGCCGGTCGCAGCTCAGCGCGGCGAAAAAGACCGGCAACATCACGGCGGCGAAAACCATCCAGAACCTGCGCATGGGCTCCTCCTCGGGATGTTCTCCGGGCCGGTCCGCGCACCGCCGGCCGCCCCGGGCGGCGAAATCATAGGCACACCCCTCCCCCGACTTCAAGAGTCTCTGAGGCGGCTTTTGACCGCTATTGGATCCGCAGGCGCTTGAGATTCCACAGGTGGACATCCCTGTCCGTGGCCAGGACCAGGATGGGCGTGACGGCATCATTCGGGCCGACGGTGGCCGTTGCCAGGGCCGCCGGCTCGCCAGCCAGGGTATCGGTATTGAGAACCCTGAAGGTCAATGTGGCTGTCGGTTCAGCATCGTCCGCGAGCACGAACTCCATAAGCTGCGTCTGATTTTGGGGGCCCGTCTCCAACCGGGTCATGACCATGATGTTGTCATCGCCATCCTTGGCGACGGCCATGTGTTTGCAGAAAAAGCAGTCCGCGGTCTTGGGGGTTTCGTAGGGGTTGGCCACCTTCCAGGCAAAGAGCTTTGGCTCGGTGGGTGTTGAAGACTCACGCACCAGACCGAACAGCCAGTTGCCGCCGACGGAATAGGCCAGTTCGTCCACGCAGGCCAGATCGGTGGCGATATCCGAAAACGTCGCATCATCATTGGTGATGGTCGCTAATTTCAGCGAGGTGGATGGGTTGCCCAAGCAACCGCCGAGGGCCAGGCGGTACCGGTCGGCCGGAAAGGCCATGCTCTTTACGGTGATCCCCGGGCTCTTTGGGCCTTGGAGCACCGGGGTGTTTGTGCTGAAGTTGTACAACTGGAGCTGTTCGTTCCGGTCGATCGCGGCGATGTACCGCGACATTTCTCCGTTGTTGGATGAAAACTCCTCCGAAAGCGCAAGGATCTTCGGCTGGAGATCCTGCCATGGGTCCATCACCAGGCGCCAGTCATTCGAGGAGCGCTCGTAGAGCCGGACCCTATCCCCTTTCCCCACACGGCACCCGGCCAACATCCCGTGGTGGTCGGGGAACGGCAACAGCGGGCCGACGCCGATACAGTCCGTGGAATTCCAGGGCGAGTCGCGCGAGGCCACTTGGATGACCACGTTGCGGCTCCCGTCGAGAGCGCGGCCGATCTGCCAGGCCGAGCTGCGACTTGGAGCCTTGGTACACGCGATCAGGAGGTAGGCCCACTCGCCGTCTTCTGAGAGGGCGAGCTCGACGTCCGCGCCGCAGGGATTGGGCAGCGTCTGGTGGCCGCCGTTGCTCTCGTCGGCCAGGAGCACGCTATTTGCGCACACGGCGAACGGATCGCAGGTGATGCCGTTGCAGTCCGCGTCGGAGCGGCAGGCCTTGCCCTGGGTGCCCCAGTCGGGAATGAACACGTTGCAGCCATTGCCGGCGAACAGCGCCGCGACGGCGACGAGCAGTATCGAAGCGCGCATGTCAGAACCTCCCCACGACGCTCACGCCCGCCCCGCCGCCCGGCATGGGCGCAGCACCCACCGCCGCCGGCGCGCCATCGTCCAGCAGCCATAGCACAAGCCCGGTGGCCATCAGGGCCGCCCCGGCGGCGAACCCGGCCCACATCATGCCGGTGAAGGTCCGGGTCTTCGAAAGCGAACCGACCTCGCCCTGATCGTAGGCGTCGGCTTCTTTCAGCGCCAGACCCATGGACAAGAAACCGAACGCCGCGACGCCGGTGCCCGACCACAGGGAGATGTGGCCCCACAGGTTCATGGCGGAGCGCGGCCGTTCGAGATCTCGCGACACGGAGGCCGCCGCGCCAGCCGTATTTGCGCTAGACCCGGCCGCTCCCGTCCCCGCCGCTGTGCCAAGCGGGCCGCCCGCCGGCCCCGGCGCGTGGGCGGGCGCCGGCCGCAGCGAGGCCATCAGATCCTCGACCATGCCCAAGAGCGCGTCGATGAGCTTCGCCTGGCCCCCCTCGACCTTGCGCGAGATTCCCTTTTCAATCCGCAACTTGGTGACATCCATGAGCTTCAGGTTGACCAGGTAGAGCTGCTCGAACTGGCTGACGTTGCCCACCACCACCCAGCGGACCCCGAGCGCCCCACCGACCTCCGAGGCGCAGCCGAGTTCGTCGCAACCCAGGAGCTGGCGCTGCTCGTCGAAATTGATCACCGCGCGGATGTCGGACTTGCCGATGACCCGAAACCCTCCCAGCTCGCGGATGGAGTTGGCCAGCAGGTCCCCGAGCGAATCCATCTGCTCCTGGGTGACGCCCCCCTTGCCGGTAAACTCCATGACCGCTACCGGGATCTCCTCCGCGGGGAGCGCGGTCGCCGGCACGGCCAGCAGCGCAGCCAGAAAAGCCATCGCACACCGCGCCTTCATTCTGTCCTCCTTCGCACATCGCTACACGACGATGAAAGCCAGCGAGGACCGAGACTAGCGGATCGGGACCCGGCTGACAATTCTTTGATTCTGCGCTTCCATTTCCCCGGCTCCCCCCCAACCATGGTTCTCCCGGTTCTGGGTGTCTCTCAACTCCTTCTCCGCGGCCTTTATCGGTGATTGGGAACCGCTCAATAATCGATGGGCGAATAGCCCGGCGGATACGGGGTCGTCGACAAGTGCGACAGAGCGCGGCGGCTACAATACGGGATGAACCCATGTTGAAAGGCCAGATTGTAGGCCTGGGTGGCGATATTCCGGCCACCGAGATCCTGGGCATACTCGACGCAGAAGATGGGGATGTGCGGCTTCATGGGCTCGAGGTCGGCCAGCACCTCCTCGGTCCAATTCGGATTCAGGTCGTTGGTGGGCACGTTGTAACCGCGGGGGTCGTCCCAATCATCGAAGCCTCCGTCACCATCGTACCAGATACCCTCCAGCGCTATGGCGTCGATGAGCGCCCTGTAGCGCACGTCGTCCTGCGCGTACAGGTCGGAGGCGTTCTGGGCTACGATGAGGTAGCGCGGGTTGGCGTGGGGCGAATCCTCGCGCGCGTATGTGCGGATTTTCTCGATGAAGGAGAACATGGCCGCGGCAGGATCCACCCCGTCGGCGTTGGCCTTGGCGACCACGTTGACGTCGGAGAAGGCCTCGACCCAATCCATGTAGACTCCATCGAAGCCGGCCGTCAGCGTCGCCTCGATGTGGCTCTGCCCTTGATAGCCAGTGATGACGATGGCCTCCCAATTCGGGTGCCAGTATGCGACTGGCAGGCATCCCTCCCAGCCGTCGGGGTCCTGGCCCACGATCCAGGACGGGTCACCCACTCTCCACGTTGATTGCCAGTACCAACGCCAGGTCTCGGCCTGGCCCACGTCGACATAGGCCAGGATGATCGGGTCGACGTTTCGGGTGACGATGTTGTGCTGGCGAATGTCCCTCACCAACCCGGCGATGTCGAAGGCCTCCTGGCCCGCGGCTGTGACGACCGGATCGAGTACATAGAGGTCGAAATGCGTTCCCACCAGCGCGTCGCGCTGCCTCTGGGTGTCCACGTCCTGGATGTTGTATGTCCAGAACTCGACCTCGCGCAGACTCGGCCGGACGGGCGCGCCGGGATCTGGAACACCGGACGAGCACGACAGAGCGACCACGGCCAGACAGGCACAGCCCCAGACCGACGTCACAATCCACGACGATGAACGCGCCGATCTCATGGGTTCCATCCTCACCTCCACAAGCGCGATTCGAGCCGGATGACGGAGAAAACAATACGCTCAAGGCCAGTATTCGGCCCAGGAACAACGCAGGAGCCGCCAGTCGTGCCGTCAATCGCCAGGTCTCTCGGTGTAGCAGGCACGAGATCCATCCGCACAAACTAGCACATGAAGTGTCCGCCCTTCAACGGATAGGATATAGGGGTCCCCGGTCGCTGGTATGCCGGAGCATGGGCTGCGCCGCGCGCCCCTTACCCATCGGTCTTCTTGTTTGTCGGACAGGCTTTTACCTTGGTTTTTTTCTGGGGAGTCCACGGGGGTCGGGGGACTTCCTGCGCCGCACGGTTCGTGGTAGACCACGAGCCGCCATGTCCCTCGACGGCCGTGATCGCAAGCTGCCTGGAAAATGCCGGCCTGGTGCAAAGGTGGCCAAAGATTGCTAGACTGGCGCGCGAGGCCGGCAAGACGCCCGCGGGCCAGATCGACTGTTGTGACGGACGGGAGAATCACATGGGCATGCTGATCGAGAGCATCGAGATCAAGAACTACCGCATGTTCAAGCACGCGGCGATGCAGGACCTGCCTCGCTTTGCCACCGTCGTGGGAGAGAACGGCTCGGGCAAGAGCTCGCTTTTCGACGTCTTTTCGTTCATGAAAGACGCGTTGCAACTGAACGTCTCCAAGGCGGTCAACAAGCGCGGCGGGTTCCGGGAACTGGTCAGCCGGGGCGCTCTGGGCCCGATCGAGATCTCCATCAAGTTCCGCGAGAGCGGCGGCAAGCTCGCCACCTACCATCTCGCCATCGCCGCCGAAAACGGATCTTCGGTGGTGCAGCGCGAGGTGCTCAAGTTTCGCCGGGGACCGGCCGGCAAGCCGTGGCACTTTGTCGACTTCTCGCGCGGCAAGGGAACCGCGGTCACCAACGAGGCCATGTACGGGAAACCCCAGGCGAAGGCCGAACGCAAGGAGTTCGTCCTCGACGAGCCCACCGTGCTGGCCATCAAGGGGTTGGGCCAGTTCAAGGAGTTCCGCATCGTATCCGATTTTCGCAACCTCATCGAGAACTGGCACATCTCGGACTTCCACATCGCTGACGCGCGGCCGAGCGCCGAGGAGGGAATCGCCGAGCATCTCTCCACCCGAGGCGACAACGTGGCGCAGGTGGCGCAGTATCTCTGGGAACGCCATCGCGACAGCTTCCAGAAGATCCTGGAGGCCATGCGGCACCGCGTGCCCGGCGTTGAAAACGTCGAGGCCAGGCCGACCGAGGACGGCCGCCTGGTGCTGCGGTTCCAGGACGGGGCGTTCCAGGATCCCTTCATCGCGCGCTACGTCTCCGACGGCACCATCAAGATGTTCGCCTACCTGGTGCTGCTGCACGACCCCAAGCCCTTCCCGTTGCTGGCCGTGGAGGAGCCGGAGAACCAGCTCTACACCGAGCTGCTCCTGGAGCTTTCGGAGGAGTTCCGGGAATACGCCCGCCGAGGCGGACAGGTCTTCGTCTCGACCCACTCGCCGGAGTTTCTCAACGGCCTCGAGCTGGGCGAGATATACTGGCTCGAAAAGCGCGACGGGTTCACCACCATCCACCGCGGCTCGGACAGTCCCATCCTCCAGCGGCTCATCCAGGAGGGCGATCTGCCGGGGGCGCTGTTTCGCCAAGGGGTCTTCAAGGGGGCGTGGCGGGAATGAAGATTATCTTTTTGCTCGAAGAGCCATCCATGAAGGCGTTTCTCGAGTCGTTCCTGCCGCGGTTGGTGCCTGGGCTGGATTTCTTGTGCATCCGGCACGAGGGCAAACAGGACCTGGAAAAGAGCATCCCGCGCAAGCTACGGGCTTTTCAGCAAGCGCGGTTCGTGATCGTCAGAGACAACGACGGCGCGCAGTGCAAGCGGCTGAAGGCAAGGCTTCGCGCGCTGTGCAAAAAAGGGGGCCGGCCGGACGCCTTGATTCGCATCGTTTGTCAGGAACTGGAAGCCTGGTACCTCGGGGCGTTGTCGGCGGTGGCGGAGGAGTATGGGCGCCCGGATCTGAAAGCCCTGGACCAGAAGCGGGCGTTCCGGGATCCCGACAAGCTGGGAAGCCCATCGCAAAAGTTGGTGGAACTGGTTCCCGGTTTTCGCAAGATCGACGGCGCCCGGCGGATGGGCCAGGCGCTTCCCGTACGCCGCGATGGTAGCCGGTCCAGGAGCTTTCAGGTTTTTGTCGAAGGCGTGCAGCGTCTGGCAACAGGGTAAACGACCGCCACTTCCCCCGGTCCCGGTTCCATCGATAAAGCGACCGGCCCTGTCAAGTACAAACCAGCATCGAAGCCTCCAATAGTGGTACCGCGACCGTGACGAGAGCGAAATCTTCCTCAGCCATCGATACGTGCTCTTGGTCGGGTCCTGTT